>Ga0210388_10000007_pt1 | contig 464950 bp, 375 predicted proteins | sample IncBWC19OmetaG_FD_155485 | JGI IMG/M metagenome (GOLD analysis project Ga0210388, IMG submission 155485) | Forest soil microbial communities from Barre Woods Harvard Forest LTER site, Petersham, Massachusetts, United States - Inc-BW-C-19-O ... | reverse complement strand
CGAACGCGAGGGTGAAGAGCACCGCGATGAACCGGATGAGCTGGTGGCGGGCGTGGCGGATCGACTCGATCAGCCCCATGTTGCCCAGCCGGTGCGCCACCCCGGGCAGCCCTTGGTGCGCCCAAAACGCCGCTATCACCACTCCCAGCAAATACAGGGACGCATTGGCCTCCCCGACCCCGTGAAAAGCAGAGCTGGTATCGGCAAAGGCGACCCAGCCGCAATACACTGCTACCGCCGCAATGGTGAGCGCGCACCAGTGCAAATAAACCACACCTTCTTTTCGATCTTTAAGCATGTCATTTCATGGCGGGGTTCATCCATGGCAGCCATATTAGCCTAAATTCAGGGCAATCGAAATCGGTGCACGGCTTGCCCATCACTAGTGTTCACCCGCCCACTATCATCAGGGAAACCCTGATTATTGGCCTGCTGAGGGGAACTCTCTTGCCAGAAAAAAACCTCTGCCAAGCCTCCGTGTTGGACTCCACTCCACTGCCGCAAATGAACCTCGTTCCACAGTCAATTAACACCGGTCAGGCGGGCTCCCGCCCCGCTTCCCGCAAGGCAACCGCCTGAGTTGGCATGCGATTCGCTGACCACGGTTCTCACTTTCCAGTCCATGAAAATCTTATGCGCAATGCTCCAGGTCAGGCTAGATGCCATTGCCGCCATTGAAGTCCAACGCCGCTCCATGTCCTGGAGAGAAATCGATAAAACTTGAATCCGGCGTTCCTATATAAAGCTGCGACCCGATTACCCCTCAGCTGTCTGCAGACCGATGCGCGAAATGACCAGCCGTGCTTATGAAACCGACTGGCCGACTCAAAATCCTTCATGCCGACACGGATGACCTTGAAAACCCTCTTCGGGGCGGACAGCCGGTTCGCACCTTCGCGGTAAATACACGCATCGCGGCCCGCCATGATGTCACGGTCTTCACCTCGGTTTACAAAAACTGCCGGCGGCGGATGGAACGAAGCGGTGTGCACTATCGGCGGTTGGGTTTCCGCCTGCCGCCTTTTGGCCTGTCACCACACCTCTCCTTCCTGACCGCCCTGGGCCCGGCAGTGGCGCGGACACCTCATGATCTTGTGGTCGAGGAATTCACCCCCCCAGTCGGCTTTTGCGGCCTGCCGTGGTGGACCAAGGCCCCGGTCATTCTCAACGTTCAATGGTATTTTTTCGAGCAGTGGGAGAAGCGCTACCGCCTGCCCTTCAGCCGCTGGATGCGGCGGCTGGCCGCCACCGGGCGCTACCGTCACATCATCGTGCAATCCCGGGCCATGGGCCGCGAGCTGCAATCGATCATGCCGGACGCAAACATCCGCTACATCGCCTCCGGGATCGACGACTCGGCTTTCATCGAAGGCCAGGAGACCGGTGAATACGCGCTGTTCCTCGGCCGGCTGGATACCGAGCACAAGGGCCTTGATCTGCTGATTGAGGCCTGGCGAAGAATCTGCGGCCCGGCGAAAATACCGCTGGTCATCGCCGGCGAAGGATCGGCCCGGGCGGAACTCGAAGCAGCCATCGCCCGGGAAAAACTGGGCGACCTGGTCCGGCTGATCGGACGGGTGGAAGGCGCGGCCAAGCGGGAGGTCCTCGGGCGCTGCCGGCTCTTTGTCATGCCGTCGCGGTACGAGACCTTTGGGATCGCCGCGCTCGAGGCAATGGCCGCGGCCAAGCCCATCGTCTGCTTCGACATCGACCATCTCAACGAACTCGCCGTGCCGCCCTGGGCCATTCATATCCAGAAATTTGATACAGAAGCCCTGGGCCGCGCCGTCGCCGGCCTCTGGGCCGATCCGGAACGCTGCCTCGCGATGGGCGCCGAAGGGCAGCGCCGGGCCCAGGACACTACCGCTGACAACATCGCCCGCCAGGAGGAGGAATTTTACCTCGAGGTACTTTCATCCCGTCATGAAAAAACTTAAAATCGCCGTCTATTATCCGTGGGTTTACCTCAAGGGTGGCATCGAGCGTTCGATGGCCGCCCTGATTTCACGCAGCCGCCACGACTGGACCATCTTCACGAGCCACTACGACCCGCAGAACACTTTCGAGGAATTCGCCAACTTCAAGGTGGTGCAGGTGGGGGACGTCAGCGTGCGGCGCGACATGGGCGCTGTGCTCAAGACCGCCGTCACGATCTGCACCCTGCGGCTGCCGCTCGAGGAATTCGACGCCTACGTGGTGTGGTGCGACGGCCTGGGCACGCTGACGACCTTTCGCAACGCCCGCATTCCGAGCTTCTGCATCTGCTCGACGCCGCTGCGCCCGGTCTACGACCCCATTTACGCCCGCGAGGCGCTCCGCCAGCGGCACCCGCTGGCCCGGCTGGCCTACCATGTTTTCAAGCACACCTTCCGCGCCGTCGACCGGCTCGCCTGGAGTCGTTTCGACGGAGTGGTCGCCACCAGCCTCGAAGTCAAGGAGCGCATCGTGCGCAACCGGCTCTATGCGGATGATGCCCGGATGGTGCTTTGTCATCCCGGCATTGATGCCGGCGCGGCGCCAAAAAGCGTCGCTTACGAACCGTTCCTGCTCGTGCCAGGGCGCATCTCCTGGACGAAAAACATCGAACTGGCCATCGCCGCCTTCCTCCGCGCCGATCTGCCGGCGCCGTGGCGCCTGGTCGTGGCCGGCTTTGTCGACCAAAAGAGCAAATCGTACCTGGAGGAATTGAAGCAACGTGCCGGCGGCCACGGCCGCATCGAGTTTGTCGTCAGTCCGTCGGACGAAGAACTGAACCGCCTTTACCAAACCGCCTACGCCGTGCTGTTCACGCCGCTCAATGAGGACTGGGGCATGGCGGTTCTCGAAGGAATGCTTAACGCCAAACCGGTGATTGCCAATGCGAGCGGAGGCCCGAAGGAAAGCGTGCTCGATGGCGTCACCGGCTGGCTGCTGGAACCCGAGGTGGAACAATGGAGCGCGCTGCTGCGCAGCCTCCCTGCCCGGGCCGAAGCGGTGAAGAACATGGGCGCGCAAGCCCGGTTTCACGTCGAGAAATATGATTGGAAACGGTTCGTCGGCGGCGTCGACGACCTGATCGAGTCGACCGTGCAAAAGACCGCCAAGCCTCTTCCCGCCAAATTCAATGCTTTAACTCCGTGACGACACCCAAATTTGATCCCGCCCGCGCGCTCGCGGCCAGCCTTGACGCCAATCCGGTGGTTTCCGCCGAGACCGTGCTGCAAAAGTTTCTCGTCCATTGGAAACTTTTCGTTGCGTGCACGCTGATCGTGCCGGTCCTGGCCGTCGCGGTCTCGCTGCTGATTCCCACGACCTATAAAAGCAGCGCGCAGGTGCTGATCCGCGACCAGGGCGGAACCAACCTCCTCTATAATGACGTCGCCCCGCCCTTCATCGCGCTCACCGGCGCGACCTCGGCCGAGATCATTCGCAGCACGCCCGTCGCCAGCCAGATGATCGAGACGGTCGGCGTGGAGGATGCCGACATCGCCCGGCCCGCCTACAAGGTGCTTTTCGGCAAGGTGGCGGCGCTCATCCTGCCGCTCCTCGGCCGCGAGCCTGAGGACACCCGGACCGCCGCGGATCCAAAAATGAAATACATCTTGCTGGCCGATGAGCTGAAGGCGTCGGTCGATGCCACCACGCTCATGGCCGATCGCAGCAGCGGCAGCCTCCGCGACGAACTGCTCGAGGTCACGCTCAAGTCGAACAGCCGTGAGAAGGTCGCGGCCATGGTCAACGGCCTGTGCGAGGCCTTCATCGCCGAATACAACCTGCGCTCGAAAAATGAGATTCTCACCGCCTACCGGACGCTCGACGAACAGGCCGCCGCCGTGCAAGGGGACATTGCCAAGCTGCACGCGGCTCCGGCCGATAGCGACATCGCAGCGAATGCAGAGCAGGCCCCAAGCTCCGAGAGCCAGCCGCTCTCCGCTGGCCTCGCCCGCACCATTTCCGAACTGGAACTGCGGCTCGTGACCCTGCGCCTGACCTACACCGAAACCGCGCCGGAAGTCGTCCAGGCCAGGGCCGAGCTCGAGCGCGCCCGGGCCGTTCTCGGCAACCAACAGGCGCTTGATGCCGCCGGCGACCTGCTCAGCACCATCAGGAAAAAGCAGCGCCAGCTCCTCCTGGCGGCCAAGCTGTTCGAGAGCAACCAAAGCAATCTTTCCATCGTCGAACGTGGGCTCACCCCGAAAAAATCCAAGCTCATCCTGGCGATCAAGTACGGCGCCCCGGCCGGCGGCGGCCTGGTCGGCGGCATGTTCATCGGTGCCATCGCCATTCTCCTGCTCAACCTGCTCGACCCGCGCCTGTTTGTGGCCAGCGACATCACCCCGGCATCCGGGCTGCCCGTGATTGGCGTCATTCCGCCGGCCGGCGCGGGCACGACCGGCTTCGCCCAATTGGATGATCTTCCGCTCGCAAGCGCGCGGCCGGCCCTCCTGCAGGCGGTGGGCAAACTCGACCTGCTTGAGCGCGACCACGCCCGCGTCATCGCCGTCACCAGTGCGGAAAACGAAGCTTCCACCGCGACCGTCGCCCTGCAGCTGGCCGCGCTTCTGGCCCGCGAACGCGAAGGGCGCGTCCTGCTCGTCGACGCCAATTTCGACCAGCCCGCGCTCACCGAGTCCGCCGCAGCCAAAAGCGAATCCGGCCTGCTCGACGTGCTGGCCGGGGCCGGTCCGGCCGGCCCTGCCGTGCATCCGACCAAGCTTCCACGCCTGTCATTTATCGGCGCGGGCCGGCTTAACTTGCGCGACGAAGCCGGCTCCACCCGCGAAAGCTGGGCGCGTTTTCTCGAGCAAGGTCGCAAGGACTACGGCGTCATCGTCGTCCAGACCGGTGGCCTGCTCAATTCACGCGAAGCCGCTTCACTGGTGAAAGGTGCCGATCAAACGTTCGTGGTCTCAAACCGCCAGGCCACCAAAAAGGACGCGCTCGGGCGCGCCGCCGCCCTGCTGGCCGGAATCACCGCGCCGGTCCCCGGCATCATCCATTGCGACCTAAAGCGCTGAGCGCCCGCCCAGAAAACATTCCGTCGTGAACGCCTCCCTCCCACGCCTCTTTGCACCGCACCGGCTTTGCGCCGTGGCCGCTGTTTTGCTGGCGGTGGTCATCGGGCTGCTGATCCCGATGGCGGGAGACGTGAAGCTGTTGAGCCTGGGCATCGCCATCGCCGGACTGGTGGGAGCGGGCTGCTTCCTCGTGCTGCCCAACCGCCGCATCGCCCTGGTTTGCGCGTGGGCTTTCGTCTTTCCGCTCAGCCTCGAAAAGGTCTTCCCGCTTTTCAAGCCGGCGTATCCCGGATTTTTGATCGCGCCGGTGGTGGTCTCCGGTGCGGACCTGATCTTTTATTTGCTGACCATTACGATGTTTCTCGAGGCCGCGGTGCAGGGCCGCAAAGTTTTTCACTGGTCGGCCGCATTGACCCCTTACGCGCTGCTGGTGGCGTGGGTCGGCGTGACGTTTTTTATCGATTGGCCGACCAGCGAGGGCGTCATGCAGATCATCCACTGGGTGAAGATGTTTCTCTTCCTGGTGGTGTTTTCATCGGCCATCCGCACCCGCGAGGAATTGCTGGCGGTGCTCGTGACGCTCGCGAGCGCAGTGCTCGTGCAATCAGGCATCGTGATCGCCGCCTATGTGCTGAAGCGGCATCTCGGATTTTCGCCCAAGGCCGCCGAGGCCGCCCTGCTGTCCATTCCCAGCGGCGGGGAAATCATCACCCGCGCGACCGGAACCGTGGGCCATTCCAATCAACAGGCCATGTACCAGGCGCTTTTCACTGTTCCGCTTGTCGCCCTGTTCATGGTGCGCAACTGGATCTGGCGCATCGTCGCCGCCCTGGTCCTGCTGATCAGTTTTTGCGCGATCATCCTCACCTTTTCGCGCACGTCGTGGATCTCATGCACGCTCGCGGCCGGCGTCATCCTGCTCATCGCCTGGCGCCACCACCGGATCACTCGCGCCGGCTGGCTGGGCCTTTGCCTGGGCGCGCTGGTCGTGGTGACGACGGCGGGGGCATTTTCCGGCCTCATCATCACGCGCCTGACCAAGGCCGATGACGGCGCTTCCCTCTCGCGCGTCCATCTTGCGCTGCTGGCACTCGAGCACATTTCCAACCACCCGATCAAGGGGGTGGGCCCGGGAAATTTCATCAATGCCAAGGTCGCGACCAGCGGCCCGGTGGAATGGGCCTATAACGTCTGGCTGCCGCGCAACACCGAGTACAAGCCGCACTTCATCGGAAACATGGAGATCGGGCAGATCGAACTCAACAACCAGTGGTATTACTCCTCCCTGCCTGCCCACAACAAGTACCTCCTCGTGGCCGCCGAAATGGGCCTCGTGGGACTCGCTCTTTTCGTCTGGTTCCAATGGCGGTTGTTCCGCACGGCGTTGCAAGGCCTCAAAGCCCGCGACCCGCTTCTGTGGTGGACGGGCGTAATTCTGGCCGGGACTTTCGCCGTCACCCTCAATGAGTTCACATTCGAGTTGTTTTATGACGACAAGACCGTGCTGATGCCGCTGTTCGTGAACGCGCTGATGATCTGCCTCGCCCGGATTGCAACCAGCCAAAATGAAGGAGCCGTCGCATGAGCTCGCGCGCCGGACCTTTGCTGAACAGCATTACCCAGGCCGGGGTGCGCATTCTCGGCTCGGTCTGCGCCCTCATCCTGCAATGGCTGATCGCCCGCAAATCGGCCGATGCCTTCGGTGTTTTCCGCACGCTCTTTTCCTATCTTCAAATCGGCGACTTCGTCGCGCTGCTCGGCATGCAGACTTATCTCATCCGGGAAATCTCCCTGCATCCCGGTGAAATCAAAAAGCAGGGGCTGCATGCCCTGCTGTTCGCCCTGCTGGTGGCCGTGGCCGGCATCATCCTGATGAGCGGGCTGGCCTTTTTCGGCAGTGGTTACAGCCCGACCATCCGTCACGGGCTGTTCATCGTGGCGGGCAGCCTGCCGGCCACCGCGGCGAGCCTCGTCGGTATCTCCATCCTGATCGGCCTTAGCCAGACCACCACCTGCAGCCTGGTCCAGGGACTTGAAACCGTGCTCCGCACCGGGGCGGCCATCGTGCTGGTCATGCTGGGCTATGGCATCCTGCCCGTCATCGCCGGCATGGTCATCGTTCGATTGTTCCTTCCGCTCGCCTACTGGTACGCGGTAAAACCCAAGTTTTCGAATGAACCTTGGAAAGTGGACTGGGCGTTCTTCCGAAATTTTCTCCGGCAGGTGCCGACCTTCGTCGGCATCACCCTGCTGGCCATGGTGCTCCGCTTTGCGACGCCGCTGATCCTGCCTTGGATTCTCAATGACGCCGCCGCCGGGCAGTTTGGCGCCGCCTTTATTTTCATCGATCTTGTCATGCTGGTTCCAACGGCCCTGACGATCAATCTCATCCCCTTGCTCGCACGCAAGGGCAAGGAATCCGGCTCCGCGCTCGTCGAGTCCTGCCAGCAGGGCATCAAGATCATGGCCATGGGTGTGTTGCCGATCGCCGCCATCCTTACGGTCGTGGCCCAGCCGCTCTTTGCCAGTGTCTTCCCGGGCAAGGCCTCCTATCTCATCTCCGCCACTGTGCTCAAAATCGTGATCTGGACCTGCTGCCTGCAGGCAATCGATCAAATGCTTTCCGCCGCCATCGTCTCCAAGGGCAAGCAGCATATCGACCTGCTCACCCTTGCCATCGGTTCCACCGGTCTGCTCGTCCTGCTCGTCATTCTGATCCCGCTTTTCGGGGTGATCGGTGCGGCTTTCGGCTTCCTGGGCGGCCTCACCCTGCTGATCGTGGCCCGCTTCATTCTCGTCGGCCGCCACATCGGCAGTCTGCAGCCGCTCGAATTGCTCTGGCGGCCTGCCATGGCGGCCGTCGCGGCCATGGCTGCGGCCATGGCGGCCACGCGCATTCACTGGCTGGCGGGCGTCGTGGCGGGCGGTCTCGCCTACCTTGCCGCCCTTGGCCTCCTCGGAGCCTTCGCGCGTGATGAGCGCGATGGCATGCTGCGTCTTCTCCAGGCGGAAAAAGCATGACCCCGGCCCCGCTCACTTTCCTCGGCACGCTACGCCTCATCAAATCCGATGTGGCGGCGCGGATCCGTTACACCGGCGGCCGGCCCGGTTTCTGGTCCGGTCTCGGCATGCTCCTTTCGCCCGCCAGCCTGGCGCTGGCCCTCTGGCGCTTCGAAGCACTCGGCTACCGCAAGCGCATTCCGGGAGCGAAAAAAATCCTCAGCCTGGCCAATCTCATCCTCTTCTCGCTCGAGATGGAGCCCGAGGCCGACATTGGCGAAGGCTTTGTCCTGCTCAATCCCGTCGGCATCATGCTGCACGGCCATACCAAGATCGGGCGCAATTGTGTCTTCGCCCACCAGATCACGACCACGCTCGGGCCCCGGCTGGGCTTCGATCCGATCAACGATTACATCATCATGGGCGACAACGTCGTCGTCAGTGCAGGCGTGCGCTTCATCGGCAACCTCACCATCGGGTCCAATACCTGGATCGGACCCAACACCGTTGTCACGGAATCGCTGCCCGCAGATTCCATTGTCTTGGGGAAAAACATCCGGCCGCGGGCCGCTGCCGCCTGATCGCCATGACGCTCAAGGACACCTTCCGTCTCATCGCCGCCGACACCCGGGAACGCGCCCGGATCGAGGAGAAGCCCTATGGCGTGGCGGCCTACCTCAAGCTGGCCTTCAATCCTCCGGCCCTGGCCGTGATCATCTACCGGTTTCAACACTGGCTTTATGCCGGCGGTTGGCGGCGCATAGCCGAATTGCTGCGCCGGCTGAACATTGTGCTCTTCACCACCGACATCAGTTCGCAGGCGGTGATCGGGCAGCACTTCATGCTTTTCCATGCCAACGGCATTTATGTCGGCGACCGGGTGCGTATTGGCAACAACGTCTCCCTCGTCCATCACAACACGATCTCGACCGGCCCGCGGGTGGATGAGCAATCGGGGGATCTGGTCGTGGTCGACGATAATGTCGTGATCGGCTGCGGTGCGCGCATCCTCGGTAACATTACCATCGGCCACGACACCTTCATCGGCGCGGGCGCCGTGGTCACCGAAAGCCTGCCTGAGTGCAGCTTTCACTTCAGCGGCCCAGGCGAAACCATGGAGCTGACCTGACGCCATGACGCCACAGCTCGCTTTCATCATCGTCAGCTTCAACACGCGCGACCTGCTCGATGCGTGCCTCACCTCCATCTACCGTCACACGCAGGGCGTGACGTTTGAGATCATCGTTGTCGACAATGCCTCGCGCGACGGCAGCCCCGCAATGGTCCGCGAAAAATATCCCGAGGTGGTCCTGGTTGAAAGCGCCGAGAACCTCGGATTCGGACGGGCCAACAATGCGGGCTTCGCCCGCAGCCGCGCGCCGTTTGTCATGCTTTTCAACAGCGACGCCCTCCTGCTCGAGGACACGGGGGCGGCCCTCGTCCGGTTTCTCGAAGGCCACCCGCGCGCCGGCCTCGCCGGTCCCGACGTCGTGCTGCTCAACGGCCTGCGCCAGCCCAAGACGCGCGGCATGCTGCCGACCGCCCGCGTGATGTTGAACCAGAATCTCCTGCTCTGCCGGCTGTTTCCGCGCTCCCGCTTTTTCGCCGGCCTGTACGTGGAGGCCGAATGGGCGCGCGAAACCCGCATCGGCTGGATCTCCGGCGTCTGCATGGTGATCCGGCGCGAGGCCTACGCCCAGAGCGGCGGCTTCGATCCCGACATCTTCATGTACGCCGAGGACGTCGACCTCTGCCAGCGGTGCGCCGTCCTCGGCTGGGAGACATGGCGGATCAACGCCCATGCGATCAAGCATGTCTGCGGCGGCAGCACCAAGACGGACGCGCAGGTCCTGCGGAACCGTGTCCTGCAACAGCGCAATTTCCTGCGCCTGCTCGACCGGTCGATGGGACCGGCCGGCCGCGCCGTCACCCGCTTCAGCTTTGTCGCCGGCCTTTCGCTGCGCTCCCTTTTCCGCGGACTGGCCTCGCTCGTGGGCGGCGCCGGCCGCCGGCTGGCCTTTCGCGCGGACCTGCGCTGCCTGTCCGATTTCATCGGTCTCACCCGAACCCTGCCGGAGGAACGCCATGCGCATCGGACTTGACGCCCATATTCTCGGCAAGGGCAAGGGCGGCGTGGAACGCGTCGTCCACCAGATGGTGCGGCTGCTGCCCGGGCTCATGCCGGAGTCCCAATTTGTCGTTTTCACGAAAAAGGATTACACGGCTCCCTTTGCGCCGCGGCCCAACGTCCGCTACCGGCACCTGCCGGTGGACGACCCGCTGCTGCAGCGTTCGCTCGTCCTCCCTTGGCTCGCGCGCCGCGAGCGGCTCGACCTGCTCCATGTGCAGCGGGCGGCGCCACCCTGCGTGCGGGCGCGTCTGATCGTGCACACTCACGACCTGCTGCCGCTCACCGCGCCCGCCGACCACCAGGGATTTCGCGACCGGCTCGTGCGGCGTCTGACCCCGGGATCGATCCGGCGCGCCAACGGCGTGCTCACCGTGAGCGAATCCGTGGCTGCGGAGATCCGCCGGCTTTTTCCACAGGCCGCCGACAAGCTGGCCGCCATTCCCAACGGCATCGACGTGGATTTTTTCCGGCCCAAGCCGGCCGGCGCCGAGCGCGCGCCGATCCACAGCCGCTTGAACCTGGCCGGCAGCTACGTCCTTTATCTCGGCGCCCTGATGTCGCGCAAGAATCTCGAAGTCGCCATCCGCGGCTTCGGCCAATATCTGAGTAATCCTTCCGCCCGCGGCACCAAACTGGTTCTCGCCGGCATGACCCGCTCCCGTGAATATGAGACGGGCCTGCGTGCACTGGCCGACGAAGTCGCTCCCGGCGCTGTCGTGTTCACCGGCTTCGTCACGGACGAGGAATGCCTCGCCCTGCTGCAGCACGCCGCAGTCTTTCTCGCGCCCTCGCGCGGCGAGGGCTTCGACTTTCCCGCGCTGGAGGCAATGGCCTGCGCTATCCCTGTCATATGCTCCGAGCTGCCGGTCCACCGCGAACTGCTCGCGGACGATGCGCTTTACTTTCCCACCGACCAGCCCGCCGCACTCGCCGCCGCACTACGCCAGATCAACGGAGACACCGGTGTGCGCGCCCGCCTGGCCGCAGGCGGCCCGGCCCGCGCCGCCCGCTACACCTGGGAGGACGCCATGGCCGGCATCGCGGCCTTTTATCTCAAGGTTCATTTCCGGTCCGTCCCGGCCGCCAGCACACCATGACCTTCCGCGAATTCCGTCATCTCGTCTCCAGTGACATCGAGCGTTTCGCCGAGCATACGGGCATGCGCCTGTCGTTCACCAAGAAGGTGAGCATTTTTTTCATGCCGTCGATCCAGGCGATTTTCCTGTATCGGCTGAGTCGATACCTTTACCTGCGCGGCTGGCGTCTGGTGCCGAGGATGCTTTTCACGCTCAACATCATGATCTGGGGCACCGATATCCCGCCCATGACCCGGATCGGCGGCAGCTTCTACATGCCCCATGCGGTCGGCATCACGATCTTCGGCGTCCTCGGGGAGCGCTGCACCTGCTACGCGCAGGCGGCGATCGGCGGCGGCAGCGGCGATGAAAGCGACATCGGCGCCGGCAAGGGCCTGCCCGTGCTGGGCGACAACGTCCTGGTCGGCGCGCGCGCCATGATCGTCGGCCCGGTGCGCATCGGCTCGGGCAGCCTGCTCGGCGCCAACGCCTTCGTCACCTTCGACGTGCCCGAAAATTCCACTGTCATTTCACCGCCCGCGAAAATACTCTGAAACAATCGTGCGCCATTTTCGAAAATTCCGATGAACCCGCTTCGCCATCCTCCGTTTTTTGCTTCAGGCACAGGCCCTGCTAATTCATCGCCTGCGGCTCGTCTTCAACATCAATTGTCCGGCTGATCCCGTTTATGGAAACCGTCCTTGAATCAGCAACTGCACAGGCCCTGTCCCTCAGCCATGGGCCCGATCTCCGCGAAAATCCCGCGGCACTTGCGAGCCTCACGACCACGCTCAAGCGCGCGGCCGAGCGTTCGCCCGGCAAGGGCGTGCGCTATCTTCGTGCCGACGGGACCGAGCGCGTCCAGCTTTACCCGGAACTCGTCGCCGAAGCCTCCCGCATCCTGGCGGGCTTGCGCGCCGCCGGCCTAAAGCCCGGCGACAAGGCCATCTTTCAATTCCAGCTCAACGAGGATTTTGTCCCCGCCTTCTGGGCCTGCGTGTTCGGCGGCTTTGTCCCCGTGCCGCTCTCCATCCCGCCGGGTTACGACGAACCGCACAACACCCTCGCCAAGCTGGAGAACGCCTGGGGCATGCTCGGCCATCCCGTGGTCCTCGCCAGTTCGGCGCTGGTCCCGGGCCTGCAGAATTTCGCCCGCCGGCAGTCGCTGTCCGGCTTCCGCGTGGAGGCGCTCGATCCGCTCCGCGCCTTTTCCCCGGCCACCGACTGGCACGTCGGCCAGCCCGACGATCTCGCTCTGCTGCTCCTCACCTCCGGCAGCACCGGCCTGCCCAAGGCCGTGCAGCTTAACCATCGCAACATCCTGTCGCGTTCCGCCGCCACCGCGCAGTTCGACGGATTCAGCAGCGAGGACGTCTCCCTGAACTGGATGCCGCTGGACCACGTCGGCGGCCTGGTCATGTACCATATTCGCGACGTGCATCTTGCCTGCGCGCAAATCCAGGTTCCGACCGAGCTCGTCCTGCAGAACCCGCTCGCCTGGCTCGACTGCATGGCACGGCACAAGGTCACGATCACCTGGGCGCCCAATTTCGCCTTCGGCCTGATCAACGACCAGGCCGAGGCCATCGCCAAGGGCCGATGGGACCTCTCGTCGCTGCGCTTCATTCTCAACGGCGGCGAAGCCATCGTGAGCAAGACCGCCCGGCGCTTTCTCGAACTGCTCGCGCCCCACGGGCTGCCCGCGACGGCGATGCGCCCGGCCTGGGGCATGTCGGAGACTTCCTCCGGCGTCACCTCCTCCCATCGCTTCACCCTCGCGGCCACCGCCGACACCGATCCTTTCGTCGAGGTCGGCCCGCCGCTGCCCGGCATCTCGCTCCGCATCGTCGACCGCCAGGGAAATCCCGTGCCCGAAGGCCGGATCGGCAGCCTGCAGATAAGCGGCCTGACCATCACGGCCGGCTATTATGAGAATCCCAAACTGAACGCCGAGGTTTTCACCGCCGACGGCTGGTTCGGCACCGGCGACCTCGGCGTGCTCAAGGAAGGGCGCCTCACCATCACCGGCCGGGAAAAGGACGTCATCATCATCAATGGCGTCAATTTCTACAGTCACGAGATCGAGTCCGTCGTCGAGGAAGTCGACGGCGTCGAAGTCTCCTTCACCGCCGCCTGCGCCATCCGCCTGCCGGGCGAAAACACCGACCGCATCGCCGTCTTCTTCTGCCCGTCGCCCAAGGAATCGGGGCAGCTGCCGGCCCTGATCAAGTCGATCCGTTCCGCGGTGGTCAAAAACGAGGGAGTCAACCCCGACTACGTGATTCCTGTATCCAAAGAATCAATACCAAAAACCACGATTGGCAAGATTCAGCGCGCCCAGCTCAAGCAGCAGTTTGAGCGCGGCGACTTCGCGGAGCTGGTGCGCAAATATTCGGGCCAGGCCGGCGAGCCCGCCGCCACGCCCGAATGGTTCTACCGTCCGGCCTGGCGGGACAGCGCCCTGCCCGAAGCCACGCTCGCCGCCGGCACCTCTTTCCTCCTGCTGGCCGACGCCTCCGGGCTGGCGGCCGAACTCGCCCGCGAACTCGGCGCCGCCGGCCATCCCTGCACCCTGGTGGAAGCCGGGGCCGATTTTGCCCAGGCTGGTCCCGCCAGCTTCCGCCTCTCGCCAGGCAACCCCGAACATTATCAGCGTCTCATCGCCGGCCTGGGCCGTGCGCCCGACGTCATCGTGCACGCCTGGACCTACGGCCAGGACGAGGCGCAACCGGCCAGCGTGGCCGAACTGGAAGCCACCCAAACCGCCGGCGCCGGCAGCCTGCTGGGCCTGATCAAGGCATTGGGCAGGGTTGATCTCGGCGAGCGCGTCCTGCGGCTTTTGGTCGTGTCCAGCCGGACCCGCGCAGTCCAAGACGCGGATCATATCAGCTATGCGAAGACCCCGATCCTCGGCCTGGTGCGCACCATTCCCCAGGAAGTGACGTGGCTCGACTGCCACCATGTCGATCTCGAGCCGGCCGGAATCAAAATCGACACCCGCCGGATTTTGACCGAGCTGCGCGGTTGGAATCAGGCGCCCGAGTCGGCCTGGCGCGGCGAGACCCGGAAAATCCCCTGCCTGGAAAAGGCCGAACCCTCGGCCGCTCCGCGTGAGCTGCCGTTCAAAACCGGCGGCCTCTACCTCATCAGCGGCGGCATTGGCGGCATCGGCCAGCGTTTTGCCGGTCACTTGCTCCAGCATTTTGACGCGCGCCTCCTCATCATCGGACGCACGCCGCTGCCCCCACGCGCGGAATGGAAAAAAATCCTCGCCGCCGGCGGCCCGGCCGCCGACCGCATCCGTTCCTGCGAAGCACTCGAAGTCCAGGGCGGTGAATTTGAATATGTGGCCGCCGATGCCGGCGATCTCGCCGCGATGCAGCATGCCCTCGGACAGGCTGAGCAAAAATGGGGGCGTCCGCTCGATGGCGTCTTTCACCTCGCCGGCGTCTACGAGGAATCACTGCTCGAAAACGAGACCGTCGAGCGCCTCACCGCGGTCCTGCATCCGAAGGCCTCCGGCGCCTGGGTGCTGAACGAGCTGGCCCGGAAAAGACCCGGTTGCCTTTTCATCAACTTCTCCTCGCTCATCAGTTTCTTCGGCAGCCTTTCCACGGGCGCCTACGCCGCCGCCAATAATTTCCTGGATGCCTTTTCACATCACCAGCGCCAGGCCTGCGGCGTACGCGCCTACAATCTCCTCTGGAGCTCGTGGGCCGAGATCGGGATGAGCCGCAAGTCCGAGGGCGGCGAGGCGCTCCGGTCCCGCGGGTATCTTTCCATGACCGCCGAGCAGGGCGTCGCATCTCTGCTTTATGCGCTGCGCCATGACCAGCCCCAGCTCCTGGTCGGTCTCGATGGGGCCAATAAGAACATCCGGAAATATTTCCGCCCCGAGGCCATCGCGGCCGGGGACACACCGGCGGACGCGGTCGACGCGACCTATCTCGCTCCGCGCACCGAGATCGAAAAGCAGTTTGCGAAAATCTGGCAGGACATCCTCGGCGTCCCGCGCGTCGGCTTGAAGGACAATTTCTTCGAGCTCGGCGGACGCTCCCTGCTCGCCGCTAAAATGTTCGCGCAGGTGAACAAGACCCTCGGTAAAAACCTGCCGATCCCGGCACTGTTCAAGTCCCCCACGATCGAACAGCTCAGCCTGACCTTCCTTGAGCAGCCCAAATCCAGCTCCGTCAAAATCACCGTGCTCCGGCCCGCAGGGGCGCGTCCGCCGCTCTTTCTCATTCCCGAGGCCGGCGTAGAAGGAAACGTTTTCTCGGAATTGGCCGGCCAGCTTGGGCCCGACCAACCGTGCTTCGGTCTGCAGGCCCGCGCCCTCACGGCGATTCCCGCTCCCGCCCAGCCGGTCGGAGTGGAAGAAACCGCCCGACTTTTCGTGGAGGAAATCTGTGCCCTGTCCCCGGCCGGACCGTGCGCCATCGGCGGACGGGGTTTCGGCACCGTGCTGGCCTGGGAAACCGCCCGGCAGCTCACCGCCAAAAACCGCCGGGTGATCCTCCTCGGCCTCTTCGATCCGCCGGCCGCAGCCTTTTTCGCCCGTGATGAGGGCGGATCGGCGACCCGTTATCGTTTCATCAAGCCAGCCGGCTCCGCCGGCGGCGGTGTGTTCGGCCGTCTTTTCAAGAAGGGCGCCGGCGATGAGGCGGGCGTCAGCAAGGAAAGCCGCCAGGCGCGGGAGCGCTATGGCGATGCCGTTCTCAGTCCGGCCACATGCCCGGTGGCGGTGTTCGGTCTCACCGGTGCAGACGAACCCTGGCGAAGCCTGGCGACCGCCGGCTTCTCCACTCAGCCGACCACGGAAACTGTGACCAAGCTCACCGCACTTACATCATGACGATCGGTTATGTAGCGCAGACCCTGCCGTCCATGGAGCCATCCGAGGCTCGGGGCGGAGCGTTGACGCTGCCGGCCGGGCATCCCACCAGCCTTGCGGGCGCACTGGAGCGGACCGCGCGGGAATTTCCCTCCCATGGAGTGGTTTATCTGGACGGAGCCGATGGCGCGAAGGAACAGAGCTATCCCGCATTGCTCGACGAAGCGGCCCGCATGCTCGGCGGCTTGCGCGCCGCGGGGCTCAAGCCGGGCGCGCCGGTTCTTTTCCAGTTTGAAAAGAATTCCGATTTCATTCCGGCCTTCTGGGCCTGCGCGCTCGGCGGCTTCGTTCCTGTGCCGATCTCGATCTCCCCGACTTACGAGCAGCCACACAGCATTCTGTCCAAGCTGCGCAACGCATGGACGATGCTCGATTCACCCCTGACGCTGGCCGGGGCCGGCCTGGCGCCGAGACTGCAAGCCTGGGCCGAACGCGAAGCCCTCCCTGGCTTTCGCATCGAGACCGCCGAGTCCCTGCGGGCGCGCCCGCCAGCCGACGCCTGGCATCCAAGCCGGCCCGATGACCTTGCCTTGTTGCTGCTCACTTCCGGCAGCACAGGCCTGCCTAAGGCGGTGCGCCAGACCCACGGCAACCTGCTCGCCTGGGCCGTGAGTGTCGTTTCATTCTGCAAATTCACGCCCGCTGATGTTTCCCTGAACTGGATGCCGCTGGATCACGTCGGCGGCCTGGTCATGTTCCATCTGCGCGATGTCGTGCTCGGCTGCCGGCAGCTGCACGCGCCAACCGAGCCCGTTCTGCAGCATCCGCTGATCTGGCTGGAATGGATCGAGCGCTACCGCGCCACCATCACCTGGGCGCCCAACTTCGCCTTCGGTTTGATCAACGATCAATCCGACGCCATCGCCCAGGGCCGCTGGAATCTTTCGTCGCTGCGTTTCATCCTCAACGGCGGCGAAGCCATCGTCAGCAAAACCGCGCGGCGCTTCCTCTCGCTACTGGCTCCGCACGGGCTGCCCGCGACCGCGATGCGACCGTCCTGGGGCATGTCGGAGACCTGCTCCTCCGTCACTTTTTCCCAGCGTTTTACCCTGGCCGCGACCAGTGACAATGCCGCCTTTGTCGAGGTGGGTGAGCCGATCCCTGGGATCCAGATTCGCATCGTGGACGAGCACGACATTCTCGTTCCCTCCGGCAAAATCGGCCGCCTGCAGATCAAGGGAATTTCCATCACCCCGGGTTATCACCAGAATCCTGAGGCCAACCAGAAGTCCTACACCGCCGACGGCTGGTTCATCACCGGCGACCTGGGCGTGATGAAAAACGGCCAGCTTTCCATCACCGGCCGCGAAAAAGACGTCATCATCATCAACGGGGTTAATTTCTACAGCCATGAGATCGAGTCCGTGGTCGAAGAGATCGATGGGGTCGAAATTTCCTTCACCGCCGCTTGCGCCATCCGTCTGCCGGGAGAAAACACCGACCAGGTCGCGGTCTTCTTCTGCCCGACCGCCGCCGCCGAAGACCGCCTGCCCGAGCTGATCCGCACCATCCGCAGCACGGTGAGCCGCAAGGAAGGCGTGGCACCCGACTTCATCGTGCCCCTGACCAAGGCCGACATTCCCAAGACCGCCATCGGCAAGATCCAGCGCGCCCAGCTCAAGCAGCAATTCGAGAACGGCGATTTCCAGGCCGCCCTCGCCCGTGGTCAATCAGCGGCCAAATTGAATCAGACAACGCCCGGCTGGTTCTACCGCCGCGTCTGGCACGAGGTCGCCCTGCCCGTCGAGGGACCGCTGCCGGAAGGGCCCTGGCTGGTTTTTGCGGACGAACTGGGCTTGGGCCAGGTGCTGTCCGAAACCTTGCGCACAAAAGGACAAGCCTGCACGACGGTCATTGCCGGACCGGCCTTCGCCCGCCCGACTCCGGAACAGTTTGTCATCAACCCTCACGCACCCGCTGATTACGATCGCATCTGGGCGGCGCTCAAGACGGAGGGCCGCGCCCCGCGCCAGACCGTTCATTTGTGGACTTACGGAAAGACGTCCGCACCGGCCAGCACGGCCGAGTTCGAACAGGCGCAGGAACCCGGCGTACACAGCCTCCTCTGCATGGCGCAAGTGCTCGCCCGGTCCCGGCAGGACGAGGAACCGCATCATCTCTGGGTGATCTCAAACTCCGCCTTTGCCGTTCAGGCCGGCGAAGGCACGGCCTTCGAGAAGGCCGGGGTATCCGGCGTGCTGAAAACCCTGCCCCTGGAAATTCCCGGCCTGGCCTGCACGCAGGTGGACCTGGACCTCACCGGGACCGCCGACCACGCCGGGCGCCTGTGCCGCGAATTCGGCGCCGTCGAATCGTATCCAGAAATCTGTTACAGAGATGGCGTTCGGTTCCGGGCCCTGCTCGGCCACGTGGAGGCTCCGGAAGAAACGCGCGATCCGGGCCTGCTCAAGGGCGGTTGCTACGTGATCAGCGGCGGCGTCGGCGGAATCGGGCGCGAAATCGCCCGCATTTTGCTCACGGAATATCAGGCGCGGCTGCTGATCATTGGCCGCTCGCCGGCCGGCACCGTGGAAGAACGGTTGCGCGATCTGCGCAACCTGGGCGGCGAAGTCGCCTATGTTTCGACCGACATCACCGATCTTGCCGGCGTGAACGCCGTGATCCGCGAGACGGAAACCCGTTGGGGCCGTCCGCTGGATGGAATCTTCCATCTCGCCGGAACTTTGGAATCACGCCTGTTCATCGAGGAAACCCGGGAAACGTTGGGGCGGAGCCTTCGGGCCAAGACCACCGGGGCCTGGGTATTACACCAGATTGCACAGACCCGGCCGGGGACGCTCGTGGTGAACTTCTCCTCGTTGCTCGGCTATTTCGGCGGCTACCAGTACGGGGCCTATGCCGCGGCCAATGCGTTCCTCGAGGGGCTTTCGCATCACCAGCGCTCGCTCGGATTGCGCAGCTGCTGCCTGCAATGGAGTTCCTGGACCAACACCGGCATGAACCAAGGTCTCGCGACGGAAGAGGCTGCCACCCGGGCTAAGGGCTATCTGCCCCTGACTCTGCGCGAGGGCATCGATTCGCTGCGCTTCGCACTGCAGGTCGATCACCCGCAGCTGCTGATCGGCCTCAACGGAACCAATCCCAATATCCGGCCCCTGCTTGAAACGGCGCCGGCGGAGGCGCCGGCGGCCGAAAATGAATATGTCGAGCCCCGCACGGAGACCGAACGCAAGCTCGCCCGAATCTGGCAGGACCTGCTCAAGCGCCCGCAAATGGGCGTGCGGGACAACTTCTTCGAGATCGGCGGCCGTTCGCTGCTCGCGGCGCGGATTTTCGCCCAGATCGAAAAAGTCTTCGGCCGGAGCCTGCCGATCGCGAGCCTGTTCAAGGCCCCGACGATCGAGCAGCTCGCCGTCCTCATTGAAGGAGGAGCCAGCTCATTCCCGGTCTGCCAGGTCGAGCCGCTGCAGCGTGAAGGCACGCGGCCGCCGTTTTTCTGCATCCCGGGGGGAGCGAGCGACATCATTGTCTTCCGCCCCCTCGCCGATCTGCTCGGCCCGGACCAGCCTTTCTACGGGCTGCAGGCCCATGGACTCGACGGCACGAAGACCGACGCCCCGATTATCCACATCACCGAGCTGGCCGGATATTTCATCAAGGAAATCCGCGCCATCCAGCCGGAGGGTCCCTACCAGCTGGGCGGACACTGTTTCGGCGCCTTGCTCGCGTATGAAATTGCCCGGCAGCTCGAGGCGCAGGGCCAGTCGGTCGCGCTGCTCGCCCTGCTCGATCCGACCGCGACCGTTTCCCTCGACCTGGGCTTCTTTCATTCCTTCAAGCCGCGCGTCCAGTATTTCATCAGGTTGAGCCTGCGCATGAGCCTGCTGGAAAAGATCAAGTTTGTGGGCGCCCTCGCCAATCATCTGGTCAATGAAAAGCTCGTGGGCAGCCACCGGATCCAGCATACCATCGATCGGCTCCGCATCCTGCATGAGGGCTATAAACTGCAGCCCTATCCGGGCCGGGCGACCTTGTTCCTGGCCGCCGATTCCCGGCACGAATTCTATGGCGAGAAAGACGTGCGGCTCATTCTCGGACGGCTGGCCCAGGGCGGCACCGAGATCCAGCGCGTCGCCGGCAATCATCATACGATGCTGCAAGACCCCCGGGTCCGCGATCTCGCCGAAAAACTGAAGCACAGCCTGCTGCAATCGGCCGCGGATCCCCGTGAGGCCATGGAGATGCAAGCCGTGTGAATCCGTCATGACGACCAGCGTTGCCTCTGAAACATCCGCCGCCGTGGAGCCATCCGAGGCTCACGGCGGGGCATTGCCACTACCCGCGGGCCATCCGACCAGCCTGGCCGGGGCGCTGGAACGCGCGGCGCGGGAATTTCCCTCGCATGGAGTCATCTGCCTCGACGGCGCAGGCGGCATGAAGGAACTGCTCTATCCCGCCCTGCTTGATGAGGCGTCGCGGATGCTCGGCGGCCTGCGCGCCCTGGGGCTCAAGCCGGGCGCGCCCGTTCTTTTCCAACTGGAAAAAAACCCCGACTTCGTTCCGGCCTTCTGGGCTTGCATGCTCGGCGGATTCGTTCCGGTGCCGATTTCGATCTCCCCGACCTACGAGCAGCCGCACAGCATTTTGTCCAAGCTGCGCAACGCGTGGACGATGCTCGATTCGCCGCTGACACTGGCCGGAGCCGACCTGGCGCCAAGGCTGCGGGCCTTTGCCGAACGCGAAGCGCTGGCGGGCTTCCGGATCGAGACCGCCGATTCCCTGCGGGCGCATCCTCCGGCCGGCGCCTGGCATGCGAGCCAGCCCGACGACCTCGCCTTGCTGCTGCTCACTTCCGGCAGCACGGGTCTGCCGAAGGCCGTGCGCCAGACCCAGCGCAACCTGCTCGCCTGGGTCGCAAGCGTTGCTTCGTTCTGCGAATTCACGCCCGCTGATATTTCCCTGAACTGGATGCCGCTGGATCACGTCGGCGGCCTCGTCATGTTTCATATGCGCGATGTCGTGATCGGCTGCCGGCAGCTGCTGTCGCCCACCGAGCCGATCCTGCAGAATCCGCTGCTCTGGCTGGAATGGATCGAACGCTACCGCGCCACCATCACCTGGGCGCCGAATTTCGCCTTCGGCCTGGTCAACGAACAGGCCGCCGAGCTGGCGCAGCGACGCTTCGACCTGTCCTCGATGCGTTTCATCCTCAATGCCGGCGAAGCCATCGTCAGCAAAACCACCCGGCGCTTCCTTTCGCTGCTGGCTCCTCACGGATTGCCCGCGACCGCCATGCGGCCGGCCTGGGGCATGTCGGAGACTTCCTCCGCGGTCACCTTCTCGCAGCGCTTCACCCTGGCCATGACCAGCGACAACGCCGCCTTTGTCGAAGTGGGCGTGCCCATCCCGGGAATTCAAATTCGCATCGTGGACCAGCACGATACCCCTGTTCCATCCGGCAAGATCGGCCGCCTGCAGATCAAGGGCATGTCGGTTACTCCCGGTTATCACCAGAATCCCGAGGCCAACGAGAAGTCCTACACCGCCGACGGCTGGTTCATCACCGGCGACCTGGGTGTGATGAAGGACGGCCAGCTTTCCATCACCGGCCGGGAAAAGGACGTCATCATTATCAACGGGGTGAATTTCTACAGCCATGAGATCGAGTCCGTGGTCGAGGAGATCGACGGGGTCGAAGTTTCCTTCACCGCCGCCTGCGCCATCCGCCTGCCCGCAGAAAACACCGACAGAGTCGCCGTTTTCTTCTGTCCCACCACCGCCGCCGAAGGCCGCCTGCCCGAACTGGTCCGGACCATCCGCAGCACGGTAAGCCGCAAGGAAGGCGTGGCACCCGACTTCATCGTGCCCCTGACGAAGGACGACATTCCCAAGACCGCCATCGGCAAGATCCAGCGCGCCCAGCTCAAGAAGCAATTCGAGAGTGGCGACTTCCAGGCCGCTCTCGCCCGCGGAAAAGCGGAGAGCGCCCCCGGTTCGGGGCTCTTTGGCAAAACCTGGCGGGATGCGCCACTGGCTGACTCGCCGTCGTTGCCGGCCGGAAGCCGCGTGCTGATTTTTGCCGACACCACGGGGCTCGGCACCGGACTGGCCGGCCGGTTGCGCACGGCCGGGCACGCCTGTGTCGTCGTCGAGGCCGGCGAAGAATTTGCCGCGCAAGGCCGGGAAACCTTCCGCCTCAATCCCGCCCGCCCGGCTGATTATCCGCGCCTCTGGCAGGCGCTCGGCTCCGCCGGCCGCTTCACCCATGCGGTGCATGCCTGGGCCTATCCGCCGGCGGCCGAGCCGGCCGGCGTGGAGGAAATCATCGCGACCCAGAATCCCGGCAGCCTGAGTCTCCTGCGGCTGTTGCGCACCTGGCCCGCGCCAGCGGAAGGCGCGCCGCCCGTCCGCCTGCTCGTGGTCACCAGCCGGCTCCAGGCCGTCTCGGCCGAAGAGCCGGTGGACTATGCGAAGGCGCCCGTGCTCGGCCTCACGCGCACCCTTCCGCACGAATTCACCTGGCTGGGTTGCGCCCAGCTCGATCTTGAGGCGGCCGATCCCGCGGCCGACCTGGCGGCGGTGGAGCGGGAGCTCGCCGCGCCCTCCACCGGCGAATGGGCGCTGCGTGCCGGCCGGCGGCTCACGCCCGGTCTCATCGGTATCCATTTATCAAATACAAATGAGCCCCGCGGCTTCTCGGCCGGCGGCCTTTACCTCCTCTCCGGCGGGTTCGGCGGCATCGGCCAGGCGGTCGCACAGCGGCTGGCTGCGCGCTACCAGGCCCGGCTGCTCATCCTCGGCCGCACCCCTCTGCCCGCGCGCGAACAATGGGACCAGGCGCTGGCGCGAAACGACGCCACCGCCGCCCGCCTGCGTGCCTGGCAGGCCTTGGAGCAGGCCGGCGCCGAGGTGCATTACGAGGCGGGCGACCTCGCCGATCCGGATTTTGTGCAGGCCGCCGTCGGGCGCGCCACCCGCCGCTGGAACCAGCCGCTGAGCGGGATCATCCACCTCGCCGGCGAGTATCACGAAGCCGTGCTCGCCGAGGAAAGCGACGACGGCTGGCTGCAATCCCTCCGGCCCAAGCTGCTCGGCGCCTGGTCGCTGGACCGGGCCGCCCGCGCGCATCCCGGCTGCTTGTTCGTCAGTTTTTCCTCGGTCTTGGGGCACTTCAGCGCGCTCGGCACCGGCGCCTATGCCGCCGCCAACGCCAGCCTCGATGCTTTCGCACATTATCAAAAAGCCGGCGGCGGCCACAGTCACAGCGTGCTCTGGTCCCTGTGGGCCGACACCGGCATGGGCCGGGGCGGCAGCAGCGAAGCCATGGCCGCGCGGGGCTGCCTGGCGCTGACGCCCGACCAGGGCGTGGACTTGCTGGAAGCGTCATTGCGCGCGGAACCGGCGCAAGTATTCGCCGGCCTCGATGCGAGCAGCCGCGTGCTGCGCCGTCACCTCGATCCGTCCGAGGCTCCCGCGGAAACCGCCGCGGCCGGCGGCTACGTGGCTCCGCGCAGCGAACTGGAGCAAAAGCTCGCCGGCATGTGGCAGGAAATCCTGGCCGTGCCCAAGGTCGGCGTGACCGACAACTTCTTCGACCTCGGCGGCCGCTCGCTGCTCGCCGCGCGACTTTTTGCCCGGATCGACAAGGAATTGGGCCACAAGCTGCCGCTGGCCACCTTGTTCAAGGCGTCCACGGTGGAAACTCTCGCCGCCCTGCTCGGCAGCACCGAGGCACCGCCGAGCTGCCGGGTGCTCGCCATCCAAAGTTCGGGCACCCGTCCTCCGTTTTTCTGCATCCCGGGCGCCGGGAGCGACGTGATCGTATTCCAAAGCCTGGCGCGCGAGCTCGGACCCGATCAGCCGTTTTATGGGCTGCAGGCCCGCGGCCTCGACGCCACCCCGATCGAAGGGGAATTTCCCAGCGTCGAGGAGGTGGCCGCCGATTTCATCAAGGCCATGCAGAGCGTCCAGCCCCGGGGCCCTTATTTTGTCGGCGGCCATTGCTTCGGATCGCTGATCGCATGGGAAGTCGCCCGGCAGCTCAAGGCCGGCGGAAACGAAGTCGCGCTGATCGCCCTGCTTGATCCGATCGTAAGCAATGTCTTCTCCAGCGAGATCATCGGGCGTGACCGGCTGCGTTATCATTTCGGAAAATTTCTCCGCATGTCGCTCCGGGACAAATGCGGTTATTTCTGGGAAAAGATCCGCAACTTCAGCCGCACCCTCCTGGTCCGGCAGCGGCTGGGACAATCCTACGGCCAGGCGGAGTCGATGCACCGCCGCTACCAGCTCGGGAGCTACCCGGGCGAGGTCGTGATTTTCCTGGCGGAGGATTCGTTTTTCAAACTGACGCCCGAACGCGATCCACGCCGCTATTACGAAAAGATCGCCAAGCAGGGCGCGCGCTACCTCGACGTGGGTGGCGATCATCATTCCATGCTGCACCATCCGGCCGTGCCAGGCCTCGCCGCCAAGCTGGACGGCTGCCTCCAGAGCGCCCGGTCCGGCGGCAAAGCCAGCAGCGCGCCCGCCGTCTCCTCATGATTTTGCCCAACTTACATCATAAGGCAGCAGGGCTGACGGCCGGCGTCATCCGCCGGATGCGCCATAGGCTGATGGAGCCGCGCCTCACGGTCGGCCATGCCCTGTGTTTTTGCCTGATCATCACCGCCTGCCGCGGCGAGAAAAACCAGGATCTGCCCACGGCCCATCACCTCTCCGCCGCGCCGGTGACCTGCCACGTCAATCCCGACCGCGTGCTGCGGAGCATTCCGCGGGAGCTCTTCGGCACCAATCTCGAATGGTTCAACTATGCCGACGGCATGTGCGGGCCAGACGGCTCGATTGATCCCGAATGGCTGCGGCTGGCCCGCGAGGAGGGCGTCGACAACGTCCGCTGGCCCGGCGGAACCCTTTCCGACTTTTATCACTGGCGCGACGGGATCGGTCCCGTCGGCGACCGGCCGGTGCGCGAGCATCCGACCGACCCCGGAAAATCGCCGAACATTTTCGGCACGCCGGAGTTTCTCCGCTTCTGCCAGGCGATCAACGCCCGCCCGTTGATCACGGTCAACGCCGGCACGGGCACGGCCGCCGAGGCCGCGGCCTGGGTCGCCTATTGCAATGCCGCGGAGAATTCCGACCGCACCGCCGACGGCCTGACCGCGCCCGCCGGGGTCAAGCTGTGGGAGGTCGGCAACGAGCTTTATCTGCCGGGCAACCCCACGGATAAAAAGATCATCACCGTGCCTCCCGCGGTGTACGCCGGACGTTTCCTCCAGTTCGCCGCCGCCATGCGCAAGGTCGATCCCTCGATCAAGCTCATCGCCATCGGCACGGCCAACGCGACGACGTTCCCCCTGCCCTATCCCGACTGGTCGGAGGTCCTGCTGCAAAAAGCGGCCGCGCAGATGGACTACATCGCGGTGCACAATGCCTATTTCCCCATGATCTTCGGCCAGCGCGGCCTCGCCTTGAAGGACGTTTACCAGAGCCTCTGGGCTTCCCCCGAGGCGGTGAACCGCAGCCTGCAGGCATTGGACACGCTCATCACCAAATACGAAAAGGGCCATCGGATTGAAATTGCCGTGACGGAATGGGGCGCGCTTTTTTCCAACGATCCGCAATGGGTCGACCAGGTGAAGACCATGGGGTCGGCCGTTTACGTCGCCCGCCTCATGCAGGTCTTCCTCGGCCAGCCGCGCGTGACGCTGGCCGATCATTTCAAATTCACCGACCGCTCGATCATGGGCGTGGTGGGCTATGATCGGAAACCGAAGATTCCCTACTACGTCCTTCAGCTGTTCTCGCAGCATTTCGGTTCCCGCCTGGTCGACGCCTCCATCGAAAGCCCGACTTTCAGCGTCAAGGCGGTCGGCCCCGCGCCCGCCGCCAACGACGTGCCCGAGCTGACCGTGGCCGCTTCGCTCGACGACACCGGCCACAGGCTGTTCGTCAATATCGTCAACCGCAGCTGGGACACCATCCACCAGGTCCAGCTCGAGACCGGAAGCTTCCAGCCCGCCGGCCGCGCCACCGCCTGGTCGCTTTCATCGCCGGGCCTGACCGACCATAACGGCCGCGACCTGCCGGAGGAAATCCCCACCGGCATGTACCGGGAGCCCGTGCTGGACCAAAATCGGAAGGGCCCCGTCAGCCTCGAAAAGAAAACAGTCGACCTCAAATCACCCATCTCCATCCCCCCTTATTCCATCCTCACGCTAGAGTTGGACGCCCGATCATGATCACTGCACACCCACGCCCGCACCTCCCTCGTTTCCGCCTGAATTCAGCCGTCCCGCCTGCGCGCGTGCTGCTCGCCGGCCTCGCGCTCGCCGTTCTGTCCGGCTGCGCGACGCACCAGGGCGTCAGCCTGCGCAAAAACGGCGACCCACTCACGCCAGTGACCGGAAACGCCGATCTCCTGCCGAAGCCGGGCATCTCGCAACTGCTTTCGCCCTTCGACAAGATCCGCGTGCAAATCCTGCCCGTGGCCACGGCCGGCGGCTTGGTGCTGGAGCCTTACGACACACTCAAATATGAGTTCAATTTCCGCGGCGACGACTACCACATCCTGCCCGGCGACGAGCTGAACGTGCGCATGGACACCGATTCCAAGCACGATCTTACGCTGACCGTGCGGCCCGACGGCAACATCACCCTGCCCAATGCCGGCGAAGTGACCGCCTTGGGGAAAAATCCAAAGCAGCTGGCCGACGACATCAACACGGCCTATCGCGGGCAGATGAACCAGCCCGCAGTCTCGGTCACCCTCACCAAGTCCAGCCTGTCACTGGATGGACTTTCAGGTGAAGCGGTGGTGCAGGACGACGGAAGTATCTCCATCCCGCGGATCGGGCGGACCGCGGCCGCCGGGCTCACCGTCGCCACCTTGAACGAAAACCTTTCCGCCCTCGCCTCGACGCGCTTCAAGACTTCGCTCTTCGTGCAGGTCAGCCGCGAAATCCCGGGCGCGGACAAACAAAAAACAGGGCTGGTCGGGTTCGACCAGGTGCTGACGATCTCGGCCGACGGCCATGTGGCGCTGCCTGAAATCGGCCTATTCGCCGCCGGCGGAAAAACGATTTCAACCATGCAGGATGAAATCCAGGACGCCCTGCACAGCCGTTACAAGAGCCCGATGACGATCGCCATCGCCATCGAATCCTCCGAGGCCCGCATCATCTATGTGGACGGCGAGGTCGGCCACCCCGGCGCCTTTCCGCTCGCCGCCAACATGACCCTGCTCAAGGCCGTGACGCTGGCCGGCGGCGTGGTCAACACCGGCGACATGCGCCAGGTCACCCTCATCCACCGCGACGACCAGAACAACGTGTACGTCTACGTCAGCAACCTGAAGGACTTCATCGAAAAAGGCGCGAAGGACAACGACCTCGCCCTGTCGTCGCAGGACATCGTCGTGGTGCCAAAGTCGGCGGTCGCCAGGGCCAACCTCTGGGTCGAGCAGTACATCACCGACATGCTGCCCTTCTCGCGCAGCGTGGGTTACAACTACAGCCAGGGGCGCACCAGCATCAACAATCCCTGATCGCGGCCGATCAAACTTCGGGCTGATTTCTTAAGCGCCAGCCAGGTGCTGAACCTGGCTTGATGCAGGCTCGACCAAAGCTTCAGGGCTTTCCGATCTTCTTTTTTGCGGCCCCGTCCTCGCTTTCTGTATCGAGCCGGGGAAGCTGCCTTGTTGGGCCTTTTTCCCATTCGCGGACTTTGCCTGCGACAATCCGAAATAAGGGATGGGGCTCCGGCTTCGCGACATTACCCCACTGGCGCGCCATCGCCGGCGCTCGCACCTGCAGCTTTCGCTTCAGATGCGCCCACTCATAATCCAACTGCCCGCGTGTCTCGCGCAGCTTCGGATGCGCGCCTGATCGTGCGATTTTCGTGGCGTCAAACTTGTAGCCGCGCCGCCCGGCTTCGGCTGCAAGCTCCCGAAGAAATGCGGCAATCGCCGCCTTCGGATCAACCGCCGTGCGAAAGCGCAAAAGCTGGGGATGATTGCGATAACCTCGCGTCGCACCACGAAGAACTTTCTGGGCGAGCAGTGCCTCGCGCCATGCCGCGACAAGCCCCTTCGCGTCGAGATACCGGGGATGTAATGTCCACAATCGCATGAAGTGAATATCGTGCGAACCGGCCTAATCTTTGATCTCGGGCAAGGCAAGGGCCTCGACCGGCCTCGTGGATGAATTTCGCCCAGGCCGGCATCTTCCGCACGGAGGCTCAGCGAATGGAACCGGCTAAGTCCGCCCTGAAAAAAGGGGTGAGCCCATTGCACCGCTCAAAAAACACCTTAAAATGGGATTAGTTGCGGCCGTTAGCCCCAGCCTCTCGGCAAAATCACGCTCACCATTGAATCTGAAAAAATGAACACCTATGTCGTTTTGTTCCGGGGCGGTTTGCCGAGGGAGAAGCTGACCGATGATTATTTAAAGCGCTTTGCCAGTTGGGCCAGGGATGTCTCCAAGGACCTGCGGCTTAGCAACCGGCTTATGCCCAACGGCCGGATAATCTCCGGCCAGAGCGGCGAAAATGTCTCCAACGTCGAGTTCAGCAGTTCGTTGGTCGGAGGCTATATCGTGATCGAAGCGGATGACTACGACCGTGCGGTGGCAAAGCTCAAGGAATGTCCGATTCTCGGGAACGGCGGTTCCGTGGAGGTTCGCGAGGTGCTGCCGGTGCAGGCCTGACGCATTTTAAGCCTTCCGCATGGCATTCAAAAGCCCCTGCTCATGATTTCTTGGGCAAATCCATTTTCAGCGGCAATGTCACCTTAGTCGCAACCGCGTGCCCATTTTCCACTTTTGGCAGAAACAGCCAATGCTCAGCGTCATTGATCATCTGATAGTTGAGCACAGTAGGCAGCCGTGGTTTGATTTCCGCATGCGTGACCCGCCCTTGTGCATCGAGGTCGAGAATCACCGCCAGGTGTGATTCGGTCAGGGTCTGGTATTGGGACATATCCAGTTCGATGAGATAGGGCTTCGGCGGCGCGCTCTTTCCGCTTCCCGTAGCGCGCAAATACTGAACAACTGACAAACGATGGCGCACGCGGCGCGTTTCGGACGAATCGTTCTTTAGTCCTCGCAATAGCTCTTCGAATTGTTGGAGCACGACGTAGGGGCCGACATAGTCGTCGCCGTGATAGCTATTGAAGAGCATCGCCCCATCGCGCGTGAGTACGGCGAGGGTAGGAATGCCTGCTGGAGCCCATTGCTCAATCGGACGGACGCCACCCAAATCCGAATACCGTATCATGGGCCAAGGCATGTTGACCGCCCGAGCGTAATCGGCTTGCTCGTGTGCGTCGCGGTCGTTGCTGACGAAAATCAGCTCGAAGGTATTGGGAAATTCCTTCTGCAATCGCGCGTATGCCTCGACAAGTTTGGGGCTGAACTCCCGGCAGGGAGGACACCAGTGCGCGCCGAAGTACGCGAGATACAGCACGGGCTCGGGCCGCTCTCCTGGATCGAAGTCCACCAATGAGCCACCTCGTTGAACCTGTAAACGGCCTCTCACGCTTCTGGCCACCTTGGATTGCGATGTTTTCCACTGGGACGTCGCGATTGGATTCGCGTCGAGATAATCGCCCACGCGCGCTAACGCGGTGTCATCGAGCGTATCTAATGACAATATCGCGGAACTCGATTCGGTAGAGAATACCGCGAGCGACCCGTACACGCCGCTCAATTTTCCGTCCAGCTTCTGACCGTCGATGGTGGACCACGTCTCCGCGTTCACAGGACAAACGGCCAGAGCTAAGCCCAACCACACGATGGCTGGAGAGAGCTTTTTCATTGAGGTATGCGACAGCGAAATGTTACTGCCGCGCCAACCAAACGAAGAGCATGACGAGAAACGTGAACCATCCGACGATCCCCAAGCCAACCATTGAACGATGGTCGAAATATCGCCATGCAATTCTGACTGCTATACCTAGAGGTAGAGCAGTCGCTATTGTTATCAAAGTTATGTATGCACCACTTTTGTTTTGGATGCTGGGCTCTATTCGCTCAAAGAGATAAAAGAGTATCGGGAATACCGCGCCCCCTGCGATGATGCGTTTATCTCGTGACTGAAGTTGAAACCGCGGCTTATTGGCAGTGTTGGGCATAGGTGTTCATCGCGGCGGATACCATTTGGTGCCCGGGGCCGGACTTGAACCGACACGCCTTACGGCAACGGCTTCTAAGACCGTCGTGTCTGCCATTCCACCACCCGGGCGGGAGAGGATTTTCTGTTTTCAGACTGCCGGTTTTGGATCGGCGGACGCAAGCCGAGAGTAATGTCCCACCCCCATGCTTGTTTTACAGAAGGTCGCAAAGATCACAAAGATGCCTCTCTTCTCAAAAACCGACTTGGCGCTCTTTGCGGCCTTGGTGTGAAAATATCATGTCGTGTTGCCCAAAACGGCGTGGAGAAAAACCATGAAGCCATGAAAGATTTCCTGGATTCTTGGTTTCCTAATTCAAATAAAGGTTATCTCGTCGCGGCAGCGCGTTCGCGGTTGAGCCAGACTTTGCATACGCTCTTGAGGCGCGTGAGGATGTAATAAACCGTCTGGCTCCGCAGACGCACGAGCTGCCCGCCGACGATTTTCGGCACGAAGTCCTGCGGCACCTCGAGGATTTCGTCGGGTGTCGCCCCGTCGAGGCCCTTGCAGAGAATCGCGGTCATGGCCTTGGTCAGGGTCTGCACCTGCGGCCCGAGCGAGATAGCAAAATGCGCATGGCGCGCCGCATCGACGTTGAGATAGACACCCACGGTGTCGGTGCACTCCTCGTCCTTGCGCACGTCCTCGAGCGCAAATTTCTCGCCGGCCTTCGGCGCGCAGCGCGGCGCGGCGTCGGCATAGGCGATGAGGTTGTCGCGCTTCTCGTCGTCGGGCAGCGCGTCGAAAAAATCGACGATCTCGGTGAGATTCGGCGGATAGGCGGACATCGCTCAGCCGGGCTGTTCGCCCTTGGCGATGGGCGAGCGCACCATGTTGCCCCATTCGGTCCACGAGCCGTCGTAGTTGCGGACCTTGTTGTAGCCGAGCAGGTAGGTGAGCACGAACCACGTGTGGCTGGAGCGCTCGCCGATGCGGCAGTAGGCGATGATGTCGTCGTCCTTTTTCAGGCCGAGGTTCTCGGTGTAGATTTTCCTGAGCTCGTCGAAGCTCTTGAACGTCGCGTCGTCGTTGGCCGCGGTTTTCCATGGCACGCTGCGCGCGCCGGGCACATGGCCGCCGCGCAACACGCCTTCCTGCGGATACTCGGGCATGTGCGTGATTTCGCCGCGGTACTCGCCGGGCGAGCGGACGTCGATGAGCGGCTTGCGCGCCTGCGAATGCGCGAGCGTGTCGGCAAAAAAGGCGCGGATCTCCTGGTCAAAGCGCTTCGGCGGCACAGGATAGGTCGCGCGCGGCCAGGCCGGCTTGTCGCGCGTCAGCGGACGGCCCTCGGCCTTCCATTTGTCGCGCCCGCCATCGAGGAGTTTCACCTTGGTGTGGCCGAAAAGCCGGAAGGCCCACAGGGCATACGCCGCCCACCAGTTGGACTTGTCGCCGTAGAAAACCACCGTGGTGTCGGGCGTGATGCCGTTCCGGCCGCAGACCTCGGCAAATTTTTCGGGCGCGATGTAGTCGCGCTGCGTGTTGTCCTGCAGGTCGCCGCGCCAGTCGATGTGCACCGCGCCGGGAATGTGGCCCGTGTCGTAGAGGAGCACGTCCTCATTGCTCTCGACGATGCGGATGGCCGGGTCGTTGAGATGCTCCTGCAGCCAGGCGCCGTCCACCAGGACCTCCGGGTGCGCATACTGGGAAAACTTGGGATTCATGGTCTGGCAAAGCTAGAAGGCGACCGCCCGGACTCAAGTGCCGACGCACGATTTCTGGCCGCGCCCAAAACCTCTTCCGGCATCATGACCGGCCGCTTTAGGCAGGCGCCTCGCCCAGCCAGTCGCCCATGCGTGCATAAGTCTCGATATTCTGCGCGCTCTGTTCGACCAGATCGCCATAAAACGCGATGCGGCCTGCCTGGAACAGGGTGATGACGCATGAGCCGCCGAAAGCGAACACGCCCTTCTCCTCGCCCTTGGCCACCGCGCGGCCGGTCACATGGGTCTGCGTGACGCGGCCCACGTTCGTCGCACCGACCTCGACCATCGCCACGGTTCCAAAGACCGGCGATTCGAGCAACGTGACATAGCGCTTGTTTTGCACGAGGTAACGGATGTTGCGCCGCAGAGCGAGTGGGTTGACGGAATAAAGCCAGCCGTTGATGAGCCTCGCCTCGCCCGGCACGCCCGCGCATGGAAAATGAAACCGGTGGTAATCAACCGGGGCCAGCCGCGAGATGAGCATGGCGCCGCCGGCAAAGGTTTGCGCCAACGCGGTATCGCCGAGCAATTCACGCCGCAAGAATTTCGCGCCCTTCACATAAAATCCCTCCGCCGTATCGACATTGGGAAACACCAGGTGGCGCCCGTCGGCCGGCAGCACCGCCGTGTTGTCACCGCCCATAATGGGCCGGGCGGCGGGTTTGAGCGTGCGGCAGAAAAATTCATTGAACGTGCGGTAGAGGAATGCCGACTTCGCGAATTCGTCCACGTCGAGGTTGTAGCGCACGATGAAGGGCAGCACCTGGCGCGCGCTCGCCTTCTGGTTCATGCGCCAGCCGTAAAAGCGCGAAAAGACGGCCCGGCGCACCAGCAGCCAGAGAAAAAACCGGCCAGCGGGATTTTCGTAAACGAAGCGTAGCCACCGCTCGCCGTAAATCTGCTCGGTTTCGAGCGTCTGGCGGTAGCGGTCATGGAAGCGGATCGGCTGGTCGGACATGGAATCCCGACCAAAACCCAAGCCGGCGCCAACCTCAACGCGCTTCTTTGATTTTCGCCGCGGCCTTGGCACGGGCGCGCAGCGCCTCGTAAATCGGCTCATCCCCGAGGCCTTCCGCCACCCCGTAGGCCACGAGGCAGCACGCCAGCAGGGGCAGCATGAAATCGTACTGCCCGGTCAGCTCGATCATCAGCACGATGCCGGTGAGCGGCGCGCGCACGATCGAGGTCAGTAGCCCGCCCATGCCGATCACGGCAAATACTTCCGGATGCCCGGCCCACGCCGGCATGATTGCGTGGGCGAAGTGCCCGACCGCCAGGCCGCCCAGGGCGCCCATGACCAGCAGCGGAGCGAAGATTCCACCGGCCGCGCCCGAGCCATAACTCCACATCGTCAGAAAAAAGCGCGCCGCGAGCAGGAGGAGCAGCCACCGCACGGCAATTTCGCCCGTCAGCGCACGCTCGGCCAATCCGCCACCCGAGCCGGCCACGCCGGGGTACAACCAGCCGGCCAGCCCAGCCACGATCCCGGTCATGGCGCCCACCGCCCAGGCCGGCCAGTGCCGCAGCCGGTCAAACAGGTCGAGGCTCTTGAGCAGGCACCGGTTGAAGATCACCCCGCCCAATCCGCACGCGAGGCCGAGCAGCAGCGCCACCGGCAGCGCCCGCAAGGTCGGCGCGGGCATGCCGTGCAGGGAAAAAACCGGCGTTTCCCCGGTGAGGACACGGCACACGACATCGGCCGTGACCGAGGCCAGAAAGGCCGCGACAAACACCACCGGGGTGAAGCTGCCCTGCAGTTCCTCGAGCACAAAAATCATGCCGGCCAGCGGCGCATTGAAGGCCGCCGCCAGTCCCGCTCCCGCACCGGCGCTGATCAGCGCCTTGCGCTCGCCTTCCCCCGCCTTCACGCGAAGCAAATCCGACACCATCAAGCCCGTCGCGCCACCCATTTGAATCGTCGGCCCTTCACGCCCGAGCGCGAGCCCCCCGCCGATGCTGGCCAGCCCGGCGAAAAATTTCACCGGCAGCACCCGGCGCCAGTGCAGGACGCCCTCCCCGAGCACAACGGATTTCAGGTGCGGAATCCCGCTGCCCGCCGCCTCCGGCGCAAACCGCCGCACCAGCCACAGGCCGAGCCCGCCGCCCAGTGCGCCCAGGCCGAGCGCCAGCGCGAGGCCTTCCATCGGCGGCAGCTTTTGCAGCAAGGCGATACGATGAAGCTCGGCCCATTGCAGCGACTCCCGAAAAGCCGAGGCCAGGACGCCGGCGATCAGCCCGATGAGCAGGGCCTTGAACAAAATATGCCGCCGCTTGACCTCTTCCGTCCCAAGTCCGGCGCCGGGACCAGTGGTTGGATGCATGCGCCAACTTTTTAACTCTCGCGGAAAGGAGACAAGCCCGGACAAAGAATTATTTCATCACGAGCGCGTCGTCTTTCACCGAAAACTTCACCTCGCTGCCCTCGGCCACTTCACCGCCGATGAGCGCACGGGCCAGCCGCGTCTCGATCTGGCGCTGGAGAAAACGCTTGAGCGGACGCGCCCCAAAGACGGGATCATAGCCCTTTTCGGCCGCCCATTCCTTCGCTTTTTTATCGAGCACCACCGTCACGCGGCGGTCGGCCAGGCGTTTGTTGAGGTCGGCCAGCAGCAGGTCGACGATTTTGGTGATTTCATCGAGCGTGAGCGGCTTGAAGAGGATCGTTTCGTCGATGCGGTTGAGGAATTCCGGCCGGAACGACTTCCGCAGCTCGGCCATCACGCTCTCGCGGACGCTTTCGGAAATGGTGTCGTTGGTAACGCCATCCAGCAGAAAGCGCGAACCGATGTTCGACGTCATGATGATGATCGTGTTCTTGAAATCGACCGTGCGGCCCTGCGCGTCTGTGATGCGGCCGTCGTCTAGCACCTGAAGCAGGACGTTGAACACGTCGGGATGGGCTTTCTCGATTTCGTCGAAGAGGATCACCGCATAGGGCTTGCGGCGCACGGCCTCGGAAAGCTGGCCGCCCTCGTCGTAGCCGACATAGCCCGGCGGCGCGCCGATCAGGCGCGAAACACTGTGCTTCTCCATGTATTCCGACATATCGAGGCGGATCATCGCGGCCTCGGTGTCGAAGAGCGTCTCGGCGAGTGTCTTGGCGAGCTCCGTCTTGCCCACGCCCGTCGGGCCGAGAAACAGGAAGCTGCCGACCGGCCGGCGCGGATCCTTGATGCCGCTGCGCGCGCGCAGGATCGCCTCGGTGACCAGCGTCACCGCCTCGTCCTGGCCGATCACGCGCTGGTGCAGCACGTCCTCGAGGCGCAGGAGCTTTTCCTTCTCGCCTTCGATGAGGCGCGTGACGGGCACGCCGGTCCACTTCGCCACCACCTCGGCGATTTCTTCCTGCGAAACCTCTTCCTTGAAAAGCGTCGTGGTGTTGCCGGCTTTCTCCGCCTTTTTCAATTCGGCCTCGAGCTGGGGGATCTTGCCGTGGCGCAGCTCGGCGACCGTGTTCAGATCGTAGGCGCGTTCGGCTTTTTCCATGGCAACGCGCGTCGCATCGAGGTCCTCGCGGATTTTCCGCACGCGATCAACCGAGGCCTTTTCCTTTTCCCATTGGAGTTTCAGGCCCTGGGCTTTTTCCCGCACCTCCGCGAGTTCCTTGCGCAACGCTTCGAGGCGGCGCTTGCTCGCATCGTCCTTCTCCTTCGCCAGCGCGGTCTCCTCGATTTCGAGCTGGAGCGCACGGCGCGTGAGTTCATCGAGCTCCTGCGGCATCGAGTCCATCTCGGTGCGGATCATCGCGCAGGCCTCATCCACGAGGTCGATGGCCTTGTCGGGCAGAAAACGGTCGGAAATATAACGATTGGAAAGGACCACTGCGCTCACCAGCGCGTTGTCCTGGATGCGCACGCCATGGTGCAGCTCGAAGCGTTCGCGCAGGCCGCGCAAAATCGAGATCGCATCCTCGACCGTGGGCTGGTCGACGGTCACCGGCTGGAAGCGCCGCTCGAGCGCGGCGTCCTTCTCGATGTACTTGCGGTATTCGTCGAGCGTGGTCGCGCCAATGCAATGCAGCTCGCCGCGCGCGAGCATCGGCTTGAGCAGATTGCCGGCGTCCATCGCGCCGTCGGTCTTGCCCGCGCCGACGATGAGGTGCAGCTCGTCGATGAAGAGGATGACGCGGCCTTCGCTGTCCTTGATCTCCTTCAGCACGGCCTTGAGCCGCTCCTCGAATTCGCCGCGGTATTTTGCGCCGGCCACCAGCGCGCCCATGTCGAGCGCGAAGACCGTGCGGTCCTTCAGGCCCTCGGGCACGTCGCCGCGGAGGATGCGCTGCGCGAGGCCCTCGACGATGGCGGTCTTGCCCACGCCTGGCTCGCCGATGAGCACCGGGTTGTTCTTGGTCTTGCGCGAAAGGATGCGGATGGTGCGGCGGATCTCCTCGTCACGACCTATGACGGGATCCATCTTGCCCTTGCGGGCCTGCGCCACGAGGTCGATGCCATATTTTTCGAGCGCCTGATAGGTCGCCTCGGGGTTGTCGGACGTCACGCGTTGCGAGCCGCGGATCTCCTGGAGGACCTTCAGCACCTTCGCGCGGTCGAGCCCGAAGCTTTTGAACAGCTTTTTCAGCGAATCCGGCTTCCCGACCTCGATCAGGCCGAGCAGCAAATGCTCGGTGGAAACGTACTCGTCCTTGAGCGACTTGGCCTCCTCCTCGGCACGAGTGAGCGCGTCGTTCACCGCCTGCGTCACATAAACCTTGGACGTGTCCACGCTGCCCGTGACCTTCGGCAGGCGCTCGAGCTCCCGGTCAACCGCGAGCTGCAGGGCGCTCGTGGTCAGCCCGAGCTTCTCGACCAGGCCCGGCACAATGCCGTTCTCCTGGTTCAGCAACGCAGACAGCAGATGCCACGTCTCAACCTCGTTGTGATTGAGGCGGCGGGCGATACTTTGCGCGTCGGTGACAGCCTGACGCGACATCTGGGTGAGCTTGGCAAAATCCATGATTTAATTCCTTCGCAGGCTGCGAGCCAGTATGGGCCAAAACCTGCCAGAGGCAAACCGCCTTTGATTTGTGCCAGCACCGGCCAGCCTGTCGCCCGGCGGCACAGACTGTCTCGCCTTGTGGCACAGATCCAACTTTGCTCGCCTTCGTGATCGCCGAACTCACCGCTCTCCTCGGCCCGGAGAACGTCCTCACGCAAAAGGAGGACCTGATCCCCTACTCCTTCGACGGCACCGCCACGCTCAAGCAGCTCCCGCGTGCCGTCGTGTTTCCGCGCCACGCGCAGGACGTGAGCGCCGTGCTCAAGCTCGCCCGCGCGCATCGCGCGCCCGTGGTCACGCGCGGCAGCGGCACGGGGCTCAGCGGCGGCAGCGTGCCCGTCGAGGGAGCGCTCGTGCTCTGTCTCGTGAAGCTGGACCAGATTCTCGAACTCGACCCGCGCAACCTCACCCTGCAGGCCGAGTCCGGCGTGGTAACGCAGAAAATCTACGACGCGGCCGATGCGGCCGGCTTGTTCTATCCGCCGGATCCCGGCTCGATGAAAATCTCCACCATCGGCGGCAACGTCGCCGAAAACGCCGGCGGCCTGCGCGGGCTGAAATACGGCGTGACACGCGACTACGTGATGGGCCTCGAGGTCGTGCTGGCCGACGGCTCCATCTGCGAACTCGGCAACAAGTGCGTGAAGGACGTCGCCGGCTACAGCCTGCGAGACCTTTTCATCGGCAGCGAAGGAACCCTCGGCGTGATCACCCGCGTGCGGCTCAAGCTGCTGCCCAAGCCCGCCGCCCGCCAGACGCTGCTCGCCACCTATGCCGCCATGGACGCCGCAGCCGAGACCGTCTCCGCCATCATCGCGGCGAAAATCATTCCCTGCACTTTGGAGTTTCTCGACCGCAAAACCCTCCGCTGCGTCGAGGACTACGCCCACGCCGGCCTGCCAACCGACGCCGCCGCGCTGCTGCTGATCGAAACCGACGGCCATCCGGCAGCGGCGGCCGACGAAGCCGCCCAGATTGAAAAACTCTGCCAGGCGCACGGCGCGACATCGGTGAAACGCGCCGCCAGCGCCGAAGAGGCCGCCAGACTGACCGCCGCGCGCCGCAGCGCCTTCAGTGCACTCGCGCGGGTGAAGCCGACGACCATCCTGGAAGACGCCACCGTGCCGCGCAGCGAGCTGGCCAAGATGATCCGCTTCATTGAACAAACCGCCGCCAAACACCGGCTCGACATCGCGACCTTCGGCCACTTTGGCGATGGCAACCTGCACCCGACATTCCTTACGAACGAACGTGACACTGATGAAATGCACCGCGTCGAGGCCGCGATGAAGGAAATCTTCGAGTTCGCGCTCTCGCTCGGCGGCACCATCACCGGCGAGCACGGCGTGGGCCTCGCGAAAAAGGCCTTCCTCAAACAACAGGTCGGTGATGCGAGCTATGCGCTGCTCAAGCAAATCAAACGCACGCTCGACCCGGACAATCTGCTCAATCCCGGCAAAATCGTTGACTGAATAATCAATGGCTCACGCCAAGGCGAAAAGCCGCCAGATTTTTCACGAACAATATCTTTCTTTGCGCCCTGGCGCCTTTGCGTGAAACCCAACCTCCTTCAATCGCTCGATTATTCGGTGCTCCAGCAATGCATGCACTGCGGCCTTTGTTTGCCGTCGTGCCCGACCTACGTTGAGACCGGCCGGGAGCGAAATTCCCCGCGCGGGCGCATCGCACTCATGCGCGCGGTGGCCGATGGCGAACTGGAAACGACGCGCGGCTTTGCCGACGAGATGAGCTACTGCCTCGGCTGCCTCGCCTGTGCGACGGCCTGCCCGGCGGGAGTGGATTACACGACGCTGCTCGAAACAGCCCGCGCGCAAGCCGAGCAAAGCGGCATCACGGCCACGCCACAGAGAAATTTCATCCGCTGGCTCACTTTGCGCTTTTTATTCACGCATCCGCGCGTCCTGCGCGGCGCCGGCCGGCTGCTGTGGTTGTATCAGGCTTACGGCCTGCAAACCTTTGCGCGTCGCATGAAGCTCACCGCGCTGCTGCCGCGTCGCTGGCGCAAACTCGAGCCGCAGACGCCACGCATTGCGCGCCATTTTTCCGACGGGTTGATTGCCAGGGTCGAACCACCGCGCGGCGAAAAGAAGTATCGCGTGGCCGTACTGACCGGCTGCGTGCAGGACCTGGTTTTTTCCGACGTCAACCGCGCCACAGTGGATGTGCTGCTCGAGAACGGCTGCGAGGTCGTCACGCCGCGGATGCAGTCCTGCTGCGGCTCGCTGCAGGCACACAACGGCGATCTCGACACGGCCCGCGCCCTGGCGCGATGCCAGCTCGACACGATTAATCCCGAGGAGTTCGACGCCATCATCACCAACGCCGCCGGCTGCGGTTCGCACCTGAAGCATTACGACCGGCTGCTGGCCGGCGATCCCATCTATGCCGCGCGCGCCGCCGCCTGGTCGCGCAAGGTGCGCGACATCTCCGAATGGCTGGTCGAAATCAGCTTCAGAAAGCCAAAAATCCAGAGTCGAGAGTCCAGAGCTGTGACCTACCATGAGGCCTGCCATCTCTGCCACGGGCAGAAAATCTCCGCGCAGCCGCGCGAGATTTTGCGGGCGATCCCCGGCCTCGAGCTGCGCGAATGCACCGAGGCGACATGGTGCTGCGGCAGCGCGGGCATCTACAATCTCACGCAGCCGGACACGGCCGCCTGGCTGCTGCAACGCAAGCTCGGCCATCTGCGGGCGACCGAGGCGAGTTCAGTCGCCACAGCCAATCCTGGATGCCAAATCCAGCTCGAAAACGGATTCCGCCACGCCAGCGAGAAGATGGAGGTCATTCATCCCGTTGTGCTGCTGGCACGCGCCTATGCGGCGGAAAAATGCGGCGCGCAGGGAGATCCCCGCGCGCCGCAGTGACAATCATTGTCCGACGAAGGTGAACTTGTCCGCGGAGAGCTGGTAGTTGCTCGAAGCGGAGTTCTTGCCCGTGACGGTCAGCTTGATGGTATGGGTGCCGGTCGCGCTGAAGGTCACATTGCCAAACGTGGTCGTCGGGTAGGTCTGGCCGGACGAATACTGGTCCAGCGTGGGGCCGAGGTTGGTGCCGTCGACCGAAAGCTGCAGGATGCCACGGCTGTTGTTGCCCTTCCATTTCATCTGCAACTGGTAGGTCCCGGCGGGAATACTGGGGATGGGGTAGCTGATGGAATCACCGATGCTGTTGCCCGCCAGCTCGACCCACTTACCGGCGCTGGAGTTGGTGTCGGTTTGCACCGAGGCCGTCGCTCCGCTGGGCGTGTAGGTGAGGCTTTCCGCCTCGAAGTTGACCGTGGGCGGGGGAGTCGAACCAATCGTATAAACGCCGGTGGTCACGGCGCTGTCGTTGAAGCCACTTCCATAGGCAATGGCCTTGAGGGTGGTGTTGCCACTGATGCTCACCGGAACGGAATAGATCGTGCCAGCGGTCTCACTCGGCGTGCTGCTGTCGGTCGTATAGCGAATACTGGCTCCGCTGGTGAGGGTGGTGATCGCCACCGATTGCGTCGTGGGATAGGAACCAGCGCTGGGGTTGAAAACTGGCGCCGCCGCCTGGGGCGGCTGGGAAGTTTCCAGGATGAAGGTGAACTTATCCGCCGTGATGTAGAACTGGGTCGCGGCTGAATTTTTGCCCGTCACATTCATGACGATGGTATGCGGGCCACTGCCCACGAGGATCGCATCACCCAGGGTGACCGTGATGTAGGTGGAGGTCTTGGCATACTGGTCAATGGTACCGCCAACCTGGGTGCCATCGATCACGACGGTAGCCTGGCCGCGCGTGGTATTGGTCTTGTAGCGCAGCTGAAACAGATAGGTGCCAGCGGGAATAGGCGGGGTCGTGAAGCGGATCGACTGGCCGGCCGCCGTGGAGTTGAGGAACTCGATCACGCCGCCGCTGGCGTTGGCATCGTTGCTGATGCTGACCGTGGCGCCAGTGCCCACGGGCGACAGGCTTTCCGCTTCGAGCTGGATCGGCGCACTGCCAATATTGATGACGTAGGAACCAGAGGTGACATTGCTGTCAGTGAAGCCGCTGGCATACGCGATGGCCTTGAGGGTCGTGTTGCTGCTGATGCTCACCGGGCTGGAATACAGCGTGCCCACGGTTTCACTCGGCGTCGTGACACCGTCCGTCGTATAACGGATGGAGGCGCCGCTGGTCGTGGAGGTGATCGCCACATTTTGCGCGCTGCCATAGGTGCCGGGGGCGGGGTTGAAGACCGGCGCGGCCGTCTGCGTCGGTGCAGTGATGGTATAGGTTGTGCTGGTCACGGTGCTGTCAGTGAAGCCGCTTTCAAAGGCGATGGCTTTCAACGTGGTCGTAGAGTTGATGGCCACTGGTGTGCCAGGATAGAGCGTGCCATTGGTCTCGGAGGGCGTGCTGCCGTCCGTCGTGTAACGAATGGAGGCACCAATGGTGGAAGTGGTGATCGTCACCGACTGTGTACTCACGTAAGTGCCGCCGACAGGACTGAAGACCGGCGCGGCGACCTGCTGCTGGACGTTGAGCAATCCGTAAGCGGTGACCGATGCGGTTCCGCCAATGTAGACCATACCGTTGGCCACGGTCGGCGCGGTCATTTTGACCGCACCACCCGCGAGATCGCGGTTGTTGGCCGCGTCGCTGCTGGTGTAAAGCGGCGAGGCGCCGATGTTGGTGGCGTCGTAGGCATAGAGGACGGCGGGGCCGGCGGCTTTCCAATTGGTCACGTCGATGACCCAGGCAATGGCGTTGGCCGTGCCGTTGGCGGAAACCGTGACCGAGCCGGTCCGGGTGAAAGTGTGGCTGGTTTGCACCGGTGTCGTATTGAACCGCTCCGTGGCAGGATTGAACGCATAGGCCAGCAGGGGGAATTTATCGGGAGCGTAATACAGCGTGTTGTTAAAGAAGGCCATGTCATGCTTGACTGCCTCGGACGTGCTCGTGATCGGCTGGAAATTCTGCAGATCGGTGTCTGAGCTGCCGTTGTATTTGCCGAGATTGTCGCGGTTCATCAGGTAGACGGTGGAATTCTTGTTCAGCGTCACCATCAGATGAGGCAGCGAGCCGGTCTGGTCGGGCAGCAGGATGGGCGAACCGGCCCCGAAATCCGCATCGCTGGAGGTCAGGCTGGCCTGGTTGGCCGGAGTAAAATAATCGGCGACAGAGGGGGTGTTGCCGGAGCTCAGGGCCATCCGCAGGGCGGACGAGCCGTAATCCTTGCCGCCGCTGTTGGCGTCGAAGGTGCCGTTGGCCACACAAATATACATGTTGCCGTTTCCGTCGTAGGACGGCCCGCCGCCGCCAAGCCAGATGCCGCCCTTGCTGCCGTTCGGCGTGAGGTTGAGGGCGGCCACTTGCTGCGAAACGTCGGCGGCATTATAGCCGATGAGGAAGCCATGGTAGCTGCCGCCGTCGCCATGCGAAGCCCAAGTGATCCATATGGCCCCGTTGGCCAGCAACAGTCCCGAGCGCTGGTGTTCGACCAGGGCATCGAAGCCCGATGCCGTGATATTGGTGGGGCCGTTGAATTTTTCCGCGCCATCGGCCAGGTTCAGGGCGTGGATGCGATGGAAATAGCTGCCGCTGGATTTTACCTTGGTCACGGTGTACAAAGTCCCGGTGGAACGATCGATGACGGGGGTGCTCGTGATGCCGATTTCCGGCGTGAGATCGGTGCCGGTGACATCGCCGCTCGGCACGGTCGTCTCGCCGGCATTCAGCAGCGATTTTTTCCAGAGATACCCGGCAGCCGGATTGGCGCCGTCGGCGTCGAAGGCGTAGACACTGTCGTGCTCCGTGGCGACGAACAGCACGTTGTGCGCATGGCCATCGGCCATCATGTAATTCGAAACATAAAGGGGCTGGGCATAAACATAACCATCGACGGCCAGGCTGAAGCGCTTGCCAAAGGTCGTCTGGTTCACGTTCTGCGGCGTGAGGATGCTCTCGCTCGGCTGCACGCCGGTACGGGCGACGTTACCGTGGTCCGTCAACACATCCTGCGCCTGCACGGGGCAGGCAAAAAAGCCCGCGGCCAAAAGGAGCGCGGAGGCGATGCTTGGAAACGAGAACGCCTTGGGCGCGGCCATTTTCAGGGCGGAAGAAACGCAGTGCGTTTGATGCGAATGCATGGTGGGGCAGATACTGGGGTGCAAGCGACGGTAATGCATGATAGTTTTTCCTCTTTTGGAAAAAGGCCGGGGGTGATTCGCCAGCCACGCCATGGTCTCATGGGCGGTTGACGGGCCTTAAGGGGTTGGGGAATCCGATGAGCTCAGGAATTGGCTCCAATAGAAAATGCAAATGGCTAGCCTTTGGCTATTGTGGACGATTGTGCTACAGGGGTAACACCCCAGACAGCGCAAGCACCGTACTCGCACCGGCCAGTGCCGAGGAGATATTTATTCACGATGCAAAGCAGGCGATGCGCGCCGGAATGAACCGAATAAATTTGCGATGGAAACCGGTGATAGCTTGGCCAAAACTCGACCTGAATCGCTCTCGTGAGCCCGACCAATTCCACCGCCGACATTTTTCTGCACGTCCGGGCCGTCATGGGCATCATCCTCGGCCTGAGCATTGCCCAGCTGCTCGGCGGCCTCGCGCGGATGGTGCAGCATCCCGGAAAGATCAAAATCTATCCCATCCACCTCGGCTGGGTGCTCTCCACCTTCCTCTTCGTGATCCATTTCTGGTGGTGGGAATTCCGCCTCTCGTTCCTCGACCACTGGACCTTCGAGCGTTATCTTTTCATCATTTTCTACGCGAGCCTGTTCTATTTTCTCTGCGTCCTGCTCCTGCCGGAAACCATGGAAGAGTACGCCGGGTTCCGAGAGTATTTCCTTTCGCGGAGGAAATGGTTCTTCGGCATTCTCGCGCTGATTTTCGCCGTCGACCTCATCGACACGCTCTCCAAAGGCCACGTCTATTTCGCCAGCCTCGGGGCGGAATACCCGATCCGGGCCGCCGCCTATGTCCTGCTTTGCGTGACCGCCATATTCGTCCGCAACGAAAAGTTCCAGGGCGCGTTCGTGGTGGCGAATCTGATTTATCAGGTTTCCTGGATTTTCAGATTCTACGACATTCTGACGTGAAAGCCCGGGCGAAATGACGGATCGCGGCCCGAAAGCGTGGATTCGATGCAGAATCCCAAATGGTGGACGCTACAGGACTCGAACCTGTGACCCCGTGCGTGTGAAGCACGTGCTCTAACCAACTGAGCTAAGCGTCCGGCGCAGAGGGACAGCAGTAGCAAACCACCGCCAAAAGCAAAGCGGATTTTTCCACGCTGCCCCCTACTTTTTCGTTTTCACCGCGCGGCGGCGGCGCGGATGCAGGGTGCGACAGATCCCGCAGACCGTGCCGTCGCAGCCCCGCGCCGGACAGTGCTCGCGGCCGTAGAAAATGATGCGCAGGTGGAGCTGGTTCCAGTGGTCGCGCGGAAAGAGTTTTTTCAAATCGCGCTCGGTCTGCTCGACGCTGCGACCGCTGGTCAAACCCCAGCGCTGGGCGAGACGGTGGATATGCGTGTCCACCGGAAACGCCGGCTCGCCGAAAGCCTGCGCCATGACGACGCTGGCGGTCTTGTGGCCCACACCTGGCAGCGCCTCGAGCTCGGCAAACGTCCGCGGCACCTGCCCGCCGTGCTTTTCGAGCAGAATCCGCGAGAGTTCTGCAATGGCCTTCGATTTTTGCGGCGCGAGACCGCACGAGCGGATGGTTTCGCGGATTTTTTCCACCGGCAGCGCCGCCATTGCCGCCGGCGTATCGGCCAGCGCAAAAAGCCGCGGGGTGACCTCGTTCACGCGCTTGTCCGTGCACTGCGCCGATAACAGCACGGCGATGAGCAGCGTATAGGCATCCCGATGCTTCAGCGGCACAGGGGTTTCGGGGTAAAGCTCCGCCAGCCGGCGGTCGATGTAGGCCGCGCGCGCCACCCGGGTGCGGAAGTTGTTCGTTGCCGTTGCCACCACGCAGCGAACAGAGCCGCTTTCGCCGCAAATACAATTCCTTAAAAGTCCTCCGCATCGCCAAAACTCAGTTGCGCGTTTCACCCACCGCCGTAGGTTCGCGCCATGCCTTCGCCTTCTGCGCCCGCCGCCACTGCGAACCGCGGCCTGCTCGCCCCGCTCGACACTTTCGCGCGCCGCCATCTCGGGCCCGACGACGCCGAACAGGCCGAGATGCTGCGCTTGCTCGGCCAGCCGTCGCTCGACGCGCTCGTGGACGCCGCCGTGCCCGCACATATCCGCCGCGGCCCGCTGGCGCTGTCCGCCGCCACCGGCGAAAGCGCCGCGCTGGCCGAGCTGCGCGAACTCGCGGCCGAGAACCGGGTCTTCCGCAGCCACATCGGGATGGGCTATCACGACACCCTAACCCCCGGCGTCATCCAGCGCAACATCCTCGAAAATCCCGGCTGGTACACTGCCTACACGCCCTATCAGGCCGAGATTTCGCAGGGCCGGCTCGAGGCGCTGCTCAATTTCCAGACGATGATCACCGATCTCACCGGTCTCGACATCGCCAATGCCTCCATGCTCGACGAAGGCACCGCCGCTGCCGAGGCCATGATGCTCTGCCATCGTTTCAAGCAGGGCGACAGCCACGCACCGACGACCTTCTTTGTCTCCGCCGCCTGCCATCCGCAAACCATCGACATCGTGCGCACGCGGGCCAAACCGCTCGGCATCGACATCGTCGTGGGCGACCATCGCGATTATAAATTCGACGGCAATGTCATCGGTGTGCTGGTGCAGTACCCCGACACGCTGGGCAATGTGTGCGATTTCGCCGATTTTTTTACCCAAGCCCACGCCGCCGGCGCGCTCTGCGTCGCCGCGTGCGATCTGCTCGCGCTCACACTGCTGCGCGCGCCCGGCGAATTCGGCGCGGACGTCGCGGTCGGTTCGTCGCAACGCTTCGGCGTGCCCATGGGCTACGGCGGCCCGCATGCGGCTTTTTTCGCCACGAAGGACGCCTACAAGCGCCAGATGCCCGGCCGGCTCGTCGGCGTGTCGAAGGACGTGCATGGCAACCCCGCCCTCCGCCTCGCACTCGGCACGCGCGAGCAGCACATCCGTCGCGACAAAGCCACGTCGAACATCTGCACCGCCCAGGTGCTCCTCGCCGTCATAGCCTCGATGTATGCGGTCTATCACGGTCCAGAGGGCCTGAAAAAAATCGCTCGCCGCCTGCGACTGCTGACCGAACTTCTCGCTGCCGGCCTGCGCTCGCTCGGCGCCAAAGTGAATGCCGGGCCCGTCTTCGACACACTCACGGTCGGCAATGTCGCAGCCGAACGCGTGCACGCCGCGGCCACGGCAAAAAAAATCAACCTCCGCCGCATCGACGCGCATGCCGTCGGCATTTCGCTGGACGAGACCTCCTCCCTCGCCGGCGTGCAGGAACTGCTCGCGATCTTCGGCGACGCCGTGCTGCCCGATGCGGACAGCATCGACCTCGCCTACCCCGCCCCGCACGCACGCACCTCGCCGTTTCTTACCGCCGCCGTCTTCAACCGCCACCATACCGAGCACGAAATGCTGCGCTACATCAAGCGCCTCGAGGCAAAGGACCTCTCCCTCTGCCATTCGATGATCTCGCTCGGCTCATGCACGATGAAGCTCAACGCCACGACCGAGATGCTGCCCGTCACCTGGCCCGAGTTCGGCGCGCTCCATCCCTTTGCGCCCGTCGAGCAGACGCGCGGCTACCAGAAGCTGTTTCAGCAGCTCGAGACGTGGCTGGCCGAAATTACCGGCTTTGCCGCCGTCTCGCTCCAGCCCAACGCCGGCTCGCAGGGCGAATACGCTGGCCTGCTCGTCATCCGCGCCTACCACGAGGCGCGCGGCGAGGGCCGGCGCAATGTCTGCCTCATCCCCGCCAGCGCCCACGGCACCAACCCCGCGACCGCCGCGATGTGCGGCTTCAAGGTCGTGCCCGTCGCCTGCGACGCCCGGGGCAACGTCGACCTCGCCGACCTCCGCGCCAAGGCTGAAGCCCACGGCCCCGACCTCGCCGCGCTCATGATCACCTACCCGAGCACTCATGGCGTATTCGAAACATCAATACGGGACATCTGCGCGCTCGTCCACCAGCATGGCGGGCAGGTCTACATGGATGGCGCGAACATGAACGCCCAGGTCGGCCTGACCTCGCCCGGCCACATCGGCGCCGACGTCTGCCACCTCAATCTACATAAGACCTTCTGTATCCCCCATGGCGGCGGCGGCCCCGGCATGGGCCCGATCGGCGTCGCCGCACACCTCGCGCCGTTCCTGCCCGGCCACGCCGTCGTCTCGCCCCTGCACGGCAAAGGCCGCGCGCCTATTGGCACGGTCGCCGCCGCGCCCTGGGGCAGCGCCTCCATCCTCGTCATCAGCTGGCTCTATATCCGCATGATGGGCGCCGCCGGCCTCACCGACGCCACCCGAATCGCCATCCTCAACGCCAACTACGTTGCGAAGCGCCTTGAGCACCATTTTCCCGTGCTCTACCAGGGAGGGGCCGGCCTCGTTGCGCACGAGTGCATCCTCGAATTCCGTCCGTGGAAGAAGCATGGCCTTGAGGTCGAGGACCTTGCCAAGCGCCTCATGGATTATGGCTACCACGCGCCTACCATGTCCTTTCCCGTGCCCGGCACGCTCATGGTCGAGCCGACCGAGAGCGAATCGAAGCGCGAGCTCGACCGTTTCTGCGACACCCTCATTGCCATCCACGGTGAGATGGCCGCGGTCGCCAGCGGCGAATCCGATCCCGTCAATAATCCGCTGAAAAATGCCCCGCATACCGCCGCCTCGGTCTGCGCCGATGAATGGAACCATCCTTATTCGCGTGAAATCGCGGCCTTCCCCGATGCCTGGACGCGCGCCGACAAATTCTGGCCCGCCGTCGGCCGCGTGGACAATGTCTACGGCGACCGCAACCTCGTCTGCTCGTGCGCCGGGATGGACGCTTATGCTGTGCCTGCCACGCAGGCATGAAGCCCAGGCTGGCTAAAATCTTAAGTCATCGCATGGCCCAGATCAAAATTTACGGATGCGCCGGATTTTTACGCGTGAACCGTGCCGCTTTGTCCGATGCGATCCACTCCTGCGTGATGGACGTGCTCGGCCTGCCGGCGGAAAAGCGCGCCCATCGTTTTCTGTCGCTTGAGGCGGCTGACTTCATTCGTCCTGCCGACCGTTCGGAGCACTACACGATCGTTGAAATCAGCATGTTCGAAGGCCGCAGCGTGGAGACAAAGAAACAACTTATCCGCGCGCTTTTCACCCGTCTCGCCGAACGCAATCTGGTCGGGCCGCAGGATCTCGAAATCACCATCACCGAGACGCCCCGACACAACTGGGGCATCCGCGGCCTGCCCGGCGACGAGCTTGTTTTGAATTACAAAGTTGAAAAATGAAACTCATCCGCCATCTCACGCCGGACGGCCCGGCCCATGCCGCGCTCCAGCCCGACAACACCCTGCGCGAAATCACCGGTGACATTTTCGGCGACTTCCGGGTCACCGACCGCGCCGTCAAGCCCGGCAAACTCCTCGCGCCCGTGGCCCCGGCCAACCTGCTCTGCATCGGCCTGAACTACCGGAAACATGCCGCGGAAAGCGGCCACAAGCTGCCGGAATATCCCGTGCTGTTCATCAAGCCCACCAGCGCAACGCAAAATCCCAACGACCCGATTGAAATCCCGCAAAAGCTGGCGAGCAAGGAGGTCGATTTCGAGTGCGAGCTTGCGGTCGTCATCGGCCGGCGCTGCAAGAACGCCACACGCGCCAACGCGCTCGACTTCGTCCTCGGCTATACCTGCGCCAATGACGTCTCCGCCCGCGACTGGCAGCGCCATTGGGGCGGCACCCAATGGAGCCAGGGCAAAAGCTTCGACACCTTCTGCCCGCTCGGCCCCGTGCTCGTCACCCGCGACGAAATTCCGAATCCCAACGCGCTCCGCCTCCGCACCCTTCTGAACGGCCAGGTGATGCAGGACTGGAATACGAATGACATGATCTTCGACGTGCCCACGCTGATCGAGTTTCTCAGCGGCAGCAAAACCCTCCTGCCCGGCACCGTCATCCTCACCGGCACACCGCACGGCGTGGGGTTCGCGCGCACACCGCCCGTTTTCATGAAGCCCGGCGACACCGTCAGTATCGAGATCGAGAAAATCGGCACGCTCACCAACCCGGTCGTGAACGAAAAAATCTGATCTTCATCCACCATGAAAAACGTCCGTATCGCCGATTTGCCATGGGAAGAGCGCAAATCGCCCGGCGGCAAATACCATTCTTTCTTCAAGGACATTTCGCTCGCGCTGGGTGGCATCCGTGACACCGGGCCGTGGGGTGGCGGACATCCCTTCGACCTGCAGCTGCGCCGCGTGCCGCCCGGGGCGACCGTTTGCCCGCTGCACGCCCACACCGTGCAATGGGAACTTTTCGTCGTGCTCAGCGGCACGGCAACAGTGCGGATCGACAATGAAACCCACCTGGTGCGGGCGGGTGACGCCTTTCTGCAGCCGCCCGGCACCGCGCATCAAATCCTGAATACCGGCCCGGAGGATTTCCTGTTTTACGTCATTGCCGACAATTCGCCGGCCGACAGCACGTGGTATCCGGATTCAAAAAAATGGCAGATGAAGCCGCAGCGGAAAATCTTCCGCATGGCCGAGGCCGATTATTACGACGGCGAAGAGTGAGCTAATCCATCACGAGCGCGATCTGCGCGCCCGGCCCGTGCACGCCCTCGATGAGGATGCCCTCCACGTCGGATGTCTTGGACGGCCCCGAGCACCAGATCACGTTCGGATCATTGCCCATCGCCGCGACGGCCTGGGCCATCGTGGCAAAAATTTCGTCGCGCTTCAGCACCGCCACATGGACCCACGGCGTCAGCGCCGCCAGCCGGCGCGATGTGACGCGGTCGGTCAGAATCACCGTGCCCGACTCGGCAATTGCACCCGCCGCGCGGGTGATGCCAAAGGCATAATCGTCCACCCTCGTCCGGTCGAATTCTGTCTCGACTTGGAACCCGGCGCCGAAATGCGATGCGAGCTGCGGCCAGAGCGCGGGATCGCAATAGCCATGCATCCAGCCGCGTTCGCGCAGCCACGCCGTGAGCGTCTCAGGACGGTCAAGCGCAAGGCCGCTGATCGACTTGATCCGGTCCGCGAACACCGACCACAGGTCGCGACCGTCGAACACGGAACGCAGCACCGCGATATCATCGGCATAGTCGGGATAATGCGCGCGCTCATGCAACGGCGCCAGCGCGCCGCGCACGCGGGAGAGAATGCTTTCGCGGTCGTCAGAACTCATGGCCGTTTAGCGTTTTTTCTGTTTTGTTTCAGCCATTTTCTAAATTCACCGCCGCGCCATTCCGGCAGGCTGCGCTTCGCCTCCCACGCGCGAAGCGCCGGAATCGGCAGCAATTTGGTCGGCAGGTAATTCATGATCTTGCCGCCGACAAGCGCGGCTTTCCACGCCGTGGGCTGGCTGGCCAGGAGTGCCCAGGCGCCCATCGGCGGCGTACCGGGCGACGGCACGTTTTCCTCCTTTGCCTTGGCGCGCAGGCGCAACAATAGGTCGGGAATGGGAATGTTGACCGGGCAGACCTCCTGGCACGCACCGCACAGGCTCGAGGCTTTCGGCAGATCGGCCATCGCGGGAAAATTCTCCTTCGCCAGCAGCGGCGCGAGCACCGCGCCGACCGGCCCGGGATAAACGCTGCGATAGGCATGGCCGCTCGCCTGCCGATAGACCGGGCACACGTTGAGGCAGGCGCTGCAGCGGATGCAGCGCAAAATGTCGCGGCACTCGGTCGCGAGCACGTCGGTGCGGCCGTTGTCCACAAAGATGACGTGCATCTCCTCCGGCCCGTCGGGCTGGCTGGCAGCACGCGGGCCAAGGATGAACTCCGTGTAAACGGTGAGCTGCTGCGCCGTGCCCGAACGCGCCAGCAGGTTGAGCAGCAGTGTGAGGTCGCGGTCGCGTGGCAGGATTTTTTCGATGCCAACCAGCGCAATGTGGCATTTGGTCGCCGCGAGGCAGAAGCGCGAATTGCCCTCGTTCGTCACCAGCGCGAGGCGGCCGCTCTCGGCCACGACAAAATTCGCGCCGGTCAGGCCGACCCCGGCCTCAAGGTACTTGTGGCGCAAAAATTCGCGCGCGCGGCGCGTGATGACGCTCGGCTCGTCATTGTAGGCGCCCAGGCCGTTTTTCTCGAAACTCATCGCGATCTCGCGGCGATTCTTGTGGATGATCGGCCGGACGATGTGGCTGGGATGGTCGTGGTCGATCTGGACAATGAATTCGCCGAGGTCGGTTTCGAGGCTCTCGATGCCGTGCTTCTCGAGAAAGTGGGACAGTTCGATTTCCTCGCTGACCATGGTCTTGGCCTTGACCATCTTGGTCGCGCCGCGCGCGCGCATGATGCCCAGCACGGCCTCGTTGGCCGCCTCGGCCGTGGCGGCCCAGTGCACCTGCACGCCATTGGCCTTCATTTTCGCCTCAAGGGCGGGCAGGTAGCTGTCGAGATTCTCGATCACGTGCTGCTTGATCCGGCCCGCGACCTCGCGCAGGTGGTTGGCGTTGGGAAAATGCTCGAAGAGCAGCCGCGTGCGCTTTTCGTGCGTGCTCTTCGTGCTCGCGTAGACCGAGCGGTGCGTCTCGGCGCGCAGTTCGGAGGCAAACTGGTCGATGGGCTGGAACTTCATGGCGCGTCAGAGCAGGCCGCCGTTTTTCAGCGCATCGCGCAGCACCTGCGCCAGATGGAGGGCCTTGACCGGCGCCCCATCTTTTTCCGCGAGGCCGCTGATGTGCATGAGGCAGCTCATGTCGGCCGACACGAGCACGTCGGGCTTGGCTGCGCGCACGTGCTCGAGCTTCAATTCGCCCATCGCGGTGGAGATATTGGGAAAACTCACCGAAAACGTGCCGCCAAAACCGCAGCACTGCTCGCCCTCGCCAAACTCCACCACGCGCACGCCGGCGATTGATTTGAGCAGCGCCAGCGCGGCCTCGCCACTCTGCGTGCCGCGCGAATGGCACGAGCGGTGGAATGCCACCGTCGCATCGAAGCGCCCGGGCCACGACTTCACGCCGAGGCCGTTGACCAGAAAATCCATCAATTCCCACGTGCGCCGGGCGAGCATTTCGACCTCGCCGCAGTCGGCTTCGCGCTCGAATTCCAGCGGCGCGCCATGGAACAGCATCGCCGCACACGAACCCGACGGCACCACGACCGGCAGGTCGCCCGCAAACACCTGCGTCGTATGCCGCACGACCTTGCGCGAGGCCGCCCAGTCACCGCCGTTGAAGGCCGGCTGGCCGCAGCAGGTCTGCCCCTCGGGAAACTCCACCTCGCAGCCGGCATGCTCCAGCACCTGCACCGTGGCTGCGGCCACATCGTCGTAAAACGCGTCGCACAGGCACGTGGCCATGAGTTGCACTCGTTTGCCAGTGAGGGGAATTCGCTCGCCGTTAAGCATCGGGATTGCGAAAAAACGCTGCGCTGCCTGCCGTGGCTGGCAACCGAAAAGGTCATTTCTGCGAATTTTTGGTAGATTTTGAAAATTGTCGCCGCCATCTTTTTCCAACCCCTTTTTGCATGCCCACCGTTTATTCCGCCGCCATCGACCTCGGAGCCACCAGCGGCCGCGTCATTCTGGGCGCCTGGTCGCGCGGCCGCCTCACGCTTCGTGAAGTCCACCGGTTCCCCAACGACTTTCACTCGCTCGGCGGGCACGATTACTGGGACGTCGGCACGCTCTGGCCCGAAGTGCAGGCCGGCCTGCGCAAAGCCGTCGCGGCGCTTCCGCGCGGCGCCCGTCTTGCCTCCGTCGGCGTGGACACCTGGGGCGTCGACCATGTGCTGCTCGATGACGGCGGCCGGCTGGTTTTTCCCGTGCACGCCTACCGCGATGCGCGCACACAGCCCGGCCTCAAGGCGCTGGCCGGCACGCGCGCCGCGCACGAGCGCATCTACGCCGCGACCGGCGTGCCCGCAATTTTCTACAACACTTCGCTCCAGTTGGCCGAAACCGTCGCGAGCTGCCCCGCCATCACCGACCTGGCAACGCGCTGCCTTTTTCTGCCCGATTACTTCAACTTCCTGCTCAGCGGCCGCGCCGAGAACGAACTCTCCATCGCCAGCACGTCGCAGCTGCTCGACGTGCACTCGACCGACTGGTCGCGCGCCGTCCTCGGGCATTTCCACATCCCGCCGCAGTGGTTCGCGAAACCCATCCGCGCCGGCACCCGCCTGGGGCCGGTGAAAAATCTGCCAGAGCTGCATGGCACGCAGGTCATCGCCGTGCCGGGCCATGACACGGCCTGCGCCTACGACGCGATGCCCGCCGCACCCGGCGGCACCGACCTCTACATCAGCTCCGGCACGTGGTCGCTCGTCGGCTTTGAGAGCGACACCCCCGTCCTGGGGCCGGCGGCGCTCGCCGCGCGCATTTCAAACGAACGCACGGGCGACGGCCGCTACCGGCCGCTCACCAATGTCATCGGCCTGTGGCTGCTCGAGGGTACGCTGAAAGGCTTTGCGGCGCGGCCAAAAAGCGACCGCGACTGGAACGCGCTGATCGCCGCCGCGGAAAAACTCCCCGCGCCCGCCGCGCTACTCGACGTGACTGATCCCGCCTTCGCCAACCCCCCCTCGATGCGCGCCGCCATCGACGCGCAGCTGAAAAAGCGAAAACTCACCCCGCCAAAAAACCTTGCGGGCTACACGCGCCTCATCTGCGACTCGCTCGGCCACGGCCACGCCGACGCGTTGCGCGCCTTCGAGCGCATGACCGGCAAAAAATTCCGCCGCATCCTCATGGTCGGCGGCGGCTCGAAGAACCGCCTGCTCTGCCAGGCCACGGCCGATGCCGCGGGCGTGCCGGTGGTTTCATTCCAGCTGGAGGGCGCGGCCGTCGGCAACCTCGCGAGGCAGCTCATCGCGCTCGGCGAGGTGCGCAACCTGGCTGCCTTCCGCGCCCAGCTCGGCGCAACGCTGAAACAAAAGCTCTACGCGCCGCGCTGAATTCAGCGCGGCATGAAGCCCTCTTCACCAGATCACCACGCGCTCGTTTTCCGGCCGGCGCATCGGCGCGCCCTCGGGCACGTCAAAGGCGGAGAAAAATTCCGGCAGGTTTGACAGCGGGCCGATGACGCGGAAGCGCCCGGGCGAATGCGGATCGGTCTGGACGTGCAGGCGCGCTGCCTCGGGACGAATGTTATTGCGCCAGATGCTCGCAAAGCTGAGGAAGAAACGCTGCTCGGGGGTGAAGCCGTCGACCTTGGCGTGCGACTGGCCAGCCAGGACTTTTTCGAGCGCAGTATAGGAAAGCTTTACCCCGCCGAGGTCGGCGATGTTTTCGCCCTGGGTTAGTTCGCCATTCAGGTGCAGGCTGTCGACCGCGACGTAGCCGCTGAATTGCTTCACAATGGCGGCCGAGCGCTGCTGGAAGCGCGCCGCGCTTTCCGGCGTCCACCAGTCGCGAAGATTGCCGTGGGCGTCGAACTGCCGCCCTTCGTCGTCATAGCCGTGCGTCATCTCATGGCCGATGATGCAGCCGATGCCGCCATAGTTGGAGGCGTCATCGGCGTGCGCATCGAAGAATGGCGGCTGCAGGATGCCCGCGGGAAAAACAATCTCGTTCATTTGCGGGTCGTAGTAGGCGTTGATGGTGGACGGCGTCATCTGCCATTCGCCGCGGTCCACCGGCCGGCCGATTTTCGCAAGATCACGCCGCACTTCGAAGGCCTGGGCCCGAAAAACGTTCAGAACATAGGATCCGCGGTCGATGGTGAGGGAACTGTAATCGCGCCACTTGTCCGGGTAGCCGATCTTCACGTTGAGCGCGTCAATTTTCTTGAGCGCCTCGGCGCGGGTGGGCTCGTCCATCCATTCGAGCGTCTGCAGACGGGCGCGCAGCACGGTGCGGAGATTTTGCACCAGTTGCAGCGCGCGGGCCTTGGCCTCGGGAGGAAAGTATGCCGAGACGTAGAGCTGGCCGAGGGCCTCGCCAACGCCGTTGTCGACCGTGGCCAGCACGCGTTTCCAGCGTTCGCGGAGCTTTTGCAGGCCGCTGAGCGTTTTGCCATAGAAGGCGAAATTGGCGTCGACAAAATCACTGCCCAGATAGGACACGGCCGCATGCAGGAGATGCCAGCGCAGGTAGGCCTGCCAGGCGGCGACGGGCTCGGCCGCAAGCTCGGCGTCGAAGGCCTGTAAAAACTCCGGCTGGCCGGCGTCAAGGCTGCCGGGATCGGCGAGACCCAGCACGGCGAAGTAGGCTTTCCAATCGAAATGCGGCGTGAGTTTCTGCAACTCGCCCACTGTCATGCGATGATAATTGGCCACGGGATCGCGCAGCTGCACGCGGGTCTTCGAGCCTTTGGCGAGGGCCGTCTCCAGCTGCATGACCGCCTGGGCATCGGTCTGGGCCGTCTCCGGCTGCTCGCCCGCGAGCGTAAAAATCCGTGTCATGTGCGCGACGTAGCTGACCCGGAGCCGGGTCGACCTGTCATCCGTGCGAAAATAAAAATCCCGGTCGGGCAACCCAAGGCCGCCTTGGCCATTGGAGGCGATGACCATCGTGCTGTCCTTCGGGTCGGGCTCAGAGCCAAAGGTAAAGCCCGCGCCGATGCCGAGCGTGTGCAAATGCGACAAGGCGGCCTGCACATCGGCGGCGGTCTTGATGGCAGCAAGGCGGTCGAGCTCGGGCTTCAACGGCGCAATGCCGGCAGCCTTGATGGCAGCTTCGTCCATGCCACTCGCATAAAAATCCCCGACCATGCGCTCGATGGGTGAACCTGTGGCGGCCTGCGCGGCCGCGTGCTCGAGGAGGCTGCGCAAGGCGGTCTCGTTGTGCTCCTCCAGCTGCTCAAACATGCCCCAGCGGCTGTACTCAGGCGGCACGGGATTTGCCTTGAGCCAGCCGCCGTTGGCAAATTGATAAAAATCGTCCTGCGGCTTGGCCGCCGGATCGAAATTCCTGGGGTCGATTTCGGCACGCGCCACAAACACAAGGGAAAGCGCGGCAAGTACGGCAAGAAAGATGGGCCTGCTCATGGGAAAACTCTTCCGCGAGGACGCCACCACCGCAAGCGCGATGTGCACCGCGGTATGCGGATGTCGCTCAGCGCGCAGTCAATTCCTTCAGCCGGGCATAGAGCACGGCCAGCCGCGGCACGCTCGCGCCCGCCGCCTGCGCGCGGCGCAATGGCTCGCCCCAGATCGCCTCGACCTCTACTTCGCGCCCGGCGAGAAAATCGACGAGACTCGAGGGCTGGTAGGCGCCCATCGGCGGCGTGACGTCGAATTGCTGGCGCAAAAATTCGCCGGCGATGACGAAGCCAAGCCGGCCGGCGGCCTGCTGCACCTCGGCCATGAGTGCACGCACTTCCGCCGCCAGCTCGGGATCGGCACAAATGCGGTCGGTCGTGAGGCCACCGGCCGCGATGGCGAGGCCATTGAACGGAATGTTCCAGACCAGTTTGTGCCAGCGCGCCGCCGAAAGGTTTTCAACCACGCGCACAATCACTCCCGCGGCTTCAAATTGCGTTGCGAGTGCGCGGGTGCGGCCGCCCGGCGGGCGGCCAAATTCACCGAGCGCGATGGAGCCTGGATGATAGCACGTCACCTCGCCCGGCGCGGTGCGGGTCGCGGCAATGAACGCCAGCCCGCCCATCACGCGTTCCGCGCCGAAAAGCGCGGCCAGCTGCTCATCGGAGCCCAGTCCATTCTGCAAGGTGAAGATCACCGTATGCGAACCGAGCAGCGGCGGCAGCAGGCGCGCGAATTCGCCGTTCGCCGTCGTCTTCAACGTGACGATGATGAGATCCACCCGGCCGATTTCTTCCGGCAAGCCGAACGCCGCGACCGGCCGCAGTTCGGTCGTGCCGCTTTTTTCATGCAGCAGGAGCGAGCCGCGCGCCCGCACCGTCGCCAGATCACTGCGCATCAAAAAGCGCACATCGGCACCCGCGAACGCGAGCTTCGCGCCGTAATACATGCCGATGGCACCGGCGCCGACGATGGCGACTTTGGAAAACATTTCCGCGGATTACGCGGATAGACGCAGATGATGAAAATCAAAATCTGCGCGCATCCGCGCCATCCATGGAAAAACGAGATGCTCAGCGCAAAAACGCCTCGTACAGACCGCCGTCCACGGTGATGACCTGGCCGGTGGTCTTGCTGAGGCGCTGGCTGACGAGGAGGAAATACGCCTCCGCCTGGTCGGCGGGCGTGATCGGCGCCTTCGTGAGCGTGCGATCAGCGTAGAACTGCGCGAGTTTCTTCACCAGCGAGTCGGTCGCCTCATCGTCCTTGTAGGGAATGTTGTATTTGGCGAGCGAACCGATGACGCGGTCGCGCGGGAACATGGCCGAGCCCTGCACGACGGTAGCCGGCGCGACGCCGTTCACGCGCACGAGCGGCGAGAGTTCGATGGCGAGCTCGCGCACGAGATGGTTCGCGGCGGCCTTCGAGGTATCGTAGGCCACGGAGCCTTTTTTCGCGACGACGGCGTTGGCCGAGGTTGTCAGCACCAGGTTGCCGCGCAGGCCCTGTTCCTTCCACGTCTTCGCAGCTTCGTCGCCGACGAGGTAACTGCCCGTGACGTTGATGGCAAAAGTCTGGGCCCATTTCTCGTCGGGAATGTGGCCGCTGGTGTCGCTCGGCACGAAGATGCCGGCGGTCACGCAGATCGAATCGAAGCCGCCGTAGGCAATGGCAACATCGTCAAGCAGCCGGCGGATGCTGGCGCGGTCGGTGATGTTGGCTGCAAGGCCGATCGCCGGCCCGCAATTCGAAAGGCCGGTGCCGGCAACGCCGATCCCGAGGCCGTATTTGTCGGTGATTTCCTTCGCGGTCGCCTGCGCGGCGGCTTCGTTGAGGTCGACGGACACGATGTGTGCGCCCTCCTTCACCAAGCGGTGCGCGGTCTCCTTGCCGATGCCCGAGCCGGCGCCGATGACGACGACGACCTGGCGGGCGAGTTCTTTTTCGGCCGGCATGCGCTTGAGCTTCGCCTCCTCGAGCAGCCAGTATTCGATGTCGAAGGCCTCCTGCTGCGGCAGTGCGATGTATTTGTCGATGGCCTCCGCGCCGCGCATGACCTCGATGGCGCAGTTGTAAAATTCGGCGGTAACCCGCGACTCGGACTTGTCCTTGCCCCAGGCAATCATGCCGAGACCGGGAATTAGCACGACGGTAGGATTGGGATCGCGCATCGCGGGCGAGTTGGCGTGCTTGCACTTCGCGTAATAGGCCGCGTAGTCCTGGCGGTACTGTTCGATGCCAGCGGCGAGCTTCTTCTTGAGCGCAGCACCGTCCTCGGCCTGCGGGTTCCAGTCGATGTAGAGCGGTTTGATCTTGGTGCGCAGGAAATGGTCCGGACACGATGTGCCGAGTTCGGCCAGACGAGGCGCATCCTTGGCATTCACAAAGCGGAGAATCTTTTCATCGTCCTGCACGGTGCCGATGAAACGCTTCTCCTTGGAAATCTGGCCACGGAGCCATGGCAGAATGGCGGCGAAGGCCTCGCGGCGTTTTTCGGGCGCGAGCGTTTGATATTTCGCACCGCCGAAGGCCGCGGCGTCGCCACCTTTCGCAGTGTACTTGGCCTCAATATAAGCGGCCGCCTTCTCGATGAAGTTGAGCGTGTCGGCATAGCACTGCTTGTCGTCGTCCGCCCACGAGATGAAGCCATGCTGACCCATCATGATGGCGCGGACCTTCGGGTTTTTCCGCGAAATTTCCTGCATCGCGAGGCCGAGCTCGAAACCCGGTCGCATCCACGGCACGTAGGCCATCTCGCCGCTGAAGATTTCCTGCGTCAGCTTTTCGCAATTGGCCGACGCCGCGATGGCAATGATCGCGTTCGGATGCATGTGGTCGACATGCCTGCCGGGCAAAAACGAATGCAACGGCGTGTCGATCGAGGTGGCGCGCGGGTTCAGGTTGAACGTGGCGTGGGTGTACATGCCGACCATGTCGTCCTCGGCCTGCGACTTGAGGCCCTTGTCGGCCCGCGCCGCATAGGCTTTTTGCAGCGCGACCAGCTTGTCCTGGTAGAGCGACGAGAAATTTTCACGCGTGCTCGTGCGCAGGTCGCCGCCGGAGCCTTTCACCCAGAGAACGCCCACGGACTCGCCCGTAAGCGGATCTTTTTCGGCCAGCTTCGACGAGGTATTGCCGCCGCCGGTGTTGGTGATGCGCTGGTCGCCGCCCAGCAGGTTGGAGCGATAGACGAGACGGCCGGCCGGATCGAACGAGGCGGCCTTGGCATCATCCCAGAGATAATTTACATAACGGTAGGTTTTCATAGATAAAATCAGAGCGCGAGCGGCACAGCCGAATGCAAATTGGCAGGCGCAGCGTCAAGCGTCAGCGTGGCGGCGGCCAGACCCGGCGACCGGGCGGTGAGCACCAGCGGACCGGACTGCCCGGTGGTTTGCAAGATGACCTGCGCGAAACCGTTGAAAACATGGCGCGCGACCGCCTGGTCGGGCTCATGGCTGGCCGGGTCGCCGTTGCCGACGCCGAGGATGCGGCCGTTGGCGCTCACGGTAAATGCCACTTCGTTGCCGGCCACAGGTACGATGCGACCTGCGGCATCCTCAATATCCACCGTCACCATGGCGACGTCTTCGCCATCGGCCCGAACCTGCACACGGTCGGACGTGAGCGCGATTTTCGCAGGTGCGCCCGCAGTCTCGACCCGGGTGGAAATGACTTCCTTGCCGTCATTGTAGCCGCGCGCAACGAGCGTGCCAGGCGCATAGGTCACTTTCCAACCGAGGTGCGAATAGCGCGGCATGGCCTGGCGACCAAGGCTTTTGCCATTCAGCAGGAGCTCGACCTCCTCGCAGTTGCTGAAACAGCGCACGTCGATCCCCTGCCCTTCGCGGCCGGGCCAGCTCCAGTGCGGCGCGAGATGGATCGATGGTTCGTCGCGCCACCAGGCGCGGTAATAGTAAGCGCCGTCCTTCGGGAACCCACACGTGTCCAGGATGCCAAATTGCGAGCTGATGCATGGCCAGCCGTAAGGCGTGGGCTCGCCGCGATAATCGAAGCCCGTCCACACGAAACCGCCCGCGAGAAACGGCCGTGTCGCGTAGAACGACCACCATTCTTCTGCCGTTTTGCCCCAGCGCACTTTTTCGCCGCCGTAGTCGGCCACGTAGCCGGCCTCCTTGTCGGTCGCATAAACGCCACGCGTCGCAATCGCACTGCCGGTCTCGGTGCCGATCATCGACTGCGACGGATGCATCTGGTGATAGGCGTCGATCCGGGCCTCGTTATAATTGAAACCCTCCACGTCCGCGACCGTGGAGAAACCTTCGCCGTGCGCGCCATTCATGGCAAACGTGACCGGCCGCGATGGATCGAGCCGGTGCGCAAGCTGCTTCATGGTTTCGCCGATGCGCGCGCCAATCCCCGTGGCCTGGATGTACTTTTCCTCGTTAGCCAGGGACCACATGATGACGCTCGGGTGGTTGCGATCGCGGCGGATGAGTCGCGCAAGACGGTCGAGCGCCGCGGGCGTGCTCCCGGGCTCACGATTTTCGTCCATCACGAGGATTCCCAGACGATCGCAGTCGTCGAGGAGCTCGGACGTGGGGGCATTATGCGACGAACGGTAGGCGTTGGCGCCGATTTCGCGCAGGCGCTCAAGCCGGAATTCCTGCAGGCGGTCGGGCAGAGCCACCCCGACTCCCGCGTGATCCTGGTGGCAGCAGACGCCCTTGATTTCAACATGACGGTCGTTGAGAAAAAAACCCTGGTCGGGATCAAAACGGATCGTGCGAAAGCCAAACGGCGTCTCGACCACATCCGCCACCGCGTCGCCACGGCGCAGGGTCGTGACCAATTTGTACAGCAGCGGAGATTCAAGCGACCACAGTCGCGGTGCGGTGACGGAAAGCCGTTGCGTCTGGACGGTCTCCTGCCGCGGCGTGAGCGTGAACGGGCCGGAAGTGTTGCGCGCGATTTCATGGCCCGCGGCATCGACGATGATCGACTCCATCCGGCACGTCGCCGTGGAGTCGGAATCATTCATGAGCCCAATGCTGGCCGTGACGCCGGCGGCCTCAGCGTGAATATCAGTCAGCACCTGCACACCATCGGGCGCGACATGCAGCGGGCCGGTCTTGACCAGCCAGACATGGCGATAGATGCCGGCACCCTCGTAAAACCAGCCCTCGGACTGGGTCGCGTCGACCCGCACCACGAGAACGTTGTCCGTCCCGTAGTTAAGATAATCCGTCAGGTCGAAACGGAATCCATCGTAGCCGCTTTCGTTGCGGCCCAGCAGGCAGCCGTTGAGCCACACCTGGGCATCACGATATACACCATCAAATTCGATCACGATACGGCGGCCGAGATCGCCGGCGGAAACCGGAAAAACCCGCCGATACCAGCCGATGCTCGTCGCTGGAAACAGGCGGCCAAGCGGCTTGAATCCCTGACTCTTTCCTCCCTGCGGATCGAACGGCAGCGCTACAGCCCAATCGTGGGGCAGGCTGACCGCCTGCCAGCCGGCGTCATCAAACTTCAATGATCCCATGCCGGTCACGCTCACCGCCTTGGTTGGATCCGTGCCATCGCCATAGCCACCGACCTTTTGCAGGTCGTTTCCGCTGCCGTAGCCGAAGTCTTTCGCGGGATCAGCCGCGTCGCCAAAATGAAATCTCCAGCCGGAATCAAACAATAGCCGCTCCCGAACCGGCGCCAAATTTTCCGCCTGTGAAACTGCCGCCAGCCCGCTTACGGCCAGCAACAGGCAGACGTGGCGAAAAGCGGCGCACTTCATGAGGCGGGAAAACAAACAGCCGGGCCAGGATCAGAGGCCGAGCGCCTTCTGCCGGTAGTGTTCGTCGGGCCGGCCGGCAATGCGCACGACCTGCGCCGGCGTGAGAAACTGCGGCGTGCTGCTGATGGCGGCCGCGCCGGCAAAGATCTCCGCGGCCTTCACGCCCATGAGCGTGGCCGCGAGCACCGATTCAGGCGTGGGACCGAGGGCGATGAAGCCGTGGTTTTCGAGAAGAATGACACGCGGGGGACGAGCCAGACGCTTGATGTAAGCCACGACGGCGCGCTGCATCGCCTGCGCGAGCTTCAAACCGGGATCGGTGTAGGGCACGAACACGCTCTCGACGCCACAGCAGACGATCTCATCGGGAAACAGCCGCCGGCGTGCGAACGTCCGCGCGTGCTTCGAGCAAAGGAGCTGGTTGACCGCGATCGGATGCGTATGGCCGACAAAATTCACGCCCGGCAAAGTGAGCAGGTAGGCGTGAAAGATGGCCTCGACCGAGGGCTTCTTCGCATTCGTATCCACCCGCGAGGCGAAAAGCTTTTCATCAATGGCCGCGTCGCTCAGCGCTTTCTTCCCCAGCAGCGGCACAAGGTCGGCAAAACGGCACTCCGTCAGCCCGGCCGGAGTGAGCCCGCCGAGGTTGGACCCGCTGGCCTTGACCAGAAAGGTGTCGGCCGAGATCCGCGCGGAAGTGTTGCCTTCGCCCAGGATGGCCAGCCGGCGGTCTTCGCGCCCAAGCTGGTGCGAAAGATCAAGCAAACGGGTCGTGAAATCGGAGGGATTAGTCATGGAAATAAAAACATTCGATGATAGATTTTGATAGATTTCGACCAAAATCTTTCAGAAAAGGCCGGATTGCCCACAAAAACTGTTAACATAGGGATGTCACTTCGACGTAACACCCCACGGCGCCCCGTGAGAGTTGCAGGAATCGCACATCATTCATTTGTCCAATGAGTAGAGTAACTTTACAATAAACATCCCCCTTTTCGATCAAGCCAATTGCGGCGATATAGCTCACAGGTTATTCACAGCCCAAATTGCAGCCTGGCGGCAGTATGACGCCTCACATCGTCCGTGTTACCGAGTCGCGCGCCACGCGGAGTTTGGCCGGAAAATCCGCGATGGCGTGCAGGCCGCGGCTTTCGCGGCGCTGGAGCGCGCAGGTGACAATGAGCTCGGCTACTTGCACCAGATTGCGCAGCTCGAGCAGGCGCGGATCGATGGAAAAATTCCAATAGTAGTCGTGGATTTCCCGCGCCAGGTTCGCGATGCGCGTGCGCGCCCGCTCGAGGCGCTTCGTCGTGCGCATGATGCCCACGTAATCCCACATCGCGCGGCGGAGTTCGTCCCAGTTGTGGGTGAGCACGACGCGCTCATCGTCACTGCCGCCGCCGAGATCGACCCAGCGCGGGATGACGGCGGCCTCGCGCTTTGCGCCGCGGAGATAGCGGTCGACCGATTCCGCCCCGCGGTGCGCCATCACGACGGCCTCGAGCAGCGAATTGCTTGCGAGGCGGTTCGCACCGTGCAGACCGGTGCAGGCGACCTCGCCGCATGCATAAAGACCGGGCAGCGATGTTTCCGAGGCGAGATTCGTGGCCACCCCGCCGCAGGTATAATGCGCCGCCGGCACGACCGGAATCAAGTCGCGCGCCAGGTTGAAACCGAGCTTCTTGCAGGTCTGGAAGATCTGCGGAAACCGGCTGCGCAAAAACGCCGCGTTGCGGTGCGTGATGTCGAGCCAGACGTGCGGCGCGCCGGATTTTTTCATCTCGGTGTCGATGGCACGGGCCACGATATCGCGCGGGGCAAGGTCAGCCATCGGATGATAGGCGCGCATGAACGCCTCACCCGCGGCGTTGCGCAGGATCGCGCCTTCCCCGCGTACCGCCTCGCTGATGAGAAACCGCTGGCCCGTGGTCGAGTAGAGCGTCGTCGGGTGAAACTGGATGAACTCCATGTTCTTCACCGCCACGCCGGCGCGAAACGCCATCGCAATGCCGTCGCCCGTGGCAATGTCGGGATTCGTCGTGTAAAGGTATACCTGCCCGGCCCCGCCCGTGCTCAGCATGACGACCGGCGCATGGAATGCCACCACCCGGCCATCGCGGACATCGAGCGCGTAGAGACCGGCCACGCGGGTCGGCGAGCGCGGCTTTTTTCCTTTCCTCCCCCGGCCCCGTTCGGCGCCGAGCTTCCGGTCCGTGATCACGTCGACAGCGAAAAAATGCTCAAAGAGCGCGATGCGTGGCTCACGCGCGATGGCCTTGAGCAGCGCCGCCTCGATGGCCTTGCCGGTCATGTCCTTCACGTGCAGGATCCGCCGCTCGGTATGCCCGCCCTCGCGGCCGAGATCGTAGGCGCCGGCGGCGTCGCGCGAGAATTTCAGGCCCAGCTCGACCAGCTCCCGCACGCGCGCCGGGCCCGCGCGGACGATCTCGCGCACCACCCGCTCGTCGCACAACCCGTCGCCGGCCACGAGCGTGTCGCGCACATGCTTGTCGAAATCGTCCGTCTGCGCGGTGACGACGGCGATGCCGCCCTGCGCGCGGTTGGTATTGGAATCGGCCTTGTTTTTCTTCGTGAGAATGGCGACCGAATGGCCGCGCTGCGCGACTTTCAGCGCGAAGCTCAGCCCGGCAATGCCGCTGCCGACGACCAGGACGTCAAAATGCTTGCTCACAATTCCACGTTATCGATCAACCGCACTTCGTCCACCCACGCGGCGATGGCCAGCAGCGTCCGGCCGGGCGCAACCTCGCGCAACGGCTCGAACGTGGCCTTGTCCACCAGCGCCACATAAATGATGCGCACGCGGCGCTTCTGGCTGAGCAGGTGCGTGGCCTCCGCAATGAGCCGGTCAGGCCGGTGTTCGCCGCCCGCGACCATCTCCTGCACGCGGCGCAGGGTCTGTGAAATCAGCAGCGCGTCCTCACGCTGCAAAGCCGTGAGATAGCGGTTGCGCGAACTCATCGCCAGGCCGTCGGGTTCGCGCAGCGTCGGGGCGACCAGGACTTCCACCGGAATGTGCAGATCCAAAACCATTTTTTTCAACACGGCCACCTGTTGGGCGTCCTTCTGCCCGAAAACAGCAATATGCGGCCGCACGATGTTGAAGAGCTTCGCCACCACCGTGGCCACGCCGCGGAAGTGCGCGGGCCGCGACGCACCCTCGAGCGGCTTGCTCACCGCCTCCTCGGTCACGAACGTCGAATAACCCTTCGGGTAAATCTCCTCCACCGCCGGCAGGAAGACCGCATCCACGCCCGCCTCGACGCACAGTTCCAGATCGCGCTCCAGCGTGCGCGGGTAGCGCGCAAAATCCTCGCTCGGACCAAACTGCGTCGGGTTGACGAAAATCGACACCACCACTGCGTCGGCCTTCGCCCGCGCGAGCTTCATCAGACTCAAGTGCCCCGCATGCAGCGCGCCCATCGTCGGCACAAAACCAACGCGCCGCCCCTTGGCGCCCAGCTTTTCGGCCAGCGCCCGCATCTCGCGAACAGTCTCGATCTTTTGCACGGGGAAAATTAATGAAGACAACTCGGGCTTGAACTAACGACAGGTGGCGCACTTATTCAAGTATTTCGCCCGGCGCGGGCGCAGTTCACGTTCCCTTTACCGACATGATTCGCATCAACGAAAACTACACCAAGCTCAAGGCCTCCTACCTTTTCAGCGACATCGCCAAGCGCGTCACGACCTATGCGCAGGCGCATCCAGACCAGACGGTCATCCGCCTCGGCATCGGCGATGTGACCGAGCCGCTGCCGCCCGTCTGCATCGAGGCACTGCACGCCGCGACCGACGAGATGGCGAAGCGCGCCACCTTCAAGGGCTACGGCCCGGAGCAGGGCTACGCGTTCCTGCGCGAAGCCATCGCGCAGCACGACTATGCCGCCCGCGGCTGCAAGGTCGAGCCCGACGAGATTTTCGTGAGCGACGGCTCGAAGTGCGACTGCGGCAACATCCAGGAAATTTTCTCGGCCGACACGCGCCTCGCCATCCCGGATCCCGTGTATCCGGTTTATGTGGACACCAACGTCATGGCCGGCCGCACCGGCCCGAACCGCGACGGACGCTACGAGGGCATCACCTATCTTGAATGCACGGCAGCCAACGGCTACGTGCCTGCGGTGCCGGCCGCACCCGTCGACCTGATTTATCTTTGCTTCCCCAATAATCCAACCGGGGCCGTGGCCACGCGCGCCCAGCTGGCCGCGTGGGTCGATTTCGCCCGCAAGAACAAAGCCGTCATCCTCTACGACGCCGCCTACGAGGCCTACATCCGCGACCCGCAAATTCCGCACAGCATCTACGAAATCGAGGGCGCCCGCGACGTCGCCATCGAGTTCCGCAGCTTTTCCAAGACCGCCGGCTTCACCGGCACACGCTGCGCCTTCACCGTCGTGCCCAAGACGCTCACCGCCTCCGACGCCGCGGGCAACGCCCAGCCGCTGCATGCGCTCTGGAACCGCCGCCACACGACGAAATTCAACGGCGTCTCCTACCCGATCCAGAAGGCCGCCGCCGCCATCTACACCGATGTCGGCCGGCAGCAGGTCCGCGCGCTCACCGACTTCTATCTCGGCAATGCCAAGCTCATCCGCAATGCGGTCGCCAACCTCGGCTTCAAGCATGCCGGCGGCGAAAACGCGCCTTACATCTGGATCAACACCGGCCGCGATTCATGGGAGTTCTTCGACGCGCTGTTGAACAAGGCCCAGGTCGTGTGCACGCCCGGCGCCGGCTTCGGCAAGTGCGGCGAGGGGCATGTGCGCATCAGCGCCTTCAATTCACGCGAGAACGTCGAGGCCGCCCTCACCCGCATAGCCGCTGCGCTGAAATAGACTTCGTCGCGCGCCAGAGGTGGATCACTTCGCCGGCAGCGCCGCCGCGATCGCATCGGCCAGTTGCGCCGCGTCCGTGCCGAGCAATTCGGCCAGCTTGGCGTAGTCGCGACCGTCCCACTTGACCGGTTCGGCGGTGAACGCGTGCTGGACTCCGGCGCCGGCGCCCGGGGCAAAAATCTCAAATGTTGCGGAAAACACCACGCCGCCATCCGCCGTGCCCTCGCAGGCCAGCACCTGTACGCGGACATCGTAGTTGCGCGGCGCGTCAGACCGGAAGGGATACACCACCACCTGCGCCGAGGCCGCCAGCTTGGCACGCAACACACGCGTGAGGCCCGCGTCGAGCGTCTCGGCCCAGCGCTCGTCGTCGTGGTAGCGCACTTCGCTCGCACCCTCGCGAACAGCCATCGAGCGTGAATGCAGATAGTCCGGCAGCTGCACCGGAAACAGACCCACGTGCAACACGGAGGCCGGCGGCACGGCTGCTTCCGCCAGAGTCGGCAGTACATAATAACGCGCCGCGTCCGGTTTCGCCCCGGGCAGCGAACAACCGGCGGGCAGAACGGAGAGGCCGGCCACCAGAAGACAGAAGCCGGGGAGGGAAAGTCGGCACATGACAAGCGATGTCATCATTCTGAAATGTTTTTTATTCTTCATCTTCTCGGCTTTTGCGTTCTTCGGGTGAGGCCCAGGCTCATGGTGATGGTTTTTTGCCCACAAGCAGGGCATTCGGGTTGCGTTCGAGAAAATCGGCCAGCCGGCGCACGGCATCGGCCGCCTCGCCGAGCTGCTGCAGCGTCTGCGCAGCCTGGTCGCCCACCCCACCCTCCGCCTCGATGAAGTGCTGCGCGCTCGCGGCGGCGGCATTGAAGCGCTCAAGCGCGGCTTTCGCCTCCTTGAGTGTCGCGGTCAGGTTGTCGCCGACCGGCGTGACCTGAGTATCGAGCTTGGCCAGCACACTGCGCAGTTCGGTGACGGCCGCGTTGAGATTGGCAAACGCCTGCTTCGCGTCGGGCGACGACGCCAGTTCCTTCACCGCGGTGCCGGCATCCTTCCACTGGTTGACCAGCCCCTTGAAATCCGCGCCCGTGAGCTGCGTTTGCGCGGTGGCCAGCAGGCCTTTCACGTCAGCGGCGAGTCCGGGAAAATCGACCTTCTTCAGGTTGTTCAATATCTCGGTGAAGCTCGCCTGGTATTCCGAGATGGCCGAGCGCACGGCTGGCACGACGGCGTATTTCATCTCCGTGATGCTGGCGTTCGGCACCGGGTACTCCTCCGGGTTGAGAAAATCGAGCTCGACGTACAGCAGGCCGGTCGCGAGGCCGACGACGCCCAGCCGCGCCCGCAATCCGTGGTCAATGAGGTTCTGCAGGGCGCCGCGATCGGACACGTCGATCGGCGCGTCATGCAGGTCGGTGATGATGTTGCGGCTCAGCTCGCAGATGACCGCCACGACCGAGTGGTTTCTCGCCGCGTCGTAGCGCACGCTCAGGTCGGTCACGCGCCCCACGCGCACACCGCGCAGCTTGACCGCCGAACCGAGATCAAGGCCGTGGACCGACTCGTCAAAATAGACGACGAAACGCTGCGGCTTCGAAAAAAAACTCAATCCGCCGAACGACAGCAGCGCCACCACGGTCAGAAGGCATGCGCCGAGGACGAAAAAACCGACCACGGTGGGACTGAGCTTCGTTTTCACAGGTGTGGTTTTTTAGACAGAATGGGGCAAATGGACAGGATTATTGTTTGTCCGGACGCATTCGGTCACGCCAGTTTTGGAACGCGCATCTGGCCAGGCCGGTTCATCCGGTCGAAAGTTTCGCCTTCTCGCCGCCCCGTGTAAGGAACTCCCGCACGCGCGGGTCGGCGCTTTTTTCGGCCAGGGCGTGCGGCGTGCCCTCGGCGATGATGCCCTGCGCCACGCGATCGAGCAGGATCACGCGGTCGGCCAGGGCGAAGATGCTGGCAAGCTCATGCGAGACGATGACCATCGTCGTGCCGAGCGTTTCGCGGATCTCCAGGATGAGGTCGTCGAGCTGCCGCGAGGTCACTGGGTCGAGGCCGGCCGAAGGCTCGTCGAAAAACACGATGGCCGGGTCGAGCGCGAGCGCCCGCGCGAGGCCGGCGCGCTTTTTCATGCCGCCGCTGAGCTCGGCCGGGGAATAATCCTCGAAGCCCGCCATCCCGACCTGCGCAAGCTTGAGCAGGACGATCTCGTTGATTTCGCGCCGGGTAAGCGTGGTGTATTCCTCGAGCGGCAGCGCCACGTTTTCGCGCACCGTGAGCGAGCTCCACAGCGCCGAGCTCTGGTAAAGCACGCCGAAGGTCTTGAGCATCGCGCGCCGCGCCGCCAGGTCGGATTCAGTGAAGTCCGCCCCGAAATAGCTCACACGACCCGCGCTCGGCCGCTTCAGCCCGATCATGTGCCGCAGGAGCGTGCTCTTGCCGCAGCCACTCCCGCCGATGACAAAAAACAGCTCACCGCGCCGCACGGAAAACGTGATGTCGCGCAGCACGACCGTCTCGCCGTAACCGCAGACGAGGCCGGCGACGTCAATGGCAGGAGGCTCTGGCTCGGTGGGCATGGTCAGATGTGCAGGATATTGAACACGACGGCAAAAACCGCATCGGCCACGACGATGAGCAAAATGGCCGTGACCACGGCCGACGTCGCCGCACGGCCAACCCCCGCGGCGCTGCGCTCAGCCTGCAAACCGCGCAGACAGCCCGTGAACCCGACGATAAGGCCGAAGGTGCAGGCCTTGATCAGCCCCGCGCTGAGATCGGACAGGTCGATGCTGGCCTGTGTCTCGACCCAATAGGCCGTCGGCGGAATCGACAATATACTCGCGGCCACCGTCATGCCGCCGAGAATGCCGAGGCAGTTCGCATAAAGCGCGAGCAATGGCATCATCAAGGCCAGCGCAAGCATGCGGGGGATGACGAGGAAATCCACCGGGCGGATGCCAAACGTCTCTAGCGCGTCGATTTCCTCGCCCGCCTTCATGTTGCCGAGCTCGGCCGCAAACGCGGCGCCCGTCCGGCCGGCAAGCACGACCCCCGTCATGACCGCGGCCATCTCGCGCACCATGCTCACCGCGATGAGGTCGGCGACCCAGATGTCGCCGCCGAACTGCCGCAAAATAATCGCTCCCGTGTAGGCGAGCGTCAGGCCGACGAGAAAGCTGATCAGGCTTACGATCGGCAGGGCCATCGCCCCGCACTGCTGCATTTCCGCCACGCAGTCGCGCCAGCGGAATTTTCCCGGCCGCTTCACCAGCCGGGCCGCCGCCAGCGTGCACTCGCCGATGAAACGGGAAATGCCCTTCGTCTTGTCTCCCACCTCTTCCGTGGCCAGGCCGAGCATCGCGATGAGATTTGTCGAGCGATCCGCCATCGGCCGCGCCTGGTGGGCCCCGACCAGCCGGTCGGCCAGCCGCCGTACCTCGGAAGGCAGCGCATCAAGCTCAAGGCTCGCCCCCGCTGCCTCGCACCACTGGCGCGCATCGTGCACGAACAGCACCAGCGAGCTGTCCCACTGGGTTTTGTCGCGCAGGACCAGCCGCACCGCCGCCGGCCTCAAGCCGCCTAGTGTTGCGGCCCATGACGGCCGCGGATCGGTGATCCGCCATGCCCCCGCCAGCTCAAGCACCAGCCGGCCATCCTCCGTCCGCGCATGCACCTGAGCGTTGGAAATTTTCTCGGCGACCGGCATCGCGCATGGTTCTAACGCACCGCCGCAAAAGCAAAACTCAAATTTTTCGTGTCCTTTGCGCCCATTTGCGGCCAACAACTCCTGCGTGATCCGCTTCCGCGCCATCCTTTTCGACCTCGACGGCACGCTCATCGACCATTTTGCCGCCATCCACCGCAGCTACACGCACACGCTGCCACAGATCGGGCTGCCCGCGCCCACGCTCGCGCAGGTGCGTGACGCGGTCGGCGGGGGGCTCGAGGTGGCCATGCGGCGCCTCGTGCCGGAAGACAAGGCGGAGGAAGCACTGAAAATCTACCGCACGTTCTGGGACGCGCACATGCTCGAAAACCTCGAGCCCATGCCGGGCGCAAAGCCGCTTCTGGCGGCGCTGCACGAACGTGGCATCGCCTGCGCCGTGTTCACCAACAAGCACGGCCCTTCCTCCCGCCGGCTCTGCGATTATCTTGGCTTCACGCCTTTCCTCACCGCCGTCATCGGAGCCGCCGACACGCCCTGGCTCAAGCCCCAGCCGGAATTCACGCGTTACGCGGTTGAACAGCTTCACGCCGACCCGGCCACAACGCTCATGGTCGGCGACTCGCCCTATGATGTCCAAGCCGCGCACGCCGGCGGCCTGCCCTGCTGGGCCGTGACCACTGGCACGCACAATGCCGAACAGCTCCACGCCGCGCGCGCCGACAAGATTTTTGCCAGCCTGCCCGAAATCGCCGCTGCCCTCGGCGTGATGCGAAAACCTGATCGCGACTGACCGCGGGCGTCCGGCCCGCAGCTTATTTCCGGCCCCGGCCCTTTCCTCCCAGCCGCCAGCCGGCGACTGCTCCGACGAGGGCCGCCACCAGAACCGGCTGTTCCCATGCCTCCCAATAGGAGGAAGTTTCGCTCGGGTTGGTCTTGGACACCACAAAGTAAGCGATCACACCCAGGATCATGGCGCCCACCAGCGCATGAATTGCCCCACGCTTGAGCACGCGGTCGATTTCGTTCACCCGTTCGGCCGAGCCAAACCTGTCCGGCCGCGCTTCCCGCAAAATCCGGGTGGCCGACGACCAGTCTTCCTCCGCGACCTGCAGCTGGATCCAGAAGGCCGGCCCGAGCTCATTCCGGGTGGTCTGGTTGTTCATCAGGTAAACCGTGATGCCCTGCGCCTCCAGATACGACTTATCCAGCTCGGCTTCCGAGGGCAATTGATAGGTTAAAACAGTTTGGAAGTAGGCCATGTTCGCGCTGGCGGGCAGGAAAAGAATGAACCGGACCGGCGGAAGTGCAATCCTGCCACCGCCTTCACGCCGGCTGGCCGCTTCAGCCTCCTCCGCGAAGAAAGCCCTGCACTTTCGGCGGGTTCTGGCTGCGCGCCCGGTCCACTTCGATCCGCAGAGCATGCAACGAGACGAAGATGTCACGCAGAAACACGCCCAGCGCCAGGATCAGGCAAAGGATGCTGGCCACAAAACACGCAACCATCTCAACCCCGAATTCGCGGTGCATCGAGGCATCGGCCAGGATCACCAACACCAGCAGGCAAGATAGCAGCATACTCAGGCCGGCAAAGGTCACTGCGAAGCGGATGTACTTCGCCCGCTGCCACAGGATCTCAAGCTGGCGGTCGAAATGAGCCCGCTCCTCCTCCGTGCTGCCCCGCACCTGGCCCGCCAAGGCCCGCGTGCGGTCAACGATGCGGCCCATGCGGTTGGTCAGCGTGATCATCAGCGCGCCCACGCCCGACACCAGGATCACCGGCGTGACCGCGAGCTGGATGACAGGCAGAAACGAACTGGGGATGATGTCGTTCATCCCGGCCAGCATGGGCGATTATGCACCGCGCGCGCAACACCGCGTTGCCTTGCGCGCTTTTCCCGCTTCACCTTGCCCTGCCCGTGCCTTCGCCCGCTGACCATACCTCCCTTTCCGGCGTCCTTGAGCGCATCATTTTTCTCAACGAGGAAAACGCTTACACCATCGCTGAGTTCCGGCCCGAGACTTTCCTCCCCCGGCCGCAAGGAGTCTCCGTGCCGCGCGAGAAAAACTCCGCGGCGGGGCGGCCGGACAAGATCACCATCGTCGGCCCGCTACCCGGCGTGCAATGTGGCGAAACCCTGCATCTCACCGGCGAGTGGACGCGCCACGCGCAGCACGGCGACCAATTCCGCATCACCGCCTTCAAAAGCGAGCTGCCGTCGAGCGTCTACGGCATCCGCAAATACCTCGGCAGCGGCCTCGTGCCCGGCATCGGCAAGGTCTACGCGGAGAAGATCGTCGATGTCTTCGGTGCCGACACCTTCCGTGTGCTGAGCGAGGAATCCGCCCGGCTGCGCCGCGTGCCTGGCATCGGCCCGAAACGCGCCACGGCCATCAAGCAGGCGTGGGACAGCCAGCGGGCCCAGCGCGAGCTCTACATTTTTCTCCAGACCTACGGTGTCACGCCCTCTCAATGCGTGCGGCTCGTGGACCGTTACGGCGCGCAGGCCAAGCCCATCCTACTCACCGAGCCCTACCGCGTGGCCCGCGAGATCGACGGCATCGGCTTCAAGACCGCCGACCGCATCGCCATCAACCTCGGCTTCGCCAACGACGCGCCTCCGCGCCTCGACGCCGGCCTGCTCTTCGCGCTCGAGACCCTGCAGGAGGAAGGTCACACGGCCTATCCGCAGGACGATCTCATCGCCTACGCGGCCGGCCTGCTCGAGACCTCGTCCGAGCTGCTCGCGGCGCGCCTCGACGCCCTCGTCGGGACCAAACAGGCCGTGCGGCACGCCGCCCTGCCGCAGCCATTGCTGCAGCTGCCCGTGCTCGACCGCGCCGAACAGAAAATCGCCGCGGTCGCCAGCCGCCTCACCCGCGTGCCCAGCGGCCTGCCGCCGATCAAGATCGACGCCGCCATCGACTGGGCACAGCAAAAAACCGGCTTCGCCTTTCACGAACTGCAGCGCACCGCGGTGAAGAACGCGCTCGCGCATAAGTTCTCCATCCTCACCGGCGGCCCGGGCACGGGCAAAACCACGATTTTGCGCGTGCTCGTGGACATCCTTAAGGCAAAAAAAGTCCGTCTACACCTCGCCGCGCCGACCGGCCGCGCAGCGCAGCGGCTGGCGGAGACGACCGGCGGCTTCGCCTCCACCATCCACCGCCTGTTGAAGTACGACGCCGCCAGCGGCGGCTTCACCGCTAACGAGTCGCACCCGCTCGCCACCGATTTTCTCGTCGTGGACGAGGCCTCGATGCTTGATGCCCGCCTTGCCGCAGCCCTGCTCCAGGCCGTGCCGGCCAAGGCGCACCTGGTATTCGTGGGCGACACCGACCAGCTCCCGAGCGTCGGCGCGGGCAATGTCCTGAAGGACCTCATCGCCGCCGAATGCGCACCCGTCACGCGCCTGTCCGTCGTTTACCGCCAGCAGGGCCAGAGCCCGATCGTCACCACCGCCCATGCCATCAACTCCGGCGACCCGTCGCTCCCGCCGGTCGTGAACAACCCGGCCGACATGAAGGTATGGAGCGACCTCACCTTCGTCGCCGCCGAATCGGCCGAGGACTGCGTGCAGAAGGTCCTCGCGCTCTGCACCCAGTTCGTGCCGCAAAACTGGAAGTGGTTTCATCCGGTCAACGACGTGCAGGTGCTCGCACCGATGCACAAGGGCGCGGCCGGCGTGGCCAATCTCAACATACAGCTCCAGGCCGCGCTGAATCCCCCGGCATCGCATGCCGCAGGCCCGCGGCACGTCCCGGCAGCTTCGCTCAAGGCGACCAGCGGTGAATTCCGCGCCGGCGACAAGGTCATCCAGCTGCGCAACAATTATGACAAAAACCTTTTCAACGGCGACATCGGCACGGTCGTCGCGGTGAACGCCGGAGCCGGCACGCTCACGGCCGATTTCGACGGCGAACGGCATGAATTCGACCGCGGCGACCTGGGCAGCCTCGGGCTCGCCTACGCCATCACGATCCACAAGTCGCAGGGCAGCGAGTATCCCGTCGTCATCATCCCGCTGCTCAAGGCGCACTTCATGATGCTGCAGCGCAACCTGCTCTACACCGCGATCACGCGCGGCAAAAAGAAGGTCGTCATCGTCGGCGAACCCGCCGCCTACGCCATGGCCGTGCGCAACAGCGAATCGAAGCAGCGTTGCACGCACCTGCGGGAAAAAATCACCGCCAGCCTGGCGGGAAAAACATGAAGGCCGCCCCTTACGAGGCGGCCAGCATGACCTAACACCAAGCAAACCGTAGAACTACAAACATGTCGTTCCTTTGAACGACACTGACTACGACGGGATAGACGGCAGTCCGCGGCTTTTGCTCAATCTTCTCCTTAAAAAATTCGCGAATGGCGCGGAACATTTTCTAGGCACTCGGATGCAATTGCTTGCGAGAGCACCGTCATAGATTTGTCACACGGCCAAGGAACAGGCATGCGCCCGACGAAACGTGCTGGATTGCGAACAGGAATGGGTGATTAACCCTAACTTCGAGGGGAAGCATCGGTTCTTGGATGATGGCAAGGGCGTGAAGCATGATCACTGCCGTCGCGGCCGCCGCCTCGGTGCCCTGTTCATCGAGCGAAAGGAATGCCTTGTGATAAATCTCCCCGATATAGAGGTAATCGCGGGGTCGGCGCGGGGCCATGCGGTCGAAATTTGCGCTTCCGCGTGGCTCATCAAAGGCCGTTTTCAGCCCGAGCTGGCGGAGCTGGTCACCGAGCGGCATGGACGGTGGCTCCAGCCGGAATTTCGGCAGGTGCAGAATCACGTCCTGCGAGGGCAGCTTTGTGCATTCGGCGAGCAACGCGGGCGTGATTTTGCGCTCCAGCGCCGGCAGACCGTCGTTCGCATCAGGCAGGAGGATGAGAAACTGCAAACCGCGGCCCTCGTAGCGCAGTGAAATGGCGGCAAAGCCATCGCGATGCTCATAGCCGAGGGAGGCCCGCTGCGTCATGGTTGGAACCGCGGCCGGCTCGGTGCCACGGACGAAAAAAGTCTCCGGTTTGGTGCCGCTGGCCTCGAATGCTTTCGCCCACGGCGCGCGCAGATACACGGCGTTGGCCAGCGCCAGCCGGGTTTTGTCCGAGAGTCCGCCGGCCGGAATCAGGTCGCGGATTTTTCCCTTGGTGCTGTCCTCAGCCCATTGGTTGATGGTTGCGCACGCTTCCTCCGTGGCATGGACAAAGTCGAGCGCCTCGGGCAGCGCGCCATAACTGTCTTTCACCTGGGCGAGAAACGGCGCGCGCAGCTCATAGTCGCGCTGGACGAAGAGCCGGTTGGCGAGGTGAAATTCGATCGGCGTGCCGGGTTTGCCCCCGTCGTTTTTGATCTGTTCGACGCGCTGCGCCGAATTTTGCGCGATTTGCGCGAGATCTTGGGCGAGCCCGGCAAATCCGGCCTCCAGCGCATTTTCGTCCGTTGGATAATGCAACACCCGCTGCATCTCGGCACGCGTTTCTCCGTCGGCACCGGCATAGGTCATGGCCAGCGCGCTTTGGATCGAATAAGGCGAAAGCAGCAGGTTCCCGCCGCCGGCCGGCTGCGCCCGGTAGAGATCGAGGCCGAGGGCATTGATCGCATTGACGGCGACGTCCGTGGCGGCCGGTGCAGCATGCGCCAGCAACGGCCCGAGCAAAACGAAAATCAGCAGAGCGGGCTTCATTGTATGAGAAGGTGCATCAACTCAATCTCAGCAAAGGGAGGGGGTCACATCCGGATAACGCATACCGGAGGGTTTTCTTAGGCGGCCAGCCGGATTTTTCGACGGCAGTCCGTCCCGCTCAGGTGAAGATTTCGGCCGGCAGCACAATTTTTTCCGCCGGCTGGACCAGCGGGGCGCTTTTCAGCGGATAACGGAAGGTCTTTCCCTCGTAGTTGCGAAAGACCACCTCATCGTCGGTGATTTTTTCGACGTAGTCGGGATTGATCGGCACCTTCCCGCCGCCGCCGGGGGCATCGATGACGTACTGCGGCACGGCATAGCCGGTGGTGTGGCCGCGAAGCGCGCGAATGATCTCGATGCCTTTGCGGACATCGACTTTGAAGTGCGCGCCGCCGGTGATGAGGTCCATCTGGTAGAGGTAGTAGGGCCGCACACGCATGCGCAGCAGGCGGTGGACGAGGGCCTTCATGACCTCGGGGTCGTCGTTCACGCCGCGCAGGAGCACGCTCTGGTTGCCCAGCGGCACCCCGGCGAAGGAGAGTCGTTCGCAGGCGTCGCGCAGCTCGGCGGTGCATTCGCGCGGATGGTTGACATGGATGCTCATCCAGATCGGGCCGTGTTTCTTGAAAATCTCGCAGAGCTCGGGCGTGATGCGCTGGGGCAGGAAGACCGGAATGCGCGAGCCGATGCGGATGAATTCGACGTGCTTGATGGCGCGCAGGCGGCTGAGCAGGTGGTCGAGCTTCTTGTCCGAGAGTAGCAGCGGGTCACCGCCGGAGAGCAACACGTCGCGGATTTCCGGGTGGGCCTCGATGTAACGCAGGCCCTGCTCGTATTCGGGATGGAAATTGTAGTCCTGCGCATTGCTCACGAGGCGGCTGCGGGTGCAATAGCGGCAGTAGGCCGCGCATCGGTCGGTGACCAGAAACAGCACGCGGTCGGGATAGCGGTGCACGAGCCCGGACACCGGCGAATGCTCATCCTCGCCGAGCGAATCGAGCCTCTCCCCCTCGGAGAGCACCATCTCGCCCGCCCGGGGGATGACCTGCTTGCGGATCGGGCAGTCGGGGTCGTTGCGGTCGATCAGGTTAAAAAAGTACGGCGTGATCGCCAGCGCCAGCTTCTGGTTGGCAAACAGGCTGCCGGCCCGCTCCTCGGGCGTAAGCGTCATGTGGCGCTCGAGCTGCTCGACGGTCGTGAGACGGTTCTTGAGCTGCCAGATCCAGTCCTTCCAATCGGCTTCCGGCACATTCGGCCAAAGCCCCTGGCCTTCAAACCAGGCGGAGCGGTCTTCGGTGTAGGGCATTTGGTTTCGGGGTAATTAGGCAGCTAACAAAAGCGTGTCAAATAGTGGAGTGATTTTCATCGAAAAGGGCGCGGATGCACATGGGTTAAAACCCTCGTTCTTTCGCGAAAACCCTTGCAGGCGCAGTCCGACCGTTTTTCGTTGAGCTTTAATGCCCACGCTCAAGCCCGCAGTCCTCGCGCTCGAAGACGGTAGCGTCTTCCGCGGCCTCGCTTTCGGCGCCGATGCCACCGTCGCCGGCGAATGCGTTTTCAACACCTCGATGACCGGCTACCAGGAGATCCTCACCGATCCCTCCTATTTCGGCCAGATCGTGACGATGACCGCCGTGCAGATCGGCAACTACGGCGTGAACGACGCCGACGCCGAGGCCGCCGCGCCCAAATGCACCGGTTTCGTCGTGCGCGAGCTCTCCCCCATCGTCAGCAACTGGCGCTCGCAGATCTCCCTCGGCGATTATCTCAAAAAATACGGCATCCCGGGCATCGGCGAGATCGACACGCGCGCGCTGACGAAAAAGCTCCGTGTCGAGGGCGCGATGAAATGCTGCCTCAGCACCCTGCCCATCGCGGACGACGAGGCCGTGCGCCGCGCCCGCGCCTGGCGCAACATGGCCGGCGCCGACTATGTGAAGGACGTCACGTGCAAGGAGCCGTTCATCTGGCGCGGAAACGATCCCGCCAACCACAACGCGCCCTACCTGCCGGTCGGCACGACGATGAACGCGCCCGGGATACCCGCGAAAAAATTCCGGGTCGCCGCCTTCGACTATGGCGCGAAGCACTCCATTTTCCGCAAGCTCGTGCTTCATGGTTTCGAAGTGCAGGTTTTTCCCGCTACCGCCACCGCCGCGCAGGTGGACGAGCAGAAGCCCGATGCCGTTTTCCTTTCCAATGGCCCCGGTGACCCGGCCGCCCTGCCCTACATCCACCAGACAGTCACCGCGCTCCTACCGAAATACCCGATTTTCGGCATCTGCCTCGGCCATCAGATGATCACGCATGCGCTCGGCGGGACGACCTTCAAGCTCAAGTTCGGCCACCGCGGCGGCAACCAGCCGGTGAAAAACATCGAGACCGGGAAGGTCTCCATCACTGCGCAGAACCACGGCTTCGCCACCGACCCGAAATCCATCGAGAACCGCGGCGCGGTCGTCACCGAAATCAATCTCAACGACAATACGGTCGAGGGCCTGCGCCACAAGGAGCTGCCCGTCTTCTCCGTGCAATACCATCCCGAGGCCGCGCCCGGCCCCAACGACGCCGATCCGCTCTTCGTCGATTTCTACAAGATGGTCGAGATGCGTAAGGCAGGGAAAGTTTGAATGAAACAGCGAAGCTTGATACGGAATTTCTTTGTTTCAATCGCTGCGCTTGCCTTGTGCGGATGCGTCGATCTCACGGACAGGAAAATCGATAACGATGGTTATTACCGATTCAAAAAAGAACCAATTGAGGTCAAGGCTCCGACTATAGGTGATATCACCGTATTTGATACGGATAACTCTGTCGATTTTACCGTAGGGGCAGGCTATTGGATGATTGCAGGACAATACGCCGTGCAGGTACTGCCTCTTCCGGTAAAAATGAACGATCGAGAAAAATTCCTGAAGAAATCTTCGACCGAAATCAAAAATTATATTCTACAGGACAGGGAAACAGCTGGATTTAAAGTTGAATTTCTCAAAGGAGAGATAATCGAGGTTAACGGACATGCGGCCTACCGAGCAATTGGCGTTGATCGCCGCCGTGAAGACCCTGCCGTTTTTATCGCGACTTCGATTTTATTGAATAAAAGAATCGTGATCGGATCCTGCTTATACCCCCTGAACAAGCTTATCAGGAACGACTGGACCGATATGTCTTCATGGAAGACCTATAATGAGTGGATAGCCACGATCAGGGAAACCGACGTGACGACGCCATAGTTTCATCACGCGCGATTCAGCGACTCCTCGAATTTCTTCGCGTCCTCCAGCGTGTCCACGCCGATGGCCGGGTCATCGGTCAGGCCGACCTTGATGTCATAACCGGCCTCGAGCACGCGCAGCTGCTCGAGCTTTTCAATCTGCTCGTAGCGGCCCGGCGGCAGCGTTGGAAATTTTTCCAGCAGTTCCGCCTGATAGGCGTAAAGCCCGAGATGTTTGTAGCATGGGTTCGCCGCCACCCAGGCATCGTCCACCTTTCCACCACGCTCGCGCGCGAACGGCACCGGCGAACGCGAAAAAAACAGCGCGCGTCCGTCACGGCCGAAAGTCACTTTTACCTGGTTTGGATTGATGAAATCCACCGCCTGCTTGAACGGCGTGGCCAGCGTCGCCATCGGCGCCCCGCCTGCAATGAGCTGGGCCAGCGCATGAATCTGCGCACCCGTCACCAGCGGCTCGTCGGCCTGGATGTTGATCACATGCCCGGCCTGCACCGTGCGATTGGCCTCCGCGAGGCGATCGGTGCCGCTGACATGGGCCGGACTGGTCATAATCGCCTGGAACCCTGCAGTTACCAATGGGATGCGCAGCCGTTCGTCGTCCACCGCAAAAAACAACGGTATATCCAGTGCTTGCGCTATAATCCGCTCCGCCACCCACAGTAGCAGTGGCTTGCCCCGAATAAGATGCAAGAGCTTGCGCGGGAAGCGGGTAGACTCCAGCCGGCATGGCACGATAATGGCTATTCTAGGCATATCCGAAGCGTGAGATGGCAGTTTTTAAGTTGCAAGTCGCGCCGACCCAATGAAATTCTCGCCGGCTGATTTTTACTGATGGAAAAAAGTGACACCACCCCCACTGTGCAACCGCTCGTGAAAGAGCTGTTGGTGGAGAACAAAATGGGCATTCATGCCCGTCCTGCGGCCATGATCGTCCGCATTACCAACCGGTACAAATGCGACGTGTTTGTCGAAAAGGACGAGGAGCAGGTGAATGGCAAGAGCATCATGGGCTTGATGATGCTCGCCGCCGGCAAGGGCTCGACGGTCAAGTTCCTCGCCACCGGCGACGATGCTGCGCCCATGCTGGCCGAGCTCGAGACGCTCTTCACGCGCAAGTTCGACGAGGCCTGAGAAGATAGCGCAGAAGCCCAGAGGTGCAAAGCCTCAGAGAGGCTGAATTCTCGTTCCCTGCGGCTCAATTTCTCTGCGTTAAATCTGAAAAAACGCCTTGGCATTCGCGGTGGTCACCGCGGCCAGTTCGTCGAGACTGATGCCGAACAACCCGGCCGCATATTCAGCGGTGTGCCGCAGGAACGCGGGCTCGTTCGGCTTCCCGCGATGCGGCATGGGCGTGAGATAGGGCGCATCCGTCTCCAGCATCAGCCGGCCCAGCCCCTGTGCCTGCGCGGCCGCGCGCACCGCATCGGCGTTTTTGTAGGTGAGAATACCCGTGAACGACCCGCGGCCGCCGCGCCGCACGAGTTCGGTCATTTCCGCCTCGCCCTCGACAAAGCAATGAAACACCACCCGTGCCCAGTCCAGACCGCTCGCATCAATCATCTCCACGCATTCGCTAAACGCTCCACGCGAATGTACCACCAGCGGACAGCCAAGCTTCCGGGCGATTTCCAGCTGCACCGCAAATGCCCCGCGCTGCCAGCCGAGGATTTTTTCCGCCTCGGCCGCCTCCTTGGGCAGGTGAAACCGGTCGAGCCCGCACTCGCCCAGCCCCACCGGCCGCAGTGCAGCATCGGCGCGCCAGAACGCCTCGATCCGCGCAACGGCCTTTTCCCAGTCTTCACCGACCGAACACGGATGCAGCCCGACAGTGAAACAAATCTCATCCGTGCGCCCGGACGCGAGATCGCGATAGAGAGTCCAGTCCTCCGGCTCCGTGCCGATGGCAATCATCGCCGTCACATCCGCGGCGCGCGCGCGCGCCAGTGCCGCGGCCAGTTCGCCGCTCCGGGCAAACGAGTCCAGATGCGTGTGGGTATCGATCAAATTCATTTTTTAACGCCCCAAATACAACGCACCGTAGCGCTCGCGCAAATATTGCACCAGAAATCGGGGTGACAATTCGCCTCCGGTCACCCGCCGCGCCAGTTCGAGCAGGTCATGACGCTTGCCCTGCGCGTGCACGTTCGTGCGCAGCCAGCCTAGCAGGCCCGAAAAGTCACCGCGTGCAAAGTCCGCCTCGAGTCCGGGCAATGCGCGCTGCGCCGTAAACCAAAGCTGCGCCGCCAGCATGTTGCCGAGGCAATAGCTCGGGAAATACCCGAAGGCCCCGCCACTCCAGTGCACATCTTGCAGCACGCCTTCACGGTCGGCCGCCGGCTCAAGGCCCAGCAGGTCGCGCGCCGCCGCCCGCCATGCCTCCGGCAGGTCGCGCACAGCCAGCTCGCCCGAAAAAAGTTTTTTCTCGAGTTCGAAGCGGAGCACGATGTGCAGGTTGTAGGTCACCTCGTCGGCCTCGACCCGGATGAGCGTCGGCTGCACGGCGTTGATCGCGAGGTAGAGTTCCTCCGAGGGGATGGCCCGGGTCTGCGTCGGAAATTTCTCGCGAAAGCGCGGCTCGAAAAATTTCCAGAACACCCGGCTGCGCGCGACCTGGTTTTCCCACAGCCGGCTTTGCGACTCATGCACGCCCATGCCCGCAGCCTGGCCCAGCGCCGTCGCGTGATGCTCGCGCGGCAGGCCCTGCTCATAAAGGCCGTGACCGGTCTCATGGATGGAACTGAAGAGCGAATCGAGAGGATTGTCCTCGTCGAAACGCGTGGTCATGCGGATGTCCATGCCGCTACCCGAGCAAAAGGGATGCAGCGACACGTCGATGCGCCCGCGCCGGTAGTCGAAGCCGAGCCGTTCGGTCACTTCGGTCAAAAACGAGCGTTGCTGCGCGACCGGGAAGCCGTGAAAAATGTCCGCCCGCGCCTTCACCGGCGAATCAATGATGGCACGGCCGAGCGGCACAAGTTCCGCCTTCAGCTCTGCAAACAGCCGCCCGATGGCCGCCGCGGTCAGACCCGGGTCGTGCTTGTCGATGTGGTAGTCATAAGGCGCACCGCCGAAGCCCAGCAGCTCCGCCTCGCGTCGCGCGAGAGCGAGATGTTTTTCCAGGAACGGCGCATAGCTCGCGAAGTCCGATTTCGCCCTCGCCTCGGCCCAGGCATGGTAGGCGTGGCTGCTGTGCATCGCCTTCTCGTGCACGAAATCCGCCGGCAGTCTGGTCACTCGATCGTAGTCGCGGCGCGCATGATGCAGCACGACACCCTGGTCGCCGCTGAGCTTATCCCGCCGCGCCTCGAGTTCGCGCAGCCATTCACCGATGCGGACGTCGCCCGCGGCGGCATGCTGCAGTTCGGCCATCAGCGCGAGCTGCTCGGCGCGCAGGCTGGCGCTGTCGGGCGGCAGGTTCACCTGCTCATCCCAGCTGAGCAGACCGTCCACCGTGCCGAGCAGATGGATGCGTTTCAGCCGGTCGATGAGTCCGGCGTAGGCGTCGGTGCTCATCGTCCACCTCGCACTGGAGAAAAGTAAGCCAGGTTCATCCTGCAAACTAAGCGCGCCGTGTTTCCGCGCGCAAGCACGAGGCACTTCCAGCGCAGCCGGAACGCATAAAAAAGCTCCGGGGCGGCTGCCCCGGAGCGAAAAATGCGCGAACCTGATCAGGCGGATGGCTTCAGGTTTGCGCCGCCGCATTGAGCTGCGTCATGGCGTCGGCATAGGTCTCGTAACCGTATTCGAGCATGAGTTGCGAATGCTCCCAAGTCTCGGGCGTGGCCTTGCGCGCTTCCTGCAGGCTGTCCTTGAGCTTCTTTTCATTGGCTTTGACGATCGAGAGCGCAGAATTGAATTTCGCGCGCGAAACGGCATCCATCGCTTTGGCTCGGTCTTTGAGTGCGGCCGCCGCCTGTTCGCTCGCGTCGATCCGATCGCTGATTTTGCCGGTCAGCGAATCGCGCGAAGCAAACGTCGACGTATGAATGTCCCGCACGATGCCGGGCTCGTTGAGGGTGCTGGAGATGTTTACGCGGGCTGCGGCGGGGGCATTGTGCGGCGCCGGGTCAGCAGCCTGTAGACCGGCGCCGCCGCTGGCATCAAGGCCCGGCTGGCCTTGGGCGGCGGGCGCAGCAACGTTAGCGGCCGTGGACGAGACGGTGTTCCCACCATCACGGGCCTGGGCAAACACCACGGGAGCGGACAGGGCAAACGCAGACAGGAGGGCCAAACAAAAACAGGGGTTCGTTTTCATGTTTTATCCTTTCGTTGAGGTTCGTCCCTTGGTTCCCGTTGCGTGAAAAAAGTTCACCGCAATTTCTATTTCATGACCGGCAACTTGCACGGCACGACCGTGCAGCCCGCAAGGCATGATCGACCACCCTCATACCCGATGCGCGTTATACGTTCACGCTATTGTCGCATTTGAAATGAGCCTGTGAGCGCCGCAAAGCATGGGCGCGCAATGCGGCATCCTGGGCCTGGCGCGCCGCGGTCAGCGGAAGCGCCGATCCGGCTTCGTTCCCGGCCACGGCAAGTGCCGCGAGACAGAGCAACAGCTCCGCCCGCCGCTCCAGCCGGGTCGCCGGAAACCAGGCATGGGCGGCGAGCCAATAGACCGTGTCGCGGAATGGATCGGACGTTTTCATTTTTTCAACAGTGCCGCAGTCCAGGCCGTCTCGTCAAAGCCCGTGAGCGCCACGCCGGCGCCCAGCAGAAAGGGCCGTTTCACAAGATTGCCGTTTTGCGCGAGGAGCGCGAGCGCGGCGGCGCCCGTCATGGCCGGAAGTTTCTCACCGAGTTTCTGTTCGCGGTAATCACGGCCGGAAGTGTTGAAGAGCCGGCGCAGTTCGCCGCCCTGCCCCGCCAGCATTGTGCGCAGTTCCGCCATCGACGGTGGCGTCTCGCGGATGGGATGTTCGGTGAAGGCCAGCCCATGCGCGCGCAACCATTTCACGGCGCGGCGGCAGGTGTCGCAGCTGGCATAAGTATAAATCTTGAGCACCCGCCAAGCGTCAGGCCTCCGCGCATCTGACGCAAGCGCCGCCCATTGCAAGGGCTGCAGTTGACCCGCGCGGCCCGGCCCGCGCAGACTTCCCGCGATGACTCCGATCCTCGAGGTCTCGCGGCTCGCCATTGAGCGCGGCCGCACGCGCATCCTGCGCGACGTGAGCTGGCGCGTGGAACGCGGACAGCACTGGGCCGTGCTTGGCGCCAACGGCAGCGGCAAAACCTCCCTGCTGCGCGCGCTCACCGGCTACCTGCCGCCGACCTCCGGCCGCATCACCGTGCTGGGAAAAACCTATGGCGAGAGCGACTGGCGGAAACTGCGCCTTAAAATCGGCCTGGTGACGAGTGCGCTGCAGCCGCACGTGCCGCCGGCCGAACCCGCGCTCGAAACCGTGCTGAGCGGAAAATTTGCCCAGCTCGACCTGTGGGCCCGGACCGCCGCTGACGATCGCACCGCCGCGCGGCGCCTGCTGCGGCGGGTGGACGGAGCGCACCTCGCCGGGCGCGAATGGATGTTTCTCTCGCAGGGCGAGCGGCAGCGCGTGCTCATCGGCCGCGCGCTCATGGCGCGGCCGCGACTGCTCATCCTCGACGAACCCTGCGCCGGACTCGACCCCGTGGCGCGCGAACAGTTTTTGGAATTTCTCAACCGTCTCGTTCGCCGGCCCGGGGCACCGGCACTCGTGCTCGTGACACATCACGTCGAGGAGATCATCCCGGCCTTCACCCACGCACTCGTGCTGCGCGCGGGCGGGGTTGTGGCCGCGGGGCCGAAGGCACGGGTCGTGACCTCGGCCGTGCTCAGCCGCGCCTTCGACCGGCACATCCGCGTGCATACCCGCCACGGCCGCCACCGGCTGGAGCTCGCAGCGCGCGGGAGTGCGGTGGTGTGAACGCCATTTCCGCACGGGCGCGGAACGTCTAGCCCGCCCGGTTAATTTTTGGCGCTACCGAACAACTCGGTAAAAAACACCTGCATGTGCTGCCACGAACGGCGGTCGGCTGCGGCATTGTAACCGATGCCATTGAGGCCATTTTGCCGGGCGAGATTGTCCGCGTCGGGATTGGTGAACGCATGCACGGCACCAGCATAGCTGATGAACTGGTAGTCGAAGCCGCCATCATCCATCGACTTCCGGAAAGCAGCGATGGCTTCGGGCTTTGAAAAGGGATCCAGCGCGCCATGGCAGATGAGAAGTTTCACTTTGTTCGAGGCGCCGGCCGGCGCCGGCACAAGCGACCCATGGAAACTCACGATGCCGGCCAGCGGGGCGCCGCTGTAGGCAAGCGCCTGGCACACAGCGCCGCCGAAACAGTAGCCGATGGCGGCGACCCTGCTCTCATCGACCAGGCCGGTGGCGAGCAGCTGGTCGAGCCCGGCGCGCGCGCGCTCGGCCATGAGCGGCTTGCCATAAAACTGCTTGGAGAGTTCGCCGGCTTTTTTCGCATCGGTCGTGCTCGTTCCGTCGCCATACATATCGGCCGCGAAGGCCACGTAGCCGAGTTTGGCCAGCATGACGGCGCGATGCTTCGCGTAGTCGTTGAGGCCCCACCATTCATGCACGACCAGCACGCCGGGGAGCTTGCCGGCTGCAGCTTTCTCATCGTCGTAGGCGAGGAAGCCCTCGAGCTTCACGCCGGCCTGTTCATAGGGGACGGACTTGGTGACGATCCTGGCCTGCACCGACAGGGCGGTCGCGGCCAGACCGAGGGAAACAAGAAATGTTTTCATGGCGCGCCAACCTGCATGGGTTTGGCGCGCTCGTCAAACGGCCTGCGGAGCGTTTACGAAGGGTAACCGCCGGCGATATATTGCTTCAACTGCTCGCATTCGGCATGACTCGCGGCCGCGACCCAGCGGGAGATGTCGCCGATGGAGATAAGGCCGAGCAAACGGCCGTCCTCGACCACGGGCAGATGCCGGCAGCGCTTTTCGGCGAACAGGGTCATCACTTGCTCAATGGTGGTTTCAGGCGCGATGGTGTTCACGCCGACGGTCATCACCTTTGCGACCAGCGTGGTTTTTGGATCGACTTCGGCCGCAACGATGCGCGTGAGCACATCGCGCTCGGTGAAAACACCGGTGAGCCGGCCGCCCTCCATGACGAGGATGCAGCCGATTTTCTGACGATTCATTTCACGCACCGCGTCGGCCACGGTGGCGGTCGGAAGCACTGAATAAATCCTGGAGCCCTTGTGCTCCAGCAGGGTGGAGATTGAGGTATTCATGGTAACTTTCGGGGTTGACCGAAATATGGCATAAATGAGCCTCCCCCTCAATCCCAAACGTCCGTCCGCCCCTGACGAAAAGCGCAGAGGTTTTGCGGTAAAATTCTCCCGCGGGCCCCGGATTTTCCGGACAAAACCCCAGCCATCAGGAAAGGGGTTTGACGGCGGCGGTGCGCGGACGGAAGGTGGCCTCTCCGCAGCGTCAATTTTTCCGCCATGAAACCACCTCCCCTGCCCGCTGAAACGTTGCGCCGCGTGATCAAGATCGCCCGGCTCGATGGCCTGAGTGTGATCGTCGTGGCCGGGCTGAGCGCACTGCTGGCGGCGGCGATGGGCGACCTGGTGAGCGCGATTGTCGCCCTGCTTGTGACCGCGGCCGGTTGTGGCGAGTGGCACGGGGCCAAGCTGCTCCGGCGCCGCGATATCCGCGGACTGGACTGGCTCGTGCGCAGCCAGCTCTATTTGCTGAGCGTGATTTTGAGTTATGCGATAACGCGGCTGGCCAGTTACGATCCGGAATATGTGCGCTCGCTCGTCACCCCCGAGATGAATCAGATTTTCCAGCAAGCCGGCATGAACCTGGATGACATCATGCCCCTGGTGCGCACCGCCTTTTATGCAACGTACGGCACGCTCGCCGTGGTGACGTTGATCTATCAAGGCGGCCTCGCCTTCTATTACCGACGACGTGCCGCGATCATACACACCGCACTGGGCGGGGAATAACGGCGCAAGCGCTACTCCTCATCGCTAGGCAACGCGGCAGCGGGCACGGCCAGGCAAAAGTGGTGAGAGCAACAAAAGGCCCCTGTCATATTCCAAAAACAAAGCGGCCGGTGGATGTCCACCGGCCGCGGAATGGGGCACCGGCCCAGGCGGCCGGTATTTTATCAGAACTTCACATGGAAGTTCGCGGGATCATTGTCCGACGAACGTGAACGTATCGGCAGTGATATAGAACTGGGTCGCAGATGAGTTCTTGCCCGTCACCGTCAGCACGATGGTGTGCGCCCCCGAGGTGCTGAGCGTCACCGTGCCGAAGGTTTTGCTCAGATAGGCCTGGGTCGTGGAGTACTGGTCAAGCGTGCCGCCCACCGCGATGCCATCGACGGTCAACGTATGCTGGCCGCGAGTGGTGTTGGTCTTGTAGCGCATTTGGACCTGATACGTGCCAGCAGGCATGCTGGTGGTCGTGAAGGTTATCGTCTGGCCCGCGGCGGTGGAGTTGAGAAACTCGATCACTCCTCCGCTGGCATTGGTGTCGTTGCTGATACTGACCGTCGCGCCGCTGCCCACCGGCGAGAGGCTTTCGGCTTCAAGCGTGAACGTGGGCGGTGTTGCGCTGTAGGTGGCGCTGGTCACCGGGCTGTCGGTGAAGCCGGCCTCATAGGCAATCGCCCGCAGCGTGGTCGGATTGGTGGTGATGCCCACTGGGCTGTTAGGGTAGACCGTGCCGTTGGTCTCACTCGGCGCGCTGCCATCCGTCGTGTAGCGAATGGTCGCACCGCCCGTGACTGTGGTAATCGTCACCGAAAGCGGGGGCGCACCGCTGGCCGGACTGAAGACCGGCGCGGCGACTTGCGGAACGGCGATGGTGTAGGTGGCGCTGGTCCGCGGGCTGTCGGTGAAGCCGCTGGCATACGCGATCGCCTGCAAGGTCGTCGTGCTGCTGATGTTGACCGGGCTGGAGTAAATCGTGCCGTTGGTCTCCGTCGGCGTGCTGCCATCCGTCGTGTAGCGAATAGCCGCACCGCTGGTGGCGGAGGTGATGGTCACGTTCTGCGCCGTCGAGTAGGTGCCGCCGCCGGGAGTAAAGACGGGCGCGGCCGCCTGCGGCTGGACGCTGGCAGGGGTTATCTTGAGCAGCCGGCAGGCGTGCGAGGCCAGACTGCCGCTGCTGAAACTGCCGCTGGAGGTTCCCAGATCAGTATGCGTCCACAGATCGCGCACCGTGGCCGAACCGCTGAATCCGAGATCGGTGGAGAAACTGCAGGTGATGGTCGCGCTGCCGCTGCCCATGTTGAAGATTCCGACGGTATACGAACCGTCCGGATTTTTCGCGCGCCAGACGCCGGAGGTCTTGCCAGGAGTGGCGACATGACCGGCTTGATCGACCGCGATGACCTCGGTGTTGGTGATCAGGGGAATGTCACCGGAATTCAACTTGGTCAGGTCCTGGCCGAGAATCAGCGGCGAGCAGCAAATTGACCACAGCGTCACCGCACTTCGGCGTTCATTGGTCGAGGCATAGTTGTTGGCCTGGCCGACAAGCAATGAATCCATGTCGCCCCAACCGCCCGGGCCTTCGAAGGGAGCCCATTGCGGAGAATCACTGTATCGACTGCTGACATCCGACCACGTGCCGTGGACGTCGCCGTCGATGCGCCAGGAATTTGAAACCTGCTCCCATGTGGCGGCGTTCGCAAATTTCAGGGAGTTGGACAACTTAATCCAGATCGGCCGGCTGCCCGCGGGCGTGGCCTGGGTGGCGATCAGCCATTGCTGCATGTTGGTGCGATCATCCGCCGAAATGTTGCCTCCGCCGGGTCCGACGAAGTCCCACATGACGTAATCGACGCCCCAAGACGCCAGCATGTCCGCATAATTCTGGATCCATTGCGTTGCGCCGGGCTTGGTGAAATCGATCTGATAGGAGTAGGAGGCTCCGCTGGAGTTCTCGGTGTTGCCGTTGGTCAGGGGTTTGACCACGATGTCCTGCGTCGTGTACGGCTTGCCAGTGGAGGGGTTCAAGGTGTTGTCGATCGGATATTTCCCATCGTAGCCGGCCTTGAGGATGCCCGGCGTCAAATAGATGCCGATTTTCAGCCCTTTGCCGTGAACGTAGGAAGCGATTCCCGGTATTCCGCTGGGAAATTTGCTCGAATCAGCTTTGGCAAATCCGTGGCTATCCGTGCCGCTCTCGTCACGCCAGCCGGAATCCATGGCCAGAGTATTGTAGCCAAGGGAGGCAAGCGTCGTGCCCGCGGGCAGGCCGGAGACTTGCGCCAGCAAGGCATTGGTTTGTCCTTCAACCGTCGTATGGGTGTAGCTCTTGCCAAACGTCTTCCAGCTGTTCCAGCCCATTGCAGGGGCCTGGCCCAGGCCGTTGTTTGCGGCAGTGGCGGTTAATGGCAGCAACAATCCTCCGGTCAGGGCGGCGGCAAAAACTGCAGCAGTGGTCAGACGGAGGGTGGAAAAACAGCGGCCGGCGGCCGGCTGGAAATGACTTGAAATTTCCAAGTCGTGGGTGGGTTGGGAACAGGCATTCATGGGGAAGGGCTAATGACAGAACTTGCCTCTGCCGGCCTGCAGCAGCCGCAGGTTCGGAAGGCGTGGGGTTGGGGACGGCGGGGTGCCAAGCTTGGGGTCAGCTTAGTGTCGGGTAGCAAAAGTAACCGGCCCAACCTATGCGTCGATCAATCCCCGATGCAACACCTATAAAGTGATTGGCCCGATCAAATTTTATGAGGCGAAGGGCAAGGCTTCGATTGATGATGGCCGCGCAGGGAATAGCCACGCTCGCCAACTCCTCCGTCCTGCGTAGAATTTCTTTATGTCCAAGGAGCGTTACATCGAGGCCAAGCAAAAGTGGGCCGAGAAACAGAAGGCGCGCGGGGTCGCCGCACGTACCGTGGCATCGGCCGGCCGCCTGCCGCCCGGCCAGAAGCTCACGACCGGCTTTCCCGTGCTCGACCTCGGCGTGCAACCCGAGGTACCCCTTGACCAGTGGACGCTCACCCTCGACGGCCTGGTGGAAAAGCCGGCGGTGCTCACCTGGGCGCAATTCAACGCGCTGCCGCAAGCGGAAGACACCAGTGATTTCCACTGCGTGACGACGTGGAGCCGCTACGACTGCCGCTGGGGCGGCGTGGCCTTCACCACGCTCTACGAGCTCGTGCAGCCACCATCCGCCGCGCGCTTTGTCTATTTCACGAGTTACGACGGCTACTCGACCAATGCGCCGCTCGCGCAGTGCCTCGACGATGACGTGCTCGTGGCGACGCGCTTCGACGGCGCCCCGCTGCCGCGCGCGCACGGCGGGCCGGCGCGCGTCATCATCCCCAAGCTGTACGCGTGGAAAGGCGCAAAATTCGTCCGGGGCATCACCTTCCTGGCGGATGACAAACCCGGCTTCTGGGAGACGCGCGGTTACTCGAACACCGCCGATCCGTGGAAGGAAGAACGCTACTCGTGACGCACGGTCGCGGATTTATTTTCCCGCGGCCGCTGCGGATTGGGCGCGAAGCTGCTCCAGTCCCTTGCGCGCCTCGGCATCATTTGGATTGATCCGCACGGCCTGTTCAAATTCCCCGATTGCTTCCGGCATCCGGCCGAGCTGCATGAAAAGAACGCCGAGGTTGTGGTGGGCCTTGGCGTAATCGGGCTTGAGCCGCGTCGCCGCCTGGAATTGCCCGACGGCGTCCGCTGATTTCCCGGTCCGCACGAGGGCGAGGCCGAGATTATAGTGCGCGTCAGCATTGTCAGGCTCAGTTAACAACGCCTGCTGATAATGCCCGATGGCCTCTTCAAAATGCCTGCTCTGGGCCAGGGCGACGCCCAGATTGTTGTGGGCCGAGGCGTAATTCGGGTTCAAGCGCAGCGCCTGCTCGTAGCAGGCGATCGCGTCCGGGATTTTGCCCAGGCTGGCCAGCGCGATGCCCAGGTTCAAATCGGCCTCGGCATAATTCGGATCGAGCCGGCGCGTCGTTTCAAATTCCTCGATGGCGTCCGCGGGCCGACCGCTTTGGAACAGCGCGTTGCCAAGGTCTTCATGGAGTTCGGCGATGTCGGGCCGGATTTTCAGGGCCTGCCGGTAGTGATCGATGGCCTCGGAGGCGCGGTTCATCTGGACAAGCAAAATGCCGAGGTCCCGATGTGCCGCGACCATCTCGGGCCGGAGCTGCAGCGCCTTTTCATATTCCTGCAGTGCCTCGGCCCGTTTGCCGACCTCATCCAGCGCAGCCCCGTAGTCGAGGTGAGCGGTGGGATTATTGGACTTCAGCCGGATCGCCTCCTCGTAATGCCCGATCGCCTCGGCCACCTGCTTTCTTTGAAACAGGATGACGCCCAAATTATCGTGCGCCATCCAGCAAGCGGGATTCCGGGCAAGCGTCGTCCGGTACAAGGTTTCCGCGTCGCGATACATTCCGCATTGCCGCCAGGTCAGTCCGCCCAGCGCGGTCAGCAGCAGCCCCGGCAGGATCCAGCGCGCCGTTTTAAGCGACGGTGGAATGTGTTCCAACGCCACGGTCACACCCGCCGAGAGGGGCACGAGGAGACCCAGGCTCGCCAGATACTGGAAGTGATCGGCGACAAATGAAAAAATGAACGGATAGACGTTGAGAAAACCCAGGACGGGGAAAAGCGTGCCCGCAAAAAACAGCACGCCGGCCAGCGGCGCACGCGACCGGCCGCGCCACCACCAAAGCACCCCCACCAAGACGATCACAGCCAGCGGAAACCCATACTGCCAGAGGGCCGCCGCATTCACGTCCCAGCGCGGGTAAATGAAATCGAGCGGGAACGGCCAGACCAGCTTGGTGCCGTAAAACCAGACCACCCGACCCGCCACGAGAAACCGCTGGGCGAAACTCAGGGTGAAATCCGCGCCTTCGGCTCCCAGCTGGCGCTCGACCCACGAGGTGAACAGGCCCGCCGTCGCACCGATGACAAACCAAGGCAGCAACGGCACCACGTCGCGGCGCCAGGACAGTCGCCCGCGCCGCCACCAGAAAATCACCAGCAGCGCCGCCGGCAGCGTGGCCGTCACGCTCTTGCTCAACAGCGCCAGCACGAAAAAAAACAACGCCGCCGCGTACGTTCCCGGCCGGCGCTTTTCGTCGAAGCGCAGATAGGCCAGCACCGACAGCAGGTAAAACACCGTGGAGAGCGTGTTTTTCTGCTCCGTGATCCAGGCCACCGATTCGACGCAGACCGGATGGAGGGCGAAAACAAAGGCGGCCAGCCACGCACCCGCAACCGACAGCCGCCGCAAAACCAGCACCAGCAAGCAGGCGCTGGTCGCGTGCAGCAGGATATTCACCAGGTGGTAATACACCACGGCGTCCCCCCACAGGCGGTGCTCAAGCCAGAATGCGCTGTGGAGAAGCGGATAATACTGCTGCGTCGCGTGAATATCGAACCAGATACGTCCCAGCCCGTGCAGCGAACGCAGGTCCGGCCGGGTCACATGCGCGTCATCGTCCCAGATGAAGCCGCCCCGGATGGCCGGAAAATAGGCGAGCAGGGTGACGGCAAAGACCAGCACGTAAGCCCACTGTTCGGACATGCGAAATCCCCGTGGCGCCGTCCCCAACGGGGATGGCGCAGAAATCGAATTGCGATCTTCGGATGGCGGGGACACGGGACCTGTTGCGAGCCGGCGAGGCTGGTCGCAGCCCGGCGGCGTGACAAAACGTCTAATGTTTCTGCTCAGTCAGGCGGCAGGACTGCCAGGCGAGAAAACGCCAGGTGCCACCCTCCAGCCGCCACACGCCGAGAAAACCCAAATACAGAGCGAGTGGCTGGCCGTCGGTGACCGATTTGACATGGCAGCGGCCGGTCATCAGCACGATGCCGGGCGCCGCGTTCGTGAATTTGCGCGACTCGTAGTCGATCGAAAAATATTTCGTGTGACCGCTCATGATCGCCTCCATATAGGCGGCCTTGTCATTCACCATGCCGCTGGAATGCGCATAGTTGAGGTCGTCGGAAAAAATCGCATCGAGCTTCGCGCGATCGGCGGCGATGGTCGCGGCCACGCGGGCGTCGTCGGCCTGGCGGGCAGCATCGAGCGCGGGATCGGGCGCCGCCAGCAGCGGTGCGGCCATGAGGGCGAGAAAAGGCAGGAGTCGGAGGAATTTATGCATGGGGTTCATCAGAGTTGGATCGCTTTTCTGCCTGCAATCCGGCCGGAAGAAAATCCTAATTTCACGCCGGGATGCAGATCGCCAGCCGCGACCGGGAAGAAGCCACCCCAAGACGTTTCGCCCAAACCATGCGCCTCTTTCCTCCCCTGCCCTTCCAAAGACACCGTCGCATCGGCGCCGTGAAGATGGACAACCCCCGCCAACCCAATCAACTTCGGTTGACCGCCGGACCGACTCAACCGGCGGTTCCCCCAAAATGAGCCCGGTCAACCCCGACGACCCATCCAGCTCCCCGCCAGCGTGGTGGCGCACTTTCAACCGGCATCATTGGTTCATCTTCATCGCCGCCTCGCTGGCGTGGCTTTTCGACTGCCTAGACCAGCAGGTCTTCAATCTCGCGCGGGACGGAGCGGTCGAGCAGCTGCTGGCCGACAAGGCGAAGGCCACGGAATACGCTTCGTACACGACGTCTTTTTTTCTCATCGGCTGGGCGATCGGCGGCCTGGTGCTCGGCTCCCTCGGCGACCGTTTCGGCCGGGCCCGCATCCTGACGCTCACCCTTTTCATTTACTCGGTGTGCACAGGGCTGAGTTCGTTTGCGACCAGCTATGCGGGCTTTTGCGCGTGTCTCCTGTTCACCGGCCTGGGCATCGGCGGTGTCTTCGGCCTGTCGGTGGCGCTGGTCGCGGACTCGGTTCCCGACCGCACGCGCGCGCCTGCGCTCGGCCTGCTGCAATCCCTTTCCGCGTGGGGCAATATTGTAGCCGGCTTCATCGGCCTGGGCATCGGCATACTCACCGCTCGGGGACTGGTGCCCTTCGGGCTGAAGACCTGGCAGGCACTGTTTCTCGTCGGGGCGGTGCCGGCCTTTGCCTGCGCCTTTGTGCTCCTGCAGGTGCCCGAACCGGAAAAATGGGTTCAGGCTCGCCGCGAAGGCGCACAGCGGGGAATTAAATTCGGCTCGTACGGGAAGCTGCTCGGACATCCGCGCTGGGCCCGGCATGCGTGGCTCGGGCTGATCCTCTGTTGCGCAGGCATCATCGGCCTGTGGGGCCTGGGCAATTTCCATCCGAAGATCGTCCGCTCAATCGTCGAAAGCCATTTCGCGTCCGCCCACCTGCCGCCGGCGGCAATGGCCAGCGCGATCGCACACTGGAGTTCCGTCGGCCTGGTCTGCCAGAACGTCGGCGGATTTTTCGGCATGCTCGCGCTCTCCAAATTCGCGCAGGTGAAAGGCCGCCGCGTGGCCTTCGTGGTCGCGCTGCTGCTTTCCTTTTTCGCCACCCAGCTGGTTTTTCGTTATATGCGGGAGTTCAGCCAGATCTATTGGATGCTGCCGATCATGGGCTTCAGCCAGCTGTCGGTCTTCGGCGTTTATGCGATCTACCTGCCGGAGCTTTTCCCGACCAGTTTGCGCAGCACCGGCACCAGCTTCTGCTATAATTTCGGGCGGCTGGCCGCGGCCACTGCGCCCTTCACCATCGGGCGGATCACCAAAAGCCTCGGCGGAGACATCGAGGGATTTCGCACGGCCGGCCTGTGGGTGAGCCTCGCCCTGCTGGCCGGCCTCGTCGTCCTGCCTTTCCTCCCCGAGACCAAGGATCAGCCGCTGCCCGAGGAATAATTTTACCGCGCCAGGAAAATGCCGCGTTCAGGTCAGCGGATTGACGTTCACCCACGCGCGTTTCTGCCACGACAGGAGACCCTGCTCGGCCAGCTGGACGCCTTTCGCGCCTTCGAGGAAGTCCCAGCGAAAAGGTTCGTCTGCGACCACGTGCTTGAGAAACAGCTCCCACTGCACCTTGAAGGCATTGTCGTAGGCCATGGCGTCCGGCAGTTTCTGCCAGCCTTCGAAAAAATTGATCGGCTGGGGAATGTCGGGATTCCACACCGGCCGCGGGGTCTTGTCGGCCGGCTGGATCCAGCAGTCGCGCAGGCCGGCGACAGCCGAACCCTTGGTGCCATCGACGTCGATCGTGAGCAGGTCGTCGCGGCGGACGCGCACCACCCACGAGCTGTTGAAATTGATGATGACGCCGGTTTCCGTCTCGAACGTCGCAAACGCCGCATCCTCGGCCGTGCAGCGGTAGGGCCGCTTCTGCTCGTCGTAACGCTCCGGGAGGTGCGTCGCGCCCAGGCAGGACACGGACTTCACGGGACCGAAGAGATTGTCGATCACGTAGCGCCAGTGGCAGAGCATGTCCATGATGATGCCCCCGCCGTCTTCCTTGCGATAATTCCAGGACGGACGCTGGGCGGCCTGCTGCGGGTTATCGCCCGGGAAAACCCAGTAGCCGAATTCCCCGCGGACGGACAGGATGCGGCCGAAAAATCCCGCATCGATGAGGCCTTTCAATTTGAGCAGGCCGGGCACCCAGAGCTTGTCCTGGACGATGCCGTTTTTGAGGCCGGCGACCTGGCATTCCTTGTAAAGGGCCAGTGAGGTCGCGGTATCGAGAGCAATCGGCTTCTCGCAATAAATGGATTTTCCCGCGGCGATCGCCTGGCGCAGGCAGGCGGGGCGGGCATGGGTGGTCTGCGCGTCGAAGTAGATGCGGTTGAAAGGATCCTTCAACACAGCGTCCAGATCGGTGGACACCCGCGACACGCCGTGCGCCTGAGCCAGGGCCTGGAGCTTGCCGGCATCGCGACCCAGCAAAATCGGATCGGGCATGATGGTGTCGCCATTCGCGAGCCGCACCCCGCCTTGCTGGCGGATGGCGAGGATGGAGCGGACGAGGTGCTGGTTGGTACCCATGCGCCCGGTGACGCCGTTCATGATGATACCAATGGTGTGCTCTTTCATGCTAAAACGGGTTGAAGGGAAAATACTCAGCAGCAGGCAAGGTAGGCGGCCTTGATGGACTCGAGAAACTTGTGCTGGTTCGTCGCCCAGAGCCGCGTGGAGAAGATTTCGACCTCGTTGAAGCCCTTGAAGCCGGCGGCCTCGACCCAGCCGCGGATCTGGCGGAGCGGAATGCAGCCCTCGCCCATGAGCCCGCGATCGTTGAGCAGGTCGGTGGTCGGGGTATGCCAGTCGGAAATATGAAAGGCAAACAGCGTGCCCTCGCGGCCGGCGGCGGCGATCTCCTCCTCCAGGCGGTCGTCCCACCACACGTGGTAGACATCGACCGCGATCCCGAGCCACGGGGATTCAAACTGGCGGCAAAGCGTGCGGGCCTGGCCCATGGTGTTGATCGCGGAACGGCTGTCCGCGTACATCGGATGCAGCGGCTCGATGGCGAGTTTCACGCCGGCGGCGGCGGCATGCGGCAGCACCGCGGCCAGGCCCTCCGCGATCTGCCGGCGCGCCTCGGCCAGTGGCAGGCCCGGCACCGCACCGCATACCAGCACGATCAGGGGCGCGCCAAGCATGGCGGCCTCGTCGATGCACCGGCGGTTTTCATCGATCGCCTGGCGGCGCCCCTCCGCCGTGGCCGCCGGAAAAAAGCCGCCGCGGCAAAGGGAAACAATTGAGAGGCCGCTTTCACGGATCTGGCGGCCGGCCTCGCCGGCCTCGCGGCCCTCGAGCGACTGGCGCCACACCGTGATGCCCTGCACGCCCGCCGCGGCATAGAACTTCACCGCCTGGTCGAGCGACCACGATTTTGTAGTAATCGTATGGATACACAGGCGGGCGAGATCGGCGGGGGGCTGGGCCATGGAGCAGCGGGAGTTGGACGGTTCGGCGCGGCGGCTTCAGGGGCTGAAGAACGTGTAATAGGGTTTGTTTTCCGCCAGGCGCAGGAGCAGCAGCGCCAGTTCGCGCGCATGGTAATCCCCCCACAGGCAGGACTCGCCGCAGGGAACCTTGCGTCCCTTGGGCACGTGGTCCCAGCCGTTGGGCCGGTGGTAGACGGCATGCAGGAGAAGGCCCTGGTGTTTCGGCGAAGTCGCCAGATAGGCGTCGCTGAAGAGCGTGCGCGCGATCGTGAGGCCGGCCGCCATGTAGCGGGCGCCGGCCGCAGGCTGCCGGTGTGTTTTGAGATAATGGCCGAGCCGCACGAAGCCCTGCGCGGCGATCGCCGCCGCCGAGCTGTCCACCGGTTCGCAGTCGTTGAAGGGATCGGCGGGGCGGTCGAGGTAATCGCCAAGACGCGCGAGACCGGGTGCTCCGGTGTCCCAGTACGGCACGCCGTCGACCGGCGTGTGCTCAATGTAGAAATCGGCGGTGGCACGGGCCGTTTCGAGGAAGCGGGCGAGCATGGCCGGCTTGCCGCCGTGGCCGGAAAAGGCGGCGCGGGGCAGCGTGTCGAGGAATTCGAGCTGCTCCGCGTAGCCGCAGAGAATCCAGGCCAGCCCGCGCGTCCAGGTCGTGAAGGGCGAGTAGCCCTGCTGCGAACTCGGACAGCGGTAGGAACCGTCGTTGAGATTGAAAATCGATTCGTGCGCCACGCGCCCGCGTACGTCGTAAAGATCGCGGCCCCGGCCGAAATAGACGTTGTAACGGGCGGTGGTCTCGGCGTGGCGGAGGAGCCGGTCGAGCAATGAAATCCGGCGGTCGCGTTCGCCCATGAGCACATGGCCCAGCTGGTGGGCCACGGCGAGGACGCGGAGCGAGCGGATGGTGTCGGCGAAGAGGGAATGCGGACCGTTGAAGGAGTAGATGTAGCCGAGGTTGCCCGGCAGGTCGGTCCAGCGCGCGGCCTGAACCGCCCCGCTGACCTTGAGCGCGAGCTCGTAGAAATCGAGTTCGCCCTCGTCGGCCGCGATCTCGCCGGCGAGCGCCAGCTGGCGGAGCAGGCCGTAGGTGGAGATGTTGTTGAAGCCGTGATCGTGCACGCCGGTGTGGCTCACGTGGGCGGCCATGTGGCGCCGCGTGCCCTCGCGGCCGAGGGCGAGCGCGCCGGTGTCGCCGGTGGCGGCGAACTGCAGGAGGGCCGAGCCAAACTGGAAACCCTGCGTCCACTCGGTCCAGCCGCGCGAGGCATATCGTCCTGAAACTGTGAATACAGGGGCGCCCTTCGCCGGATCCCAGGTTTTCTGCAGCGCCTCGATCTTCCGGCCCGACAGGGCGAAGAGCCGGGCGACGGGGCCGCGCAGGGCCGCGGGGGTGAGCGTGCGGTCGATCTTGATCATGCGGAGGGGAAAATCACAGGCGGCGCAGATGGAATCCGCCATCAACGGGAATGACCGCGCCGGTGGAGAAAGGAAAATGCCCGGCCAGGATGGAGCGGGCCGCCCGGCCCACGTCCTCGGCGGTGCCCCAGCGGTTTTGCGGCACCAAGCCGCCGGCGAGAAGCTTGTCGTAGGTTTCCTTCACGCCCGCCGTCATGTCCGTGGCCATGAGGCCGGGCCGGAGTTCGACCACCTGGATCTGCTCGGCCGCGAGGCGGGTGGCCCAGAGCTGCGCGGCCATGGCGAGGCCCGCCTTGGAAATGCAGTACTCGCCGCGCCCAACGGAGGCGGTGTCGGCCGAGATTGACGTCACAAAAATGATCTTGAAGCCGCCGGGCAGCAGCGGCGCGGGCCGGGCGGAGAGCCAGTGGCGGACGACGGCCTGCGTCAGGAAATACGGGCCCTGCAGGTTCGTGCGCATGAGCTGCTCGAAGGACTCTTCGCCGGCCTCAGTGATGTCGGCCCGGACCTTGGGTGCAATGCCGGCATTGTTCACAAGGGCGTCGATGCGGCCGAAATGCGCCAGCGTCTCCGCGACGAGGCGGCTGCGATCCGCATAGGCGCCGACGTCCGCCTGCAGCGGGAAAAATTCCTGCGCGGACGAAGGCGCGGTTTTCCGGCAGAGGGCCATCGTCTCCTCGGCCGCGACTCGGTTTCCCACATAGTTGATGGCGATCGAATAACCTTCCGCGGCCAGCTCGAGGGCGATGCCGCGGCCAAGGCCGCGGCTGGCACCGGTGACAAGAACAACGGGAGTCGGGTTGCTCATGGTGCAAGCATTGTGGGGAGTAAATCGTCGGGAAGCAATGCAGGGAAGTACGACGCAGCGCCAGGCCCGGCGGCTTCAGTTTTAGACGAACCGGGGGAAGGCACGGGCTATATTTCCACCACGGTGATTTCCGGCGGGCAGTTGAAGCGCGCCGGCACCTTGTACGTGCCCACCCCGACATTGACGTACAGCGGGCCGGCGGGCGTGCCGAAAAGCCCCATGTCATAACGGCCGACAAACCGCGGCAGGGCGACGGGCCCGTACAGCGGAAGGCGCACCTGCCCGCCGTGCGAATGGCCTGCAAACACCGCGGCAAAGGTTTTTCCCTCCGTCTCGTTGGCCGTGATGGGATAATGGGTCAGCAGCAAGCGCGGCAAATCACCCGGCGGCCGGATGAAACCCACATTACGCTCGGCCGAGCCGCAGAGCTCGAGCTTGTCTCCTGCCGGGCGGGCCATCTGGTTGACGAGCCAGGCGCCGCCGGTGGCGGCAAACACCTTTCGATTGAGCGCGAAGGAGGAGCGGGTCGCGTAGTCGTGGTTCCCCGGCACGCCGAAAACGGGACGGTTGATTTTTGCGATGAACTCCAGCGCGGCGTCCTGGAAAATTCGCTGATCGATCAGGTCGCCGAGAAAACAAACGAACTCCGGCTGCAGGCCGTTGATCGTGCGGACGACCTCTTCGGCGTAATCCGCATCCCCGCGGTAATGAAAATCGCTCCAGACGACGAAGCGCGTGCGCGGCTGATCCGCCAGCCGCAGGTGACTGACACGGAGGCGGTGCGGTTCGAAAACGAAAGCCTCCCCCAGGCCGGCGCCCAGCACCGCCGCAGCCGCCACGCCGAGAAACCGGCGCCGGGTGAATTTCCGCTTTGTTTCCATGTTCCGCACTGCTACTGCCGCACCAGACGGCTCCCTTTGGCAAGGCCTGTCGCCATTTCCCGGGGAAAGTTCCTCCCTGCGCGCACAAAAAAGCCCTGCACGCGTGCGGGGCTTTTGATCCCGCAAGGACTTCAAACTCGAGGAGAGGCAGCCCGCGCGGGAGCGGCGCCGACCAGCCGCAGGTGCAGAGTCGCCACGCCCGCCCCGAGCACGGCTCCGGCCAGGGCGTCGAGCGCGACATGCTGGCGGATGGCCAGCGTGGAGTAGACGATGCCAAGGCACCACAGAACATTCAGCCCGCGGATGATGCCACCCGCCCCCACTTCGCGCAGCAGCCGGTCCAGCCAGAGGGCGGTGAAGACCGCGAAGGCCACATGCAGGGAAGGCAAGGCGTTGCCCGAGGCATCGACTTCCTGAAGAAACGACAGCGACGGATGCCGCGCCCAATCAATTCCGGACTTCGGCACCGCCGTCGGCCACAGGAAAAAAACGCCAAAGCCGATCAAACTGAGCCCAACCACCGCGATGCCGTAGGATCCGAGTTCACGGCTGTTTTTCAACAGCGCGGGCGCGAGCAGGACATAAACCCATAACGACACATAAAGCGGGAATGCCTCCGGACGAAAAGTGACCAGCCGGTCAAGAACCGTGAACGGGACGATCGTGATCGGAAAAAACCGATGATTGAGCAGCCAGAAGTAAACGGTGAAAAATGCCGCCATGCCCAGCATTGAACCCAGCATTTTGGCCACCCATAGGATGCGCAGCCGCAAGACCGCCTGGCCGAGCCAGCTGACAGTCGGTCGGCGCGAATTCGGAAAGTCCATGGGCGGCTCCCAGTAGGCAGAGCCAAGCACCGCACCGCAAGCGCGCAGGGGATTCATGACCACCCCCTCCAAAAAATATTGGACGGTTTTATTTGCGCCGCCTGGCAACTGCAGAATTTTTCCCGCCGGCCGGCCGGCGGATAATTTTGGCCGGATTCGAGCCCGCAACCACCAATTTCCCAGTCTGCAAATTCACCGACACTGTGTCCAAATCCGCCACGGCTCCGTTGTCCGCCGGAGAACGGAATGTGGCGGTCAGCGTCTTCGCATCGCAGGTGATCAGAAGATAGCCAAATTTCACAATCGGATCTATCTCCAGCGTGTAATCGGCCACGGTGATCGGAGCCGGCTTTAGCTTCGACTGCGGCGGGGTCGCCGAAAAACCCCCGCTCCCGGCGACGATATACGGGATTTCCTGGCCGGTCTGCTGCAACCGCCTGGTGAACCGCTGATAGAGATGGGCATGACCGGAAAGGACCATGTCCGGCCAGATGCCGGCGGCCTGGCAGACTTGGCTGATGTCGCTTTCCACGCCGCCAGAACCGCCATGCTGACTGTCCACCGACAAGGGCGGATGGTGCACGGCGATGATCACGGCCCGCCGGCCCGCCTGACGCTGTGGCTGCAACCGCTGCAACTCGCTTTTAAGAAAGTCCAGTTGCACGTCGCTGATCGGAAAATTTCCTTTCTGCGAGGAGATTACGCCGGGGCCGTCGAGCACATTGCTGTAGAGGCCGATGATTGAAACGAAAGGCGCATCCAGGGTGAAATAGACACCCGGCTGGGTCATCATGCTGCGAACCAGGCCGCCGGCATCCGGCGAAGCCCCGGGCGCCGCCGCACAGAAATTGGTCAAAAAGGGCTGGAGCGAGGGCACCTGCGGCGCACTTGAGTCCGGCCCGAAAACCATGCCGTCGTGATTTCCCGGAATCGCGAAAATGGGCCGGTCATACGCTCGATACGGCTCATAAAACTGATCATAGTAATATTGGCTTTCGCCAAAATTATACACGATATCGCCGAGGTGAAAAAAGAAGGCGGGGACATCCGCACCACCAGCCGCGATGTCGGCTGCCATCGCGTCGGCGACCCTGGCCTGATTGGCCAGCGCCTGCCGGACGGTTTGGTTGAGATTGACCTTGGCTGCGCCGGTGTCGCCGACGGCGTGAAATACAATGCGCCCCGCTTGCTGGATCGCGGCGGCCATTCCCGGGCCGACAAAGTCGTCCAATTGCATTTGCAGCGGGACACCAGCCCGCGGAGGCGGGATGGGCTGCACCTGCATTTGATGCAGCAGATAATAAGGCGAACTGTAGTACGACGCACTGGTGTTATCGACCCGAAAGGACATCTCGTCGCTTCCCGGCTGGGGATCGGCAAACAACCGTCCGTCCGGACCAATCAGTTTTTGATCGGGAGCCATGGCCTGTCTTTTTGATTTCGAATGCCGGTCCAAGGTCATCGCGGAGCAGAACGTCCCCTTGCTTGGCATCAATTCACCTTTTCGGCCATCCCTGCAGGGTTAATTTTGGATGACAAAATTGTCATCGAACTCCCCCGGCCTGCTGCCGGTATTTTCCGTTTCACGCTTGACGACGGCCTTTTTTATAACCACTACCTTTTTATAACAAGGTAGCTTGTATAGGCCCTCAATGAGCATCAACGAAAAGTTCTCCCCTATCCGCAAAGGACTCCTTGAGTTTCTCGTGCTCAAGATCATCGCCGCAGACAAGGTGTATGTGGCGGACATCCTGAAGCAGCTGAGCGGAACGGAATTCGCCACGCAGGAGGGCACGCTCTACCCGCTCCTGAGCAAGATGCGGCGCGAGCAGCTCGTGGATTACGAGTGGAAGGAATCCGACGCGGGCCCGCCGCGGAAATATTACGAGCTCACCGCCAAGGGCCGGGAACAGCTCCGGGAGACGGCCGATTACTGGCAGAAAATCAGCGGAATCGTGAAGAGCCTGGGCCAGAAGCCGGGGCCGTAACCCTTCAGAAAATCACCACCATGAACAAAGTCATTACGATCAATCTCAACGGCAACGCCTACCAGCTCGAGGAAAACGGCTATGAATCCCTCCGCGCTTATCTGGACACCGCGGCCCGCCGGCTCGAAGGCAATCCCGACAAGGGCGAGATCATTGCCGACATCGAACAGGCCATCGCCGACAAATTCCGGGCCGGGCTCGGCTCGTACAAAACCGTGGTGGTGACGGCCGAGGTGGAGCGGGTCATCGCCGAGATGGGCCCGGTCGAGGACGCCTCCATCGACGACCAGCCCGTTGGCTCCGGTCCGCGTGCCGCCGGCGCCGCGGACAGACACGACGGCCCGAAAACGGCGGGTGAATCCGCCGCTTCCGCCAAACGCCTGTACAAGATCGACGACGGCGCGATGCTCGGCGGCGTCTGCACCGGCCTCGCCGCCTATCTCAACCTCGACGTCACGATCGTCCGCATCCTTTTCGTCATCCTGACCGTCGTGAGCTACGGCGCCGGCATTCTCTTGTATCTTCTGATGTGGTTGCTGGTGCCCGCGGCCCAGACCTCGGCCGAAAAGGCCGCTGCGTACGGCGGCATTCCCGCCAGCGCGCAGGAATTCATCCGCCGCGCCAAGCAAGGCTATTACGAGGGAATGAAGACATTCCACGACAAGCGGGCCCACCGCCAGTGGAAGCGAAAATTCAAACAGGAAATGCGCGGATGGAAACGGGATTTCCACCGGCAAATGCACGAGCACTCGAGCCAGTGGAAGCAGAACTGGCAGCAGCCCTGGGAACCCTGCCCGCGGCGCGTGGGCGTCCCGGGCCTCATCGCCATTTTTCTCCTGTCACTGCTCAAGGCGGTGATCGCACTGGTGGCGTTGTTCGCGGCCTTCTCGCTCCTCATCACGGGCGCCATCTTCGGCCTGCTTCTGCCCGTCGGTATCCCCGTCTGGATCGGGCTGATTTTTCTCCTCATCGCCTACAATATCGTGGTCTCGCCGCTCAAGGCCCTGCGGCGCGCCTGCTGGTACGGCCATGGCCATCTCACGCCGTTCGCCGGCCTGTGGGATTCACTGGCCTGGCTGGCGGTGCTCGCCCTTCTCTTCTGGCTGGTCGACCGCTACGTGCCCCACGCGCACGAAGTTCTCCAGAATCTTCCGGCCGCGATTCACCACGTCGTGGACTCCATGCGCGATTGGTGGACGAGCCGGCCGCCTCAATCTCACCCGCCAGTTTGATTTTTTCCGGCTGAATTATGGCGTTTGCGTTACGTTTCGGTGACATCAGCCCTTCTGGACGGCCTTGATGCTTAAGTTTCTGTCCATCGCCCCGTTTTTGCTTCAATGATGAACCTCCGGGCATCCTTTAAGCTGTCACCAGATTAACGCACAACAGTCACAATTCACCGAAAAAAATCCACTCGCCATGAATTCTCTCGGCTCACGTTTCACTCTTCTCGCGCTCGGCCTCGCGGCCGTCGCTCTGCCTGCTCGCGCCCAACTCTTCAACGCCGCCGATCAGGCCGAGATCACCTCGGTGATCGACCGCGGCCCGCTCACCTTCACCAGCGTCTTCACCAAGGTCGCCGGCGATGGCCAGAACGCCACCAACTTCAATCTCGCGGCGGACGGCAAAGGCCCCTCCCTCGCCGTACTCGACGTCACGCCGTTCGACACCAGCGATGGTTTGTTCGATTTGCCGGACCAGGTCATCGGCGGCGGCACTCCCCTCGCCTTCGATTCGTCGAACAGCTGGCACCTGGCTTTCGGCCTCGATCAAAGCGCCTTCCTCTTCAATTTCACAGACGGCGCGATCCAGCGCGAAAACACGACCGGAGCCGCCGGCGCGTTCCAGACTTACAACAGCTTTGTTCTCGGGCCGGTTTTCGGCCTGGGCGATCTCGTCACCGGGTTCGACCTGGAGCATGGCACCGCGCTGCACGCCTCCTACGGCGGGACTTCCGCCCTGACCCCGAACATCCTCGGCACCCAATCGATCGAGGGCTTCCGGATCAATCGCCTTGAAGTTTACAGCGTCGCCCTCGCCGCCATTCCCGAGCCGGCCACCTACGGCCTCATCGTCGCCGCCAGCCTGGCCTTCGTGGTCCTGTTGCGTCGGAAACAGCGGACGGTCACCGCACTGACAGCTTAAAGCTGGCCTGCAGAGGGTTGGATTTCCGCGGCGCGAATTTCGCGCCGCGTTTTATTTTTCGGCTACAGCCCGAGCAGGCTGCCGTTGCGCTTGAGCCAGCGCTCCGCCTCGCGCCACCACGGACACACCTCCGCCACCCGCGCCCAGAAGCGGTCGCTGTGGTTCATCTCATAACGCAGGTGGACCAGCTCGTGGTAAATCACGTAGTCGCGCACGCTGTCGGGCGTCTGCACCAGCCGCCAGTTGAGCGAGATCGTCCCGCTGGCGGAGCATGAGCCCCAGCGCGAACGCTGGTCGCGCACCGTCACATGCCGCACCTCCACCCCGCCCAGTGCCGCCAGCTCCCACGTGCGCGCAGGCAGCTCGATCCTGGCCCGCCGCGCGAAATGGGACTCCAGCACCGGTCGGAGATCGCCGTCAAACCCTGGCACGCGAAACACGTCGGCCCCCAGGCTCACCTGCGGACGTCCGCCCTCCGCAGCCACGCGAATTTCCGCCAGCTCGCCGCGCCAGAGCACGCGCGTGCCGGCCGTCCACACACCCGCGCTGCGCGGCCGGCGGGCCTGGCGTTCGCGCGCACGCACGAGCCAGTCGCGATGCTGCTCGACAAAACGCAGCGCCTCGCGCTCCGAACCGCGCACCGGGATGGTCGCCACCGCCGTGCCGTCGCGCCGCAGCGTGAGCCGGTAATTGCGCGCCCGCGGGCTGCGCTGAAAAACGATACCCTCGGGCGTGCGACGAAGTTCCTCCGGCGGCGGTGGCTGGACCATGCCTGGCACGGGGGAAAACAGCGCCAGTAAATCCTGTTGAAGTTCCGCGCTCATCGTTCGGCCGCCAGATTATGATTTCATTGCAAAGGAGGAAGCCACGAACCCAGAGGACAGAAATCAGAGGCCGGAGTCCAGAGTCGAAAATCCAGAACGAAATGTCTTCGCCCCCTCCATGAGAATCCAATTCCGACCCCGTTTTAATTAAGAAGCCCGGAACCTGGAAAAAGCCCGCGAGGCTTCTCTGCGCGAAAACAAAGGCTGCAGGAATTGACTTCACCCTCCACTCGCCTTCGCAAGACCCCCTCAAAGTCGCTGGCGAACCGAGTCCTATGGCTGCGTTGCCGGCGAGCCCACCGCTGGCGCGGCCGCGGGCGCCGGATTCGGCTCCTCCCGGAATACGGGAATGCGCGGAGAGGGCTGGTCATACTGGCCGGGAAAGCTTCGCTTCAACTCCTTCAGCAGCGCGCTTTTTGCCTGTTTGAAGCTCGGCGTCTCCGGGCCATAGCCACCGATCAGGTCCACGATCACGTCATCGCCGACCACCCTCGCGCCCAGATCGACCTTGGACTGCGCAACCTTGGGCTGCGAATAAAGCACCAGCGTATTCTGAACCTGGGAAATATGCGTCACCTCCTCCAACGCCGCCTGCGACGCCACATTGGCCAGCGCGTCCATCAGCTTCGTTCTTTCCTCCTGGATGGTGGCGATCGAAAAAATGCGATACTGCGCCACCATCATCTTGAGATCCTTGGCCCCTTCGCTTCCGTCCGGGGAATCATCGGTGATGCAGCCGGCAGTGAAGAGCGCAAAAAAAATCGAAGAGAGTGCCAGCGCCGCGATGACTGCCGGCCTGGCGCTGAAGCGTCCGGCGACTGTTTTGAATGAGAAAGCCATGAAACCAGAGGACAACAGTCAACGACCGGAGTCCAGAGTCGAAAGTTCCAAGCGAGCCACTCCACCAGAATCCCTGATCTGCTCTCTTTTAATTAAGAAGCCACGAACCCATGAAAAATCGCAGGGTTTCTTCTGCTCTCCCTGCCTCTGTGAGAAAAACAGGGCAAGACGATGGGGATGCCGCGGAGGTTATCGGCAGACGTAGGGTTACACGGTATAGGCAAGGCCCGGCGGGTGGTGCATTATGTCCGAGAAACGCAACGTCAGCCCAACTCCAGAGGACTAATCACATGGCAAAGAAAAGCAGAGGCGGTCGGATGACTGCCGCCAAAAAACGCGCCGCCAAATCAGCCGGAGGCAAAGGCCTGGTCAAAAACCGCCCCGCCGGCCGCAGGATTATGAAAACCTGATCGCGTTCAGCCGCGACTCGCATTGCAGGGCCATCTTTCGATGGCCCTTTTTATTTTTAAATAAGGAAGCCCTGAAGCCAGGAAAATTCACCGGATTGTTTCCCTGCGCTCGTCGCCCCTTCCGCGGTGAAAAAGCCCGGCATTCGGCGTTGAATTAATCCCGCGAATCGCGAATCATCCACAGCCATGGACGCCGAGATCACGCCCACCCCGAATGGGCCGCTGCAGGCCGAGCGCATCAAGGCGCTCAAGAACGACCGCGGCGAAACCATCGACACCGCCGAGTCGATTTTTCTCTGCCGCTGCGGTCAGTCGAAGAACAAGCCCTATTGCGACGGTTCGCACGCGCCGGCCGGTTTCTCCGATCAACGGCAGCTTGCGGAGCAAAGCGGCGCCGCCGAATTCGCGGGCCGGGAAATCACCGTGGTCGACGACTTCAGCCTGTGCGCGCACGCCGGCGAATGCGTTGACGGCGCGCCCGAAACCTTTTTCACCAAAGGTCCTGATGGACGCGTGTCGCATCCCGACGCCTCGTCGGCAGAACAGTTGATCGCAACGATCAAGCGCTGCCCTTCCGGGGCACTGCTCTACAAGCTGCGCGGAAAACTCGCGCACGATTACTTTACCGAAACCGACGTGCGCGTGGAAAAGGACGGCCCGCTCCACGTCCACCGGGCGAAGCTCAACGGCGAGGCCCGGCCGGCAACCGAGGACCATTACACGCTCTGCCGCTGCGGCGCGTCGAAGAACAAACCCTTCTGCGACGGCATGCACGCCCAGATCAAGTTCCGCGACGGCCCGGTTTGAATCACGATCTTGTTTTAATTAAGAAGCCAGGAATCCAGGAAAAGCCGGTGGATTTCTTGGCGTGCTTCGCGCCTTGGCATGAAACTCAAACCGAAGGGATTTTAACGCAGAGACACCGAGGATCGGAGTCGCAGTTTGAAGTCCAAAACTGAAAGACAAAAGTGCATTTCTCCGCATCCTCCGCGGTAAAATAAACGTTCTCAGCATCGAAAGAGGACGTCCGATGCCGGTTGACGAAACCGCGCATCACGCCGCAAGTAGTGGTGGGAATTCCAAAATCAACCAAACCGGCGGGGCCTTGCGGTCCTGTCCCGAGTCTTCCCGCCAGCCTCATGGCTGACCACCCAACGCAGGATCGAACATGGCCAAAACACAGAACTCCAAGAAACAGACCAAGAAAACCGCGCTGAAAAGCCCGGCGGAAAAAAAGGCCGCGAAGCGCGCCAAGAAAAGCGGGAAGTAAGTGTTCTCCCAGTGATGACCGGATCTTCCGGTCGCTCCACTCCAGTTTAGACGCGGCGAGGCGATCAGAGCGCGGATTTGCTTCCGTGGCACTGATCGCCTCCCGCCGTTTTCAGGCTGCTTACTTTTTCTTGTTGGCCGCCAGCTTGGCCTTCGTCGCCTGCTGGGAGGTGATCAGCTGCTGCTTCTTGTTATTGGCATCGTTGGTCTTCGACTGCTTTTGCGACGCCTGCTTCTGCACCGATTTCGGAGATCTATCGCCCATGGTGGGTTGCCTTTCAATTGAGGGTTGCCTGTCCACCGCGGCTTTATGCGACGGTGGAATTCACCGTCGGAAGGTTGGTTTCCCCGAAGGCGCCCACCTTCATCCCCGAGCACCACCGTATTGTAAACAACCGTCGACGTTCCGGGGAAAGATCTGCCATGCGCAGGCTTGGCGATCCCAGCACATCGCTAGGCAAGCCATCCTGCAATCCCATGACGAATAATCAATAGATGGTTCGATTTAATGGCAAGATATTGCAATGAAACGACTAACATTAATTTAATTTGAAGTAGACAGCCAAATTCCAGAAGCCATTTTAACAAAAATTAACAATTATGGCTTTTCGTTTACAATTATATTACAAACAAGTCTTGATTCCTAGGTAATTACACCTAGATTTGAAGTCGCGATGGCTTTCAGAATGCGACTTCCCACAAATGCAATCGCCGCGATGATGACGGGGATCCTCTGGCTGTCGCCGCCGGGGGCATTAGCTGCTGTCGATAACTGGACGAGCACGACTTCCGGAGTCTGGGGCACCGCCGGTAATTGGAGCGGCGGCGTGCCGGTCAACACAAGCACCGCGACCTTCAACACGATCGTCGGGCTCAAAACCGCGATCACGCTTTCTGCAGCATCTGCGACGAATTCACTTTCGTTCAGCGCCGCCGGCGGAGCCAACGCCTACACGTTCGATACCGCCGGCACCGTGAATAATAATATGCTGACGATCACCGCCGGCATCGTGAACGCGGATGCAGCGACCCAAACCTTCTACAACGCCTTCACCCTGGCCGGCAACCAATCGTGGACCGCCACCAGCGGGGCCATGAATTTCAACGGTAATGTGAATCTTGGATCGGGAGCAACCGGTTACACGCTGACGGTCAACGGAGCCAATCCGGTCTCCATCGCGGGCATCGTGGCCAACGGCGGAAGCGCCGCGGGCAATCTCACCTACGCCGGCACCGGCACACTCACTCTGACCGGAGCCAACACCTATACGGGAACGACCAACGTCAACTCCGGTACCCTCAGCATCCAGAGCAACGGCGCACTGGGCACGGCAGCGAACACCGCCAACACCACCGTCGCCAGCGGGGCCACCCTCCAGCTGTCCAACAACATCACCACGACCAATGCCGGAACGCTCCTCCTCAACGGCACGGGATCGGGGTCGGGAGCGCTGCAAAACCTCAGCGGAAGCAATCTCTGGAACAGCAATATAACAATTGCCTCCAATGCCACCATTTTCTCCTCGGTCGCCGGAACCCTACTCACCCTCGGCAATGCCTCGGCCACCAACCTGTTCACGATGGGGAGCAACACCGTCACCTTCGACGGGCCGGGCGATACCTGGATCAATTCGAACGTCGGCGTGACCGGAGACACCGGCGGACTGATCAAGAATGGCACCGGAAAACTCACCCTCTATGGCTACAATACCTTTTATACCGGAGCGACCGTCGTCAATGCAGGCTCCGTCGATCTGCTCGTCGGGCCGTTCAACACGGGCATTTATGGCATCAATGGCTCCCTGACCATCGGCGCCGGGTCTTCCAATCCGGCCCTGGCGGGAACAGTCAACGTCAATATCGCCAGCAACAGTTACGCCAACCAGCTCTCACCGACCTCCGCCGTCACGATCAACTCAGATGGCGCGCTCAATGTCGGCGCAGCCACGAGCCTGGGCTCTCTCACGCTCAATGGCGGGCAGGTGAAGATTTCGAGCGGCATCGCCATCTCCCCCACGGGCAGCATTACCTCGAACACCAACAGCGCGCATGAAACGTCCCTGATCTCCGGCGGACAGGTCACGCTCAGCGGAGCGACCAATTTCACCGTCGCCCGGGACTCCACCATTACGAGCGACCTCACCGTCAGCTCAACCCTCAGCGGCGGATCCATCGTCAAACAAGGCGCCGGCGTCCTGACCCTGGCCGCGGCAAACACTCTGACCGGAACCACCATCAGCGCCGGCACGATCAACGCGCAGGCCACGAATGCCCTCGGCACCACCAATGGCGCCACCATCGCCAGCGGAGCCACCCTGCAACTCCAGGGCGGAATCAGCCTCGGACAAACTTCCACCACCCTCTCCGGCACCGGTGTCAGCGGCAACGGTGCGATCGAGAACGTTTCCGGCAGCAACACCCTCTCCGGCGCACTCACGCTGGCTGCCAACAGCACCATCCAGTCCGACGCCGGCACTCTCACCGTTTCCGGCGGTATCACCGGTACCAATACGAATCTGACCATGGCCGGCGCGGGCAACACCACGGTCAGCTCAGGCATCACGACCGGCACGGGTGGCGCCACCCTCAGCGGCACCGGCACCACTACTTTTTCCGGCGCTGCCAACACCTACACCGGAGACACCACGGTGAACAGCGGCACCCTGAATCTGAGCAAGGCCGCCAATGTCACGGCCATTGCCGGCAACCTCATCCTCAACGGCGGCACGGTCAACGAAACCGCCACCGGCCAGATCGCCGCCACGTCCACCCTCACCGTCAACAGCGGCACATTCGCCGTCACCGGCGGCACCGGCAACACCCTCGCCACCGTGAACTCTTCCATCGGCAGTGCGATCAGCCTCGTCACCGGCTCCACGCTCACCATCAACGGTGCTGGCGCCAGCACGGTCAACGGCGTCATCACCGGCGCCGGCGCACTGACGAAGCAGGGCGCAGGCAATCTCACGCTCTCCGGCGCCAACACTTTCACCGGGGCCGCCATGATTTCCGCCGGCACTCTTACTGCCGGCGCCCAGAACGTCCTCAGCACCTCCAGCGGCGTCACCGTCGGCAGCGGCGGAACCCTCAACCTGAATAATTTCAACCAAACCATCACCGGCTTGAACAGCAGCGGTACGCTGAACTTTGGCTCCACGGGCGGCGAGACGCTCACGCTCACCGGCGCCAATACGCTGGCCGGCACCATGGCCGGCGCCATCGGCACGCTCGTCGTCGGCTCCGGTGCCACCCTCACGCTCGGCGCCAGCTTCAGCGATCCCGGTCTCAATATCGTCCTCGCCGGCGGCACGCTCAATCTGAACGGCACCACCGACACCTTTGGCAGCCTCCAGATTACCGGCAATTCGAGCCTGGATTTCGCCAGCGCCGCCAACTCGCTCCTCACAGTCAGTGGCGTCTCCTTCCTGAACACCAGCCTCACCCTCAGCGTGACCAACTGGGCCAACGCGCAGGATTATTTCTACAGCATCAGCAGTCCCGGCCCCCAGGGCGTCACTCCCACCAACCAGATTGTCTTCACCGGCTTCAGCGGCAACAGCACCAAGTGGCTGTCGAGCGATCACGAAGTCACCCCCGTGCCCGAGCCTTCCACCTACGGCGCCATCCTCACTGTTCTCTGCCTCGGCGCATTTTTGTTCCGCCGGAGAAAAATCGCAGCGCAACAATTCTGAGTGCGTTGATCCGTCCGTTGAAAGCCGCGCCAGTTTGCCGATGACCTGCGGTCGATGGCATCGTCGCGCTTTGCGCGGAAACCTGGAGGGAGGCAGGCTTGGACAGCTTATGCCTTCGTCTCATTCCCCACGAGGGCGGGCGCCAGGGCCTGGCCTTTCAGCGGGATGCCGGTGAGCTTTTTTATGATCTGCGCCGCATGCGCCTCCGCCACGTCCACGAGCGTATGCCGTTGGTGGATGTCGATGGCGCCGACGACTTCCGCCGGCAGCCGCGTGACTCCGGCCAGCTTGCCCACGATGTCCGCCGGCGTGACGAGCTGCTTGCGGCCCACGTTCAAAAACAATGTCACCATGCCCGCCTCGCGCCCGGTGCGCGGCGCCGGCTGATATTTTGACCGGCGCGGTGCAACGGTGTCTTCATCGCGACCTTCCGGTTCGGGTCGGGGTGAAAAATGGTCGTCCGCTGGCGCCACGGATGGCGCGGCTGGAACTTCGCGCACGGCCTTTTTTTCCGCTTTCTTTTCCGCCGCGGGCGGACGCGGTCCGCCGTAGCGGGGCTTGGGGCGTTCGGCCTCCGCTTCGGCCGGAGGCGCGACGCGTTTGCCCGGCGCGACCGACTTTCCCGACGGCGCACCCTGCAGCAGGTGGATGAGCGCCGAGCAGATGTCGGTGCTGGCATAGCCCTGGTCGAGCAGGCGGTCGATCATCAGGTCGTGCGACGGGAATTTTTTCGCATCGAGGGTGGCGCGGATTTTCTCGAAAAACACGTTGGCGCGCGCCTCGTCCACCTGATCGAGCGAGGGAATGCGTTCGCGACGGATATCGAGCTTCGCCCAGCGCACCATGCCCTGCAGCTTGTAGATTTCCTGGCCGGACACGAAAGTGTAGGCGCGGCCCGACTTGCCCGCGCGGCCGGTGCGGCCGATGCGGTGGGTGTAATCCTCGGCGTCGTTGGGCAGGTCGAAATTGAAGACCACCTCGAGGTCATCGACGTCGAGCCCGCGCGCGGCGACGTCGGTCGCGACGAGAAACTCGAAGCCGCGGCGGCGGAACTTGTCCATCACGCGTTCGCGCTGCGCCTGGCTGATGTCGCCGTGCAGCCGGTCGGTCGAGTAGCCGCGGGCGTGCAGGTGCTCGTCGAGCTCGTCCACCATGATCTTCGTGCTGCAAAAGATGATGCCGTAGCGGAAATCGTGCACATCGATCAGCCGGGTGAGGGCCTCGATCTTCGAGCGGCGGTCGACTTCGAAGTAAACCTGCTCCACCTGCGGGGCGTTTTGCGCGACCGAGGCGATCTTGATCCACGACGGGTCGCGCGAGTAGCGGCCGATGAGGTCCTGGATTGCGCGCGGGATGGTCGCGGAAAAGAAAAGGAGCTGCCGTTTTTCCGGCACGGCCTTGAGGATTTGCTCGATGTCCTCGCGAAACCCCATGTCGAGCATCCGGTCGGTCTCGTCGAGCACGACGAGCTTGAGCTGGTCGAGCTTCAGCGTGCCCCGGCCCATGTGGTCCATCACGCGGCCGGGCGTGCCGATGACGACCTGCGTGCCGGCGGCGAGCGCGCGAAACTGCCGTTCGTACGACTGCCCGCCGTAGATCGGGACGGCCTGGATGCCGCGCTTGTAGAAGGAGAGCTTGCCCACTTCCTCCGCGACCTGCACCGCGAGTTCGCGGGTCGGGCAGAGGATGAGCACCTGCACCGCGCGCAGGTGCGGATCGACCCGCTCCAGCGCGGGAATGGCGAATGCGGCGGTCTTGCCCGAGCCCGTCGAGGACTGCCCGACGACGTCGCGACCGGTGAGGGCGACCGGAATCACCGCCGTCTGGACCGGCGAAGCTTCCTCGAAACCCATCTTTTCGACGGCCCGGAGGATTTCCGGGGAGAGGCCGAGTTCGGCAAACGGGCGTTTTTCCATGCGGCAGGATGGGCCGGCCGGCGGCAAATGGAGAGCTTAAAACGCAGGAGTGTTTTCAACCCTCACCAGTCCGCCTGGCGCATCCGGACGCCGAGACGGATTCCACCCTCGTCAAGATTCTCGACCGTCACCGAACCGCCAAAAAGGGAAAGAATGCGCTGGGCAATGGGCGGTCCCAGGCCGAGGTCGTCCCCCTGAATGATCGGCTCCGAGATGGCCAGCACGTCAAAGAAAAGCGGAACGAGGTGCGGCGGGACGCTCCGCCCGGCGGTCTCCATGGTCAAATCCACCTTCGCGGGACTGGCGCTTGCCGCAAAAGTCACGCGACCGCCGGGATGGGAAAACCGCGCCGCGGTCTCCACCATGGCGCGCAGGGCCCGGATCAACAACTCGTCCGTGCCGATGACGCGAGCCGGGCAATCCGGCACTTCGCCCAGCGTCACGTTGCGTGATTTCGCCACGTCCTCCGCCTCGGCGATGGCGACCGCCAGCACTTCCTTGAAGGCAACGGGGTGGGGCGCGAACCGCGGCCCTTCCGCGTCGATCTGGCAAAGCAGCAAGGCATCCTCAATGATCGCGACGAGCCGCTGGCGGGAAACTTCGAAAAGCGAACGGAATTCGTCCATCTCGCCACCGGCGGGAGACTGGTCGAAGATCAGCTCGGTGATCCCAAATAAACCGTTGAGCGGCGTGCGAAGCTCGTGCGAAATCAGCTTCAGGAAATCGCTCTTGGTCTTGTCCAGGACGGCGAGGCGCTCCTTGGCTTCGGCCAGCTGGCGGGTGCGCTGCCGGACCTGCTCCTCGGCGTGCTGGCGGCGCTTCTGCTCCTCGGCGGTGGCGAGCGCCTGGCGAATCGCGGGGACGAGGCGGCCCGGACGGTCCTTGAGCACATAATCGGTGGCACCGTGTTTCAACGCCTCGACCGCGCGCTCTTCGCCGATCGTGCCGGAGAGAAAAATGAACGGCTTTTCCGGACACATTGCGCGGGCCACCTTGAGCGCGCTCAAACCGTCAAATATGGGCATGCTGTAATCCGACAGGATCAGATCGAAGCCGCCCCGCCCGATTTGCTCCGTGAGTTCCGCCTGTGAAGCCACCCGCGCGATGTCGCAATCGGGCCACTCGCCGCAGATCACCGCCTGGATGAGCTCTGCATCGCAACTGGAGTCTTCAATGTGAAGCAACTTCATGGGCAGCTCGGGCTGTCCGCAACATGACCAGATCCCGACGCTGCGCAAGCCAACGCCATGATTACCCTGCACTTATTCGCATTAATTGCAGTCGACTGGCCGGCGAAGTGAGGGAAATCCCCCGGTTTTAATGACGATCAGGCGGACCCTCTCTCTTCTGCTCAATCGCGAGAAGGCGTGCGCATGAGACATTCCCCGTTCCGGTGGCCGAGAAAATCACCCGGAGCAGCCGGCAAAAATTCGCCGGCGCCTGGCTCGTTCACGGGGCGATTTCCTTTTCCAGCGTGAAATAAAAGGTCGCTCCGCGATCGACGGCTGCGTCCGCCCAGACCCGCCCGCCATGCCGGTGGACGATTTGCTGCACGATGGCGAGGCCCACGCCCGTGCCTTCGTATTCGTCCACGCCGTGCAAGCGCTGGAAGACGCCGAAAAGTTTGTGGGCGTGGCGCATGTCGAAGCCGGTCCCGTTGTCGCGGACGAAAAAGGCGTCGGCGCCGTTGGTCTTCACGCATCCGACCTCGATCTCGGCTTTTTCCCGCTTGCCGGTGTATTTCAGGGCGTTGGAAAGCAGGTTGGTCCAGACTTGCTTCAGCAACGCCGGGTCGCCTTCGCAGGACGGCAGTTCGCCGAGATCGATCCTGATCTGGCGGCTTTCACCCGGGGCCTGCAAATCGACGAGCGTCGCACTCACCAGCTGCCCCGTCTTCACCGTCTGCTTTCGCAAGGGCTGCCGGCTCAGCCGCGAGAACGCCAGGAGATCGTCGATCAATTTGCCCATCCGCTGCGCGCCCTCGCGGACCATCTGCAGCCGGCGCTGGCCCTCCGGGGGCAGCATCGGCCCGAAATCCTCCAGCACCATCCGGGAAAATCCGTCCACGACACGCAGCGGCGCGCGCAAATCGTGCGACACCGAGTAGGAAAACGTCTCCAGCTCCCGGTTCGCCGTTTCGAGCTGGGCGGTGCGTTCGAGCACGCGTTTTTCCAGTTCGGCGTTCAACCGGTGGATTTCCTCCTCCGCCCGTTTGCGCGCGGTGATGTCGCGGATTATCCCCAGCAGGTTGCCATCCGGCATCATGGTCGCGATCACTTCCGCCTCGAAGGTGGAGCCGTCCTTGCGCCGGAACTGCCATTCCCGGTAGTGATCGAGCCGGGCGTTGAGCGTGTTCAACGCCGGAGCGATCTGGTTGACCTCCGTCTGCGTGACAATGTCAGAAGCGTGCAGCCCGATCAATTCGTCGCGGGTATAGCCCAGCATCCGGCAAATGTCGGGATTGGCGTCGATGTAGTAACTCTGGGTATCGGCGATGACGATGCCATGCGGCGCATATTCGAAGAGCGTGCGATAGCGTCCCTCGATCGCCTGCCGCGCCTCTTCCGCGAGCTTGCGCGCGATCGTGAGGTCACCGACCTCCTTCTGCGATGCCCTGAGTTGTTCGTCAGGGTGCATGGAACACTTCCCGCCGCATCCGGCATTCCGCGGTCGATACGTTAATCGCGTGTTGCATGCTTCAAGCCCGATCCGAAAGAGCGGGTGATTTATGACATGCTGCACCGCCATTTTGCGATGCATTTCGGGACACCGGGCAACGCCGGCTCACCCACCCCGCCTTTTCCTGCCGCCAGACGGCCCTAGGGCAGGATCCGGTCCTTGGTCTGCGAACTGATGACGGCCTCCGGCGATTTTATGGGAATCTTGGGGGCCCATTTCAGCCACGTCTTGTCCGCCTCGTCGGCGAGGGTGAACCGGGTCTCCTCCGACGCTGCGGGCGCGAGCGGGCTGTCGTCAGGAGTGGCGAAGGCAACGCCGCCTGTGATGAGCGATTCAAGCGACGTGTTCTTGAGCTCGGCTCCGCCGAAGAGGCTGGCCTTGAAGGAAAATCCGCCCGTGTTCCAAAACTGGGAATTGGTGCGCACGAGATCGACATACGGCGCCTCCAGATGAATACGGATCAAGACCATCGTGGAATCATCGGAAAGGCGGCTGGACTCCACCGCGCCGACCTTGAATTCGCGGTAGAAGACCGGGGCGCCCGTGGTCAGCGAACCGAGGCGGCCGCTCTGCAGGATAAAGGTGCGGCCCCCGTCGCTGACGTTCGGGGCCGGCGTCTTGTCGAGGCCGGTGAAGTGCTCCGCCGGCGGCCCCTTGCCGGGCAGCACGTTGAGGCGCACACCGCTGACCAGCGTGTCGAGCCCGTGCACGCCGGAGAAGCCGATCTCGGGATGCACGATCCAGAATTGCGCGCCCTCGCCGGCGAGCGATGCGGCGCTCCGCTTCAGGCGCACGCGAAGACTGACTCCGCTCAGACCTGGCTTGAGCTCCACCGACTCCACTGTGCCGGCGGTCACGCCTTTGTATTCAAGCATGGTCCGGCCGGCCTCGACGCCCGACCCGTCGGCAAAATCGATCGTGATCTCCGGCCCGCGATTGTGCAGTTCGCGGAAACCCATCCAGCCGCCAATCGCGATTGCGATCAAAGGCACCACCCAGATGAGCGGAAAGGAGGAGGCGCGGGACACTTTTGGGGAGGGAGGAGAGCTCATGAGGTTGAAGAAGAGGGTTCGCGCCAGAGGAGGTGCGGATCGAATGCCTGGGTGGCGAGCACCGTCAGCACCACCGCGGCCGCGAAGGCCACGATGCCGCCGCGCGGCTGGACGGTCGAAAGTTCGCCGAACTGCACCAGGCCCGCGAGAAACGCGGCCAGAAAGACGTCGAGCATCGACCAGCGCCCAATGAAATCGAGGGCGGCATAAAGCCGCGTCAGCCGCCGCGAATCCTCCGCAGCGCCCCGTCGCACATTCAACAGCAGCCAGCCTAGGCCCGCGAGCTTGAGCACCGGGATCAGGATGCTCGCGGTGAATACAATGATGGCGATGGCCCACAGGCCCTGCCGCCACAGCTCCACCACGCCGGAGAAAATGGTGTCGCTGCGATTATAACCGGAGCTCTCCGTGGTCAGGACGGGCAGCAGATTGGCCGGCACCAGCATGACCGCGGCAGCCAGCGCCAGCGCGGCGGCGGTGGAGGGATTTTTGAACCGCGCAAGATAAGAGTGATGGCTCATGGCGTCGCGGGATGGGATTCGCCGGTGCCAGCAAGCGGCGCATCGAAATTGAAACTGTGCTGCGCGATCAGGAGCGAGAGGGCCATCGCGGCATAGAACCAGAATCCAACGCCGATCGTGACGTCGACGAGGCTGCCCAGCTTTATCAGGGCGACGAGGACGGCCAGCACCTGCACCTCGGGAATCGCCCAATGCTCGAGGACATGGGCGACGCGGAATAAAATCCGCAAACCGGCCGGCGGCCAGCCGAGGCGCGAAGGAGCATGCAGGGCCGCCAGGGTCACGAGCAGGACGAGCGGCAGAAGTCCGCCGCAAAGAAAAACCAGCACGGCCATCGCACGCATGCCGCCGTTCCACAAGCTGCTCACGCTGGTGAAGAGCAGGCTGGTCCGCTCGTCGCCCAGCTTGCCTGCGCTGACGAACGGCAGCAGGACCGCAGGCACGGCGAGCGCCAGACCAGTGAGGGAAAAAACCAGTGCCGTGTCGGGCCCCAGCCCCGCGCCCTTGGCCAGCACGGCATCGCAGCGCACGCACAATGCCTTCTCGCCCGGCTCAAGTTGAACCGGCCGGTGTTCCTGTCCGCATAAGTGACATGTCAGGTGGACCTCCTGGGTCATCGTTGGAATGGGATGCCGAACACGATATTCTTCGGCCGGACGACGCGATAGGGGGTGTTACCCGCATGGGCGCGCTCCCTGAAATCCGCCTCGATGGAAGGCGGCCATCCCCTCTTCCCGGAAAAATGCGGCCACAGGCTGGCGGTCCCGTTCATGGAGCAGCCATTGACCCCGGCGCCCTCCCTTCGTTCCGCCGGCAAAAGACCGGCCAGGAAAGCGCGGCAACCAAATGCCGCCGGAAACGGGGCTTCCGGCGGCGTTCGTTGTTACTGATGCAGGGACCACCAACCGGTGATATTGGCCGGTGCGATCGAGGGCCCCATGGACCCCTGGCCGATATAATGATCGTTAAGATCGGAGACCGCACCGGTAGTGATGGGGCCCATGGCGGCCGCGGTGCCTTCGGCGGTGTCAGTCGAGGCATTGAACCACGCATTCTTGATCGTCTGCGACGAACCGGACACGCCGAGGATTTTCTCGGCGAAGGCCTTCGGAAATGCACCCGCGCTATAGGCGGCACCCGATGCGAAGCCGGTGAAGATATGCAGGCCGCCGAAGGCTGCGCCCCATCTTTGGTGGGTGTTCAGACCGGCTCCGTCCGTCACGTCGAGGCATTCGCAGAGCAGACCGGCCAGCCAATACAGGCGGTCGTTGGAACCCTCGGGACCCCAGGAATGGTCGTAATTCACATTGTACGTGTGCGTGGGCATCTGCACGGTTCCGCCCGGATTGCCGGGGCGCAGCAAGTTCACGTCGTTGTTGTAGTCGGACTGAGGCGCCCCGGGGTACATGGCGGTGAACCCATCCGGCCAGCCGTCACCGTTGACCAGGACGAGATTGGCGGTGTTGATGCCCCAATTGGAATAATCGGCATCGCCATTGATCCAGGGCTTGGCCGGCAGCGTTCCCGGTTTCGAAGGTTTGATATAGTCGCCCGGCCAGGAATCGTCGCCCAACCAGCAAAATTTCTGCGATCCCGCGCCCGGGTTGGACATGCCCTGCTGCCAGCCCACGCGTTCCTGCGTCCATTCCTCCGGTTCACCGGGGCTTTCGCAACCGTAGCAGGCCGTCCCATGCGAACCGCCGCCATGGGATTGCGAAATGATCGGCTGCGCCTGGACCGGGATGGTCTGGCTGGCCAGGACCGCGATCCCGTTCGCATCGATCACCGTGACCGACACAATCTCATTCAAGGCCACCGTCTCGTTCGGCGCGAATTCCGTGCCTTCACGCGGCACGGCCCGGGCCAGCGGGACATAGCGGACCGAGCTGTCTCTGCTTTCGAGCACCGCCGGATTCGATCCGGTCCACACATACGTATAGGGCGCGCGGCCCCCGCTGGCTTCAACCCCCGCCTCGACCCGGCTGCTGCCGGAGCCGGATACCTTGAATTGGATCGAGGGGACATACGCGGGGTCGTCCGTGGCCAGAATCAGCCGCTCTTTCGTCGTTTTCACCGATCGGCTGCCGGTGGCGGGATCCTTCATCTCGATGGTCCCGGTGTACGCGTACCAGGGGATGATGCTCGTGGGATTGAGTGGCTCTCCCTTGGCCGCCGCATTGTCGAAAGGCGGGCACCAATAAACCAGCCTCAGTTTGATTTTCGCGCCGGCCGGCAGCAGCCTCGCGATCCGGCTCCTCGCCTCGGTTTCGGAAATGATTTTTACCTTCGATCCCTCCTTCACCTCGCGCCAGCCGTAATACAATTGAATGACGCTCCCTTTGGCGTTGTAGGCCACCTGCAGTTGGGCGCCCGGACCGATGAAGGGAATGCCATTGGGGGCGGCGAACTTGTAATTCACCTTGGTGTCGAGCTTCCGTTCGACGGAAATCACCGCTCCCGCGTCGTTCGTATAGGAGGCCGCGAACACCGTGTTGCCGGCGACCGCCTTCGCGGATTCAAGATGAAGTCCGGCCGAGGCAAAGGCGGCGGAAGCCGCCTTCAAGGCAGACGCAGAATCCAAGACCCTCTGCTTCTTAAGTGCATCGAAGTCGATGGCCTCGAAACTGATGGAGGCGTCCTGATTCTCATCCCGTGACATCGCCTTCAGCTTTTCCAATTGAGCGGGATCCGTCACCGGGCGGGTGGGAACATTGAGATACTCGCTGAAATCCGCGTAAGACACGACCCCGCGCTGCACCGAGAGCTTTTCCCGGGGAAGCTTGAGGCTCCCGGCCAGCCCCTTCACCTGTGCTTCGCCCGCCCCGCTTTGGATGACCTCGTAAACCGGAAGCTCATCCACCTGCGCACGGCCACGCAAACACGGGCCCAAAAGGAAGCCGGCCCCGGCAACGATCATGATCGAGATCCGATTATGGTTTTTCATGGTTTGATCTGTATTTTTTGACTTACTTTAAGCTCTACTGACCGCAGCCAGTTGTTCGATGGCAGACAGGGATGAATTCCCTGCCGCATGCTTGTTCACATGTAAAAGCAAATAATTTGCAATTATGCGCGACGGGCAAATCTAAAGGCTAGCCCGGTAAAATTAACCATTTCGTCACAGAGGAGTGCTTCCCCCGGCCGCCTCTGCGCCTTTGCGTGAGAAAGGCGTGATTCTTAATTTCAACCACAGAGACACGGAGGCACGAAGGACTCAGAGAAAACTACCCTGAGTCTCTGCTTCTCTGCGCTCCTGCGTTAAATCTGAGCTGAATTTCCACCGCGGAGACGCGGAGAGCGCTGAGATTGAATTCCGAGGAATTTCTCTGTGACCTCTGTTTTCCTCCGCGAGCTCTGCCGTTAAAAGTGTCGATACAGAGGAATTTTAACACAAAGACACGAAGGCACAGAGTTTTCAGAGAAAACCACTCTGAGTCTCTGCTTTTCTGCGCCTCCGCGTTAAATCCTATTCCCGATTTCCTGAATTTTCACCGCGTCCTGCGCTGGCACGAATGGTCAGGCCTTGTTCACGGGAAACGCGATGCCGAAATGGCCGCGCCATTTGGTGTTGATCACAAATTCCCAGCGGAAAAACGCATGGTGGGGTCCGCGTTGTTCATAAGGCGTGACCGAATGGGAAAGCAGGTCAATCTCCACGAGTATGCTGTCCGGCGTCTTGATCTTGGCCGGCAGCACGAGCGAGTAGTCCGTCAGCCAGGCCTCGACGGTTTTCTTCTCCAGCCCGGCCAGGAAAAGCGCATGCACGATGCCCACCTGGCACAAAAACGCGGTGGCGTTGAAAACCGTGAGATGAAACGCCGGATCGGTCGGGGAGGAAAAATACCGGGGCATGCGACAGGCCGCCCGGGCGCTTCGCCCCTCCACCTCAACGCGATCAATACAGTGCTCGTCTTCCCGGAATCCCTCCGCCCAGTAGGGCGAGAGCAGGGACTGCAGGGCCTCCCCCTCCAGACGGCCCTTGCGAAAAATCTGAATCATGCGGGGAACGCCGCCCGCTTTGGCTGCGACCGGCGCCGGAGGATCGTGAAGTATGGTCACAGAGCACATGGTCGTTGCGGGCAGGAACAGTGGAGTCAAACCCGATTCGATTAAATCGGCTTATAGCAAACCATTATCGAATACGGTCGTTTTATGCTCCAGGCATCCTATATTAACTCTCCGTTAGTGAAGCTTTTCATAGCAGGAAGCTTATGCAGCTTACGTGCCAATCGCTCGCCCGAAGCAGCCGTTTTTCATTCGTGAAGCCGCGCTTTTTTGCGCCGCCGGGCATTCTGCGGGAAGCGGGCCCGGCGATTATAATCCGGGCTCGCGCGAGCCGGTCAGTTTCGGTCTCTATATTGGAGAGCCCGTTATTTAATATAATTCAATACAGATTAAATTACGGCCGGCCAAACCGGATCCAGTTTGCGTCCGCCGGCGTCCAGGGCCGCATGGAATTCCCTCATGAGTACACGTCCGTGCCTGTCGGCGCATGCGCTGCCAAGCCGGAATCGAAGAATCTGGCGCCGGGGTCGGCCCGCGGCCGGGAAAATTCCGGGGAACACGGCCTCTGCACGGGAACCCAATCGGCCCCGTCGAGTTGCAACCGGAAGTAGCGGTGGGCCTCCCCATAAGTGCCATTCGGAGACAGTCCGCCGCGCTGCAACCAGGTGACCGGCACATCGTAGAAAGTACCCGGAGGCTGGCCGTTGATGCGATCGATCGGGTCACCGTGGGTCGGGTTGCCAAAATTTCCGCCGTGCTCGGCCATATGCTCCTCGCGGTTCACAAACTTGATATTGTTCGGGTCGCCGGCCAGGCCGGGATTCTTTTTCACGCTGTTGATGTGATGGCCCTCGTAGCCCGCCACCTTGCCTTCTTTTTTGAGCTTCTCCACTTCGTCCGCTTTCCACGGCCGGGTGCCCTTTCCTTTTTCCACCAGGTCCTTTTCCTGTTTCCAGGCGCGACTCACGCCCCCCTTGCGCGAATTGCTCAGCGCGCGCGCTTCCGCGTGGGCCTTCCGGATGGCCGCGATGCAGTCCTTCGCCGCGCCAATGAGCCCGATGGCGTCATCGTAGGTCAGGCCCGGGCCGTGGGCGTCGATGATCGCCATCGCCAGTGTGTCGGCGTTGTCGGTGGCGCATTCCAGCAGCTTCTTGATCGTTCTCCGCCACTTGCTGGCCAGCGACGCCTTCTTGGCATCGTCCTTTTCCAATTCGGCCGTTTCCGTCGAGTCCTGGTGGAGGCCCGTTTGCCACACGGCCTCAATCGCCCCGGTGGCCGGGTCCAGTTCGAACCAGCCGCTGGCGGCTCCCGCGGGAAGGATGAGCAGGCGCCCCGCGTCCAGCGCGGACTGCATCAGCATCCGGCCGTCCGGCGAAGCCGTGCCGGGAATCTCCGCACCCGCCGCGACCACCGTCGGCGGACCCTGGGCCAGCGAAGCTTCCAGCAGGCTGGCACAGCCCTGGTTGGCCCCGCCCGCGTTGTCCGGTTTCGCCGGATCCGTGACGAGTTCCTCCTCCACGATCGCGGCGAGGAGGCCCGTCGTCAGCTGATCCTTGAACGGCTGCAGCGAAAGCTCGGTGACGATCCGCTGCGGGTCGCTGGTCACGTCGAATTTGAACGATCCCGTCTGGTCAAAAACGGCCAGCAGGACGCGCGGGCCGGCGGAGAATCCCTGGCGCTCGAAAAGCTCCGACGCCATGGAGTCGAAATAATGAAAATAGGTGTCGGTGATGTTGTGCGCGGAATCGTCCGCCGCCGGCGCCGCCATGGACACAAGGCCGTTCGCCACCGTGATCGCCCGCAGGTTGGCGATCGACGTGTCGAGGAGGCGGGCCTGGATCTGCGCCGGGCAGACCGTCCCGCCTTCCACCGCAAAACAAAACTCCTCGAGATCGAGCGGCGCCAGCGCGGCCGCATCCACGTTCAGGTTTTCCAGCGGACCGGTGTCCTTGGCCGCCCGGGCCGCAAGACCCCAGAGATCGAGCAGGTAACGCCGGATCGGGGCACGGTGCTCATCCGGACCGCTGAAGCTGACCTCGACGCCCACCGCCGTCACGAAAGGACCGTTTTTCCCGTCGCCGCCACCGCCCATGCCGAAAAGGCCGCCACCACCGCCGGCTTTTTGGGGTGGAATGCAGGTGAACGTGGCCGACTGCAGCTGCTTGCCGTTCACCGCCAGTGAAATCATGTGGGTGTCGCCGCTCGGCGCCTCGCCGAAGGCCGCCGACAGGCCGTTGGCCAGTCCGCCAAATTGCGCTTTCGTCCGGCTGACCGAAATCATCACGGGCACGCCGGTCAGGTCCGCGCTTTTCTGCTGCGACTCGAACAGCGTGCTCTCGGTCACGCCCTGGCCGTCGTATTTCTCGATAAAGACGCGAAACCCGACCTGGCGCCAGGCATCGTCCGGCACGGTGTCCGCCGTCGAGTCCGCGGGGCAAAAGCTGGCGCCGGGATCCGCGTCGAAAAAGCAGGGATCAAGGTCGACGTACTTGCCGTCCTGCTCCACCTGCACCCAGACGTGCGATTTGATGTCCGGCAGGAACGACTTGATGGAGACTCCGCCCGCAGCCTGGCTGGCGCGGTCGCCCAGCGCCTTGAGCACGGCGGCGGTCAGGGTTTGCTGCCGCTGCAACAGGTGCTGCCGGAGGGCCGCGGTTGCGTCGCTTTTCTGCTGCGCCACGGAGGGATCATCCGGCGTGTAAGGCAGATCGAGCGTGCGCGGCGACTCATCCAGTTCCCAGCGCAGGTACTCGTCCGCCAGCTGCGCGGCGGTCTGGTCGCTCAGGGTTCCAAACGCCAGCCGCGTCTTGAAGCCTTCCCGCCGCAGCAATTCGGACAACAGCAGGGCCTTGTCGGCCGCGTTGCCCGCTTCCGAGACCAGGCATCCCTGGGCACCGCGCATCACGCCCGCGTAGGGCTCAAAGGCGATCCCGTTGTGGACAAACTCGAAGGTCGCGGCGACGTCCTTGTTGAAACCCTGCGCCCGCGCATCCAGGTCGAAGTCGCTCGCATCGATCGCGCTGCGGACGTTCTGCACGGCCGCGAGCGAGTCCTGCAGGGAGGCCTTGAGATCGTCCTCCTGCGTGGCATGGACCACCGCCAACGGAAAAATCGCCGCCAGCAGGAAAACGACCAAGCGCGTCGCAAAACCACCCTTCCCCGTTCCATTATTTGAAGCTGGTTCCTTCATGGATGCATCCGGACGAATGCGGTTTCGAAGCTATTTTCCGACCCGGCCTTGTCGATTCGTTTTTGCCTTACCTGCAGGAAATCAAAAATAGGATTTAACGCGGAGGCGCGAAGATCGCGGAGCATACTTTAAACACGGAAGGATTTCCCGGAATTGAATCTCAGCGTTCTCTGCGGCGAAAATTCAGCTCAGATTTAACGCAGAGGCGCAGAGAGGCAGAGACGCAGAGTAATTTTCTCTGCGCCTCCGCACCTTCGTGTCTCTGTGTTAAAATTCCCTGCATTAATACTTTTAACGCAGAGTAATTTTCCGGACCTCCTTGCGCAAAAGCCCATTCCCGTTAGCAACGTCTCCCCATGAGCAAAGCTCCACCGCCCCAACTGCCCGCCATCGCCGAGGCCGGCGAAACGGGCACCTTGGGGATTGTCTACCTGAAGCGTTTCTGGTCGCAGAAGATCACCGCGCAGACGCAGACTCTTCCGGGCGCCATCACGGCCGGCGATCTGGTCGCTGAAAACGTGTTGCTGGCGGGTTTGCGGCTGGGCGTGCGGGAGACGCTGGATTTTCTTATGCAGACGGCTCCTTCCTTCGAGGAATTCGAGGCTTGGGTGCGAACGAAGAGCGGCGGCACGATCGCGCCCGCGCGCGTGGAGCGATTGAACGGCGCGCTGCGCGGCACTGGTGGGTTCGCTTTGGAGAGCATCCAGGCGGAACCGGCGCTTTCGGCGGACGACCTGGCGTTTTGGGACGAACACGGCTACGTGGTGGTGAAACAAGCGGTCTCTCCCGAGCATTGCCGGGCCGCCGTGCAGGCCATCTTTGAGCATGCCGGCATGGACCTCAACCGGCCCGATTCCTGGTATGGCGACGCCATCTGGATTCTGCTGGCGCATCATCCGGCACTGTGGGCGAACCGTAATTCGGGACGGATTCACACCGCGTTTGCCCAGATCTGGCAGCGGAACGATCTCTGGATGAATGTGGACGTGTGCGGGGTGAACCCGCCGGAGCGCCCAGGCTATAAATTTCGCGGCTCGGCGCTGCATTGGGACATGACCCTGACGCCGCCTCTCCGGCTGGGGACCCAGGCGATCCTCTACCTCACGGACACTGCGGCCAATCAAGGCGCCTTCAGCTGCGTGCCGGGATTTCACCGGAAGCTGGAAACCTGGTTGCGGGAACAGCCCGCGGGGACCGATCCGCGCGTGCAGGCCTTGAAAGAGCTGCAGGCGATTCCGATCGCGGGCGCGGCCGGCGACCTGATCATCTGGCATCATGCGCTGCCGCACGGCGCGACGCCGAACCGGGCGGCCCTGCCCCGGGTGGTGCAATATCTCAACATGTTCCCCAGCCAGTACGACATCAACGCCGAGTGGAGCTAGACCGCATGAGCGATTCGATCGAACCCGATCATTCCGCCTCGGCAGCACACAGCCCCGGAGATTTTGAAAAAGAACTCCTGGCGCTTTGCGGCGTCCTTGAGCAATGGCGCGCCGAGCAAAAGGTGATTGAGAAAGCGAAGCTCAACGAATTTCTGCCTTTGAATTGGCGGGCGGCCCTTTATTCAGCGTGTTTTTTTGCTCTCTTTAGGCTAACCGCTGCCGCCGTAAAATTCTTTAAGATTCCAGATCATAACCTCGGAGCTTCACTACCAGTGCTCACGCTATTACTTTTCTTTTTGGGATGCGCGTTGCTTTTTGCCGTCCGAGCGGCCGGGTTTGGTACTGGCCAATTTTGGCGGACTATTTTTGAAGAATTAAAAAATAAAGATAATTACCCTTTCGCCCCTCTATTGAATGGCTTAAGGGTCGATTTTTCCGCCACCGACCGTTTACGACCCTTTTCAACCCATACTTTAGTCGCCGCCCAGGAACGGATTAGTTTGGAAGAAGCGACACTGGGAGATCAAATCACTTCAATTGTCGGCTCCCCAAATATATTAGCCGTGCTCGGCCTGTTCGGCGTAATCTGGGCAGCTTGGAAAGACCTATCTGGGCAAATGAATCCGCTAACATGGATCATTTTTGCAGGTACGATCATTGCCTTGATTCTCGCTGCCTACGGAGCCCATTTGCGGCTTTCTTTGTTCGAACTCACGCGCTGCCGGGCATTGCTAAGCCTGGAGATCGCCCGCCGGAATGCCGCAGTACCCCATTAATCTCCTGAGCCTGGAGAAGACGCTTGTGAGACAAGCCCAGCATAGCTAGGAACGACTGTCCAGCAAAGCGATGCGAAATATCTTCATTCTCTACATGCCGCCAGGCAATGCCGAGGCGATGGTGCATTATGAAGATACCATCCGAAAAAAGGTCGAAGTAAACTTGATCGCTTCCCTTGTTGATTCGGACACGCAGCGAAAACTAAAAACGATTTTTGGTGACAGGCCGATCGCGACCTGGGGATCGCGAGATACGAGCGCCAACCGGGCGAAATTTGACCGCATGAAGGATGGCGATGAAGTGCTCATCGTTGAGGGCGATACAGTAAAGCTATTGGGCCGTGTAGCGGCAAAAACCGTGAACCCAAAACTTTCCCGGCAGCTCTGGAAAAACCTTCGAGGTGAGGTGACGGAAGGCTGGGATCTCATTTACTTCATCGCTAATCCGCGGGAAGTCGGGGTGCCCTTCGCATCCGTTCGCGAGCTGGTCGGCTATGAGCCCAATTTCCAACTGCGCGGATTCATGGCAGTATCAGCAGATAAGCTGGCTAAATTTTACGCCGTTTACGATGACCTCTATTCGATTCTTCTCGCAAAGAAGGCCGGTCAGAAAGTTCAAAAATTGCCAAATGGCGCTGCATCATATCCAGAGCAGAGCGTAGAAAAAGCCAATCGTGCAGAAGAAAATGCGCCGGAATCTACTCCGGGTGAAGAGCCCAAGGAATCCGCCCACGTCTGGATGCAATGGACGCTCCTTCGAATGGGTCGACAGGCGGGTCAAAAAGTCTGGGCTCCACGCAGTGACCAGTCACGCATTACAACAGCCCACAATTTTACCGATTTTGAGCCCACCTTTGCCAGCGGATTAGACACACAAGTGAAATACGTTGAGAACATTGACGTCGTGTGGAAGGAAGAATTCCGGATCGATGCGGCCTTCGAGGTGGAGAACAGCACCTCAATTTATTCCGGCTTACTCCGGTTTGCCGATCTAACCATGGTGGCCCCGAATACGCACTATCCCCTCTTCATTGTTGCCCCAGAAGAGCGAAAAAATCGGGTGCGCGAGCAACTTGTCCGCCCAACCTTCAAACATTTGCGAATCGCAGAAAAGGTCCGTTTTCTATCTTACGAGAAAGTACGAGAGATTGATCAATTCTTCGGATCCAGAGGCAAAGGCATGTCGGTTGAAGTATTCACCGGTCGTGCTGAAAATTTATCGTAGAGCACTCAAATTGAGTCTTATGCGATTGCCTCCACGCAAGCGTTCAAATCACAATACCTGATAACATGCCCGCTTCCACCAGCCTTTTTGATAATTCTCCATCAAAGGTAACGCAACGCTTACTTGAAATGTATCCCCTTGAGGTTTTGCGCAATGAATTCGATGAGAAAGGAGACACGGAAAAAGTGACGGAAGCCATCATTGCAAAAAATATCGTCAGAGATGTGAAGACGGACTGCCTTCGTCTCATGGGGCATTGCCGTCAGCATATATATTTATTCGAGCATCCTCTCGATGCAGGAAAATTACCGACTGTTTTTTTCGGGAACAATGTCGAAGAGAAACAGGTGATCTGTGAAGCCGCCGACAGAGTCGAACATGAATATCTACTTCGTTTTCAATATGATTTCATCGAAGTCATAACCGAAACCGCAAAAAAGCGATGGCTGACCATGTGGTGGCCAATAAAATTGATTATCACACCCAAGCTACTGCAGGTGAGGATGGTTATCATGGAACGCAGTACTAAACTTGGAAAGGGCATCTATTACGACAGCCGCACGCTGGATGACATCGGAATTATCTTAAGCGTGAAAGGTGGATTCGGCGCCCTGGCTCCACTCACCCCCCTGGATATCAATAAAGGCGTAAAGACCATTTGGAGCAGCAAGGGATTAATTGACAGCAGCTTCGCTGCACACAAAACAACGAATTCCTTGGACACTTCCGCCATGGATACTGGTCATAGCATCAAAAAAGATGCTCCCGATAAATTTAAGAAGATGCTGGCTGAACCTCTACGCAAAGGCGTGTTCTTTGCTGAGGATGATTCCTTGCCACCTACATTTGCTACGGATCCATGTGAAGGTCAAATTGCTCTTCGTCGCTATACTGATGATAGCGATGCTATAAATCAATTGATTGATACAATCCTGAATAACAATAAATGAAATGGCCGTTTCAACGCTGGTTGGAATCGAAAACGTCGATTCTTAACGGAATGGATCCGAGCCGGATCTACGTTGAAAATGTGCGTGCCCTTCTAGGAATAAATCATAAGGCGGCGGAATGGCTCTGCGAAAAGGCCTGTCGTGACGGCCTTCTTGAACACTGGGTCTCCTTGGAAAACCCAGAGCTAGGTCGTTCGCTAGCCGAATTCCCTATTCAGAAACCATTGAGATCGGAAGAGATTCTCGATGAGGTCGCCGAGCAACTCGGCCAAAAATCTCGCTTCCGACCGGAAGAACTAAGGCGGGTAGATTTTTACCGAGGGACTGCATGATGAAGCCAAGAAAGCCGGCAAATCCGCAACAACCCCCGGCTAATTCTCAAGCCGCAATTTTGCATCTGTGCCTTGAGTACCTATGTCGATTTATGGTCGTCGCAACGGCATGTAGCGTAGTATTTCTGAGCGTAGTTGCGTGGCTGGCACAGGGATTTTTAGGGAAAAAATTCATTGAAGTTCACGACTTAGTGGTCGTTGCAGGACTCGGATTTGGCACTATTATCCTTTATTATTTCAAGAAGCGGTAGTGACTGCCCAGGAGTCACAGTTCCACAAACCCTGAAACGACGCAAGCAGACGAAAGGCTCAGGTTTAAACGATTGTTATCGGGCAATCGCCAGCGACAGGGCAAGGACCGTCTATGACTTGATGCCATTGCCGCAAAAGGTGCCCGAGGGGACTCAACCCCTATACGGTTAAGCACAGATTCCGATCACCCTTCTTACGGCAGAATCCGGTCCTTACGGCGCCGCGGAAAAAGGCGGCCGCCCCTCAAGCAGCCAAGGCGGCGCGCACCGTCTGCAGGAGCCGGGCGCCGACAAAGGGCTTGGTCAGAAACGAAAAATAGCCCTTGGCCCGGTCCGCGACCCAGCCCGTCCCTTCATGGACATAACCGCTGAGCAGGATGATGGGCAGGCCAGGCGCCTCCCGGTGCAGATGCTCGGTCAGCGTCAGGCCATCCATTTCCTTCATGATCACGTCCGTCATCACCACGGCGATCTCCTCCTTGTGCCGCCCCCATTCGGCCAGGGCCGTCACGCCCGATTCCGCCTCGTAAACCGTGAAGCCGTGCAGGCGCAGGATGCCGCGAATGGCGTTCCGGATTGCAATGGAGTCATCGACCACAAGAACGGCGCGTGAATTATTCATGGGAGAACAATCGGGCCGCTCAATAAGGGATAAGGGGCAAGCGGCCGGTTTGTGGGCAGCAGCCAATCCTCAACCGCGGAAAGATTCAAATAATATTTATATATATAATCGCAAAGCAATTTATAAACAATCGCTATATATTGTATATTATTTGCATGATCTACGGCCTGCCCCCGCCGGGACAAAGCACCAGCCGAGAAGATTTCCCGCCGAGCCAGCCGGACGCTGGAAAAGAAAACTTTCGCCCCGGCCGTCGCCGCCAAAACCCCTCAATTGAGGGGTATATTTCTTTCCGGCCAGGACGTAAGATTCGAATTCAGCCCAGGCCCTCAGCCTGGTTTTTCTTATCTCAAAAATCCCAGGAAATCCCAAAATGTCTCGTCGCATCACTTTTTTCTTCCGTGCGTTCGGCGCCGGAATCCTCGTTTCCGCCGGCCTGTGGGCTTCGCGCGATCTGCGCGCCCAGACGGCCACCGCGACCAGCCTGGCCAGTTTTGGCGGCGTCGAGGAGCCCACGATCCTTTACTTCCCCCTCACCGACACCTTCACGAACGGCAACGCGTTCGTGAACATCACCGACTCGACCACCAATTCGAGCCTGCCGGCCGGCACGTTTCAGATGCAGCTGCGTTACACCACCACCACCAACACGACGTGGTGGGATGGCGACCGGGGCCTGTCTGAGACCGACCGCGGACGCGCGGAGGTCAAGAGCCTGGGACCGAATCAGACGGAAGGCACCACCTGCATCTATACGACGACCTGGCGCACCAATCCCCAATACGCCGGCTCCGGCGGATTCGATCACATCACGCAACTGAAGCCGGTCGATGGCGTCGAGGGTTCTTCCGGCGCACCGCTGATAACGACTTCGCTCGGGTCGGGCACCTCGTCCGCCAATGTCGATTACGCCTCATCCTCCTTTTCGCCGGCGGAGGTCTTCAGCCCGGTGACGGTGCGAAGCTTCAGCTGGGCGCCAAACACCTGGGTGGCGGAACAAATCAGGGTCACGCCCTCCGGCGACGGCCAGGCCACGGGGCAGGTCCAGGTCTCGGTCAACGGCGACTCCTTTCAAGGCGTGAGCAATGTGGAAGTATGCCGCCCAAATTCGACCACCTACTATCCGAAGTGGGGCCTGTACCGCGGCACGAACACATCCTCGAAATTCAGTGCCGCGGACTACATCCAGCACTCGAATGTCACCATGAGCCTGGCGCCGGTGGCGGTTCCCGCGGCGTCCGTGACCGCCAGCACCTATTCGAGCCCCTACTCTCCCGCCAACACCGTGGACGGCATCCTGACCACCGCCAGCCGGTGGGCGGCCAAGGGCAATCCGCAATGGATCCAGTACGACCTCGGCGCGAACTACTCGCTCGCCTGGCTCAAGGTCGCCTTTCCGTATGCCAATATCTTTTCCTTCGACGTCCTGGTTTCGACCAATGGAACGACCTGGACCAATGAGCTCCTCGGCCAGGTGAGCAATGGCAGCGTGAACACCTTCCAGACCTACACGCTGCCGGCCGTGACCGCCCGCTACGTGCGGCTCAACTGCCATGGCTCCAATGCCGACACCTGGAACAACATCACCGAAGTGCAGATTTTCGGCTATGCGACGTACACGCCCGAGGCGGGGGCACCGGCGTTCAGCATCGCCGACGGTTCCTATGCCACCAGCCAGACCGTCGCCCTCACCTCGACCACGACCGGGGCCTCGATCTACTACACGACCGACGGCAGCACCCCGTCGAACACCCACGGCACCCTCTACGCCGGAGCGATAACGGTCTCGAGCACGACGACCATCAAGGCCGTCGCCTACGCCAGCGGCCTCGCGCACAGCTCGGTGAGCGTCGCCACCTACACGATCCAGACGGCGGCACCGGTGTTTGGCGTGGCCGATGACACCTACACCAGCGCGCAGACCGTCGCCCTCACCTCAGCCACGAGCGGAGCCTCGATCTATTACACGACCGACGGCAGCACCCCGTCGAACACCCACGGCACCCTCTACACGCACCCGGTCGTGATCAGCAGCACGACCGTGCTCGAGGCCATCGCGTATTCCGGCAGCCTGCCCGCCAGTGCCGTTACCACCGGGGTTTACACGATCTGGACCGACGCCGACATCGGCAGTCCGCCCATCGCGGGCAGCGCCAGCGCGAGCAACGGCGTCCTGACCGTGAACGGCTGCGGCGGCGACATCTACGGCACGTCGGACCAGTTCAACTACCTGTACCAGGCCGTCTCCGGCAACCTGACGGTCACGGCGCAAACAGCCACGCAAACCAACACCAACGCCTGGGCAAAATCCGGCGTGATGATCCGCAACTCCACGGCGGCCGGCGACATGTTCGTCGACATCTTCGTCACTCCCGGCAATGGCGTCGCCATGCAATACCGCAGCGCCGCCGGGGGCAGTTCCAAGAGCATCTCCGGAGCGGCCGGAGTCGTGGCGCCCTATTGGGTGCAATTGATCCGCTCCGGCAACACCTTCACCGGCTACAGCTCACCCGACCAGATCACCTGGACGCAGGTGGGCTCGGTCACCATTCCGATGAACACCGCCGCGACCGCGGGCCTGGAAGTATGCTCGCACAACACGGCAGCACTGAACACCTCCACTTTCCAAGGCGCGGCGATCAGCCACTGACCGCCCGGGCAACGGGGATAGGCAAAATTTGAATCCGACCGGAAAATAGCGCCCAAAATGGTGCCCGAGGGGGGACTCGAACCCCCATGCGGTTAGGCACAGGCTTCTGAGACCTGCGTGTCTACCAATTCCACCACCCGGGCATGGGCAGGAGGGCCAAAACACACACTCGCGCCGCCCAGCGCAAGAAATTTTGGCACGGGCATCGGTTTGGATTCCGGACGGGGGTCAATCCCGGCTTCTCAGCCTGACCGGCCAGCCCACCCGAACGAGCGTTTCATCCGGGTCGGAAAGGAGAATTCGTACATGCCCCAGGGCTTGTTCTCCGCCGGATGCAACACGAGCGGGCCGAGGGACCGGGCCAGCTCGTCGACGTTCTCCGCATAAAGATAGAGGCCGAAGGGATTGCGGCCGGGGACCAGCCAGCCCTCCACGGCGGCGATGAGATGAAGCTCCCCGCCCTTGCCGTCCGCGAGCATGCGGTAGTCGCCATCCCCGCCATCCCCGCGCACAAAACCGAGTTTGGCATAGAACGCTTCGCTGGCATCGAGGTCGTTGCAGGGCAGGATCGCCGTCAAGGTATGCGTACGCAACATGGCACAAACTCTCATCGCAACCCGACCCCGCTGTCGAAATTTTGTTTCCTCGCGCCGTCCGCCGCGCCATAGTGCCCCTTTCCCATGAAAAAGGACGCCATCCTCACCAAGATCAAAGCCGAGAAAGTCATCGCGCTCATCCGCGCCGACAACCCCGACGGGTTGCTCGATTGCGCCAAGGCGCTCGCCGAGGGCGGGCTGACCAGCATCGAGCTCACGATGACCACGCCGGGCGCCATCCGCATGCTCGAGAAGGCGACGGCCGAGCTGCCCGATTTCCTCTTCGGCCTCGGCACCGTGCTCGACGCGGAGACCGCGCGCATGGGCATCCTCGCCGGCGCGAAATTCATCGTCACCCCCGCGCTGCGGCCCGACGTCATCACCCTCTGCCGCCGCTACAGCGTGCCGGTCTTCAGTGGCGCACTGACGCCGACGGAAATCGTCAACGCCTGGGAGGCGGGCACCGATATCGTGAAGATCTTCCCCGCGGAATTTTTCGGCCCGGCCTACATCAAGTCGGTCAAGGCCCCGCTGCCGCACGTCGAGTTTGTGCCGACGGGCGGCGTGAACCCGGAGAACGTGGGTGAATTCCTCAAGGCCGGCGCATTTGCCACGGCCGCGGGGAGTTCGCTGGTCGAGGCCAAGGCGCTGAAGGAAAAGAACTGGGCCGCGATCACGGCCAAGGCGAAGGCCTTCGTGGCCGCGGTCGCCGCGGCGAAGTGACGGGGTTTGTTTTTTAACGCGGAGAATTGATTTCGGATTTTAACCCAGAGACACGAAGGCGCGGAGGCACAGAGAAACCTGCTCTGCGCCTCTGCTTCTCTGGGCCTCTGCTTCTCTGGGCCTCTGCGTTAAAAACCTTCTTTGCCGCCTTGGCGTTCGATCAGGTGCCCAGAAACTTGGCGATCTCGGGGATCCATTTCACGTGCCGGCCGGCGGCGTCGCGGACAAGGTAAGGATCTTCCGCGGGCACGGCCTCGACCTCCTCGTCGCCTTCCTCGGCATCCTCCTCGTCGATTTCCTCGCCATCGGTGTTGGTGAAGACCCATTCCAGCTCCTCGTCGAAGAGATGCGACACGCGACGGGCCTGCGGCTCGAGGATGAGTGCGGGGTTTTTCACGCGGCCGGATTTCACCAGCTCGAACAGGCAGGGCAGGAACTGGTCCGTGTAGTGGCGCTGGAAATCGGACAGCCATTTGTTGGCCACGCCTTCGCGGCGGTTGAGCAGCACGATGTCGGAGAAATGCACGCAGGCGTCGTACCACGCCAGCAGCGCGGCATGCTTTTCGGCGAGCTGGCAGTGGACGACGCAGAGGACGCGCGCGAGCACGCCGCCCTGCGCGTCGAGCCAGGGCTTGAACGCCTCGATCTGGTCCACGGGACTGTGACGGCCGGAGGTCACGAGGAAGACATGCGTGGCGCCGACGGGCAGCGAGGCTTCGAGGTCCGCGCCGGTCCAGGTCCAGCGCACGAGGCCGGGGAGTTTCGAGTCCGATTCATCGGCGGGCTCGTCCGCGGCCAGCAGCACGGTGGGCCGGTCACCCTCGCCGAGGCCGCCGGCGATGAGATCGGCCAGCACCTCGCGCCGGCCGGAGCCGGTCGCGCCGAGGATGAGATAAACGAGAGGTTTTTCGGAAGGCATTTTTGTCACGCAGAGAACGCAAAGTCGCAGAGATTGCGAACCGGTCCTGAACTTCGCGAACCGTCGCGAACCAATCAGAACTTGAACGTCTGGTTCTGTGCCGCCTGCCGCATCCAATGGTCGAGGAGCACGAGCGCGGTCATGGCCTCGACGATGACGACGGCGCGCGGGACCACGCACGGGTCGTGGCGGCCGCGGGCGGCCAGTTCGGTATTGGCGCCGTGCACGTCCACGGTTTTTTGCGGCTGGAGGATGGTGGCGGTGGGCTTGAAGGCGACGCGGAAGACGATCTCCTCGCCGTTGCTGATGCCGCCCTGCACGCCGCCGCTGCGGTTCGTGGCGGTATGCACGCGGCCTTCGCGTGCTTCGAACGCGTCGTTGTGCTGCGAGCCTTTGAGGAGGGTGCCGGCAAAACCGCTGCCGATTTCAAAGCCCTTGGTCGCGGGGAGCGAGAGCATGGCCTTGGCGAGGTCGGCCTCGAGGCGGTCGAAGACGGGTTCGCCCAGCCCGGGAGGGACGCCACGCGCGCGGCAGACGATGACGCCGCCGACGGAATCGCCCTCGGCGCGCACGGCCTTGATCCGCTCGATCATCTTCGCGGCGGTCGCGGCGTGCGGACAGCGCACGGGCGTGGCCTCAACCTCGGCGAGCGTGGGAAATTTTTCCAGCGCCCCGGCGGGCGCGGTAATGTCATGGATTTGCGTGACGAAGGCGCGGATCTCGACCGGCCCGCCCAGCGCGGCGCCGGCCTGGCGCAGGATTTTCCGTGCGACCGCACCCGCGGCCACGCGGCCGATGGTCTCGCGGGCGGAGCTGCGCCCGCCGCCGCGATGGTCGCGCAGGCCAAACTTGGCCTGATAGGTAAAATCGGCGTGCGAGGGGCGGAATTTCTCGCGCATCTCGTCGTAGGCGCCCGGCCGGGCGTCGGTGTTGCGCACGAGCATGGCCAGGGGGGCGCCGGTGGTGCGGCCCTCGAACAGGCCGGACAAAATCTCCACACGGTCCTCCTCCTTGCGCGGGGTCACAATGTCGCTCTGGCCCGGGCGGCGGCGGTCGAGCTCGGCCTGGATTTCCTCCGCAGCAATCGACAGGCCGGGCGGACAGCCGTCGATGGCTACGCCGACCGCAGGGCCATGGCTTTCGCCCCAGGTGGTGATGGTGAAGAGTTTTCCAAAGCTGTTGGGCATCGCAAGCGATGAGCGTGGAGCCGCCCGGGGCACCCCGCAAGCGGCAAAATCCCGGCAACCTTCCCCCCGCCAAAACGTCAAACAGAAGACCGTTTACAAGCCGGGGGCTTTCTCTTCTGCTTGCGGTTCCCAAAATCTCCCGCCCAGCTTGAAAACCCTGCCCTTACTTCAAATGCGCCCGCGCTTTTCCTGCCTTGCCGTCGTCGTTTTGCTTGCCGCGCTTCAGGTCGTGGCCGAAGGGCCGGTGGTTGCCGGAGACGGCATAACCCCCGCCGCCACCCCCGCGCCGGCCCCGGAAACAAACTCGACCCAGCCGGTCGTCGACCCGCCCGCCGCCACTCCGCCGCCGGCCCCAGCCGCACCCGACCCCAACGATGAGCCGGTGACGATCAACCTGTCCGATACCTCGCTCGATGCCGTCCTGCAACTGCTCCAGATGTGGACCGGCCTCACCGTCCTCCGTCCGCAGACGCTGCCGACCGACAACTATTCCCTCGTCATCACCAAGCAGATCCCAAAGTCCGAGGGCGTTCGCGCCCTCGAGACGCTGCTCGGCCTGCACGGCATCGGCGTCGTGGCCCTCGACGACAAATTCGTGAAAGTGATCCCGCTGCCCCAGGCCAGCCGTGAAGCGCCGGAAATGATCACCGGCTCGACCCTCGACATGCCGCCCAGCGGCCGGATCGCAGCCAAGATCTTCCAGCTCCAGTTCCTGAGCGTGAACGAGATCATTCCGCCGATCCAGCAGATCATGTCCCCGGGCGTCGCCAGCCCGCCCGTCCTGTTTCAAAACGCCAACGCGGCGTTGATCGTCGATTCCGTCTCCAACCTCCAGCGCATCGAGCTTCTCCTGCAAAAGGTCGACCAGCCGCTCGCCGCCAACCTGTCCCCCCGGTTTTACCCGGTGCACAACGCCCAGGCCAGCGACCTCGTGAATAAGCTCCACGCGCTTTTCCAGGGCCCCCTGCAAGCGCAGATCGGCTCCACCACCACTTACAATGCCGACGACCGCACCAACCAGATCATTCTCATTTCCGACCCGCGGCAGTATCCGCTCTTCGACAGCCTCATCGCCAAGCTCGACATCAAATCCGATCCCAACACGCGCAATGAAGTCATCTACCTGAAGCACGCCGTGTCCAAGGACGTGGCTCCCCTCCTCGCCCAGCTCATCTCCGGCCAGACCGGCGCCGTGCAGAAAAGCGGCCAGCCCGCCGCGCGGCCAGGCGCCAACAATGGCGAGCCCGCGCCGGCGGACAACCAGCCGCGCCCGAACCCCACGCTGGGCTCGCTCGGGGTCAAGGCCGACGCCACCCAGTTCAGCAGCTACATCACCGTCGTGCCGGACGACCGCAGCAACGCCATCGTCGTCTCCGGCACCAGCGACGACATCCGCCTGGTCAGGGAAGTCGTGGACAAAATCGACATCCTCCTCGCCCAGGTCAGCATCCAGGTCGTCATCGTCGAAGTCACCCTCAAGGACATCGACACCACCGGCCTCAGCGCCCTCAACCTCACCGTTGCCACTGACAGCACCCGTGGAACGCACGTCAGCGCGTTCACCGGCACAATCGGCAGCTGGAACGTCACCCAGGGCGTCGTCAACCCCCTCGCCTTCCAGGCCGCCTTGACCGACAACGGCAGCAAGAGCCTGGCGAAGATCCTTTCAGCGGACACCATCACCACCACCCACGCCAAGGAAGCCGATTTCCAGGTCACCGAACAGGACCCCATCATCACCGGCTCGACCTCCACGCCCACCGCCGCCGGCACCACGGCCAACACCGGTTTCTCCACCAGCTCCAGCGTCACCTACCAGAATATCGGCATCGAGGTGAAGGTCACGCCGCTCATCGGCGACGACGGCAGCATCCAGCTGACCATCGACCAAAAGGTGGACGATATCACCGGAACCACCACCATCGACGGCAATTCCCAGCCCATCATCGGCCACCGCGAGGCCACGTCATTTGTCAATGTCCAGGACGGCGAGATGGTCGTGCTGGGCGGCTTGCAGCAGACCAAGCATAATAACGGCCGCACCAAGCTCGGTTTCTTTTACGAAATCCCCATCCTCAGCAACCTCCTGGGCGCCCACAACAACGAGTACGACCGCACTGAACTGTTGTTCTTCGTCCGCCCGCATGTGATTCCCGCCAGCAATGGCACCAAGGACGCCAACAAGCGCATCGACGAGCTTTCGAACCGGGACCAGGTGAAACAGTATCTGCAGGATCCGGGCAAGCCGATCAAAGACGGCCTGATCGAACGCTATTACAAGTAAGCCGCCGGGGTCTTTCTGCCGCCATGTCCTTGCTCACCCCGGAAACCCTGCCCGACACGCTCGCCGCCAGCCTGGACGACGCGCAGCGCCAGGCCGTGCTCGAGACCCCGCGCGGCCAGCGCGTCCGGGCGCTCGCCGCCGCCCTGCAGCTGCCCGAGCCCGACACGCTCGCCGCCCTCGCCGAGGCCGCCCAGCTCAACCTCGCCAGCAACCTCGAGGCCGACACCTCCGCCCTCGGCCTTTTTCCCGCCCGGCTCGTCCACGACTTCCAGGTCGTGCCCATTGCGCTTGAGCCGGCGAAGGCCGGGGAGCACCCCACCGCCGCCACGCCGCTCCACCTCGCCGCCGCCTGGCCGCCCGACCATGTAGTGATGGACTGGATACGCACTTTCACGCCGCGGCCGCTGGTCTGGCACCTCGGCGTGGCCGAGAAGATCCACCATCTCATCCTCCAGCACTTCGGCGTCGGCTCCGGCTCGCTCGAGGACAACGACGACGACGGTTACGTCGCGCCCGAGACGGCCCAGCAGGCCGAGGGCGTGGTCGACGAGGACGCCGCGGTCGTCCGTTTCGTCTCCGACGTCATCACCCAGGCCCTGGCCGACGAGGCGACCGACATCCATTTCGAGCCGCAGGAGGGCCAGCTGCGCATCCGCTACCGCGTGGACGGCCTGCTCGTCCCCGTGCCGGTGCCGGAAAACCTGCTCCGTTTCCAGGATGCCATCATCTCGCGCCTCAAGATCATGGCGCGCCTGAACATTTCCGAACGGCGCCTGCCCCAGGACGGCCGCATCAACTTCAAGAACAACGGCGCCACCCTCGACATCCGCGTCTCCACCATTCCGACCATCTACGCCGAGTCGATTTCGCTGCGCCTCCTCAACCAGCGCAAGGAGGCCTACACGATGGAACGCCTTGGCATGAGCGCCGACGAGCAGGCCCAGATCACCCACATCCTCGACTACCCGCACGGCATCATCCTCGTCACCGGCCCGACCGGTTCCGGCAAGAGCACTTCCCTCAACGCCTTCCTGAACAAGATCAACTCCACCGAGTCCCGCATCGTCACGATCGAGGATCCGGTCGAGTACGAGGTCCCCGGCGTCAACCAGATGCAGGTGCGCCCCGAAATCGGCCTCTCATTCGCCGATGCGCTCCGCCACGTCCTCCGCCAGGACCCCGACATCATCATGGTCGGCGAAATCCGCGACCGCGAGACCGCCGACATCGCCATCCGCGCCTCGCTCACCGGCCATCTGGTCTTCTCCACGCTGCACACCAACGACGCGCCCGGCGCCCTCACCCGTCTCGTGGACATGGGCATCGAGCCTTTCCTCGTCGCCTCCGCGATCGAGCTGGTCATCGCCCAGCGCCTCGTCCGCCGCCTTTGCCCGGACTGCTCGCGGCTCGAGCCGGTCAAAAAGACCGAGCTCCGCGACATCCTCTCCATCATCCTCGGCCTCGACCCCACGACCGCCGACGGCATCGAGGCGCTGAAGGCCCCCGTGGGCTGCGACCGCTGCCGCGGCACCGGCTACCGCGGCCGCATCGGCCTGTTCGAAATCCTCAAGCCCAACGACGAGCTGCACGACCTCCTGCTCAAGCGCGAAAGCACGCGCGGCCTCGCCCAGTGCGCCCGTCGCCACGGCATGCGCACCCTCCAGCAAAGCGGCTGGGCGAAAGTCCAGGCCGGCCACACCACGCTCGACGAAGTGCTGCGCGTCATCACCTCCGTCGAAAAGTAGCGATGCCACGCTTCGCCTACAACGCCCGCGACCGCGCCGGCGCCGCTGTCTCCTCGACCCTCGACGCCCCGAGTCGCAAGGACGCGCTCCGCCTCCTCGCCGCCCGCGGGCTGCAGGTCACGCATGTGGCCGAGGCCGGCGCAGCGAGGAAAACGGCCGCGGCCAAGGACGCGGCCGCCGATGCGCCCCCCAAACTGCTCTCGCGCCTGCGCGGGCGCCGCTCCGACGCCGGCGCCACCGTCCGCCTGGCCCGCAAGCACCGCCTGCCGTTCCTGCAGACGCTCTTCGACCTCACCAGCAGCGGCCTCTCCGCCGGCGAAGCCGTGCGCCTGCTTTCCCAGCGCCTCAAGGAGCCGGCGCTGCGCTTCCTTTGCGCCGGCCTGTGGGAACGCCTGAGCGAGGGCATGCCGCTTTCCGTCGCGATGGAGGATTTCCCCACGGTCTTCGATCCCTCGACCATCAGCCTCATCCAGTCCGGCGAGGCCACCGGCTCGCTGCACGACGTGCTCGGCCGCCTCATCACCTATCTCACCGAACAGCGCGAGCTGCGCCGCCAGCTCACCACCGCCCTCGCCTATCCCCTGCTGCTCATGGTCGTGGCGGCCGGCGTGGTGCTGTTCTTCCTCTTCTTCCTGCTGCCCCGCATGCAATCGCTCTTCGATTCGCTGGGCGGCAAGGTGCCCGCCTCCACCCAGATCCTCATCGGCCTCGCCCACTTCGCCCTGCACTACGGCTGGATCGTGCTCGCCGCCGCGATCTTCGGCGCCATCTCATTCTGGCGCTGGCGGGAGACGGAGCCCGGCCGCGAGGCCGTCGACGCCGCGTCGCTCAAGCTCCCGCTGCTCGGGCCGTTCATCACCGCGCAAACCGTGCTCGCGATCAGCCAGACGCTGTCGGTGCTGATCGAGAACGGCATCACCACCGCCGAGGCGCTGCGCATGACCGAGCGGCAGATCGACAACCGCACGCAGCGCCACGCCTTCAACGAGGCCATCGGGCGGGTGCTCGAGGGCGAGTCGCTCTCGCTCGCGCTCGGCCGCACGGGCTGCTTCCCCGACCTCGTCATCGACCGCCTGGCGGTCGGCGAGAACACGGGCAACATCGTGCCGAGCCTGAAGGACATCGCCCGCGGCTACCAAAAGAACATTTCCGTGCAGCTCAATTTCTTCACCAACGTCCTCGCCACCGTGATGCTGCTGAGCGTGTTCGCGTTCGTCGCCTTCATCGCCTTCGCCATCGTGAGCGCCATTTTCAAGCTCAGCGGCTCGTTCAAAATGTGACGGAGCCGCGCCCGGCTAGCGGGCGATCTCCACCGACGAAATCTGCATGGTGGCGTTGAGCTGGGCGGGATTCGCACGGTCGGCGATGAGGCTGCACTGCTCGATGCTGATGTAGGGGGCGCGCTTGCCGAGCTCGACGTAGAAATGCTGGAGGGCCGACCAGTCGACCTTGCGCACGGAAAACTGCACGGTGTGCACGGCGAACTGGTCGGTGCGCTCGTCCGGGCGGGCGTCGATCTGGGTGTTGGGCAGGCCCGCGGCCAGGGTGTTGAGCACCCCCTGCAGGGCCGCGGAGTCGAGCGTGCGGGCGGGATCCAGCTGGGCGATGGCGCGCTTGGACGCCGCGTCGACGTCGGAGCGGCGGCCGAGCCAGTCGCGCTGGACGGCGAGATCCTCCGAGGTGCGGTGAAAATCGCGCGCAAAACGGCCCGCGCGGCCGGCGAAGCTGGAAAACCACCAGACCGCAAAGATCAGCACAAAACCGACGAGAAGAATCTTTTCGCGCAGGAGGAGGCTGAGAAAATAGGTCCGGAATGCTTTCATGACGCGGTCGCGGGCTGGAGCGCCTCGGGTTTGAAGGTGACGACAAACGTGAAGGTGGAAACGCCGTCGCGCGTGCGCTGGTCGCGCAACTCGACCTGCGCGCAGGCGGGCAGGCCGCTGAGCGCCGTCTGGTAGCCGCCGACATCGACCGGCGTGCTGGTCTGCGCCTCGATCTCGAGCGTGTAGAGGCCGGTGGTGGTGGTGCGGAGGAACTGCACGCTGGCCGGCTTGGGTCCGCTGATGAGCGCGATCATCTCAAAGGGCAGAAGCCGCTTGGTCGAGAGTTCGCCGATGCGATCGGCCAGGCTTTGGGCGGACTTGATCTTCTCCACGGCGGGCGATTGCGCCACGCCGACGGCAAGGCGGGATTTCTGCCAGAGTTTGCCCCCCAGCAGCGTGACTTCGCCGAGGACGCAGAGCGCGAGGGCGGCGGCACAGCCGAGGAAAAGGCGCCAGAGCATGAGGTCGCGCGCCCGATGGCGGCGGCGGAGGGCGAGCTCCTCCTTGTCACGCACGTCGAGCTGGTCGCCGAGCGCCGCAGGCAGGGTCGAGACGTGGTCACCGGAGTGAAAAACCAGCTCGTCATCGCGGTCGGACGGCGCGGCCACGGGCGCGGCCGGCAGGTCGACGACCTTCAGGCTCCCGCCGGCGGCGCGGAGCAGCTCTTCGCGCACCCGGGCGTACTCTTCCTGGGTCGCCTCGGGCGCAAGGGACTGGGCCAGGATTTTGTCCGGCACCTGGCCGTCGCGCCAGTGCACCGCGGTAACGCCGTCGGCCGCGGGAATCACCAGCGTGGTACCGGGCTTTTTTTCCAGGCCAAACAGCGCGACAAAGGCCGGAAGCACCAGGTCGGCCTCCGCCCAGGCGGCCGTCTGCTCACTGGTGAATCGCTTGCGATAAGCGGCGTAGAGCAGCGCGAGCGGAGCGCCGGGCGGGTGGTAAAATCCGTAGTAAAGCTGCGCCAGCGGAAACGGCGCGATGGCTTCGAGCGCGAGCTCGACCTGCGAAACGAGGTCGGCGGGCGTGGCGGCGTCGGCAACGGGAACGGCCCGGACAAAGAACATCGTGTCGGGCAGCAGCACGACACTGGGCGCCGGCGTGGCGTTTTTAAGAAAGCTGGATAGCGAGACAGGCATGCTCAGGCGGAGGGAGGGGTGTCGGACGAAGACGGAGGTTTGGCCGCATTCTCAATGATTTCTTCATGAATTTCCAAAAGAGTAAATGGGTAATTGAGCTGGACGACGGGTGCCGCCTGGCTGCTGTTGGCAGGGGACGGGGTGGCCGGAGTGCCGGCCGCGCTGGCGGCGCCGGTGGTCCCGGCGGTGGGATTCTGGCTGTTGGCGGCGGGAGTGGGAGAATTCGGGTTGTTCGGAGTGGTGGCGTCCGTGCTGGTTGACGTGGCAACTTGCTCATCGGATGCAACTGTTTTCGCCCCGTTGGGCGGGGCGATCACGGTGGTGAGGCTGAAGCTCGTATTGGCATCATGGACCGTCACGGTGATCCGCAGGGCAAGAATTTCCGTGCCGACGCCCTTGGGCAGCGTCTGCGCGCCAAAGAGATTGGTGGCATCGGTCGTGCTCTTGAAATAGCCGGGACCCTGCTGCTGGTAGTCGCCCGTGCCCTTGAGATAGGAGGAAATCTGCTGCTGGAACGAGGAATTGGGCTGGCCGAGCGCGGTGAGGGTGTCGGAAGCAGCCGAATTGAGATTGGGCTGGCTGAAATCATAGAGCGAAAAGGCCGCGGCAAAGCGGTGCCAGAGGTCGTTGGGATGGCCATCTTCGTCGTAGAGTTTTTCCCGCACGAAATCAATGTCCGCGAGTTCGTCGAACGTGCGCAATGAGCGCTGCGGCGCGGTATAGGGAATGGGCGCCCGGTCATAATCGGTCGTGCCGGCGGTGGTGGCGGACACATGGTCCTTGCGCATCCACGTGAGCAGGGCGTCGGACATCTGCTCCGCATCGGACTGCGTGAGGCCCCAGGATTGAAAAAGGCTGGTGAGCTGGGGGGCATCGGCGTGCGGCAGCGAGAGCTTGCCGCTCTCGTCCTCGAAGGTGACCTCGATGGTGCGGCCCGAGGTGGGCTCGTAGCCGGCGAAATCCAGCGGATCGCCCCAACCTTCGGCGGGGCTGTGCAGGGCGCCATCGACCTGGAGAAATTCGTTGAGCACCCCCAGGGTCACCTCCAGCGCGGAGTAGGCGTCGACCCGCAGGCGGTTGGAGGCGGCAGCCCGCGCCTCGACGAGGAGGTCATTGCTGGCCTTGTCGATGAACGCCACCAGCGCAAACGCGGTGAAGAGGATCGTGATCAGCACGACCAGCAGCACGGAGGCTTTTTTCGAACGGCGCATGGTTCAATAATCCGGCAGGCCCTGCCCGGGCGTGAGCAGGGTGATGACGGTTTCGCGCGTCAGCGAACCGTAGGCAAAATGGAGGCGGATCCGCTGCGGGGTCTCAGGCTGGCCGGAGGTGTCCTTGCGGAGCGTGGTCTCGGTCTGCCAGCGCTTGTCGTCGGAATCGTAATAGTCGTAGGCGAGCGCGGTGGCAAAAGGCGTGACGAGCACCTCGCGCGGCGGATCGTCGGCAAAATGTTTTTCCAGTTTCGAATGCCAGAGCAGGTAGAGGCCTTCGCCCTGGCGGACCTGCAGCGAGCAGATGACATCGGGCAGCGGCGCCCCGGGCCAGTTGAAAAGGCGGCAGCCGTTGGGCAGCTCAAACGTGAGCAGGTTGTCGCTGATGCCGCTCGCCGGGCGGATTTCCTGCGGGGAGACCGGCGCGGTGCCGGACCGCGCCTCCGGCGGAAGCGAGGCGGTGTGGAGCTGCTGGGCGAGGAACCGGGTGACCCCGCGGACATGCAGCTCGAAGAGCCGCGATTCGCTCCGGCGGCCCCACAGCTCGCCCATCGAAAAAATGAACGTATTGAGCGAGACCACGACCAAGGCCACCAGCGCGAGCGCGAGCAGGATTTCCAAGAGCGTGAACGCGGCCCCGCGGGCGGGCGCGGAGGCACGCCCGGGACAGCGCAGGGTCTGGCGGCGCACGGGGTTCATCATTTTGGCGCAACCCCCTGGATTTTCTCAATGCGGGTCTTGACGTCGGCCAGCAGTTTCGTACGCGCCGTCGGCTCGGACCAGGTCGGACGCAGGATCATGAAATTTTCCGTGACGGTTTCCGGAACGTGCTTCACGGGGTCATCGATTTCACAGGTGAAGGTGACGGAGAAAACATCGACCGTCGGGGTGGGATCGATCTGCGCGTGCCAGCGGACATGGCTGCCGTCGGTGTCATCGAAGGCCCCGCCCTGCTCGGCCTGGTCGTGATCGGCCGTGACGAGCAGCTGGGAGCGCGCGAACTCCAGGCCCTCCGTGCGCGCGTTGGCCTTCTGGGCCAGGTCGTAACCGTTGAGGACGTTGACGTAGGCCGAGCCGAGCACGACGGCGGCAAAGGTGAAAATCATGAGCGCAACCAGGACCTCGAGCAGCGTAAAGCCGCGCGGGAGGGGCTGGCGCCCGGGCGATGGCGCACGCGCGGTCATTTTTTTACCTCCAGCATTTCGGCGCAGGTCCAGGGATCGATCGAGATAAAGCTGGCCGCGGCATTATGGCGGAATTGGACACGAAAGGGCGTGCAGGTGCCGTCGTCATAAAAGGTCACGAAAGGCAGCCCCTGCGTCTCGACCAGCTCGCCGCCGATCAGGACGAGGTTGTTCGTTTTCTGAAGGGGCAGAAAATCGACGGTGAGCTTGTCCGTCGCCGTGGTCACAGGCAGCGTCTGCGTGCCGCCGGCGTCAGTCGCAACGACGAAGGCCTTGGCTTTGGCGTCAAAGCTGAGGCGGACTTCCTGCTGCGAAGTGAGCGCCTCCTTGCGGGCCTCGGTCAAGCCCTTCCAAAACATGTCCTCCGCCGTCACGGCCGTGTCGCCGACGAGGCCGGAGGAAAGACTGACAGTCGCGCTGATCAGCAACGCCAGCAATGCCAGCGCGAGCAGGATTTCCAGCAGCGTGAACGCGGCGCATGGCGCGCGCTGCGTCCGCCCGCCGGCCTTCGCCGGCGTGGCGAACAAGCCCGCCGGGCGCTCCACTGCCGCGGTCATGCTTCACCAATTGCCGATGTCGTCGCCCGTGCCGTCCTGCTTGTCGGGGCCCTTCGACCAAATATCGTAGCCGTTTTTATTGTGCGTCCCGGGATAGCGATACTGGTAGGGCTCGCCCCACGGATCCAGCGGCAGCTTGCCGTCAGCGAGATAGGGGCCGCGCCAGGCATCGGCGTTGCTGGCCGGCGGCGTGACGAGGGCGTTCAAACCGTCGGTCGTCGAGGGAAAGCCGCCCATCGACATGCGATAGGTGTTGAGCGGTATCTTGATGCTTTCCTGCACAAAGACCTTGGCGATCGTCTCCTGGCTGTTGCCAAAAATCTTGTCGAGATTGGTGACGGCAAGACCGACCAGGAGCCCGAGGATGGCGAGCGCGATGAGGATTTCGAGCAGGGTGAACGCCCGCGCCGCACGGCGGGGCTGGGAAGGAGTTTGGAGGAACATGGCGGAATGAAGATGGAGACGGGACGGCCTTTGTCGAGACGCAGCCGCGACCAGAAAAGTTGCACCCAAAATAAAACTGGTGCCCCCGCCCGGACTTGAACCGGGATGCGCGGTTTAGGAAACCACTGCTCTATCCAGTTGAGCTACGGGGACAATGCGCGGAAGCGTGCGAATGGGGTGCAATTTTGCACGCAAAAATGCGGGTTGACAACCGGTCCGCCGGCGGCAACTTCACACCTCCCGTCGCCATGAGCACCCAAGAAGAACCAAAGCCGCGCAGCCTTACACCGGAAGAGTTTCCCTTCACCGCGCCCCAGATGATGAGCCGTTATGTCACCGACACCGGCAAGATTCTGCCGCGCAAATACACCCATCTCTCCGCCAAGCAGCAGCGCACGATCACCCGGACGCTGAAAACCGCCCGCAACCTGCTGCTCGCGCCGTAATCCAGCGCATCACACAGACTTTCCGCAGGCCGGGGCTTTGACTCCGGCCTTTTTTGCGCCATGACCGCCCGCTCCCCCGCCAGAGTCTATCGCGGCACCCCGCGCAACCTGGCCTTCCTCGCCCGCCGGCTGCGCGCCGGCGAACTCGTCGCCGTCCCAACCGAGACGGTTTATGGCCTGGCGGCGAATGCACTCGACGCCCGCGCCTGCGCAAAAATCTTCCGCGCCAAGGGCAGGCCGGCCAATGACCCGCTCATCGTGCACATCCATGCGCTCGCCCAGCTCGGGACGCTGGCCGAGTTCGGCGATGCCGCGCGCCGCCTGGCGGGAAAATTCTGGCCTGGCCCGCTCACCCTGGTGCTGCCGAAAAAGTCCATCGTGCCGGCCATCGTGACCGCCGGGTTGCCCAGCGTGGCCGTGCGCATGCCGCGCCATCCGCTGATGCGCCGGCTGCTGCGCCTGTGCGGGCGTCCGCTGGCCGCGCCAAGCGCCAATCCTTTCGGCTACGTGAGCCCGACCACGACGGAACACGTCCGCGCCGGGTTGGGGAAAAAAATCCGCTTCATTCTCGAAGGAGGGCCGACCGATATCGGCCTCGAGTCGACCATCGTCGATGTGCGCGACCCGCGGCGGCCCCGCCTGCTGCGGCCGGGCGCGATCACCCGCGCGCAGATCGAGGCCGTGCTCGGGCAGAAGCTGCATTCGGCCCCGGCCCGCGCGGCGGCCCGCGCCCCCCTGCCCGCGCCCGGCCTGCTGGCGCGCCATTACAGCCCGCGCACACCGCTGGTCCTGCACAAAAAACTTTCCCCCGCCCTCGCCGCGAAAGGCAATGCCGCCGAGGCTTGGCTTTTTTTCGCGCAGCCACCCGGACCGGCCAGCCGGAATATCTTCTGGCTCGATGCGCGCGGCGATGCGCGCCGCGCCGCGCACCGGCTGTTTGGCCTGCTGCGCACCCTCGACGGCCGGGGATTCAGGAAAATCCATGCAGAGCTGGCCCCGGGCCACGGGCTCGCCGAAGCGATCAATGACCGGCTCCGCCGCGCGGCCGGCCAGGGCCACGCTTAGCATTCCTAGCGCGGGCGCATCGCAGCGGCCAGCTCCGTCAGCACGCGTTCGTTTTGCGCGCGCAGGCCCACGGTAATCCGCAGCCATTCCGGCAGGCCGTAGGGTTTGAGCGGGCGCACGATCACGCCGCGCCGCTGCAGCGTGTCGAACACACCCGAGCCATCGCCCACCTTGACCAGGATGAAATTCGCCACGCTCGGCACGAATTCCAAGCCCATGGCGCGGAAGCCGGCCTCGAGCTGGCGCAGGCCCGCACGGTTTTCCGCCGCGCACTTCGCCGCAAACGCGCTGTCGTCGAGCGCCGCCAGCGCCGCCGCCTGCCCGATGGCGTTCACGTTGAACGGCTGCCGCACGCGGTTGAGCAGTGCCGCGAACTCCGCGCTCGCATAGCCGTAGCCCACGCGCAGCGATGCCAGTCCGTAGATTTTCGAAAACGTCCGCAGGCAGATCACCTTGCGCCCCTCGCGGATGAGCGGCCGCAGGTCCGGTGGATTTTCCTGAAACTCCGCGTAGGCTTCGTCGAATGCGAACACCACATGTTCGGGCAGGCCGCGGACAAACGCCACGATCTCCGCCTCGCTGTTCGCCGTGCCCGTGGGATTGTTCGGGCTGGGCAGAAAAACGAGCTTGGTGCGCGGCGTCACCGCGCGCGCCATCAAGCCAAGATCATGCCGGAAATTCACCAACGGCACCTCGACCGGCCGCGCACCGAACAGCAGCGTCACCAGCTTGTAAACGGCAAAGGCCGGCGCGCCCATCACGACCTCGTCGCCCGGCTCAAGTAGCGCGTGGCCGAGCAGCTCGATGATTTCATTCGAGCCGTTGCCCACCACGAACTGGCCGGCACCCAGTCCGTAAACTGTCGCGAGCTTCTGCCGCAGCGCGACACAGCCGCCATCCGGATACAGGGCGCCCTGCTCCAGCGCACGTCGCGCCGCCTCGACCGCGCGCGGCGACGGGCCGGCCGGATTTTCATTCGACGCCAGCTTGATGATACCGGCGGGATCCAGCCCCAGCTCGCGCGCCACGTCCTCAATGGGCCGGCCCGGCTCATAAACCGGTTGCGCCAGCACCGACGGCTTGACCAACGACTCAATTTTCATCCCACCACCACAACACAAATCGACACGCGCGCAAAAGCCTTTTAATGCCACTCCATGTTCCGCCGCCTGCATTTCGCCGCCGCGTTCGTTTTCATCCTGCCGTTTTTCGCCCGCGCCGGCGATGCGCCCGATACGGGTGAGATCAACGGCGCCAGGTTCGCCATCGCCCGCCCCGCGTACTGGAACCACGGCCTGCTGCTGCTCGCCCATGGCTACCGGCCCGAGTCCGCCCCGCTCGTGGCCGATCTCGATTCCGACCAGCCCGCCTGCCGCGCGCTTCTCGACGAAGGCTGGATGATCGCAACCACCAGCTATCGCCGCAATGGCCTGATCATTGGCGACGCCGTGGCCGATCTCGATGCGCTCCGCGCTTACATCGCCAAAACCTACGGTCCGCCCAAGCGCGTTCTCCTCGAAGGCGAATCCATGGGCGGCACCATCGTCACCCTCATGGCCGAACGCGACGACGAGCTTTACAGCGGCGCCATTGCCATCGATCCGGCCCTCGAACTCCACGAGCCCGGCCAGGGCCTTGATCTCCAGCCAAAAATTCCACTCATTTTCCTCGCCAACCAGACCGAGATCAGCGGCGCGCGCCACTACCTCAGCACCAACGTCCCGCGCAACAAGGACGATCCGCGACCCATCATTTTATGCGTTTCGCGCGATGGCCACGCCAATGTCAATCAAAGCGAGCGCCTCGACGCCCGGCGCACGCTCATTGCCTGGCTTGAACATGGCCCGGCCCTGCTTCCGCGACCCGACCCCAAAACCGGGACTTTTGATGCCACCCACCCGGCCGCACCGCAACCTTCGCAGGTCGCCTTCGCCCCCGACGACCACAGCTTCGACGCCCGCGTCACCGCCATCGATGCCTTCACCGGAAACATCATCCTCAACGCCCAGTCCGACGACCTGGCGCGCCTCGGCCTCGGCATAAATTCCCGCTTCCAGCTCACCGCGCACGGGCAGGACTACCGCGTGCTCTATGGCCACGACTTTTCCAGCGCAAAACGGGGCGCCTGGGTGGCCTTTCCCAGCGCCGACGGCTTTTTCCTGGTCGCGCGCAATCTCGGTGACGCCGCCGGCACCGCCCATCTCGCCGTCGGTGACACCGTCACCCTCCGCCGCTACGAAGACGCCGCCGGTCCGCAGTATTGAAGGACTGCGCCAGCCGACCTTGCTCCTTTATACGTTTATCTGGCGGCATAGGCCGGCCGCAAAAAAATCCGGTAGGCCAGCGCCGCCGCCAGTCCGCCCGCCAGCGGCGCGAACACATAGACGATCAGCCAGCCCCAGCCATTGGCGGTGAAGGGCACGCAGCCCCAGCCGGCGAGCGCGCTCCATACGCGCGGCGCGAGATCGCGCGCCGGGTTGAAAGCCGCCTGCGTCAGCGGGGCAAGCAGCGAGATGAGCGCCGTCACCATCAGCCCGATCATGGCCGGCGCCAGTTCCCGCGGACGGCCGGCATTGCCTTCGTCGGTCGCACCCAGCACCACCAGCACGAGCAGCGCGGTGCCCAGCGCCTCGCATAAAAATGCACCACCGGTTCCCACCAGCGCGCGGTGTGCCGCCGTCAATGGCTGACCGCCGGGATTCGGATAAAATTCACCGAAAACCATCGCCGTCGCCTCGCTGCCGGCCATGCCACGCACAATTCCGTGCGCAGATTCGTAAGCCCGCAGCGCGCCCGCATACACCGCGTGCAATGCCGCGGCGGCCGTGAACGCCCCGCCAAACTGTGCCGCCACATAGCCGCCGATCCGCCGCGCCGGAAATCGTCCGCATGCCGCGAAGGCGCACGTCACCGCCGGATTGAGATGCGCGCCGCTCAGCGCACCGGTGAGATGAATGGCCAGCGCGATGCCCAGTCCCCACACGATGGCCACCTGAAATATGCCCACCTGCGCGCCCAGCAGCGTTGCCGCCGCCACGGATCCGCAGCCGAAAAATACCAGCAGGAACGTGCCCAGAAATTCGCCCACCACCCAGGCCGGCACTTTCATCGCCTGAACCCCGCCTCGCCATCAAGCTTGAACTCCCCGCCGATGCTGCGCACCGCCACCGCATCAAGCAGCTTTTCGTCGGGAAAGGCACAGAAGAGCTCCACCCGCCGCGCCATCTGCGACGCCACCTGCACATAAAACCGGTATCTTTCCTCCTCCGTGCCTTCGACCGCCGCCGGGTCAGGCGAACCCCAGTGCGCGATCATCGGCCGGCCCGGCCACACCGGGCATGCCTCGCGCGCGTGGTCGCACACCGTGATCACGAAATCGAATTTCACGTGGCGAAACTCGTCCCACGATTTCGAACGCGCGTCGCCCGCCTCGAGGCCGTATTTCTCGCGCAGCACGCGCACCGCCAGCGGATTCACCCGGCCGATCGGATTTGACCCCGCGCTGAACACCTCGAAGCGGCCGCGGCCCTTTGCGCGCAAAAGATACTCGCCGAGGATGGAACGGGCCGAATTGCCGGTGCACAGAATCAGGACTTTAAATGGAGGTCTTTGCGTCATGAAAAATCGGGATTATTTCTTCACCGGCGCGCAACCGCATGGGCTGGTCTCGGCAAATTGCCGCACGCGCCGGCCCAGCCGCGCGAGGTCGCGCTGGAAAACCGGCTCCTCCCGCGCGCAATCCCGCAGGCAGGCCAGATTTGCGCGCAGCTCGCGCGAGCGCCTTTTCGCAAGCGCGTAAATCATCCAGTTGCCCTCGCGCCGCGCCGCCACCAGCCCGCGCCGCCGGAGATAGCCGAGATGCTTGGAGATCTTCACCTGCGGCTCGCACAGCACGTCCTGGAAATGGCACACGCACAGCGGCCCGCGCAGCAGAAGATTGAGCAGGCGCAGCCGCGTGCGGTCACACAGGCACTCATAGATTTCAACCAGCTCCATGGCGAATCCATATTCCGCTATGAGAATATAGATCAAGGCCAAAATCCGGCCGGCGCGTTGCGCATTGCCTTCCGCCCGGCGATCCCTAAAAAACGGCGGTCACCACGATTCCGGCATGAAAAAATACCTCGTTGAATTCATCGGCACCTTTTTCCTCGTTTTCACCGTCGGCATGACGGTGATCTCGCCCGGGGCGGGCGCGCTCGCGCCGCTCGCGATTGGCGCCTCCCTCATGATCATGGTCTTCGCCGGTGGGCATGTCTCCGGCGGACACTACAATCCCGCCGTCACGCTCGCCGTCTGGCTTCGCGGCCGGTGCGACACGAAGGACGTCGTCCCCTACTGGGTGGCGCAGCTCGCGGCGGCCGCCCTTGCTGCCTGGCTCGTGCATTTCTTCAAGGCGCCCATCGAGCCCAGCCCGCTGCCCATCGGCGTGAAGGCCGCATTGCTGGCCGAGTTTCTGTTCACCTTTGCGCTCGCCTGGGTCGTGCTCAACACGGCGACGGCCAGGGGCACGGCCAACAACTCGTTCTACGGCCTGGCCATCGGCATGACGGTCATGACCGGGGCGTTCGCCGTCGGCGACGTGTCAGGGGGTGCCTTCAACCCGGCAGTCGCCACCGGGATCACCCTCATGGGCCTTTCAACCTGGGGCCACTACTGGATTTTCCTCGTGGGCGAACTGGGCGCCGCCGTCGCGGCGGCCCTCGCCTTCAAGTTCGTCAACGGCACGGACTGAGCCCGCCTCAGCGCCGCATCCCGCGGTGCAGCCGGCTCGCAGGCTTGGCCTGCGCCGCCGTCGCCTCGGACTGCGCCTTCTCGTCGAACAGCGCGGAATAAATGTAAGGGAAGCCTTCCACCTTTTTCCGCTCGATAGCGGCACCGACAAAACGCTCGATGCTGCGCGCGTCGCGCACGTCGTCCTCGGTCACAAGCGTGAACGCGTCGCCGGTGTTCTGCGCCCGCCCCGTGCGGCCGATGCGATGCACGTAATCCTCGGGATTCTCCGGTACGTCGTAATTGATGACGTGTGACACGCCGGCGATGTCGAGGCCGCGCGCGGCGATGTCGGTCGCCACCAGTACCTCGAATTTGCCCGATTTGAACCCATCGAGCGCCTCGACGCGTTCGCGCTGGCTGCGGTCGGAATGCATCACGCCGACCGTGTGGCCCTTGCTGATCAGCCGGTGCGCAATGCGGTCGGCGCCCATCCGCGTGCGGCAGAAGATGAGCACGCTCTTGAAGTCCGTCTGTTCCAGCAGCAGCTGCAGCAGATCAAACTTCTGCGAGGCCACCACGGGATAAAAGGCGTGCGCCACCGTCTCGGCCGCCGAACGCTGCCGGCCGATGCTGATGCGGGCGGGATCGCGCACCGCCCACGCGGCGAGCTGCTCGATTTCCGGCGGCAATGTAGCGGTGAAAAACAGGGTCTGCCGCGCCTGCGGGCACTTTTGGACGATGCGCCGGACATCTGGCAGAAAACCCATGTCGAGCATGCGGTCGACCTCGTCGAGCACGAGCACCTCGATTTTATCGAGCGAACAGTTGCCCTGCTCGAGATGGTCGAGCAGCCGGCCCGGCGTGGCCGCGAGCACATCCATCCCGCGGTGCAAGTCGTCCGTCTGCTTGCCGTAGCCCACGCCGCCATACACGACGGTCGTGCGCAGGTCGGTGAACTGGCTGTAATCCTTGAACGCCGCCTCGACCTGCAGGGCCAGTTCGCGCGTCGGCTCGAGGATCAGGCAGCGCAGTGTGCCATGCCCGCCAAATCGCTGTAAAATCGGCAGGGCGAAGGCCGCCGTCTTGCCTGTGCCCGTCTGGGCCGAACCGATCACGTCGCGCCCCGCCAGCACCAGCGGAATCGCCTGCTGCTGGATCGGCGTCGGTTCCGTGTAGCCCTTTTGCTGCACCGCGTAAGCGAGCGCGTCGTTCAAGCCGAGGCGAGAGAAAGCCGTGTCCATTTTTGGCACGTCGACCCGCGGCTTCGGCGGCGTCCGGCGCGGGGCTGGAGCAGGCGCGGATGCAGCGGGCGGTGGCGCGGACCGGGCCTTGGGCGGCTCGTGCCGCGGGCGATGATCCCGGCGGGGACCGCCACCGGATTTGGGCTGCGGCTTCGCCCCATGCTCCGGCCTGTGCCCGTGCGGCTTGGCCGGGCTATGGGCCGGTTTCGGATCTGGCTTGGGTGCGGGTGCACCGCGTAACTTGGCAAACAACTTTCGTAACATGTGAAATAGACGGAAAACACCAGCTTTCGCGTTTCGCCCGGCTTGGCAATCCCTGATGTTTGCCTCCATGGACCACAGCCAGTGACACAGGAAGACCTGAGGATTCCCTGCAGGGAAGCTCCACTTGGGCCTTGGGGTCCAGCAACGCAAAAGGGTTCCTGTAAAAATACTTCCGCTGCTTACGCCTGAACATATCACCCCAGGCCTTCGTGCTTGGCTTGCATGCAGCTTGTACACAAGTTCGCCTTCTCACCAGCACCATGCAGCCCGACGTTTCCTGGCTCGTCCGCCTCAGTGTTGATCAAGGCTTGTTGACGCTCGCACAGGCTGCACACGTCCGCAGTGTGCTCGGCGATTCCGCCGGGCTGATCGATTTCGCCCAGAAACTCATCGATGATGGCATCGTTAATGATGTCGCCCTGCTCGAAAAAATCGCCGGCGTGGCCCTGGCCAAGGGCAAGGACGGCCCACCCGTCAGCGATCCGTTCGACGAAAGAGAACCGGTTGCCGCCGCCGAACCAGACAAACCCGAGTTTCCCTTCGACCGGCTGACTGCAATGGATGACGTCGCGCTCGCCACCGCGTTGCGCGAATTGCTTCGCGCCACCGCGAAATCCGGCGCGAGCGACCTCCATCTTTCGACCGGCGCGCGACCCTTCATCCGCAAGAACCGGGAGCTTGCATTTCTCAGCGACCATACGCTCACGGCCGACGGCGCGCTGCGCCTCAACACCGCCCTGCTTTCCTCCGGCCAGCGGAAAATCTTTCTCGAGTGCCACGACTACGATTACGCCCTGGCCGTTGGTGCCGCCGACCGTTACCGCGTAAACCTGATGTTCCACAAGCAGGGCGCGGCCGGTGCCTACCGCATGGTGCCTGCGCAGGCGAAATCACTCGCCGATCTCGGCTTCACCACGCACCTCGAGACGCTGAAGCGCCTGCTCTCCTACCACAACGGACTCATTCTCATCACCGGCCCGGTCGGCGCGGGCAAGACCACCACGCTCGCCGCCATGGTCGCCTACCTCAACGAAACGCGCGAGGACCACATCATCACTGTCGAGGATCCCATCGAGGTCGTGCAACCCGCGCGCGGTTGCAACGTCACGCAACGCGAGGTCGGCGGGCACACGAAATCATTTGCCGCGGCGCTCAAGGGGGCGCTCCGCGAAGACCCCGATGTGATTGTCATAGGCGAACTGCGCGATCTTGAAACCATCGAGATGGCCGTAAGCGCCGCCGAGACCGGCCACCTCGTCATCGGCACGATGCACACCAGCGACGCCGCCACCACGCTCAACCGCCTGCTCGATGTCTTCCCGCCCGCCCAGCAGACGCAGATTCGCGCCACTGTGGCCGAGAGCCTGCGCGGCATCGTCTGCCAGCGCCTCCTCTCCGCCAACGACGGCCAGCTCGTGCTGGCGTGCGAGATCCTTATCAACAATCTCGCCATCGCCAGCCTCATTCGTGAAGGCAAGTCCACCGGCCTGCGCAACACCATGGAGACCGGCGTGCGGGACGGAATGTGCCTGATGGACAATGTCATCTTCGGTCTCTGGCAGGAGGGCAAAATCTCCCGGGAAACTGCGCTTGCCAACATCACGAACCGCGTATTGCGCGGAAAAATTTCGTAACCATGCAACGCTCACCCTCACCCAGAAAAACCGGGCGGGCACGCGCGAATCGATGGTCCACGGGGAAATGCGTTTAGGAGCGGGCGCATGCATTCTGAATCAGCCCGCAAACCGCCGTTTGGTCCTGCATAATTCTTAATCCATGCCCGCCATCGACCAGCTCCTCCGCACCATGATTGAAAAGGGCGGATCCGATCTGCACCTGACCATCGGGCTCCCGCCCAAGGCGCGCATCTCCGGCACGCTCCAGCCCATCGCCGACGCACCGCTTGACGCCGTGACGACAGAAAAAATTTTACGGGAAATCTGTCCGGAAAAACGCTGGGCCGATTTTCTCGAACACCGCGACCTCGATCTCGCGTACGAAGTGCCGGGGCTTGCGCGTTTCCGCGGCAATTTTCTCTACAACCACTGGGGCCAGGCGGCGGTCTTCCGGCAGATTCCGGTGAAAATCCTTTCGTTCGACGAGCTCAAGCTGCCCGCCGCGCTGAAAAAATTCTGCCATCTGAACGAAGGCCTCGTCCTCGTCACCGGCCCGACCGGCAGCGGCAAATCCACCACACTCGCGGCGATGATCGACTACATCAATTCGAACTTCGCAAAACACATCATCACCATCGAGGACCCGATTGAATTTGTGCATCCGGTGAAAAAATCCGTCATCGTGCACCGCGAGGTCGGCGAACACACGTCGTCATTCGCCGCCGCGCTCAAGGGAGCGATGCGCCACGACCCCGACATCGTGCTCCTCGGTGAAATGCGCGAACTTGAAACGATCAAGCTCGCGCTCGGCTGCGCGTCGATGGGCATGCTGGTGTTCGGCACGCTTCACACCAACAATGCGCCGAAAACCGTGGATCGCATCATCAACGCATTTCCCGGCGACGAGCAAAACCAGGTTCGCGTCATGCTGGCCGGCTGCCTCGCCGGCGTGGTTTCGCAACTCCTCTGCAAGCGTGTGCCCAAGGGTCGCTGCGCCGTGCACGAAATCCTGCTCCAGCATGAGGCATTGCCCAATACCATTCGCAGCGGGCAGATTGCCAACATCCGCGCCATCATCGAGGGAGGTTCCAGCGAGGGCATGATCACCATGGATCAGAGCCTGATGAACCGCGTACAGGACGGCAGCATCGAGGCCAAGGAGGCCTACATGAAGGGCACGAACAAGGCCCACTTTGCATCCCTGCTCAAGCCCGGCGACCTCTGACCGCCAGCTTTAAGTTTTCCCGGTTCTTCGCGGCAAAATAAAATCACTGGGATCGCAACCGGCGGGTGCGCTTCGCCCATAAAATCAGGATTACACCCGCGGTGAACCCGCCCGCGTGGGCCCACCAAGCAACACCACCCGCCTCCCCGGCCCCGCTCAACAGCGAGCCGACGCCGTTAAGCGCCTGGAACACAAACCATACCGCCAGAAATAAAAACGCCGGCACAGGGATGACCGGCACGATCCACGGCACAAGGGTGTAGACCCAAGCCGTCGGAAATAAAATCATGTAGGCCCCGAGCACACCCGAGATGGCGCCGCTCGCGCCCAGCATCGGCAGGGTCGAGCCGGGATCGACGGCGATTTGCAAGGCGGCCGCACCGAGCCCGCAAAGCAGATAAAACAATGCAAACCTCATCGAGCCCAGCCGGTCCTCGATGTTGTCGCCGAAGATCCAGAAAAACCAGCAGTTGCCGACCACGTGCGCCAGCCCGCCGTGCAGAAACATGTGCGTGAAAAGCGTCGCCCATTCGCGCGGATCGCCCCGGGCCGCAACCAGCCGGGCCGGCACAAGCGCGTGGGCCCTAATGAAGGCGTCGAGCGCATGCGGCCCCTGCAGGGCGAGCAGCACTTCATAAGCGAACACGCCGAGATTCGCGACGATGATCAATACCGTCACGACCGGCGCCCGGCGCGTTGGATTCTCGTCCCACAACGGCAGCATGTCTGCCGTTTTCGACAAGAGTATGCAGCACGGCGATAAAATTCTCGCCTGCGCAGGGCTCCCCGCCCCAACTTATCCACTCTCGCGCCGACGATGCCCGCCGCCCGTATTCAATCATCCGCTTCGCTCCCGCGCCTCAGCCCCGCCCAACGCCACGCGCTCCGCGCCCGCCTGCGCGCAGCCGTGCGCGATGCCAGCCTGGCCGACCTCGCGCCCGAGAAAACGGACGCCAACCGCGCGGCGGATGCGGGCCCCTTTTGGGAGCTTGAGCCGGCGCCGCTGGTGCTGCCCGCGGCGGAGTGGGCACAGATCGAAGCCGGCCTGCGCCAGCGCGCGCGCTTCGCCAACGCGTTTCTTTTCGACATTTATGGCGGCCAGCTCGTGCTGCGCGAGGGCCTGCTCCCGCCCGAGATCGTGCTCAGCGATCCCTATTACCGCCGCGCCTGCCTCGACCTCGAACCCGACCGGGCGCGTCCCGCGATGCTGATGCGCTTCGATCTCGTAAAGACCTCCGCCGGGTGGCAGATCGCCGCCACGCGCACCAACTCCCCGGTCGGCCTCGGCTACGCCGTGCAAAACCGGCGCTTTCTCTCGCAGGAGGCCGGCGAACTGTACCGGGTGCTGCCCGACTATCACAGCATCGTCAATTTCCCCCTCCAGCTTATCGACGCATTGAAGCAGCTTGCCCCGGCTGCCGCGCTCGACCGCGCCGGCGGCCCGGCCATCGTCCTGCTCACCGCCCGCCCACTCGACCCGTTTTACACCGAGCACAGTTTTCTGGCCCGAAAAATGGGCCTGCCTCTCGTGCAGGGCGACGACCTGCTCGTGCTCGACAACTGCGTTTACTTCAAAACCATCGCCGGGCTCGAGCCGGTTGATGTCATTTACCGCCGTCTCAACGACGCGCACATCGACCCCGTCGTCTTTTCCACCGACCGCGAGACCGCCGGCGTGCCCGGCCTGCTCCAGTGCATCCGCTGCGGCAATGTCACTGTCGCCAATGCCATCGGCTCCGGCCTCGCCGAAAGCCGCGCCCTCGACGCCTATCTGCCGCGCCTCATGCGCTTTTATCTTGGGGAAAAGCCGCTCCTCCCCGCCCTGCCCACCTATACCTGCGGTGACACGGATCAACTGGACTACGTCCTCGACTCGAACGAAGCGTTCCATCTCCGCGCCGTGCACGATCCCAAACTCGGCGACCCGCGGCTGCACCAGCCCGAGCCCGCGCTGTTCGGCCCGCGCGGCCTCGCGCGCGAAGTACGCGAAAATCCCTTCGGCTACGTCGCACAAAAAATCCCGTCGCCGGCGCCGCTCCAGCCCGGCGTAAAAAATTCGCCGCCCTTCCGCCTCAGCGCCTACGTGCTCGCGCAAGGCCGTGATTTTGCCATCATGCCGGGCGGCCTGGTTCATCTCGGCGCCGGCGATCCGCCGCTTGACCGCGTGGGCCTCACCGCCGACGCGGTCGTCCTGCAGGGTAACACCGTACCCCTCCACGAGGGCCCCGACCTCGACCAGCCGACACCAGCCGCCAATCCTGCCGAGACCACGGCCACGGCGCACACCACACTTGGTTCGCGCACGGCGGAAAATCTTTTCTGGCTCGGGCGCTATCTGGAGCGCGCGGAAACCACGGCAAGGATGCTCTCCATCCTCGACGATGTCGCGCTCGAGGAAATTCCCGCCCGCGACCGGCGCCGCTGGCTGCCCGTCTGGCAGGGACTGCTCGAAGCCACCGGCCACGCCCAGACCCAGCGCATCACCCTGCGCACGCGCCCGCACGAGGCCTTTTCGCCCGAGCTCGCCCGCCGCATGGCGTTCGACGCGCAGCACTCCAGCTCCATCTACACCTCCGTCCACCTCGCCACCGACAATGCCCGCCGCCTGCGCGACCACCTCAGCCCGGAGGCCTGGGTGCTCTTGCCGCGCCTCGTCGCCAGCCTCGACGCCGCGCGGCGCAAGGCCCTCAGCCCGCGCCATCCCGACTTTGAAAGCACGACCGCAAAGGCCGTTGCCCGCGTGCTGGTCGACCTCAACGCCTTTCCCGGCACCGCCGAGCGCACGATGTTGCATGACGCCGCGTGGTATTTCCTCAACCTCGGCGCACACCTCGAGCGCGCCATCATGACCTGCAGCGCACTCCGCCACGCCCTGGGCGCCGGCGATGCCAAAGCCGCCACCGACCGAGAAGCGCCCGAGTTGTCCGCGCTCCTTCGCATGCTTGGCTCGCAGGACGCCTACCGGCGCCTCTATCAGGCGCACAGCCAGCCCCGCTTCATCGCCGACCTGCTCCTGCGCCAGGGTGCCGCGCCGCGCAGCCTTTATCACAATCTCGCCAACATCCTCAACCGGCTGCGCGCCATCCGCGGGGGGCAGGGCGAGCCGGACGCCACCGAACTCGCCGTCGAGGAACTCCTGGCCTCGCTGCGCACGCTGAAGCTGGACCAGTTTTTCTCCGTCCCAACCGGCGATAAAAACCCCGGCTCACCGCATTCGAAAGCCTCGCCTCTCGGTGAATTTCTTGCCGGCTTGCTGGCCCGTCTCAATGCCCTGCAGCCACTGCTCAGCGACCATTACTTCAGCCATCAGGCACGCGTCGCCGCCAGCGCCCAGGCCGAATTAGGATTTTGAGTTCCGCCCCGTCACGCACCACTCCCCTGTGGGGGCGTCTTGTCTTCACGCACGCTTGAGATCCGCCACGCGCCTTCTTCCCGCACCAGCAGATAGCGGTAGCCCGTCCCGCGCCCGTCGGCGGTGAAAATATCCACTGGCAGCACAGCCTGCATGCCGTCATCCAACGCCAGACCGAACTCGGCGCGCGCATTATGTGCGACGGCCGGGTAGGCGCGCCCGACCATGGTCATGAATTGCTCCTGCGAAAACTTTTGCCGCAGACCCTGCGCCGTGAACGCGTAAGCCCCGGCGGCATCACCCGCGCGAAAAGCCGCCAGCTGTTTTGTCACCACAGCCACCAGTTCCTGTTTTGTCTCCGCGCGGCTGTAATGCAGGCCGCTATCATCATCCGCCTGTGCAACCCAGGTCAGGAGGGCCAAACCGGCCGTCACGACCAACATCCGCCAGATGCGTGTGCCGAAAACCCCGGCGCCCCGCCCGCAACTTTCATTGCGCGCGGCCATTCGCTAGCCCTCCACCCCCGCCATCACGCCGCGCAATGTCTTCGCGAGCTCGGCAATGCGATAGGGCTTGGTCACACGCCCGCGAAATCCGTGCACGCGATAATTGGCCAGCACCGGATCGCTCGAATAGCCGCTCGACACGACCGCGCGTACTTCGGGATCGAGCTTGAGCAAATGTTCGATCGCTTCGCGGCCGCCCATTCCGCCAGGCACGGTCAAGTCCATCACCACGAGGTCGAAAGGCCGCCCGTCCGTGTCCGCCGTCTTGTATTCACGGATCACCTCATCCCCGTCCTTCGCCGTCATCACGTCGAAGCCCAGCTTCGTGAGCAGCACCTTCGCCATCTGCCGGATCGGCTCCTCGTCATCCATGAACAAGACCCTGCCCGGCATGGCTTCGAAAGGACTGCGCACGGCGTCGACCTCGACCGGCCGGCTTTGCGCCGCCGGCAGCCAGAGGTTGAAGGTCGTGCCCTTGCCTGGCTCTGACTCCACCTCGATATGGCCATAGTGCTTTTTGATGATGGAATAAACCGTCGCCAGGCCGAGGCCGCTGCCGCTCGTTTTGGTCGTGAAATACGGCTCGAAAATCCGCGGCAGCAGCTCCGGCCGGATGCCCGTGCCCGTGTCGACAAACGAAATTTTCAAATGGTCGCCCGCCGCCAGCGCACCGCCCGATTTCGCGGGAACGGCCTCGTTGCGGAGGGAGATGCTGATCACGCCGCCCCCGGGCATGGCCTGCACGGCGTTGATAACGAGGTTCTGCACCACCTGGCCAATCTGGACTTTGTCCACATCCGCCGGCCACAGCTCCGGATCGGCATGAAAATCACAGCGTACCTTCGAGCCATGCAAGGCAAACTGCGCCGCCTCCTGCACCACCTCGGGCAGCCGCACGGCGGCACGCACCGGCTCGCCGCCCTTGGCAAAGGTAAGCAGCTGCTGGGTCAGGTCGCGCGCGCGCAGCACCCCGCGCTCGGCCTCCTCCAGCCACCGGACCGGGGCGCCGGCGGCCTGTGCATCAATCATCGTCAGGGCAAGGTGGCCCATCACCACCGTCAGGATGTTGTTGAAATCATGCGCAATGCCGCCGGCCAGGATGCCGACGGATTCAAGTTTCGACGTGCGCTGCATCTCGAGTTCCAGCCGGGCGCGCTCCGTCACATCGCGGAACACGAGCACGACGCCCACCGCGCGCCCGCTCATGTCGTGCATCGGTGCGCAGCGGCCCTCGATCAGGCAGGGCTGGTCCTCGCGGCTGACCAGGGCGGTCTGCGGCGGCAGCTCGATGACGCGATCCTCCGCCAGCGCCGCCGTCACCGGCACGGCCACCAGCGCGCGCGTCTTCTCATGCTGCAGCACGCATACTTCGGAAATTTTCCGCCCCACGCCGCCCCCTTCCTTCCAGCCGGTCAGGGTTTCCGCGGCATGGTTGATGAACTGCACCACGCCCTCGGTATCCACCGTGACCACGCTTTCGGCCATCGCGCGCAACATGACGCTCAGCCGCTCACGTTCCGCCGCCAGCGCGGCCTCGGCCCGCCGCCGCTCCGTCACATCGCTGATAAAACCCTGGAAGTAAAGCAGCCGGCCCTGGCCGTCACGCACGGCGCGGACGTCTTCCGAAATCCATTTGGTCGAGCCGTCCCGGCAGCGCACTTCCGATTCGAAGTCCACCACTTCGTCATTGCTGTCCAGCGCGCGAAAAAATTCCGCGCGCCGCCCCGGCTCCACATAAAGATCGCGCGCGATGTGCTCATAGCCCGCGATCATCTCCGCGACATTCACGAAGCCGAGCATGCGCGCCAGCGCCGGGTTGACCGTGCGAAAACGGCCTTCCGGCGTGGATTCATAAACACCCTCAACCGCGCTTTCAAAAAGCGTGCGATAGCGCTCTTCACTCGCGCGCAATGCCTCCGCGGCCGCCCGGCGCGGCCGCAAATCGCGCATGATCGCCTGCAGGTAGCGCCGCCCCCCCGCTTCCACGCTCGCCATGCGCATTTCCACGGGAAGGGAAGTGCCGTCGCAATGCAGCAGCGTGACCTCCGCCTCCTGCCGCCCGCCCCGCCGCGCATGCTCGACAAACAATCGCTGCCTTTCCGCCGCGTCTTCCAGTCCGTACAAAATCGTGTGTGGCCGGCCCACCACCTCGGCCTCGCTCCGTCCCAACAGCTCGGTGGTCGCACGGTTTATCTCGACCAGCAGGCCGGTGGCCGCATCGGCCACGAAAATCGCGTCCCCGGCCTGTTCCATCAGCCGCCGGTGACGCTCTTCCGAAGCGCGCAGTTCACGGGTACGCTGCTCCACCTTGCGCTGCAGCCGGAAATTGAAAATCAGCGCCACGACTGTCACTACGATGGCCGTGCCAAAAGCCCCCATCAGCCATTCCGGCCACGAAATGTTCGCTGGTGGCGGGGCGGCGACCGCCATGACGCGTGTGCCGGTGAGCACTTGCGCGACCGTTGCGAAATGAATCCATTGCGCAAACTGCGAGGTAAAAATCGCCATTTTCTCCCGAAAATTCGCCTTCACCGAATCGTCACACCGAGTCTTTGTCGAGAGGCAAACCATCTGCATCACCGAAATTCTCGCTCCGCCATAAGTTTCCCCTGTCAATTCTCATCCAATCCTCCGCCTCGCCAGTCCGGCCCTCACCCGCCAAGCTTGGCATGCCGGCAAGGATTTTCACGTGAAAAAAAATATCGCCATTTTGATTTTTGATGACGTCCAGGTGCTCGACTTCACCGGCCCCTTCGAGGTTTTTTCGCTCACGGACAGGCTTTGCCGCCACGAGGCCTTTCATACGTTCACCGTCGCCGAGTCTCCCGGCAGCGTGCGCGCCCGCGACGGCCTGAAAATCGTCCCCGACTTCACGCTCGAAAACTGCCCGGCACCATACGTGCTGGTCGTCCCCGGCGGCTTCGGCACCCGCGCGCTGCTCAAAAAACCGGCGCTGCTCGAATGGATCCGCATCAAGGCCCGCCACGCCGAGATCGTCATGAGCGTCTGCACCGGCGCGCTCGTGCTCGCCCAGGCCGGCCTGCTCGACGGCCTGCGGGTCACCACGCACCACCAGTCGCTCGACCTGCTCCGCGAACTCGCCCCCGCCGCCACTATCGACCCCTCGCGACGTTTTCACGACAATGGCAAAGTCATCACCTCCGCCGGAATCAGCGCCGGCATTGATGCCGCGCTGCACGTGGCCGCACGCCTGCTCGGTCCCGAGGCCGCCGCAGCCACCGCCCGCCAGATGGAATATACACCGGGATCATGAGGTCGCTTGCATTGATCCGCCATGCCTCCGGAAGGAACGAGCGGGTGGAAATGCAGTCCAAGCCTTCAATCCATCACCCCCATGCGCCGCACCCTCATCCTTTTCGCCGCGCTGATGCTCATGCTGGCCGGCTGCAACACCATCGACAGCCGCATCAGCCAGAAGCAGGACGTGTTCAACCGCCTTGACCCGCAGACCCAGGCCAAGATCCGGCAGGGTATCGTCGAGGTCGGTTACACACCCGACATGGTCTACATCGCGCTCGGCACGCCGGACGAGCAGCACCAGAAAGTCACGGCCAAAGGCGATGACACGACGTGGGTCTATCGGACTTACTACGAGCAATATGAAGGCATGGCGCATGTCGGCTACCGCCGCATTGTATTCTTCGATCCGGCGACCCGCGTCTATCGCATTTACTACGAGCCCGTGAGCACGCCGGTCTATTCCGAGCATGCCCAGGACAATATTCGTGTCACCTTCGTGAACGGCCGGGTCGCGACCATCGAACAAAACAAATCCTGATCATTCGCGCTTCAGCTCGCGGGTCATGAGCGCGGCCAGCGCATCGGCCGGTTTTTTATTTCCAAACAGGATCGCCTGCACTTCCCGCAGGATGGGCGCGTCGATTTTCCGTTCCGCACACAGGCCGGCGAAAGATTCGGTGGTCCCGTAGCCCTCGACCACTGTCTTGCGGCCGGCCATCAATTCCGCCGCCGCACGGCCCTCGCCGATCCTCTGGCCAAACTCGCGATTGCGGCTCCAGCCGCCGTGACACGTGGCCACGAGGTCGCCGAAGCCGCTCAGGCCGTAAAAGGTCTCCGCGCGCGCACCGAGCGCCGTGCCCACCCGCACCATCTCGGCCAGGGCCCGTGTCAGCAGCGCGGCCTTGGCGTTGTCGCCGAGGCGCAGTCCGTCGCAACAACCGGCCGCGATGGCATAAATATTTTTCAGGGAGCCGCCGAATTCCGCACCCGCAATATCTTCGCTCGTATAAACGCGCAGCGTCGGCCCGCTCAACGCAGCCTGCACCCGGTCGACCAGCGCAGCGCAGCGTGCCGCCGCCAGCACCATCGCCGCCGGCTGACCGCGCGCGACCTCGCCGGCATTGGTCGGCCCCGTCAGCGCGCCCACGGGCAGTTCTGGAAAAATTTCCGCGATGACCTGCGACGGCCGCAGGTACGTGCCGAGTTCAAGTCCCTTGGCCAGGCTGACCAGCAGGCCCATCTGCCGGGCTGAACCGAGGCCGGCGCGCACCCGCGCGCACGTCTCCCGCAGCGCCTGCACCGGACACGCCAGCAATACGACCTCGGCTTCCATGAGCACGGGCGCCAGCTCATGGCCGATCTGCAGGCTCGGCGGCAGCGCCACGCCCGGCAGGTAGTCGGTGTTTTCATGCACGGATGAAAGCGCCAGCGCGTGTTCGAAGCGCCGCGGCACGAGCGCGACCGTGTGGCCCAGCCGCGTGAGATGGACGGCAAAGGCCGTGCCCCAGGCGCCGGCGCCGATGACCGCGAAGTTCATGCGGGCAAACTGGCCCTGGAAAATAAAGAAGGCACGGAAAATTTCTGCGGTGTCCTCCCGATTTTCCGCGGGTTCATTCCGGGAATTTTTTCGCGCGCACCGCGGCGGCGTAGGCGGCAAACCCCTTTTTGAATTCCTCGCCGGCGTGCGCGAAGGCGCGGGCAAAGCCGGGCGCATGGCCGGGCGCGAGGCCGAGCAGATCGGGGCTCACCAGGATCTGCCCGTCGCAATGCGGCCCCGAGCCGATGCCGATGGTCGGGATTTTCACGGTCTCGGTGATGGTGCGCGCGAGGTTGGCCTCGGTCATTTCGAGCAGGAGCGCGAAGGCGCCCGCCCGTTCGAGCGATAGCGCATCGGCCAGCAGGCGCTCGGCCTCGGCGGCCTCGGCGCCGAATTTTTTGTAGCGACCGAGAGTATGCACCTGCTGCGGCTTGAGACCGATGTGCCCCCATACAGGCACGCCGGCTTCGACGAGGCGGGCGACCTGCGGCGCCAGCGTCGCGCCGCCCTCGATCTTCACCGCCTCGGCCCCGGCTTCCTGCACGAGCCGCTGGCAGGCGCGCAGCACGCGCCCGAAATCGAAATGCGCCTCGGCAAACGGCACGTCGGCGGCCAGCAGCGCGGCGGGCTTCGCGCGCGCCACCGCCGCGGTGTGATGCACCATCATGTCAAGCGTCACCGGCACGGTGCTCTCGAAGCCGAGCAGCGTGTTGCCGACCGAGTCGCCCACGAGAATCACGTCCACACCAGCCGCGTCGGCGTGGCGCGCAGTGATGACATCGTAGGCCGTGACCGCGACGATCGGACGCTGATTTTTCAGTTTACCCAGCGTATGCGTGGTGGTCTTCACTTCAAAAACGCGGGGATGCGCTCGTTCGCGGTCATCTGCTCGAACGTCTCGCGCGCGTTCACCAGCTCAAAGGCACTACCATGCACGAGCACCTCGGCGGGCAGCGGGCGGGTGTTATAGCGGCTGGCCATGGTAAAACCATAAGCACCCGCGCTCATGAAGGCAACAAACTCGCCCTCCCCCACCTCCTGGAGCTGGCGGTCCTTGGCGAAGCAATCGCCACTTTCGCAAATCGGCCCGACGATGTCGGAGACGAGCGCACGGCGCGAGGTGTCGCGGTGCAGCGGGACGATTTCGTGGTAGGCGTCGTACATCGCCGGGCGCACGAGGTCGTTCATGGCCGCATCGACCACGAGAAAATTCTTGCCCGCGCCGCGCTTGAGATGCTCGACCCGCGTGAGGAGGACGCCGGCGTTGCCGACGAGAAACCGGCCGGGCTCGAGCAGGATCTTCAAGCCGAGCGGCTGGAGCAGCGGGACGAGCGTGGCCCCGTAGGTCTCGGGCGTGAGCGGACGTTGGTCGGCCGGCTGTGCCTCCCACCATTCGCTGGCGCCGCTGGCGAGGGCGTCCGGATAAACAATGCCAATGCCGCCGCCGACGGAAAAATAACCGATGCCGAACTTCGCCTTCAGCTCGGCCGCAAAGGGCGCGACTTTTTCCACAGCCTCGGCAATCGGCGCGACGCTGGTCAGCTGCGAGCCGATGTGCATCTGCACGCCGCGGATCTCGATGTGCTTGAGCTTGGCCGCGGCCTCGTAGGCCGCGCCCGCATGCTTGAGCGGAATGCCGAACTTGTTGTCGCTTTTGCCCGTGGTGATCTTGGCGTGCGTATGCGCGTCCACGTCGGGGTTGACGCGGATGGCGATGCCGGCCTTGCGGCCGAGCTTTCCGGCGACATGGTTGAGGCGGGCGAGCTCGGGCTCGCTCTCGACGTGGAAGGCGAAGATGCCGTTTTCGAGCGCGAGCTTGATCTCCGCCTCGGTTTTGCCCACCCCGGCGAAGACGCTGGCGTCCGCCTTCGCACCCGTCGCCAGGACCCGCCGCAGTTCGCCTCCGCTGACAATGTCGAAGGCCGCGCCCAGGCCGGCGAAGTGGCGCAGCACGGCGAGATTGGAGTTGGCTTTCAGCGCGAAACAGATGCGCGCGTCGAGCCCGGCCAGGCTTTGCGCGAGACGATGGTAATTATTTGTAATCGTCGCCGCGCTGTAGACGTAAGTCGGCGTGCCGTAGAGATGTGCAACGGCAGCGAGATCGACTGACTCGCAATGGAGGTGCTGACCGACGTAGCGGAAGTGGTGCATGACTGGGAAAAAGCCGTCAAAAAGGGTGGTTATAACGGGTTTCCCCTTGAAAAAACGACTCTAATTTTCAATTAGGTAGAGCGTGGTTCGCGTATTCAAAAACTGGTTTCACCGTCCGGCGGTGCGCTTCGGCGCCGTCGACAACAGCCGCATCGCGACCACCCCGATCCGCAATTCGCTTTTCATCAGTTTCATCTCGGAAACGGGCTGCTACCGCGCACGCCACATCGACCGTCATGAGGCCCACATGCGCCGGCGCAAGCTGGCAAAGGGCGCCCTGCTCGTCGTGATCGGCGCCTTCAGCGCGTGGATCATCATCGAGAGCGCGAAGGCCCTGACGATGTTTTAAGCACCGCCGCCGGCGCTGGCCGGGTCCGGCTTGAAGGCAGCGCGAAAACTGGCCGCCAGGTAGTCTCGGTTCAGCCGCGCGATAAAATCGTGCGAGATGAGTTTCGGGCAGACCGCACTGCATTCGAACTGGTTCGTGCAATTGCCGAAACCGAGCTCGTCCATTGTCTGCACCATGGCCAGCACGCGGTGGTCCCGTTCGGCCTGGCCCTGCGGAAGCAGGCCGAGGTGCGAAACCTTCGCGGCGACGAAGAGCATCGCGCTCGCGTTCTTGCACGCGGCCACGCAGGCGCCGCAGCCGATGCATTGCGCGGCGTCCATCGCGAGATCGGCGGAATCCTTGGGCACGGGAATCGCGTTCGCGTCGGGCGCCGAGCCGGTGCGCGCGGTGATGAAGCCGCCCGCCTGCATGATCCGGTCGAACGCGGCGCGATCGGTCACGAGGTCCTTGACGACGGGAAACGGATGCGCGCAGTACGGCTCGACGACGATGACGTCGCCGTCCTGGAAGCTGCGCATGTAGGTCTGGCAGCTCGCCACACCGCGATGCGGGCCGTGCGGCTTGCCGTTGATGACGAGCGAACACGTGCCGCAGATGCCTTCGCGGCAGTCGTGGGCGAAAGCGATCGGCTCCTCCCCTTTTTCCGTGAGGCCGTCGTTCACCACGTCGAGCATCTCGAGGAAGGACATGTCCGGATTGAGATCCCGGGCGGGGTATTCAACGAATTTGCCCGGCGCACCGGGCCCGGCCTGACGCCAGACGCGCAGCGTGATGGAAATGTTTTTTTTGAAATTCTCGGCGACCATGGTGAAGTCCTCTTGGCGGCTCACTTGTAATTGCGCACGCTCATCTTGGTGAATTCGTAATTGAGCGGCTCGACGTTGCGCAGCGGCTTCTGGTCCGCGCCCTGATATTCCCAGGCAGCGACGTGTGCGAACTTCTCATCATCGCGCTTACACTCGCCGTCGGGATACTGGTGCTCCTCGCGGAAATGCCCGCCGCAGCTTTCCTCCCGCTCGAGCGCATCGCGGCACATGAGCTCGCCGAGTTCGAGGAAGTCGGCCACGCGGCCGGCACGCTCGAGCGATTGGTTGAGCGAACCGCCGTCGCCGGGCACATTGACGTTCCGCCAGAATTCCTCGCGCAGAGCGGGAATCTCCCGCAACGCCTTTTCAAGGCCGGCCTTGGTGCGCGCCATGCCGCAATCCTCCCACATGATTTTTCCCAGACGCTTGTGGAAGTGGCTGACGGGCTCCTTGCCTTTGGCGTTGAGCAGGCGCGCAAGCACGCCGCGCACGCTGTCCTCGGCCTCCTTGAATCCGGCGGCATCGGCCGGGGGGCGCGAGCCGGGCTTCTGCGTGGCAAGATAATCGCTGATCGTATAGGGAATGACGAAATAGCCGTCGGCAAGGCCCTGCATGAGCGCACTCGCGCCGAGGCGGTTGGCGCCGTGGTCGGAAAAGTTGGCTTCACCGAGGACGAAGAGGCCGGGCAGGTTCGACATCAGGTTGTAGTCCACCCAGAGGCCGCCCATGGTGTAATGCACCGCCGGATAGATGCGCATCGGCGTGCGATAGGCGTTCTCGTTGGTGATCTCGTGGTAGATGTCGAAAAGGTTGCCGTAGCGTTCGCGCACGCCGGCCTCGCTGAGGCGCTTGATGGCATCACCAAAATCCAGATACACGCCGAGCCCGCTCTCGCCCGCACCGCGGCCCTCATCGCATACGCGCTTGGCCGCGCGCGAGGCGATGTCGCGCGGGGCGAGATTGCCGAAGCTCGGATACATGCGCTCGAGGTAGTAGTCGCGGTCCGACTCGGGAATCTCCGCGGGATTTTTCAGGCGGTCCTCCTTTTTCTTTGGCACCCAGATACGGCCGTCGTTGCGCAGCGACTCGCTCATGAGCGTGAGCTTCGACTGGTAATCGCCGGTCACGGGAATGCAGGTCGGGTGGATCTGCGTGTAGCACGGGTTGGCAAAGCACGCGCCGCGCTTGTAGGCGCGCCAGATGGCCGTGGCATTGGAACCGCGTGCATAGGTCGAGAGGTTGAACACATTCCCGTAGCCGCCCGTCGTGAGGATGACGGCGTCGGCCGCATGGCGCGAAATCTCGCCGCTGACGAGGTCGCGGACGATGATGCCCTTGGCGTGGCCGTCGATGACGACCAGGTCGAGCATCTCACAGTTGGTGAACATCTGCACCCCGCCCGCGCCGATCATGCGCGAGAGCGCGGAATAAGCGCCAAGCAGAAGCTGCTGGCCGGTCTGGCCGCGCGCGTAGAAGGTGCGTGAAACCTGCGCGCCGCCGAACGAACGATTGGCCAGCAGGCCGCCGTATTCGCGCGCGAACGGCACGCCCTGCGCCACGCACTGGTCGATGATGTTGACCGACACCTCGGCCAGACGGTGAACATTAGCCTCGCGGGAACGGTAGTCGCCGCCCTTGAGCGTGTCGTAGAAAAGCCGGTGCACGCTGTCGCCGTCATTCTGGTAGTTCTTCGCCGCGTTGATTCCGCCCTGCGCGGCAATGCTGTGCGCCCGGCGCGGGCTGTCATGAAAGACGAAGCACTTCACATTGTAGCCGAGCTCGGCGAGCGAGGCCGCGGCAGACGACCCCGCAAGGCCGGCACCCACGACGATGATCTCGTATTTCCGCTTGTTGGCGGGGTTGACGAGCTTGATCTCCGTCTTGTGCCGGCGCCATTTCTCGGCCAGTGGACCGGGGGGGATTTTGGGATCGAGCTTGGCCATGGCGTCAGGGAAGCGGTTAGGGCTGGGCGGCGCGCGCGACGGCAGGCTGGAACCCTTCGCGCAGGCCCTTCGCGCCGATGAGGATCGAGCCGGGAATGACCAGGTTGCCGAGGAAATAGAGCAGGCAGAACGCGGTCACGATCTTGCGCAGCGCACCCGACCACTTCGCGTTGCGCCAGCCGAGCGTTTGAAACAGACTGTCCACGCCGTGCAGCAGGTGAAAGGACAGGAGGCCGACCGCGATGATATAAAAAATGGACACGACGGGATTCATGAAACCAAGGATCACCATGCTGTGCACGTCGGGGACCTGCGTGCCGGCCTTGACGACCGGAAAGCCCATCACGCGGTAATCTTCAGTCATCGTGTAAGGCGGCAGGTTTTCCTTGAAGCTCGCCGGCTGCGCGAAACCGAAAGTGAACTGCGCCAGATGGTACAGCACGAATGCAAGCACGATGTAGCCCGTCCAGCGCACATAGCGCGAGGCAAACGACGCCTGGATCCAGGTCTTCACGCCGTAAGGCTGGTGGCCGCGGGCGCGCCGGTTTTCCAGCGAGAGCACGGTCGCCGCCCAGATATGGATGGCCACGCACGCCAGCAGCCCAAGGCGCACAATCCACAGCAGCGGACCGAGCTGGCGCAAAAAATACGCGTAGCCGTTGATGTGATCCGGGTGCTGAAAAATCTGCAGGTTGCCCACGAGATGCCCGATGACGAAAAGCACGAGCACAAAGCCGGTCGCGGCCATCAGAAATTTCCGGCCAATGGAGGAACAGAACAATCTACCGATAAGACTCATCGCAAAGTGGGGAACGCGGCTGAACTCGAACGCGGATAATTCCGCGTTCAACGAATTAAACGGAACGCCTTGTCCAAGTAAAGGTTGTCGGGCCTCGGCACCAACTGCGAACCACGCTTATTAGTGAGCCTTACCCGGCAGTGAAGCACCGTTGCGCGCGCCCGGAGGAAAGAACCCGCGCCAACCGGACCTTATTTCACCAGCGGCTTAAGCAACGAAAATTTCCCGCTCGCCGCCGGAGTCAGCGTGCGGCGGCGGAAAGCCGCGACGCGCACGCCCTCGCCCAGCGCCGCCGCCAAGGCGGATTCCACCTCCGGCGGCGCGACATGATCGGCCACGTAGTGGAAATCCCAGCGCGCGTCGCCGCTCTGGATGAGCGACCAGTGCCAGCAGGCAAAATCTTGCGGCAGCGCCGCGTCAATCTCATGGGCAGAAACGAGCGATCCATCCGGCCGGAAATACAAGTCCCGCTCCCGCCCGAGCAGGCGGAATCCGGTCGGCAGCTTTTTCACGATGTCACCGGTGTGATAGCGCAGGAGCGGCATGGCCTCGCGGTCGCGCGTGGTCACGTAAATCTGAAAAACATCCGGCAGGCTTTCGCGCCACGGCACAAGCTCGATGAAAGCGTTGGCGTCGATCGCGCGCGTGTCGTCCTTGAACGCCTCGCCGACGAACAGGTAGCCGGCCTCGGTTGAGCCGTAAAGATCGGCTTGGGGAGCGGGAAAAGCCTCCGCAATGCGCCGGCTGTGCTGCAAGCTCGCCTTGCCATAGGTGAGAATGACCACGCGCACGCTCGGCACGCTCACCTTGCGCCGCGTGACCGCGCGCGCGAGCAGCGAGAGATAGACCGGCTCGCCCTCGATCACCTCGGGCTGCACGGCCTGCAGCTCGAGCACGATGCGATCCCATTCACTCTCGAGAAACGCGAACGGGTCGCTCGTGAGGTTGAGGTAGACCGTGCCATCAAAATAACGATGCGGAAACGGATGGTCCTCGTAAGGGCAGAGATTGCTCGAACAGCCGACGGGCGCGAGCACGCACTTGCGGTAGGACCGGTGCGCAAACGACGCGAGCAGCGGATGCGCCTCGTAGGCACGGCGCGTCTGCGCGCTCCACCAGCCATCCTCCATGATGACCGTCATCGGGCTTGTGGTGGTGCCGGAGGTGCTCTCGTATTCGTAACGCCGGTCCTGCAGGCCGCGCTCGATGTCGCGGTAGTCGGTGAAAAAAGCCTGGTGGCCGCGCTCGACGATTTCCTTTTTGGAGAGCGCCGGAATTTCACGGTAACACGACCATTGCAGCGGCTCCGGATGCAGCGGAAACCGCTGCGGATAGAGCGGGCTGCGCCGGTAGATCTTGCGGATCTCCGCCTCCAGCGACGCCGGCAGAAACTCGTCACGCGCGGAACCAAGCGCAGCGGGGCTGTTGGCAAACGTGGAGGGGGGCATAAGGGTGAAGACGTCAGCTAACCCGGTCCGGTTTCGAAGTCAAACCGCACGGCCGGCTTTCAGCCCGGCCCAGATGGGCGCAAAGAAGAGAAGGGCATCGAGCACCAGCGCGTGGGTGATTTTGCCTGTATGCGCAAGCGCGTAGACTTCGTCCACCGGCAGCGTGCTGACGGCAATCTCCTCGTCATGGTCCCATTGCGTCGCAACCGCGGGCACAACGTCCTCCACAAAGACAACGTGACAGGTGTTGTTTTGAATCGCGGGATTCGCGTGCACGCGGCCGATGATGCGCGCGTTTTTCCCGGCGCAGCCCGTCTCTTCGCGCAGTTCGCGCAGGCCGCCCGCCAAGGGATCCTCGCCGTGATCAAGCACGCCGCCGGGAATCTCGAGCGAGAAATCATCCGTGCCGAAGCGGAACTGGCGGACGAGCACAAGGCGATGGTCGGGCGTGAGGGCGAGGACATTGACCCAGTCGGGCGCGTCGATGACGACAAAATCCTGCTCGCGTCCGCGGACGCGGTGGCGGTAGCGCACCTGGCGCAGGTCGAAGATGCGCGTGGCGGCGAGCGATTCACTCCCCAGTCGTTCCCAGCGATCGGGTGCGGCATCGGGAGGATTCATATTCTCGCAGGCAAAAAAAACGCCCCCTGACGCGAGTCGAGGAGGCGCGGTGGAAAAATTTGCGGGGCTTATTTCTTGGCCGGCAGGTTGATCTTCTGGCCGACCTTGAGATGCTTCGGGTCGATGCCGGAATTGGCGGCTTCGAGATCGGCCAGCGAAACGCCGTTGGCGCGGGCAATCTTGGCCAGGCTGTCACCGGATTTGATCGTGTAGGTGCCGTCCGCGGAAACCGTGCCCGGGGTGGAACCTTCGGCGGCCGCGCCGCCCTTGGGAGCTTTGGCGGCTTTCGGCGCCGGCTTGGCAGCTTCCTCGAGTTTGGTCAGTGAAGCGTGGATGTTGCCGAGATCGGTGGCGACTTGATTGAACGCATCCTGCGAGGAGCGCTGCAAGGCATTGATGTCGCTTTTCGCCTTTTGCGCGTCGGCGGCGGCGGAATTGGCATTGCTCTCGATGGAGTCAATCTTGTCAATTTTCTCACCGGCGGCGGCAAGCGTCTTGCTGACGCTGGAGACTTTGACAAGGGCGACCGCGGAGAGTACCAGCGCGAGAAGACCGACGATCACGCCGGCAACTGGCAGGTAGCTGCTGCTGTTATTTTCACGAGAGATGGTGTCCATGAGTCAGTACGAAAAAGAGGTTTGAAAGTTGAACGAGTAGGTGGATTCAAGGGGCATGGCAAGCAGAGATTACGCCGATATTTCCGGATCGCGCCGGTTGACAGAACGTTGACAGGCCGGGCAAATGCACGAGGCTGCTCGTTCGCACACGGGGTGTAGCTTAGCCTGGTAGAGCGCCTGGTTTGGGACCAGGAGGTCGAGAGTTCGAATCTCTCCGCCCCGACCAGCGCAGATTGGGCGATGGGATCAATGATCGCCTCACCCATCGTTAAAACAGAAATTGCGCGATGCACCTGAACCATTCGAGCAGCCAGGCCGCGGGCCAAAACCATGATGGATGCGTTGCTCAACGCCCTTTGCCATCCCGGGACAGCTGTGGCTTGGTTTGCCAACCGGGCAAATCTTCCTGCAATCTCAGGTGCTTCGCACCCCGGTGAGCGTATCCGGTCTTTGGCTGGCTGCAACTTCCGGCAAATGAATTTTATGACGATCCGCTTTTCCAACATAGTTTTGGCTGCACGCCACCTTTTTGTGCGACCTTTGGCCAAGGGTTGCGTCTGTCCATGCAAGACCGCGATTCGCAAAGCCGCCCATACTTTCACTGAATTCACTTTTGAACCTGCAATGATGCCATGAGCCAACCATTGACCGAAAAGCCCAGACCGTCCCCCACAGAGCCGGCCACCCAACGCGCAGCTGCTCCGACCAGTACTGCGGTTCGAAAACGGCGCCCCCGGATCTGGCTCATCGTCGGGACGTTGATTCTAATCATCGTTGTGATCTGGGTGTATCGTTCCCATGCGGCTGGTTCGGCCCGGGCCGGAGGCCGCGGCGGCATGAACGCCCCGCTCCCCGTCGTGGTGCAGGCGGCCAAAAAAGGGGATCTCAATATCTATCTCAATGCGCTCGGAGCGGTGACGCCATTGGAAACGGTGACCCTTCGAACCCAGATCAGCGGGCAGCTGGTCGAGGTGAAATTCAAGGAAGGCGAGGAGGTCAACCAGGGCGATGTTCTCGCCATCATCGATCCCCGTCCTTATGAAGTGGCCCTTGAGCAGGCCCAAGGGCAGTTTGAACAGGCGCAGGCGCAGCTTAAAAATGCCGAGCTTGATCTCACCCGTTACCAGACGCTGGCCGAACAGGATTCCATCGCGAAACAACAGGTCGACACGCAGCGCACGCTCGTGAACCAGTACGAGGGCATGGTCAAAACGAACCAAGCCGCGATCGACAGCGCGAAGCTGAACCTGGCCTACTGTCACATCACCGCGCCCTCCGCAGGACGGGTGGGGCTCCGGCAGGTCGACCAGGGCAATTATGTCACGCCGGGGGACGCCAACGGGCTGGTCGTTCTCACGCAGGTAAAGCCAATGACCGTCATCTTCACCCTGCCGGAGGACAATGTGCCGAAAGTGGCGGCACGGCTGCATTCCGGCGCGATCCTTCCCGTCGACGCCTTCGACCGGACGCAAACGACGAAGCTCGCCTCGGGCACGCTGGACACGATCGACAACCAGGTCGATGCCACCACCGGAACCTTCAAACTCCGGGCCTTGTTTCCGAATGACAACGAAAGCCTCTTCCCCAATCAATTCGTCAACATCCGCCTTTTGCTGGACGTCAACCATGGGGCAACCGTCATCCCCACCTCCGCCGTGGAACAGGGACAGCAAGGGGCCTTTGTCTATGTCGTCCAGGATGACAACACGGTCGCCGCCAAGCCCGTGACCCTCGGGACGATCGAAGGGGAGCTGGTGGCCGTTGTCTCCGGACTGAACGTCGGCGAACGGGTGGTCGTCGACGGAGCGGACAAACTCACTGATGGGATGAAGGTTATCGTGCAGGATAAAAAATCCGGGGAATCGAAAGGGAAATCCGGGACCGGGCACAGCCACGCGGGCCAGGGCCATAAAAAATCCGAGTCGGCCGACGAGCAGAACTGAATGGCTTCTGGAAACCCGCTGGTTCTTCAAACGAGATGAATCCCTCTCGCCTCTTCATTCAGCGTCCTGTTGCGACCACGCTCTTCATGTCGGCGATCCTGATCGTCGGGCTCGTGGCTTATAAATTCCTTCCCCTGTCGGCCCTGCCGGAAGTGGATTACCCGACCATCCAGGTCCAGACGTTCTATCCCGGGGCCAGCCCGGATGTCATGACTTCGTCGGTCACGGCGCCATTGGAGCGCCAGTTGGGCCAGATGCCGGGCTTGAAACAGATGTCCTCCACGGGATCGGCCGGCGCCTCGGTGATCACGCTGCAGTTCGACCTCGACCTGGATCTGGACGTGGCCGAACAGGAAGTGCAGGCGGCGATCAATGCGGCCGGCAATCTCCTGCCCTCGGACCTGCCCGCTCCGCCCATTTATGCCAAGGTGAACCCGGCCGACGCCCCGGTGCTGAGCCTCGCCCTGACGTCGAAGACTCTGCCGCTGATCCAAGTCGAGGATCTCGCGGACACCCGGCTCGCCCAAAAGATATCGCAGCTGCCCGGGGTGGGCCTGGTCAGCATCGGCGGCGGACAGCGGCAGTCTGTCCGCATCCGGGTCAACCCGCAGGCGCTGGCCGCCTACGGCCTCAACATCGACGACATGAGGACGACCGTGGGTAATGCCAATGTGAATACAGCCAAGGGCAATTTCGACGGGCCGTCGCGCGCCTACACGATCAATGCGAACGACCAGCTGAAGGCGGCCGACGATTACAAGAATCTCATTCTGGCCTATAAAAACGGCGCACCGGTCAGGCTGACGGATATCGCCACGGTCGAAAGCGCGCCGGAGAACACGAAGCTCGCCGCGTGGTTCAACACGACCCCGGCCATCATCCTCAACATCCAGCGCCAGCCCGGGGCCAATGTCATCAAGGTCGTCGAGAGCATCCGCAGCCTGCTGCCGGCCCTGCAGGCGTCGCTGCCGGCTTCCGTGGACGTCGCCGTCCTGACCGACCGCACGAACACGATCCGGGCTTCGATCAGCGACGTTGAATTCGAGCTCACGCTCGCGGTGATCCTCGTGGTGCTCGTCATCTTCGTCTTCCTGCGCAACGTGCCGGCGACGATCATCCCCAGCCTGTCCGTCCCTCTCTCGCTCATCGGAACCTTCGCGGTGATGTACCTGCTGGGCTTCAGCCTGAACAATCTCTCGCTGATGTCGCTGACGATCGCCGCGGGCTTCGTCGTCGACGACGCGATCGTCATGATCGAGAACATCGCGCGGTATGTGGAGAAAGGCGATTCGCCGATGGAAGCGGCCCTCAAGGGCTCCGCGCAAATCGGCTTCACCATCATTTCGCTGACGATCTCGCTCATCGCGGTGCTGATCCCCCTGCTCTTCATGGGTGACGTCGTCGGACGCCTGTTCCGGGAATTTGCGATCACGCTCGCGGTCACGATCCTCATCTCAGCCGTGGTTTCGCTGACCCTCGTGCCCATGATGTGCGCGAAGCTGGTAAAGCACCGGCCGGCCTCGGCGGAGCCGGCGTGGAGCCGCAAGGTCGGCGCTTGGTTCGACGCCATCATCGCGCGGTACGACAAGATGCTCAAATGGGTGCTCGATCACCAGGCCCTCACCCTCGTGATCGCGGTCGGGACCTTCGTGCTGACCGCCGTCCTTTACATCGTGATTCCAAAGGGATTTTTCCCCGTGCAGGACACCGGATTGATCCAGGTCATCACCGAGGCGCCGCAAAACGTTTCCTACGGGTCCATGGCGACCCGGCAGCAAAAGCTCGCCGCCGAAATTCTCAAAAATCCGGATGTCGAAAGCCTGTCGTCATTCATCGGCATCGACGGAACGAACACCACCGTCAACACCGGCCGGATGCTCATCAATCTCAAGGCGAAATCGGACCGGAAAGGGTCCGCGACGGACACCATCCGCGCCTTGCAAAACCAGCTCCAATCCCTCGCGGGGATTTCCGCCTACATGCAGCCGGTCCAGGATCTGACCATCGACGACCAGGTCAGCCGTACGCAATACCAGTTCGTCCTCGAAAGCGCGGATCCGGCGCTGCTCGGCGAATGGATTCCCAAATTGATGGACCGGCTCGGCCAGGTCCCCGATCTGACCGACGTCGCCAGTGACCTGGCCCAGCAAGGGCTGGCAGTGTACATCGTCATCGATCGCGACACCGCCGCACGTTTCGGCATCACGGCGGCGACGGTCGACAACGCGCTCTACGACGCGTTTGGCCAGCGGATCATCTCGACGATCTTTACACAGTCCAACCAGTACCGCGTGATCATGGAGGCCAATCCGGCGCTGCAGCAGTCACCCGACTCGCTGGCACAAATCTACGTGCCTTCCGCTTCGGGCGGCCAGGTGCCCTTGTCCGCCATTGCCCATTTTGAGGAGCGCGCCGTCCCGCTTCTGATCAACCATCTGAGCCAGTTTCCCTCCAATACGATTTCGTTCGATATTCCGCCGGGCGGCTCGCTGGGGGCGGCAGTGAAGGCGATCCGCCAGGCCGAGTCGGACATCGGGATGCCGCTCAGCATCATCACGAGCTTCCAGGGCGCCGCCTCCGCCTTCGAGGCATCGTTGTCGAACGAACTGTTCCTCATCCTCGCGGCCATCGTGACGATGTACATCATCCTCGGCGTTCTTTATGAGAGTTTCGTCCATCCGGTGACGATCCTCTCCACCCTGCCCTCGGCCGGAATCGGAGCCCTCCTGGCATTGATGTGCGTCGGCAGCGACCTCGGCGTCATCGGCATCATCGGCATCATCCTGTTGATCGGCATCGTGAAGAAGAACGCGATCATGATGATCGACTTCGCGCTCGATGCCGAACGCAACGAGGGCATGGCTCCGCGCGATGCGATCCACCAGGCCTGCCTCCTGCGGTTCCGGCCCATTCTCATGACCACGATGGCGGCGCTGCTCGGGGCCGTGCCGCTGATGGTCGGAACCGGCATGGGCTCGGAACTGCGCCATCCCCTGGGCATCACCATCGTCGGCGGGCTCATCGTGAGCCAGATGCTCACGCTCTTCACGACGCCGGTCATCTACCTCGGCTTCGAGCGGATCGCTAGCCGACTGCGGGAGCGGAAGGCCGTGCCGGCCGCCGTACAGGAGCCCGCCACGTGAACATTTCCGGGATCTTCATTCGCCGCCCGGTAGCGACGACCCTCCTGACGATCGGCATCGCGCTGGCCGGTTTAGCTGCCTATTCGAAGCTGCCGGTTTCGCCGCTGCCCCAGGTGGATTTTCCGACGATTACTGTTTCGGCTCAGATGGCCGGAGCGAGCCCCGAGACCATGGCGAGTTCCGTTGCGACCCCCCTTGAGCGTCATCTGGGCCAGATTGCCGACGTCACGGAGATGACCTCGTCGAGCTCCGCCGGCAGCACGAGCGTGACGCTGCAATTCGGCCTCGACCGCGATATCGACGGCGCCGCCCGCGACGTGCAGGCGGCGATCAACGCCGCCCGGGCCGATCTTCCGACGGCGCTTCGCAGCAATCCCACCTACCGCAAGGTGAACCCGGCGGACGCCCCGATCCTCATCCTTGCCCTCACCTCAAGCACGCTCGGGCCGGAAAAACTTTATGACGCCGCCTCGACGATCCTGCAGCAAAAGCTGCTCCAGGTTCCCGGCGTCGGAGATCTGACCGTCGGCGGCAGTTCGCTGCCGGCCGTCCGCGTGGAACTCAATCCCCCGGCGCTCTTCAAGTACGGCCTCGGGCTGGAGGACGTGCGGGCGGCGCTCTCCGCCGCCAATGCTAACAGCCCGAAGGGTGCCATCGAGAGCGACCGCCTGCGCTGGCAGATTTACACCAACGATCAGGCCAGGACGGCCAAGGAGTACCAATCGCTCGTTCTCGCTTACCGGAACGGCGCAGCCATCCGGCTTTCGGACGTGGCCGAGGTCAAGGATTCGGTCGAGGACATCCGCAACCTGGGCCTTTCCAATGGGAAAACCGCCGTGCTGGTCATTATCTTCCGGCAACCCCAGGCGAACATCATCGATACGGTGGATCGCGTCCGGGCATTGATGCCCGAGTTGAAGAGCCTGCTGCCCGGCGCGGCCCAGATCTCGGTGGCGATGGACCGCAGCACCACCATCCGCGCCTCGCTGCGGGACGTCGAGCGGTCGCTCGCGATCGCGGTACTGCTCGTCATCCTCGTCGTATTCGTGTTTCTGCGCGACGGGCGCGCCACGCTGGTCCCCGCCGTGGCCGTGCCGGTTTCACTCATCGGAACCTTTGGGGCGATGTACCTTCTGCAGTACAGCCTCGATAATCTTTCGCTCATGGCGCTCACGATCGCGACGGGCTTCGTGGTCGACGATGCGATCGTCGTTTCGGAAAACATCGTCCGCCACATGGAAGCAGGCATGCCCCGGCTGCAGGCGGCCCTGCTTGGCGTGCAGGAAGTGGGATTCACCGTTCTTTCGATGAGCCTTTCGCTCATCGCCGTTTTTATTCCGATCCTGCTCATGCCGGGAATCGTCGGCCGGCTTTTCCGGGAATTCGCCGTCACCCTGTCGATCGCAATCCTCATCTCGCTTTTCGTGTCGCTGACGACCACGCCCATGATGTGTTCACGGCTTCTCAATCAAAACAAGGACGAAAAAAAAGGGCGGTTCCACCGCTGGACGGAGCGCTTTTTCCAGTGGATGCATGACATCTATGAAGATACGCTCGGCTGGGCGCTCCGACACGGTCCAATCATGATCCTCCTGCTCATCGCCACGGTCGGAATGAACATCTGGCTCTTCTCCATCGTGCCCAAGGGATTTTTTCCCGAACAGGACACCGGCCGGATCACAGGAGGAATCCAGGCCGACCAAAGCATTTCATTCCAGCGGATGTCGGGAAAGCTGCGGCAGTTCATCAAGATCGTGGCCGCCGATCCCGCCGTCGACAGCGTCGTCGGCTTCACCGGCGGCGGAGGCGGAGGCTCCAATGCGGGCCGCGTCTTCATCTCGCTGAAGCCTCTCGCCCAGCGCAAGGCCTCCTCGGCGGTCATTATCGGCCGGTTGCGCCCCAAGCTGGCCCAGGTGCCCGGCGCCACGCTTTTCCTCGCTCCCGCCCAGGAGATCCGCGTGGGCGGACGCTCAAGCAACGCCCTTTATCAATTCACCCTGCAGGGAGACAATCTGCGGGATCTGCGGACTTGGACGCCTAAGCTGCTGGATGCGCTGAAAAATGAAAAAATCCTCACCGACTTGAACACCGACCAGCAGGATAAGGGGCTGGAAACGGACCTGGTGATCGACCGGGATACAGTGGCCCGGCTCGGCCTGACCGTAAGCCAGGTCGATAACACCCTTTACGACGCCTTCGGCCAGCGGCAGGTCTCCACGATCTACCAGTCTCTCAACCAGTACCATGTCGTCATGGTGGCCGCGCAAAAATACTGGCAGGATCCCCAGGCGCTGAACGACATCTACGTCAGCACCTCGGGCGGCAGCGTGAACGGCGCCCAATCGACGAATGCCGTCGCTGGAACGGTGGTGACAGGCGGGGCGGCGGGTTCCGCTTCCGCCACGTCGGATTCCTCCTCCGTCGCCGCCGATACTGCACGAAATGCGAGTCTTAACGCCATCGCGTCGACCGGAAAAGGCTCCGCTTCCACCGGCCAGGCGGTCAGCACCGCCAAGGAGAAAATGGTCCCGCTGGCGGCCTTCAGCCGGTACGAGACCGGTACGACGCCGCTATCGGTGAATCACCAGGGACAATTCGCCGCCATGACGATTTCATTCAATCTCGTCCCGGGAAAATCCCTGAGCGACGCGGTTCAGGCGATCAACCGCCAGATCGAGGCGATCCATATGCCCAACACGGTTCACGGCAGCTTCCAAGGCACGGCGCGGACCTACCAGGATTCAATCAGCAGCGAGCCGGTTCTCATCCTGGCCGCCATCGTCGCCATCTATGTCGTGCTCGGGATTCTTTATGAGAGCTACGCCCACCCGCTGACGATTCTCTCCACCCTCCCCTCCGCGGGCCTCGGAGCCGTCCTGGCCCTCATGCTGTCCCGCACGCAATTCGACCTCATCGCCCTGATCGGGGTCTTCCTGCTTATCGGCCTCGTGAAAAAAAACGCCATCATGATGATCGATTTTGCCATTGGCCTGGAACGGAACGAGGGCCTGAGCCCGCGGGATTCAATCTTCAAGGCGAGCCTCATGCGTTTCCGGCCGATCATGATGACGACCCTCGCCGCGCTCTTCGGCGCCGTGCCCTTGGCCATCGGCTTCGGGGACGGCGCCGAGCTCCGGCGCCCGCTCGGAATTTCCATCGTCGGGGGTCTGATCGTGAGCCAGATGCTCACCCTTTACACGACACCGGTCGTCTATCTGTACGTCGACCGGGCACGGCTCCGGTTCCTCGGGCGCCGGCATCGCAAGGATTCGTCAAACCGCATCGAAGAAACGGCCGTGCAGGCCCGTCCTCAGATTTCATAAAGGAGCACCATGCTTGATCCCACGACCATAATGAAGCGAAAGAGACCCGGCGCAAAGCTCGCCTGGGCTGCCGCAGCCATAAGCCTGGCTGCGGGATGCGCCGTCGGGCCGAATTATAAGAGGCCCGAGACCAACGTGCCCACCGCCTTCAAGGAAGCCGCTGGATGGCAGCCCGCCGCCCCCAACGACACCGCCCATCGCGGACCGTGGTGGGAGGTCTTTCAGGATCCCGCCCTGAACGAGCTGGAATTGCAGGTCGCAACCTCGAACCAATCGCTGAAGGTTTTGGCGGCCAATTATGAAGAATCACGGCAGCTGGCGCGAGCCGACCGGATCGCGCTGCTCCCCACAGTGTCCGCCGCCGGCTCGGCAGAGCGCTCCCATGAGCCCAAATCCGTGGCCACCACGCAGGGAACTGCGTACGCCACCACGACCTACACCGCTGAGCTCCAGGCGGCATGGGAGCTGGACCTGTGGGGACGGCTCCGTCGAACCACGGAAGCGGATGTCGCGACCGCCCAGGCCGCGGCCGCCGACTTCGCGGCCGCACGGCTTTCAACCGAGGCAGCCCTGGCGCAAGACTATGTCCAGTTGCGGATCCTCGATGAAAAAACCCGGCTTCTGGCGAACGCCGTCACGGCCTACCAGCGGACGGTTTCGATTGCGAAGAACAAGTATGCGGTCGGCGTGGCGGCGCGCAGTGACGTCATTTCAGCCCAGACGCAGCTCGACAGCACCCGGGCCCAATTGATTGATGTCGGCGTGCTGCGGGCCCAGATGGAACACGCCATTGCCGTGCTCATCGGAAAGCCTCCGTCGGAATTTTCCCTCGCCCCCCGCCCTGACCTCGGGCTCGACGTCCCTGAGATTCCGGCCCAAGTGCCGTCAAATCTCCTTCAGCGGCGGCCGGACATCGCCTCCTCCGAACGCCAGGTCGCCGCAGCCAACGCAAAGATCGGCATCCAGACGGCGGCTTATTTTCCCGACATCAGCCTGTCGGGTGCCGCCGGCTTCGAAGGCCACCGGTTGGAAAACCTTTTCACGGCGCCGTTTCGTTTCTGGTCGTTGGGCGCCCAGGCCTCCGACGCCCTGCTCGACTGGGGCCAGCGCCATGATGTGGTGCGACAGGCCCGCGCTGCCTATGAGGGAAGCGTCGCCAATTACCGCCAGACCGTCCTGAGCGCCTTCCAGCAGGTGGAAGACAACCTGTCCGGCCTTCGCATCCTGGCGGAAGAATCGCAAGTAGAGGACATCACGGTTTCCGAGGCCACGGAAGCCTCGCGCATCGCCTTGAACGAATACAATGCGGGGACGGTCGATTTCACCACGGTCGCCTCCGCCCAGGTCACCGAGCTTAACAGCCGCGAAACCGCACTGGGAATCCGTCAAAGCCGGCTCAATCTCGGCATCGCCCTGATCGAGGCGTTGGGCGGGGGCTGGACCACAGCCGACCTTCCCGGTTCATCGCGGGTGCTGGCCGCTCACTGAAGGGATTAAACCCGGCTGAAAGCAGGCGCCGGCGGCAAATCCGGTTCCGGCGGAATGGATGCCTTCGGCTCTGCGCCAGACTGGACCCGATGGGACGCGCATGCGGTCCTCCATCGGAGCGAAGCCAGCCAGGCGACAGGCGAAGCCAAAATCCTTATTTGACTGGCGCCGAAAACAGCAGGCTGGAGCCGGGTTTATTCGGCTCCGCATCGGCCGGCAAACCGGCCCGCAGGGCAATCGCACGCTGCGCCCAGATTCCGGCGGGATCGATTTGCTGCACCTGGTCGGCGAATTTCTTCGCGTCATCGACGCGGCCGGCGTCCGCCGCCACGCTGGCCAGATGATAAGCGGCCTCGGCGCGCACCGCCTGGAGCTGCATGAGATCGGCGGCAATATCCTTGAGCTGCGCTTCCCCGTCGGCAGTGCCGCCAGCCTGGATCTTGCACACGGCCTGGCCGAGCTGCGCCCGGCCGCCGAGCGGCGTGCGGCGCAGCGTTTCCGCGGCCATCAAGTAGTCTTCCTGCGCGTCGGCATATTTACCGGCCGAATACTCGTCGTCGGCCAGCCGGAGACTGGCCACACCGGCCAGCTGGTGGCCCTGGTGGGCGCGGGCGAAAGCGCGCAGCAATTCCGGCGTGGAGGCCGCGGCATAGTCCGCCTCGGTGCTTTTCTCACGCTGGGCATTGAAAATTTCCCAGGCCCCCTTGCCCACCACAAACAGCAGCACGGCCGCGCAGGCGGCGAAGATGGTGTTGCGGTTTTTTTTCCAAAAGCCGTGAAACTGTTCCTCGTGGCTGGGCGCAGCGGCCTGGCCGGCCGGCGAGCCGGCGGCGGTGTTAGGATCGGATGGCATGGTCATGGAGCGGGGTTCGTTTTTTGGAAACGCTGATAGGAACAAATCGCCACCCCCGTGTAAATGCAGGAAATCAGCCGGCGCTCAGTCAAAAACCACTGTTTTGCGCCCGTAAACGAGCACGCGGTTATCAAGATGCCAGTGCACGGCTTGCGCGAGAACGAGCTTCTCCAGGTCCCGGCCCTTTCGGACCAGATCCTCGACGCCATGGCGGTGCGTCACGCGCACGACATCCTGCTGGATGATCGGCCCGTCATCGAGCTCGCACGTGGCGTAGTGCGCGGTGGCGCCAATCAGCTTCACGCCGCGTTCATGCGCCTGTTGGTAGGGGCGGCCGCCGGCAAAGGCGGGCAAAAATGAATGATGAATATTGATCACCGGCCGCGCGAAGGCATCGAGAAACCCGCCGGAAATCACCTGCATGTAGCGCGCCAGAACCACGAGCTCGATGTCGTTCCGCCGCAGCAGCTCAAGCTCGCGCGCCTCGGCGGCGGCCTTCGTTTCCGCGCTCACCGGAATGTGATGAAAAGGCAGGCCGTAGTTCTTCGCCGTCGCGGCCAGATCGTCGTGGTTGGAAACAACGAGGGCGATCTCGCCATTGAACTCGCCGGCCCGGCCGCGCAGCACGAGGTCGTGGAAGCAATGGTCCGCCTTGGAGACAAAAATCGCCACGCGCGGCCGGTGCGCCGAGAACGCCACGCGCGCGTGCATGCCCAAGGTGCCGGCAAAGGCGCGAAAGCTTTCCGTGTCGGAGTCGTGGGCGCCGTCCTTCGGCGTCCATTCCACCCGTTGGAAAAAGATGCCGGCCTGCATGTCGCGATGCTGGTCGGCATGCAGGATGTTGCCGCCGCGCTCGAAAATCCAGCCGGCCACGCGCGCGACCAGCCCCGGCTGGTCGGGGCCGTGCAGGAGGGCGATGAGCGTGGCGGTCGGGTTCACGTCAGACCGCGACGACGTTGCCGCGGTATTGCTGGATCGGGCGCACCCCGACGCGTTTTTGCTTCAGCGCCTTGATGCCATTGAGCGCGGCGGAGGCGCCGGTGATGGTCGTCATGATGCAGACGTTGTGGGCGTAGGCGGCGGAGCGGATCTGGTTCTCGTCGCGCCGCGGGATCATGCCGCCGGGCGTGTTGATGACCATCTGGATCTGGCCGTTCTTGATCAGGTCGATGGCCGTGGGCCGGCCTTCATCGATCTTGGCGAGCTTCTTGACATTGACCCCGTTGGCCGCGAGCGCGACGGCGGTGCCGCTCGTCGAATAAATCGTGAAGCCGAGCCCCTCGAGCTGGCGCGCGAGGTCGACCGCGCGCGCTTTGTCGGCGTCCTTGACCGAGAGAAACACATTTCCACCGGTGGGCAGGCCGGGCTTGGCGGCGGCTTGCGCCTTGGCGAAGGCGATGCCCAGGTCCTCGTCGAGGCCCATGACTTCGCCGGTCGAGCGCATCTCGGGCCCCAGCATGATGGTGGCGCCGGGAAACCGCACGAAGGGAAACACCGCCTCCTTCACGCACCAGTGCTTCGGCGTGAGTTCGCGCGTGAAGCCGAGCTCCGCGAGTTTTTTGCCGGTCATCACCTTGGCCGCCAGCTTGGCCAGCGGCACGCCGATGGCCTTGGCAACGAAGGGCACGGTGCGCGAAGCGCGCGGGTTCACCTCGAGCACGTAAAGCTGGCCGTCCTTGATGGCAAACTGGACGTTCATCAGCCCGACCACGTGCAACGCCTGCGCGAGCGCATAGGTCGCCTGGCGAACGGTGGCGAGCATGTCCGGCCCGAGCGTGTGCGGCGGCATGACCATCGCGGCGTCGCCCGAGTGCACGCCGGCGAACTCGATGTGCTCGAGCATGCCGCCGATGACCGACGCAGTGCCATCGCTGATACAGTCGACATCAAGCTCAATGGCGTCCTCAAGAAATTTGTCGATGAGCACGGGCTTGCCGGGCATGACCTCGAAGACCTGGCGCACGACGCCCTTGAGCTCGTCCTCGCTGTAAACGATGAACATGCCGCGACCGCCGAGCACGAACGACGGACGCAGCAGCACGGGATAGCCGACCTCCGCGGCAAAAGTGATCGCCTCGGCCTCGCTGAGCGCGGTGCGATTGGCCGGCTGCTTGAGGCCGATCTTGTTCAGGATCGCGGCGAAGAGCTTGCGGTCCTCGGCCGCCTCGATCGACTCGGGCGAGGTGCCGATGATATTCACGCCGCTGGCCTTCAAGGCGGTAGCCAGGTTGAGCGGGGTCTGGCCGCCGAACTGCACGATGGCGCCGTCGCAGCCCTCCTGCTGGTAGATTTCGAGCACGTCCTCCAGCGTGAGCGGCTCGAAATAAAGACGGTCGCTCGTGTCGTAGTCGGTCGAGACGGTCTCGGGGTTCGAGTTGACCATCACAGTCTCGAAGCCCAGTTCGCGCAGTGCGAAGCTCGCGTGCACGCAGCAATAATCGAACTCGATGCCCTGGCCGATGCGGTTGGGGCCGCCGCCGAGGATCATGATTTTCTTTTTGCCGCTGGGCGGGAGAATCTCGTTCTCGTCACCATAACTTGAATAATAATATGGCGTGAACGCCTCGAACTCCGCCGCACAGGTGTCGACCAGGCGGTAGGTCGTCTGGATGCCAAGCTGCTTGCGCCGGGCCCGGGTGGCGGCGAGGTCGCTCTTGAGCAGGTGCGCGAGCTGGGCGTCGGAGAAGCCGAACTGCTTGGCGCGGCGCAGGAGGACGGGATCAAGGCTCTTCAGCTCGCGCTGCTTCAGCTCCTGCTCCATCTCGAACACTTCGCGGAGCTGGTGCAGAAACCATGGGTCGATCTTCGTGAGGTCGAAAATTTCATCGACACCCAGGCCGGCGAGAAACGCGTAGCGGATGTAGAAGATGCGCTCGGCATTGGGCGTGGCAAGGCGCGAGGTGAGCGTCTTGCGGTCAGGCACCTCGTCGCCGCCGTGTTTGCCGCCGCCGCCGAAGCCGCGCGAACCGATCTCGAGCGAACGCAAGGCCTTCTGCAACGACTCCTTGAACGTGCGTCCGATGGCCATGGCTTCGCCCACGGATTTCATCGACGAGGTGAGCGTGGGGTCGGCGTCGGGGAATTTCTCGAAGGTGAAGCGCGGGATCTTGGTGACGATGTAGTCGATGGTCGGCTCAAACGATGCCGGCGTGAGGCGCGTGATGTCGTTCCGGAGCTCGTCGAGCGCATAGCCCACGGCCAGCTTGGCGGCGATCTTCGCAATGGGAAAGCCGGTGGCCTTCGAGGCAAGCGCGGAGCTGCGGCTGACGCGCGGGTTCATCTCAATGACGACCATGCGGCCGGTCTGCGGGTCGACGGCAAACTGGATGTTGGAGCCGCCGGTCTCGACCCCGACCTCGCGGATGACGGCGAAGGATGCGTCACGCATCACTTGGTATTCCTTGTCCGTGAGCGTCATCGCCGGCGCCACGGTGATGGAATCGCCGGTGTGCACGCCCATCGGATCGAAGTTTTCGATGGAACAGATGACGACACACTGGTCCTTGTGGTCGCGCATGACTTCCATCTCGAATTCCTTCCAGCCGAGCAGGCACTCCTCGACGAGGATCTCATGGACGGGCGAGAGGTCGAGGCCGTTGGCGACGATGCGCTCGAACTCCTCGCGGTTGTAGGCGATGCCGCCGCCCTGGCCGCCCAGCGTGAATGAGGGGCGGATGATGAGCGGAAAGGCGCCGATTTCGTCGGTCGCGGCCCGCGCCTGCTCCAGTGTGTGCACGGTGCGGGACTTGGCGACGTCGAGGCCGATCTTGATCATGGCCTGCTTGAAAAGTTCGCGGTCCTCGCCCTTGGCGATGGCGGCGGGCTTGGCGCCGATCATCTCCACGCCGTATTTCTCGAGGACGCCGTTTTTGTGCAACTCCATTGAAAGATTGAGCGCGGTCTGGCCGCCAAGGGTGGGCAGAAGCGCGGAGGGGCGCTCGATCTCGATGATTTTCTCCAGAAACTCGACGGTGAGCGGCTCGATGTAGGTCACATCGGCAAACTCCGGGTCGGTCATGATGGTCGCCGGGTTGGAGTTCACCAGAATCACGCGATAACCCTCCTCGCGCAGCGCCTTGCAGGCCTGCGTGCCGGAGTAGTCGAATTCGCAGGCCTGGCCGATGACAATGGGGCCGGCGCCGATGATGAGGATGGACTTGAGGTCGGTGCGTTTGGGCATGGGCGTGAACAGCTGGCGAGGGTTGCGGGCGCACAGGGACGGCGCAAGCGGGAAACGACGTCAAACGCACGCGAAATCCGCCGCTACGGCGGCCCGGAAGCCGCGCGTTTCACCAGCGCCTCAGGCGAACTCGCCGGCGTCGATGCCGAGGATCTTGGCGGCCTGGGCCTTGTCGTCGTAGCAGGCGCGCAGCACCATATCGAGGTACTGCTTGCGCTGGCCGGCCAGATACTCGTCAAGACCGGGCCAGCTCTTCACTTCGCGCAGGCGCAGGGGCAGCTGTTGCGAAGTGACCACGCGGGCCTCGGTGGTGGCGGCGATTTTCGAGACGACTTGATTGAGCTCCGTGAGGTTGCCCGGCCATCGGTAGGCCGCGAGCGTGGCCATCGCGTCGTCGGAGAATTCGATGAGATTGGTGTCGAAAAAGGGATTGGTGGCCTTCGTGATGAAATGCTTCACCAGAATGGGGATGTCCTTGGTCCGCTCGCGCAGCGGCGGCAGGTGCACAGGGAGCGAGGCGACGCGATAGAAAAGTTCGTCGTGAAACTTCGCCTCGTCCGTGAGCTTCTCGAGATCCTCGCTGGTGGTGCAAATGAGGCGAAAGCTCTGGCCGATGTTGCGCAGCACGCTGACGAGCTCGCGTTGCAAGGGAAGCGAGAGGCATTGCGGATGCTGGAGCATCAGCGTGCCCCCCTTGGCCTGCTGCACCCAGGTGCCGCCCGCGCCATTCTGGCCAACCAGACCGTCGCGAAAATTATCCTCCGTGCTGAGGGCGCAGTCGATGCGCACGAAAGTCGCATCGCCGGCATTGCCCGCGGCATGAAGAAGCTCCGCGACGGTTTTTTTGCCAGTCCCCGGCTCGCCAGCAAGCAGCACGGGGGTGCGCACGATGGAAAGTTTTTTGATTTGCTGGACGAGTTTTTTGATGGCCGAGCTCTGGCCGATGAGCCTCGATTCGACGTCAACGGAATAGGTGGAGGGCAGGCCCGCCTCGGCGTTGGCCCGCTCGGCCTGGAATTGCTTGAACTCCAGCCCGCGCTTGAGCGTGGCGATAAGCTCATCGACGCGGAACGGCTTCTGCAGGTAGTCGAACGCCCCGTATTTGAGCGCCTGCACGGCGCTGTCGGTGCTGGCATAGGCCGTCATGATGATGATGACGGCATTGGGATCGTAGAGCTTGAGCTGCCGGAGGAGGGTGATGCCGTCCATCGGCTTCATGTCGATGTCAGCCAGCACCAAGTCGAATCGCTCCGCCTTGTAACGCACCAATCCCTTTTCCCCATCGGTCGCAAAAGCCGTGGAAAAGCCCGTGGGCTGGATGACAGCCTCGAGCATTTCGTGAATGGAAAGCAAATCGTCGACGATGAGAACGGAGGGCATGGCGCGAGTATTCCGCGATAAAATAAATGCTAACAGCAGCGGATGGTCCCGCTACTTTTGCAGACCGCCAGCCACCGCCGCGAGTTGAAAAATCGGCAAAAACATTGCCATAACGATGCCGCCGACCACGACGCCCAGGAACACGATGAGCAGCGGTTCGATGAGCGAGGTCATCGCGCCGACGATGGCGTCGCATTCCGTATCGTAAAAATCGGCGATTTTCCCCATCATGCCGTCGACATTGCCGGTGGTTTCACCGGCCTTGACCATGTGTTTCATCATGGGCGGGAAAAACGAGTTGGTCCCCAGCACCTCCGAGACCTGGCCGCCCTGGCTGACATGCTTGGCGATCTCCTCGCAGGCGTCCTCAATCTGCACTTTGCCACTCGCCGAGGCAACGATTTCAAGCGTGCGCAGGATCGGCACGCCCGAGCGGATCAGGGTGGCGTAGGTGCGGCAAAAGCGGGAAAGCGCGATTTTGCGGATGAGATTGCCGAAAATCGGCGCCCGGACAAGCACTTGGTCCTTATGCCGCCGTCCAACAGGCGTCTGGCAGTATTTATTCACCGCGTAGCCGATGCCAATCAACACCGCAAGGAGCACGGCGCCTCGCCAGCTTCCGAGGAAATGACTCAGGTCGATCAGCATCTGTGTCGGCGCAGGCAGCTTCGCCCCGAAGTCCTTGAACATGTCGGCGAAGACCGGAATCACGAAAATCAGCAGCACGTTCACGAGCACAATGGCCAGGCCGATGACGGCGACCGGGTAGGTCAGGGCCGACTTCACCTTCTTGGTCAGCTTGACGGTCGCCTCGAAATATCCCGCCACCTTGCCGAGGATTTCCGCGAGCCCGCCGCTAGCCTCGCCCGCCTCGATCATGGAGACGAACAATTGTGGAAAGCTCCTGGGGAATTTTTTTACCGAAGCCGAAAACGAGTTACCGGCGGAGATTTCCAGCTTCACATCCCTGATGACAATGCGAAACACCTGATCCTCGGTTTGATCCTGCAACGCCTCGAGGGATTGCACCAGCGGCAGGCCGGCGTTGAGCAACGAAGCAAGCTGCTGGGTAAAAATAGCCAATTCAGCGAGCGGAAGTTTGTAGTTTTTGGCCCTTCTCTCGAGTGACTTCTGTTTCGCAACCAATTGCGTGGCCTTGATGTTGGGGCGGTTCTGTTGCTGCAACTCAGGGCGCAGCGTCGTGGCCTGGCCGGATGGGCCCGAGGAAATGAATGGCATGGTGCCACATATGAAAACATTGTAACCGCAAGGCCGCAATCCCATTTGCGGCTGCTTTCCGTAAAAAATCCGCAACAATTTTTTGCGGCCCGGGCAATAAGCTCTCCCGCATCCATATGCACCGGAGGCTTGACCGCGCCGTCCCGCCCGCGAAGCTTGGCGCGCGCCGCGCGGCTGTAGTTTAGTGGTAAAACCTCTGCCTTCCAAGCAGGTGTCGACGGTTCGATTCCGTCCAGCCGCACCAGCTTTTGCTTCCGATGTTGGAAGCAAAGCCACTGCCCGGCAAAGGCATACCAAGGCTTCATGCGGCCCATCCCCAACCCAAGCCGCCGTGAACCTCATTCTTTTCGATCCCCACGAAATCTCCGCATCCCTGGCCCGCCACGACCCGCGCGCACAACACCTGCTCGAGGTGCTTGACCGCCAGGAGGGCGGCACATTCGACGCCGGCCTGGTCAACGGCCCCCGCGGCAAGGGAAAGATCGAAAAAATCACTCCGCTTGCGCTGACACTCTCATTTGTGTGGGGTGAGCCGCCGCCGCCGCTCGACCCGATCGTCGTTCTGGTCGGTCTGCCGCGCCCGCAGACCGCCCGGAAAATCCTGCAGGAAGCAACCGCACTCGGGGTCAGTGCCCTGCATTTTTTCGCCGCTGAAAAAACCGGGCCAGGTTACGCGCGCAGCACCCTCTGGACCAGCGGTGAATGGCGCCGTCACTTGCTCGCCGGGGCGGAACAAGCCTTCTGCACGCGCCTGCCTGAGGTCACCCATGGCCTCACCCTTGACGCCGTCCTCGAAAAAACATTTGCAACGTCCACCCGTCTCGCCCTCGACAACTACGAAGCGCCGGCTCCCCTGCACAAGCTCCCACTGGCGGCCGGGACCGCCGTCCTGCTCGCGCTCGGGCCCGAGCGCGGCTGGTCGGCCGCGGAACGTGATTTTTTGCGCACGCACAATTTTTCGCTCGCGCACCTTGGCCGGCGTGTATTGCGCACGGAGACCGCGGTGGTCGCCGCGGTGACGCTCATCAAGGCCCAGCTGGGGCTTTTTTGAAAAACGACACACTTGGCTGGCGTGCGCCCTTGCCTCCGAGACGCTTCACGCAGGTCCAGCCAGGCGGTGTGAGTTCTGTCTCTCCCGGCATCTCGAAAATCACCAGCGCCCCGGGCTTTGCCGCCAGCCGGACCAAAAGGCCCGCAAAAAGCTGCGGTGCCACCCCGGCAATCAGTTCATAGGGCGGATCAATGAACACCAGGTCCGCCGCCCGGTTCACATCCGGCCGCGCCACCCAGGCCACCGCATCCGCCTGCACAATTTTGCAATCCGCTGTTTCGCGCCCCAGACTCTTGCCCACCGCCATGAGGTTCGTGCGCATGCAAGCCGCAGCCTTCGCATTTTTTTCCACAAAAACCCCATCCGCCGCACCACGGCTCAACGCTTCAAGTCCATAGGCGCCGCTGCCTGCGAACAAATCCCAGAAACAGACGCCGGTCACACGTGCGCCCAGGCTCGAAAAGACCGCCTGACGCAGTCCGTCCGTGGCCGGCCGCACCATATCGCCCGGCGGCACACGGAGCGGAATACCGCGAGCCATCCCGCCGCTTATGCGCATGGCACGCTCCCTTCGATTTGCGAAATGTCACACATCACCTTCATGTGAAGCCAGCATGACATTCCCGCTTTCCGACCACTTCAACGGGAAAACATTTTTCAATCCCGGCGTGCAGATTGAGCGCAGCTGGCGCGACCTGCTGCGTTGGAAGCTGAACTCGCAAGCCGCGCCCTGGCCGCAGCGGGTGGAGATGATGCCGCGACGTCCGCCGGTGCCGGGCGCCGGCGAGGTGGTGGCCACATGGATCAACCACTCGACCTTTCTCCTCCAGACGCCGCGCGGCAACGTTATCACCGACCCCATTTATTCGGAGCGCTGTTCGCCTGTGTCGTGGGCCGGACCGCGCCGCGTACATCCGCCCGGCGTGCCTTTCGAGGCGCTGCCCCGCCTCGACGCCGTGCTCCTGAGCCATGACCATTATGATCACTGCGACCTGCCGACGCTGCAGCGGCTGGCACGGCGCGAACCGCAGCCACGCCTCCTCGCCCCGCCCGGCCATGCAGACCTTGCACGCTCCGCCGGCTTTCGCTCGGAAAATATTGCAGAGCTCGATTGGTGGCAGGCCCAGGCCATCGCCCCCGGGTTCGAAGTCACATTTACGCCGGCCCTGCACTGGAGCAAACGCCTCGGCCGTCCGCGCAACAGCCGGTTGTGGGGCGGATTTTTCCTGAAGATCGCCGGCGTGCCGGCGGTTCACTTTGTCGGCGACAGCGGCTATCACGGTGCATTATTTCATGAAATCCGCGCCCGGCTGGGGCCGCCCGGCCTCGCGCTCGTGCCCATCGGGGCCTACGAGCCACGATGGTTCATGGCGCCACAGCACTGCAATCCGGCGGAAGCCGTGCAGATCCATCGCGACCTCGGCGCAACTATAAGTGTCGCCATGCATTGGGGGACATTTCCCCTCACCGATGAGGCGCGCGACGAACCGCCCCGGGGGCTCGCGGCCGCGCAGGCCGCCGCGGGACTGGAAGCAGGCGCCTTTCGCGTGCTGACCCCGGGTGAAAGTTTGCGAATGCAGCTGGCGGGCATCGCCAGGGCGGCAACCAATGGCCTGGGGCACGCGTAAGTTACAGGGAACTCCGGCGCGCAATGAGGGTAACACCTTACATCACTTATAAATTGCACAGCAACGCCTTGCTCCGTTAGGTGCCTAATCATCGATCTTTCTGGCCCCTGCGGATTTCCGCCACGGACAGCGAGGACCTTCATTTTGATTTCTCAAACCACAAGTACATGCGACTGATCCACGCACTCGTTGTCGCCGGCCTCGCGGCCGCCGGACTGCGTCTGTGTGCGCATGGAGCCGAACGCAACATCTGGCCGTTTTGGGTCGGGGAAAAGGACGCGGCCGGCCGCGTGACAGAGTGGCAGAGCGTGGGACCGCTTCTTTTTGAAAAGCAGATGGGCGACGACCGCGCCGGCGGCTTCCGGCCGCTTTACGTGTGGAAGAACAACGCCGCAGGGGAGACGACCCAAGCCGACGTGCTCTATCCCCTGTTCACCTATCATGCCGGCGAGAACGGCTCGGCCTGGAGCGTGTTTTCCATCATCAACCGTTCCAGCCCGCGCCCAGGCACGGACAACAAGTACCATGCATTGGATGTCTGGCCGTTTTATTTTTCGCGACAGACAGGCGATCCAGCCACCTCCTATCGCGCGCTTTTTCCCATCGCCGGCGCGATGAAAAACCGCTTCGGGCAGGACAAGTGGACCTGGGCGCTGTTTCCGCTTTACGGGCGGTTTGAAAAAAACGCTGTCGTCACCACCACCACGCCGTGGCCGTTCGTGAAAGTGATGCAGGGCGAGGGCAACCATGGCTTCGAACTGTGGCCTCTCTTCGGCTGGCGCGCGAAAGAAGGCGCTTATCACGACCGGTACTACCTCTGGCCGCTTATCTACAAGAATGAGCATGCCCTGTGGGCGCCGCAGCCGGAGGTGAAGCTCGGCGTGCTGCCTTTCTATACGCGCGAACAGGCCGCCGGCCTGATCAGCGAAAATTATCTGTGGCCGTTTTTCGGCTATACCGACCGCACCGCCCCCTATCGCTACCACGAGACGCGCTATCTCTGGCCGTTCCTGGTCCAGGGCCGCGGCGACGAACGCTACGTCAACCGCTGGGGCCCATTCTACACCCATTCGATCGTCAAAGGCCGCGACAAGACCTGGGTGCTCTGGCCCGTCTGGCGACAAATCAACTGGGACAATGCCGGCCTAGCGCAGACCAAGACGACCGTGCTCTATTTCCTCTATTGGTCGGTCGAGCAGCGCAGTCTCGCCCACCCCGCCCTCACCCCCGCGCGCCGTACCAGCCTGTGGCCGTTTTTCACGGTATGGAACAGCGCCGGCCGGCGCCAGGTGCAGGTGCTCAGCCCGTTCGAGTCGTTTTTCCCGGCCAACGAAACCATCCGCCTTGCCTACAGCCCGCTCTTCGCGATTTACCGCTACGACCGGCGCGGACCGGACGCCGTGCGGCAGGACTTTCTTTTCAACTTCATCACCTGGCAGCGGGCACCAGGTCACACCGAGTTCCACTTCGGGCCGTTTTTCAAAATGGAAAAAAACTCCGACAGCGCGCACGTCGCGCTGCTCGGCGGCCTGATCGGGTTCCGGCGCACGGCGGCCAGCCGCATCTGGCTGCCGTTCGCATTCGATTTTTCGGCAAAAGCACCTAAAGCTCAACTGACGTCGCGCTGACATGAAAAAACTGAACGAATTTTTCGAGGGCCTCGGCAGTGCCGTGCTGCTGACCGTGCGGTCGTTCACGATGCTGCCGGCCGCACCCCGCATCATCAAGCGCGTGGTCGAGCAGGCTTTCGTCGGCGGCTACATGTCGCTGCCCATCGTTTCGATCCTCAGCTTCTTCATCGGCAGCGTGCTCGCCCTGCAGGCCGGCATCAGCATGCGGGACTTCGGCACCAAGCAGCTCATCGGCACGCTGGTGGGCGAGTCGCTGGTGCGCGAACTCGGCCCGGTCATGATCGCCATCCTCGTGGCCGGCCGCGTGGGCTCGGCCATCACCGCGGAGCTCGCCTCGATGAAGGTTTACAACGAGGTCGATGCGCTCGTCACGATGAACATCCCGCCTGAGCGCTTCCTCGTGCTGCCCCGGCTCATCGCCGTGCTGCTGTTCATGCCCGTGCTGACCATGATCGGCATCGTCATCGGCTGGATGGGTGGCGCCATCGTTTGCAAGTATGTCCACTTCATCGGCATCGAGCCGGAGCAGTATTTCCAAAGCCTGCGTTCATACCTCACCGCCACCAAGATGTTCGACGGCCTGCTCAAGGCCGAGATCTTCGGCTTCTGCGTCGTGCTCATCGCCTGCAACGTCGGCCTGCGCACGCGCGGCGGCCCGCGCGAGATCGGCAATTCCGTCACCCGCTCGGTCGTGGTTTCGCTCATCACCATCCTCGTCCTCGACTACTTCATCACCAAGGTCCTCGCCTGATGAAAAAATCCTCCACCGCCCACGAACGCCCCGACCGCAATCCCGTGCCCGTGGAAGTGGCCGGGTTGTCCAAAAATTACGGCTCCCAGACGGTGCTCACCGACATTTCGCTCAGCATCAAGCCCGGCGAAATCTTCGTCATCATGGGCCCGAGCGGCTCGGGCAAAAGCGTGCTCTTGCGCCACATTGCCGGCCTCGAGACGCCGACCGCCGGTACCGTGCGCATCGCCGGCTTCGATCCCGCCGACCCTGACACCCGCGACCGCTTCGCGCTCGCCCTCGTCTTCCAGTCCGGCGCGCTCTTCAACTCGCTCAGCGTTTACGACAATCTCGCGCTTTATCCGCTCGAGCACCGCCTTTGCACCAAGCGGGAGATCCACGACCGGGTCATGCGCGCGCTTCAGATCCTTTCCCTCGAGGCTGCCGCCCAGAAATTTCCCTCCGAGCTGTCCGGCGGCATGAAGAAACGCGTCGCCATCGCCCGTGCCCTCGTGATGGAGCCGCAGCTACTCCTCTACGATGAGCCGACCAGCGAGCTCGACCCCGTCATGGCGGCCACCATCGGCGAAATCATCGCCACGCTGAAGCAGGAGTTCCAGGTCACCAGCATCGTCGTCTCCCACGACCGCGACCTCACCCTCACCATCGCCGACCGCGTCGCCATCCTTATGCAGGGCCGGCTGCGCACCGTCAGCACGCCCGCCGCGCTGCGCGAGGTCAAGGACCCGCTGATCACCGATTTCCTCAATCCGCAGATCGATTTGAAAAATCCCCGTTACAAGCAACTGGAGGTTACAACATGAACAATGCACAAATGACGGCCCGTATCGGCCTCTTCTTCCTTGTGGGCGCCGTGCTCATCTGGATCACCTTCGAGGCACTGCACAACGGCGGCTTCCACGGCCGCAAGGGCTACGCGCTTACCGCCGGCTTCGAAGATCTCAAACAGCTCAAGATCGGCGACGAAGTGCGAATGGCCGGCGTGACCATCGGGAGCGTCGAACAGGCCCGCCTCGGCGCCCACCGCGCCGAAGTCGTGCTGCGCATCGACCCCGAGGTTAAAATCGCGAACGATGCCACGGCCGGCGTCGCCAGCGCCGGCCTCCTCGGCACCAACTACATCGCCTTTGACCTGGGCACTTCCACCGAGCCCTACGCGCCGGACACGGAGGTACATACCAAGTCCAACGCCGACCTCAACACCGTCATGGCTGAAATCGGCGACCTCGGCAAAAAGCTCGAAGGCACCTTCAACTCCATCAGCAGCATCACCCAGGGTGAGAACGGCCAGCCCGGCCTCTTCCAGCGCCTCGACAAGCTCGTCGCCGACAATGGCGACAAAATCACCACAACGATGACCAATCTGCAGGACATCACCACGAAGATCAACCAAGGCCAGGGCACGATGGGCCGCCTCATCAACGACCCCAAGCTGCACGACGAACTTCTCGCCACCGTGGATGAGATCAAGTCCGCCGCCACCCAGGCCAAGGGCTTTGTCAACGACGCCCAGGGCATTCTCGGACAGGTGAAGTCCGGCCAAGGGGCGCTCGGCACGCTCATCTATGACCAGCAGGCCGGCGACAATCTCAAGCGCGTCGCCCAGAACCTCCGTGATCTTTCCGACAAGCTCAACAGCGGCCAGGGCACGCTCGGCAAACTCATCAACGACGACAGCCTCTACACCCAGACCCAGGGCGTGCTCAAGAAAGCCGACCAGGCTATTGACGGCCTCGGAGACTCCAGCGCCATCAGCGCGGTCGGCGTCGCGGCCAACGCCCTGTTCTAAAAAGCACGCGAAAACTATCAGTACTTGCCCGGCTCGAGGCCGAAATAATCCGCCGCGTTCTTGTAGCAGATGTTCTCGACCATCCCGCCGACCAGCTTGCGGTCGGCCGGGATGAGCCCGGCCTCGATGTCCGCGCCCAGCATCGAGCAGAGCAGGCGGCGGAAATACTCATGGCGCACGTAGCTGAGGAAGCTGCGTGAGTCAGTCAGCATGCCGACAAACCGTGAAAGCAGGCCGAGCTGCGAGAGCGCATTGATCTGCCATTCCATCGCCTCCCTCTGGTCGAGAAACCACCAGCCGGAACCGAACTGGAGCTTGCCGGGAATCGTGCCGTCCTGGAAGTTTCCGATCATCGTCGCGAAGATATAGTTGTCGGCCGGATTCAGGTTGTAGAGGACCATCTTCGGCAGCTTTTCCTCGGAATCGAGGCGGTCGAGATAGCGCGAGAGGCCGCGCGCCTGCGGGAAATCGCCAATCGAGTCGACACCGGCATCGGCCCCAAGGCGCTTGAGCAGGCGGCTGTTGTTGTTGCGCAGCGCGCCGAGGTGGAGCTGCTTGGTCCAGCCGCGATCGGCGTCGAGCCGGCCGAAGAAAAGCATCATGAACCAGGCGAACTTCGCGGCCTGGTCGGGCGTAGCCGCCGTGCCGGCGCGCGCCTGCGCAAAAATGGTCGCGGCTTCCCGCTCGGTACAGTCGGTGTCTGGAATGAACTCCATGCCGTGATCGGACAGCCGGCCGCCGAGCGAGTGGAAAAAGTCGTGACGCTGCTTGAGCGCGGCCAGGAATGACGCGAGATCCTTCACGTCGACGTTCGCCCGCGCCGCGAGCTTGTCGCACCAGAGGATGAACGTGGCGGGATTGGCCACGCCAAGTGCCTTGTCAGGGCGGAAAGCCGGATAGACCTTGGTCCCCAGTTTGGCCTTCTTGATCGCGATGTGGTTCGCGAGGTCATCCACCGGATCGTCGGTGGTGCAGACGACATTCACCTTGAATTTTTTCAGGATTCCGTGAACGGACAGCTCGGGCTTGGCAAGCCGGGCATTGGCCTGTTTCCAGATTTTCGCCGCATTGGCCTCGTTGATGATGAGGTCGATGTCAAAGTAGCGGCGCAGCTCGAGGTGCGACCAGTGATGGAGAGGATTGCGCAGCATCTGCGGCACGGCGCGCGTGTAGGCGAGAAACTTGTCATAGTCGCTGGTTTCGCTGCCGGTGATCAGGTTCTCGGGCACCCCGTTGGAGCGCATCGCGCGCCACTTGTAATGGTCTCCTGCGAGCCAGATCTGGTAAAGATTTTCGAAACGCTGGTTGCCGGCGATCTGCTCGGGCGGCAAATGGCAGTGGTAGTCAAAGATGGGCTGGTCGACCGCGTGCTCGAAATACAGTTCGCGGGCCCACTTGGTGTTGAGCAAAAAATCCTCGGGGAGAAACGATTTGGCGGCACACATGGGAGTAAAAAAATAAATCGGCCCGCCCGCGGGGCGCGAGCCTAATTAACATGGCGAACCACGGCAGGCGGGCGCAAAATCAGTCGTCCCGTCCGAATTCCAATCCGGGCGTCTGTTTCCTGATGCCCGGCGGGTCAAACCTTCGGTCCGCCCTGCGCCAGGTTGCGCGCGCGCAGCCGCAGGCCGTTGAGGCGAATGAAGCCGGTCGCGTCGCTCTGGTTGTACCAGCTCTTCACGCCCTCCATCGAGGCGACCTTGAGGTCGTAGAGCGAATACTTCGACTTGCGGCCGCAGGTGATGACATTGCCCTTGTAGAGTTTGAGGCGCACAGTGCCGGAAACGTATTTCTGGCTTTCGTCCACCAGCGCCTGCAGGGCTTCGCGTTCGGGCGCGAACCAGAAGCCGTAGTAAACCAGCTCGGCGTATTTCGGGATGAGCGAATCGCGCAGGTGTTGCACTTCGCGGTCAAGCGTGAGCGATTCGATCTGCTTGTGCGCATGCATCAGGATAGTGCCACCAGGCGTCTCGTAGACGCCGCGCGATTTCATGCCGACGAAACGGTTCTCGACGAGGTCGACGCGGCCGATGCCGTGCCGGCCGCCGAGCTGGTTGAGCGTCTTCAGCACGCCCGCGGGCGACAGCTTTTTGCCGTTCACCGCGACGCAGTTGCCCTTCACAAAATCAAGCTCGAGATATTCGGCCTTGTTCGGCGCGTCCTCGGGCGAAACCGAGAGCTTGAACATGCCCTTGTTCGCCTTCGTGGTGGGATCAAACCACGGATCCTCGAGAATGCCGGCCTCGTAGGAAATGTGGAGAAGATTGCGATCCATTGAGTAAGGCTTCTTCAGCGAGGCCTCGACCGGAATCCTGTGCTCCCGGCAATAATCGATCATCTCGGCGCGGCCGGGAAATTTTTCGCGGAACGTGTCGATTTTCCACGGTGCCAGAATGGCCAGCCGCGGCGCGAGCGCCATGTAGGTGAGCTCGAAGCGGCACTGGTCGTTGCCCTTGCCGGTGGCGCCGTGCGCAACCGTGTCGGCCTTTTCCTTTTTCGCGATCTCGATCTGCGCCTTGGCGATGAGCGGACGCGCAATGGAGGTGCCCAGATAGTACTGGCCTTCGTAAACCGCGTTGGCGCGGATCATCGGATAGATGAAATCCCGGGCGAATTCCTCGACCAGGTCGAGCGTGTAGTGCTTCGACGCGCCGGTCTTCCGCGCCTTTTGCGGCAGGCCGCGCAGCTCCTCCTCCTGGCCGATGTCGGCGGCAAACGTGATGATCTCAGCGTCGTAGGTTTCCTTGAGCCACTTGACGATGACGGAGGTGTCGAGGCCTCCCGAGTAAGCGAGCACGATTTTCATGGAATGGCGTGGAATAATTGGGTGGTTGGAAGATTTTCGCGAGCGAAAGCGCACCCTTACGCGCGCGGCTGCTGCGCCAGCACGGCGAGGATGGCCTTCTGCACATGCAGGCGGTTTTCCGCCTGGTCAAAAATGATCGAGCGCGGGTTGTCGAGCACCTCCTGCGCGACTTCCTCGCCCGGATGCGCGGGCAGGCAGTGCATGAAGAACGCATCCGGCTTGGCCGCGGCGAAAAGTTTGCCAGTGACCGCGTAAGGCAGCATTTGCGCATGGCGCTGCTTGGTCTCGTTCTCCTGCCCCATGCTCGCCCACACGTCGGTGTAAACGATGTCCGCGCCGCTGACGGCCTCAAGGGGATCGGTCGTGAAATGGTAGGACCCGGCAAATCCCTCGGCCTTGAGCAGCGCATTGATCTCCGCGCCCGGCGCGTGGTCCTTCGGACCGGCGAGCGAGATCTTCATGCCGAAAAGCGCCGCGCCGAGAATCCACGAATTGGCCATGTTGAAACAGGTATCACCGAGAAAAGCGATTTTGCGCCCGCGCAGCGAACCGAACAGGTCGCCGCCCGGCGCGGCCCAGCGCTCGGCCGCGGTGAAGGCGTCGGTGTAGATCTGGCAGGGATGCAGGAAATCCGTGAGCGCGTTGATCACCGGCACACTCCCCTGCCGCGCCAACTCGACGACCTCGGCGTGATGGAAGGTGCGGACGATGAGACCGTGCACGAAGCGCGACAGCACCCGCGCGGTGTCGGCCACCGACTCGCTGCGGCCGAGTTGGATGTCGTTCTTGTTAAGGAAAAGCGGATGGCCGCCGAGTTCGTGCAGGCCGACCTCGAAGGAGACGCGCGTGCGCGTGCTGGTTTTGGAGAAAATCATCGCCCACGTCTGCCCGGCGAGCACGGGCGGCGTGTGCCGGCCACGCTTCTGCTTGAAATTCTGAGCCAGCGCAAAAATTTCCGCGACTTCGTGCGGCTGGAAGTCGGTCTCCTTGAGAAAATGCTTCATGGAAAACGGATAACTTAAACCGCCCACCCGTCGCGCACGAGTGAAAAATGCGCCGGACTTGTTACGCTTTTGCGGCAAGAACCGCGCGGAAAATCTCGACGGAACGCGCCAGGTCGCCGGCCGTGGCGGTGAGCGGCGGCAGCAGCCGGATGACATTCCCGCCCGCCGGCAGCGCGAGCAGGCCGAGCTCGCGCAACGCCGCGAGATACGGTGCCGGATCGCCGGTAAGCTGCACGCCGACCAGGAAGCCGAGGCCGCGCACGCCCTTTACATGCGCGGGAAATTCCGCCGCAAGTTTTTCCAGCGCCGCAATCCACGGGCCGCTGGCGCGGGCCACATGTTCGGCCAGCTTTTCTTTTTCAATGACGTCGAGCACCGCCAGCGCCGCCGCACACGCCAGTGGCGTGCCGCCAAAGGTCGTGCCATGCGAGCCGGGATGAAAAAGCTCCGCGGCATTTTCCCGCACCCAGATCGCTCCGATCGGAAAACCGCCGCCGAGGCCCTTGGCCATGCCGATGGCGTCGGGGGCAATGCCCGCGTGCTCGAAGGCGAAAAATTTTCCCGTGCGCCCGAGGCCGCACTGCACCTCGTCGATCAGGAGCAGCAATTTGTGCCGGTCGCACAGCGCGCGCAGGCTCAGCAGAAATTCCGGCGCACAGGGATGGATGCCGCTTTCACCCTGGATCGTCTCGATGAAGATCGCCGCCGTCTGTTCGTCGATGAGATCGGCAAAGCTCTGCAGGTTGTTCAGCTCGCCAAAGGCAAAGCCCTGCACAAGCGGCCGGAAGCCTTTCTGGACCTTCTCCTGCGGCGTCGCACTCATGCCGCCGAACGTGCGGCCGTGGAAGGCGTTTTTTGCGCAGATGACCTTGAAGATTTTGCCCTCCTCGCCGCCGGCCCTCTGCTGGCCGTGCAGGCGCGCGAGCTTGAGCAGCGCCTCGTTGGCCTCGGCGCCACTGTTGCAGAAAAACACCCGGCCCGGGCCGGCGCGCTGCACGAGCCGCCGCGCCAGCTCGGCCTGGTTCGGGTTCCGGAACAGGTTGCTGACGTGGATCAGCTCGCCCGCCTGCCGCTGCACCGCCGCAACCCAGTGCGGATGGCAGTGGCCGAGTGCGCTCACCGCGATGCCCGACGTGAAATCGAGATAGCCTTTGCCCTGGTCGTCCCACACCTGCACGCCGCTTCCGCGCACGAGCGTCAGACTCGGCCGCGCGTAGTTCTTCATCACAAACGCGTCGTAGAGCTCGGCCGAACTGGTGCGGACGATGCCGGGCAGGCCGGTGGAATTTTCTTTGCTCATTTTCTCGATTCTGGCCGCGCGCCCGCGGCGCGCGACTGGAAAAACCAGGGTGGGACGCGCCTCAGCCGTGGACGATTTCCGTGCCGATGCCCTTGTCGGTGAAAATCTCCAGCAGCAGGCTGTGCGGCAGGCGGCCGTCGATGAAATGCACGCGCTGCACGCCTTCCTCCAGCGCGCGGATGGCGCTCGCCACCTTCGGGCGCATGCCCTTGTCGATGACGCCTTTTTTCTTCAGGTCCTCCACCTGGCTGATCTTCAAGGTCGAGATGAGCGAAGCCGCATCGGGCGGGCTCGCGAGCAGGCCGGGGACATCGCTCATGTAAACGAGCCGGCGCGCACGCAGCGCGCTGGCGACACGGCCGGCCACGAGGTCAGCGTTCACATTATAGGGCTTGCCATCATAACCTTCGGCCACGGGCGAGATGACCGGCACAAAGCCGTCGGCGATTTCCTTTTTGATCAGCTTGACCTTCACTTCCGTGACCTCGCCGACGTAGCCGAGATCGACGGTGTTGCCATCGTCGTCGGTCGTGAGCTTCTGGCAGACGAGGACGCTGTCGCCGGGCAGGCCCTTCGGCTTGGCCTTGGCCGTGGCGATGGCTTCGCAGACGTCCTTGTTCACGATTTCGTCGAGCGTCTTTTTAACGACCGCGATCGTGGCCTCGTCGGTGACGCGCAGGCCGTTGACAAAATTCGCCTTCAGGCCGGACGACTCCATCGCCTTGGTGATGGCCTTGCCGCCGCCATGCACGACGACCACGTTGATGCCGACCGCGGCGAAAAACGCGATGTCATAGGCGACGCGCGCCCGGATGGCCGGATCGGGGTCATCCATGAAGCTGCCGCCGTATTTCACGACGAACGTCGAACCATGAAAATCCTGGATGTAAGGCAAGGCCTCGAGCAGCACCTTCGCCTTTGCGGTGACTTCAGCGACGTCCATGGTCCGTCAGGAAACGCGGCGCACGGCCGCGGTGAAAAAAACTGGCTGGAGGTAAAAGCTCACGTGGAATTTTTTCGTAGGGAAACCTTGTAACGCAGTAATGGTGCGCATTTCCACAAAAATTTTCAACCCGGTCCGCGCCGTCATCATTCCGTCACATAAAATCAGCTTCACTCCGCGGGCTGTCCCGCCCACTTCTCATGCGTGTCCAGCACCTCCCTTCTTTTCTCCTCGCGCACGGAACACCGTGCATGGCTTGCGGCGCAGGCCGCGCTGCCCGCGGGCTTCCGCGTCGGCACGGCGCGTTTCGACTTCACTCCGCGCGAGGCGCCCAAGCCGTCAAAGATGACCCTCACGCTCATCGCGCTCGACCGGCCGGCGGCGGACTTCGCCGCCATGTTCACCCGCAACGCCCTGCCCGGGGCGCCCATTGTCGTTGGCCGGCGGCGGCTGACGGAGCCGGCGCTCAGCGCCATCATTGTGAACAACAAGATCTCCAACGTCTGCGCAGCCGGCGGCGTCGAGGCGGCTGAACGCATTTGCGCGGAAACCGCGCGGCTGCTAAAGTTTTCCCCGACGCAGATCCTGCCCAGCTCGACTGGCGTCATCGGCTGGGGCCTGCCGGTCGAGGCCATGCTCGCGGCGCTACCGCAGGTCGTGGCCACGCTCACCCCGGGCTCGGTACTGCCTGCAGCCGAGGGCATCATGACGACGGACCTGTATCCGAAGGTGCGACGCGCCGCGGCCAGCGGCGGGAGCATCGTTGGCATCGCCAAGGGCGCAGGCATGATCGAACCCAATCTCGCCACGATGCTCGTGTATCTTTTCACCGACCTCGCGGTGCCGCGCGACGCCTTGCGCGCCATGCTCGCGCGCGCAGTCGAAACAAGCTTCAATACCATCAGCATCGACAGTGACACCAGCACGTCCGACACCGTCGCGGTCGTCTCGTCGAGCCGTGTGCCATGCGCGGATCTGGCGGAATTCGAGCGTGCGCTCACGACCGTATGCCGCGATCTGGCCGAGGATGTCGTGCGCAACGGCGAGGGCATCCGGCACGTGATTCGCGTGCAGGTGCGCCAGGCGCCCGACGCCGCCACCGCGCGGGCGCTGGGCAAAGCCATCGTCAATGCGCCGCTCTTCAAATGCGCGGTCGCCGGCAACGACCCGAACGTCGGCCGGCTTGTGCAGGCCATCGGCAAGCACGTCGGCGCATCCGCACCGGCGCTCGACCTGTCCAAGCTGCGGTTGCAGATGGGTGGCATCGAGATTTTCGCCGATGGAGTGTTTCAATTGAACCCCGCCAAAGAAACCGCCCTCGCCGCCCACCTGCGCACAGCCGAGCTTTACGCGAGCGCCCCGCCCAAGGACGGCGTGTTCACGCCGCCGGTCGATTTTCCACCGCATGAACGGTGCGTGGAGATCAGCATCGACCTGGGCGGTGGCACGGCAAACGCCACCGTGCTGGGCGGCGACCTCACGCACGAATACGTGAGCGAAAACGCCGACTATCGGAGCTGACGACTGAGAAAAAGACCCGGAATCCTCGAAATCGGATTCCGGGTTTCATGGCTTCTTGCTTTGGAAATCAAACCAAACCTGCCGTCTCCGGAAAGCCGCACCAGAGGTTCATGATCTGCACCGCCTGGCCGCTGGCGCCTTTCATAAGGTTGTCCTCGGCCGCCGTGATGATGAAGTTTTTCGTCCGCGGGTCGAAGACTGCGGACATGTCCACCCGGTTGGTGCCGGTAACATGCGCAGTATCGGGCGTCTCGCCGCTGGCAACAATCTGCACGAAAGGCCGACCCGCATAGGCGGTGCGCCATGCGGCATAGAGCGCATCAATGGTCGCGCCAGCCGCGGCGGGAACGGTGATGGTGGTGGCAATGCCACGCCGCATAGGCGCGAGATGAGGATTGAACTGGATCACGGTCGGCGCGCCGGTGAGCTTTTCGAGCTGTTCCTCGATTTCAGCCAGATGCCGGTGCTTGACGAGGCCGTAGGCCTTGGCGCTCTCCGCGCGTTCAACAAAAAGGTAGTCCTCGGCGACCTTGCGGCCCGCGCCACTGACGCCGCTGAAGGAATTTGCCACGATATGCTCGCGCGAGACCAGGCCGGCCTTCAATAGCGGCACAAGAGGAACCAGAATGCTTGTGGGATAGCAGCCCGGCGCGGCCACGAGCTTCGCCTCGGTTTTCCACGACGGCGGCGTGAGTTCGGGCAGCACGAAGCGCGCGGCCGGCAGCAGGCCGGGCGCATGGTGCTCGCCATAATATTTCTGATAGGTGGCAAGGTCGGTGATGCGGAAGTCGGCGCTGAGGTCGATGACCCGCTTGCCGGCCGGGACCAGTTTTGCCGCAAACTCAGCCGACGTGCCGTGCGGGAGCGCGAGAAACACCAGGTCGAGGCTGCCCGCGGCGAGCGCGGCGGCATCGGAATCGGAAAAGACCAAACCGCGATCAAGGCCGCGCAGCGCGGGAAAAATCTGCGCGAGGGGCTTGCCCGCGTGGGTGCGCGAGGTCACTGCCGCGAGCTGCACCTGCGGGTGCGCGAGCAGAAGTTTGACCAGGAGTTCGCCCGAATAACCGGACGCGCCGACGACGCCGACTTTCATAGGAATGGAAAAGAAATTTAAGCAGGAAGCCAGGAAACGAGGAAGCAAGAAAACCGGCCTCGGTTCAGGACGATTTCGCTGCGGATTCGAAATTTTGCGACTTTCGAATAAAAAGCAAAAAGCGGAGGCCGCAAGGCGCTCCGCTTTGGTTGCGAAAATTTTCGTTCGCGATCAACGCTTCGAGAACTGGAAGCGTTTGCGGGCGCCGGGCTGGCCGGCCTTCTTGCGCTCTCTTTCGCGCGGGTCGCGCGTGAGATGGCCGGCCTTCTTGAGCACGGGACGGAGCTCTGCGTTGAGCTTCTGCAGCGCCCGGGCGATGCCCTGCGCCACGGCGACGGCCTGGCCGCCGGAGCCGCCGCCGGAGACATTGGCGGTGACATCGATCTTGTCGCGCATCTCGACGGTGAGCAGCGGGGCGTAGGCCTGCTTGGCAAAGTTTTCGTGCGTGAAGTAATTCTCCAGCGCCCGGCCGTTGACGACGAGCTTGCCGGAGCCGGTGATGATGCGCACGCGGGCGCTGGCGGTCTTGCGGCGGCCAGTGGCGGTGATGACGTTGGTTTCTGCGCTCATGGGCTGATGGATTAGACGGAGATTTTCTCGGGATTCTGCGAGGCGTGCGTGTGCTCGGGACCGGCGAAGACGCGGAGCTTGGTCAGCATCGTGGCGGCAAGACGGTTCTTCGGCAACATGCCCTTGACGGCGTGCTTGATGACAAAATCGGGACGGCGGACGCGCTGCTCGGAGAGCTTGCGGAAGCTCTCGCCACCGACAAAGCCGGAGAAAAACATGTAGCTGTTCTGCTCTTCCTTTTTGCCGGTGACCACGACCTTCTCGGCGTTGATGATGATGACATGGTCGCCCGTGTCGACGTGCGAGGTGTAGGAAGCTTTGTGGCGGCCGCGGATGATGTTGGCGGCTTTCACCGCAAGACGGCCGAGCACCTGCCCCTCGGCATCAATGAGATACCATTTGGGTTGGACCGTGCTCTTGTTGGCAAGAAAGGTTTTCATACGAAGAAAAGGGGTTGATTGCTAAAGGAGCGGCAGAGCGTGTCAACTCTTTATGGGTGCAGGTAGTGGGTCAGTTTGAAATAAGGTTTGTTTTGGCACGGCCAGAGGCAAAGACGAGGGCATGACCAAGAGGGAAAGGCTAGAATTTTTACGAACGCGGTTCAAGCAACCCCGGGCCTATCCGTGCCAAGAACCGAGGCCAGCCCCTTACCAGCGCCGGTCTTTCCCTTGCGGGCTGTTTTCGCTAGCCAATCAGCCGAGCCGGGAAGTGCCGTGCGAGTGGATTTATGCGCCGGTCAATAGGGCGGCACTGCCGCTGGGCGAGAAGCGCATCAAGCGGCTGTCCGCGCTCACAAAGATTGCGCAGGTATTGCCAGCGAAGCTGCCGCGTGTTCCTTTTTAACCATGAAGAAAAAGACCGCCAAAAAGAAAGCCGCGCCCAAGCGGACGAAACGCAAGGACGCGGCGCAAAATGCTCTGTCGATTGTCGAGCGGGTGACGGGCGGGAAGTTAAAGGGTTGATCTTAGAAATTACCGGAGGCTTTCGGCGGGGTCATAGGCAATGGCAAATATTTCGTCTGCCGCATAGGATTTTGGTCGGACACCCTCGATCTGCGATAAAATCCCGACCTTAACTAGTCGGTCTATATCCTCCTGTGCCGTCGGGTAGGCGACTTCCAATTTGCGGGCCAATGATGATACGCGAACGAACGGGCTACTAAAAAGTCCGTTTAGAATTCGCTGTGAACGAACCGTGCCGCCATGGTCATTGATGCGTTTCTCCATGTCCTCTTTGAGAACTAGCAGAGCATCGCACCTCCGGATTGCGTCCTCAGCCTGCACGATGGTTCCTCGCAGGCAAAATTCCAACCAGTCATCCCATGCGCCGTCCGTACTGATCTTGAACATCTTTGAAATGTACTCATCTTTGTAGCGCTCAAAGTACGCGCTCATATAGAGCCAAGGGCATTTGAAATTACACCATTTGTAGACCATGAGCGAAAGAAGCACTCTGCCGATGCGGCCGTTTCCGTCGTAAAACGGATGAATCGCCTCAAACTGGTAATGCGCTAGGTAGGCCCTTACAAGTGGGTCTAGGTCGCCGTGCTCCGCATTGATGTAAGCCTCAAGGTCGGCGAGGCATTTATCCAAATGGTCAACCGTAGGCGGAATGTATCGGCGATCAGAACCGATTGCCACTTGGTGTTTACGGAACTCCCCGGGACTAGTGTATCTATGACGAGTACCGCCCAATAATTTTTCGTGGAGAGACTTAAACATACGAAGGCAAAAGGGCATTCCTTCACCCAAGGATTTACCGCCCTCTTTCAGTGCGTCATAATAGTTATATACCTCTTTCCATTCGTTCGCCGGATCTGATTCAGATTTCGGTTTAGTCGGACTTAGTTCGAAAAGCATTAGCTCTTGAGGGGTCGCATAGGTTCCCTCCAGAGCAGATGAAGTGATGGCTTCTCGACGCCCCAGAGGACTCAAGAGCAGCTGGGGGTCTCTCAAATTCTTGCCTGAGCCATTGAGTGTGCCAAGGGCCTCTTTCGCCTTTACAAGCATCGGCCATAGCTTGTTTGGGAAAATCCAGCCGGTGGGAGGTAGCGGATTTGGTAAAAACGCGAAATCATCCTGAGTATTTACTTTTATTGGAACGAGTTGCCCCGTTTTGTGCTCACCGAAAAGCGCTGAATTCATTCCGGCATTATTGAATCAAATGCCATTTTTATTCAAGCACGAAGTGTTATTTTAAAGAAAATGACGTTATTCTTTAAAATAATCTTGCAGGTTAAAGCCAAATTACTAACCTCGATGCATGAATAAGACGACCGCCGCCAAACGGGCCCAAGTCCTGATGTGCTTGGTCGAGGGTAACAGCATGCGTGCCACCAGCCGTTTGACCGGCGTTGCCAAGAATACCGTGGTCAAGCTGCTGGCGGAGGTTGGCCGGGCTTGCTCAGAATATCAGGACAAGGCTTTCCGGAGTCTCACCTGCAAGCGAATCCAGTGTGACGAGGTCTGGTCGTTTGTGGGCGCCAAGGAGAAAAACACGACGAAAGAAACGAAGGCCAGGGGCTGGGGCGATTGCTGGACATGGACGGCGTTGGATGCCGAAACCAAGCTCATCCCCTGCTGGTACGTTGGCACCCGTGACGGCGATGCGGCTTACCATTTCATGCACGATCTTGCGGCACGGCTCGCCCATCGCGTGCAACTCACGACAGACGGTCACAAGCCATACCTTACCGCCGTGGCCGATGCCTTCGGAACTGACATCGACTACGCCCAGCTCGTGAAGATTTATGGCGAAGGCCCGAAGACCGAGGCGCGGTACTCCCCTGCCCAGTGCATGGGTGCACGCGTGGCCGTCATCAACGGCAAGCCGGAACACGCGCACGTTTCCACGAGCTACATTGAGCGTTCAAACCTGAGCCTCCGCATGGGCAATCGCCGGTTCACCCGCTTGACAAATGCTTTTTCCAAGAAGGTCGAAAACCACGAGCACATGCTGGCGCTGTTTTTCTGCTACTACAATTTTTGCCGGATTCACCAATCCTTGCGCGTGACGCCGGCCATGCAGGCCGGAATTTCCAACCACGTTTGGGAAATTGAAGAAATAATTTCCCTGCTGGGTAATTCATGTGAAAAAGCGGCATAACATCCGAATAATTCGTTCTTTTAAAATGTTCCGAACATGTTAATCATTTTCATCTTAGAAAATTTTTGTTGATTTTCACAAAAACCCGAACATGAGTTCTTCACAATCCGATACGCCCGTAGGCGGGCACACATTAAGGCCCCAGTCCATTTCATTATGGGCTTGGGGCTTTTGTTTTGCCCCATGAAAAAGACCGCCATACTTATTGACGGGGGCTGGTTTACAAAAGCGATAGAGAACACAATTCCGCCTCAAAAACTACCCCACGGCATCACGGCTGACATTATTTACAAGAACGCCTTGTTGGCGGTTGATAAATCAAAGGAAGAGGTCGTAAAGATTTTTTATTATGACTCTTCGCCTCACGAGAAAAAAGAGCGAAATCCAATTTCAAAGACGGTCACCGATTATGCTTTGACCTCCGCCAATCAGGCCAGAAAACGATTGTTCACGGAATTGGGAAAAAAGGATTTTGTGGCATTGCGACGGGGTGTAGTGAAACCGAGGGGATGGACTTTAACCCGAGGATATGCCGCAAAGCTGATGAGCGGAAAAATCGTCGCCCCTCAATCCACGGACGTTTTCCTTAATTTTGAACAAAAGGGAGTGGATATGCGCATCGGGATTGATGTCGCAACTCTGGCGATCAAGAGGCTCGTGGATAGAATCATTTTATTGTCGGGCGATACCGACATGGTGCCCGCAATCAAACTTGCACGGCGAGAGGGCATCCAGGTAATTCTCGCCCAACTTCCGAAGAGAGCCTTGATCAACGAACTCGTTGAAGATGCTGATTTAGTCCGCAATCTTAACCCGATTTCGTAATGGTTGGATTCATGGCTTGAATAAGACTGCGGCCAAAAACCAAACTGACCCACCACCTGGGTGCAGGTAGTGGATGCATAGTCAGGACAGTAAAAAACCCGCCTCCGGGGAGGCGGGTTGAAGGTGAAACAGGGTGCTTGCGCCCCCCTGCAATGCTTAGAACCCGGTAGTCAGGGCCACCGAGAACCAGACATGCCCATGTGCGGTGCCAACAGGGGCATGGTCGTTGCCGGCGTAATGGCAGGCCGCGGTCAGCGTGCTGCTGGCCGACAGCTTGTAAGGCAGGCTGACGTCCGCACCATAATAGTTGTAGGATTCGTGCACCTTGGGCACGGGCAGATCACGCGCGAGGTTCTGGCCGCTCGTGGTGCCGACGTACGTGCTGAAATCAAGTTCCGTGCCCATGCCGGCCAGCGGAAGCGCGTAACCGAGCGAACCCTGGACCGTATCGGAATCCAGAATGAAATCGTGGTAATAGAACACGCTGGGCGAGAAACCGGCAATCGTATAGGTCGCACCCACGCCGGGCTCGAAGGAGCCCTTGGCGCCATCAATGGCATTGGCCCGGGTCTTCGAAAACTCCGGATACCAGTAGTAGGTCGCCACGGCCTGCAGCGTGAGTTCTTTCGTGACGGCGTATTTGTAGCCACCGTAAAGATCGACCTCGTTTTGCTGGTTGCCCGTGAGCGGCTGGCTGGTCCAGATGCCGACATCAAAATTATTCGAGTCCACTTCCACTGATGGCTGGAAAGCGTCCTTCGTGTTCTTGATTCCGCGGAAAACGTATTCCGAGGTGTAGCTGAAGCTCGAGGTGATCGAGTAGTCGAGTTTCGGTGCACTCGGCTCGTCCGCCCGCAGGCCCGCGCCTGCCAGAAGAGCCGCTGTGATCATCACTAATTTTTTCATGGTGGTTTTCTTGGATGTAGTACTTGGATGTAGTTTGTAAGTCGCCGGCTGCCCGGCCTGCCAAGGATGAAGCTGTAAACAAAAGGCTTACACACCTATCCTTCGACTGCGTTGACCGAAGAAGCCAAAACAAGTTCCAAAAGCTTTGTATTTCCGTGATAATGAGAGCCTCGCATAACATGATCAAATTCTTCGCCGGCCTGCTCGGCCTGAGCGGCGTCGCGCTCGGCGCCTTCGGTGCGCACGTGCTCAAACCGGCGCTGGTCGCGCGAGGCACGGCGGACGTCTGGGAAAAGGCCGTGATTTATCATCTCATCCATGCCGTGGCGGTGCTGGCCATGGCCATGGTTTTGCCGCGCGAAAGAACTGCCACCGTCTCCTGCCCCCGCCCATGGCTGGCCCGGGCCGCGTCCTGCTGGACTGCCGGCGTGGTGTTTTTTTCCGGCTCGCTCTACGGACTCGCGCTCGGCGGGCCCCGCTGGCTCGGGCCCGTAACGCCGCTCGGCGGCCTGCTCTTTCTGCTCGGATGGAGCTTTGTCGTCATCGACAGCCTGTGCGCAAACGCCGGGGAGAAAAACTGAGCATGCACCTGCCCGAAGATCTGCGTGTCGTGCTCGACGCCGTGCGCCGCACCGGCCGGCCACGCCTGGTCGGCGGCTGCGTGCGCGACTGGCTGCTCGGCCTTGAACCGAAGGATTTCGACATCGAGGTCGCCGGCGTGAGCTTCGAACAACTGCACGCGGCGCTCTCGCCCTTCGGCGCGACCGATGTCGTCGGTCGCAGCTTTGGCGTGATCAAGCTCCGGCTGGCCAGCGGCGAAACCGATTTCAGCCTGCCGCGCCGCGAATCCAAGACCGGTGCGGGCCATCGCGGCTTCGCCGTCGCGCCCGACCCGTCACTCAATGACGCCGAGGCCGCGGCGCGGCGCGATTTTACGATCAACGCCATCGCCTATGATCCGTTCACCAATGCCATCATCGACCCGCTCGGCGGCGAGGCCGACCTGCACGCCAAGGTTCTCCGTCACGCCAGCGCCGCGTTCACCGACGACCCGCTGCGCGTGCTGCGCGCCTTCCAACTGGCGGCGCGTTTCGATTTTTCGCTCGCTCCCGAAACCGTCGCTCTCTGCCGCCACATCGCGGACACATTCGCCGAACTGCCGGCCGAGCGCGTATGGGGCGAATGGGAAAAATGGGCCGTGAAATCCACCCGGCCGGCCCGCGGCCTCGCCGTGCTCGAGGAGACGGACTGGTTGAAACATTTTCCCGAGGTTGCCGCCCTTCGCGGCACGCCGCAGGAGCCCGAGTGGCATCCCGAGGGCGATGTCTTCACGCATACGCAATTTTGCCTCGATGCGCTCGCACGCCTCGCCGAGTGGCAGGCGGCCGACGTTCCCCGCCGGCGCTATCTCATGCTTGCCGTGCTCGCACACGACTTCGGCAAACCCGCCACCACGGCGCGTGCCGAGCGCCGCGGCCAGCTCCGCTGGGTGAGCCCAGGCCATGAATCGGCCGGCGGGCCGCTGACCGATGCATTTTTAACCCGCCTGGGCGCACCCCGGGAAATCGCCGAGTTTGTCCGCCCGCTTGTCATGCACCACCTCGCGCACCACCAGGGACGCGCCAGTCTCACCGACACGAGCGTGCGCCGCCTCGCGCGCCGCCTGACACCCGCAACCATCGACGACATCTGCCTCGTCATGCTGGCCGACCACGAGGGGCGACCGCCCCTGCGCCCGGCGGAAACCGTCGCCCGCATCGCGGAGCTGCACGAACGCGCCCACGCCCTCGCGCTCGCCACCGCAGCGCCGCGCCCGCTCATTCTCGGCCGCCATCTCGTCGCCCTCGGCCTTTCTCCCGGGCCCCGTTTCAAAAAAATCCTCGATGACTGTTTCGACGCACAGCTCGACGGCGAATTCGCGGACGAGACCGGCGGCCTGGCGTTTCTGAAAAATTATTTGCGCGAATATCCCACGGATATAGCGTGATAGAACGTTTACTGAAATCCTCAACTTTCCCGCGCCATGTCCGTCACCGCACCCACCGCCCTCCAGCTCACGCAACTCGACCAGCTTAAAAAATTCACGAAGGTCGTCGCCGACACCGGGGATTTTGCGAGCATGAAGGAATTTGCGCCGCAGGACGCGACCACCAACCCGTCGCTGATCCTGAAGGCCGCCGCCCTGCCCGACTACGCCTACCTGCTCGACCAAGCCGTCAAAGACGCCGGGGCCACCGCCACGAATGCGCAGGTCATCGACCGTCTGCTCGTCGCCTTCGGTCTCGAAATCTTGAAAATCGTGCCCGGCCGCGTCTCCACCGAGGTCGACGCCCGCCTGTCCTTCGACCGCGACGGCACCCTCGCCAAGGCCCGCGACATCATCGGGCTCTACGAAAAAGCCGGCATCGCGCGCACCCGCATCCTCATCAAGGTCGCCTCCACCTGGGAAGGCATCAAAGCCGCCGAGCAGCTCCAACGCGAGGGCATCAATTGCAATCTTACGCTGCTTTTCTCCTTCCCGCAGGCTGTGGCCTGCGCCGAGGCCGGCATCCAGCTCATTTCGCCTTTCGTCGGCCGCATCCTCGACTGGTACAAGAAAAACACCGGCAAGACCTACGCTGCAGAGGAGGATCCCGGCGTCATCTCCGTCCGGAAGATCTACAGCTACTACAAGAAATTCGGCTACAAGACCGAGGTCATGGGCGCGAGCTTCCGCAACAAGGATGAAGTGCTCGCCCTCGCCGGCTGCGACCTGCTCACCATCTCGCCCAACCTCCTCGCCGAACTCAAGGCCGGCACCGACCCGGTCACCCGCCACCTCAGCCCCGAAGCCGCGAAGGCCAATGACCTCGCCCGCGTGACCTTCGACGAAAAATCCTTTCGCTTCGCGCTCAACGAGGACCCCATGGCCACCGAAAAAACCGCCGAGGGCATCCGGGTATTTTCCGCCGACATCGTGAAGCTCGAGCAGCTCATCGCGCAAAAGCGCAGCTGAAGAATCAGCGCCCGGTCGCAAAGATAGGGTTGCACGCCGGCGCCTTCACGCCTTTGCGTTAAGCCATGCGCCGCGCCTTTCAGTGGGACCTCGCCCGCCAGGTTGAGCGGCTGGATTTTCTACTGAAGTGGCTGCCCCGCTACGCCGAATGGGGCTACGAGGAGCTTTACCTGCACCTCGAGGACGCCGTCGAGTTTCCCCGCCTGCCCGGCGTCGCGCGGCCCGATGCCTATTCGCAAAAACAATTCGCCCGCCTGGTCGGGGCCGCGACAAGCGCCGGCATCCGCGTCGTGCCCATCGTCAACCTGCTCGGCCACACGCAATACCTCATCAAGACGTCCGGCCTGCGCGATCTCAATGAGCTGCGGGACGAGCACGACCGCCCGCTCGAGCGTGGCCAGATCTGCCCCCTGCACCCGCGCACACTTGAGGTCGCGGAGAAACTGCTGCGCGACATGGCGCCCTTCTGCACCGCCGGCCTCGTCCACGTCGGCCTCGACGAATCATTTCACATCGGCAAATGTCCGCGCTGCCGCGCGGAAATCAGGCGCATCGGCCTGGCCGCGCATTTCGCCGGCCATGTCGCGCGCCTGCACGCGCTCGCGCGCGGACTCGGCCTGCGCCTGGGCCTGTGGGCCGACATGTTTTACTACATTCCCGAGGCTATCGCGCAGCTGCCGCGCGATGTCACCGCCTATGAATGGTATTACTATCCATTCGCGGGCCGCCCGCGCGTCGAGCTTTTCAATTTCGCCGAGGCCGACCTTGCATCGCGTTTCAAAAAGCATGGCATCGCGTTTTATGGCTGCCCGATGAACGGCGCCTTCCGCTGGGAATCGCTGCCGGCGTTTCGCGAGCGGATGGACAACATCCTGTCGTGGTGGCGGCATGGCCGCCGCACGAATGCCGCCGGTTTTCTCGTCACTTCGTGGGAGCCCGGCCGCCTCGCGCCCGAACTCACCGCCGCCATCGACGCCGCCGCCGCCTGCCTGTGGACCAATCCGGAAATTCGCACGCCGGAGAAAATGCTCCAGCAGGGCTTCGCGCGCGTCTTTGGTCGCGCGGGAAAATCCGTGGCGCGCTGCGCGCTGGCCATGGATAAATTTCCATTCAGCGGCTACGCGCGCTGGCAGATCAACGACCGCTGGGATGTCTTTGCGAACCGAGAGCCGCTGGCCGGCTATGCGCGCGAAGAACGGACCTTGCGCACCCTGGCAAAACCGGCCGCCAGTCTGCCTCCGGCGCTTGGCGCGAGCCTGCGGTTCCGGCATTATCTCGCACAGCGTGACTGGTTCGTGCGCCAGGCGGCGCAATCGATCTTCCTTGCCCGAAGGCACCTCGCACGCGGCCATCCGCGCCAGGCCGGCAAAGCCCTCGAACAAAGCGGGCGCGAGGCTAAACGGTTCGACCAGGAATTAAGGCGCGGGTGCCTCGCCGCGCGCGCCATCTGGCGGCGTTCGCGCGACGCCCGTCAGCGCGGCCCAAACGAAACGATGCTGGCCCAGGATGCCCGCCGGCTCAGGGCCGTGCTCACCTGGTTGAGACGCGCCGCAAAAAATCCCGCGTTGGCCCACGGGACAACCCCGTTGTGCGGCAGGTGGCAGTTGCAGTTCACCTTGCATAATTTCGCACCGGCCCTGCAAAAAGTCGTCGTCGAGCAGCAGACGGAAGACGGCTCTTGGCAAGAGCTGCACAGCCTGTTCACGATCGAATTCAAGTCCGCCGCGGCCCGTCCGCGCACAAAGATCGTGCGGGAAATCTCCGTCCCGGTGGATTCGGCTGATGCCCGGCTGCGTCTGGCCGTGCGCGGTGCAGGCCAGGTGGCAGTCAGCGGTGTTGTTCTCACGAATGGCGTCCTCATCCGGCGCCTGCCTCGGCCGCGCTCCAAAATCATTCTCGGGGCACCTGCGCCCCGCCGCGGCTTTCCCCCCATTGATTGGTCGCACAACGGCGGCGAAACAAATTTAGCTTTCGCCTGAAGCAATCCCCCGGCAAAGCTAGAATTTTTTGTCGAGCGAAACGTAGATCGTCTGGCCTTCGGAGGTATAGATTGTGCCCGGATAGTTGTTCGGGTTGTTGCCATCGGCCAGCGACACCGGCGGATTGCGATCAAAGACATTTCTTGAGCCGACCGTTATCGTGGTGTTCTTGAGATAAGGACCAAATTTGCCATCGAAGGCATAGCTGAGCCGGACATCCCAGGTCCAACTCGATCCAACCCGGCGCGGGTTGCCGTTGATGTCCAAATCCTGAAATCCGTCGATGAAGTGTCCGGTGATGCCGGCATGATAGTTTTTATAGGTCCAGCTGGCGTCCATGGTCGCCCGGCGGCGCAAGTAGGCATCCTCACCCGCCCCATCGATCGAAGTGTCGACCTGCTCTTTGAGCGGCTGGCCGGGGAAACTCGCCTGCCGGAAGGAATGCAGGTAGCTCATGAGCGCCCAGAAATCAAAACGTCCCAAGGTGTCAGTCGGCAGCACATAGCCAGCTGAGATATCCGCGCCTTCGGCAATCGACTTGCCCGCATTGTGGTAAACGCTGACCACCTCGGTGACATTGCCCGCTGGATCCAGAAACACGGTCTCGCCGGGTACGTTGCCGGCACCTTTATAATTAAAGGCCGGATTGTTGTAATTATTAAGGGTGTCCTGGTTGTTGACCAGCGCGGTGCCGTTGCGATCCACCCGCCATAAATCCAGGCTGGTCGTGAATCCTCTCAAGGGCTGAAATTTGGGCGACCAAACAAAGCCGACGTTGTAGGCATTGCTGGTTTCAGGCTTCAGGCTGCTGTTGCCCACATCCTTGACCGGCACCTCGGGCAGTGCGGGATGTGATCCACGCGGATCAATCAGGCTGGGCAGGCTGAAGATGCCACCGCTGTATAATTTGAACATGGAGGGTGCGAGGAATCCTTTGCCGGCGCTGGCCCGAAAGGTCAGGCTGTCGTCAATCGGCTGGTAACGGAGGCCGATCTTGGGCACCGCCGTGTGATCGTGGCTGGTCAGGAAGTCCTCATAGCGTCCGGCAGCGTCGATCAGCAGACTGTGCACCCCCGCGACATGCTGCGCGGGGCTGGCTAGCGGGATGCCCAGTTCCGCATAGGCCGCCCCGATTTTCCGGCTGCGATCCACCGGCAGTTTCTGCACCTCGCCGATGACGTCGCCCGCCGCCGTCTCCGGGTCGGGCGCCTGGTCCAGCGTCTCCACCCGATAGTCGAGCCCCGCCGCCGCGCCCACCTCGCCGGCCGGCAGCACAAACAAATTCGTCGTATCGACGTTAAGGTAACCATTCCCGACTGATGAAAAATTTTTGTCGTGGACGTGGATGGTGGCATACCGGGTCAGGAGCGCATTGTTCGGGATTGGATTCACATAATAGCCGAATGGATTATAAGGGGTCGTCGTGCCGATATAGTCTGGACTGGCGGGATTGAAGATCGAATCGTTCGCATTGAGGATGCGATTGAACCTGGACGCCGACACCTCGGTATCATTGGTCCGATTGGTGTTTTCGCTGTAGCGAAAACCAGCATCAAAGTCATATTTATCCAGGAGTTTCTCGCCGCGAATGCCCGCCGTGCCCAAAAATGCGTCGGTGGTGTCGTCCCGGACCCGGTTATCAAAATCCTGCAGTCGGTAGCGGGAACTGCCGGAAATGTCCTGATTGAAAGGGTTGAAAGGATTGAAGGCCCCCGCCGGCGCAATGCGCTGGGCATGGCCGCTGGCATCGATCGAGGTGCCGGGTCCGGCAAAGGTTCCCCCGGCAAAAGTCTGCCCCGCCGTCTTTACCGCCGCAAGCGAACCGCTCCCGCTCACGGCAAAAAGCAGCGGGGTCGTTGAATTTGCAGGAATAACCAGCGTGGTCTGGCCGGGAATCTGGAAATCTCCCGTTGCCGGGGGCGCCGATTGATTGATCGTCCGGGAAACCTGATAACTTCCGTCAAAGTATCCTTTGATATTGGGCGCACCAGACAACCGGTGATCACCATTCAAAGCCACTCCATAGCGTTTCGAATAGGGCAGCGACCATGCATCTTGATTGTAGTCATAAACCGACTTCCGGTTGTTGTTATAAATATACTGGCTGGCCGGAGTGGTGCCGAAATTAGTGGAGGGAGAAACAGTCAGGCCATTGGCACTGACCGTATTTCCTCCCGGAGCGCCGGGCGTGATGCCTGGCGTGGCGTAGAAAATATTATTGCCGACGCCCGGCGGCCGCGGACTATTCGCCGCAACACCCGTCACGGCCAGATTATACGTTGTTACAGTTATTTGCGCATTGATGGGATTGGAACTGGTGCTCAACAGCGCAGGAATAAGCGTGTAATCGCGGTCAGCGTCGGCAATGGCGTTTTGTCTCTGGTAGTTAAACTCGATCATCAGGCTGCCCTTGTCAGTGGCCACACCTTTCAACAGATAGGTCGAGAACTGCGACGCGTCCTGATGCGTGGTGTTGCCATAGCTGAGATAGGCCTCGGATCCGTTGTAATGCCGGCGCAGGATGATATTCACCACTCCGGCCACGGCATCGGCGCCATAAATGGCGGAGGCTCCATCCCTCAATATGTCATAGCGCTCGATCATGCTCGACGGGATGGTATTGAGATCCACGAAGGCCTCGTCGCCAAACTGCCCGATGGAAAAGGGCGCGACTCGATGCCCATCGACCAGGACCAGCGTGGCATCGGGGCCGATGCCGTGCAAAGAAAGCCCCGCGGCCGCACGGGAATAACCCGTGTCGTTATTGGAAATCGGAATCGCACCCTGGTTGAATTCCGGGAGGCTCTGGAGATACTGCGCCGTGTTTTCCAGCCCGCTCTCTTCCATCATCCGCCGGTTGATGACCGTGACCGGAAATGGGCCGGCCTCCGCCGCCATCTCAGTGCTGGGAATATGCGAGCCCGTCACCACGAATTTTTCCAGCGGCACAACCTCTTCGGCGGCCGGCGGAACTGCGCTGCCCGGCGCACCGGCCGTCTGGGCAAATATCCGCGCCCCCATCCCCAGGGACAGGCCGAGCCCCCGGAGCAAAAAAAACACTGTCCGCAATTTCCTTGCGGAGCATTTTTTCATATAATGGTTGTGTTGTAGTTTATAACTGAAACCAAACAGCCAGCGTCCCGCTTCCCTGAATTAACCGTGTGAAAAAGCCGCCGTGAGACAAGATTAATCATCACATCGTTAGTGCATTACATTCTGCCAGCGGCAGCTTTGTCTCTATAACAAATCAAAATGGTGAAATACGAAACCCGTTTGATCGAACCGCGATCTGAGTAAAGCCAAAGCAGACCGTTCCCCCTGCCCGTCCTGATTATTTCCCGGCGGTCTTGGTTGCGTCCCGCCGGAATTTACATGGATTCACTGCGACCCCCTGCATGAAAGAGCTTTCCGCCATTCTTCACCGCCTTGCGGCGATGCGCACGCCTTCCGCGCTCGCCACCCTGGTGCAGGTTGAGGGCTCGTCTTACCGGCGGCCGGGAGCGCGTCTGCTCGTCACCGCCGATGGCGCCCACACCGGATCCATCAGTGGCGGCTGCCTGGAGGAAGATGTCGCCGCGCACGCCCGCACCGTTCTTACGAGCGGGGCAGCTGCCTTCGTCACCTATGACACCACGAGGGAAAATGATCTCGTGTGGGGCACCGGGCTCGGCTGTCATGGCATCGTGCGCGTGCTCATCGAACGGCTTCCGCCCGCGCCAGGCTGGGCCGGCATGCTCGCGGAAAATCTTCGGCGCCGCAGGCCGACCGAACTCGCCGTGGCCTGGAGCGACGCTCGCCCGGAACTCTCCGGCACCTATTTCGCCAGCGAACTGCCTGTTCCACTGGAAACCAGCACCCTTATTTTCCGTGAAACCATCCAGCCGCCAACGCCGCTGCTCACTTGCGGTGCGGGCAATGACATCCGCCCGCTGGTCCGTCTGGCCAAGGAACTTGGCTGGCACGTCACCGTCACGGATCCACGACCGGCGTTTGCCACCATCGAACGCTTTCCGGAGGCGGACGCCGTGATCGTCGCGTCGCCCGACGATCTGGCCGCCCACGTGCCGCTTGATCACCATACGCTGGCCGTGGTGATGACCCATCATTACCGCCATGACCTGCCGTACGTGCGTACGCTGCTCTCACAGCCCCTCGCCTACCTCGGGCTGCTCGGCCCGAAAAAACGTGCGGAAAAAATCCTCGCCGACCTGGCCGTCGCAGACACGCAGCGCGCGCGCCTGCACGCACCCGTCGGCCTCGATCTCGGGGGCGACACACCCGAAACGGTCGCCCTCGCCATTCTCGCCGAGATGCAGGCCGTACTAACCGGTCGCGACGGCCGTCCACTGCGCGAGCGCATCCGTCCCATCCATGAGTGAGGAGTCCTTGCGTTTCGGCTGCATCCTGCTGGCGGCGGGCGCGTCCACCCGCATGGGCCGGCCCAAACAACTCCTGCCCGTCGCCGGCCAACCGCTGATCGTGCACGCGACTGCAGCCGCCCTCGCTTCGCCCGCGTGGCCGGTGGTCGTCGTGCTCGGCGCACAGGCCGACAAAATTCGCCCCGCCCTCGCCCGCCTGCCTGTGCTCATCGTTGAAAATCCCACCTGGGCCGAGGGCCTCGGCTCGTCGATTCGCACCGGTCTTGCCGCGCTCGAAAAATTTTCGCGTTCGCTCGATGCCGCGCTCATCGCGCTCGCCGACCAGCCGGCGTTTTCCACCGTCGTCATCGCCCGGCTCGCCGCCGCGCACCGCCATAATGACTCCGGCCTGACCGCCGCGCGTTATGCCGAACGGCTGGGCGCGCCCGCTTTGTTTGCACGCAAATATTTTCCCCTGCTCCATGCCCTTCAGGGCGATGAAGGCGCGCGGGCGATTCTCGCCGCCCATTCCCGGGATGTCACCGCCGTGGATCTACCCGAACTCGCGCTCGATCTCGACACGCCCGCCGACTACGAAAAATTCTGCCCAACCAGCCCCGTCTTTAGCCTGCGCGCCGATTCCAACGCCGCTTCCACGCCATCGGCGCGCACGGTGAAGTGACCCATCTTGCGGCCGGGACGCGGCTCGCGTTTGCCGTAGAGGTGCAGCTTGGCGCGAGGCTCGGCCAGAATCGCCGGCCAGTCGGGTTCACGCCCGCCGCGCCAAGCGTCTCCGAGAATATTCACCATCACCGTCGACCCGCACGCGTCCACCGGACCGAGCGGCAGCCCGCAAATCGCGCGCACCTGCTGCTCGAACTGGCTCGTTTCACAGCCGTCGATCGACCAGTGGCCACTGTTGTGCGGGCGCGGGGCGAGCTCATTGACGAGCAGTTCGCCACGATCGGTCAAAAAGAGCTCGACCGCGAGCAGGCCGACGACGTTGAGCTTTCCCGCGATGTCGCGCGCGAGGTGCTGCGCCTCAGCCGCGATCGTCGCGCTGATCCGGGCCGGCACGATGGAAAAATCAAGGATATGGCGGGTGTGGATGTTTTCTGAGACGGGAAACACCCGTGTCTCGCCGCGTTCCGTGCGGGCGACGATGACCGAAAGTTCGCAGGCGAAGTCCACCCAGCGCTCGACCACGCAACGCCGGCCGCGGAAAATCGCCGCAGCCTGGGCGAGGTCGTCGTCGTCCGTGATCTTCATCTGTCCCTTGCCGTCATAGCCGAAATCCGCCGTTTTCAAGACGCAGGGCCGGCCGACGCGGGCGACGGCCGCGACCACATCGCCATCGAGGGCCTCGGCATATGCCGCGTGGGGGAATTTGTTCTGCCGCAGCCAGTGCTTTTCGCGCTGGCGGTTCTGGCAGATGTGCAGCACGTCGGGCGAAGGCCGCAGCGGCGTCGTTTCGGCGAGGGCGCGCAGCGGCTCCGCCGGGATGTTTTCAAACTCATACGTCACGACCGCGCAGTCGCGCGCGAAGGCGCGCAGCGCGGCGAGGTCTTCGTAGGCGGCGTTGGTTTCCCGGTTCGCGATCGCGCCCGCCGGGCAGCCAGCTTGCGGTTCAAAGACGTGCACGCGATAGCCGAGCGTTTGCGCGGCCTGCGCCAACATCCGGCCGAGCTGCCCGCCGCCGAGGATGCCGATGACCTGGCCGGGAGAAATAATGGGGCGCGCAGAAGTCACGGCGGGGCAATCAAGCATGTCCGCGGCGTCCCAAATGAGTCTGCATCCGCCCGGCGTTCCATTTACGGCAGCTTGGCGGCGAGCACCTTTTGCGTCTGGCCGGTGCGGAACGCGTCGAGGGCCTTTTTGATTTTCGCATCGCTGTGCGCAAGGAGCGCGGCGGCGAAAAGCGCGGCATTGATGGCGCCGGGCTTCCCGATGGCGAAGGTGGCGACCGGCACGCCGCCCGGCATCTGCACGATGGAGAGCAGTGAATCGATGCCCTTTAGCGTCGCGCTTTCGACCGGCACGCCCAGCACCGGCAGCGGCGTGAGCGCAGCCGTCATCCCCGGCAGATGGGCCGCGCCACCGGCGCCGGCGATGATGCACTGGAGCCCCCGGCGCTCCGCGCCCTGCGCATAAGTATAGAGAAGCCTGGGCGTGCGGTGGGCGCTGACCACGCGCTTTTCATACGGCACCCCCAGCGCATCAAGTGCCTGGGCGGCATGCTCGAGCGTCGCCCAGTCCGACGTGCTGCCCATGATGATTCCAACAAGAGGCTTCGCCATGAAAGAAAGCCGAGAGGCGAATAAGAGCGGGAGCAAGACCAGAAGTGTCGCCGGTTGCATCCCGGAGCAACCCACTCGCTCACTGCCGGCATCGGACACAAGGCAAGCCGTCAAAAAAAATCGGCCCGCCGAAGCGGGCCGATGAATAAGTAATCTGATTGGCTTTGAAAGCGATCAGAGGGCCGCGGCACCACGCTCGTCGGTGCGGATGCGGACCACGTCCTCCATGGAACTGATGAAGATTTTGCCGTCCCCGATCTTGCCGGTTTTGGCAGCCTTGGTGATCACCTGGATTGCCTGATTCACGGCTTCATCGGCCACAACCACTTCGATTTTCACCTTGGGGCGGAAATCGACGGTGTATTCACTTCCACGGTAAACTTCGCTATGGCCCTTCTGGCGGCCAAAGCCCTTCACCTCGATGACCGTCATCCCGATAATCCCGGCTTCAGTCAGGGCGGTTTTTACTTCGTCCAGCTTGTACGGGTTAATAATGGCTTCGATTTTTTTCATAATTCTCCTTGAAGATTTAAGCGAGGGGAGAGGCACCCGTGCACCCCTCCCCCGCCATGGGCTGGGTTAAGATGAGGCAGTAACCTGTTCAGGATAGGCGTGACCGCCATGTTCGTGGAGATCGAGGCCTTCCAGCTCACCTTCCTTGGAAAGGCGCAGGGTACCGGTCAAGTTTACGGCGTACATGAGGATCATGGCGGCAATAAACACCCCTATGCCAATGGAGGCGTTGCCGATGATCTGGGCGACCAGTTGGTCGGTGCCGCCGCCGTAGAACAAGCCCTTCACCACAGTGGAGGTGTCGGCGCCGGTCGGGGTCGGGGCACCAAACTGTCCCGTGGCAAAAAGACCGAGGCTCAAAGTGCCCCAGATGCCAGCCGCGCCGTGGACAGGCCATGCGCCGCAGGGATCATCGATCCGGAGGTATTCCAGCAGATCGGTGGCCAGGATAACTATCACGCCAGCCACCGCACCGAGGATCATGGCACCGAGCGGCGAAACCCAATAGCACGGGCAGGTGATGGCCACCAAGCCGGCCAAAAGGCCATTGAGCGTTGCACCGCAATCCCATTTTTTAGAGCGCGGATAGACGAAGAAAAGAGCGCCAAGGCCGCCTGTGCAGGCCGCGAGGGTCGTGTTGGTCGCGACCCGGGCGATGCCCTGAAGATCCATGGCGGAGAGCGTGCTGCCGGGGTTGAATCCGTACCATCCGAACCACAGGATCACAGCGCCAACCGAGGCGATGGTCATGTTGTGATAGGGCATGGGGCCGCCGCCGTCGCGCTTGAACTTACGCCCAAGCCTTGGTCCCAGGACGATGGCACCGGCGAGGGCGATGGAACCACCAATGGTATGCACGACAGTCGAACCGGCGAAGTCATGGAACGGCGCGGCCTTCCAGAACGGGATGGCATTGAGCCAGCCATCCGGACCCCAGGCCCAATGGCCAAAGATCGGATAGAGGAAACCGCTGACCCCGATGCTGTACCAGAGGTCGCCCCAGAAGCCGGTGCGGCCCAGCATGGCGCCCGAAGTGATGGTCGAGCAGGTGTCGGCGAAGGCGAACTGGAAGAGGAAGAACGCCAGGGTCGCGACGCCAGTCCCTTCGTAGGTGTCAGGAAGATTCTGCAGACAATACCAACTGTGGCCAGCACCGTCGCCCCAGCCAATGAAGCCGTTGCCGTGGCCGAACATCCAGGCAAAACCCCAAATGTAGAAGAGAACGCCGCACAGGCAGGTGTCGACGATGCCTTCGAGGAGTACGTTGATCGTTTCCCGTGTGCGCGCAAAGCCGGCTTCAAGGAACATGAAGCCCGCCTGCATGAAAAACACAAGGAACGCGGTAACGAGCACCCACATCGTATTGATCGGGTTGACGTAAGCCGGCGTGGGCTCCGGTGCCGGTGCGGCCGCAGGCGCCGCCGCCGGAGCCGGAGCAGCCGGGGCAGCCGCAGGCGCCGCCGCCGGAGCGGCCTGCGCATGGACTTTGGCCGGCGAAGCGAAGTAAAAAGAAACACAGAATGCCAGCAGCATGCACAAACCGACTCCGAGAAGTTTTCCGCCAAAGATCGCGTAAAACAACCGGCGCTGCGCCGGATCCTTCATTTTGTTGATAAACCTTTTCATATTTTAGTTTTTATTGGTTGTTTCAGGCGTTGAACGAGCAGCGAGCCGCCGCCGGCAAAGCATCCGGTGCGGTTTGGGCGTAACCAAGTGGACACCAAGCCATCGTTGTCATGGAAGACAGCACGGCCCGGATGGAACTGTGTTTGATCATAGTAGTGGAGTTAGGTGCACTCGCGGATTGCAGTGCTGGTTATGCTGAATGAACGGTGAACTGAGGGAGGGCATTGCCTGGATCGTTGTAAGCGAGGCCAGAAATGCATCGATGAACGCCACCCAGATTGGCCCTCCGGCGGCCGGCCTTGCAGGGATCGCGAGAACCCGACGCAGGCAGGAGACCATCAGAACAAGGTGCGTAACGTTATCTTGGTGCAGGATGAACCGGCTGCCCGACCCATCCGGAACCGCCAGCTTTAAGCACACTGAATGCCAGTTTTCTTTTTTTTAATGCCATATTGATGGAAGTTAATGAACCTTTAATGGCCGGCCGTGGCATGTAAGCCGCTGATTTAACATGCGTTAGAAACGAAGCGGTTATCCCGTCAGTACCTTCAAAATCATCGAATCATAAACATGTTCGGTCGGTTTTATGGCAGATGACCCAACCGCCGATCCAACCCACAACTCGATAAACTTATGCCTGAAGCCTCCTCTTCCACCAGTCCCACGATGAAGCCCACCCTGGGCCTCACCGGTTTGACCGTAAATGCCATGGCCCTGATCGCACCCGGTGCGTTCCTGTGGCTGACCTACGAAGAACAAGCCCTTTACGGCGCCCCTGCAGCCGGAGCGGCCATGTGGTTCGGCTTCCTTCTTTCCCTGCTGCTGTGCTATGCCACCGCCATCAGCTATGCCGAATTATCGAAGCTCTATCCTGGCGCCGGCTCTTCGTATTTTTATGCCGAGCAGGCCTTCCTCTCCAAAACGCATGCCTATAAATTTGCCCGGGTGGCCAAATTTTTCACCGGCTGGGCGAGCCATCTGTACTATTGGGTCTATCCCGGGCTCATGGTCGGGGTGACGGCATTAATCATCGGCTACCTTTCCGGCATCCTGTTTCCAAATACGTTCAGCTCCACCTATAACAGCCCGCTGGAGATGTATTTGGTCTGCATCGTTTTTGCGCTGGGTGTGGCCTACATCGCCTACCGTGGCGTAAACGGCAGCACGATGGTCAATATTGCGATCAACGTCATCCAGATCACTGCGCTGGTGGTCTTCTCCATCATCGCCATCGCCTACCGTACACAGCATCCGCAGGGATCAACCGGGTATCATTTCTCCAACGGTGTCGTGGTCAACTACCAGGTCGCCCAAACCAATGTTTTGGATGACAAAGGCCAGCCGGTGCCGGTCCTCGACGCCAACAACAAGCCCACGAAGAACGCCGACGGAACTCCGGCCTACCAGCAGCAGGATGCCCAGGACAGTGATGGCAATCCCGTGCCGGCTGATGCCAATGGCAAGGCCACGACCGTGGACAAAGCCGCCCCCTTCACCGTGGATTACACGGGCGCTTGGAGCAAAGACTCCAATAACAACGATCAATTCAACTACCATTCGACGGCCGCATCCGTGCTCGCACCGCACAAATTCAGCTATGTGTTCATCCAGGCGTGTATTGCGATCCTTTGCCTGGTCGGCTTCGAATCAGTGAGCGCGATGGGCGAAGAGGCCAAAAATCCGAAGAAGGATCTCCCTTGGGCGATCCTGCTGTCCCTCACAATTCAAGGCGCCATCTGCTACCTGTTCGAGTACTTTGCCGCCAATTACCTGTTGAACAACGCCTACACCATGTCGCAAGCCGGCGCCTCAAGCGCACCGATTGGCGACCTGATGATCCTCACCGGCACCTGGCTGTTTGGCAGCTACAAGGCCGGCAAGGCCTTCATGCTCGTGCAAGCGTTCACGGTGTTTCTCGCGCTTATCGGCACCACCCTGGCCTGCCTGAACACGGGTGCCCGCGTGACCTACGCCATGGGCCGCGACGAGGAGGTTGGATCGCACTTCGGTTTGCTCCACGGCAAGAACCTCACGCCGCACAAGGCCATCTGGACGCTGGCCATCCTCTCGATCTTCATCGGCATCATCACCGTGACGACCTATATGGGCGGCGCCTCACCGGGGGCTTTGGACAAACACAACATCTGGTATAGCTTCGGCATCTTCAGCACCGATTTCTATCCCAAGGCATGGAATTCCTTCGTCATTGTCACACTGATCAGCAACTTCGGAACGTTCCTGCTCTACATGACGACCTGCATCGTGGCCATGGTGGCCTTCCGTGAACACCATACGTTCCACGGGATCAAGCATGTGCTCGTTCCGATCTTCGGCCTGGTCGCAAATCTGGTCTGCATGCTGTTCTATCTCATCGGACCGTTCTCGGTTGCGGGCATGAGCTGGCATGAACCTTACGTCGCCTTGGGCGCAGCCGCCGTGTGGGGCATCTACGGCTGGATTTACTTCGCCGGCAAGAGCAAGGCCAAGGGTAAATCGATGATCCTTACGCAAAAACCGGCCACAAGCTAAGCCGGTTCCATCGGCAAACCTTCAGGCTCCGCTTGCGCCCTGCGCAGCGGAGCCTTTTTATCTGTTTCTCCACCCCATGCGACTGCGCTACGCCAAGCTCTCGACCACCGGCCCCGTCCGGCCTATTAACGAAGACTGGATCGACTTTTGGGAACCGCAGGATCCGCTCGCGCGCGAAAAGCAGGGCAGCGTGGCCCTGCTGGCCGACGGCGTCGGCGGTTATGATCATGGCGAGGTCGCCAGCCGCATGGCCGTCGAGGAAGCACTGCAGGTATTTCAAACCGCGCCGCCGGAAACCGCGCCCTACGAAGTGCTACGCCGCATGTTCGCGACGGCCTGCACCCGGGTGCATGACGAGGGGCGGGTGAAAAACAAGGGGCGGCCCATGGCGACGACCTTGGTGGCCTCGATTTTCCGCAGCCGCACGGCCTTCATTGCGAACGTGGGTGACTCACGCGCCTACCTCATCCGCCAGAAAAAAATCCGCCGGCTCACCACCGATCACGTGGCCACGGCCCTGCCGGTGAAACTCGGCCTCATGCTCGAGCGCCAGGCCATGGCCAGCCCGCAGCGCAGCGAACTGACGCGCAGCCTCGGCGCCGATCCGTTCTGCCAGCCCGATTTTGCCACGCAGGAACTGCGGCACGGCGACTTCGTCGTGCATTGCACGGATGGGCTGCACGCCTTTGTCCTCGATGCGGAGATTTGCGAGATCATCTCCCGTCATCATCCTTACGACGCCTGCCGTGAACTCGCCGCACTCGCCGAAAAACGCGGCGGGGATGACAATATCTCCCTGCAGATCCTCGAGGTGCGCGACTGGGAAAGGGTCGCGACCAATGCGCCGCCGGGTTCCGCACCCAAATCCGCCGCCACCTCCACCGCAACCAAGGCCGGCACCGGCGACCTCGCGCCCGGCATGCTGCTCGACAACCGCTTTGAACTGACCGACCTCATCGCCCGTAGCAACATGGCTTCCATTTTCAAGGCCGATGACCGCAAGACGGGGGGAAGCGTCGCCCTCAAAGTGCCGCTCATGGCGCTGGAAAGCGACATAGCCGGCTACGAACGATTCCAGCGTGAAGAGGAAATCGGCTCACAACTCAACCACCCGGCGATCCTCAAGGTGGTAAAGATCGACGAGCCCAAGAGCCGCCCCTACCTCGTGATGGAGTTTCTCGACGGCGAGACGCTCGCCCAGGTGCTGGCCAAGCACAAACCCCTGCCTGAAGCCGAGGCCGCCAGCTATGCCAGCCGCATCTGTGATGCGCTCGATTACCTCCACGCCAGCGGCATTTCCCACCGCGACCTCAAGCCGCAGAATATCATGGTCTGCCGCGACGGATCAATCCGCCTCTTTGACTTCGGCATCGCCCGCGTCGAAAAAGCCCGGCGCCTGACCTTTGTCGGCCTCTCGCCCACCATGGGCACTCCGGATTACATGTCGCCCGAACAGGTGAAGGGCAAACGCGGCGACCACCGCAGCGATATCTACAGCCTTGGGGCCATGCTCTACGAGATGGCGACCGGCTCCACGCCGTTCGAAGGCGAAAGCCCTTACGTCATCATGAATGCGCGCGTCACCGGCGACCCCGTTGCCCCTCGCAAACTCAATCCCGGCCTCACGCCCGTCATCGAGGAAATCATCCTGCACGCACTGGAGCGCGACCCCAAGCTGCGCTACCAGACGGCCCGCGCAATGAAGCAGGACCTCGACAATTACGAACTCGTCCAGCTCACCGAACGGCACCTGCACCTGCGCGCGCCACAACCTTGGAAAAGCGGCCGGCGCCTGCTGCCGATCATCCTCGCCATTGTGGCGCTGCAACTCCTGCTGTTCCTTGGAATGTTTTTGTATTTTCGATCACGCCACTGACCTTTGGTAAAGGCGCCGGGTGGGACCATAAGATCATTTGTTTCATGGCCTTGCAGATTTTGGCTACAGGGGAAGCCCGGCTGGCACGGTTACTGCGGTTGGCCACCCGTTAAGTTGAACGATGCAAAGCCCCTCCGACGATGCACTGCTATCAACGCAAGCCCGCGCTTGCATGATTATGGCAAAACCTTCCGCCGTGTCCCGCGACACGTGCGAATCGCGGGCGGCCACACCGTGAACCCACCAAGCCTGCGCGTCCATTGGAAGCCACGCGGTCTCTCAACCGCACGCGAATACGCGGAGGCTTTGGCCGTCATCACGGTCGTGACCGTGGCCGGCTGGTTTGTCCCCCTGAGCTACCGCACCTTCGGCCACATCTACCTGCTGGCCGTGATCGCGCTCAGTTTGCGCCTGGGCCGCTGGCCGATTCTGTTTGCCGCCGTTGTCAGCGCGGTCGCGTGGGATTACGTTTTTCTGCCGCCACGGATGTCATTTCACGTCCTCCACTTTGATGACAGCCTGCTGCTGGGCACTTATTTCGCCGTGGCGCTCATTGCGGGGCAGCTCACCACGCACATCCGTGAACGCGAAAAATTATTCGCCGAAGCCGAGCTGCAACGCACCCTGCTCAACAGTGTTTCGCACGAACTGAAAACACCGCTGTCCGTCCTGCGCTCAGCCGCGGAAAAACTCGATACGGATGACGCAAAGAAACGGGCCAGCTTGGTCGCGGAGATCCGCACCGCCACCAGCCGGCTGGATCATCTGGTGGCCAATCTTCTAAACCAAACCTGGTTGGAGTCAGGCACCCTCAAACCCCAGCTCGATTGGTGCGACGCTCGCGACATTATCAATGCCGCCCGGCATGCGATCGGCGACTCGTTGGCCGGGCGCCCGTTTAAAACCGAGATTCCGCCAGATATGCCGCTTTTCATGGCCGACCTCCCGCTGATGGAGCAAGCCCTGGCCAACCTCCTGCTCAATGCGACGCTGCATACGCCGGCTGGCACGCCGATTTTTGTCACGGCCGGGCTGGAACCGCCGGCCGCGCGGGTCTTCATTACGGTCGCCGACCGCGGGCCGGGGCTCCCGCCGGAATTGCGCGAAAATCCTTTCCAGAAATTCCGCCGCGGCCATGTCGCGCACCCCGGCGGACTCGGCCTCGGGCTTTCCATCGTGCACGGATTTGTCGTGGCGCAAAAAGGAAAACTTATTGCAGACGACAACCCCGGCGGCGGAGCGCGTTTCACCATTTACCTGCCCTACGGACCCCACAGCAGCGTGCCCAACGAATGACCCACGACACCGCCAAGCCCGAAATCTTGGTCATCGACGACGAAGTGCAGATTCGCCGGCTCCTCCGCTTCACCCTCGAAGAGGCGGACTATGTCATGCGCGAGGCGGAAACCGGCCAGGCAGGACTGAGCGAGGTGGCCCATCGCCGGCCTGATGCCATCATTCTCGATCTTGGCCTGCCGGACTTGTCGGGCGTCGAAGTGCTCAAACGCCTGCGCGAATGGAGCCCCATCCCCGTGCTGATCCTTTCCGTGCTCGGGCAGGAGAAAAATAAAATCGCCGCGCTGGACGCCGGTGCGGACGATTACCTGACCAAGCCTTTCGGGGGAGGCGAACTGCTGGCGCGCCTGCGGGTGTTGCTCCGGCGCGTGCAGTCGGCGGAAGAGCCGAAGGCAAAGATAGAATTTGGCCCGATCGAGGTCGATTTGATCCGGCGGCTGGTCACCAAGGACGGCCACGCGGTAAAGCTCACGGCCAGGGAATACGCCTTGCTCCGATTGTTCATCGTTCACCGGGGCAAGGTGCTGACCCACCGGCAAATCCTGTCCGAACTCTGGGGGCCCAAGGCCAAAGGACAGACCCATTACCTTCGCGTCTATATGATGCGCTTGCGCCAAAAACTGGAAAACGACCCGGATACACCGCAATATCTGCAGACCGAATCAGGCGTAGGCTATCGGCTATCGGCTTGATTATTGATGCACAACTGGCTGCTGATCATCAAATAATATTATAAATCCTTTCTGCTCCCAGGATCGGAAGGATCTATTTGGCCTGATCTTGATCGAGCCACCGGAATTTTCACAACGGCCTTTTGTTTATTTCTTATTGATGATTTTAAGGCATATTTTTATTTTCTGTTAATATCGATTGGTACGCATGTTGCATGGTTGGGAGGGCAGTGCTTCCGAAGTGGAAGTTCGGAAGATACACAATAAACATTGTGGGGCGGCCCCTTGGTGGAACAAGGGGTCGCCCTTCACTTTGTTTCCCCTTGAAGGGATGAAGGTGAAGGGCGTGCCGGGGCAAAATCTGCCCGCCGCCTGCCCGCCTGTTTATTTTTTGTTTATGGCATGGCAGGTGCTGATTGCCGGCTGTTCCACAGCTTAAGGTTCCACCCTTAAGTTCCACTATAACCTTCAAGTTTATGCACATTCTTCCACGTGTGTTAAGGAAGCCGGCTGTCTGCATCACGCTCGGCTTGGTGTTTGCCACATTCAAAATCGCAGCTTTGGCCGATGAGGCCAAGCCCGCCCCGCCTACCCCTACGCTTGAACAACGCGTGGCCGGTCTCGAAGCCTATGTCGGCAACACCGATCCCACGGCCTCGCTGAAAGACGCCAAAGGCAGCATCCCTGATGGGCTGACCACGCCTTCCGTCGGCATCCCCGGTCCCGGTCATAATGCCTGGCAGATGACCTCCGCCGCGCTGGTGTTGTTCATGACGCTGCCCGGCTTGACCTTGTTTTACGGCGGCCTGATGCGCCGGAAAAACGTGCTTTCCGTCATGGCGCAATGCCTGCTGCTCAGCGGCTTGGTCACCATCCTTTGGTGGATTTGCGGCTACAGCCTGGTTTTCCACAGCGGCAATCCGTTCCTTGGCGGCCTTGGTTTCGCGTTCCTCAAGGACGTCACCTCGGCACCCAACACGGATTACTCCTACTGGGTGTCGCACAATGTGTTTTCGATGTACCAGCTGATGTTCGCGATCATCACCCCGGCACTGATCGTGGGCGCAATTGCAGAGCGTATGAAATTTTCCGCCATCTTCCTCTTCATGACGCTGTGGATGTTCGTGGTTTATTTCCCGCAGGCGCACATGATCTGGGGCATTGATGGACTGATGAACGGCGTCTGGAATGCCGGCGCCCACATCAAGGCGATCGATTTCGCCGGCGGAACGGTGGTGCACATGACCTCCGGCTGGTCGGCGCTGATCCTCTGCCTGATTCTCGGCAAACGCATCGGCTTCGGCAAAGAGAACTTCGCACCCCACAGCATGGTGCTCTGCATGGTCGGCACCGGCATGCTCTGGGTCGGCTGGTACGGATTCAATGCCGGCAGCGCCGTCGCCTCCGACGTGATCGCCGCCAATGCCTTCACCACCACGACCCTGGCCACCGCGGTCGCCGCGTTTGTCTGGCCGATGGCGGAGTGGTTGACCAAGGGAAAGCCAAGCGTGCTGGGCTTCTGCTCCGGTGCCGTGGCGGGACTGGTGGTCATCACCCCGGCCTGCGGCTTTGTCACCGCGAACGGCTCGGTGATCATCGGCATCGCCGCCGGTTTGATCCCGTGGTTCTTCTGCTACAAGGTCAAAGGCTGGTTCGGCTACGATGACGCGCTCGACACCTTCGGCGTGCACGCCGTCGGCGGAACGCTCGGCGCAATCCTGACCGGCTTTCTGGCCCGGAACAGCGCCAACGGAAACCTCGCCGCCAACCTGAAGGACAAGGTGACCGATACGTGGCTGCAGCCGCTGGTCTGGGAACAGCTCAAAGCCATCGGGCTGACCCTCGTGCTGGCCATCGTCGGCACAACCGTCATCGCCTACGTCGTCAAGGCGTTGATCGGCCTGCGGCCCACGCCGGAACAGGAAGAAGAGGGCCTGGATATCACCGATCACGGTGAGCATGCCTACCATCAGGAATAAAACCCTCAAAAACCATCCCATGAAACTTATTATTGCCATCATCAAGCCCTTCAAGCTCGACCAGGTGAAGGAAGCGCTCGCCGGCGTCGGCGTCGAGGGCATGACCGTGAGCGAAGTCAAAGGCTTTGGCCGCCAGAAAGGGCACACCGAAATCTACCGGGGCAGTGAATACACCGCCGATTTCCTGCCAAAGGTGAAACTCGAAATCGTCGTGCCGGACGACATCCTCAAAAAGGTCGTCGATGTCATCGTCAAAACCGCCCACACGGGCAAAATTGGCGACGGCAAGATCTTCGTCCTGTCAGTGGAGGAGGCCCTCCGCATCCGCACCGGGGAATCCGGCGAGCCGGCCGTCTAGCCATCCCTTGCACCTCTGGACTGAGGGGTGCTTTTTAAAACCAGTAGTGGAGTCACCAGCGGCCCCTTTTTTGTAAGAAAAGGGGCCGCCTTTTTTTCGCCCGGTCCCGACCCGCACAGCAGCGGGCCTTGGCGCTTTTGGAGACACGGGCGCTGCCTTGCCCCGGCAAACAACCCGGGGTGATCCCGGTCATGAATGCGCCGTAAAAAATGGCCTTGGGACCGCGCGCCCCTTAACGTCCGGCGGGTATTGACCCATGGACGTTAAAAACAACCTGCATTGACTCCGCCTGAAAAAACCTCCCGCGCCCGTCCCCTGCCGGACACGCCGCTTGCTCCACCGAGCAGCTGGCAGGAATATGCCCTCTCCGCAGGTGTCGTGGCCGTCATCACGACCACCGGCTGGATGCTGCTGCCGGAAAGCTATTATCTTTCCGTCGGGCTGATCTACCTGCTCGCCATCATCCTGCTCTGCCTGCGCGCAGGCAGAGGGCCGGTGCTCATGGCCGGGGTGCTCAGCGCCTTTTTGTGGGATTACGTTTTCATCCCGCCCCATTTCTCGTTTGCGATCAATTCCCTGCAGGATGGCCTTCTTTTTGGCACTTATTTCGTGGTGTCACTGGTCGCCGGCCAGTTGATCGCACGGATCCGCGCCCAAGCGCAGGACGACCGGCTGCGCGAGGAGCGTGCCACCGCGCTGCTTCATCTCACCCGCGCATTGGCGGAGGCGACGACACTGGATGAAGCGGTGTCCGCCGCGCTGCGGCAGGTGGACAAGCTTTTCGGCGCGCAGACTGCGCTCACCCTGGCGGATGAAACCCGCACCGCACTGGTGCCCCATTTGGCGAGCTCGTATCTGCTGGATGCCGAGGAACGCGTGGCAGCCGAGTGGGTGTTCCGCCATCACCATGGCGCGGGCCGGCTTACCCACACCCGGCCGGACCGCGCGGGTCGCTACCTGCCGCTGGTGCGAGGCAAGGAAACCATCGGAGTGCTGGGGGTGAGAATGCCGTCAGATGGCGAGTTCACCCCGGGACAACGCGATTTGCTCGAGGCGTTCGCACGGCAGCTGGCGCTGAGCGTCGAACGCGAGTCCCTGCGCGCCGCCAGCGAACGCGAAAAATTGCTCGCCGAATCGGAAAAGCTGCACCGCGCATTGTTCGACAGTGTCTCGCATGAGTTGCGCACGCCGCTTTCCATCATCAACACTTCCACGGAGGGCCTGTCCGCGGCGGATCAAAACCTGCGCGGGCAGCTGGTGAACGAAATCCGCACCGCACTGGGCCGCCTCAACCGGCTGGTCGGAAATCTCCTTGATCAAACCCGCCTGGAAAGCGGGATGCTCAAACCCCGCCTCGACTGGTGCGATGCGGGCGACATCGTGAACGCCGCTGTTGAAAGCACGCGTGATGCATTCACAGGTCATTCCCTGAAACTCACCATGCCCGGCGACTTGCCGCCCATCCGCGCCGACTTCGCCCTCACCGAGCATGTGCTCGCCAACCTGCTCCTGAACGCCGCCCATCACACGCCGCCGGCGACGCCTGTGTTTCTCACCGCCGGCATCGAGCCGGATGGACGGCGGGTCTTTTTCAAGGTGGCCGACCGCGGTCCGGGTTTTTCTCCGGCCTTGCGCGAACGGTTGTTCAAAAAATTTGCGCGGGGCGACGTCGCGCGCACGGCCGGGCTCGGCCTCGGCCTGTCGATCGTGCACGGCTTTGTCGCGGCCCAAGGGGGCGAAGTGGTCGCCGGCGAAAATCCTGGCGGCGGCGCACTGATTACCGTTTACCTGCCGCATACGCAGCCCAAAGCTGCCTTCCCAGCATGACCAAAGGCCACCCACTCCGGCTGCTTGTCGTGGACGACGAAGTGCAGATTCGCCGGCTGCTCCGGCTGGCCTTGGAGGCGGCCGATTACGATGTCTATGAAGCGGACACCGGCCAGCTGGGCTTGAGTGAAGCCGCGGGCATGCGCCCCGACGGCGTCGTGCTCGATCTCGGGCTGCCCGACCTGCATGGGCGGGAAGTCCTGCGGCGGCTGCGCGAATGGTCGCAGGTCCCGGTGCTCGTGCTCACCGTGCAGGATGGCGAGGATGACAAGATTGCCGCGCTTGATGCCGGCGCGGACGACTATCTGACCAAGCCGTTCAGCGGACGGGAGCTGCTGGCCCGGCTGCGCGCCGTGCTTCGCCGCACCCAGCCGGCCGATGAGGAATCAATCGTGCGCTTCGGCGACGTGGAAATCAATTTCACAACCCGCATCGTTCTCCGGGCCGGCGCGGAAGTGAAGCTGACCGCAAAAGAATACGACCTGCTGCGCTATCTCGCGCAACATTGCGGCCGCGTTGTCACGCACCAGCAGATCTTGCGCGAGCTGTGGGGCGCCCACGCCGAGGACAGCACCCACTACCTGCGCGTTTACATGACGCACCTGCGGCAAAAGCTCGAAGAAGATCCGCGCGCACCGAAATTTCTCAAGACGGACGCAGGCATCGGTTACCGGCTGGTCGACTCCTAGCCGGGCCGCCGGCTACATCCGGCAGATGAGCAGTTCGCGCTCGTAGATCATTTCTTTCGACAGGCGGTCGTGCAGGTCGAGAAACAGCTCCTCGTGATCCATGACTTCCCGGCGCCAGGCGGCGCGGTCGAAAGCCTGCATCGCCTCGAATTTTTCGCGTGGAAAATCGAGCCCGCTCCAGTCGAGGTCCTCGTGGCGCGGCATCCAGCCGATCGGCGTCTCCCGGCCGAGCGCACGACCGCGGGCCCGGTCCACGATCCATTTCAGCACGCGCATATTTTCGCTGAAGCCCGGCCAGAGAAACCGGCCGCTTTCGTCCTTGCGAAACCAGTTCACATGGAAAATGCGCGGCGTCTCGCTGAGTTTTTTCTGCATCACGATCCAGTGGCGGAAATAATCGCCCATGTGGTAGCCGCAGAACGGCAGCATGGCCATCGGGTCGCGACGGACCTTGCCGATGGTGCCGGCGGCGGCGGCCGTCATCTCACTGCCCATGGTCGCGCCGGTATAGACACCCGCACTCCAGTTGAAGGCCTGATAGACAAGCGGCATCGTGCCGGCGCGGCGGCCACCGAAAATAATGGCGCTGATCGGCACGCCCTCCGGCTTTTCCCAATCGGGATCAATCGTCGGGCACTGCGAGGCTGGCGCGGTGAACCGCGAGTTCGCGTGGGCCGCCGGCCGGCCGCAGCCGGGCGTCCACTCCCGGCCCTGCCAGTCGGTCAGCCGGGGCGGCGGCTCGGCCGTCATTCCCTCCCACCACACACCGCCCTCGGGCGTGAGTGCGACGTTGGTGAAAATCGTGTTCTTCGAAAGCGCCGCCATTGCGTTCGGATTTGTTTTCACCGACGTGCCCGGCGCGACTCCGAAGAAGCCGGCCTCGGGATTGATGGCGCGCAGGCGGCCGCTGGCGTCGGGTTTGATCCACGCGATGTCGTCGCCGACAGTCCAGACCTTCCATCCCTGGCCGGTGAAATGTTGCGGCGGGACAAGCATGGCGAAGTTGGTTTTGCCGCACGCGCTCGGGAACGCCGCCGTGACATAGGTTTTTTCTCCCGCCGGATTCTCGACGCCGAGGATGAGCATGTGCTCGGCCATCCAGCCCTCGTCGCGCGCAAGGTTCGATGCGATGCGCAGCGCGAAGCATTTTTTACCGAGCAGTGCGTTGCCGCCATACCCTGAACCGTAGCTCCAGATTTCGCGCGTCTCCGGAAAATGCACAATGTATTTGTCCGGATTGCACGGCCAGGGCACGTCCTTCTGGCCGGATTTGAGCGGCGCGCCAACCGAGTGAACGCACGGCACCACACGCTTCTCCGCCCGGTCGATCTCGGCATAGACCGGGAGGCCGATGCGCGCCATGATGCGCATGTTTACAACGACGTAGGGCGAGTCGGTCAGCTGCACTCCGATCTGCGACATCGGTCCACCGACCGGCCCCATACTGAAGGGCAGTACGTACATGGTGCGGCCCTGCATGCAACCGCTGAACACCTCGCGCAGTTTCCGGCGCATTTCGTAGGGATTGGCCCAGTTGTTGGTCGGACCCGCACCATCCTTTGAAAGCGAGCAGATGAATGTGCGGTCTTCGACCCGGGCAACATCGCCCGGATCACTGCGCGCATAATGGCAGCCGGGCCAGAGTTTTTCGTTGAGCTTGATGAATGTGCCGCCCGCAACCATCTGCGCGCACAGCGCGTCGTTTTCCTCCTGCGAACCGTCGATCCAGTGGAGCGAGTCGGGCCGGCAGAGCGCGGTCATCTTGTCCACCCAGCGCAAAAAATGCGCATTCTTGCTCAGCGGCGTGGTCAAATTGCGCGTTTTCATGATGATAAAGTAAATTGTCCGGATCGAGAGTAAACCGTAAAGCCCGTCATTCCGCTCCGTGAAAACAGCCGTTTTCTGCGCAAAATTTGCGCAAACAGGACAGGCCCGGCTCGCTCCCGCCGCAATTTTCTGTTTCAATTTTTTCCATGACGAAGCTCTGCATCTTCGCGGGAACCACGGCGGGCAGCTACCTCGGCTGGTTTGTCGGCGATGCCGCGGGCTTCGGTTTCGGCTGGGCCTTCGTCTTCAGCAGTCTCGGCAGCATCGCCGGCGTCTACTTTGGCTGGAAACTCGCCCAGCACATCGAGCGCTGAAACTATTCCGCCGCCGGCTCCACGTGCACCGACACGTCGCTGATGGCCAGCGAAGCGCGCAGCAAGGCATCATTCACGGCGTGCGCAATTTCATGACCACGGCGGACGGTAAGCCCGCCGTCCACCCGGATCTGGATGTCCACGAGCAGGCTCAGTCCGCTGCGCCGCACACGGCATTTGTCGAGCCCGCGTACGCCCGCCACGTTTAGCGCCACGGCACGAATCTCTTTTTCAATCTCGGCCGGCACGGCAATGTCCATAGCCTGATCCAGCGCGCGCCGGAAAACATGCACGCCATTGAATACAATCACCGCGCAGGCCAGCAGCGCCGCCCAGCCATCGGCCGCCTCGTAACCCGGGCCGCCAACCACGGCGACGGCAATGCCCACAAAGGCCGCTGCGCTCGTGAGCGCATCGGCGCCGTGGTGCCATGCCTCCACGCCGAGGGCAGTGCTGCCGGCCTCCGATCCGGCGCGAGCCATGCGCCGTGAAATCCAGAATTTCACCACCACAATGACCGCCAGCAGCGGCAGGGTGGCCCAGTGCGGCCCGCGGTGCGGAGTGATGATGGCGTGCACCGCGTACCAGCCGATCCATACCGCCGCCGCAAAAATGCTCAGCGCCACCGCCAGCGCCGCCAGTGCGTCAGCCTTGCCGTGGCCGTAAGGATGGTTGGCATCGGGCGGCCGAGCCGCCCAGCGCAAACCGGCCCAAGCCGTGGCCGAGGAAAAAATATCCAGCACCGACTCCATGCCGTCGGCAATCAACGCGTAGGCATGGCCGAGCAGGCCTGCGGCAATCTTCACCACCGCCAGCAGCGCGTTGAGCGCGATGCCGCGCAACACCAGCCGCGCGCCTTCCGCGGCGCGGCGCTGCGCATCGACATGAGGATCGGCGGATGGAACCGGCATGCGGGCAAGTTGACGGCCCCGCCTCCCGACCTCAACGCGCGAATCCACCCGCGGTTGACCTCCCGCCTGCGCCCGCCACACTGCCTTTCACGCCATGGCCGCTCCGATCAGCACCTCCCTTTCCGGCGATCCCGTGAAGCAGTTTTCCGTCTATACCGAAAACCGCGTGGGGCGTCTTTTTGACCTCACCGCGCTGTTCACGACGCACAATGTCCACATCATCGCCATCACCACGCTCGACACGACCGACAGCGCCATCGTGCGCCTGATCGTGGACGACCCCGACAAGGCGCGCGAACTCATGGTGAACAACGATTTTCCCTATACCGAGTGCGATATGATTGCGGTCGAGATCGCCGACGCGGCCGACCTGAAGGGTGTGCTTTCCGCCCTCCTCGAAGCCGAGATCAACATCCACTACATTTACAGCTTCATCAAGCGCCCCGGCGGCAAGTCGGCGCTCGCACTCAGCATGGAGGATCCCGACATTGCCGCCCAAGCGTTCACCAACCGGGGCATCAAAGTCCTCTCGCAACGCGATATTTCGCGGTAGCAAACGGCCGCACTGGCCCCCGGCCCCCTGCTATACTGTCACCGGCTGGAGCACCGCCGCGGTCGGCAGGACCACGATGAAGGTCGCCCCCTTGCCCGGGACGCTCTCGCACCAGGCGCGACCGTTCATCGCCGTGACGAGCTGCCGGACGATCGACAGACCGAGGCCGGTGGAATTCTCGCCCGCCGTCGGCTTGGCGCTCCCCCGGACATATTTGGCAAAAATCCGCTCCACCTCATCCGGGCGCACGCCGGGCCCCTGGTCGCACACCTCGAAGCGCACGCGGCCGTTCCATTCGCGCAGCCGGATCCAGATCGTGCGATCGGGCGGGGAGAACTTCATAGCATTGGAGATGAGATTCTCGATGATCTGCCGCAGCGCGCCCGCGTCGGCCAGCGCCGACGGCGCGGACTCGACGCCGCTCGTGTCGAAGAAGATTTTTTTGCGCTCGGCCGGGGGCGCGAGGACCGCCAGCACCTCCTGCAACACGGCGGAGGGGTTGACCGCCCCGAGGATGAGCCGCCGCCGCCCGTCCTCCAGCGTCTCGTTGTCCAGCAGATCGCTCATGAGCTGCATCATTTGCTCAACGTGGTTGCGGATGCGGGCCAGCACCACCTCCGGCTTGAGACCGCCTTGTTCCACCAGGTCGAAGCTCAGCAAAATCGCGGTGAGCGGATTGCGCAGGTCGTGCGCAGCCATCCGGAGCAATTCGATCTTTTCCTCGTTGAGCTGGGTGAGCCGGTCGCGGGATTCCTCCAGCGCCAGTTGGAGGCGCCGGCGCTGCGCCAGCTCGTAAGCCAGACGGCGGGAACGCGCGATGATGAGCGCGACCGCAACACCGAGGCATAGCACGATGCCGGCGGCGATTTTCCAGGTGATGTCCCAGCGGACCACGTTGGCATAGTCGATGCGAATCCAGCGGTTGTCGATCGCCTGCAAATCGGAGGGGGTGAGCGAGGCAATGCCCTTGTCGAGAATGCCGACCAGCTCGGGCCAGTCCGGTCGCACGGCATAGCGCAGCTCGAAATCGCGCGGCATCATCCCGGCGATCTTCAGGTCGGTCAGACCGCGCGTCTTGATGATGAAGCTGGCATTGGCGAGATTGGTCACCACTGCATCGGCCTGGCCGCGCGCCACGAGCTGCATCGCCTCGTTCATCGTGTTGGTGAACACCAGCTGGAGGCCGGGATACTCGCGCTGCAAATCGAGCGTGGGGGCATAATTGCGCGCCACGGCGACTTTCCGGCCGACAAGATCCTGCACCGACCACAGGAACGGCGCATCCGTGCGGGTGATGATCGCCACGGGAAAGGACAGGTAGGGCGCGGTGAAAAGGAAATACGGCTCGCGCTCGGGCGTGCGCGCGGTGCCGGCAAGCATGTCCACTTCGCGCGCCAGCGCCCGGGCATAGACCACGCTCCACGTCGGCGCCGTGCCCGTTTCGAGATGCAGGCCCAGCCGCGGGCAAATCAGCGCGAGCACATCGGCATCGATGCCGCCGAGCTTGCCCCCGTCATCGGTAAAACTGAATGGCTGCCAGGACGGGTCGTAGCCGAGGCGGATATGAGGATGCGCCGCCAGCCAGGCCTGTTCGGCCGGCGTGAGATCGATTCTGCTTTCGCTTTTGTTCGGGGCCGCCGCGTGCGCGACCGGAATAAAAACCGCCGCGACAAAGGCCGCACGACAAACTGCGCGGAGCACTTTGCGATGGACCAACGCCGGCCTGAGGCCTCGAAGCGACACGCGGCCAGATTAACAGGGGGGCCGGGCCCAGCAAGCTCGATACACCCTACTGGGTGTTTCCCCCTAGCGCCGGCTCCTTCTTCACGGCCGGTCCCCGCGCCCGCCGGGCGGACGGCGGCGCGTATTCATATTTCAATTACGCAATCGGCTGGCGTTTGCGGCCGGCGGGGTCCCTACGCCCCATCCATCCGGCCGTCAGGGTGTCTCGCTTTTCCTCGACCGTCCGCGCCGGGATTTTTTTTCCGCTTCGTCCCCGCCGGCGGCGTCCGGTCCGTCCGCAAACTTCGACGCCTTGGCATTGAGCCACAATTCGTCCTTCGCGTTTTTGTTCAGCCAGAAGATCTCCCCGGCCTGCTCGACAAAGACCGGCTTCTCCCTGGGCCTTTCCGGCACCTTCAAGCCCGCGCCGGTGAGCGCGGCGAGGAATTCCTCCTGCCCTTTGCCCAGTTCCTCCGCGAGCCGGTCGACCTTGCCCGCGATGGCGCCGGTTTTTGTTGCCTTCAATAACAGGCGAACAGCCGCCAGCACGCCGGCCGGCGCAGCCAATGGCTCAAGCGGCAGCTCGGGATTTTTGACCGACGGAGTCCCCCCGGCTGCCTCGGACTTTTGGGGCGCATCCCCGGCCTTCTCCGTGGCATTGATCCAGGCCTGGCCGCGGCCGTCCTTGTTGAGCCAGTAAACAAAGCCGCCGATCTCGACCTCCGGCGCCTTTTCGCCACCGTCGGACAGGCGCAAACCAAGCGGCGCCAGCGCCGTGCCGAGGTCGGCTTCGCGGCACTTAAGCGCCCGCGAGAGAAAACCCAGGCTGCCCGACCAGCCGCCGCGGTTGCGGCGCATCATCGGGCGCAACTTCGCCAGCAGCTCGGGGCCTTCCGGCAACACCGCCGGCACCGGGGCGTCCTCGGATCTTTCACCCGGCGCTTCGTGCCGTCCGTCCGGCACAGGTGCTTCCGCCGGCTCCTGGTTCCTGGATCTGGGCTCTTCGGCCGCCTCGGCGCCGACACGCGCCGCCTGCACGGTGCGGAACACCGGCCGCGGTTTCTCACGGGTGTTGATGAAAAGCTGTCTTTGCCGGTTGACGTTCACCCAGTAGAGATCGCCGTCATATTCGACGTAGACCGGGGGCTCGTTTTCGCCCGCAGGAAGAGCCATGCCACATTCCTTCAGCGCGCCGATGAGGTCGTTTTCGAGCATGTCGAATTTCTTCACGAGGTACTCGAGGCTCACGCTCAAGCCGGGGCCGCGCTGATTGCGGCGCATGTGCGGGCGGATGGCGTCAAAAAAGGTCGGCAGCTCCTCTTCCTCGGGAATCTCGAGGGCTTCGTCCTCCTCCGACGCAGTCGGATCGAGGTCGCGCTCCGTATCGCGCGGACGCCGGAAGGTGTCGTCCTGGTGCAGCTTGTCGTCAGGCTCGGCGGCCTCCCCGGTCTTTCCTCCCGCGGCAGCCGAGCTGGTCGCCGCCTTGAACTTGGCCTCGAACTCAACGCGCAATTTTTCCGCCTCGGTGCGCGCCGCCGCGGCCGCCGCGTCCTCCAGCGTCCAGTCGCGCTGCGTCGGCCGTCGCGCGAGGCCGGAAAAGGCCAGCGGATTGTCGGGCTGCGTGCGAAATTCCATGATCTCCCACTCCTCCTTGCCGAGGTCGTTGAGAAATTTTTCCAGCAGGGCCGGCGTAGCGAAGCCGCCTTTGCCGCTGGTGATGACTTTGTATTCCCAGAGGGCCATAAATTTTATGCGTAACCGTCAAGGCATCCCACAGCCCCGCGCCCTTGCCGAGACAATTCTCGCGAGCGCACATTTCTGGCAAAAATCCCCGGCACCGCCTGGTGCATCGGCTGTCCGCAACGGTGGCAATGATCCGGCCAAATCGCATTGCGCCCCGGCTTACCATCGCCACTTTTAATCAGCCATGAGCCGCCTTCCCTTCCTCCTGTTTATTTTTGCCACCGCCGCCCGCGCCGCGCTGCCCGCGCCCGATCCGGACAACGGCGACATCAAGCTGCCGCCCGGCTTTCGCGCCCTCGTCGTGGCCGACAATCTGGGGGAGAGCAAAAATCGCCCGCGCTTTCTCACCGTCGCGGCCAACGGCGACATTTATGCGAAGCTGTTTCACGACGGCCTCATCGCCCTGCGCGATGCCGACGGCGACGGCCGCGCCGAAGTGAAACAGACCTTTGGTTCCGGCAATGGCACCTGTGTGGCAATCCACGATGGCTGGCTGTATTACTCGACCACCACGGGTGTTTATCGCTACAAATACACCCCCGGAGAACTCGTGCCGACGGGCGAGCCCCAGACCATCGTCTCCGGCCTGCCCGCCGGAAAGCAGCACGACGCAAAATGCTTCGCCTTCGATGACGAGGGCCGGCTCCTGGTCGAGGTCGGTTCGCCTTACAACGTTTACAGCGAGCCCGACCGCCAGTTCGGCGCCAAGGGCATGGATGCAACGGAATTTCTCAAGACGCACGGCGGCTTCTGGCGTTTCGATCCCAACAAGCTCAACCAGACGCAGGCGGACGGCTACCATTTCTCCACCGGCCACCGCCATTCCCTCGCCATCGCCTGGAATTCCGTCTCCAAAAACTTTTTCATGGTCATGATGGGACGGGACAATCTCAGCCTCGTGGACCCCGACCATTATAATGATTATGACAACGCCGAGCGTGTGGCCGAGGAAATGCATGTCCTGCGCGAGGGCATCAACATCGGCTGGCCCTACACTTACTACGATCCCATCAAGAAAGCGCGCATGGTCGCACCCGAGTTCGGCGGCGACAACCAGAAGCGCGCCGAGCCCGGCAAATACGACGACCCGGTCATCGCCTTTCCCGGCCACTGGGCTCCCTTGCAGCTGGCGTTTTATTCCGGCGACCAGTTCCCGGCGAAATATCGCAACGGCGCCTTCATCGCCTTCCACGGCTCGTGGAACCGCGCCCCTCTGCCGCAGGGCGGCTACAAGGTCTGCTTCATCCCCTTCGATGACAAAGGCATGCCGCGCGGCGATTATGAAACCTTCGCCGACGGCTTCAGCGGCATCAACGGCGACTTCACCAGCTCGCGCGACGCGCGCTTCCGTCCCTGCGGTGTCGCCGTCGGCCCCGACGGCTCGCTCTATATCAGCGATGACGTGAAAGGCCGTATCTGGCGCATCATCTATACCGGCGAAACCCAAGCCACATCCGCGCCCGCCGCAAAGGTGGAGACCGTGACGGCCCCCAGCACTTCCCTCGGCAAAACCAAAGGCGCAAAACTGTACGCCCAGACCTGCGCCGCCTGCCACATGCCCGACGGCAGCGGCGTGCCCAACATGCAACCCGCGCTCGACGGTAATGCCATCGTCGCCGGCGATCCCGCCACCTTGGTCAAAGTCCTGCTCCGCGGCCCGGCCGCCGTGCTGCCGGCCAACCGCGAACAATATCAAAACCAGATGCCGCCCTTCGCCGCCTGGAGCGATGCCGACCTCGCCGCCGTGTCCACCTTCATCCGGCAAAAATTCGGCCACGGCGCCGGACCTGTGACGACCGCGCAGGTCGCCGCGCTGCGCGCCGCCCCGTGACATTCATTATACCACCGCACCTTCCGGCCTATTTTCAGCCGGAAGTTGGAGGATGATGAATAACAACGCCCGGACCGCGTTTCGGGGCGTGTCATTTTCCGCGTTTTGCCGTTCTTCATTGGTGTCATGCCGCGCCTCGATCAACTTCTCGCCAGCCTCGGCTACGGCTCGCGCCGCGAGGTGCATGCGCTCATCGACGCCGGCCGGGTGACCGTGCGCGGCACCCCGGCGGACGACGCCGGGGAAAAAATCTCGCCAGCCGACGCGTGCGTGGACGGCGAGCCGCTCGACCATCCCGGCGGACTGCTGCTGATGCTCCACAAGCCGGCTGGCCTCGTCTGCTCGCACGACAAACGCGAAGGACCTAGTGTTTACGATCTGTTGCCGCCGCGCTGGCGGGCGCGCAACCCGCCCGTGACGAGCATCGGCCGGCTGGACAAGGAAACCAGCGGACTGCTGCTGCTCACCGACCAGAGCGCGCTCGTGCACCGGCTTACCTCGCCGAGACACAAAGTGCCGAAAGTTTACGTGGCCACGCTCAATTCCGATGTGACGCCATCGCGCACGGCGGAAATCACCACACTTTTTGCCAGCGGCACGCTCGTGCTGCCCGCCGAAAGCGAACCCTGCGCATCCGCGGAGCTACACTGGCGCAATGCCCGGACGGCCGAGCTCATCCTCACCGAAGGGCGCTATCACCAGGTCCGTCGCATGTTCGCCAGCCAGGCTTGCGAGATCGTCGCGCTGCACCGCGAACGCTTCGGTCCGCTCGAACTCGGCGACCTCCCGCCCAATGCATGGCGCGAGTTGCCGACCGGCTTTTTTGATGCACTTGGTATGGCCGGAACGCGCGCTCCAGCCTGATCAGGCAGCCGGCTCCTTCGGCCCCGCACGTTCGCCGCGCCTACCGGCGTGGTCAGCCTGCAATCCTCGTTCTTCGCCTGCACCAACCCATTCAGCTTCATTTCCTTCTTTTGCCTGCTCTGCATTCCGCTCATCCTCCTCGCCGGCCGGCCAAAGTCCGCGCAGGCCACCGCTTCCGAAGCCCACTGAAAATCAATTCGCGATGAAAACCCGACTTTTATTCGCCGCCCTGCTCGCTGTTACGCTACGCGCGCAGCCCGCGCCCATGGCCGACGCACCCGCCGGCCCGCTCACGTTGCAAGCCACCGTCGAGGCCGTGCTCGCACGCTATCCCTCCATCGAGGCGGCGCAGGCGGGCATTGAGTCGGCCCAAGCGCGCACCGAGCAGAGCCAGGCCGCCCGCCTGCCGCAGCTCAGCGCCGCCGCCGGCTACCAGTTCATGCAACCGCGCATCTTCATCAGCTTCGGCTCCGCCGGCTTTTATCAAAACGCCCAGGACACCTACGACGCTCATCTCACCCTGCACCAGCTCGTCAGCGATTTCGGCCGCACGCAGGCCACGGTGGCCGCCACGCGCACGGGCGAACGCACCGCCGAGGACACGCTCGAGCAGACGCGCGAGCAGCTCGGCTACGCGGCGATCCAGGATTTTTATGCCGTGATTTTGCTCCGGCAGTCCGTAGCCGTGGCCGACGAGGAGATTCACGCGCTGGAGGAGGCGCTGCGCATTGCGGAAAACAAGTTCACCAACGGCACCGCCACCAAGTTCGACGTCCTCACGACCAAGGTCCGCCTCGCCAACGCCGGGAACAACCGCACCGACACGCTCGCCTCGCTGCACAAGCAGGAGGCGCAGCTGCGGCAGCTGCTCGGCCTCGCGCCCGGCGCGCCGCTCGACCTCACCGGCGATTTCGACACGCAGCCCGGCCTGCCCGATCTTTCCTCCACGCTCGCCGAGGCACTCCAGCGCCGCCCTGAAATGCACCTGGCGCATGACGCCGAGGAATCGGCGAAATTCAAACTCGACGCCGCCGATGCCACCAACCGGCCGACCCTCGCCGCCGACGTCTCCGGCGGCCTGCACGACGGCACGCTGCCCGCGCTTTATGACAACAAGGGCTACGTCGCCGCCGGCCTGAGCGTGTCGGTGCCCATCTTCACCGGCCGCCGCATCGACGGCGAACGACGCGAAGCCCGCGCCGACCTGCATGCCGCCCAGGCTCGCGTCAGCGAGGCGACCCGCATCGTCACCAGCGACATTGAGACCGCGCTGGCCGACCTTGAAGCCAGCCAGGCCCGCCTGGCCAATGCCGACACGCTGGTCGCGCAAGCCACCGAGGCCCTCAGCCTGGCCCAGACCCGCTATGAAAACGGCGTGATCACCAATTTCGAGCTCCTTGATGCCCAGAGCGCCGCACGCTCGGCCGAGCTCACGCGCCTGCAGGCGCGCTATGACTGCGTGCTGAACCGTCACGCGCTCGCCAAGGCGGCCGGGCGGCCGCCATTGCAGTGATGAAGCACGCTTGCGGTTGACGGCGGCACGGCGCGTTGCTGTCATCCCGCGCATGTTCACCATCATCGGTGGCGACGGCAGCGAATATGGGCCCGTGCCCGCCTCGCAGGTGCGCACATGGATGGCGGCCGGCCGCGCCAATCTGCAAACCAAGGCCAAGAAAATCGACGAGGACACGTGGAAGACGCTCGGCGATTTTCCTGAATTTTCCCCGGAAGCCACGCCCGCTCCTCCTCCGTTGCCCGGCGACAGCACCGTGGCGCCCATGCCCTCTGCACCGGCTGACCCAAAAGCCATCGCCGACGAGATGCTCGCGCGGGCGGAAAAACTCAGCGTCAGCGGCTGCCTCAGCCGTGGATGGGATTTATGGATGAAACATTTCGGCCGGTTCCTGCTGGCCTACCTCGTGTTCATCCTGATCAGTGCGGCCCTCGCCTTCGTGCCCTTGGGCTCACTCATCTTCGGCGGCGTGCTGACGGCCGGCTTGTTCCACTACACGTTGAAACTACTGCATGAAGAAGAGCCGGTTTTGTCCGATCTCTTCGCCGGTTTCAACGAGGCGCTTGGTCCGCTCATTTTGGCGGGCATCATCGTGGCTCTACTCAGCGTGCTGGGGCTCATCTGCCTCATCCTGCCCGGCATCTACCTGCTGGTGGCCTGGCAGTTCACCTATCCGCTGGTATTGGAGAAAAAACTGCCATTCTGGACCGCGATGGAAGTGAGCCGCCGGGTGATCACGCATAGCTGGTGGCGGATGCTCCTGCTCATGATCGTGGCGGGGTTGCTTTCGCTGCTGGGCCTGGCAGTGCTGATCGTCGGCATAATTCTGACGCTGCCCATCAGCATGTGCGCACTCGCCTGTGCCTATGATTCGTTGTGCGATGCAAAAAAGTAACCGGCAGTGAAACCTTTCCCGGGCCGAAGCGTCTCATTGCCACAGTCCTTCTTGTTTATGAAAAAGAAATTGCCCTTCCGCTCGATCAACTGCGCTGCCGGCCTTGTCTTCGGCCTGAGCCTCTTTTCAGGCTGCGTCGTCGAAGAACCGCCTCGCCGCCGGGTTTACGTGGAGTCTGCGCCGCCTCCGCCACCGCCCCAGGTCGTCGAGGAGCAGCCGCCTCCGCCGCCACCGGGAGCAGTCGTCATCGTGCGCGAAGGCCCGCCGCCGCCACGCATCGAAGTCATCCCGGCGCGCCCCTCGCACCGTCATGTGTGGTGTGCGGGCCACTGGCGCTACAACGGCCATGCCTATTACTGGGTGCCGGGCCGCTGGGAATTGCCGCCACGGGAACATGCCGCTTGGATCGCGCCGCACTGGGAAGTTCGCGGCGGAGGCTACATCTTTATCGAGGGCGTCTGGCGCTGAGCCGGTCCGCATCAATCTTCATCCAGCCGCAGCGCCTTCCCGCTGCGGCTGTTTTTAGTTTCGGGCGACGGACGTTGCTTTTTCGAGACGGGCCTTAAGCGCCTTGGTCGTAAAGAGCGGTGACGAGCACGCGCCGTCGGCGCAGAGGAAGGCGGCGGGACGGTCGAAATCGGGGAAAATCGCCTCTGCGCGCGGCGGCGGACCTTCGCGCCGGTCCCACCATTCGATCAGCTTGTAAGCCGCCGGGGCGCGTTGTGCCGCCAGGAAAAGGGCCTGCGCCGCCGGATCGTCCTTGCGGCCGACAATGGTCACATGCAACGGCTCGGTGCGCAGTTCCTCCTCGGCGAGCAGGATGCCGCCGACATAGGGACCGTGACCGCGCACGATTTCCGGCGCTAGCACCCAGCGCAGCGCAGACTCCGCCAGTGCGCGATCGGACGCACGGCCGGTGGCGTGCGCGAGCAGATTGGCGAAACGGGCCAGGGCCAAGGCTTCGTCGAACTGCGGCTGCGACACGGGAAAAGTTTTCCTCGTGGTGTCAGCTGTGGCAAAACCGGGCGCGTCACCATGCGCAAAATGTGCACCGATGAAATCCGCGGCGGCTTCCGCGCGGGTCAGCCACGCGCCATTGCCCGTCGTTTGGTACAGCGCAAAAAAGGCGCGTCCCATCGCAAGTGCATCGCCGAGATAAGGCCCCGCGGCATCGACCTCATCGTGGCGAAAACCGCCATCCGGCAAAGCCCGATGTGCGAGCACCCACTGCGCGGCACGCTCCGCGTCGTGCAAGGCCGCTTCATCGCCGGTGACGCCGGCCAACGTACAAAGCGCGGTGATGGCCCAGCCGTTTTCACGCGCATAGCAATGGGTATCGATGCGCGGAATCCCCCGTGCTCGGCGACCGGCATCATCGAGTGAAAAATAATCGGCCGCATGCTCGCCCGGTACGAGATCGGCATCCTGGCTGGTGTAAAAGGCTCCGTCGGCGCTCGTGAGAAATGTCTGCAGATAGCGCTGGATGTCGTGCGCCGTCTGCAAATAAGCCGGCTCCGGCCATTGTGCATAGGCTTGGGCGTAGATCCGCAGGTTTTCCACCTGCATGAGCATGATTTTCTCAAAATGAGGAATGATCCCAGTCGCCTTCGGCCGAATATTGGTAGACACCGCCCCACACGGGATCGACGAGCTTGCGCTGGAGCCGCAGCATGTCGCGCGCAGGCTCGGCGGCCGCGACGTCACCGCGGCGGGCCGCATGGAGGCAGAATTCGACGTTGTCCCAATCGAGATACTTGTGTTCATCGCTCCAGCCGCCGCGACCGCGATCGTAGCCACCAAGGATTTTTTCGCGGAGTTCGGCCCGGCGTGCGTCATCCAACTGTGCGCTGGCGGTGAAAGTCGGAGCAGGCGCCACCCGGATGGACGGGCCCGGCGTCGGATCGTCGATGATGGCCTGGAGCATCGCGGTCATATCGCGCGGCGAAAGGTAGCCGCGGCGGCGAACGATTTCGCTACCGTCGGCCGCGAACACGATGGTCGCCGGCCAGCCATAATCTTCATAACGGCTGGAAAGATCGGGCCGTGAATCCTCGTCGACGCGCACGGTGATGTAGCGTGAACGCAGAAGCGCGGCGACCTGCGGGTCGCGATAAGTCGTCCCGTCCATGACGTGGCACCAGTGGCACCACACGGCTTCGAGATCGAGCAGCACAAACTTGTGCTCGCGGGCGGCCTGCGCGAAGGCCGCATCCGACCACGGCTGCCAGGCGATGGCAGGGACATCCGCGCGAGCGGACGAAAACGACAGGGCGAGAATTCCGGAGAAAAGCAGGCGGCGTAACATCAACGGATGCTACGCGCCGGAATTCGAACCGGACGCAGGGGACTTCTTCCCATAGAATTTTTCGATGATGAAATCGATGGAGATTTTGCCCGGACCGAAAGCGAGGATCAGCAGGCTGGTGACCAGGAAGGGAAAAGCGGTGTCGTTAATGAAGTCGTCAGGATGAAAGTGGAGCAGTTCCTTGATGGCGGCGGGGCTGGCCGTGAAGTAGGCCACGCAAAAGTTGAAAAAAAGCGGGACCGAAACAATGCGCGAGAACAGGCCGAGCATGAGCAGGACGCCGCCCACCAGTTCCGTCGTGCCGGAGAGATACACATTCGCCACAGGAAAAGGAATGTGCAGGCTCTCGAAGAATTGGGCGGTTTTTTGCACATGCGTGAGATGCCCCAGTCCTGATTCGTAAAGCTGAAACCCCCAGGCCAGGCGGATGAGCAGGAGCACCAGTGATTGCAGGCAGCTGGCGGCGCTGACAAAGCGGGAATAGAGGGCGGGTAAGTTCATGGTGATGAGAGAAGCGATCGGGGATCAAATTCCACGCTTTATTTTGCGCGGTAGGCACAGAGCCAGCCGAGTTCGGTCCAGTTTTTGAACCAATTCTGGATCTGTCCTGGCGTGATGCCGCGCACGGTGCCGACGGCCTGCGCGACCGTGCGGCCGGCGCGCAACGTCCGGAGGATGCGATAGGCGGCGGGCTCGAGGCGCTTGTAATAAAGCATGTTGTCGTGCCGGTGCACGGCGACATAAATGCGCTCGCGCTCCGGCGTCGGCACCCGGCGGAACCTGGCCGCGTGCGGCGCGGCGTCGGGCGTGTTGCTGGCGTCGGTCCGCATCGCGCCGTCTTTTTTCACCGCGATGACAAAGTCATCCACTGCGTAATCGAGCGCAAGCACCGACAGGTAGGGCTGAAGGCCGAGGCGCAGGCGCGTGGGATTGGCCGAGGCCAGCCGCTCGGGCGCCAGCAGCGGGGCAGACGGGCCGTCGAAAGCGATGGTCTGCGCCCATTCGAAGCGCGCCACGTCGAGCGCGAGCGCGGTGTGGGGTGCGGTCAGGCGCGGCTCCGTGCGGATGAATTTTTCGAGGCGGCGGGGCAGATTGCGCAGCGTGAAGGAGCGCGAGGGATATTTCGCCAGATAGGCCTCGGCCAGACGCAGGAATTTCTTCTCGCCAAGCAGGGCGCACAGGCCTGGGCAGTCCGCGTAAAGGCAGTCGAGCAGCCGGAACCAGTAGCAGCGGGCGTAGATTTCAAGGCGCTCGAACGAGGTGAGCCGGTCATTGGGCTTGATGAAACTCGCGGCCACCTTGTGCATCGAGCGGCCGTCGGTCCAGCGGGACTGCAGACGGTCGGACGGGGACAGCGGGCGCACGAGCGCGGCCGTCATGAGACGTTGGAACGACTTCAGGTCGCGCGTGGTGCGCTGGCGCGAGGGAAGTTTCATCGGGAGGCCGCAGCCGTGGCGCGGGCCGGCGGCTTCTTCGCCGCGCGCGCGCCGTCGATGAACTCGTTGGCCTTGAGCGCCTCGTCATGCACTTCCTGGAAGGAGGGAATCTTGTCGTCCCATTCCAGCAGCGTGGCCGTGACGCCGCAAAGGCGGGTGGCATGCGCATAGAGTTTCCACACCGGGTCGAGCACGGGGTGGTCGTGGGTATCGAGGATGTATTTCTCGAATTTCGTGTGGCCGGCGACATGGATCTGGCCGACACGGTGGTGCGGAATCCCGTTCACATAGTCGTACGGGTTGAAGCTGTGATTCTTCGAGGAGACGTAAATATTGTTCACGTCGAGCAGGATTCCGCAGTCGGCCCGCTCGACGACCTCGGTGAGAAACTCCCACTCGGTCATCTCCGAGACATGAAACTCGGCATAGCTGCTGACGTTCTCGACGCAGATCGGCACCTCGAGATAATCGCGCACCTGGCGGATTTTCTGGGCGGTGCGCTTCGCCGCAGCAAAGGTGTAGGGCATGGGCAGCAGGTCGTGCGTATAAGTGCCGTCCACGCTGCCCCAGCAAAGATGGTCGGAAAGCCACGGGGTGTTGGTGCGTTTGACCAGTGTCTTGAGTTTTTTCAGGTGCACGCGGTCCACCGGATCAGCCGAGCCGAAATACATCGAGACGCCGTGCTGCACGACACGGTATTGCTCAAGAATTTGGTCGAGCACCTCGAGCGGCCGGCCGCCATCGACCATGAAGTTCTCCGAGATGATCTCGAACCAGTCGACGACGGGCTTCTTTTCCAGGATGTGCCGGTAATGCGGCACCCGCAGGCCGATGCCGATGCCGTAATCGGTGAAAGCGTTGAAAGGATTGGCGGGCATGAGCGAAAAAATCCGTTACGAAGAAAATCCGGGAGCCAGGCGCGCAGCCCGGCTCCCGGGGAAAGTCACAGCCGGTGGCAAAAACGCCGCCGGCTGCACGCGAAAAAAAGACCGGTCTTAGCCGCTCTTGCAGCCGCCGTGGCCCTTGCAGGAATTCTTGCCCTTGCAGCCGTTGTCGCCAGCCGAGCAGCCGCCCTGCCCTTTGCAGGCGTTCTGGCCTTTACAGTCGTGCTTGCTGGAATCGTCTTTCACGATGGACGTGCCGGGATTGACGGCAGCGTGGGCGCGGACTGCGAATGAACCGGAGTAAAGCCCGGCCAGAGCGGCGCAGGCGAGCATTGTTTTGGTGGACTTATTCATAGCGTATTGGGTTGGTTTTTCTCGACCGGCCCCGGCGGCATGCCGGAAACGGCCGACAAAGGGATAACGCGCGACAGGCCGATCCGGATGCCAGGCTTGGCGCCCAGGGCGGTTTCACGGACGGACAACACATATGATGCACGGTTCACGCGGATGATATGAGAAGCCGAAGGATAAAAATTTATTCCGGCATTCCGACCATATTCTTGTTACAGTTGCATGAAAGGGAGGTTAAATCACCCGGTCCGTCAGCACGCCGCCCTGTGTAAAAGCCTTGAGGTTGGCCAAAAAATGCCGCACCAGCGCCTCATCCTGGTCGTGACGGCCGCCAGCCGTATGCGGGGTGATGAAACAATTGGGCGCCGTCCAGAGCGGATGCTCCGGCGGCAGCGGCTCGGGATCCATCACGTCAAGATAGGCCGTGCCGAGCCGGCCGCTTTGCAGCGCCTCAATCAGCGCGCGCTGATCGACGGTCGTGCCGCGGCCGACATTATAAAATCTGGCCCCAGGCTTCATGCAGCCGAGCCGGCGGGCGTTCATATAGCTGCGCGTCGCCTCATTGTCCGGCAGGATGTTGATCACGTGGTCAGCCAGTGGCAGCACGCGCGTCAGCTCCTCCTCGGCCACGATCCGCACGCCGGTCTCACTGCGCGTCTGCCGCCGCACCGCATAAATCTCCATGCGAAACGGCGCGAGCAGCTCCGCCAGCCGCCGGCCAATGGCGCCAAAGCCAAGCATGAGCACGGTCTGCCCGGTCAGCAGGCGGGAATTCCCGCGACGCCCTTCGTAATGCCATGAATGATCCGTCAGCTGGTCGCGGTAGGACGGCAGGAGATTGCGCCCGAGCGCCAGCATCATCGCGAGCAAGTGCTGGGCGCACGGCTCGGCAAAGACCGACGACGCGTTGGTGAAGGCGGCGCCGCGCGCGCGCAGGGCCGAGCGAAAATCTTCACGGTCGTAGCGCGTGTAACCCGCCGTCGTCAGCTCGATCCATTTCAGCCGTGTGGAACGCAGGCCATCCTCCGGACTGGGCTGGCCGAACGCCACGTCGGCCTGGACCAGCGCCGGATCGGATTTGCCCGCATCAAGGATGTTGGCCGAGGCCGCCGCCGCAAAAACCAGCCGGTGGGCCTGCACACCCTCCTGCAGCAGACGCACCGCCGGAGCGGAAAATTTTCCATTACACCAGATTGTGAGAGACATGATCGGAAAATTCAGAAGCGAGGAATCCAGGAAACAATCCAGGCCGGCCCTTCAATCCATGGCTGCATGGTTTCCAAATTACTCTTCCTCGTTGAATGAACACAACGCGTGCACCGGCAGGCCGGCCTCGCGCAGGCGGCGCGAACCGCCCAGCTCCGGCAGGTCGATGATCGCCGCCACGCCCACGATTTCACCGCGCAGAACCTTGAACAATTTCGCCGCCGCAAGCAGCGTGCCGCCGGTGGCGATCAGGTCGTCAACAATCAGGATGCGGTCGCCGGGCTGGCAGGCATCAGCGTGGATCTCGACCGTGGCCGTGCCGTATTCGAGCGCATAGTCCTCGGAGACGGTCTTGTAGGGCAGCTTGCCCTTCTTGCGCACGAGCACGAACGGCTTGCGCATCTGGTAGGCCAGCGCGCCGCCGATGACAAAACCCCGTGCGTCCACCGCCGCAATTAGATCCGCGCCAAGGTTTGCACCATTCAGCGCAAACGCCTCGATCATGCGACGGAACGCCTCGGGATCGTGAAACAGCGTCGTGATGTCGCGGAAATTCACGCCGGGCTTCGGCCAGTTCCGCACCGTGCGGACCTTTGGTTTAAGCCACCCAGCGAGTTCGGCATCATTCATGACAAAACCCCGCCATGACGCCGCACGCCGCATCCGCGGGCAAGCAAAACCTCACCGCGCCGCCGCGCGGCGGATCTTTTCCGCGCGGGCGTTCAAATCGGCCAGCAGCTCCGTGTGCTCGCGCGCCTCGCTGTCGTCGAGCCGCACCAGCCCGGAACCGAAGGGCGGCGCGTCGCCCGCCGCGTCGGCCCAGCGCTGCCAGGCATAGCCGGTGAGCGCCGGATGCGTGAAGGCGCGCTGCATGGCCGCGCGGCCCTTGCGCAGCATGCGCTCGACCGCCGTGAGCCCGCGCGGCTCATGCGGCCCGGGCTGCTTCGTGAATGCATCCCCCGTCCACGCAAATTCCCCGATGAACACCGGCATGCCGGCCGCACGATGAAAATCGTCGAGCCGGTCGAACATCGCGGTGCGATGAAGATTGGCCGAGAGCACGTCGACCGCCGGATAAACGCATTCCGCGAGCACCGCCGCACCCGGTGGCTCGCTGAACCGGCAGCCGAGAATGAGATGGTTCGGATCGTGCCGGCGGATGGCCGTGGCACAGGCCGTGAAATAACGGTGCGCAAACTCGCGGGAGAAATTCTCGTGGTCGCGCAAATAACCCGGCGTGTGCAGCGGCGTCTCCGCCTGCGTGAACTGGCGCAGCATCTCCTTGTTCGGCAGATCGATCCCCCACGCACGCGCCAGCGTGGCGAGACTGCCGCCGCGGGCGGCGAGCACGAATTCCCACGCCGCATGATACGCCGCCGCGCTCGGCTCGAGGCTCAGGCAGATTTGCAGCAGCGACGGACGGGCCTTTTTCGCAGCGGCCGGCGTCGGCGATTTCTCCCCGCGCATCTGAGCCCAGCCAAGTTCGTGATCGGTGAAGTACCCGATGAGCCCGCGCGAATCGCGCCGCGGCGTGCACACCTCGGCCGCCGTGCGATCGCAGGCCTCCGCCCAGCGCGAGTCAAAGACGTCCGGCAGCTTCACACCAAAAGCATTGATCTCGGGCCCGCTCCGGCGGAATTCCAGGATTTCCGTATCGGCGAAGCCCTGTTCGAAAAACTCCGGCCCGGTCCATGCCCCAAGCGTGTTGAAATGCCATTTTTCCAGGCGGGCCAGCGCGGCGCGCACAAAAGCCTGCGGATCGTCCAGGCCATAAATTTTGTCCACCGCCGCGGTGTAAGGCCCGGGCTGGGTGGAACGCCCGTCCGCCCGGCCGGCCCGGTTCATGCCAGCCACGCCCTTGCTGAAAAACGGCCGGTTGTGCGCATCGACCAGCCACCACTGACCGCGACGCGTCTGGCCGACGCGGAAAAAACCCGGCGAGCCGCGAAGGGTTTCCGGCTTGAAATCGGCGGGCAGGGATGACGGGGCGTCGCTGGCGTGCGCCATGGGCGCGAGGCTGGCAAGCGGGGCGCGGAAAGAAAAGCGCGCAGTTAGGATAAATCGCGCCAGGCGCGCGGACATCAGCGGTCGGGCCGCTTGAGGGCAAAACGCTCCGTCGTGCGGCTGAAGAGTTCGCCACCGAGACGACCGATGGTATCAAGCCGGGCCGGGTCGGGTTTCCCGTCCGCGCCCACGATCGCATCATCCACGTGCGCAAACACGATGCGGCCAAAAATGACATTGGCCGCCAGCGGACCCTCGCCGATGTGCACAACGGAATGCAGCGTGCACTCGAAGGCCACGGGCGCGGCGACCACGCGCGGCGGGCGCACTCGCGCGCTGGGTGCGGACGCGATGCCAAATTTTTCGAATTCGCTCTCGCCGTACGGCAGCAGCGCCGAGGTGGCGTTCATTTTTTCGGCCAGCGCATGGTTGACGATGTTCACGACAAACTCGGGCACCTGCTCGATGTTGCGCACCGTGTCTTTTTTCGTGCCGTCGCTTTTGTTGACGGGCACAAACATGAGCGTGGGCGGATTCGACGTGACGCCTTGGAAAAACGAGAACGGCGCGAGATTGCCCCTGCCATCAGCGGAAATGGTGGACACCCAGGCGATCGGCCGCGGCGTGATCGTACCGATCATCCAAGCGTAGGCGTCGCGCGTGGGAAGAGAGGCAAAGTCGAGAGTCATGCCCTCTCATTAAGCCAGATTCGAGCCGTCGGCAAGCAGACGCCGGTGCAGCGGCGCCGGACTTTAATCGATCGCCATTTTCAGGCGGGCGATGAAATCGTCCATCTCCTTGTCGGCGATGTCCGATACGGCGACGAAATTCATGCCGCCCTGCCGCCAGGCGCAGATCGTGTAGCCGAGATGTTGCGCCTCGGCGAAGGGAAGCTCCGTTTTCGCGGGCCAGATCAACAGGGTTACAAAATGCTTGTGCCGTTGATAGACTAGCGCCGCCGCGGTCTGTCCGCCAAAGCGCTCAAGGCGCGCGCCCAGCAGCGGGAAACCGTCCGCCGTCAGATCCGCGACCGGCGGAGAAAAATCGAGTTTGCCGGACAGCCAGGGCTTGACCGTATGCCGGTCGGACGAGACCACATCGGTCAGATGATCCGTCATCATGGCGCGCAGGTGGCTGGAAACCACTTCATCGCTGAATTGCGCGGTCCGGGCATGATGGTCGCCCCATTGATAACCGACCAGCGCCGCGAGGCAGAGTCCGGCCAGCGCACCGGCGATGCTCCACGCCGGCCACCAGAACGACCGCGAAGGAACCGCGGCTCTTTCCTCCCGCAGTTGCGCGCGAATCCGTGTGGCCAGATGGGGCGGCGGAGCAAACGATGGCAGTTTTCCCCGCACCAGCTCACGCAGGGCCGACTGCTGGCGCGCGGCTTCGGCGCAGGCGGCGCAGGTTTGCAGATGGGCGCCCACCTCGGTGTCGTGCACGAGATCGAGTTCCCCATCGAGATGAGCGGCCAGCCAGCGGCGGGTTTCGTTACAGTCCATGGGACGTCTCCTTGGCCAGCAAGCCGAGCAGTTCGCGGTGCAGACGCTCGCGGGCGCGGGCCAGCCGCGACATGACCGTGCCAAGCGGGATGCCGGCGACCTCGGCGATTTCACGGTAAGGCAGGCCTTCGAGATCGTGCAGGATGATCATCTCGCGCATTTTTTCGGGCAGCACGGCCAGGGCTTCGCGCAAAAGCTCGGCGCCGACTTCACCGCGTAGGCGCTCGGCGGCCTCCGCCCGGTCGTCGCCGGCGCCATGCAGCGATTCATCAAATGGCTCATGCAGATCTGTTTTTTGATTTTTGCGCAGCCGGGTATAGCAGACATTGCGCACGATGGTGAGCAGCCACGCGCGCCCGTCACCATCGCCGCGGAACTGCCCGAACGCCTTGTAAGCGCGCAGATAGGCCTCCTGGACCGAGTCCTCGGCATCATGCTCGTTGCGCAGGAGCCAGCGCGCCAGGTTATAGGCATTGGGCAGATGTGGGAGCATGATTTCTTCGAACGATGGCATGCGGTGCGGTGCGACGCGGACGGCATGGAGCAGACCTCCATGATGGATGATGACGCCGGCGGGACGCGTTTATTCCAAATTGGTCGAAGAAATTTTCTTTTTCGCCGGGCGCGGAATACGCCGGCGGCACAGATAGTAATACCACTACGAATCATCTCAACTTCCACCGTTCGTTTCAATCCTTGTCTCAAATGAATGACATCATCACCCACGACCACCACCACGACGGCGTCGACCGCCGCGGCTTTCTCAAATGCATGGCTTGGACCGGCACCGGCGTGCTCTGGTCCATCAGCGGCGGCCTGCTCACCTCGCGCGTGCTCGGCCAGACCACCGGGGGCGCCGCGCTGCCCGCACCGGTCGGCGAACTGCATTTCGTGCAGATCAGCGACAGCCACATCGGCTTCAACAAGCCCGCCATCAACCAGGACGTGACCGCGACGTTTCGCGAAACCATCGCGCGCATCAACGCCCTCCCCCAGGCGCCGGAATTTCTCCTGCACACCGGCGACCTCAGCCATCTCGCCGAAGCGGACGAATTCGACACGCTCGAGCAGCTGCTCCGCGACTGCAAGGTGAAGCAGACCTTCTACGTCCCGGGCGAACACGACATCCTGAACGACAACGGTGTGCAATACCTTGCCCGCTTCGGCAAGGGCACGCTCGGCAGCGGCTGGCACAGCTTCGACCAGAAAGGCGTGCATTTCATCGGCCTCTCCAACGTCGCCAACATCAACGAAGGCGGCCTCGGCACACTTGGCGCCGAACAGCTCGACTGGCTGGCGAAAGATCTCGCGCCGCTCTCCGCCGACACCCCGATCGTCGTCTATGCCCACATTCCGCTCTGGTCGGTCTATCCGAAATGGGGCTGGGGCACCGATGACGCGGAAAAAGCCCTGCGCCTGCTCAAGCGCTTCGGCTCCGTGACCGTGCTCAACGGCCACATTCACCAGGCGCTCCAGAAGATCGAGGGCAACATCACCTTCCACACCGCGCGCTCGACCGCGTTCCCCCAGCCCGCACCCGGCACCGCGCCGAAACCCGGACCAATGAAGGTCGAGGCCGACCACCTGCGCTCGTTCCTCGGGCTGACCAGTGTGTCCTACGTGGAAAAGGTCAGTCCGCTGGCCATCGTGGATTCAACCCTCGCCGACCAAAGCTGATTCCCATGGATCCCGCCTTCTGGGCGAAAGTGCATGGCGCGACCACGCACTTTCCCATCGCCATGATCTTCGGCGCCTGCCTGTGCGACACCGCCGCACTGTGCTTCTGGCACCAGCCTGCCGCCGGCGCGCTGCGCACCACCGGCAAATACGCCGCCATCGCCGCTGCGCTCGGCAGCGTGCCTGCTGTGATTTCCGGACTGGTGATGACGCACGGCGACATGCTCGGCCATGACGCGCTGCGCTGGCACCACCTTTTCGTATGGCCCGCGTTTGCGCTGATGATCGCGGCGGCGGTCTGGCGCAGCCTCGTCCGCGAGCAAGTCTCGCGACGCGGATACGCCGGTTACCTCGGGGCAATTTATGTGCTCACCATCCTGATCGCCGCCACCGGCTACTGGGGCGGCGAAATGTTGCAAACCTTCCCGTGAATGCACGCCAAGCCCTCCTCGCGAGCGCAGCCGCCGGCGCCGTGGCGCTCATGGCCGCAAACGCACTGGCGGCTGTCCTCCAGCACGAAGCCACCGCCCGCTCGCATGAGCTGCCGCCCTATGCCCCACCCGCCGCGATCGCCGGCCTGGCGCCTGACGTGCTACTGGCGCGCGGGCGTAAGCTTTATTTCGGCAACTGCGCCCATTGCCACGGCGAGGACGCACATGGCGACGAAGGACCCGACCTCCATGATGTCGAGGTGAGCGACCGTCGCATTGCGACCGTCGTCAAGAAAGGCATCAAGGGCGAGATGCCGACTTTCGGAAAAAAACTCAACGACGCCGATATCGCCGCGCTTGTCGTTTATGTGCGCGCCTTGCACTGAATAGACCCTGCGACGCGACCACGCCATCAATTGATTCACCTCTTATGCCGAAGGCCCCGGAACGACTGCATTTTTCGATTTGATCGAGTATCCGACGAGGATTGCAAGCAGGCCGAAGAGGACCGCTGATGAGCCAATTGTGCCAAGACCAAGCCCGCCCCTGGTCGACGGCTTGGTCAAGAAATCCCCGAAAGTCGCCCCAAAGGGACGCGTGAGAATGAAGGCAATCCAAAACAAAAGCACCGGGGAGATTTTCGTGAACCAATGGCCCACGGCGACCAAGGCCAGCAATGAGCTGATGAGAATCGCGCCACCCAGGAACCCAAGGCCCGAACTATCCGCCAAATAATCACCCAAGGCCGTTCCAAGCGTATTCGAAAACAGGATCGCAATCCAATAGAACAGCTCCCCTTTTCTGCTGACAATCCGATCGACCGAAAGTGAACCTTCGCTGAGCCGCCAAATGATGAGAACCGAGACAAGCAGCGCCACCAGCAAGGCCGATCCCCTGGCATACCCAAGCTGAAGGGTGCGATCCATGAAGTCGGACATCGTCGTGCCCGCCGTGCTGGTGGCCAAAATCACGGTCCAATACAAAACCGGCCTGAACTTGCGTGATCGCAACTGGGCAGTAAGCGCGACCAAAAAAAGCGCGACCAGGATGATCGAACTCAGGGCATAGCCCACATTGAGCGTCATCGACACCAAGTCGCCCCCCGTCTCGCCCAAGGTCGTAGCGCAGATCTTCATGATCCAGAACGCCAGGGTGATTTGCGGGATTTTACTGGCCCCGTTTATCGAGGTATTTTGCATTTCAATGGGATTCGAAGGCCATGGAGGTTGCGCCCGCGACTGGCGTGATCCGTGCAACCCGGAACTTCAGGCGTGCCGGCGCCAGTGCAAACTGAAGCAAAAATTTAACGCGTGAACCGCATTTCATCGGGCCAAAATTTCATGGCCCAACCACGAGCACAGTAAACGTGCCGGGTAGAATCGGGCGGCGGCGGGAAGAACCGTCCGCGGGTGCCGGGCCGAATTCGGCCGTGGGGAGGAAAATCCGGCCGGTTTTTTCATCGAGCGCGAGCGTGCGTGCGCCGTACTGCGTGGTCACATTTTGCAGCACGCTGAATTTGTCGGGCGATTCTTCCTGCACGACCGTAAGCGTGCCGCCCCGGCTGGAACTGAAAGCGCGGCCGGTGGCGGGCTCGAACCCCGCGCCGTCGGGATCGGCGCCGCTGGCCTCGGTCGCGATGACCTTGCCCGTGTCGCTGTCGAGTACGATGAACTTTTCGTTCGCACAGGCGGAGAAAAGGCGGTGGTGCACGCGGTCGATGGCGAGGCCGGTCGGCCCCTCCCCCGGTGCGAGGGACCAGGTGGCCTTCTTTTCGAGCGAATGGGTGTCAACGACGTGGATGACGCTCTTGTCCTCGACATTGACGAACAGCCGGCCGCGGCCGTCGAAGGCCAGCTGCTCAAGTCCGCCGCCGAGCTCGATGTTGGCTTTGACCTCGCCGGCGGCGGGATCGATCACATCGACGCTGCCGCTGCCGTTGCAGACAAAGACCTGCTTGGTGTCGGGATCGTAGTCGAGAGCGTCGGGTTTTTTGCCCTTCGAGGGAATGACCTTGAGCACCTGAAGCGTCTTGAGGTCGAACATCGTGACGGTGTTGTCGCGGCCATTGCTGACGAAGCCGTGGTTAAACTCTGGCGCGACCGCGATGCCGTGCACACCGTTGCCCGGCGCGACTTCGCCGACTTTTTTGCCGGTGTCGGCATCGAGCACCTCGACGCGTGTGGCGTGCGACACGTAGATACGGCGCGCCGCGGAATCGACACAAAGCATGTCATAGCCGCCCTCACCGCCAATGGGATAGCGATTGATGATATGATAACCATTATCGGCAAAAATGGCCCGAGGGCCGGCCAGAATCAGCAAGGCTGCGAACAATAAAAGGATGGAACGCATAATGGGTTTGGGTTGAGCGCGGCCAAAGCAGCCGCGCGATCCAGCATCAGCGCAAACATATCCCACCGTGAAGCGAAATCCACTCGCCTCGCCCGTCCCGCACCCAACAATCGCGGACTTCATGCCCGAAGCCTCCGCTCTTCGTGAAGCCCCCTGGCGGGCCGGCCTGCGCGCCGCCCGCGCCCATCTCGTGCCCGGCCTCATACTCCAAGCCTGCGCCCTCGCGCTCGTTGTCGCCTATTATCAACACCCTCCGACGCATGCCGCGCTCGACGCGCTCGCGAATTTTCGCGCCCGCACCGGGCGGCTCTACGGCATCGTGGCAACAGGGCTGTTCGGCGGCGTGCTGCCGTTTGTTTATTTAAAATTGCATCCGGCCACACGCGACCGCTACACGCTCGCACAAGGCGCATTTCTACTGGGTTTCTGGGCCTACAAGGGCTTCGAAGTCGACCTGTGGTACCGCATGCTCAACGCCGTCATCGGCCCCGGGCACGACACGGCGACCATCGCGACGAAGATGTTCCTCGACCAGTTTGTCTACTGCCCGATCTTCGCCGTGCCCCTTTCGACGCTCGTCTATGCGTGGTGCGAGGCGCATTTCGACACGGCAACATTGCGGGCCGACGTGTGCGCCGGCGGTTGGTATGGCCGGCGCGTGCTGCCCATGCTCATCGGCAACCTCGGCGTGTGGGTGCCCGCCGTGTGCATCATTTATGCGCTGCCCCTGGCTCTGCAGCTGCCGCTCTTCAATCTCGTGCTGTGCTTCTTCACCCTCATTCTCGCGCACATGGCAAAGCGGGAGGAGCCCCCGGCCCGATAAATTTTCCGGAATACATCCGCGGCATTGCGTGTCTCGCATTACAGACATAATCTTCCAATCCATGCTGCCCCGACGCGCTTTTTACCTTTTTACCCTCGCCGCGTTCTTCGCTCCGGCGTCACGCGCGGCGCAATCGCATGTGCAGGCCTCGCTTGTCGCGACCAGCACGTCCATCCAGCCCAGCCAGCCGTTCACCGTCGCGTTGCATCTTGTGCATGAACCGCACTGGCATACCTACTGGCTGAATGCGGGCACCGGCTATGCCACCTCGATCGCGTGGACGCTGCCCGACGGTTTCAAGGCCGGCACCATCCAGTGGCCCGTGCCAATCGTTCTCCACGACTCGAGCGGCGCCATCACGGGCAACGGCTATGAAGGAGACGCCTTCTTGCCGGTCGAAATCACGCCGCCTGCCACACTCAAGCCCGGCGATACAGTCACGCTTCGCGCACACGCCGACTGGCTGATGTGCAGCGAGGTATGCGTGCCGGGCAAGGCAGATGTCACTCTCACTCTGCCCGTCAGCGCCGACCCCCCGCAGCCTTCTGAATGGGCCGCGAAACTTGCCGCCCAGCCCATGCCGCACCCCCCCGTCGGCTGGAATATCAGCGCTGCCCGCTCCGGGAAAAATCTCCGGCTGCGCCTGCTGCCCGTCGATGATGCGCCGCGCGAACTGAACGCGCCGCATTTTTTCGCCGACGACGGCTTCATCGAATACGACCAGCCGCAGACCGTGCTCCGAGCGAATGGCGGCTACGAATTTGTGTTGCCGATCGCCGAGTCAGCCGACGCGAAAACGGCGCGGCTCACCGGTGTTCTAGCGACGGGAAATCCCCTCGCCGGCCTGCGCATCGACGTGCCGCTGACCGCGACAATCCCCGACGCCCAAGCTTCAATTGCCAACGCCCAGCCGCAGGCCGCCGCGGGCAGCGGCCTGCCGGGCACGCTCGTCCTCGCCTTCTTCGGCGGGCTCATTCTCAACCTCATGCCGTGCGTCTTTCCCGTGCTCGGCATCAAAATCCTCGGCTTCGTGCAGCATGCGGGCAGCGAACGCCGCAAGGTCGTCGCGCACGGCCTCGTTTTTGCACTCGGCGTGCTGCTCTCGTTCTGGGCGCTTGCCGGCGCACTCGCCGCGTTGCGCGCCAGCGGCCAGCAGCTGGGCTGGGGCTTTCAGCTCCAGTCGCCCGGCTTCGTGTTTACGCTCGCCGCCTTGATGCTCGTGTTCGCGCTCAACCTGAGCGGCGTGTTTGAGTTCGGCCTCTCCGCAACCAGCGTCGGCGGCTCGCTACAGACGAAGTCCGGCCTGAGTGGCACGTTCTTCAGCGGCGTGCTCGCGACCATCGTCGCCACCCCGTGCAGCGCACCGTTCCTCGCGCCCGCGCTCGGCGCCGCGCTCGCGCTTCCGACCGTGCAATCGTTCATCGTCTTCACCGCCATCGCACTCGGCCTCTCCACGCCCTACCTGCTGCTCTCGCTCTTTCCCGCCGCCGTGAAATTCCTGCCGCGGCCGGGCGCGTGGATGGAAACGTTCAAGCAGTTCATGGCCTTTCCGCTCTATGCCACGGTCGCCGCCCTCATCTGGGTGCTGTCCGGCCAGATCAACGAAAACAGCCAGCTCACCGCGCTCTTCGGCCTCACCGTCATCGCCATGGCCGCATGGCTCTACGGGCGCTGGCACGCGCCCGGCGCGAAGCCGGCCCGCGCGCGTTTCGGCCTGCTCGGCGGCGCGGCGCTGCTCGTGCTCGGCGGCTGGCTCGGCTGGCCGCAGGCGCCCGCCCCCACCGACATAACCTGGGAGCCGTGGAGCGCCGAGCGCGTCACGCAGTTGCGCGCAGACCACCGCATCATCTACGTCGATTTCACCGCGCGCTGGTGCGCCACCTGCCAGGCCAACAAGAAGCTCGTCTTCCACGACGCCGCGGTGCTGAAGACCTTTCACGACAAAAAAATCGCCACCCTGCGCGCCGACTGGACAAACGCCGATCCGCGCATCACCGCCGAGCTGGCCAGGTTCGGCCGCAGCGCCGTGCCCTTCGATCTCCTCTATCTGCCGGGCGAGTCAGAGCCCAAAACTTTGCCCGAGCTCTTGACGCCCGGCATCGTGCTCAAGGCGCTGGACGAAAAAGACTGAGCAAAATTATATCCGCTTTCGCTGTCGGTCCGGCATTCGGCGGGCAGATGGGAGTTAAAAAATCCGACATGGCGCGCCGGATTTCTTCGCAACCCATTTGAATTTATGGAAAGATTGGCCTATGTGCCCGTCTATGTTCGCACTTAAGCGAGGTTGTGGATATTTTATTGCTTCGGTCGGAGCCGTGATCGCTGGCTTCACCAGTGGATGCGGGCAGCAGGTAGCACCGCCACCGCCGCCCGTGGACGTCCACTTCGTCACAGTGGAACAAAGGGACGTGCCGGTCACCCGCGAATGGGTGGGGAGCCTGGACGGATCCGTGAATGCGCAGATCCGCGCGCAGGTGAGCGGCTACCTGCTCAAGCAGGATTACAAGGAGGGCTCCGCCGTGGCCAGGGGCGATCCGCTTTTTGAGATCGATCCACGGTCGTTTACCGCCGCCCTCAGCCAGGCCGAAGGCCAGCTCGCCCAGGCGCAGGCGCAGCTCGGAAAGGCCGAACTGGACGTCAAACGCTATACGCCCCTGGCCCGGGAAAAGGCGATCAGCCAGGAGGAACTCGATGATGCGGAGCAGGGCCGGCTGGCAGCGACGGCCCAGGTCGCATCGGCCCACGCCGCGGTCGACCAGGCCCGCCTCAATCTTGGTTTCACCCGCGTCGTCTCCCCGATCGACGGCATCGCCGGGCTGGCACAAGCGCAGATCGGCGACCTGATCGGGCCGACCACGGGCATTCTCACCACGGTCTCCACCGTGGATCCCATCAAGGCCTATTTTCCAATCAGTGAGCAGGCTTACCTCGAATTCCGGAGACGCGCGCCTGACGCGCCAAGTCTTCCGACGGGCATCGAATTCGAACTGGTTCTCTCCGACGGCACGATCTATCCGCGCAAGGGCGAATTCTTCGCCATCGACCGCCAGGTGGACGGCAACACGGGCACGCTGCGCGTCGCGGCCGTGTTTCCCAATCCGGACGGACTTCTCCGGCCCGGACAGTTCGCGCGGGTGCGGGCCGTCGTGAGCACCGTCAAAGGCGCGCTCCTCGTGCCGCAACGCGCCTTGAGCGAACTCCAGGGCGGCTATCAGCTGGCCACGATTGATGCCGAAAACCACGCCCACATCGTCAATGTGAAAGTGGGCGAGACGGCCGGGTCCCTGATGGTGATCGAGACGGGACTGCATCCGGGCGACCGGGTGGTCGTGGAAGGCCTTCAAAAAGCCAAGGAAGGCGCCGTCGTAAACCCGCTTCCTTTCACCAACGCGGAGGCCGCGAGGTAGCCGCGCCGTGTCGAAATTTTTCATCAATCGCCCAATCGTCGCCATCGTCATCGCGATCATCACCGTGATCGTGGGTGTCGTCTCCTTCCTCAACCTGCCGATCGCGCAGTTTCCGAAGATCGTCCCGCCCGAGGCGCGTATCACCACGACGTTTGTCGGGGCGGACGCGCGGACGGTCGAGCAGTCCGTCGCCACGCCCATCGAGCAGCAGCTGAGCGGCGTGGACAACATGAACTACATGTATTCGATCAACGGCAGCGACGGCTCGCTGCGGTTGACGGCGAACTTCGATGTCAGCACGGACCCCAACACCGATCTGATCCTGACGCAAATGCGGGTCACGCAATCCGGCCCGCAGCTTCCCTCCGACGTGGCCAATTATGGCGTCACGGTGCAAAAGCAGCTGACGGCTCCGCTCATGCTGGTCGCCCTGTATTCGCCCACCGACTCCTACGACAGCACGTTCCTCGCGAATTACGCCTACATTAACATCAACGACCAGCTCACGCGCGTGCCCGGCATCGCGAGCGCGACGGTGTTCGGCGCCGGGCAGTATGCGATGCGGTACTGGGTCAAGCCCGACCAGCTCGCGAAGCTCAATATCACGGTCAGCGAGATCATCCAGGCCATCCAAGGTCAGAACACGGTCAATCCCGCCGGCCTGATCGGCGGCGAACCGGCCCCGAAGGGCCAGGACTTCACTTATTCCGTGCGCGCGCAGGGCCGCCTGAGTTCGCCGGAGGAATTCGGCGCCATCGTCATCCGCGCCAATCCCGACGGCTCGACCGTGCGCCTGCGGGACGTGGCCCGCGTCGAGCTTGGCGCCCAAGTCTACAACGTCATGGGGCGGCTGAACGGCAAGCCCTCTGCGATCATCGCGATCTACCAGCTCCCGGGATCCAACGCCCTCGATTGCGCCAACGGCGTGAAGAAGGCGATGGCGCAGATCAAACAGCGGTTTCCGCAGGGCCTGGACTACCAGGTTGCCCTGGACACAACGCAGTCGGTTTCCGAGGGCATGCATGAAATCTCCAAGACGCTCTGGCAGGCGCTCCTGCTGGTCATCCTCGTCGTCTTCGTCTTTCTGCAGGGCTGGCGGCCGACGCTGATCCCGCTTCTCGCCGTGCCGGTTTCGCTCATCGGCACTTTCATCCTTTTTCCCGCATTCGGATTTTCAGTGAACACGCTTTCGCTCTTCGGGCTGGTCCTGGCCATCGGACTCGTGGTGGACGACGCCATCGTCGTCGTCGAGGCGGTCGAGCACCACATTGAGGAAGGCCTGTCACCACGCGACGCGACGTTCAAGGCGATGGAAGAGGTCGCCGGGCCGGTCGTGGCCATCGCCGTCATCCTGGCTGCGGTGTTCATCCCGACGGCGTTCATCCCCGGCATCACCGGCCGCCTTTACCAGCAGTTTGCGCTGACCATTGCGATCTCCGTGATCATCTCGGCCTTCAACGCCCTCTCTCTCAGCCCGGCCCTTTGCGCAATGCTGCTTCGCCCCAAGGGAAAGACCCGCGGCCCGCTCGGCAATTTCTACAACTGGTTCAACCGCGTCTTCAAGCGCGCGACCGACGGATACGTGGGTGTTTCGCGCCATCTGATCCACAAGAGCCTGGTCAGTTTCATCATCCTCGGCTGCTTCACGATCGCGGCGCTCTGGCTGAACCACAAGCTGCCGTCGTCATTTTTGCCGGAGGAGGACCAGGGCTATATTTACGTCGGGCTCCAGCTGCCCAACGCCTCCTCGTTGCAACGGACGAGCGAGGTCGCGCGCAAGGTCGAGGACATCGTGAAGGCTACGCCAGGCGTGAAGACCTGCACGTCCGTCATCGGGTTCAGCCTCCTCAGCACGGTCTACAACACTTACAGCGCCTTCTTCTTCGTGAACTTCAAGCCCTGGTCCGAGCGGACAAAGGCGGACGAGCATTTTGACGCGATCAGGGCCCACCTGAACCAGGAGCTGCACAAGATTCCCGAAGGCAACGCCGTGGCCTTTTCGCCGCCGTCAATCCCGGGCGTCGGCACCGCCGGCGGCTTTACCTTCGTGCTTGAGGATCGCGCCGGCCGGGACATCCCGTTCCTGGCCGAAAACGTCAACAAGTTCCTGGACGCAGCGCGCAAGCGCCCGGAACTCGCCGGGCTTTCCACGACCTTCCTGCCTTCGGTCCCACAGATTTTCGTCAATGTCGACCGGGACAAGGTGCTGAAGCAAGGCGTGGCGCTGGCGGACGTTTACCGGACGCTGCAATGCTACATGGGCGGCATTTTTGTGAACTACTTCAACCGTTTCGGACGCCAGTGGCAGGTCTACGTCGAGGCGGAAGGCGAATACCGCGACCGGCCCGACAAGCTCGGCAGCTATTACGTCCGCAATCGCGACGGCGCGATGGTCCCGCTCTCGGCCTTCACCACCGTCGAAAAACGCCTGGGACCCGAATTCACCATGCGGTACAACCTGTATCGCAGCGCCCAGATCAACGGCGCGGCGGCTCCCGGCTACAGCTCGAACCAGGCGAGCAAGGCGCTCGAGGAGGTTTTCGCCCAGACCATGCCGAGGGAGATGGGCTTCGACTACATCGGCATGTCGTATCAGGAAAAGAAAGCACAGGAGGGCGTTCCGCCGGCCGCCATCTTCGGACTTTCGGTGCTCTTCGTTTTCCTGATCCTGGCCGCCCTTTATGAAAGCTGGTCCCTGCCGTTCAGCGTGCTCCTCGGCGTGCCCATCGCGGTGTTCGGCGCCTACGCGACCCTCTTCACGCGGCAGATGGAGAACAACGTGTTTGCGCAGATCGGCCTGATCATGCTGATCGGGCTGTCGGCGAAAAACGCCATCCTCATCGTGGAGTTCGCCCGCACGCGGTATGAAGACGGCATGCCCCTGCTCGAGTCTGCACTGGAGGGCGCAAAAATCCGGCTCAGGCCCATCCTGATGACGTCCCTCGCCTTCATCCTCGGCTGCGTTCCCCTCTGGCTGGCCGATGGCTCGGGCGCGGTCGCGCGGCGGGTGATGGGAACAGCGGTGATCGGCGGCATGCTGGCCGCCAGCGCCCTCGCCATCTTCCTGATTCCCGTCACGTTTTACGTGATCGAAATGTGGGCCACCAAGGGGTTGCCGCACAGCAAGCACACGGCGCGATCGGGCTCCGGCGCCCCGCCCGACAAGCCGGCACCGGCCAACCCGCCGCCAAAGTCCGGCAGCCATTGAAAAGCCATCATGCACCGATCCAAAAGCACGAGTGCGGTTCTGGCCTTCTCTTTCCTCCTCGCGGGATGCGCCATCGGGCCCAATTACAAGCGTCCCGCCGTGACGGCGCCGGCCGCGTTCCGGGACGAAGCGGAGGCCGGCAATCGTTCGTTCGCCGATCTCGCCTGGTGGGATGTATACCGCGACGAGCAGCTGAAGGCGCTGATCCGCGCCGCGCTGGCGGAGGGATATGACGCCCGCATTGCGGCCGCACGGGTCGAGCAGGCCCGGGCGATCGCCGCGCAGGTCCGCGGCCAGTTTTTTCCCGGCATCGGCTACGAGGCCAATGCCGACCGCGGCCGCAATGCCCTTCTGGGCAACCCGAACCCGCAGGGCACGGGCGCGCGGGCCAACGGATTCGATGGCTATCTTTCCGCCGCCTGGGAATTCGATCTGTGGGGTCGCGTCCGCCGGCTCAATGAAGAGGCGCGTTCGCAGTATCTCGCCTCGGAAGAAGGCCGGCGCGGGGTTTTGCTCAGCCTCGTGAGCCAGGTCGCCACGAGCTATTTCGAACTGCTGGAACTCGATGAGGAACTGGCCATCGCCCACGATGAAACCCAGTCCTTCGACGACAGCCTGAAATTATTCAATCAGCGACTGGAGGGCGGCATCGCCTCAAGGCTTGAGACCTCCAGCGCCGAGGCCGCGAAAGCCATGAGTGCAGCCCGCGTACCCGAGATCGAACGGCAGATCGCGATCACGGAGAACCAGCTCAGTGTCCTGCTCGGGCATAATCCCGGCCCCATCATCCGGGGCGCGCGCCTGCTTGACCAGGTGCTCCCGCCCGAGGTGCCGGCCGGCCTGCCCTCGCAACTGCTCGAGCGCCGCCCCGACATCCTCCAGGTGGAAGCATCGGCTCGCGCCGCCAACGCCGGAATCGGCGTGACCATCGGAGGATTTCTTCCGCGCATCGGGTTGAGCGCGCTCTTCGGCGCCGTGAGCCCGCAGCTGGACGACATCACCTCGCGCAAGGCCGGCCTTTGGTCGGTCGGCGCCCAAGCCACCGGGCCCCTTTTCCAAGGCGGCGGACTCCGCGGAGAGTATCGGGCGGCAAAAGAGGCATGGGAAGAAGCCAGGCTCGAGTACCAGCAGACCGCGCTCAACGCGTTCGCTGAAGTGGCCGATGCGTTGGTTTCACGGCAAAAGCTGGCCCAGGTCCGGCAGGAGCAGGAACACGCGGTTCATGCCTACCAGGAAGCGGTCACGATCGCGAAGCAGCGCTATGCCTCCGGCAATGCGGGATATTACGAAGTACTGCAGGCCCAACAGCAGCTTTTCCCGGCGGAAGTGGCGCTGGCCCAGACCCGTCGCGACGAACTCGCCACCCTCGTCCAGCTCTACAAGGCGCTCGGCGGCGGATGGAATTTGAAGGATGCCGCGGCGTGGGCCGGGCCGAAATAATCTCGCGCGACGGCACTGACTGAAGCGGGAGGTCAGTTTCGCAGCAGCGACTTAAGATCCCCCAGAGAAAGGCGCGCGGCGGTTTCGTCACTCGCGTCGAAGACATCCGCAAGCAGGGCGCGTTTCTCGTCCTGGAGTGCCAGCACCTTTTCCTCGACCGTCCCGGCGCAGACCAGCTTGTAACTCGTGACGACCTTCGCCTGGCCAAGACGGTGCGCACGGTCCGTCGCCTGTGCCTCCACCGCCGGGTTCCACCACGGGTCGAAATGGACGACCGTGTCCGCCGCGGTCAGGTTCAGGCCGGTTCCGCCCGCTTTAAGCGAAAGCAGAAAAACCGGGGTATCCGAGCCGCCCTGGAATCGATCGATCTCGGCCTGCCGTGCGCGCGCCGTCATCGCGCCGTCGAGGTAACAATATGCGGCGCCCTGCGCTTCGAGTTCCGTCCGCAGCAAGGCGAGCAGCGACGTGAATTGCGAGAAGACCAGCAGGCGATGTCCGCCATCCACGGCCTCGGCCAGAAGTTCGCGGAACGCCTCCAGCTTGGCCGAGCCGTCGAACGGCGCTGGGCCGCCGGCAAGCGCCGCGCCCGCCGGCACGAGCCGCGGATCGCAGCACACCTGCCGCAGCCGCAGAAGCTGGGTGAGCGCCGCCAGCCGCAGCCGGCCTTCACCCGCGCCAGAGGCTTCCAAGTCGAAAAGCTCCCGCTCCGATTGCTCTTGGAGCGTGCGGTAGAGCGCGGCCTGCGGCACGGCGAGTTCGCACCACACGACCTGTTCAATTTTTTCGGGCAGCTCCGGCGCCACGGCCCGCTTCGTCCTGCGCAGGATATAAGGCGCCGCCTTGGCCCGCAGCCGTCCGTCCAGCCAGGCGCGGTCGTCGCTGCGCGCGCCGGCGGGCACGCGCTCAATGTAACCCGGCAGCAGGAATTCAAAAAGCGAACGCAGGTCGTCGAGGGAATTCTCGACCGGCGTGCCCGTAAGTAAAAAGCGCCCCCGGGCGCGCAGCGACCGGAGCGCCTGGGCGTTCTGCGAGCGGCGATTCTTGATATGCTGGGCCTCGTCGCCGACGACGCAGGCGAATTCGGCGGCGGCAAACAGATCCTGGTCCCTCGTGAGCGTGCCGTAGGAGGTGATCACAAGATCCCGCGCGGCAAAGTCATCGGCGCCGGCCAGCCGATGTCCGCCATGATGGACGAAAATCCGAAGTTCGGGTGTGAAGCGGGTTGCCTCGCGCCGCCAGTTTTCCATCAACGTGGCGGGGCAGACCACCAGGCAGGGGGCAGGCGCACCCGCGGCCTCGTGCCGCACAACCGCCAAGAGCGTGAGCGCCTGCAGGGTTTTTCCCAACCCCATCTCATCCGCAAGGATGCCGCCCAAGCCGAGACGATGCAGATGCCAAAGCCAGGCAACGCCCAGCTGTTGATAGAGACGAAGCCGCACCTGGAGCCCGGCTGGCACCGGAGCGGGCGCGAGCTTCGAGAGATTCCGTAATGCTTCGGTGCGCGCGGCCCATTCCGCCGGCGGGCGAAAGCCCGGCGCCAGTTCGGCGAGAATTTCCTCGACCTCCACAGCGCGCTCGGTGCCGACGCGATGGGTGCGGCGGGAAGGCGGGCCGACCCCTCCCCCCAAGGCACGCTGCGCATCCTCCAACCGGTGCAGTTGAGCCGGATCAATCAGAATGACCCCATCGTCGGATTCGAGGTAGTGCCGTCCGGCCGCGATGGCGTCACGCACGGCCGATTCCGGAGAGGAGCCGGCCCGCAGACCCACGGTGACATCAAACGCGTCGCCCGCGCGGGCCGTTTCGCAAACGATTTCCGCCGGTTGCAGGCGGGCGGTGTTCTGCTCGAAATTCGGCGTGAAGCGCGCGCCGAATTTTTCCCGGAGCCGGGTACCGTGCACCGCAAGAAACGAAAGGGTTTTGTGCCGGTCGCGCAGCCACCATTTCCGGTTCGAGGGCTCCAGCACGAATCCGTGCCGTTTGAGCAGATCAAGGGCGTCGGCGTAGGCAGGGTGCTCGCGCGAAGGCAGGGTGACCGCGAGAAAATGTTCGGAGCCGTCCACCGTCAGCGGTTCCGCCGCGACAGCAACCGGCTTCACCGGCTTTTTCAGGGCCGCCGTTTCAGCGCCAGGCGCAATCGCGGGCGGAGCGAGGCTTGCGGCCAGGATGCTTTCCTCCAACGGCTCGCTCACACCGGGCAAGCGATCATTTTTCCATGGCAACACGGCATCCGGCGCCTGCGCCCAGCGAAACACAGGCTGCCCCTCAAACGCCACCAGCAGCTCACGAAGCTGCCCGCGATCGAGCTGGAGGTAAGCGCGCACGGGATTCGTGGATCCGGCCGGTGCCCTATTCGCGTTCCCAGTCCACTGGGCCAGCAGCGCAAGTCCCGGCAGCAATTCCGGCGGTGGAGCAGAGACGACTTCCAGCTCCAGTTTGAGCGCAATGGCGTTGCGTGCCGCAGCGGCAGCAAGATTGGGTGGAAGAAAAAGACGGAGCATCTAAAAGGATATCCCGCCTGATTTCGGGACGGATCCTTAATGAGCGGACGGAACGAGCCGAATGGGTCAAACTTTAATCTGAATGTCTCTGCCGCTCAACCTCCACGGCTCCCTTCCGTCAACATCGCTCCTGAGCGACCAACCCCCTTTTCCCTTTCCTTAATGAGTTCAGCCTTGGTGATGGTTTAGCCGAATTAAGTTAGATAATTTTGGTAAAATTATTGTCAATGTATGTAGCCGCGCTTTGCCAGCTTGCCTAGAAAAGGAAGCCATTGATATAGGGTTAACAGCCTATAAATTTCACAGGGTCGCCCCGCTCGTTTACCTATGAAATTTGGCTGTAGAACCTCCACCCTTACCCCGTTATTTGCTCGATGGTTTATGGCTGGATTAAATTATTAAAAAATATTAAAAATTATTTGCAATAAGCCTTCTAATGAAAACTCCCTTCCTCCAGCTTAAATCAGAATCGTCCCACGCCCGCACAGGGCTTTGTCAGTCCAGCCCGACTTTGTCGATTACCAGTCGCAGATCACATCGCCTTGGCATCTGGGCCGGGACCGCGGTTGCCTTGGCCGGATTAATTCTCTCCGCGCCCGTCGCCAAGGCCGCCGCCAATGGCCTCGGCCAAACCCCTGTGATGGGCTGGAACAGTTGGATGGTCTATGGCAAAAGCTATACCCAGGCGAAGGTTCAGTCACAGGCTGATGCCATGGTTGCACAAGTTCCTGGGCTGCCCACTGGCACGACCCTGCAATCCCTTGGCTACAATTATATCTGCATGGACTCCGGATGGCGCGACGAAACCGGCGTGGATGGAAACGGTTTCGCCAAGGCGGATACGACCAAATTCCCCAATGGCGTGCCGGCCATCGCAACCTACGTTCACGGCAAGGGGCTCAAACTGGGCATTTATTTGACGCCGGGCATGCTCAAGGCCGCCTACGACGGCAATTATCCGATCGCCGGAACTCCCTACACCACCCAGCAAATCGTGGTCACGCCCTTGACCAACGGAAACACCGAGAATTCTACCGGAGCCTCCTATTCTTATCAGATCGATTTCACCAAGCCCGGCGCAACCCAATGGATCCAGAATTATGCGAATATGCTGGCGTCATGGGGCGTCGATTACGTCATGTGGGATTTTGTCGGGCCTGGCGGAGGCAACATTCCGGCGGACGACCGGACCAACATGCAGCAATGGCTGACCGCCACCCAGGCCACGCCCGCGGGCAGCCGGCCCATCTGGATCAAGTTATCGAACTCCTTGAGCTTCGCGAATGCGAGCACTTGGGAGACGGTCGCAAACTCCTGGCGCATCGACGACGATGTCCACGGCACGTGGGCGGATATTTCAAATCGCATGGCCGACTCCCCGCAATGGGCTCCTTTCGAGGGGCCGGGCGGCTGGGGCGACATGGACTCGTTGCTCGTGGGAACCGCCAACTTCTATGCCTCCGCCGATGAGCGCAAAAGCGCGGCGACATTGTGGGCGATTTGTTGTTCACCCTTCATCATTGGCCAGGATTTGACCGCGCTGAATTCCGGGGACATTCCCCTGATCACAAACCCGGAAGTCATCGCGGTCGATCAGGCCGGTCACGTCGCCATCCCCGGTCAGACCGCCGGAGTCTGGCGGGTGAAAAACCCCGATGGATCATATACCGTCGCCATTTTCAACACCGGCAGCAGCAGCGCGACCATCAGCTGCAATTTCTCCAACGACCTCGGCTTCACCGGCTCGGCCACCGTGCGCGATCTTTGGAGCCGGACCGACCTGGGGACCTTCAGCAACAGCTTCAGCAGCGGCAGCCTTAATTCGCACGGTTGCCGGCTGCTCAAAGTGACCGGCACCTCAGGCGGCGGCACGACCCTCAACTTCGAAGCCGAAAGCCTCACTTACACGCCGAGCGGCGCAACGGCTTCGGTGCAGACTGACGTCAACTCCAGCGGAGGCAAGTGGGTGCAGTTGTCCGCCACCGCCACCGGCCAGTATATCAACTACAGCCTGCCCAGTGTGGCCGCCGGCACCTATCAGGTACAGATGGAGTACAAGGGCAACAACACCCGTGGCACCCTGCAACTCTCTGTCGATGGCACCAACCTCGGCAGCACGCTCGACCAGTATTCCGCTGCCCAGACCTACCCGACGACCACCTTTGGCAATGTGACCTTCGGCTCGACCGGCACGCATACCATCCGGCTGACCGTGACGGGCAAGAACGCCTCCTCGACCGGTTACGGCCTCTCGGCGGACAAGTTCGTCCTTGTCGCGCAATCCGGCGGCGGCCAAGTGGCGGCTCCGACCTTCAGCCCTGCCGGTGGTACTTATACCAGCTCGCAGACAGTGACGATCACCAGCTCCACCAGCGGCGCCTCGATCCGCTACACGACCGACGGCAGCACGCCCTCCGAAACCGCGGGCACGATTTATTCCAGCCCCGTGAGCGTCGCCACCACGACCACGCTTAAGGCCATTGCTTATAAGAGCGGCATGACCGACAGCACGGTCGCCAGCGCCGCCTACACCATCAACTCTGGCGGCGGTGGCACGACGGTCTCCTTTGAAGCAGAAAACCTGACCTACACACCGACCGGTGCGACCGCCTCGGTCCAGACCGACGTCAACTCCAGTGGCGGCAAGTGGATCGTGCTGTCCGCCACCGCCACCGGCCAGTCCATCAGCTACGCCATCCCCAGTGTGGCCGCCGGCACCTACCAGGTGCAAATGGAGGACAAGGGCAACAACACCCGCGGCATCCTTCAACTTGCCGTCGACGGCACCAACCTGGGCAGCACCCTCGATCAGTATTCGGCCGCGCAGACCTACCCGACGACCACGTTCGGCACCGTGACCTTCAGCTCGGCCGGGACGCACACCATCAAGCTGACCGTGACAGGCAAAAACGCCTCCTCGAGCGGCTACGGCCTCTCGGCGGACAAGTTCACCTTCGTCGCGCAATAACTGCTTGCCGGACAGCGTTCCCCACCCGCCCGCGTCACCCCACGCGGGCGGGTTCCGGCGCCGGCGGCTTGAGTTGTAGGATGACGTTGGCCGCGGTGATAAGCCCGCCACCAAGCAGCAAGCCGGCCCCCGCGATCTCGTTGGGATAATCCAAACCGCCCCAGCCCGAAAACCATGCGGGCAGAAACAACGCCATGAGCGAGGCAAACACCGGTTCGATGCAGTAGATCAATCCGGCCTCGGTCGCAGTGATTTTCGGCTGCCAGGCGTTCATGATGATGAATGCGCCGAGCGTGCAGAAAAGCGTGAGCACGAGCGTGCAACCGGTCCACGCGCCCGAACCCCAAGGCACGAGCAATTCGGCCGGCCGCGCCGCCACGGCCAGGGCCAGCGTCGTGAAAAGCGCGGCCTCGACGACAAACATCACTGCCGTCACCGGCAGCGCGCGGTTGGACGCGAACTCCTTCCGCTCGAGCCACAGGATCTGCCCCATGAAAAAGACCGAACTGAGCAGCGTCTCCGCCTCGCCGCGCCCGAGCCGCAGGTCCCGCCAGTCGAGCCGCGCGAGCACGGCCACGCCCGCCAGCACCAGCACGGCGCTCAACCATACGCGCGGGCCCGGGTTGCGCCACCACCGCAACGCGAGCCAGACGGGAATCATGATGGCGTAAAACTGCGTGAGAAACGCCGAGGTCGAGGCCGCGATGAATTGCAGCCCGTCGATTTGAAACAGCAGGCCCGCGGCGGAAAACAGCCCGATGCCCAGGCCCTGCCGCCACTCCGCACGTGTGAGCGAGCGCAGCGCGCGAAAATTCAGCGCCACGAGCACCAGCGCCCCCAGGGCAAAGCGCGGCCAGAGCGTCTGCGCCGTGATGAACCAGTTGCCGCTCGCCGGCAGCAGCCGCGCGTGCGTAAGCGCGATGGCCTTGATGAGCGGAAAGCTCAGCCCCCAGAAGGCGGTGGCGGAGACCAGCAGGAGGACGGCCTTCGTGCGCTGGGGATGCGGCGTTGCGTGCATGGAAGGAGGCGCAGCGTAGACCACGGATCCCGCTGTCCAAGCGAAAAGCCCGGCACAGGGTTTTCATGCGAATTTTTGCGCGGGCTCGACATCGCCCCGCCCCCCCGCCAGAAAAAAATCCCGCATGGCCCGGAAAATCGCGACCCCCCGCCTCACAAAAAAAGACTACGAGGCGCGCCTGCCCCGTTTGCGCGAACAGCTCGTGCAACTGCAGGTCACATTGAAGGACGCCCCGTTTCCCGTGCTGCTCGTCATCGCCGGCGTCGAGGGCGCAGGCCGCGGGGATCTCATCAACACGCTTAACGGCTGGCTCGATCCGCGCGGCGTCGAGACCTTTTCCTTCCATCCCCCCACCGACGAGGAACGCGAGCGCCCGCTCATGTGGCGCTTCTGGCGCAGCCTGCCGCAGCGCGGCCGCATGGGCATCTACGCCGGCTCGTGGTACACCGAGACATTGCGTGAGACCGCCCGCGACTCCAAGGTTCCGGTCAAGCTTGACCATGAGCTGCACCGCATCCGCCAGTTCGAACGGCTGCTCGCCGACGACGGCGCGCTGATCCTCAAGGTCTGGCTGCATCTTTCCAAGGCCGCGCAACGCAAGCGCCTGCGCGATCTCACCGACGATGAGCGCACCGCGTGGCGGGTCACGCCCGACGACTGGCGCCATCACCGCCTCTACGACCAGCTCGCGCGCACCTCCGGGCGCATCCTCCGCGCCACTCACCAGCCGGCCGCCCCCTGGTTCACGGTCGAGGCCGGGGATGAACGCGGCCGCGACATCGCGGTGGCCGATCTTTTGCTCGCGCGCTTTCGCGACCACGCGCGCCGCGTGAAGAAAATCTTCGCCCGGGGCACCCGACCCGGCCGCGCGGCGACCACCCCGCTCCGCCCCTCCGGCTTGCGGCAATTGCTCGCGCTGCCGCTCGATCAGGAACTCTCCGCCGCGGACTACGAGGAAAAGCGCGACAAGTGGCTCGGCCGCCTGAGCTACGCCGTGCGCGCGGCCGCGACCCGGCGCCGTTCGGTCATTTTCATTTTCGAAGGCTGGGATGCGGCTGGCAAGGGCGGCGCCATCCGCCGCCTTACCAGCGCCATCGACGCCCGCGACTACCGTGTCATTCCCGTCGCCAAGCCAACCGACGAGGAGAAGGCGCACCATTACCTCTGGCGCTTCTGGCGGCATGTGCCGCGCGCCGGCATGGTGACCATTTACGACCGCTCATGGTATGGCCGCGTGCTGGTGGAGCGGCTCGAGGGTTTTTGCCGCGAGGCCGAGTGGCGCCGCGCATTTGCTGAAATCAACGATTTCGAGGAACAGCTGGCCGAGCGCGGCCTCATCGTCGTGAAGCTCTGGATGCACATCAGCAAGGACGAGCAGCTCCGCCGCTTCCGCGAGCGGGAGGACACCGCTTACAAGCGCCATAAGATCAACGACGAGGACTGGCGCAACCGGCGGAAATGGCACGCTTATGAGGTGGCCGTGGGGGACATGCTCGCCTTGACGGACAAGTCCTTTGCTCCGTGGAACCTAATCCCGGCCAACAACAAGCGTCACGCCCGCCTGCAGATTTTAAAGGTCGCCTGCCGGCAGATCGAGACCGCGCTGACCGGCGAGTGAGGCGTCTCTCGCGAGATTTCCCTGCAAAAACAAAAACGCCGCCGCGGGTTTCCCCGGGCGGCGCCTTCGGTTAAAAAGTGATTATTTGCCGACGTGGCCGGACACGAGCTTGGTCATCTCGAACATCGAGACCTTGCTCTTGCCGTTGAAGACGGCCTTGAGCTTGTCATCGGCGTTGATCTGGGTCCGCTTCGTCTTGTCCTGAAGATCGTGCTTCTTGATATACACCCAGAGCTTCTTGGTAAGCTCCGTGCGGGGGAGAGGCGCCGAGCCAACGACGGCGGCGAGAGTGGCGTCCGGGGTGACCGGGGCCATGAATTTAGCATTCGGTTTCCGAGCTGATTTTTTAGCCATGGTGAGTTTTTGTTTAGGGCGCTTTCCTCTGAAAGCAACGCTTTTCTAGAGGGAAAACTTGGTTCCTGCTTAGAAGAAAACCGCGCAGCGTCGAGGGAAAAATCGCGACTTGCGAAAGTCGCGATCTCACGCGCGGTCGTCGACCTGCACAAACTGGCGGTAAAGCGCGGCATAATGGCCGCCCTGTGCGAGCAGCTCCACGTGCGTGCCGCGCTCGATGATGCGGCCCTGGTCGAGCACCAGCACGAGGTCCGCATGCCGGATGGTCGAGAGCCGGTGTGCGACGACGAAGCTGGTGCGGCCGCGCAGCAGCGTGAGCAGCGCATGCTGCAGACGCGCCTCGGTGAGCGCATCGATGGAGCTCGTCGCCTCGTCGAGGATGAAGATGCGCGGATCCGCCAGCAGCGCGCGGGTGAAACAGATGAGCTGGCGCTGGCCGACCGAAAGCCCCGCGCCCTTTTCGCCAACCTCCGTATGCAGGCCGCGCGGCAGCACCTCGAGCAGGTCGAGGCAGTCGAGGCTGCGCGCGGCCGCGCGCACCTCCTCCTCGGTCGCCTCCGGTTTGCTCAGGCGGATGTTGTCGAGAACGGTGCCGGTGAAGAGAAAGTTCTGCTGCTGCACCATGCCCATCTGCCGGTGCAGGGAGTGGCTGGTGATGGCGCGGATCTCGCGTCCATCGATGAGCACCTCGCCCCGCCCGGGCAGGTAAAATTTCGCGGCCAGGTTGATGATGGAGCTCTTGCCGCTGCCGGTGTGGCCGACCAGCGCGACGGTCTGGCCGGGCTCGGCGGCGAAGTTGACGTCGTTCAGCACGAGCTTCGCCGGGTCATAGCCGAAGCAGACGTGGCGAAACTCGACCCGCGCACCCGCCGGGGCGCGCGCGGCGCGCGGATCGGGCAGCGGCTCCGCCCGCGGATCATCCTCCCAGTCGGGCTTCAGGTCGACGAGGCGGAAGACGCGCTCGGCGCCGGCCATGGCGATGAGTGCCTGGTTGTACTGGATGCCGAGGTTCTGGATGGGCGCAAAGAACTGGTTCGCCATCATGAAAAACAAGATCAGGTCGGAAACCTGCATGTACCCATGCATCGTGCGCCAGCCGCCGAGCAGGAGCAGGATGGCGATGAAAAACTGGCTATTGAGCTCAAGCAGCGGCACGAGGATGGCTGAGGTGCGGGCGAGGTTGACGCTGTAGAGCGAGTGGTCGGCGAGCAGATCGCGGAAGAGTCCGGCGTTGGTCTGCTGCCGCACAAAGCCCTGGGTGACGCGGATGCCGTTGACCGATTCCGCCAGCGTCGCGGTCACGCGGCTGAAGCTCTCCTGCGAGGCGCGCGAATAGCGGCTGAGCTTCACGCGGAAGTGGCGGTTGATCGTCCACAGCATCGGCGCCATGCCGAGGACGATAAGAAACATGACCCAGTCGCGATAGGCCATGACGGATGCGGCGAAGAGCATCTGCCCGAACTGCACGATGCTGATAAAAAACGAATCCTGAATGCCCACGCGCAGCGCCTCGATGTCGGAGGTCACGCGGCTGATGATGCTGCCGATCTTCGTGCGGTGGAAAAACGCCATCGGCATGCGCTGCATGGCGGCAAAGACATCGCTGCGCAGGACGGTGACGACCGTCTCGCCCACTTCGAGCGCGAGCCGCTGGCGGAAGTGAAAAAGCGCGTCGGTGATGAGCGCAAACACGGCGTAGCCGAGCACGGCCTGCCAGAGCAGCGAGAGGTCGCGCTGCGCTGGCGGCTCATGCGTGAAGGCCGCGATCAGGTCACCGATGACGAGGCTCGAGACCCACACCAGGCCGGGCAGCTGGGCCGAGCGCAGGATGGTGAGCAGGATGAGCCAGTTGCGCTTCACCGCGATGGAACGCGTGTAACCGAAGAGGCGGCGGACGAGGCCCCAGTCCAGGGGCTTGAGCAGTTCGTCATCATCGTCATCGGGCAGCCGGTGCACGAGCATGAGCGGCCGGCCACCGGCCGGCGCGGAGGGATTCGGATTGGTCAGGTTGGGATTCATGCCGCGCCTTTTCTTTCCGCCTCCGCCTGCAGCTCGCGGTTGTCCACCAGCTGGAGATTGGCCACGCTGAGATAGGGGCCGGGAATTTTCATGAGCTGCGCGTGCGTGCCCTGTTGCACGATGCGGCCGCGGTCCATGACGATGACGAAATCCGCGCGGCGCAGCGTGCTCAGGCGGTGCGCGACGATGAACGTCGTGCGGCCGGCGATGGCGCGGTCGAGCGCCTCGAAGATTTCCTGCTCAGTCTCCGAATCGATGGCCGCGGTCGGGTCGTCGAGCAGCAGGATCGCCGGCTCGAGCAGCACCGCGCGCGCGATGGCCAGGCGCTGGCGCTGGCCGCCGGAGAGGCTCTGACCGCTCTCGCTGATGATGGTGTCGTAGCCCTTCGGCAGCTGCAGGATGAAGTCGTGCGCGGCGGCAATGCGCGCCGCTTTTTCAATTTGCGCCGGCGTGGCATCCGGATGGCCGAAGGCGATGTTGGCCGCAACGGTGTTGCTGAAGAGGAAGCTTTCCTGGAAGACAAGGCCGATATTGCGGCGCAGGTCGTCAAGATGCAGGCGGCGGGCATCGAGGCCGTCGATCAGCACGCGGCCTTCCGTGGGATCAAAAAAACGCGGGATGAGGCTCATCAGCACGCTTTTCCCCGCGCCCGTCGCGCCGAGGATGGCGACGCACTGGCCGGGCTTCACCTCGAGGTTGATGCCATGCAGGACGGGGTCGATGCCCAGGTAGGAAAAGGTCACGTTCTCGAAGCGCACCGCGCCTTCGAGCCGCGGCCGGCGGAGGGCATCGGGCGCGCTTTGCACCTCAATGGGGGCGTCGAGGATCTCGAACACGCGCCGGGCGCCGATGAGTGACTGCTGCACGCTGTTGACGATGGTCGCGACGTTGTTGACCTGTCCGGAAAATTGGTCGAGCAGGCCGGCAAAGACGACGAGGCCGGCACCGAGCGGCAGCTGATCGTGCGCGACGAGCCAGCCGCCATAGCCGAGCAGGACGACGGTGTTGATGTGGGTGAGAAAGCCGACCGCGGGGGAAAACAGGCTCACGCGCCAGAAGATGCCCCGCTGCTGGTCGTAAACCTCCCGGTTGCTCCGCTCAAACCTCGCGCGGTCCTCGGCCTCACGGCCGAAAGCCTTGGTGACGGCGATGCCCTGGATGCTCTCGGCGAGGTTTTGCACCATGACTTCCACGAGATCGCGGTTGCGCGCATAGCGCGGCTGGATGTAACGCGAAAACCAGGCCGCCATGACCCACAACAAAGGCGTGGTCGCGAGGCAGGCCGCCGTAAGCCCGGGCGAAAGACTGACCATGTAAACAACATAGACGGTCAGTGAAATGACCATGATGACGCTTTGCACGAGCACCTGCTCGACAAACATGCGCATCGACTGCACGTCGCCGGTCACACGCGTGATGATCGAACCGGTCGTGTTGGCGTCGAAAAACCGGAAGCTCAGCCGCTGCAGCTTGCTGTAAACCTGGTCACGCAGGTGGACCACGATTTCCTGCTGCGTGAGGCGGTTGAGGAGCAGCGTGTAACAGTAATTAAGCACCGCACGGCACGCCGCGAGGCCGAGGATCAGAGCGCCGATGAATGCGAGGACGCCGAGCACGGACCAGTTTTCGGGCAGCGCCAGCAGAAGTTTGTTCGGCGGCAGCGGGGTGTGCTCGACCTTGTGGCGGATGAAGTCGATGCCGATGCCCGTGAAGCTGAGGCCGAAAAGCCCCATCGTCAGCAGCACGAGCTGCAGACCAAACACCTGGAAACAGCGCAGGCGGTAGCGCCAGGCGAGGGCGAAAAGCCGCCGGATCAGTTCACCATTGGTGTAGTTCGCACCGGCCTGGGTGGTCGTGAGCATCGTAAAACCGGCAGGCAGCCCCGCCGGGCACGAAAAAAGCGTGCACGTCCCCGAGGCCGGCCGGAACTCGAAACGCTATGCGCGAGCCCGGAAATTTCACGAGCTATTTTTTGCCGGCGGTGCGCCGGGATTTCCGGCGCAAATCCGCCCTCGGCCCTCGCTTAATAATTCTTCGGCTGCGGAACCGCGACCGGAGGAGCCGGGTTGCCCGCCGGCTGGGACTGCTGCTGCTGGGCCGCACGCAACGCCCGACGGCGCCGGATCTCCTCCGTGATGCGTTCCAGGCGGCGGCGTTCCTCCTCGGGGTTGGCATTGGTCATCATCGGCGGCCGTCCCATGTTGGAAGGCTGCGGCATGGGCATGGCCTGCTGGCCTGCGGGCATGGGCACTATTTTGGGCTGCGGCAGGGTCAGCGTAAGTTCGCGGCCCTGGTATTCGACCGTCACGCGATTGTGCGCGATATCATGCGCATGCACCACAAAGGGGTGGCCCGGCTCGTTGAAGCCGACCCAGGCGTCAGCATGATTGGTGGGATCGTAGAGATTGAACCGATAGCCATCGGGCATGGCGACGATGCCATGCAATTCCAGCGGCGAGCCGGCCGGGGTGGCGTTTGCATCAGCACTATTGCTCCCCACCGGCAAAAACGGTGAGGTGGATGACAGCTCCATCGCGCTTGCGCCCAAGCTCAACGCACCCGCCAAAGCGAGCAGCGTGAAGCAACGGTGGAGAGCGGGAATGGAGTGCATGAATCCTAGTGGATGGCCATTATGAATGACGCAACCGCCACTGGTCAAGTTGCGCGGAGCCCCGCCTGAAATTGGCTTGCCTCGACCCCCCGCCCGGCTAACCCTGCGCCCGCCTGCTATTTGATTCCTCTGCTTGGTGAATTGTCAGGTGAGCATCAGCTTCAGTGATGATTTGAAACTCGATAGTCGGGAACGGGCGGGAAACAACGCAGGCCATTCAAGCAGATGAATACAAAGTTATACGTGGGAAACATCCCGTTCTCCACCACCGCGCAGGACCTCCAGGACCTGTTTGCCCAAATCGGCGGCGTCGCCTCCGTTGATCTGATCTTCGACAAATTCACGGGTCGCTCGCGCGGCTTTGCCTTCGTCGCCATGACGACCGGAGAGGACGCCCAGAAAGCGATCGAGAAACTGCACGGCCACGAAATGGACGGCCGCAACATCACCGTGAACGAAGCACGCCCGAAGGAGGACCGCCCTCCCCGCTCGTTTGAAGGCGGAGGCGGCGAACGTCGCGGCTTCGGCGGCGGACGCGGTGGCGGTGGCGGGGGTTACCGCGGCGGACGCGGCGGCGGGGGTGGCGAACGCGGCGAACGCGGTGGCGGCGGCTGGGAACGCCACTGAAACACACCCCTTCTCGCGTATTCAAAGTGCACAAGGCCGGGTCGAGCGCCCGGCTTTTTCATTTTCGCAGGCCGCGCGCACTTTCGTTCTTGGACGCCGCGACCGCACGTGGCAAAAGCCACGCATGAGCAAACCCGCGTCGCGGTCTTCCCAGAGTCCCAGCGCCGCCCGCCGGATCACCGGACTCCTTTGCGCCATGCTGCTGGCCTGCGGCGGCTGCGCGAAACACGCCGCACCGGCCTGGCAGGGCTACCTCGAGGGTGAATTCGTTTACGTGGCCGCCCCGCTCGCCGGGCAACTGGAAGCCCTTGCCGTGCAAAAAGGCGGGCGCGTCGACGCAGGCGCGCCGCTCTTCGCCCTGGAACGCTCGGCTGAGCTCGCCGCCCAGGCTCAGGCCGCCGCCCGTCTCGCCGACCTGCGCAAGGGCCAGCGCCCCACCGAGCTCGCCGCGCTCGAGGCCCGCTTCGCCCAGGCCCGCGCCACCGCCGAACTCTCGGGCCGCGAGCTGGCGCGCCAGGAAAAACTTTTCGCCGCCGGAGCCGCCACCGCCGACGAACTCGACCGCGCGCGCCTCACGCATGATGCCAACCTCCATGCCGCCGACCAGCTCGCAGCCGAGCTGGAGACCGCGCGCCTCGGCGGCCGCACCGACGCCATCGCCGCCGCGGAAGCTTCACTCGCCCAGGCCGGCTGGGGCGTCGCGCAAAAGCAGCAGGCCGCGCCCTGCGCCGGCCTCGTGTTCGACACCCTCTACCGGGCGGGCGAGTTCGTTCCCGCCGGCAGCCCGGTCGTCGCCCTGTTGCCGCCGGAAAACATCAAGGTGCGCTTCTTCGTGTCCGAGCCCGATTTCGCCGCGCTGCGCGCCGGCCAGGCCGTGGTGGTGTCCGTGGCCGGGCATGCGTCGCCGCTCGCCGCCCATATCAGCTATTTGTCACCACAAAATGAATACACGCCGCCGGTGCTCTACAACCGCGACAACCGGGCCAAGCTCGTCTTCATGGTCGAGGCCGTGTTTTCCGCCGCCGACGCGCGCGACCTCCATCCCGGGCAGCCCGTGGACGTGACCGCCGGGCCCTGACACCGCCATGTCCGCGCCCGAGTTTGCGATCGACGTCACCGGCGTGACGAAAAAATTCGGCGGCAAACCCGTCGTCAACGCCATCGACCTCCAGGTGCGCCGCGGCGAAATCTATGGCTTTCTCGGCCCCAACGGCAGCGGCAAGACCACCTTCATCCGCATGCTCTGCGGGCTGCTCACGCCCGATGCCGGCCGCGGCACCTGTCTCGGCTACGACGTGCGCACCCAGCAGTCCGAGATCAAGCGCCACGTCGGCTACATGACCCAGCGCTTCAGCTATTACGAGGACCTGAGCATCCGCGAAAACCTCGATTTCATCGCACGCATCTACGGCGTGCCCGAGCGCGAGGCCGCCGTGCAGCACAGCCTCGAGCGCCTCGGCCTGCAGGGCCGCAGCCGCCAGCTCGCCGGCCAGCTTTCGGGCGGCTGGAAGCAGCGCCTCGCGCTGGCCGCCTGCCTCATCCATTCGCCGCAACTTCTTCTGCTCGACGAACCCACCGCCGGCGTCGACCCGAAGGCCCGCCGTGAATTCTGGGATGAGATCCACCAGCTCGCCGCGGAGGGGCTCACCGTGCTCATCACCACGCACTACATGGATGAAGCCGAGCGCTGCCACCGCCTCGCCTACCTCGCCTACGGCAGCCTGCTGGCCCGCGGCACGCTCGAGGAAGTGCTGGCAGCCGCGCATCTCACCACCTGGACGGTCGCCGGCCCCGACCTGCGTACCCTCGCCGACGCCCTGCGCGGACGTGACGGCGTGGAACAGGTCGTCGCGTTCGGCAACGTCCTCCATGTGAGCGGCCGCGATGCCACCCGGCTCGATGCCAGCATCGCTGCGGTGCGCGATCCGCGGCACCAGTGGACGAAGGTGCGCTCCGGACTCGAGGATGTGTTCATCAGCCTGATGGACACGGCCCGGGATAATTTTTCCTGACGATGCACCGCTTCACCCTCCACCGCCTCTGGGCCATGGTGCTCAAGGAATTCATCCAGATGAAGCGCGACCGCGTGACGTTTGCGATGATGGTCGGCATCCCGCTCATGCAGCTGATGCTGTTCGGCTTCGCCATCAACTCCGACCCGAAGCACATGCCCGCCGCCCTGCGCACGGCCGACAACGGGCCGTTCGCGCGCACGCTCGCCTGGGCGCTGAAAAACAGCGACTACTTCAGGTTCGTGCGCGAAACGACGGACGAAGCCGAGGCCCAGCGGCTCCTCCAGCTCGGCGAGGTACAGTTTGTCGTCGACGTGCCCGTTGATTTCACGCGCAAGCTCCTGCGCGGCGAGCGGCCGACCGTGCTGATCGAGGCCGACGCCACCGATCCCGCGGCGACCGGCCCGGCGCTCTCCGCCGTGCGGGCCATCGCCGACAATGTCTTCGACCGCGACCTCACCGGCCCACTTGCGCGACTGCGCGCGAAACCCGGGCCGGTCGATTTCGAGATCCATGCGCACTACAACCCGGAGAACATCACCCAATACAATGTCGTGCCCGGCCTGATGGGTGTCGTGCTGACGATGACGATGGTGGTCATCACCGGCCTGGCCATCACGCGCGAGCGCGAGCGCGGCACGATGGAAAACCTCCTCGCCACGCCCGTGCGCCCGTTCGAGGTCATGGTCGGGAAAATCCTGCCCTACATCGTCGTCGGCTACATCCAGGTAACACTCATCCTGCTCGCCGCGCGGTTCATCTTCGGCGTGCCCATGCTCGGCAACCTCGCCCTGCTTTACGCCGTAGCGCTGCTCTTCATCGCCGCGAACCTCGCGGTGGGCATCACCTTCTCGACGCTGGCGCAAAACCAGCTGCAGGCCGTGCAGATGGCGTTCTTCTTTTTCCTGCCGTCGATCCTGCTTTCCGGCTTCATGTTTCCCTTCCGCGGCATGCCGGAGTGGGCGCAATGGATCGGCTCGTGCCTGCCGAACACGCATTTCATCCGCATCGTGCGCGGCATCCTGCTGAAGGGAAACGGCCTCGCGGAAATCGCGCCCGAGATCTGGCCCATCCTGCTTTTCGTCGCCGTGGCAATGACCATCGGCGTGAAGCGCTACCGGCAGACGCTCGACTGAGCCGTCAGTCCTTTTTTTTCGCGAGTGCCTTCGCCACCGGCCCGTCGAGATGCATGACCGAGGTCGGGAAGGCGAAGGCCAGGCCGCGTGCGGCCACGGCCTTCATGATCGCGAGGTTGAGACGCTCGCGCAGCGCCAGCTGCCGCGGCAAATCCGGACCCTTCGTCATGTAAACGAGCCAGATATCGAGCGAGGACGCGCTGTAGTCGCGGAAATAAACCATGACCGAGGAAGGATCCACCTCCTCTTCGCGCAGGATGAGCTGGCGGATGTCCTCGACGATGGCCATCATCTTGTCCGGCGTCGTGTCATAGGTCAGGCTGATGATCTGCTCCACGCGGCGCTGGGTGAAACGCGACAGGTTGGTGATGGTCTCGGCGGCCACGGTCTTGTTGGGCACGATGACCAGCGATTTGTCCGTCGCGCGGATCTTGGTCGAGCGCAGGCCGATGTCCTCGACCAGGCCGGTGGCCGAGCCAATCTGCACCGCCTCGCCAATCTTGAACGGCTGATCGATGGCCACGACAACCGAGCCGAAAAGGTTGGCAATCGTGTCCTGCGCCGCGAGCGCGAAGGCCAGACCGCCAATCCCCAGACCGGCGAGAAAGGCCTTCACATCCGCGCCCAGGCTTTGCGCGATGATCAGCGCGCCGAAAATCGCGAACACCACAAAGACCGTCTTCTTGATCCACGGCATGAAGGCCGCGACCCCCATGTTTTTCGTACGCGCGACTTCCTGCGCATGGTCAAGAAGCGCATTGAGCGCGCGCAAAAACGCCCAGAAGAACACCGTCGAAAAGGCGGCCGCCGCCGCAAGGCCGGTGTAATGCCGGGCCAGGTCCGAAAGCTTCAACGCGTCGAGCGCGCAGAGAATGCCGATCACGCCGACCAGTGCGTTGGTCGGCGGCGCCAGCGCCGGCAAAAGCCGGTCGTCCAGAGTCGTCTTCGTGTGCGCCGCCAGCTTGCGCAGCCGGTTGAAAATGATCGCCGTGACGACCCGGCGCAGCAGCAGCGTCAGCAGGAGGAAGAACGCGCTGACCGCATAATGCGCCAGAGCGTTGCCGTTCTCATCGACGTCAAAGAGCCCGAGCACCAAGTCCACCAGATGATCGATGAGGCCGGTGGCCGCCGCGACCGCGGGTCGCGCGGGCTGATGCATGAGCACTGTGGCGGCCGCGCCCTCCCGCTTCAATTCCTCGTTTGAAGTCGCATGGCTTTTTTCCGGTGGGGCCGCGGGCTCGGTGCCGGCGGGCGGGGGGGCCGCCTGGCCGGCATTGTCGGCCCGCGCCAGCGGCCAGACCGTGGCCAGCACAAAAAACATCAGCAGAACCAGACGCTTCATCTTGGCGCAGTGAAAATACGCGCGCGGGCGTGTCAAAGACTTCCTGTGATTTTATGCAGAGGCAAAACGGCGGACGGGTTGCGCTTGCGCCCGCGCGCCGGCCGGCGCCAAGCTCGCACCCATGCTGCTGTCTTGCGCCGTCGTTGCCGCCCTGACGCCGCTGCCATGGTGGGCCTGGGCGCTTTTTTTCGTTTTCATCGCCGCCATGCTGGCGCTCGACCTCGGCCTCTTCCACCGCGGAGCGCAGGAGATCAAACTGCGCGAGGCCCTCGCATGGTGCGGCGTGTGGATCGGCCTCGCCCTCGCCTTCAACGCCCTGCTCTGGTTCTGGCAGGGCCCTGAACCCGCGCAGCAATTCCTCGCCGGCTATCTCGTCGAACTGTGCATGAGCGTGGATAATCTTTTCGTGTTCATCCTGCTCTTCGCCTGGTTCAAGGTTCCGTCCGCCTGGCAGCATCGCGTGCTCTTCTGGGGCATCGTCGGGGCGGTGCTCATGCGCAGCGCCTTCATCCTCGCCGGCGTGGGCCTGCTGAACCGCTTCCACTGGATCATCTACCTGTTTGGTGCGTTTCTCGTCTTCACCGGCCTCAGGATGGCCTGGCCGAAAAGATCCACGGAGGAAATCCATCCCGACCGGAACCCCGTCGTGCGACTCTTCCGGCATTTCTTCCCGGTCGCCGCCAGCTTCGACGGCGCGCGATTTTTCACGCGCGAAAACGGCCGGCGCGCAGCCACGCCGCTGTTTCTCGTGCTGCTCGTGGTCGAGACGACCGACCTCGTCTTTGCGTTCGATTCGGTGCCCGCCGTCCTCGCCATCACGACCAACGCCTTCATCGCACTCACCTCAAACACCTTTGCCATCCTCGGCCTGCGCTCGCTCTATTTCGCGCTCAACCGCGTGATGCCGCTCTTCCGCTTCCTCAAGCCCGGCCTTGCGATCATCCTCGTCTTCATCGGCGCAAAAATGCTCGCGACCCACTGGTTCGAAGTCTCCACCGCCGTCTCGCTCAGCGTCATCGGCAGCGTGCTGGCCGCGGCCGTGCTCGCGTCGCGGTTCATCAAACCACCGGCCGAAGCGGACTGAACAAGCACCGCTTTCCCTCTCCGGTTAAGTTCCTCCGCGCTCGGGTTTCGCGTTTACTCCAAAAACCGCGCCGCCCATTCCGGCCGTGGCAGCGGACACGCCTTCCACGGGCCGAAAATCCTGTAACGGGTCCGCGCCACAAATTTGTAGCCCGCATCGCGCAACCCTCGCGGGACGATGGCCAGCAACACCGCGAACAAGCAGCCCGTGCCCCCGCATGCGCGCAATGCGGCGATGGCTCCGTCCGTCCGGAGAAAAAATTGCGGATCCTCCCGCCGCCCCTGCCCTGAGCTCGTCGAAGGAGTCCAGTCCGGCACGAACACCAATGTGCTGAAATCCTCGGCCGGCAGCCCGTGCGTGCGCAAAAACTCCTGCGCCGCGGGTCCCTGCAGCGGCGCAAACCGCAGCCGGCCATGCCGGTCGAGCCGCAGCAGGAACCGCACGACCCGGTTGCACAGCCCGCACTCGCCGTCGAACAGCAGCACCGGGCGGGCCGGCTCCGGCGTCGTGCTCACGTCCTGCCCTGCCCTTCGGCCGCGACCTCGGCCACAGAGGCCAGATCACACATCACGTCCGCCAGCGTAGCAAAACGCTCGATGCGCTTCACCTCGGCAAACGTGCCGACCTCGGCATATTTTATTTCACTTCCTTTGAGTTCGAATTTTCCGGTCGCGCCCGCGCGACGGACCGCCATGAGTTTCGCCCGCAGCTCGGGGATTAGCGCCGCGCGCAAAAACTCCGGCTGATTGGTCTGCACGAACCAGGCCGCGTCAAACTCCCCGTCCCCCACCGTGATTTCGTGCGCACCGAAGAGCTCGGCGATCTTCGTGCCAAAACCCTGCTTTTGCAGGGTGAAGGTCAGCGGGCCGGCCGTTGCCGCCTGAGCCGTCACCGCCGCCCAAGTCGTGCTCGATTTCCCGCTGCCTGTCACATAACTGAAAAAATCGATTTTTCTTCCGAGCAATGTGCCGTTCACGCGAGCCCGGCCCATCCAGCCAACCGCCGTCACGTATTCCAATCCCAGCTGCGCCGCCAGTTTTTGCAGGTTGGCCGTCGTCCGCCGCTTCTGCGCCACCGCGGCCCAAATGACAAAGCCGATGACGAGCGGAACCGTGAGCAACGGGATAAGCGGCAGGAATTCCCTCATACTTCCCGCACGCTAAGAAAAAACGTCGTGGGCGCCAGTGGGAATGAGCCGCGGATGCATGGGCTGATGCGTTTCAGCCTTGGGCCGGTTGATCCCGACCTGACAAAAAAAGGCCGGGCCTCTCGCGACGCCCGACCTTGGTGATTCTGCGGCGGAATCTTTCTCAATTCACCGCGATCTTGCGCGGCTTCACCGCTTCGGCTTTCGGCAGCGAAGCGCGCAGCACGCCATCAGTCAGCTCGGCGGAGATTTTCTCCGCGTCGAGGGTGTTGTCGTGCTCGAGCACAAGCTCGAACGGCGCGGCGGAGGCCTCGCGGTAGAGGGCGGTCCAGCCTTCGGGCTGCTGCCAGCCGCGGCGACCGGTGATGGTGAGCGTGCCAGCGTCAGCAGTCAGTTCGAGGCCGTCCTTGGCCACGCCCGGCAGATAGACCGTAAGCGCGTAGGCCGCGTCGGCCTCACTGACTTCATAGCGCGGCTTGAGGACCGCGACAGAACCGTCGCGCTGCGCCGGCGCGCGGTTGAACGGGGGAATGAGGGTGTTGAATAGTGACATGGTGGTTTTTCTCCTTTTGGTGGATTGAAGTGGCGCCGGTTATTTCACCGCAACGGTGACTTTCTTCGGCTTGGCCTCTTCGCGCTTCGGCAACGTGACGGTGAGGACGCCGTTTTCATAGGTGGCGGCGACTTTGTCGGCCTGCACGGCCTCGGACACGCCGACCGAGCGGCTAAAGGTGTACGACTCCTCCTTGTCGCCATTTTTCTGTTTGCGCGCGGCAGTGACGGTCAGATTGCCGGCCACAAGTTCGACGTTGATGTCGTCGCGATTCACGCCGGGGAGTTCGGCCCGGACATAGGTGTTGTCCTTGTCTTCGTAGAGATCGACCGGGAACGGACGGTCGTACGGCGCGCCGGCAAGGCCAGTGAGCGCAGTTTCAAACAGCCGGTCGATTTCACTCTCAAATCCTGTCCACGGGCTGCGCGGAAAGGACAAGGCTGGAGCGAAGCGGCGGCTGGCGGGCTGGGTGTAGCGAATGATACGCATGGTGATTTTCTCCTTTTGTGTGGTTGATATAAGTTAACGTAAGTCAGACTTGCCCTTCATCCTGCAGGTGGGATGCCGGACCGGGCTGTTGGGCAAATCGTTGCAAAATCGCGGGTTGGTTTAATCGGACTGACGGGTGCGGGAAAAAATTACTCTCAGTGCGACGGCACAGTTGGGAAAAATTTGCACGACGCGCCAAAGGCATGGAATGGCCGGGGGAGGAAAGAGAACCGCCTTCAAGGTTTTATCGCCTTGCGCGCCGGGAGTATCAGATTCGGCGCTGTCATGAAGCCCCTGCCCCTGCGCCAGAGCCCCTCTTTTTTCGCAGCCCGGACGAGTGTTTTTCTCGCCGGCGCCGTCATTGCGGGCGCAACGCTGGCAGCGTACCACAACAGTTTTTCCGGTCCCTTTCTGCTCGATGACGTGCCGGGGATTCAGGACAACCTTACGCTCCGCCATCTCTGGCCCATCGGGCGGGTGCTGTCGCCGCCACCGGATCTGACGACCAGCGGGCGCCCGATGGTGAACCTTTCCCTCGCCATCAACTATGCATTTGGTGGCACGAAGGTGGGGGGCTACCATGCGCTGAACCTGGCCATCCATATTCTCGCCAGCCTGACCTTGTTTGGCCTGGTCCGGCGCACGCTGCTCCGGCCCGCCATGGCCGGAACATTATCCGCATCACGGCCGGCGCGAGATTCTGCAGCGGCCACCCTCCTGGGCTTGGCCATCGCCCTGATCTGGGCGCTCCACCCGCTGCAAACCGAAGCGGTGACCTATGTGATTCAACGCGCCGAATCGATGATGGGGCTCTTCTACCTGCTCACGCTGTATTGCTTCGTTCGCGGAGCAGATTCCGGCCGCCCCAGCTGCTGGCTTTTTGCCTCGATCCTCTGCTCGCTGCTCGGCATGGCGACCAAGGAGGTGATGGTCTCGGCCCCGTTGATTGTCCTGCTTTATGACCGGACCTTTGTCGCTGGGACCTTCCGCGAGGCCTGGAGCCGGCGCCGGTGGTTTTATGCGGGCCTGGCCGGCAGCTGGCTTCTGCTGGGTTATCTGGTCGCAAGCGTGGGCGGCAACCGCAACGGCTCCGTCGGCTTCGGCCTCGGCGTCAACTGGTGGGCGTATGAGCTCACCCAGTTCCAAGCGGTCACGCACTATCTCCAGCTGTCGCTCTGGCCGCATCCGCTGATTTTCAACTATGGGCCCTTTTCCATCAAGCATCCGCTCGAGGTGCTCCCGCAGGCGGTGATCATCGTATTGCTGGCGGTGGGCTCGGTCGTCAGCCTGTGGCGCTGGCCAGCCATCGGTTTCGCAGGTATCTGGTTTTTTTCGATTCTCGCCCCGACCAGCGTGATGCCCGGGCCAAGCGACATGATCGTGGAGCACCGCATGTACCTGGCGTTGGCCCCCGTGGTGACACTGCTGGTGACGGGCCTGTATATGTTTATGATAGGGATACAAAAAAAGGCCGCCCCGAAACGCGGGCTGCCGGCCGCCAGCCTTGGCCTTGTCATGGCCCTGGCAGTGCCGCTCGGTTTACTGACCACTCAGCGCAACAAAGATTATCGCAGCGAGCTGGCCATCTGGAGCGACACCGTGGCGAAGCGCCCTGACAATCCCGCGGCGCACGACAGTCTGGGCAATGCGCTGGAACATGCCGGCAGACTGGAGGAAGCGATCGAACAGCACCGGCAGGCGCTGCAGCTGACAAATTTCGCCCAGGCACATTATAACTTAGGCGTGACCCTGGCCAAAGCAGGTCGTTTTCCCGAGGCAATCGAACAATACCAGCAAGCCCTCCTTTTGAGGCCAGATCAGGTCGACACCTATGACAGCCTGGGCAACGCGCTGGTTCAGATCGGCCGGATTCCAGAGGCGATCGAAGAGTACCAGCATGCGCTTCAGATCCATCCCGATGACCTTCACGCAAATTACAATCTGGGCGTGGTCCTTGCCCAAGTGGGCCGGGCATCGGAGGCGATCGAGCACTACGAGGCCGCAGCCCGCATCGATCCGGGCAATGCCGCACTGCAGAATAATCTGGGCATCGCGCTGGCCCAAGCCGGGCGTCCGACAGAGGCAATCGGGCATTACGAAAAAGCGTTGCTCATTGATCCGCATCATGCCGCCACGCAAGTCAACCTCGGTATTTCGCTCGCCGAGTGCGGTCGGATCGCGGAAGCGGTTGAACACTACCAAGAGGCCTTGCGCCTCGACCCGAATTCGGCCGAGGCCCACCTCAATCTGGCCAATGTCTGGTTCCGCCAGGGACTAATGCCTGAGGCGATGGCACAGTGCGAGGAGGCGCTGCGCATCAAACCTGACTACGCCGAGGCTCATTTTAATCTGGGCGTTGCCCTGATCCAAACAGGCCGGATGGCGGAAGCCAGCGAGCACTTCCGGCAAGTCCTGAGAATCAATCCCGGCGATGTCCAGGCACAGCGCATTCTCGCACGATTGCAGGCCTATCAGCAACCGGCCGCGCCTCTGAAATAAAGCGGCCGGATGCGTCGGCGCCACAGGCGAACGACCATAGTGACCGAAATAAAACGCGCCGGATGCATCGCTGCACCCGGCGCGTCGTGATAAAGAATCCGGGGCCGGATCTTACTGGGCGACGAAGTTGAACTTGTCCGCCGAGAGGCCGAAGCCGGTCGAGGAGGCGTTCTTGCCCGTCACGGTCAGCTTGACCGTATGCGTGCCCGTCGAGCCGAAGGTCACGGTGCCAAACGTAGTCGTCGGATAGGACTGGGCGGCCGAGTACTGGTCGAGCGTGCTGCCGAGGTTGGTACCATCGACGGCGAGCTGCAGGGTGCCGCGGGTGTTGTTACCCTTCCATTCCATCTGCACCTGGTAGGTGCCGGCCGTCACGCTGGGGATGGCATAGCTGATGGACTGGCCGGTCGCCGTGGCGGACAACAGGATCCACTTGCCGCCACTGGAATTGACATCGGTCTGAACCGAGGAAGTCGCGCCGGTCGGCGTGTTCGTGATGCTTTCTGCTTCGAAGGAGACCGTCGTGCCGCCGCCACCAGAGTTGATGGTATAGGTGGCGCTGGCGACCGTGCTGTCGCTCATGCCGCTCTTATAAGCGATGGCCTTGAGCGTGGTCGTGACGGTGACACTGACCGGGCTGGAATAGATCGTGCCCGCGGTTTCACTCGGCGTGCTGCCATCCGTCGTGTAGCGGATCGAAGCTCCGCTGGTGGAGCTGGTGATCGTCACCGTCTGCGAACTCGTGTAAGTGCCGCCGGCCGGACTAAAGGTCGGTGTTGCGACCTGGCCGCCGCCGGATTGCGGGACGAGGATGAACCTGTCCGCGGAAAGGCCGAAGCCGGTCGAGGAGGCGTTCTTGCCCGTCGCAGTCAGCCGGATGGTGTGCGTGCCGGTCGAGCCGAAGGTCACATTGCCAAAGGTGGTCGTCGGGTAGGTCTGGGCAGCGGAATACTGGTCAAGTGTGCCGCCGAGGTTGGCGCCGTCGACCGAGAGCTGCAGGATGCCACGCGAGCCGTTGCCCTTCCACTCCATCTGCACCTGGTAGGTGCCGGCGGCCACGCTGGGAATCGCATAGTCGATATACTGGCCGGCCGCAGTGGCGGACAGCACGATCCATTCGCCGTTGCTGGAGTTGACGTCGGTCTGGACCGCGGCGGTCGCACCGTTTGGCGTGTAGGTGAGGTTTTCGGCCTCGAAGTTGAGGCTGCTGCCACCGCCGCTCAGGAGGCCGTAAACATTGATGGTGTTGGATGAACCGCCCGTGTCCTGGTTCCAGGTGGGCATGTAGACCTTGCCGTTGGCGATGGTCGGCGGAACGTACTTGGCCAGCGTGCCGGAGTTGTCGCGCGTGGAGTTCATGTTGCTGTCCCAAAGCTCGACGGCGAGATTGTCCGCGTTGAAGGCGCGAAGGATGCTGTTCACGTTGTTATGGACGGCATTGCCGGTGTTGACCGTGCTGGCCCAGAGGATGCCCGTGCCCGTGGCATTGCCGTTGGCCGAGATCGCAAGGATGCCGCCGGGCATGCCACAGCCGGTGGTGGGTGAAGTCGCGGTCGTGTGCGATGAAGGGGTGGTCTGGAATTGTCCGCTGACGTATTTGTACGCGCGGCCAGAGTCATTTTCGCCCCACATGTAAACCGTCGGGCCATTCGTGGCGCTATTCCAGTAGACCGGCGCGCCGTGGAGATGGTTGTAGCCGCAGGTACTATTGACCGCGACGCCCTGGAAATTCTGGACGATCTGGGTGTCGCCGGAAACCTCATGGCCCATGTTGGCGGTGTTGACCAGATAGAGCATGCCGAGCTTGCCGCCACCAAACACCTGGCTGGTGCCGGGGACGAGCATCGCGCCCGCCGAGGCCAGATCCAGATCATGGGCGTCCTCGTTGGTGGGATTGTCACCGCTGTTCGCGCCGGAGCCAGGGTTGTCGGGCGTAAACCAGTCGACCATGGTCAGGCCGCCGCTGCCGCTGGTGAACTTGAGGAAGCTGTTGGAGAATTCCGTGACCCCGTCATAGGAACCGTTGCCGGTCATCATGTAGACGTTGCCGCTCGCGTCGACCGCGGGCGCCTGGCCGGCGTTCCAGAAGCCGCAGCCATGGCTGTTGGGGCTGGGGCAGAAATGCGAGACCTGCGCCAGCGTGCTGGCGCTGTAGGCGATGACCCAGCCGTGCCAGGGTTCCTTGTCCTCATGGCCGGCCCAGGTGATGATCACGTTGCCGTTGGCGAGGGCCAGGCCGGGACGCTGGTTTTCCATCTTCGGGTCAAACGCCAGCGTGCCGCCGGAGCTGCCGTTGCCCGTGCCGGAGACCGAGGCGGAAATCGCGACGGGGCCGCCGAATTTTTCCGCGCCGGTAAGAATGTCGATGGCATGCAGCTTTTGATGAAAGACGGTCGGCGGGCTGCCGGGAACGTCACTCCGCGCCACCAGGTACATCGTGTTGGTGCCGGCGTCGATGACCGGCGTGCCCTCGATACCGACGTTGTTATGGATATTCAGGGTGTTGGAGCCGACGATATTTGTAATCGCGACCGGCTCTTCCCCGCTGGGGACGAGATTCACGGACCACAGCTGGGTATTGCTGTCCGCGTCAAACGCATAGACGACGTCATTCATCGTGACCACGTAAAGGACATTGTGCGTGCCGCCCGCGATGCTCAGCCCGGAAACATAAAGCGGCTGGGCGAGAACATCGCCCGACACCGAGTAACTGTATAATTTTCCGAACTGGTTCACGTTTACGTTCGAAGTGTTCAGGATGGTTTCATTCAGGTTGGCGCCACTGCGCGCATTGTCGTTGTGCTGCGTCAAAACGTTCACTTGGGCGCGCGCGGGCAGCACAGCGGTGGAAAGCGCGATCAGCAGGCAGGCCGATCCGCGGAGTTTACCGACATTCTTTTTCAAGATATTCATAATATTATATGCAAACAGGGGGTCAACGAGGGGAAGAGCGCCGCAATGAGGGGCCAGCGCGGCACTTGTATATACGGGGCTGATTTTCCGGGCGGGCGGAAGATCCTGATGCATCGCCCGAATGATGGTGGGTAGGCTCAAGCAAAATCTCCAAACAGACGCCTGTTGCTGTAGGTTCGATTGCATTTCCCGTCAAGGCCGCCCGCGGTTTTCACGTAAATATCTTCATTAATGACATCCACTTGCAAATCGTCAGGTAAAACATCCGGATCATCAGCGTGGCGCCTGCTGGGAAATATCATTCCCATGGAAAAGCATGGGATACCCCGGCTTTTTCGGGCGCAGACGGCCATGAATTAGTTTTGTTCCGGCCCAACCGCGACTTGCGCGCCGCTCCCGCGATGCTTGGAATGGCCTGCAACCCCCGAGCCGCTATGTTATTCGCCCTCCTCCTTCTGCCCCATTTTGACCTGCAGGCCTTCGAACGGGCGCGCGTCGTCCAGCTGGCCGATGCCGCGCTCCACGCCGAGCCGCGCACCATCACCTCCGCCATTAACCCACGCAGCGCCGGTGGGCCGCACGATTTTTCATCGGAAGGCGATTACTGGTGGCCCGATCCGAAAAATCCCGACGGCCCCTACATCAAGCGCGACGGCATGACGAACCCCGACAATTTCACCGCGCACCGCGAGCTGCTGCTCGATTTCGTGCGCGATACGGACGCACTCATGGCCGCCTACCGGATCACGCACGACGAGCGCTACGCCGAGGCCGCCGTGAAGCAGCTCGACGCATGGTTTGTCGACTCGGACACGCGCATGCATCCCAATCTTCAATACGCACAGGCCATCAAGGGCGTCTGCACGGGACGAGGCATCGGCATCATCGACACCGTGCATCTGGCCGAGGTCGCCCTCGGCGTCATTTCGCTGCGCGGTTCGCATGCCCTCACCCCCGCCAAGGAGAAGGACATCACCCGCTGGTTCCACAATTACCTGCTCTGGATCCGCATCCATCCCTATGGCATTGACGAGAGCAATGCGGACAACAACCACGGCACATGCTGGACGCTGCAGGCCGCGTGCTTCGCCCGCCTCACCGGCGATGAGGCCGCCCTCGCCGACTGCCGCCGCCGCTTCAAGGAAATCCTCCTACCCAAGCAAATGGCGCCGGACGGCAGCTTTCCGCGCGAGCTCGGCCGCACCAAGGCCTACGGCTACTCCATCTTCAACCTCGACGTGATGACCGCCCTCGCCCAGGTGCTTTCGACGCCGCAGGAAAACCTCCTCACCTATACATCGCTCAACGGCCGCAGCCTTGTCCATGGCATCGAATACCTCGCGCCGTATCTCGCCGACAAATCCAAATGGCCGAAAAAGCCGGACGTGATGTATTGGGATGATTGGCCCGTGCGCCAGCCGGCGCTCCTCTTCGGCGCGCTCGCGACCGGCAACGAGGACTGGCTCAAGCTCTGGGAGCATCTGCCGGCCGACCCGACCGTCGAGGAAATCCGCCGGAACTTTCCCATCCGCCAGCCTGTGCTCTGGGTGGATCTGCCCTGACCGCGCCGTTTGGGCTTTTCTTGCGCGACGCGGTGCGGTTTGTTGGCGGGCCCGACCACCGCATCACCGTGACCTTCGACTTCGACCATCCGCCCGCCCGCCGCGGCACCGACTCGCAGAAATGGCAGAAATACGCCGGCCGCGACGTGCTGCCGCTGTGGGTGGCCGACATGGACTTCACCTCGCCGCCCGCCGTCATCGAGGCGCTGCACCGGCGCATCGACCATGGTGTGTTCGGCTACTCGCGGCCGGTGAAGTCAACCGTCGACGCCGTCGTGGACGCGCTTGACGCGCGCTACGGCTGGCGCATCGAACCGGCCTGGATCGTCTGGCTGCCCGGCCTTGTCGTCGGGCTCAACGTCGCCGCGCAGGCCTTCGCGCAGCCGGGTGAACAGGTGCTGAGCTGCACGCCGGTTTACCCGCCGTTCCTCACCGCGCCAAAAAACTCCGGCCGCGAGACACTCACCGTGCCGCTCACGCTGAACAGCGCGGAACGCCGCTGGGAGATGGACTTCGACGCGCTGGAACGCGCCATCACTCCGCGCACAAGAATCTTTCTTCTCTGCAACCCGCACAATCCCGTGGCGCGTGCGTGGCGTCGCGAAGAGCTCATCCGTCTGGCCGACTTCTGCCTGCGGCACCAACTCGTGCTCCAGTCCGATGAAATCCACTGCGACCTCATCCTCGATCCATCGCTGCCGCACACACCGACCGCATCGCTCGGCTTCGAAATCGCCGCGCGCACCGTCACGTTCATGGCGCCGAGCAAGACCTACAACCTGCCCGGCATGGGCACCTCCATCGCCATCATCAGCGACCCGAAGCTGCGCGCGCAGTTCGTCCGCGCCACCGCCGGCATCGTCGCGGAAGTCACCGCGCTCGGCTACACCGCCTGCGAGGCCGCCTACCGTGACAGCGAGCCATGGCGGCAGGCGCTGCTCGCCTACCTGCGCGGCAACCGCGATTTCCTGCAGCTTTTTCTCGCGCGCGAGCTGCCCGGCGTGCGCCTAGAGGCGCCGCTCGAGGCCACCTATCTTGCGTGGCTCAATGTCGAGGCGCTCGGTCTGGCCGAGCCCGTCGCGTATTTCGAGAAACACGGCGTGGGCCTGAGCGACGGCGTGTTCTTCGGCGCACCGAAGGGAAAATACGTGCGCCTGAATTTCGGCTGTCCTCGCGCCACGCTCGAAGAGGCGCTGCGGCGGATGAAGACGGCGGTCGGATAAGCTCAGCGTGCACGCTCAAGCACGCCGGGCGGCGGTTCGTTCAGCATGGCCCAGAACACGCCGAGCTGCTTGACCGCCGCGAGAAAGGCCTGGAAGTCCACCGGCTTCACCACATAGGCGTTCGCACCGAGCTGGTAGCTGCGGACGAGGTCCGACTCCTCCCGCGATGAAGTCAGCATCACGACCGGGATGCTCTTCAGCTTTTCGTCCTGCTTGATGGCCCGCAAAACCTCCAGCCCGTCGACCTTCGGCATTTTGAGGTCGAGCAAGATGACCGCCGGGTTGCCCGTGGTGCGCGATTTGAAGGTGCCGCGACAGTAGAGATAATCCAGCGCTTGGGCGCCGTCGTTCACGACCTCGACTTGGTTGGCCAGATTGTGTTCGGAAAGCGCGGCGAGGGCGAGTTCGACGTCGCGGGGATTGTCTTCGGCCAAGAGGATGCTGCGGAGTGGATTCATGGGTGAGCGGAGGTGGAGTTGGATGCGGAAATTGGGGAGGAAGGAGAAGCCGAGGGCACGACGGCGCGCAGGCTGAAGTAAAACACCGCCCCCTCGCCGACGCTGCCCTCGGCCCAGGTGCGGCCGCCGTGTCGTGCAATGATCCGGCGCACGTTCGCCAGGCCGATGCCGGTGCCATCGAACTCAGTCACGTCGTGCAGGCGTTGAAAAACGCCGAAAAGCTTGTCGACATATTTCATGTCGAAGCCGGCGCCATTGTCGCGCACGAAGAACTCGTGTTCGCCCGCCGCGGCATCCGTCCGGCAGCCGATCTCGATGCGCGGCGCCGGGGATTTGCCGGAATATTTTACGGCATTGCCGATCAGGTTGACCCAGACCTGCCGCAGGAGGGCGGGGTCGGCCTGGACGCGCGGCAGGGGCGCAATCCGCCAGTCGATGGCGCGGTCCGCTCTTTCGAAACCGCCTTCGCGAACGACGGTGGCAACCAGTGCATCGTTATCAACCTCAGCCAGGCGCATCGACGTGCGACCCGCGCGCGAAAAAGTCAGCAGGTCGTCGATGAGACGCCCCATCTGCCGGGCCGAGTCGGAAATGATGGCGAGATAGCGGCGGCTCTTCTCGTCCAGCGACGCCGCGGCGTGATGATCAAGCAGGCCGATGAAGCCATCGATATGCCGCAGCGGCGCGCGCAAATCATGCGATACGGAGTAGCAGAACGCATCGAGCTCCTGGTTGGCCGCGCTCAGCTGGTGGTTGGCCGACTGCACCGCCTCCGAACTCCGGAAAATTTCCGCTTCCATCAACTCCATGCGTGAGAGAAGGGTGCTCTCAGCCGCCGGCTGCCGCTTCTGCCGCACGAATTCGGTCACATCCTCCACCCGGTGGATAATGTATTCGATATGGCGGTCCGCTCCGAGGACCGGCGAATTGATGGGACTCCAGAAGCGCTCTTCAAAAGTGCCGTCCGGCCGGCGCACGTCGTACTTTTGAATGGCCATCGTGTCGGGTTCGGCCGTTCGCAAAACGCGATCGAGGGAAGCACGCAGGTTGGAGACGCCGGTAGCGCCGGCATCATCCGGATTGTCGGGGAAGATATCGAAGAGGCCGCGCCCGAGGATCTCCTCGCGTCTGGTCATGGTGGCCTTCAGATAAGCATCGCTTACGGCCGCAATTTTGCGATCGGGGGTGAGCACGAGGTAGAGACCCGGCAGCGATTCGAAAAGCGCGCGGAACTGGAGGTGAACCTGCTCGAAACGCTTGCGCCCGGTGATATCGTGCGCCGAGGCAAAAATCTGCTGTTCACGCACAAGGGCGCGGGCACTCCACAAAAACCAGCGATAGGAGCCGTCCTTGCAACGGTAGCGGTTTTCAAAGGAGGTGATTTCCTGGCCGCGCGCGAGGCCGGCCGCTTCCGCCATCGTTCGCTCCCGGTCGTCCGGGTGGACGAATTCCAAAAATGGCAGGGCCCGCAGTTCATCAAGGGTGTAGCCGAGCGTCTCCTGCCAGGCGGGATTGAGCCGCGTGAAATAGCCGTCGAAGCTGGCGATGCACAGCATGTCGCGCGTGAGGACAAAAAAGCGGTCGAGGTCCTGCTGCGCCCGCTGGCGCGAGAAAAAGAACCACCCGCTGGCGGCGAGCAAGAATCCCACCATCAACGATCCAACGAGAAACCTTTGCCGCAGGTTATGGAAGGTGGCCACCCACTCTTCCGCCGTCACCTCCGAACCGATGACCAGGAAATCGTCGGCCGCCACCACGCCGTTGCCCCCGCCGGTCGGAATTTCCCGGGGAACGATGCGATGCCAGGTGAAAAGGCCGCCGGCGCGGCGCACCTGACCGGCCGTCTCGCGCATCAGCTGATTCCACAAAGCAGGATCCTCGCGCGCCAGGGTCAGGCCCGCGCGCTCAGGAAACATAAAGCCCCATTCCTCCTCCGGCCGGGCGGCCTTGAGCCAGTAGCCCTGCGCATTGAGCAACCGCAGCCGGTATTGGTACTGCGGCGCAAATTGCCGGAGCAGCGCGAGCAGATTTTCGCCCAGATAATTGATGACATAGATTCCGCGACGCCGGCCGGCCGTGTCGAACACCGGCACGGTGAAACGCAGGGTGGGTTTGAGCGGCTGCTCGATCCGGCCGTCTTCCTTGTTGAGGTCGAAGGGCGAGATGAAAATCTGCCCCAGCTGGAGCGTCATCCCGCGCCGGAAAAAATAAGTGTCGGCCTTGTTTTGCAGTTGATCCGAAGGAACGATGACGCCGTTCCGATTGACCCGGATAATCTCCCGGCCGCGTTCGTCGATATAGCGGATTTTGTCATACGCAGCCTGCTCGTGACTGAAGAACTCCGCCCGGTGGACCGCTCGCTCAAGGTCGCCCGGCCGGCCCGTGGCCAGAAAATCGTGCAAGCCCTCGCCATCAGCCAGCACGCGCAGATTGGCCGCGACCGGCTGAAGATCCCACACAAAAAGGCGGGCAAAAAATTCCGCCCGCAGGGATTCGCGATCGCGCAAGGTCTGTTCGATCTGGCCGGCCTCGCGCAGGTAAAAGGCAGTGCAGATGCCCACGGCCATGATGCCGGCCGCCAGAGAAGCGAGAATAGCGGGTGAGGAAACACGCGCACGGGCACACATAAGCAAAAGGACTGGTGAAGCTTAAGCAGCTGGCATTCACCAGATAGAACCAAAATCGACAAACCCTCTTCTCCAATCCAGACTTTCCTTGTAAGGAGATAACCCTAGTGCGCCTCGGCTCTCACGAACTTTCCTCCAACCTGTTTCTGTCGCCGCTGGCAGGCTACACCAACCTGCCCATGCGGCTGACCCTGCGCGAGCTCGGCGGGCTCGGCTGGGCCACGACCGACCTCGTCAATGCCCGCTCGCTGCTCGAACGCAATCCGCGCGCGCTCCAGCTCGTCGCGACCCATCCCGACGACCGGCCGATGGGCATCCAGCTTTTTGGTGCGGTGCCGGAGGAGATGCGCGATGCCGCCGTGCTGTGCCAGGAACTCGGCGCCCAGGCCGTGGACATCAACATGGGCTGCCCGGTGAAAAAAGTCGTCCGCATTGGCGGCGGCTCGGCCATGATGACCGAGCTTGAAAAAACCGCGGCGCTGGTGCGCGGCATGGTCGCCGCCGTGAAAATCCCGGTCACCGCGAAGATGCGGCTGGGCTGGGACGAGGAAAACCTCACCGCCCCCGATCTCGCGCGCGTGCTGGAGGACGCAGGTGTGGCGGCGATCTTCGTGCACGGACGCACGCGCGCGCAGGGCTTCAGCGGCACGGTCAAGCTCGCCGGCATCCGCGCAGTCGTCGAAGCGGTGCAAAAAATCCCCGTCATCGGCAACGGCGACGTCACCACGCCTGCAGCCGCGAAGCACATGATCGACGAAACGGGCTGTGCGGGCGTGAGCATCGGCCGCGGGGCGTTCTATGACCCGTGGATTTTCCGCCGCACCGAACACTACCTGCGCACGGGCGAACTCCAGCCCGAGCCCGGCTTCACGGAACGCGTGGCCGTGATGCGGCGGCACTTCGAGCGCTATGTGGAATTTTATGGCGAGCCGCAGGGGGCGAAACTTTTCCGCAAGGTCGCTCCGTGGTATGCGCGGCGTTTCGGGCCGGCCAAGCCCTTCAAGCAACGCATCATCACCATCACTTCGCGCGCCGATTTCGAGGCCGTGCTCGCCGAATACCTGCGCTGGCGCGCACCGTTCTGCGACGAACGCGGCGAACTGCGGCCAAAGTTCCAGCCCGGCCCGCTCGTTGCATCGTTCCTGCGCGAACCGGACGATGAAGCGCCGGCCACGGCCGCCATTCCTGTGCCCAAGGGGCCGGTGGAAGTGTGGTAAAGCCTCCCGCCGGCCGGGGGGCCCCGCCGCGCTCAGTATTTCTTCACCAGCGTGACGCCGGTCCCGTCTTTAAAGAGCGCCAGCTTGCGATCGGGATCAACGCCCACAAAAATGATGCCAAGATCCTCATTGACCACTTCGCCCACTTCAAAGGTGCGGCTGCCAATCAGTACGCGCGGGTTGGCCCCTTGAAAGACGCCGCTCACCCGCAGGCTGGAAATAAAGGCCTTGAAAGCCGGGCTGGCGGCTTCTGTCGGTGCAAGATCAATGCGCACCGTCTGCGGTTCGGAAGGTGCCGGCGCGGTCACTGGAGCCGACGCAGCGGCGGCTTCGGCCGATGCAATTGCCGCCGGCCCGGGAACCGGAACCGAAACATTGACAGCGGGTGGCGGTGCAGCCGGCTTTTGTCCGTCGACGACTTCATTGACCGGCTCGGTGCCCGCCGCGGTGTGCGCATCCACCGCCGCTTTCGCCTTGTCGATCATCTGGCCCGGCATGGCAGCCGCTTGATTAAGTGTTTCCGACGGGGTCGGACCGGGCGCGGGCTTGTGCGCCGGCACGGCGGCAGTGCCGGACTTCGGCTCGGGAGCTGATGAAGCCAACCGCTTCAGAACAACCTGATAAGCGATGAACCCGACCAGGCCGAGCAACACGATCGCCACAACCGCCACGATGACCGGGCTTAATTTTGCAGGAGGCGGCTTGGGCGGGGGCAGCACGCGGCGCACCGGAGCGGCGCGGACATGGGGCACGCCAGGAACCGGCGCGCCAGCCGGCAACGGCTTGGATGATCCCGGCGGTGCTGCAGCCGGCAAAGAGGCAGCAACCGGCGCAGGAGGCGCAGGAGGCGGCGGAGGTGGCAGAGATGGCGATATCGCGGGAGGTTTAAGCTTGGAGGCGGCCTTCGCCGCGGATTCGGCGGAAGCAACCGTCAACGACCCTCCTGAAACTGTCGGAGTTTTTTCAGCTGCAGCAGGTGGCGCGGGGGGAGGCGGAGGCGCGGGGTTGGACGGAACCGCCGACAGTGGCCCGGCAGAGGGTTTAGGTGCGGGCGTGGGCGCAACCGGACTAGCTGGAAGCGGTGGTGGCGTAACTGAGACCGGGCCTTGGGGAATGAATGCCGGCGGCGCTTCGACTATCTGGGGTTTCCGATAGACGGGCGGTACGGCGGGTGCGGGCTCCACCGCAGGAGCGGAAGCGGGCGCAGAAGGCGGAGCCGGCGGAGTCTTGGCCGCTGGCGGTGCAGCCGGTGCCTCACGAGGCTTGAGGCGGAGCGGTTGTGGGTTGGGCTCGTCGCTCATGGGGTTCCGGCTTAACAATTTTTCCACAAAGCGAAACCAAAAAGATTCACTGGCGGTCTGATGACGGATTGATCACGTTTTACACCAAGCCTTGATTCAACCCATTTGCATGAAAAAGATTCTCCTTCCCCTGTTGGCTGGAGCGGTCGCGCTCAGCGGCTGCCACCATGGTGCGCACAAACCGAAGCCCGATCCGGCCGTCGCGACCGGAGTGGAGCGGGAGTTCATGCAACGATGGGTCGACCAGCGCGTGCACGACTACCTCACGCAGGGCAAGTTCACCGTCGAAGCCGATGCGCGCGAACAGGCGGTGCAGGACTTTTACCAGCAGTATCCCTACACCACCCTCGCGCAAAAGGCCGGCCATGGCGCGCCGGAACCGAAGTGATTTTTCCGCGGGCCGGTCATGACCGCCGGCCGCGCGGCTGAAGCACATCCGCGCACACTTATTTTTTCACCGCCTCATGCGCGGCGATATGGGTGAAGGCGGTGCGCAGAAGCGTCCGTCCCGGCTCCATGCGGTGCCACGGTGACGCGCCCGAAGGATGTGGCAACGGCACGCAGTCGGCCGCATGGCCGCGGTAATCGATGCGGAATTTTTTTCCAACGACCTCGATGAGCGGGCGCTCGCCGAGAAATTGCGTGATGGCCAGCTTGCCCACCGGCAGCACGAGTTGCGGACGCAGCAGCGCGAACTCACGTCCGAGCCAGCCGGCACAGTTGGCGATCTCGTCGGGCGCAGGCACGCGGTCGCCGCCTTCGGCGCGCTTGCCCGGAAAACAACGGCAGACCGCGGCAAAATAAACGCGGTCCCGCGTCTCGTCTTCGCTCCAGCCAAGCGCCTCCTGAAACCACTTGAAGAGCGTTTTTCCCGCCGTCCAGGCAAACGGCCGGCCGAGCTTCGGCTCCTTGTCGCCCGGCGCCTGGCCGACGAGCAGCACGCGACTCGGCACGGGCCGGCCGACGACCACGGGCTTGTGCATGCGCGGACAAAGCGCGCAGGCGCGCAGCTCGGCGAGGTGTTGTTCAACGGCGGCGACGGTGGCTGGCGATGGCACGATTATTTCAAAAACAAAAAAGACGAAGCCCGCGAGGAGCTTCGTCTTGAAATTTTAATCTGCGATGCGCTCAGTAGCGGCGTTCGCGGTTGAAACCGCCGCCACCACCGCGGCGCTCGCCGCCACCGCCGCCGCCGCCGCCACCGAAGCCACGGCCACCGCCGCCGCCAAATGAACGGCCGGCGCCTTCTTCTTTCGGGCGGGCTTCGTTGACCGTCAGGGGACGGCCGTCGAGATCGACGCCATTGGCTTTTTCCGTCGCGAGCTTCGCCTCTTCGGGCGTGCCCATGGTGACGAACGCGAAGCCGCGCGGGCGGCCGGTCATCTTGTCCATCGCGACATAAACGTCAGTGACGTTGCCGAACTGGCCGAAGTGTGCGCGGAGGTCGGCATCGCTGGTCTTGAAGGACAGATTGCCGACGTATAGTTTTGAGTTACTCATGTAATGATTCGTAGATCCACCGTCCGCTGCCAGTTCTGTTCCCACCGTGGGTTTCAAATCATCACTTAAGCCTACGCTCAGCCAACGACTCACCAGACCTTAACATCTAAACGCTTTCTCTAACGAGGCTTGGAAGGACACACAGGCGGCGGGAAAACGCAAGGCATAATAATCGGCCACCCGGGGCGGCCTTAATGCTTCAACCGGCCAAATTCGCGGTTTAACCAAGTGTCAATGAGCGCCTTTTCGTAGCGCATCGGATCATCGGGGAAGTAGGTGTTGATCCCGGAGAGGAACTCCAGGTCGATGATGTCGCGCGAGCCCTGTTTGAGGATTTTGCCGTCCGCCCCGGTGAGCGCAAACTCGAGTTTGATGCGCGGCGGGTAGACATCCTTTATAATGCGGATGTCGGAAAAATTCGGCCCGCGGGCCGGCTCGAAGTCACCGGCCATGTCCACGTTGGTGATGCGCAGCGCAAGATGCTGGCCGGCGGCGATGTAATATTTGGCGTGCGATTCGATGTGCACCCGAAGGAGGTCGAGATATTCGTCACGAACTTTGTCGTTGTCGCTGTTATAGCTGTCCTTGACATCGGTGAATTTTTCCGGGCTGACGTAAACCACATCAACCAAGGAGGCCTTGGCGGGCGTATCCGCGGCGCGCAACAGGCCGCCGGGAGCCAGGCCGAAAACTGCGAACAGGAGGCGGAGTATTTTCATGGGGGCACCTTTCTCTTTTTATACTGACGCAATCTAGCACAAAAAAATTCCCGCGCGAGTCCCCAGTGCTTTGCCCGCAGAGTCGCCCGTGGTGCCAATGTGGATAAAAAGCCGCTGGTGGCGCATAACCCGCGCCACCAGCGCAATCTACAAACAGCGGCCAAACGCCCTGCGTCAGGCCGGCCGGCTTACATCGACTTGACCGTCATATCGTTGGTCACGGATTTTACTCCGCGGAGATTCTGCGTCAGCTTGGTGACGAGATCCTTTTCCGCGTCGGAATCGGCTTCGCCGCTGATGGCGACGATGCCATTCTTGGTCGTGACTTTCGTTTTCAGCGCACTGGTGGAATGGTGGGTGAGAAGCTGGTATTTCACCTGTGCGGTGATCGATGCGTCATCAACCACATCGCCAAAGCTGCGCGCAGGGGCCGCGGGAGATGATTCGACCGTCAGGTTGTTTTTGACCGACTTCACACCATCAACATCCTGCACATAAACCTCGGTCAGTTCTTTCTGGGCCATGGTTTCAGCGGTGCCCGTGAGCGTGACCACGCCATCCTTCACCTCGACATGAGTATTCGTCGCGCTGACGTGGGCTTTCATCAGCAGCGTGGTCTGGATTTTGAAGGAGATCCAGTCATCCGAATGTTCGGGCGCCGGCGGCTCGACCTCGATCTGGTCATTGACGCTCACCACCCCGGGCAGGTCAGCCACGGTGTCTTCGGCGAGGCTCTTTTGATTCTTGTCGGGCACAGTGCCGGTCAGCGTGACCACCCCGTCCTGCGCCTTGACCTTGACGCGATCCTGAAGGACCGCGTGGTAATTATAGGAAGCCTTGGCGGCGTCCTCGATTTTTTGATCGGTTTCGTAATTTGCCAGCAGAGTTACAGGAGCCAGCATAAGCAAAACAAGGAGTCTGTTGGGTTTTTTCATGGGTGAGTTTGGGTTGAACTACTCCTTTGATAGCCCAGCTGATGCCAACTGCTTTTGTTATTTCATAAAATGTTTTCAATAATAGTTTTATATTTTATTTTCGCATCGCGAATTTCCTAGTATTTGAAAATCATAAGGCAAATTCGAGCCCCGGTCATGCAAAATGCACTGGTGTTCACCAGGCTCGACTGACCCGGCTCGCGACAAAAAACGCACCTCGAAAAACACCCGTCACCAAGAAAATTTCCCCCACGATCACATCCCTCGCTCCCGACCCAAAGGCATGGCCGATTCACATTCCCGCGCCCATGCTTTCCTTTGGCTGCGTTTTGAATAGGGTAATCCCGCGATGCTCGCCAACCTGCTCCATTTGATTTCACGCCGACCGCCGCAAACCTACGAAAATGCTTTCGTGGAGCAGGTCACCGTCACCGAAAAATCGCCGCGCAACCGCCGCGTCGAGCAATTGCTCATCGCGGGCTGGGTGCTCATTGCGATAAAGAGCGTGCTCGTCATCTGGGCCGTGCATCGCTGGCATGTGCCGTTTAGCCCGCTATGGGTCATCGCGCCCACGGTAGCATTTGCGGCACTATGCACCGCCGTCTATTTTTGGCGCGAATGAGTGGCGGTGGATTGGCGATTGCGGATTGCGCATCTGTTTCTTGAATCTTTCCTCCCGATCAAGAGCCATCATCCGCCATCCTTCCTTCCATGTCACACGTCCCCGGTCTCCGCAGCCCTTACCTCAAAGTCGGCCGACTCGTCTATTTCGGCCGCATGCTCGACAAAATCCGGCTTCACGTCGGTGGCCAGCTTCAACCGGCCGACGATTATGTGCCCAATCTCGGCAAGGGCTTCGACGGGCGCTGCTGCAATTTTCTCCGCGTTAACTACGAGGAGCTCAAGGCGCGCACGCTCGGCGGCGACCTGGACGACGCCCGGCTCCTCGCCTGGTGCGAACAGCGCGGGGGCGCGCGCACCGATGAGGAATGTGAAATCTGGAACGGGTTCATGATGAAGCGCGGCTGGCGCGATGCCGGCGCCGAGATTCTCGCGAAGCGCATCCGGGAAAGCGCACTGGAGTCCAAGCCCGTCATGACGATGTTCGATTATATCGACTTCGACGAGGGCCGCGACCCGGTGCAGACCCGGGCGTGGGAATCCGCTCCGGCATGATCATCCTGCTCATGGGCGTGGCCGGCAGTGGCAAGACCACCATCGGCCGCCTTCTCGCCGCTGAACTCGGCTGGAGCTTCCGCGACGCCGATGATTTTCATCCGCCCGCGAACATCGCAAAAATGGCCGCCGGCCATCCGCTCACCGACACCGACCGCTCACCGTGGCTCGCCGCCATCCGCACGCACATCGACGTCTGCCTGGCCCGCGGCGAAAACGCGGTCCTCACCTGCTCGGCGCTCAAGGACAGCTACCGCCGGACCGTGATGGCTGATCCGGCACGCGTGAAGCTTGTGCATCTCAACGGCGACTTCGCGCTCATCCTCCAGCGCCTTGGCCGGCGCCAGGACCACTTCATGAAGGAAACCATGCTCCAGTCGCAATTCGAGGCGCTTGAGCCGCCGCGCGATGCGCTCATCCTCGATGTGGCCCAACCGCCGGAAAAACTCGTCGCGGACATCCGCACGGCCTTCGGCCTGTGAACCCCGAGGTCGCCAAGCGCTTCCGCCTGCTCGCCGGCGTGCTCAGCCTGATCGCACTCGGCGCCGCCATCGCGGGCGCATGGTTTTATTCCGAGCTTCGGGCCAGCCTGCCGCAGCTCGATGGCACCGCGATCATCCCCGGCCTCACCGGACCCGTCACCGTCGAACGCGACGCGCTCGGCGTGCCCACCCTCCATGGCCGCACCCGGGCCGATGTCGCCCGAGCCCTGGGTTTCCTGCACGCCCAGGACCGTTTTTTCCAGATGGATCTGCTGCGCCGCCACGCCGCCGGCGAGCTCGCCGGGCTTTTCGGCAAATCCGCGCTCGACCACGACAAGGCCGTGCGCGTGCATGGGTTTCGTGCGCTGGCGCGCACCGTGCTGGCCCAGCTCGCGCCCGACGAGCGCACGCTGGTCAAAGCCTATGCCGAAGGCGTCAACGCCGGCCTGCAGGCGCTGCGCGCCAGACCGTTTGAATACCTTGTGCTCCGCGCCAGCCCGCAGCCCTGGAAGCCCGAGGACAGCGTGCTCGTGATTTATGCAATGACTCTCGACCTGCAGGATGCCGGCCTTTACGAACACTCGCTCGCCGCACTGCGCGACGCGTATGGCAGCGAAGCGCAGAAGTTTTTCGCCCCGCTGATCACGCCCGACGATGCCGCGCTCGACGGCAGCACCGCACCGCCCGCGCCCATCCCCTCGGCCAAGGTCATCGACCTGCGCGGCCAGCTCTCACGCCAGTTCCCCGCGCTGCCCGCGCCGCACGATGAATTCGCCTTTGCCGGCTCCAACGCCTTCGCCCTCTCCGGTGCGCACACGGCCGGCGGCGCCGCGCTCATCGCCGATGACATGCACCTCGCGCTCCGCGTGCCCAACATCTGGTATCGCGCCTCGCTGGTCTGGCCCGTCGCGAGCGGGCAGCCTTCAACCAATCAGGTCACCGGCGTGACGCTCCCCGGCGCGCCCATCGTCGTCGCCGGCAGCAATGGCCATATCGCGTGGGGCTTCACCAACGCCTTCGCCGATACCAGCGACCTTGTCACCGTCGAGCTCGTGCCCGGCGCCTCCACTCTCTATCAGACCCGGGACGGCCTCGTCAAAATCGACGAGCGCCAGGAAACCATTTCCGTCAAAGGCTCCGCTCCCGTGACAATCGATGTGCGCTGGACCCGGTGGGGCCCCATCGTCGGTCAGGATGGCAACGGCCGCCTTCTCGCGCTGAATTGGATGGCATATCAGCCCGCCGCCGCGAATTTCTCGCTCGGCCAGCTCGAAACCGCGCGCACCGCGGCCGAAGCGCTGGCCATCGCGCATCGCGCGGGCATTCCCGCACAGAATTTCATCGTGGCCGACGCCAATGGCGCCATCGGCTGGACCATCGCCGGGCAGCTGCCCAAGCGCACCGGCTTCGACGGCCGCCTGCCCGTCTCGTGGGCCTACGGCGACCGTTTCTGGGACGGCCTGCTCGCGCCCGGCGACATGCCGCAGATCCTCGCGCCCGCCTCGGGCCGGATCTGGAGCGCCAACCAGCGCATGCTCGGCGGCGAGGCGCTCGATAAAATCGGCGATGGCGGCTACGAGCGGCCGTATCGCGCCGCCCAGATCCGTGACGACCTCGCCGGACTCGAACACGCCACCCCGCGCGATCTCCTCGCCATCCAGCTGGACGACCGGGCACTTTTCCTCGCGCGCTGGCAGCAGCTGCTCCTCGCCACGCTTACTCCTGAAGCCCTGGCCGGGGGAAAATCCCGCGCCGAACTGCGCCGCCTGGCCGAACACTGGGAGGGCCGCGCGGACCCCGGCTCGGCCAGCTACCGTCTCGTGCGCGAGTTCCGCACCCAGGTCGCGCAACTCGTGTTCACGCCGATCTTCGCGCCCTGCGCCGAATCGTATCCGGATTTTGATTACACTCGCTTCAACTGCGAGCCGGCGCTGTGGACGCTGCTGGCCCAAAAGCCGCCGCACCTGCTCAACCCGCGGTTCGCCCGCTGGGACGACCTGCTGCTCGCCGCGGCCGATGCCGTCACGGCCCGGCTCGAGCCGCTCGACCGCGCCACGTGGGGCCGGGCCAATCTCGCGCATATCCAGCATCCCTTCAGCCGCCTCCTGCCCGGCCCGCTCGCACGCCTCCTCGACCTGCCCGCGGACGGGCTGCCGGGCGACGAGGACATGCCGCGGGTGCAGACGCCCCGGTATGGCGCCAGCGAGCGTTTCGCCGTCGCCCCCGGCCATGAGGACGAGGGTATTTTCGAAATGCCCGGCGGCCAGAGCGGCCACCCCCTCTCACCGTTCTACCGCGCGGGCCACGAGGCCTGGGTCCGCGGCGAGCCCGCGCCATTTCTGCCCGGCCGGGCCGCGCATACGCTCGTGTTGAACCCACATTGAAATTTCCGGCGCGGACTTTTGCGTTGAGCCGCGCGCGCTTTCACCGCTAGCTCGGTTGGGCCGGCATGAAGAAAAAGAAATCGAGTTGCACCGTTTATTTTGGAAGCGAGCTCTTCACGCTCAAGCATCTCATCGGCAATGCGTGGCTCGCCGAGGCCATCTACGAAAAATCCCACGGCCGCTACCGCTGCCTGCTCCCGCAGGACATCGAGCTGCGCAGTTCGACCCCCCGCACCATCCGCGACCAGGACATCCGCGCGCTCATCTCCTGCGACCTCGGCCTTTTCTGCTTCGACGGCACCGAGCTCGATGCCGGCACCGTCATCGAATTCATGTTCGCCAAGTTCGCCGACATCCCCGCCGTGCTTCTGCGCACCGACCTCCGCGCCGCCGGCGACGGCTCCGATCCGTGGAATCTCATGGCCAGCTTTTATCCACGCACCGCCAGCGTCATCATCGACAGCCTGGCCACCTATAAATCCAGCTCGCCGCGCCGTCGCAAACTCGACGAAGTCGTGCGCCTCGCCGGCCAGCACAGCTCGGCCACCGCGCAACTCGCCTGCGAGCAGATCGCCACCGCGTGCGTGCGCGCCTTCGACCGCGTGCGCGAAATCGAGCCGCTCATGCCCGGGCATCTCCGCGAGGAGATCTACAACTGGCTCGCGCTTATGCCCGGCCTGCGCGGCAAGCAAAAGGCCCTCCGCAAGGAATTCGAAAAGATCCTCGAGCGCAAAGTGGACAAGGATCTGCTGTAAGCCGGCTGCCCGTCACCAACGTGTGCCGCCGCCAAGGCGCAGCGGTTCGGCCTGCACCGTCTCCATCACAGCGAAGAACAAAAATAAAGACGGCCGCATCATCCACGGATGAGGCCGTCTTTTGTTTCCATCGACAGTGTCTTACTGCCAGTCGAGCAGCAGGCGGGTGAAATAAGTCGTATCCAGCCTTTTCACTCCGGCCCCGGGCTTGCTGTTGTAATCATTGGAAAAGCCGAAGCGGAGTTTCCACGCCGGATCGGCCAGCGGGATTTCATAAAAGCTTTCGTGCGAGATGACGAAACTGTTGAGGTTCTCGAACGCGGGCACGTAGGTCAGCTGGTTGACGAGCCGCGAAATGCGGAAAATCCATTCGTGGCTTAGCTCGAAATCGGCGCCGAGGGAATTTACGTCGGTCGTCGCGGGATTTTTGTAATCGTCAAAGCGGTAGGACAGACCGGCGCGGCCCGTGAGGGTGTGCTTCGGCTGTTTGATGAAGTCGTAGCCAAAGCCGGCCGCGGCGATGTCGTAGAAAGCAATGTCCTGCACGCGGTCGAAGCCGCCTTCGTCACGCACATACCAGGAATTTCTTTCCGAAAAGTGGGAGGCATAGTCGGCGCCAGCCTTGAACTGGTCGGCGGATTTCTGGTGATCGGTGACCTGGCGGTTGTACCCGCTGTAAAACTGCAGTTCGTCCTGCGGGGTCTTGAGTATGGCGCGAAAGTTGGCGTCGGTGCCGAGCTGCTCATGATTGCCGGTTTTTCCATTTACATCGACGGCGGCCTCGTAGGTCCAGTGACGGTGCAGCGCGACCATCGCCGGATCTTCGCCCCCCGCCTCCCAAGTCGCGGCAATCCGGGGAACATCGGTGGTGAGCGTTCCGTCCGGGCCGGCGATTTGCAGCGCGCCGCCGGCCGCCGGTACGACCTTGCCGTCGAGACGCGTGCCGCTGGTGAGACGCACCGCAATCGGTTCATCCGTGGCAAAGCCGGTGACCTCGGATTGCTTGATGGAGATGTCGCCAGCATAGTCGGTGTGCAAATACACCGTGCCGCTGTCGATCTTGGTGATCGTGCCGGTGAGGTGCGCACCGCTTTTTGTATCGACCGTGTCCGCACAGACAGGCGCAGCCATGACGGCTGCGCACCACAAAGCCGGAATGACTTGGGAGAGGATGCGACGGGTTTTCATAGAAGGGCTTCGGTGCGTGGTTGCATTGAAGAGTCAAACGGCCGGTGAAGAAGTTCCATGACGGGCACGGTGTCTTTGGCCGAACCCGGGGGCTCGACAATCGACGCCGTCCGCCCTTGTTTGATCGGCACATGCCCGCGCCTGTTCAACGCCCCGGACTCCTCCTCGCCGACCAGTGGAGCGACTACCAGCTGCTCGACGCCGGCGACGGCCTGAAACTGGAACGCTGGGGCGGCTTCACACTGGTGCGCCCCGATCCGCAGGTTTTCTGGCCGCGTGGCAAACCCTGGGAAAAATGGGACGGTTTTTATCACCGGAGCGAGCGCGGCGGCGGCCAGTGGGAATTCCGCCGCCCGCTGCCCGAGTCGTGGTCAATGCGCTACGCCCCGCTCGGCCTCACCTTCAAAATCCGCCCGACCAGCTTCAAGCACACGGGGCTCTTCCCCGAACAGGCGGTGAACTGGGAGTGGCTTTCGCAAAAAATAAAATCCGCGAAAACCTCCGGTCGCGAGATCTCCGTCCTCAATCTCTTCGGCTACACCGGCGCGGCCACCTGCGCCGCTGGCGCCGCGGGTGCAAGCGTCTGCCACGTGGACGCCTCCGAGGGCATGGTCAAGTGGTGTCGCGAAAACGCCGCGCTCAGCGGGCTGGCCGACGCGCCCATCCGCTACATCACGGACGACTGCCTGAAATTCGTCCGCCGCGAACAGCGCCGCGACCGCCGTTACGACGCCATCATCATGGACCCGCCCACCTACGGCCGCGGCGGCGAAGGCGAACTCTGGAAACTCGAGGAGCATCTCTGGCCGCTCCTCGCCGAATGCAAAAAAATCCTGAGTGACCAGCCGCTGTTTTTTCTCATCAACGCCTACACTGCACGCCTCTCGCCCACCGTTGTCGCCAACCTGCTCGCCGAGCTTTTCGCCGGCCGCGGCGGCACGCTCACCGCCGGCGAGGTGGGCCTGCCCATCGCCGCCGACGGCAAGATCCTGCCCTGCGGCATCTACGGCCGCTGGGAGGCGTGAAATTTTACCAATGAAAAAAACTCTGCTCCTCGTCGGACTGGCAGCCCTTGCCGTTCCTGCTGCGCACGGCGAAGGCGCATTCACGATTTACTCGGAAAACGACAAATATTTCGCCGGGACCGACCGCCACTACACCAACGGCTTCAAACTCACCTATGCCGACGAGCTCGAACATCCGCGGCTCAATGCCCTCGGCAGCCTGCTCGACCAGCTGGGCCGCCATCTCGCCGTGCTCGAGCCTGCCCGCTCCCCCGACCAGCCGCCCCCCGAACTGAAACTCACGTTTTCCTTGGGCCAGAACATCTACACGCCCACTCTCATTCACACGTCCACCCCCGATCCGCACGACCGCCCCTACGCAGCGTGGCTTTACGGTGCGGTGGGATTTCAACGGCAGGAGGCCAGGCAGCTTCAGGTCATCGAGCTCGATTTTGGCATGGTCGGCCCGGCTGCGCTGGGCCGTGAAATCCAGAATGGCTGGCACAACGTCATTCACGTCGCGCACGCCGAGGGCTGGTCGCACCAGTTGCATAACGAACCTGGCCTCGACCTCACCTACGACTGGCGCCACCGCTGGCTGGCGACGACCGAGCCGGCGACCGGGCTTGGCTTCGATGTCATCCCTCGCTGGGGCGTAAGCCTCGGCAACGTCCAGACCTATCTCAGCGCGGGCCCGCTCGTGCGCGCCGGCTGGCGCCTGCCCGCCGACTACGGCCCCGATCTCATCCGGGCCGCCGGCGGCAGCGACGCGAAAACCCGCGGCCTGAGCGTCTTTCTCTTTGGCAGCGCCAATGGACGCGCTGTCGCCCGCGACATTTTTCTCGACGGCAATACCTTCGAGGACAGCCCTTCCGTGCGCAAGCGCCCGCTCGTCGCCGATCTCAGCGCCGGCCTCGCGATTTACTGGGGCGTCGTCCACTTCGCCTACACGCAAAACTACCGCACCCTCGAATTTTACGGCCAGAAGCAGCGCGACGTCTTCGGCTCCCTCAGCATGTCCTTCGTCTGGTAAATCCGCCGGGCCGGCGTTCAGCCCGCTGGTTTGTTCCCGGTTGGAGCCGCCACCGGTGATTCAACTTTGGCCGGCTCCATCAGCGGCGCACCCGGACCCAGGTTCTTCGCCAGAAATGCCTCGATGGCCTTGTACTCCGTGACGCGGTCCTCCTCTTTACTAAAGCCGTGTCCCTCGTTGGCGACGAAGAGCGATTCCGGCGGATGGCCGGCCGTTTCGAGGGCATCGATCATTTTGTGCGCCTGCGCCGGTGGAACCGTGCGGTCTTCCTTGCCCTGGATGATGAGCAGCGGCGCCGTGATCTTGTCCGCAAAGTTCACCGGTGAAATCGACTTCAGGAACTCCCCATCGTTTTTTGGATCGCCGATTTGCTGCACCCAATGCGCGTAGGCAAATTTATATTCCCCGCTGGTCTTGCCTTTGATGATGTCCAGCCAGTCCGTGACGCCAGCAATGGAGATGCCGCAACAATAAAGCCCGGAATTGTGTCCCAGCGCAAAAAGCGTGGAATAACCGCCATAGCTCGCGCCGACGATCGCCACGTGCTTGGGATCAGCCAGGCCTTTGGCTATCGCCCAGCGCGTGCCGTCCTCAATGTCGTCCTGAATGCCACGGCCGATTTCATGACGCGCTTTTTTATAAAAATCTTCGCCGTAGCCGGGGGAACCGCGGTAGTTCATTTGTAATACCGCATAACCGCGATTGGCCAGCATCTGCACCAGCGGGTCGAATCCCCATATGTCGCGCACCCAAGGGCCACCATGCGGCAGGACGACAAACGGCAGGCCCTTGTGCGGACGGCCGGGCGGCAGCGTAAGGTAGCCGTGGATAAGCTGTCCGTCGCGCGCGCTGTACTTAATGGGATACATCGAGGCCATGAGTTCGGGCTTGATCCAGTCCATGCGCGAAACAATGCGGGTCAGGGTATTGTCGGCGGCATCGAAAAGATAATACGTGCCGGGATCCTTGTCGGAAAACGCCAGCACGAGCATGCGTTTATCGTCCTTGGTATAACTTGTGATGAGGTTGACTGTTCTCGGCAAAGCCGCATCGATACTCTGCTGATAGGCGGCAAATTCAGGGTCGAACCAGTGCACGCGAGGACCTTCGGTCATGTAATATAGGCCGACCAGCGTCTTCTTCCGCTGGGAAAATATCCACCGGTTGGGCGCAATGCCGGCGATGGCCGGGACCAAGCCCTCTTCCGCGGCAAGATCGTACTCCGGATCATCCATCACTGCATCGCCCAGCGTGGCCGTGGCCGGATCGAAGGGGTAAATCGCCCACCGCCTCGTGGCCGACAGGGCGGCCACGTACAGTTTCTGGTTCGAATAATCAAATCCCAGCGGCCTGATTTCGCCATGCGCGCCCGCGGGCAGGGACAACGCATGCCATGGCGCGTCTTCGTTTTCGCGGTAAATATAGCCTCTTTTCAAATTATCCGCCAGCGTTAAGCCCAGGCGGACGCAGCCCGCACGATCAGCGCTCCATCCAACCACATTGCCTGGATTTTTTACCACGGTCGTGAAGGTGCCGATCAGCGTGCTGACCTTTACCACATCCCGGTAAAGCATTCCCTCGCCCCAGTAATCGCGCTGTTGAAGCATGAGAATGTTTTGGTCGGCATCTTCAAAGCTGTGAATCGACTGGATGGCCAAAAGCTCACCCCCATCCGGACTGGCATCATAACCGCTGACCGCCTTCCAGTGCTTGCCATCGCGATCCACCGCCGACACCCCGCTGACATAGTGGTCCCAGAACGCAGTGGTGAACGTCACGCGCCGATCACTGATCCAGTTGAATGAAATGACCTCTTTGGTCGCTTCAAGCCCCACTCCAGGGATGCTGACATGCCCGGGATCGACGCCCGTGGTTTTCATGTTGACCATGTCCGAAAAGAACAAGGTCGGCTTTCCCTCACGCTCCCGCAGAAAGGCAAAAAACTGGCCGTCCGGCGAAAGCTTCATGGCGGAAAAAGCCGGCGCCCGCGCAAAATCCTCAACTGGAATAACGTCGGCCACACACAAAGTGGCTCCCAGCACTATAAATGCGATGCTCCATCGGCGTAATATCATGGCAAAAACGGGTAATTTGCCGTGCTCTCCCGGTGCTGCAATAAATTTTGCGAATCGGCCCCGGATGTTTTGCGCTTTCCCGGCCGCCCGCTTTACGGTTTTCCCCGCTGATGCCCTCACTCCCTGAATCCTACTTTGCCCGCGCCAACGAACTGCTCGCCGGCGCCTGGAAAACCAACGCCCCCGCGCTCGCCCGCCTGGCGCCCGTCCTTGGCGAATGCGTCGCGCGCGGCGGCGTCATCCACACCTTCGGCAGCGGCCACAGCGAGGTCGTCGCGCGTGAAATCATCGGCCGCGCCGGCGGGCTCGTCTGCGTCACCGGCCTCATCGACCCCACCGGCGGCTTCATTGAAAACCTTCCGGGTTACGGCACGCGCCTCGCCGCACGCTATGACCGCCAGTACCAGTTCCAGCGCGGCGAAGTGCTCATCGCCATCTCCAACTCCGGCAAAAACTGCGCGCCGATCGAAGTCGTCCTCCACGTGAAGGAAAAGGGCCTCACCGTCGTCGCGCTCACCAGCGTCGCCATGTCGCGCGTCACGCCGAGCGAACATCCCAGCGGCAAGAAACTTTCCGACGTCTCCGATCACGTACTGGACAACGGCGGCGTGCCCGGCGACGCCATCGTGGAGGTGGCCGACGGCGTCCGCGCGGGGCCGACCAGCACGTTCATCGGCTGCTCCGTGCTCAACTGGCTCATGCTCGCGACCATCGACTGGCTGAAGCAAAATAATCACCCGCTGCCTGTCCTGCGCAGCCAGAACCTGCCCGGCGCCATCGAGCACAACCGCGCCCTCGCGGAAAAATACAAGGGCCGCCTCAGCCGCCAGCTGGCGTGAGGATTTTTCAGCCGGGCCGGACTCAGCCCGGCCACTTTCTTCTGCCCCCTCCAAGCACGCCCGGCAAGGTGTGCGCCGGCTCTGGTCAAGGTCCTGATGCGCGGCGCTTGCTTTGCCCTGCGCCGTTCGGCAAATCGTTTGCATGCCCAGCCACGGTCGCCATCGCATTCTCTCACTTGATGGCGGAGGTTCATGGGCGCTCATCGAGGTGCGGGCGCTGCTCGCGCTCTACGGCGACATCTCCGGCCACGAAGTACTGGCCAGGTTCGACCTCGTGGTCTCAAACTCCGGCGGCAGCATCGTCGCGGCCGCGCTCGCCAACGGCCGGAAGCTTTCCGAGATCCTCGCCCTCTTCACCGATGTCACGCGCCGCACGGAGATTTTCGTCGGCCTGCCGTGGTATGAGAAGATCGGCCGCCTCCTCGGCCTCGGCCCGAAATACTCGACCCACGGCAAGATCGGCGGCCTGCGCACCGTCTTTGGCTCCGGACCCGCGGCCGTCGCCGATGTGCCGCTCGTCCAGCTGCCGGCGTTCATCGGGCTGCCCGGCACGCAATTTCTCATCGCCGGCTTCGACTACAACCTGCAGCGCGCCCATTTCTTCCGATCGAAAACGGACAGCCTCGCCGCCGACTTCTCGCCGCCAGACATCACCACGACGCTCGCTCTCGCCGTCCACGCCTCGAGCAACGCGCCGGTGAATTATTTCAACGAACCCGCGAATTTCGGCCACGCCCAATTCTGGGACGGCGCCATCGGCAGCTACAACAATCCCGTGCTCGCCGGCGTGCTCGAGCTGCTCGCCAACGGCGTGCCCCGCGATGCCATCGACGTGCTCTCGCTCGGCACGGGCCACGTCGCCCTGCCCTCCTCCGTCAGCGGCCCCGCGGCCGACCCCGCGCTCGTGCAGGGCCCGCGCAAAAGAAGTTTTCCCCGCGTGCTCGGCGACATCATGGAACTCGCCACGAGCATCGTCGATGACCCGCCCGACGCGGCCAGTCTTCACGCCCATCTGGCGCTGACGCACCGCCTGCCCGCCGATGCCGCCCATCCGCTGACGGACGGCCCCATCGTGCGCTTCAGCCCGCTAGTCCGCCCGCTGCGCGATGCGCAAGGCGCGTGGACGCCGCCATTGTTCAACCCGGCCGGCTCGCTCCAGGACAACCTCGCCGATTTCAAGGCGCTCGCCGCGCTCGACATGGACGCCACGGCCGACAGCCAGGTCGCGCTCATCCAAAAACTCGCCGAGGCCTGGATCGCCGACCGCGTGGCGAACCAGCCCATCCGCTGGCGCCGCGACGAGGACATTGGCTGCGAAATCGGCCAGGATCGGTTCGGCGCCGGACGCGCCCTGTGGCTCGCCCGCTGCCCTTAACCCGAATCCGGTGCGCATAACGCGCATTGATTTGTGCGCGCGCGGAGGTATTTCATCCGCCCATCCGTGGTCACTGCCGAATCGATCCATATCCTGGCCGAGGTCGAGTGGCGCGCCCGCCAGCGCGCACACGAGACGCGCGTGCGCGCATGGACCGACCCGCACCAGACGCGGGCCGCACGCGGCGAAAAGCATCCCGTCCACGATTTTCTTTTCGATTACTATGCGTTCCGCCCGGCCTGGCTGCGCCGCTGGCATCCCGGGCCGGATGTCGTGCTCGCGGGAGACGGCGCGAGGGAATTCCTGCGCTGGCCCGAATACCGCGAGACCGCCGACGGCGTGAGGCTCGAGACCGGCACGCTGCCGCCCCAGCGGCGCGAGTTCATCGCGTGGCTGCACGGGCTGCTCGCCGCCATGCGCGACCGGCCGGCCTTCTTCGGCTGCCACGGACTGCACGAATGGGCCATGGTCTATCGCCAGCCGGCCGGCGATATCCGCCATGCCGCGTGGCCGTTGCGCTTTCCTCCCGGCGAACTCGCACGCATCGTCGAAGACCTGCCGGTGCGCTGCACACACTTCGATGCGTTTCGCTTTTTCACGCCGGCCGCGCGGCCGCTCAACCTGGCGCAGCCCTCGCGCGTGACTGTGCCGGAGCACGAACAACGCGGCTGCCTGCACGCGAACATGGACCTCTACAAATGGGCGTTCAAACTCGCGCCCTTCGCGCCGTCCGAGCTCATTGCCGATGGTTTCGCCCTCGCGCGGGACATCCGCGAGATCGACATGCGCGCGAGCCCGTACGATTTCTCCGCGCTCGGCTTCGCACCGGTGAAAATCGAAACGCCCGAAGGCCGCGCCGAATATGAACGGCACCAGCGCGCCTTTGCCACCCGGGCCGAGCCGCTGCGCGCCCGGCTGCTCTCCTTGTGCGCGCGGCTTTCCGCGGGTTGACCGAGGCGGGGCTAATTCGCCCCGAAGAATGCGCCGATGGCGGCGGCTTCCTCGACTTCGCTTTCCTCCTCCGGCAGTTCCTCGAGCGGCGCAAAGCGTTCCGACGTGAACCCGAGCTCCTGCTTGCCCTCGTGAAAGGGATCAGGCGGATTTTTCAACTCTTCCAGCAGTAGGCCGACCGTCGCGGTCTCACCACCCTTCACGATCTTCTCGCGGCCCAGGAACACCTCACGAATCGTGTAGGTGTCGCCCTTTACCGGGAGCTGCTTGTAGAGCCCGCGAATGAACGGGGAGAATGTGTCGTTAATGCAGACGACTTTCTGGCCTTTGATCATGAGTTTAAAAAAACCGATTCACGCAAAGTCGCAAAGCCCGCCAAGAAAATTTTTGCAACCCGGCGTTCCTTGGGCGCTTGCGACAATTTTTTATTCGATGCGGCCTTCGTCGAAGTCGATCAGGTCGGGTACGCTTTTGATTTCGCCGATGCGGTCGGCACATCCCATCGCGGTGAGCGCCTGCCCGATGAACTCCTGGCCGGCGGGCGTCAGGCCTTTCTGCGCGAGTTCGCGGTTCCATTTGTGGGCCTGCACGTCCTTGGGCAGAAGTTCGATGAGACGGCGTTCGACTTCAGCGTCGTCGGCCGCTTCATGAACGATTTTTTCGACCGCCGCCGGATCGATGCCGAGGTGCAGGCAGAGAAACCGGTCGATCCCGCGCTTGTAATTTTTCGCGTAGCTCGCCGGCAGCGCGCCATGGGCCTTCACGTATTTGCACTTCGCGAGGAACCGCGGCAGGTAGAGCAGACCGGTCGCCGCATGCGGCAGGTACGGCGACGGCAGGCACGTGAGCACCTCGCCGGTCGAGCCGGGAATCGGTTTGGAAGGCATGGCAGGACAGCTGGCTGGCCGGTGAATCGGAAGTCGAGCCGGGAATTATTCGTTCAACGTCACAGATGAGCCACCCTGCTTGGCGGAGTTGGCTCTGGTGGCTGGTCAGGCGTTTTCTTTTCGATCGCTACAAAATGCTCTTTACCATTTTTGGGCCGTACCCCCACCCACTCCATTCCGGCGGGAATAGGCATCTTTGCCGGAGGTCCGGATTCCGAACACGGTTTTATTTTGATCGAGGGATCGTCGTAGTACGTCGATATAAATTCTTTTCGAACATAAGGGTGCAAAAAATAATCGAATGTCGATGGATCAAAATCCATTCCAATTTGCGCAGCAAGAAACGCTTGCGCTTCGTTGTCCAACTCACGCGGGCGCCCCAAAAAGTCTTCTCCGCTAAAGCGACATGCGGCGCGCAGTAGCGCAAACGGGACACCGATCAATTCAACCGAATCGGAAAATTGTTCTTCATCTTTCCTATAGCGCCTGAGCACCACTTTTATTCTAGGGTCGTCTTGCATGATTTCTTCTACGACTTCGCCTGCATGATCTCGAAGAGCTTTAGCCCATTCGGGGCGTAAAGTGTAGATTGGAGGTGGTCAATCACCAGTAGAAGTGCGGCCGCTAACTCCTGATCGCCTATTGGCCAATGATTGGTATTTGTAGTCGGGTGTCCTGTTGCTTGAGAACATCCTTTCCAAACCCTCGAAAGGACTTTCGCCTCGTCTTTCTTAAGATCGAACGAAGTGCCACCAAGTAATTCTAGCGTCACCGTGCCAGGGCGCAACGTGGGCCGATTCGGTAGTCCTGTCTTCGGATCGGTCCCCGAAACACCAACCAACTCGATAAGCCACCGCATGGTAACTCGCTGACCTTCGTCTATGGCTCTACAAAGGCACCAAACATGGTATGGATGGCCCGACATGGCGGGTATCGGCGGCATCTTCCAATCTCCGCTTATGCTTTGGCATCCTGCTAGCGCACCGCCAAGACGATGAGGGATGTGCTGATGTAGCCACTTTTGAATCTCCGATCCGTCGAGATTGGCCATTGGATTTTGCCTAAGCGCAATTAGTCTCAACTCAGTTGAGTTTGGCAAGACTGGGACACGCCGCTCACTGCCCGCGCGAAGGTACCGGATAAGCCGCGGGGCTGGCGTGGCCAGCGGCGTCCACCGCTTCGACGCCGAAGATGACATTGTCCTTGGACACGCCTTTCACCGTGAAGCGGGTGGTGTCCTTCGGCACGTCGAGCGCGTGCTCCCACAACGGCGCGGTCGTGTCGCGCCACACGATGCGGTAACCAGCAACGCCGGGTTCGACGCCGGCCAGCCAGCGCAGCGTGGTGTCGTTGAAGGACTGCGCGATCTCGACCTGGACGCCGCTGGGCGCGGCGGGAGCGCGGGCGAGCACCGCCAGCGCGGCGGCATTGATGCGCGCGACATCGGCGATGTAGGGGAAATTAAGGAGGTCGGTGGTGTCGCCGTAGGCCACGCCATTTTCCACACGCACGTCCTGCCGCTGGTGACGGAAGTCCTCGGCCGGCTCGGTCAGGCGCACCGCCGGATAGCCGCGGTCGAGAAACGCCTGCTGGTCGCCGTCGCGCAGATAGCGGTCGGCGCGGTAAATGAGCTTCACGTTCATCGCCGGCACGTAGACCGCGGCGGCTTCCTTGATGGCGCGGGCGAACTCGCGCGGCGGCGTGTCGTTTTCCCCGCCGGCGGCCAGGAGCGCGCGCAGTCGCTCGCCGGGCGCTTTTCCCTGCGGGATACCCTGCGCAAAAAGGCGCACGGTCGAGCTGTCGTGCGTGCCGTCTTCCGCCCGGGTGCTGCCGATGGTGTCGTTGTTGATCATCCCCGCGAGGTTGAGATTTTTCTGTTTCGCCTGTTCGGCCCAGTGCGCCGCGCCATAGAGGCCCTGCTCTTCGCCAGCCACGGCGATGAAAACGATGGTTGCATCAAATTCGTAGCGCGCCATCACGCGCGCGAGCTCGAGCACGGCGGCGACCCCCGAGGCGTCGTTGTCGGCACCGGGCGCAGGGCTGCCGGCGTCGGCCGGATGGGAGGCGGCCGAGTCATAGTGGGCGCTCACCACATAGATGCGGTCGCGCGATTCGGGCCGCGTGCCGGGCAGCGTGGCCACGATGTTGACGATTTCCACCGGCTGCGGGATGCCGGGGGCCCGTGGCTGCTGGAACGAATCCAGTTCCACGTGCAGGCGCCCGTCCGCCGCGGCGGAGGCGCGCTCGAATTCCGCGCGGATCCAGGTGCGGGCTGCGCCGATGTCGTTGCCGCCCGGCGCCGGGTCGGACAGCGTGTGCCGCGTGGTAAAACTGGTCAGGATGTGGAGGGAGCGCTCGATGCGTTCGGCGGAAATTTCGGAGACCATCTTCGCGATATCCGGGTCGCGCGGAGCCGGCGCAGGCTCCGCGGCCAGCGCCAGGGCGGCGAAAAACGGCGTCAGTAGCGACAGAGTGAGCTTCATGGAGGCAACTTGAGGGCTCCGGGCCATTGTGGCAACGCGCTTGACACCCCCGGCCGCCTCCGACACTTCAGTCAACTCTTAATCGTTAACAGCCATGCAACCGACCTTCCGCCCACACCGCAAAAAGCGCGCCCGCAAAATCGGCTTCCGCGCCCGCATGTCCACCCGAGGCGGCCGCAAGGTGCTCGCTTCCCGCCGTCTCAAGGGTCGCAAGCGCCTGACGGTCGTCTGAACCCGCGCGCCCCGCGGCGCCCCGTGCCCATGCGTTTCCGCGCCGAGCAACGCCTGCGCCGCCAAGGCGACTTCCGTGCCGTGCGTGCGCATGGCCGCCGTTATGACTGCGGTGCCTTCATGCTCTGGTGGCATCACCGTGAACCCCTGCCGGGGCAGACCGCCCCGGCCACCGCGCGCCTCGGCGTCGTCGCCTCGAAGGTCGCGACCGGCCCGGCCGTGCAGCGCAACCGGGCAAAACGCCGCCTGCGCGAGGTTTTTCGTGCCCACCAGAACCTTGTGCCGCCCGACTGCGACATGCTCCTGGTGGCCCGCGCCGCGCTCAATCGGCTTGCGTCCGGCGAGTTGGAGCAAAAGTTCGTGAACGCCTGTCACAAGATCTTTCCTCCCGCCAATGCCTGAGCCCCTGAAAGCCGCCCTTCGCTTTGCCGCCCGCCTGCCCGTGCTGGCGGCGCTGGTGCTCATTGCCGGCTATCAGCGCCTGATTTCACCCGGCCTGCCGGTGCTGTTCGGATCCAACTGCGGCTGCCGCTTCACGCCGACCTGCTCGCATTACGCCGCCGGGGCGCTGCGCACGCATGGATTTTTCGCCGGACTTTTCCTCACGGCCTGCCGCCTGCTGAAGTGCACGCCCCTGCATCCGGGCGGCTTCGACCCGGTGCCGGCACGAACCCGGCCGGCCTGCGTGCGCATCGGCGACGCGCACGCCAACCCCTGATTTTCACCACGTTTCATGGATAAAAAAAATCTCACGATCGGCGTCGTATTTTTCCTCGCGGCGTTCGCGATTCTTTTCTTCGGCCCGCACGCGCCGCAGCCGTCACCCCCGACGCCCAGCCTCGGCAGGATCGCAAACCCGCTCCCGTCCAACCAGGCCACGGCCAACGCCACGCCCTCCGCCTCGCCATCGGACGCCACGTTCGCCGCGCTGGAGACGGACGACACCACCGAGGGAATCACCCATCTCGGCAACGACTTTATCGACGTCGCCTTCACCGACCACGGCGGCGCGATCAAAAGCATCGCGCTCAAAAAATATCCCGCCGCACTCGGCCGGCCCACCCCCTATGTTTTCAACGAGCTGCACGTGGACCCCATGCTCGCGCTGGTTGATTTTCCCGGCCTCGACCGTGGCACGCACTACGTGCTCGTCTCACACACCGAGCGGGAAATTATTTTCCGCGCCGTCCTGGAGAACCGGATCGAGGTCACCCGCCGCTATGTGATCGAACCGGGCGACACGAAGACCGGCGATCCCTACCAGCTCCGGCACGAGACCACTTTCCGCAACCTCACCGGCGAGACAACGCCGCTGCCCCGCCTTACGCTCAGCCTCGGTACCGCCGCACCCATCGACTTCCGGGACCTCGGCCTCTACCTCAATACCGGCTACTCCGACGGCAGCAGCTTCACCTTCATCTCTCGCAACAAGCTCCAGGGCGGCGGCTTTTTCAGCCGGCACGATCCCCTGCCCTTCATCCAGACGACCGCGCCCATCGTCTGGGCCTCGGTGAAAAACCAGTTTTTCACCAGCATCCTGACGCCGGACGAACCCGGCACCGGCCTGATCACGCGGCGCGTCGAGCTGCCGCCCTTCCCCGGCTCGCTCGTGCCCGACATCGGGGTCACCGGCAGCGTGCTCTTCGAGCTGAAGCCGCTTGCGCCGCACGAGGAGACAAAGCTCGGCCTGGATTTCTACGTCGGGCCCAAGGAATACAACCGGCTCGCGAACCCCGATGTGTTCAAGCACGACCAGGACAAGGTCATGGAGTTCGGCATGTTCAAGTTCTTCAGCGAACTCCTGCTGAAAATCATGACCTGGGTGCACGGCTGGGCGCACAACTGGGGCCTCGCCATCATCCTGACCACGCTGATCATCAAGATCTGCTCCCTGCCCTTCACGATCGCCTCCGCGCGCTCGACCCGTCGCATGCAGAAAATCCAGCCGCTGCTCAAGGAGGTCCGCGAAAAATATAAGGACAACGCGAAAAAGCTCAACGAAGCGCAACTCGCCCTTTTCAAGGAGCACAAGGTCAACCCCGTCGGCGGCTGCCTGCCGATGCTCATCACGTTTCCGTTCTTCATCGGCTTTTTCGGCATGCTGCGCAGCGCGTCAGAGCTGCGTCTCGCCCCGTTCCTCTGGGTCAAGGACCTGGCCGCCCCCGACACCATCGCACATCTTTCCCTGCCCTTCAGCCTGCCCCTGTTTGGCAACGTCATCAACCTCAACCTCCTGCCGCTGTTGATGGGCGCGACCATGCTTTACCAGATGCGCCTCGTGCCGCAGCCCACGATGGACAACGCCCAGGCCCGCATGATGCGTTTCATGCCGCTCATGTACGTGGCCATCTGCTATAATTATTCCTGCGCGCTCTCCCTTTATTCGACCATCAACGGCCTTTTCACCATCGTGCAGCAGCTTTTCATCAACCGCATGAAGGACGACGGCGATCCCACCCACGCACCCGGGGCCGGTGGCAAGGCGTTGAAGAACGTCACGCCCGCGAAGAAAAAGTGACCCGGCCTTTCGCTTTCATCTTTCAATCCGGGAAGTTCCATCATGGCCGGCCACAGCAAATGGACTAAAGTCAAACGCCTCAAAGCCGTCACCGATGGGCGCAAGGGCAAGGTCTTTTCCCGCCTCTCGCGCGACATCACCATCGTGGCCAAGTCCGGGGGCGGCGATCCGGCCATGAACCCGCGCCTGCGCACCCTTCTGATGAAGGCGCGCGAGGCCAACATGCCGGCCGACAACGTCGACCGCGCCATCAAGAAGGGCACCGGCGAGTTGCCCGGCGTCGTTTATGAGGAAATCATTTATGAAGGCTACGGCCCGGGCGGCGTCGCTTTCATCGTGCAGGTCACGACCGACAACAAAAACCGCGCCGCCTCCGCCCTCCGCTCCATCTTCACCAAATACGGCGGCAATCTCGCCGGCGCGGGCGCCGTGGCGTTCCAGTTCCAGCACCTCGGCCAGTTCCTGCTCGCCAAGGACAAGACCAGCGAAGACGCACTCATGGAACTCTCCCTCGAAGCCGGCGCCGACGATGTGCTCGTCACCGACCATGGCTACGAAATCCGCTGCCCGGTGAAGGCTTTCGACGCCGTCACCCACGCCCTCGAAAAAAAGGGCCTCAAGCCCGACAGCGCCGAAATCGCCTACATTCCCACCAGCACCGTGCCCGTCACCGATCTCGGCGTGGCCAAGTCGCTCGCAAAACTTCACGATTCGCTCGAGGAGGACGACGACGTGCAAAACGTGTTTTCCAACGAGGAAATGGATGACGCCCTGTCCGAGGCCGCGCACGCATGAATTTCCGAGCTGGTTTTAAACCGCCATTTCGCCCTAATTGACGCCGATCAACCTCGGTCATTAGCGAAATCAGCGGTTTTATGAACGACGCGGAAGCCACTGCCACCACCCACGCCGGAACCGGCGAGGTCGGCCTCGTCGAGCCGCGTGACTTCGTCTGCGGCGAGCCGTTCACCTTCGACAGCGGCCAGACGCTGCCAGGCTTCACCCTCCGTTACGAAACCTACGGCCGCCTCAACCCCGCGCGCGACAACGCCATCCTCATCTGCCACGCGCTGAGCGGCGACCACCATTGCGCCGGCATCCACTCGCCCACCGACCGCAAGCCCGGCTGGTGGAACAATCTCATCGGCCCCGGCAAGGCCGTGGACACGAACCGGTTTTTTGTCCTTTGCATCAACTGCCTCGGCGGCTGCCAGGGCTCCACCGGCCCTTCCTCCCCTGACCCGCGCACCGGCCGGCCCTTCGGCGTCACCTTTCCGTTCGTCACCATCCGTGACATGGTGCGCGCGCAAAAGCTCCTCTGCGACCACCTCGGCCTCGCCTCGCTCTACGCCATCACCGGCGGCTCGATGGGCGGCATGCAGGTGCTGCAATGGGCGATCGAGTTTCCCGCCTTCGTGAAAAAAATCCTCCCGCTCGCCACCACCGCGCGCGAGAGCGCCCAGGCCATCGCCTTCAACGAGGTCGGCCGCCAGGCCATCATGCAGGATCCCGCCTGGAATCACGGCGACTACCCGCGCGACGGCGGCCCGCGCGTCGGCCTGGCCATCGCGCGCATGATGGCGCACATCACCTACCTCAGCGACGCGTCGATGGACCGCAAATTCGGCCGGCGGAAAAAGGACCCCGGCGCGGCCGGAGCCTACAGCCTGGACGTGCAGTTCGAGGTCGAGAGCTACCTCCGCCACCAGGGCGAGAGCTTCATCAACCGCTTCGACGCGAATTCATACCTCTACATCACCCGCGCGCTCGATCACTTCGACCTCGCCACGGCCGGCGGCTCGCTCGAGGCCGCCTTCGCGTCCGTGCAGGCCGAGACGCTCTGCGTCGGCTTCACCAGCGACTGGCTTTTTCCGCCCGAGCAAAACCGCGCCGTCGTCCTCGCCCTCCTCCGCGCCGGCAAGCGCGCCAGCTACGCCGAACTCGCCACCGACCTCGGCCACGACTCTTTCCTCCTCGAGTCGCCGCAGCTCTACGACCTGGTGCGCGGATTTTTGGAAAAGGAATGACGCATGACGAAGCCCGCCTCGCTCATCATTCCACCTGTTATCGACGCACATATCCAGACCGTGCGCGGACGTCGCGTAATGATGGACAGCGACCTCGCAAAACTCTACGGCGTGCCGACGAAAGCCTTGAATCAAGCCGTACAGCGCAACCGCGAACGATTTCCGGCTGACTTCATGTTTCAGCTCACCGCCAAAGAACTGGCCAATTTGAAATGCCAAACTGGCGTTTCAAATTCACTGTCTTATGAAAGTAAAGGGGTTACGAACTTGAGGTCACAAATTGTGACCTCAAGTTTAGTCTCCGGCGGCCGTCGTTATCTGCCCTATGTTTTCACTCAGGAAGGAGTGGCCATGCTTTCGAGCGTATTGCGCAGCCCGCGTGCGGTGGCCGTCAATATCGAGATCGTGCGCGCCTTCGTGCGGCTACGACGGCTCACGCTTTCCGTAAAAGAGCTGGCAACCAAGATCACCGATTTGGAAAAAAAATACGATGGGCAATTCGGCCTGGTTTTCGAGGCCATCAAGGAACTGATGGCCCCGCCAGGAGAAGACGATGGCGTCATCGGCTTTCTCGGAAAGCCGAAGAAAGCAAAATCGCCATGACGAAACCCGCCATCAAGCGCACCGTGGACATGCAGATCATCGCCGACTGGGTCGAGCCGCGGAGCCGCGTGCTTGATCTCGGCTGCGGCCGCGGCGTCCTGCTCGATTTCCTCGCGCAGACGAAGGAGGCGCAGGCTGTCGGCGTGGATCTCGACTTCAACAAGATCGCCGCCTGCGTGCATCTCGGCGTCACCGCCTACCAGGGCGACATGATGGAATTCATGCGCGCGTTTCCCGCGAAGCATTTCGACCGCGTCATCTGCTCGCGCACGCTCGAAGAGCTACCCGAGCCAGCCGCGGTCATCGCCGAGGCGCTGCGCGTTGGCCGTGCGCTCACGGTCGGCTTCGTCAATCACGGCTTCTGGAAAAACCGCCTCGACGTGCTCCTTCACGGGCGCAAGCCCCGCAACGCCGTCTACACCACCGACTGGTTCGAAAGCCGGCCGTCAAATCCCGCCAGCATCGCGGACTTTGAACACTACTGCGCGGCAAAGCGCATCCGCGTCGGCCGCCGCGTGTACCTCGGTGGCGACTGGCACGAGCCCTCCCGCTTCTGCCCCAATCTATTCGCCGGCTACGCGCTTTACGACCTGGCGCAGTAAACGCGCGCCGGACGCATGGCCCGCTTTGCGTCAGCCGCGCCAGGCCCGCAGCCGGTTCGCGCGGATGGCACAGCAGCAGTCCTCGCCGTCCTCACTGTGAAACCAGTGCGGGGTGAGTGCCTTGAATTCGCGTTCCATCGCGGCGCGCAGGCCGCCGACCTCAAGCAATACGACGCCGTCCGGCGCAAGGCGGTCCCGCGCCTGGCGCAGCAGCTTGCGGATGATGACCAGGCCGTCCGCACCGCCATCGAGCGCCAGCCGCGGCTCCTGCCTGAACTCGGGCGCGAGGCCGCGCAGCTCCCGCGTCGGGACGTAGGGTGGATTGCTCAAAATCACATCGTAGTGCGCCGGCGGTACAGCGTCGAGGACGTCGCTTTCAAAAATTTCCACCCGGCGCGAAAGCTGATGCGCACGGATGTTGATTTTCGCCACCGCAAGCGCGTCGGCCGAAAGATCGATGGCATCCACCTGCGCGTCGGGAAAGTGGTGCGCGAGCAGGATGGCAAGGCAGCCCGAGCCGGTGCAGACATCGGCGGCCCGCCGGACTTTTTTCGCGTCAGGCACAAACGAGCCCAGTTGCGCCGGCAGGATTTCCAAAAAATACGAACGCGGAATGATGACGCGCTCGTCCACGTAGAAGCGGTGCCCGCCGAGGAAGGCCTCCTGGGTGAGATAAGCCGCGGGCACGCGGCCGGCGATGCGGCGGCGCAGGATTTTTTTCACGGCGGCGGCTTGCGCCGGCGTGAGGCGGCGCGCGAGTACGCGCGCGTCGCTGTCGAGTGGCAGGTCAAGCGCATGCAACAGCAGGTACAGCGCCTCGTCGTGCGCACTGACCGCCACCTGGCCGAGCGCAACATCTTCGCGCGCATAAAGCCGCTCGGCCAACCCGAGCCAGTCGCCAAGCGTGGCGAGACCCGCCGCGCCGGCGAAGAGATCAGACCTTGGCTTTCTCATCCGTGAGCACGTGCTCGTGATTGAAGATGTGTTCGGAGCAGTAGCACTGGTCGCCGGCGCATTTCGAGCAGTAGCGAAAATCGAGCTGCGGATGCGTGAGGTCGGTCTTGCCGCAGATGCGGCAGCGGTGGCGCGGCTCCGGCTCGTCGCGGCTGCGGGCAAAATTCCGCACCTCGCCGGCCATCCGGCGCCGGTGCATGCGTGCACTGAGAAAGATGTCGCGGCCGAAGAAGAGGAAAAAATTACCCGTCGTCACGAGCACCTGGCAGCGGGTGCCCCAATCACCAAGCGCGAAGCTGACCGCGTAGCCCGCCCAGGTGAGCAGCGCGAGCCATTTGATTTTCACCGGCAGGATGAAAAAAAGCGCCAGCTCGAAATCCGGGTTGAGATAGGCAAACGCGAGGAAGACAGAGCCGGCGATAAAGGCGTTCGTGGCCGGCAGGTCCGGCGTGATAAAGGCCGCGCCCACCGTCAGCGCCCAGCCGATGAAGAGGAAGAGGTTATAGCGAAACACGCCCCAGTAGTCCTCCAGGGCCGTGCCCATGAGATAAAAAATCCACCAGGAAAACGCGATGAAGACCCACGACACGTTCGGGGGCACGAGCAGGAAGGTCAGCACCCGCCACGGCTGGCCATGCAACGCGAGTGCCGGCACCAGCAGGAACGGCTCAATCGAAATTGTGCGCAGCATCGCACAAAGGAACACCGCCACCTGGCCGGCCACGAGGTAGAGCGAAATATTGTGGACGGCGAAACGGCCAAAGATGCGTTCAAGTCGGTCGAGCAGCGGAGACATGGGAGCGGCGGAAAAGCCTACTTCTCCGCTTTTGGCGGCAGCTGGGCAACCAACTTTTCCTTTTCCGCGGCGAGCGACGGTTCGGTGACCGCGTTGAGCAGTGCGCGGGCGCCATCCGGCTTGTTTTGCTTCAACAGGACGTTCGCTTCCTGCAAATGGACCAATGCCAGCTCGGCGCCGGGCTTGACCTTCGGCTCGAGCGAACGCCAGGCGGCCAGCGCGGCGTCCCAGTCCGGGACTTCGATTTCGTTGAAGGCCTCGGCATAGCGGTAGGCGAATTCGGTGCGGTCGGGCGCGAGTTCCGCCGCGCGGCGGAAGGCCTCGATCATCGAATGGTCGAGCGCGGCGCGCGTCCAGTCGCCGGTTTTGAGAAAATCATCGCGCGCCGAGTGGAGCAGCATGCCGAGGTTGTAGTGATAGAGCGGCTCCTTGGGATCGAGTTTGATCGCCGCCATGAAATACGGCAGCGCTTCGAGCAGCCGGCCCTCCTCGGCCAGGTAGTCACCGAGCAGGTTTTTTACGAGCGGGATGTCCTTGTCGAGTTCGTTGGCCCTGATGAGCTCGGCGACCGCCTCCTTGCGCATGTCGATTTTCCACAGCATCTGGCCATAAGCGACATGTGCCGCGGTGAAATTCGGGCTGGCGCGCAGCAGCACCTCATAGGCGTTGGCCAGCTGCTGGAGCTGGGACTTGAAATTTTCCTGATCAAAATCAGGCGATTCATGGTTTTTGGCCGCATCGGCGAAAAGCTCCTGCTCGCGCGCCACCAGCTCCTTGAGCTTGTTTTCGGGCAGCGTTTCGGTGTCGGCGGCATGCAGCACGGCCGCAAAGGCCAGAAAAAGGGGAAGGAAGCGGAAAAATTTCACGGTGGCAGTTGAAATGCGACCGGCGTGGCGCGCAAACGTTCACGGAAAAATTCATCTGTTTTGTTACGCGCAAGCAGGCCTGGCCGGCTGACTTGCGCTCAACCAAGCAAAATGCGCTGGCGGGTTCACGTTTTTTATTAAGGTGCGTGCATGCCGCCCCGGCCCGCCACTTCGCCTCTTTCCTCCATTCCCGCGGCGCCGAAACCTCCGCCCGGCCGCGGTACCGGGATCAACCCGCCCAACCGTTTCGAGCGCCTCCACCTCGAACCCGACCCCGATGCACCGCCGGAAGAGCAGCCGCATCCGCGCACGCAATTCTTCTTCGATGCCACCGAGTCGATTCTCACCCATAACGACAGCCCCGACATCCCGTTCGCTGTCGGCCTGAATCCCTATCGCGGTTGCGAACACGGGTGTGCCTATTGTTACGCGCGGCCCTACCATGATTACCTCGGCTGGAGCAGCGGCCTCGAATTCGAGACCAAAATCCTCGTCAAGCTCCGCGCCCCCGAACTGCTGCGCCGCGAACTCACCTCGCCCAGGTGGACCCCGCAACTCGTCGTCAGCAGCGGCGTCACCGACTGTTACCAGCCGGCCGAGCGCCATTTCCGCCTCACCCGCCAATGCCTCGAGGTGTTGCTGGAGTTTCGCAATCCGGTCGGGCTCATCACCAAAAACTTTCTCATCACACGCGACCTTGATCTCCTGGCCGAACTCGCGCGCTGGTCATGCGCGACCGTCACGCTCACGGTCACCACGCTCGACGCGGAGCTGGCGGGAAAGCTCGAACCCCGCGCCGCGCGGCCCGAGCACCGCCTGTGCGCGATCCGACTGCTGGCCGAGGCTGGCGTGCCGGTGGGCGTCAATGTCGCGCCCATCATTCCCGGCCTCACCGACCACGAGATGCCTGCCATCCTCGCGGCTGCAGCCGCAGCCGGCGCCACCCGCGCCGGCTACACGATCCTCCGTCTGCCCTACGCCGTGAAGGATGTGTTTCTCAACTGGCTCGACACGCACGCCCCGACGAAAAAGGATCGCGTCCTCAGCCGCCTGCGCTCGTTGCGCGGCGGCGGGCTTAATGCCAGCACGTGGGGTCAGCGATTCAGCGGCGATGGGATTTTCGCCGACCAGATCGCCAGCCTCTTTGAAGTCGCCTCGCGCCGTGCCGGCCTCAATCGCCAGCGCCCCGAACTTTCGACCGCGCACTTCCGCCGGCCGGGCGGCGTGCAGCTAAGCCTGTTCTGAGCGGGCCTGCCAGTCGTCCGACAAACCGCATTGTCAGCACGCCTTTCACCTGCGAGATAGAAGTGCGTCCCTGTGACCCTCCTCGATCGTTACATCTTCAAAAGCGTGCTGTTCACCTGCGCCGCCGCGGTGGGAATGCTCTCCTTCGTATTCATCCTGGTCAGCGCCCTGCGCGACATGCTCGGTTATGTCCTCGCGGGACAAATCGCCTGGAGCATGGTGGCCAAGCTCCTGCTGCTCCTCCTGCCCGCCACGATGCCTTTTGTGCTGGCTCCAGGCATCCTCACGGGCGTCCTGCTCACCCTCGGCCGGCTTTCGGCCGACAGCGAAATCACGGCCATGCGGGCCGCCGGCCTGAGCCTGCCCCGGATCGCGCGGCCGATCTTTATTCTGGCGGCACTTGGCGTCGCGGCCGGCCTTTACGTCAATTATGAGGCCATGCCACATGGCCGCGTCCGGTATGAGCAGGAGCTGGCGGACGCACTGCGCACGAACGCTTTGGGCCTGATCGTGCCCCGGACGTTTGTGCGCAATTTTCCCAACACAGTGATCTACGTCGACAGCAAGCAGGGCGACCTGCTGCAGGACATCTGGCTCTGGAAGTTCGACAGCCAGAAGCGCACAACCCTTTTCGTCCGCGCGCCGTCGGGGAACGTTTCCTATGATGAGGAGAAAAATACGCTCGAAGTCCGGCTGTTGCAGGCGCAAGGCGAGTCGCGAAACGAAGCCCATCCCGAGGATTTCTCAAAAATGGTGGATGGTTCCTTCGGGGTTTTGCCGCTCTCCTTCCCGCTCGACAAGGTTTTCAACCGCGATCACGCCTTCCGCCGGAAGGCGCAGTGGCTGACTTTCAACGAACTGCGGGCCGAGCATGCCCGGCTGGCCGCGCTGCAGGTTCCCCCGGCAGAAGCGAGGGATCACGCCCGCGATCTCATGAAAGTGCAGATGGTGCTTAGCGATAAGGCCAACACCGCCCTCGCCGTGCTGTCATTCGCCCTCCTCGGTGTGCCGCTCGGCATCAAGGTCTCGCGCCGCGAAACATCCGCCAATCTCGGCGTGGCCGTGCTCCTCGTGCTCGGCTATTATTTTCTCACCGTGATGATCGGCTGGATCGACCGCCATCCCGAATACCGCCCCGATCTCCTGCTCTGGGCGCCCAATCTGATTTTTCTCACGCTCGGCACATGGCTGTTCTGGCGCCTCGACCGGCGGTGATGACACTCACGCCGCCTGGGTCGCCACGAGCCCGCTCCGGCCGTCGATTTCCGCCAGCACCTGGTCGCAAACCGGAATCGCCGCACGGTTTGCGAGCAGCTCGCGCGCCAGATCGTCGAGCCGGATGAATTCGACGCCGGCGTTTTTGCACGCCGCCAGCAATTCGCGAAAAAGCGCGCGCTTGCCCATGCCCTCGACCTCGGCATGCAGGGTGAAGACGTTGGGCCCGTCGGCGCGCAGCAGCGACAGATAATGCGGCACGATTTTGTTTTCGGGATACTCCGGCCGGCCGAGCAGTTCGTCGAAGGTCGGCAGCGTGCTCGGGATTTCAAGTGTGCGGAAAACCTTCCCGGCGATGCGCGGAAAAAACGGGGACGCACCGCGCGTATCGCTCGCGTAGAGCAGCCCCGCCTCGTCGTAGACCTCGCGGCTGTGCGCATTGCTCTGCCAGCCGGCCGCGCCGGCAGTCTGCGCCTCGCCGCTGAAGATGCGGAGGAACTCGGCCCGCGCGGCGATAAATTCAGCCCGCACTTTTTCAATCGGCATTTTCTGCATGTAATCCTGCCAGCGGTAATGGTTGTAGCAGTGGATGCCGACCTCGAAGCCGGCGTCCCGCACCGTGCGCATCACGCCGGCATTGCGGCGGCCGATATGCGGCGCGGGCAGCAGCGTGCCGTTGAGCAGCGTGCGGATGCCGTAAAGCTGCACGACGCTCGTGCGGCTGACCTTCTTGAAAAATCCGGGCCGCAAGACCCGGGTGATCGCCCGGCCCGTCTGGTCCGGCCCGAGCGAAAACAGAAAGCAGGCTGGCGCCTCGAACTCCTGGCAGTCGGCCACCAGGTTGGGCACGCCCTCCCGCGTGCCGCGGTCGGTGTCGACATCGACTTTCAGCGCGAGTCGGAGGGGCATGGCGCAAGCTTATTCGAGCGCGTAGTCCTTGTGCGCCAGGTGATAGTCGAGCGTGAGCCGAATCGCGGTCTTGAGATCCACCCGCGGCTTCCAGCCAAGCTGCTTCTTGATGTTGGCGATCGAGGGCACGCGCTTCTGGATGTCCTGGTAGTATTTGCCGAAATATTTCCCGGACGGCACAACGACGACTTTCGCCGCGGCAACATGCTCGCGATATTCGGGATAGTTTTTGAACTCGGCGATGATCAGCTTCGCGAGCTGGGCCACGCTCACGTTGTTGGCCGGATTGCCGATGTTGAAAATCTGGCGCGAGGCGCGGCCGTCCTTGTTCTCGATGATGCGCAGGAGTGCGTCCACGCCGTCGTCGATGAAGGTGAACGAGCGGCCCTGCTTGCCGCCATCGACGAGCTGGATCGGCTTTTTAAAGATGACATTCGAGATGAACTGCGTGAAGAGGCGCGAGCTGCCCTCCTTCGGCTCGAAGACGTTGTCGAGCTTCGGCCCGATCCAGTTGAACGGCCGGAATAGCGTGTAGTCCACGCCGTCGCGCACGCCATAGGCGTAGATGACGCGGTCGAGGAGCTGCTTCGAGCACGCGTAGATCCAGCGCTGCTTCTCGATCGGGCCGTAGACCATGGAGCTTGCCGCCTCGTCGAGCTCGGCGTCGGGGCACATGCCGTAGACCTCCGACGTCGAGGGGAAGATGATGCGCTTTTTGTATTTCGCGCATTTGCGCACGACGTCGAGGTTGGCCTCGAAATCGAGCTCGAACACGCGCAGCGGGTCCTTCACGTACTGCGCCGGGTTCGCGATGGCCACGAGCGGCAGCACCGCGTCGCATTTCTTCACGTGGTACTCGATCCACTCGCGCGAAATGGTGACGTCGCCCTCGACGAATTTGAACCGCGGATTGCCCAGGCAGTTGCCGAGCTTGTGGTCACCCACGTCCATGCCGAAGACCTCCCAGTCTTTCTGCTTGAGGATGGCATGCGTGAGCGAGCTGCCGATGAAACCGTTGGCACCGAGGATGAGGACTTTGATAGGCATGGATTGAAATCGGAGGTTAAAGCACGAATCGCAAAAAAGACACGAAAGAATCTCTGGCGAGAATGGCCCCTCAGAGCACCTGCCCGACCTTCAGCTCCGCCGCCGGCTCGCCACGCCACTCGGTGCGCGTAAGCTCAAGCGCACCATCACCCGTCGCCACTACAAACGGCGCCAGCGACAAAATCTCGCCCGGCCGGCCGCGCAACGCCGATGAGTCGGTCTCGGCCCACCACACCATGAGCCGCGCCTCGCCGATGTCAGCAAACGCGCCCGGATAGGGATCGGTCACAGCACGGATGAGATTAAAAATCTGCGCCGAGGTATGCTCCCAATGGATGCGCCCGTCCTCCGGGGTGCGCCCGCTGAAGTAAGTGGCCTGCGCAGGGTCCTGCGGCGTCTCCCGAGCCGTACCGGCAAGGAGCGCGTCGATCTGCCGCGCGAGCACGCGGCGGGCGCAGGGCAGAACCTTTCGGAAAGCCTGCTCGGCCGTGTCACGCGGCCCGATGTCCACGCCTTCCTGGTCCACGATCGCGCCGGCATCCGCCTGCTTGACCATGCGATGGAGCGTCATGCCGATGCGCGGCTCGCCATGGAGCACCGCCCAGTTGATGGGCGCGCGGCCGCGGTATTTCGGCAGCAGCGAGCCGTGCATATTGAAGGCCCCGAGCCGCGGCAGCGCGAGGATCTTCGAGCTGATCATGTGGCGGTAATACACCGACAGGATGAGGTCGGGCTGCAACGCCGTGATGCGCTCAATCCACTCGGGGGTGTTGACCTTCTCCGGTGTGAAAATCGGCAGGCCCTTTTCGCGCGCCGCCACCGCAGGCGTCTTGAACCAGATCTTTTCGTGCGGATTGTCCTCGTGCGTGATAAGCGCGACGATGCTGTCGCCGCGCGTCAGCAGCAAATCGAGGCACTCGTAGCCGACCTCGCTATACGCAAAAATGAGGATGCGGGGCTGGGACATCGTCTGGCTGAATGAGTTGGGATTATCCCAAAAAATGCGAGCGCCGAAAATGTTTGTTTTGCCGCGGACTCAACTGTCTTGATCCCCGGTCCATGGACCAAAGACCTTGTTCCCTCTCAATTCATGGCGGGGCCGCACAGGGGCTTTCGTTCATGCATCCCGTGCGCAGCAGCCGGTTTTGGCCCAAAGCCTGGGTGGCTGCATTGGCGCTGGCGGCGGCTGTTTCCGGCATGGCCGCGGTCGATCCCGGCGATGCCCATTCCGAGGAGTCGCTGATCAAGCTCGATCCCCCGGAACGCGTGGCCCAGCGGCTCGAATGGTGGAGCGAGGCACGCTTCGGCCTGTTCATCCATTGGGGTCTCTATGCCCAGGACGGCTGTCATTGGAAGGGCCAGGACGGTATCAGCGAGCACATGATGCAGCACCTGAAAATCCCGCTCGCCGAATACGCGAAGATCGCGGACGACTTCAATCCGGCAAAATTCGACGCCGGCGAATGGGTGCGCATCGCGAAGGACGCCGGCATGAAATATGTGATCATCACGGCCAAGCATCACGACGGCTTCGCCATGTTCAACAGCCCGTCGAGCGATTACAATATCGTCGCCCGCACGCCCTTCAAGCGCGACCCCGTCAAGGAACTGGCCGAGGCCTGCCGGCGGCAGGGCCTCAAATTCGGCGTGTACTACTCGCTCGGCCGCGACTGGCAGGATCCCGACGTGCCCACGCGCAACGGCTATCGCAGCAACACGTGGGATTATCCCGACGAGGCCAAAAAGGATTTTCGCAAATATTTCGAGCGAAAGGTCAAACCGCAGGTGCAGGAGCTCCTGACGCAGTACGGTCCCATCGCCGTCCTGTGGTTCGACACGCCCGAGGAGATTCCGAAGGATGAAAGCCTCGAGCTGGCCGGCCTCATCCACCGACTCCAGCCGGACTGCATCATCAACCAGCGCGTCGGCAACCGCTTCGGCGACTACCGCGTGGCCGAGCAGAAGATTCCGGAGTCCGGCTTTTCCGATCCATGGGAAACCTGCATGACGCTCAACCGGCACTGGGGCTATTATAAGGGCGATGAGGACTGGAAGCCGACCGAGACCCTCATCCGGCATTTGATCGATATCGCCAGCAAAGGCGGCAACTTCCTGCTCAATGTCGGCCCGACCGGCGAAGGGGTGATTCCGGCTGGCTCAGCCGGACGCCTTCATGAAATCGGCGCCTGGCTCAAGGTGAACGGCGACGCGATTTACGGCACGACCGCGAGTCCCTTCAAAAAGCTGGACTGGGGCCGTTGCACGAAAAAAACCAGTGGCGACGGCATGACGCTTTACCTGCACGTGTTCGACTGGCCGGCGGACGGCAAACTGATCGTGCCCGGCCTGCGCAACGCGGTCGTTTCGGCGACCCTGCTCGCCGGTGGCCAGCCGCTGCCGGCTTCACGCGATGATCAAGGCGTGACGATTGCCGTTCCCGCCACCGCGCCGGACAAGATTTCCTCGACCATTGTCCTGACGGTCAAAGGCCCGCTGCAAATCGAGTAAGGCCCGCGGGCCGCCATTCACTTCGTCTCCAGCGTCTCCTTCACGTGATACCGCTGGCGGGCGCGGACGACCTGATAGGTGCGGCCGACATATTCGCCGATGAGGCCGATGCCGACCATGGCCACGCTGAGCAGGAAAAACAGGATGCCGAAGAGGGTGAAAATGCCTTCGGCCTCCGCGCCGAGGACGAGGCGGCGGTAGGCCAGCACGAGCACGAGGAGCAGGCTGCCAGCCGAGCAGGCGAGCGCGAACATCGTGAAATACTGCAGCGGTGCGAGCGAGAAGCCGGTGATAAGGTCGAAGTTCAGGCGGATGAGCTTGTAGAAGGAGTAGTTCGACACACCGGCATGCCGCTCCTCATGTTTCACCCCAACTTCGGCTGGGTGGCCCGAAAAACTGTAGGCCAGCGCGGGAATGAAGGTGTTGATCGCGCCGCTGCGCACGATGGCATCGATGATCGGGCGGCGGTAGGCGCGCAGCATGCAGCCCTGGTCGGTCATCTCGATGCTGGTCATGCGACTGCGCACGAAATTGATGATTTTCGAGGCGTAGGTGCGGAAGAAACTGTCCTGCCGGTTGAGGCGGAAGCCGCCGACGTAATCGTGGCCGGCGTCGATCAACGCGAGGAGCTTCGGGATTTCCTCGGGCGGATTCTGCAAATCGGCGTCGAGCGTGACGACGATCTCCCCGCGCACGCGCTCAAAGGCGGCCATGATGGCCATGTGCTGGCCGTAGTTGGCGTTGAAATCGATGACACGCGTGACATCGGGCCGCGCGGCGTATTGCGCCTTGAGCAGCTCGAAGGAGCGATCGTGCGAGCCGTCGTTGGTAAAGATCACTTCGTAGCCACGGCCGAGGCCGTCGAGCACCGGGTAAAGTCGCGCGAAGAGGGTCGGGAGGTTGGGCTCCTCGTTGAAAACCGGGATGACGATGGAAATCTGCGGGATGGCGCTCATGGCTTCTGGTGGGCTTCAAGAATCGCGATCAGGGCCGACGCGACGCGCGCGACGTCAGCGGGCGTCATGGCCGGGAACAGCGGCAGCGTGAGGATGTTGCGGCCAGCATATTCCGCGTGCGGGAAATCGCCGTCGTTCCAGCCGTGTCGCCGGTAAAGCGCAAAAAGGTGGATGGCTGGATAATGCACGCCACTGCCGATGCCCGCTGTGTGCAATTGCGTCATCACGTCGGCGCGCTTGAGCGTCAGGCGCTCCTCAGGCAGGATGACCTGGAACATGTGCCAGTTGCTGTTCGCAAAGTCGGCGACCGGCAGGCGCAGGCCGAGCGCGCGGACCGCGGGCGTGTCGAGCCGCTCAAGATAAGCGCGGGCGAGTTCACGGCGGCGGGCGGTGAATGCATCGAGATGCGGCAGCTGCCCGAGCCCAACCCGGGCGGCGACGTCGGTAAGGTTGAATTTCCCGCCGACCAGATCGACCTCCATGCCGTCCTGGCCCGAGCGGACGACGCCCTGCAGGCGGTATTGCTCGGCGAGCTTCGCCTCGTGCTCGTCGTTGAGGACGAGGCAGCCGCCCTCGATGGTGGTGATGTTTTTGTTCGGGTGGAAACTGAACGACACGAAATCACCGAAGCTGCCGATGCGCCGGCCCTGCCACAGGCTGCCGAAGGCCTGGGCGGCGTCCTCGACCACGCGGAGCTTGTGCTTTTTTGCGATGGCGTAGAGCCGGTCGCGGTCCACCGGCAGGCCGGAAAGGTCAACCGGGAGAATGGCGCGCGTCGCAGGTGTGATCGCCGCCTCGATGCGGGCGAGATCGATATTGCGCGTGACCGGATCGATATCGACGAAGACCGGCCGCGCGCCGACCTCGAGGATGACGTTGCTGGTCGCAACCCACGAAAGCGGGGTCGTGATGACCTCATGGCCGGGACCGATGCCCGCCAGGCGCAGGGCGATTTCCATCGTGCACGTGCCGGAATTGAAGGCGCGCACCGGCCGGCCGCCGCAATACTCGGAGAGCTTCGCCTCGAAGGCCTTCACCTGCGGCCCGGAAGTGATCCAGCCGGAGCGCAGCACCTCGGCCACGCCGGCGATGGTTTCATCGTCGATGGTCGGCCGGGTGAACGGCAGGAACGGTGCAGCGGGCTTGGGTGACGCGACAGAAGGCGCGGACATGGGTCGGCGATTAAGGTTGGTTGCAGATGAGAATGTCGCCGTTGCTCTCGGCGATCAACTTGTATCGGAACGTCGGATCGGCAAAAAGATCCGTCACATCCTTCCGGCGCGCCACGGCAAAAACCCGGCCGGGCTCGGTCCAGAGCCGGCGGAAAGCCGCCTCGTCGACATAACGATCGCTGTGATCCTCTGCCGCAATGCCGAAGGCCATCTCGTCGGCAGACTCCACCGTGCCAATTGTGCGCCCAAGGTAGAATGGAAGATCATGGAAAAAATGGTGATAGCTGAACACCCGGTCGCCGGGCTTCAGCTCCGGGCGCAGACGGCCGGCGATCGGCTTCGTCGTTCGATCCATCACCGAGGGCAATGCGGATACTACCACAATAAAAAACACCGCCGTCGCCACCACCAGCGCCTGCAAGCCCATGCGCGCGCCGCGCCGCGCCGCCAGCCATGGCACCAGAAAACCGCCCGTACACAGAACCGATACCAGTACGGTGACAAACGGGGCCAGAGCCGTGCGCTGCGCAGGCGCCAGCTTGTCCGCTGGCAGGCGCGCCCAGACCGTGAACAACGCCATCGCCAGCGCCCCGGCGGTAAAACCGTAAACGCGAAACCCCACGCGCAGCGGCGCCTCAGCCGGCACTTCCCAGCCGAGCGCCACATAGCGCCCGATCAGCAGAGCCAGCGGCGGAACCACCGGCAAAACATAAGGCACAAGCTTCGAGTGCGACGCCGAAAAAAACAGAAAGATAAATCCCGCCCAGACCACGCAGAACCAGGCCACCGAATTGCCAGCGCGCGCGGCCCAGCCGCCTTGCAGGTTGTGCCGCAAGCTTTGCACGAAAAACGCGATCCAGGGAAACAGCCCCGCCAGGATGATCGGCGCGAACCACCAGAATGGCTCAACACGATTATCCACATCCGTCGTGAACCGCAGCCAGTGCTCGCGCACGAAATAAAACCACGTAAAATCGTGCTCTTTCACCGGCGAGTGGTTGGCCAGCCCGGCCAGCACGTGCCACGGCGCCGCAATCGCCAGAAAGATCAGCGCGCCGGTGGGCAGGTAAAATGGCCGCAGGCGCCGCCACTCATTGAAAATCAGCAGCCATAAAAACATCACCGCGCCCGGCAGCAGGAAGCCGATCAGCCCCTTCGCCAGCGTAGCCAGCGCCGCACAGACATAGAGCGCGTAAAACAGCGTGCGCCTCCGCCGCCCCGGCTCCGCCTGCACGCCCGTGATGAACGCAAATAGCACGCCAGAGATCAGCACCGACACCGCCATGTCGATGATGAGCACGTGCGCGAGCGCGAAGTAAAACAGCGACGTCGCCAGCACCACCGCGCCCGCCAGGCCCACCGTGCGGCCGTAAAGGGAAAGTCCGGCCGCGTATGTCATCAGCACGCCAGCGACCGCGAACATCGCCGGCCAGGCGCGCAGCGTCCATTCCTCCCCGCCAAATAGCTTCACCGATGCCGCCACGCACCAGTAAAACAGCGGCGGCTTTTCAAAATATTTCACGCCGTTGAGCCGCGGCGTCACGAAATCGCCTGTCGCCACCATCTCGCGCGGAATCTCCGCATAACGCCCCTCATCGGGATTCTGCAGCGGATAATTCCCCAGCCCGAAAAAAAACAGCGCGCCCACGCAGAGCGCCAGCAACAACAGGTCGCGGGCCCAAATTTCGCGCGGCGCCGGGCGGGGTTTGGCGAAAATCTGCATGAAAATCACGCGCACTCTCACAGTCCCGCCGCGACTTTGGCGATTTTTTTCGTTTCGTTCCGCCCGCCGCCCGGCCAAACCAGACGCATGCCCGCGCCCAAAGCCTTCGCCTTCGTCTGCGGCGCCGACGAGTTTCTCGTGCAGCGCGCCGGCCAGCAGCGTTTCGACGCGCTCGCCGCGGAGACGGGCGCCGACGAGTTCTCGCGTGAAGTCGTCAACGGCTTCGCGGCCAACGTCGGCGAGGTCGAGACGGCGGTGAACCGTTTCCGCGAGGCCGTACAGACCGTGCCGATGTTCGGCGGCCGCCGCGTCATCTGGCTGAAGGACGTGAATTTCCTCGCTGAGAGCGTCACCGGCCGCGCCGAGGGCACGCTCCGGCTCGTCGAGGACCTGCAGGCGCTTTTGGGAAAGATAGATCCGGCCGAAGTCGCCGCGCTCGTCACTGCCGCGCCGGTGGACCGCCGCCGCGCGTTTCCGAAATGGTGCGAAAAAAACGCCGATTTCGCGCTCGTCGGCGGCGACAGCGAAGCCGGCGGCGAGGCGCTCGCGGGGGTCGTGCTCGCCGAGGCACGCGCCCTCGGCGCGACCTTTGCGCCCGGCGCAGTCGACCTTCTTCTCGCCCGGATCGGTGCCAACAGCCGCCTGCTGGTCGAGGAGGTGCGCAAGCTCGCGAATTTCGCCGGCGAAAGCACCGCCATCGAGGAGGCGCACGTCGCCGAGCTCACGCCGAATGTCGCCGAGGGCGATTTTTTCGAGACCGCCGAGGCGTTTTTCAGCGGCGACCTGAAATGGACGCTCACCGCGCTGCACCGGCATTTCTTCACCGGTGGCGATGCCCGCCCGGTCATCAGCGCGCTGCAAAACCGCAACCGCATCCTGCTCCAGCTCCGTGCGCTGCTCGACGGCGGCGACGTGCGGCTCGGTCCGCGCGGCGTGGACGGCCTGCCCGCCGCGGCCGCGATGCATGCCGCGAAATTCGGCGAGGCCGCGGCCGAGAAAAGCTCCTTCAACGTCTTCACGCAGAACCCGTGGTATCTCGGCAAGCTCGCCGGCGCGAAGCTGCCCGGGCTGCGCCGGCTCATCGACAACCAGCGCGAATTCATCTCCGCCTTCGAGGAAATCATCCGCCGGCCCAATGAGCAGGAAGAGGTGCTGCACGCGCTGGCCGTACGGTGTTTGACGTGAAGTTTACGCGGCGCAAAATCCGCCTCTTTTCAGTCGTCAACGCCGCGGCGATTGTTATGCGTGGAGCCCTTCGACGTTGAAAACCTCCTCGCCTGCTCCCGCCACTGCCGACCCCGCCCCGCCGCCTGCGCCCATCGCCAATGTCCTGGCCGAGCGCTACGCGTCGCCGGCCATGAAGGATATCTGGTCTGCGCCCGGCCGCGTGCTCCTCGAGCGCGATTTCTGGATCGCCGTCATGAAGGCGCAGAAGGATCTCGGTGTGCCCATCCCCGCCGACGCGATCAAGGACTACGAGCGCATCAAAAGCCTCGTCAACCTCACCTCTATCGCCAAGCGCGAGCGCGTCACGCTCCACGACGTGAAGGCCCGCATCGAGGAATTCTCCGAGCTGGCCAACCGCCAGTTCATCCATCTCGGGCTGACTAGCCGCGATCTCACGGAAAATGTCGAGCAACTGCAGATTTTCCGCGCCCTCAAGGTCGTCCACACCAAGGCCGTCGCCGCGCTGCTCGCGCTCGCGCGCCAGGCTGAGACGCACCGCGACGTGATGATCACCGGGCGCACGCACAACGTCCCCGCGCAGCCCACCACGCTCGGCAAGCGCTTCGCGATGTTCGGCCAGGAGCTGCTGCTCGCTTTCGCCCGGCTCGAGGATCTCATCGAACGCTATCCCGTGCGCGGCCTGAAAGGCGCGGTCGGCACCCAGCTCGACCAGCTCACGCTCCTCGGCGGCCGCGCCGACAAGGTCATCGAGCTCGAGGCCCGCGTGCTCAAGCACCTCGGCTTCCGCGCGTCGCTGGCGGCGGTCGGACAGGTTTACCCGCGCAGCCTCGATTTCGACGTCGTCAGCGCTCTATACCAGCTGGCCTCGGCCGCTTCGAGCTTCGCCATCACCCTGCGGCTCATGGCCGGACAGGGCCTGCTCACGGAGGGATTCCAAGAGGGCCAGGTGGGTTCATCGGCCATGCCGCACAAGGTCAATGCGCGCAACTGCGAGCGCATCTGCGGCTTCGCCACCGTGCTCAGCGGACATGTCGCGATGACCGCCGGCCTCGCCGGTCACCAATGGAACGAAGGCGACGTCTCCTGCTCGGTCGTGCGCCGCGTTGCGCTGCCCGATGCGTTCTTCGCGATCGACGGGCTGTTTGAAACCTTCCTCGCCGTGCTCGCGCAGATGGAGATCTTCCCCGCCGCCATCGCCGCCGAAAACGAGCGCAACCTGCCCTTTCTCGCCACGACCACGATCCTGATGGAAGCCGTGAAACACGGCGCCGGCCGCGAAACCGCGCACGCCGCCATCAAGGAGCACGCCCTGGCCGCCGCCAAGGCCCTGCGTTCCGGCGGCGCGAACGGCGACGCCGACCTCCTCGCACGCATCGCGGGCGACAAGCGCATCGGCCTCGGGAAAAAGCAGCTGCAGGCCATTCTCGCCGAAAACAGCCGCTTCGTCGGCGCCGCGCCGCACCAGGTGGATGCGTTCATCGCCGAGGTGAAGCCGCTCGCCCGCAAGCACCCGCGCGCGGCCCAATACCGGCCGGGCCGGCTGCTCTAGCCCCGGGGCGGCACGCCGCGGGTTTCATCCGCCGCGCAATGTCCCTAAATTTTCGTTTGCCTCCGCCGCGCGCTGCCGGTTTGTTGGCCTTTCTCGTTTTTCGAACCCTTATTCACTTTCATCATGGCTGAACTCGTAGGAAATGTCTTGGTGGGCCAATCTGGCGGCCCCACCGCCGTCATCAATGCCAGCGTTGCCGGCGTCGTCGCCGAAGCGCTCAACCACGACTGCGTCGAGGAGATCTACGGCAGCTTCAATGGCGTGCTCGGCATCCTCCAGGAGGAGCTCATCGACCTCGCCGCCGAGTCGCAGCAGCAGATCCGCGCCCTCCGCCACTCGCCCGGCGCCGCCCTCGGCACCGTCCGTTACAAGCTCAAGAAGCAGCAGGACTTCGAACGCATCATCGAGGTCTTCAAGGCGCACAACATCCGCTACTTTTTCTACTGCGGCGGCAACGACTCGCAGGACACCGCTGACAAGATTTCCAAGCTCGCCCAGCAGCAGGGCTGGGAAATGCGCGTCATCGGCGTGCCCAAGACCATCGACAACGACCTGGTCGTCACCGACCACTGCCCCGGCTATGGCAGCGTCATCAAGTACGTCGCCACCACCGTGCGCGAGATCGCGGCCGACAACGAGGCCATGGGCCAGCACGACCTTGTCTCCATCGTCGAGGTCATGGGCCGCAGCGCCGGCTGGATCGCCGCCGGCGCCTCGCTCGCCAAGCGCCGCGAGCACCCGCACGACCCGCCCCATATCATCCTTCTGCCCGAAATCGCCTTCAGCCCCGAAAAATTTGCGGCTGACGTGAAGCGCGTCCTCGCCCGCGAGAAATACTGCCTCGTCGTCGTGGGCGAAGGCCTCGTCGATGCCGATGGCAACTACGTCAACGCCGACGGCGCCACCGATGCCTTCGGCCACGCCCAACTCGGCGGCGTCGGTGAATACCTCGCCGACCTCGTCGCCACCAACCTCCCCGGCATCAAGGCCCGCGTCGCCAAGTTCGGCATCGCCCAGCGCGCCGCCGCGCATTGCTCGTCGAAGACCGACAACGATGAGGCCTACCTCGCCGGCCAGGCCGCCGTGCGCGCCGCCGTCTCCGGCGAGACCGACAAGATGGTCACGCTCGTCCGCGGCGACACCGACCACTACACCTGCGAAACCGGCCTCACCCCCCTCAGCGACATCGCCAACGGCACCAAGAAACTGCCGCGTGAATGGATCAACGAGGACGGCGTCAGCATGAACTTCCAGTTCCTCCGCTACGCCCAGCCGCTCATCCAGGGCGAAGTCACGGTGCCCTACGATACCGGTCTGCCGCATTTCGTGCGCCTCGAGAAGGTCCGCGTGGACAAGACCCTGCCTTCCTACGAGACCTGAGCATTGATACTTTGCATCAAAAGGCGGCCCGCAACGGCCGCCTTTTTCTTTGTCCCGGCGGCTAGATCAGCTCGAGGTAATTGAGGTCCTTGCCGTGGGTTTCCTCGAGTCCGGCCAGCGCCCAGAGTGCGACGAAGATGCAGATTAGCCCGACCAGCACGGCGCCGGGAATGATGCCGAACTGCCCTTTGCAGTAATTGAAACCGAGCGTGATGGGCACGACCGCACCGCGCACGAAATTCGGCACCGTCGTCGCCACCGTGGCACGGATATTGGTGCCAAACTGCTCCGCGGCGATGGTGACGAATATCGCCCAGTAGCCGATGCCGATGCCCAGCAGCAGCACGATTGTATAAAACACCGCGGCACTCTGCCCGGCCGACAGGAAATACACCGCGACGGCCACAAGCGTGAACAGGATGAAGCCCAGGACGACTTTCTTGCGCGAGCGCATCACCTGGCTGATGTACCCGCTGGCAAAATCGCCGAACGCCAGCCCAAGATAGACGAACAGCACCGCGTAGTTGGCCTTGATCTCACCCTCGATGTGCAACGCCTTCGCGAATTCGGGCGAGAATGTGACCAGCACACCGACGACGAACCAGCTCGGCAGGCCGATCAGGATGCAGCGGAGATATTTTCCAAAACGCGCCCAGCTGGAAAACAGGGAGAGAAAACGGCCGCGGGAAAGTTCCGCCCCGCTGGCCTGCATCTGCTTGAACATGCCGGATTCGACGACGCTCACCCGCAGCGCCAGCAACGCCAGCCCGAGCCCGCCGCCGATGAAATAAGCCGTGCGCCAGTGCACGAGGTCGGCCACCAAGCCGCCCGCGACCGCGCCCAGCACGCCGACCGTCGCGACGATCATCGTGCCATAGCCGCGCGCCTCCTTCGACAGCACCTCGGAAACCAGCGTGATGCTGCCGCCGAGTTCGCCCGCCAAGCCGACGCCCGCCATGAAACGCCAGAAAGCATAGGCCTCCATCGAGTGGACAAAACCGTTGGCGATATTGGCCGCCGAATAAAGCAGGATCGAGCTGAAGAGCAGGACGACGCGCCCCAGCCGGTCGCCGAGAATGCCGAAGATGATGCCGCCGACCAGCATGCCCACCATTTGGAGATTCAGGAGAAAAATGCCGTGGCCGACGAGCTGGTCGCCCGTAAAGCCCAGCTCCATCAGGCTGGTGCGGCGGACGATGCTGAACAGGATGAGATCGTAGATATCGACGAAATAGCCGAGGGCGCCGACGATCACGGCAGGCTGCAAAACTTCACGGAAGGTGGACGGACGCGCGGCGGCTTCACTCATGGGCCCGGGACTCTGGCCTAAAAATCAAAAACCGGGCAACAAAAAGCGCTGCCTGACGTCAGGCTCGGCATCGTGACTTCCTTTGACAGCTTTTGCCCCGCCGCCAAGCATCCCGCGCCATGAAGCCCCTCCCCCGGTTGCTGGCGTTGATTTTCACGCTCTCCGTGGCCCTGGCCGTTTCCTCCCGCGCGGCGGATGACTACCAGCCAGGCCCCGACTCCAAGCCCCAGCCCGGCGTGCCCAAGGGTGAAGTGCTCAAGTTCAGCTTCGTCCATTCGCAGATTTTTCCCGGCACCACACGCGACTACTGGATCTACGTCCCCGCGCAATACACGCCGGGCACGCCGGCGTGCGTCTACATCGGCCAGGATGGCATCCGCTTCGAGGCTCCGACGGTCTTCGACAACCTGATCGCGAAAAGGGAAATGCCCGTGACCATCGGCATTTTCGTGACGCCAGGCATCACTCCCGCCGCCAACTCCGCCGCCGCGCTCGACCGCTTCAACCGCAGCTACGAATACGACAGCCCCGGTGACAGCTACGCCCATTTCCTGCTCGAGGAGCTGCTGCCCGACGTGGAAACGAAAAAGACCTCAGATGGCCGGCCCATCCGCCTTTCGCACAACGGCAACGACCGCGCCATCGGCGGCGCGAGCAGCGGCGCGATCTGCGCCTTCACCGCGGCCTGGGAGCGGCCCGACGCGTTCAGCCGCGTGTTCAGCGCCATCGGCACCTATGTCGGCCTGCGCGGCGGCGACCGTTATCCCATCCTCATCCGCAAATACGAATCGAAGCCCATCCGTGTCTTTTTGCAGGACGGCTCGAACGACAATAACAAATATGGCGGCGACTGGTGGATGGCCAACCAGACGATGGAGCGCGCGCTCGTCTTCGCCGGCTACGAAGTGCAGCACACCTGGGGCGACGGTGCGCACAGCGCCAAACAGGCCACCGCGATTTTTCCCGACGCCATGCGCTGGCTCTGGAAAGACTGGCCGCAGCCCGTGAAGAACGGCCCGACCGGAAACGCCATGCTCAACGACATCGTCCTGCCCGGCGAAGGCTGGCAGCTCGTGGCCGACGGCTTCAAATCCACCGACGGTCCGGCTTCCAATGCGAAGGGCGAGGTGTTTTTCAATGATGCACCGGCCAGCAAGACTTACAAAATCGGTCTCGACGGCCAGGTGAGCGTGTTCATTGCCGATTCGAAAAGAGGCGCCGGGCAGGCCTTCGGCCCGGACGGCCGGCTCTTCGCCGTCACCGGCGGCAGCCAGCAGGTCCTCGCCTACGACGACGCCGGCCATGCCAGCACCATCACCGAGGGCTTTCATGGCAACGACCTCGTCGTCGCCCACAATGGAAATATTTACGTCACCGAATCGGGTTGGAACGGCACCGACCTGAGCCTGATCTGGCTCATCAAGCCTGGCAATGAGAAGCAAGTCGTCGACACCGGCCTGCGCTTCGCCAACGGCATCACGCTTTCGCCCGACCAGACACTGCTTTATGCGAACGACTCCCGCACGCACTGGGTTTACAGCTATCAGATCCAGCCCGACGGCACGCTGCAGTTCAAGCAACGCTATTACTGGCTGCAGGCCGCCGACACCGACGACGATACCCGGGCGGACGGCATGCGCGTGGACCGCGACGGCCGGCTCTACGTTGCCACCCGGCTCGGCGTCCAAGTCTGCGACCAAGCCGGCCGGGTGAACTGCATCCTGCCGACACCGAACGGCAAGGTCTCGAACCTTTGCTTCGGCGGCACGAAGTTCGACACGCTCTTTGCCACCTGCGGCGACAAGGTTTTCAAACGCAAACTGAAGATCCAGGGCGCCTCCGCCTGGGGCGAGCCGAACAAGCCCGCCCCGCCGAAATTGTGATGCAAGCAGAACTGGCCGATGCATCGGCAGCGGGCAGATTTAAAACTGCCCACTGCCGATAGAAGCCAAAGCTCGTCACAGGCGCCAGTGCACGCCCATCGAGAGCAGCCAGCGGGCCTCCAGCTGGAGGCCGTTGACTTTCTGGTAGAGCGGCACCTGCAGGAAGGCATACGCGTCCGTGTGCGGGGCCACGTGCACGGTGAGGCCCGGAGTGACGAAGTACTGCGATGCGCCGCTGTTGTCGCGATCCGCGAGTTCGCCCGATTCGCGCCCCTCCCAATGGGCATCGATCTGCACCTGCGGCTCGAAGCGCGGCGAGGCCGTGAAACGCAGCCCGGCATTGGCATTGAGACTTGTGCCAGGCCGAAATTCGTCGCGCGCGGCCAGCGGCTGGTCGAGCAGCGTCTGCGCGAAGTAGCCGAGCGACGGACTCAGCGAGCCGAACTTGAACAGGCCGATCATCGCGTTTGTCGTGCCGGTGCCGGCCTGCAGTCCGCGGTCGAGCAGTTCGCCGGCCTGCGGGCCGGTGTCGAAATTCTGGCTGAAGCGGCCGGTCGGCAGTTTCAGGCCGAACTGCACACCGAAGTTGCGCGCGGGCAAAAAGCCCTGGTAGCTCGCAAGCAGTCGCAGGTCGCCCGGGCTATGCGCGCGCGAGGTGGATATCTCCGTGTCGCCCGCCGCGATCGTACTGTGGATGCGGCTGATGTAGGGCAGCTGCGCGGTGAAACTCCAGGCATCGCTGGCGACGTAGTTGTAGGTCAGCCACAGATTGCGGGTCAGCGTGCTTTGCTGGATCTCGTCGTCGTTGGGCAGGTCCAGCTTCGCCCGGTCCACGCTGTGCGTGCCGCTGCGCAAATCCGATTGATCGAGATACTCCATGCGCACGTCGAAGGCGCCGCCGGTTTGGATGCCAGCGCCCTGCACCGTCCAGTCGGAGTTGACCGAACAGCCGCAGGCCGAGCAGGCGGAACTGCGGGCCGGATAAGCGGCCAGTAGGCAAAGCGCCGTCCACAAAAGACCGCGCGAATTGAAACGAGAAGAGGATGAGAAACGAAAAAAATTCATGATGAAAAAAGTGAAAGGTTTCGCGCGCACGCTGACGCGCAGGGGCAACGACCGGCCCACAGCCGGCGTTTAACGGGTGCAAATGGACTTTATCGTTCGCGCACGTGGCGCGAACCCGAGTCCACCAACAAGGCTCAGGCCACAAGGCTTCGCGGCGGCGGCACCGGCACGGGCTCGGTGCGAACCAGGGCCGGGCGCGACGGCGCCTCCGGCCATTCGGTCAGAGGGGCGACCAACAAAATTTTCTCGGCCGGCTGGCAGGCAAGCAGAAGTTTTTCCGCGGAGCGCTCGGTCTGCTGCGGCGCTTGTTTGTTTTCGACGTCCTTCGCCTTGGCCACGGCCAGACAGATCGCACAGGGCTTCGCCGGATCAAAGGTCTCGCGCAACGCTTCGCCGACCGGCAGTGCACGGGCATGCTCGGCGAACATGCGGGTCCACGCGACCATCTGCACGACGTCCCAGATCGCGCCGTTGGCGCAGACCCAGGCGAGCAGCAGGCAGGTGATGGAAAATGTGCGACGCACCCAACCACGCTCGGCCGAAGAATTAGCCCACGCAAATAAAAAAGTCTCGAGCCGGCGCGCCATCGGCTTTCCCGCGGATGAAGACCGCTTTGCGCATCCCTTTCGGCATTGCGGGACACTCGGCAAATGCTGTGATGCGGCTGTTTTCAGGCCATGACGCTTCAACGCATTGTCCCAGAGAGCCAGCCCGATTCATCCAGCCGCGAATCTCCGCCCGGTGTCGCCATCTGGAGGCAAACGGTGCTCAAATACCAGCAGCCCTCCCTCCGACGCGCGCTCTGGCAGCTCGCCAGCACGCTGGGCTTGTACGCGTTGCTCTGGACTCTGACCTCCCGCAGCCTCGCAGCCTCTTCCTGGCTCGCCGTGCCGCTCGCGATTTTCGCCGGCGGCGTGCTCATTCGCATCTTCATCATCTTCCACGATTGCGGGCACGGTTCGTTCTTCAAATCGAAGGCCGCCAACGACGTGGTCGGATTCATCACGGGCATGCTGACCTTCACGCCCTATGACCATTGGCACTGGCTGCACGCGGGCCACCATGCCACCGCGGGCAATCTCGACCGGCGCGGCATGGGCGACGTCTGGACCCTGACAGTGCAGGAATATCTCGCGGCCTCGCCGCAGAGGCGCTTCGCCTACCGGCTGATGCGCAATCCCTTCGTGCTGTTTCTCATTGGTCCGCTTTTCCAATTTTTCATCCACCAACGGATTCCCGCACGCAACGCCAGCCCGCGCGAGCGCCGCTCGGTTTACTGGATGGACCTGGCGATCCTCGGCATGGCGGCAGGATTAAGCGCGCTCCTCGGGCTCAAGGCCTATTTGTTGATCCAGTTTGTCGTGGTCGCCGTCGCCAGCTCGGCGGGCGCGTGGATGTTTTATGTGCAGCACCAATTCGAGGACGTCCATTGGGAGCGGGACGACGAGTGGGATTTCACCGCCGCAGCGATGCAGGGCAGCTCCTACTACAAATTGCCGAGGATTCTGCAGTGGTTCACGGGCAACATCGGCTTTCATCATATTCACCACCTGAGCTCGCGCATCCCCAACTACAACCTGGAGCGATGCCACCGGGAGCTTCTGCCAGCCCAAGGCGTGAAACCGGTCACTCTTTCCTCCAGTCTGAAGTCATTGTTCCTTCGCCTCTGGGATGAAGAACGCAAGCAGCTCGTCGGCTATCGCGAATTGCGGGCAAGACGAAGGGCGTAAATCAACGAGCGGGCGGGGGCGCCGTCTGAATGCCGGACTCCATGGCGGCCTGCTCACAGCGCTGCCAAGCCGGTTCGGTGTCGTAGGCCTCCAGACGACGGCAGGTCGCCGGGAGATCGCCGATTTCGCCTTTCCACATGGAGATGAGATCCAGCGTGTCCTCCTGGGCGTTCTCTGCTTTCAATTTTTGCTCCCACGTGGCGCAATAGGCAGACCATGCCGTGCGAAACGGCTCGGGGCACCCGGCCACATCGATCTTCCTTATGGCAGCCAGATATTGCGAGCCGTACAGCTGCACGCTCGCGATTTTCTGACCTTCGATCAGGATGTGCGCGCAATTTGCACCCGCGCTTTCCTTTTGGGCCAGGACGCTGGCGATCGCCGGCTGATCGTTCGTTTGCGGACGGGAGAGGCAACCGGCCAGGACGAGGCCCATGATGGCCAGGCATGCGGCCGTGATGGGATATTTCATGCCATGAAATCGATTCATCAGCGCGGATTTTGACGGCGCGCGCAGGCCAGGCGATCCTTTCCTGCGCGCGCCGCGATCAAAATCATTGCGGAATGAAGGTGAACTTGTCGGAGGTGATGTAGAACTGTGTGGCCGCTGAGTTCTTGCCGGTGACCGTCATGACGATGGTGTGCGCGCCCGAGGTGGTGAGGGTCACGGTGCCCAGCGTGGCCGTGAGGTAGGCCGAGGTGGTGGCGTACTGGTCGAGCGTGCCGCCGACCTGGATGCCATCGACAGTCAGCGTATGCTGGCCGCGGGTGGTATTGGTCTTATAGCGCATCTGGAGCTGGTACGTGCCCGCAGGCATGTTGGGGGTCGTGAAGGTCATCGTCTGGCCCGCAGCGGTGGAGTTGAGGAACTCGATCACCCCGGCGCTGGCGTTGGCATCATTGCTGATGCTGACCGTCGCGCCGCTGCCGACCGGTGAGAGGCTTTCCGACTCGAAGTTGAAGGGCGGCTCGCCGATGAGGTAAGTCGCGCTGGTGACCGGGGTGTCGGCAAAGCCGCTCTCAAAGGCAATGGCCTTGAGCGTGGTGGTGGTGCTGATGTTCACCGGGCCGGAATAGAGCGTGCCGGCGGTCTCACTCGGCGTGCTGCCGTCGGTCGTATAACGAATCGAAGCACCGCTGGTACTGCTGATGGCGACCAATTGAGTGGTGCCATAGGTGCCGCCCGGCGGACTAAAGGCGGGCGCCGCCAAGCCTTCTGCTTGCGGAGTCAAGGTGAACGAATCCGCGGTGATATAGAACTGCGTGGCGGCAGAATTCTTGCCTGTCACCGCCAGCACGATGGTGTGCGTGCCCGAGCCCAGCATGATCGAGCCGAGCGTCACGGTCTTGTAGGTCGAGGTTGCCGCGTATTGATCGATCGTGCCGTCCACCTGAATGCCATCGATCTTTATCGTGTGCTGGCCGCGGGTGGTGTTGCTCTTGTAGCGGAACTGCACCTGGTAAGTTCCGCCGGAAATGCTTGGAGTCGTAAGCGTCATCGTCTGGCCCGCCGCCGTGGCATTGAGGAACTCGACCACTCCGCCGCTGGCGTTGGCATCGTTGCTGATGCTGACGGTGGCGCCGGTGCCGACCGGAGACATGTTTTCCGCCTCCAGGGTGATGGGGCCGCTGCCGATGGTATAGGTACCAGCGGTGATAGGGCTGTCAGTGAAGCCCGTCTCGTACGCGATCGCCCTCAGGGTCGCCGTCGCGCTGATATTGACGGGCGTGCCGGCATAGATCGTGCCTACGGTTTCACTCGGTGTACTGCCATCCGTCGTGTAGCGAATGGTGGCGCCAAGGGTGATCGTGGAAATCGCCACATTTTGCCCTGTCGCATAGGTGCCGGCCGGAGGGGAGAAGGTGGGCGAAGCAGCCTGCGGCCCTTCGAAGTCATAGGTGGCACTGGTCACGGTGCTGTCGGTCATGCCGCTTTTATAGGCGATGGCCTGGAGGACCGTGTGCGTGCTGATGGCCACCGGGCTGCCGGAGTAGATCGTCCCGGCGGTCTCACTCGGCGTGCTGCCGTCCGTCGTATAACGAATATTGGCGCCACTGGTCGCCGAGGTGATGGTCACATTTACCGCGGTTCCTATTCCAAACGTGCCGCCGCCGGGACTGAAGCTGGGCGCGGCCACGGGCGAGATGCCCAGCAGGCCGTAAACATTCACGCGGTTGGAATAGGAGCCGACATAAACCCGGCCGTTGGCGATGGTCGGATGGGCGTCCTTGACGAAGGTGCCCAAGGCGTCGCGGGTGGTGTTCTGGTTGCTGTCCCACAGCTCCGTGCCGCCGATGTTGTCGGCATCCCAGGCCCGGATAAGGCCTGAGACGTTGCCATGGTCGTTATTGGCGGTCCCGATCGTGGCCCAGACGATGCCGCTGCCCGCAGAGCCGTTGTTGTCCGAAATGGACACGAATCCGCCGGGCAATCCGGGCGAAGTCGCGGTGCTTTGCGCCGCCGCGGTGGTGGCAAAGGTCGAGCCGTTGAAGGTGTATTCCTTGAGGTGGTCGCCGCTGGCCATGTCGTAAACGACGGGGCCTCTTACCGGGCTGACGTAATAGACCGGACCGCCGCGCAACTGGCCGCTGCCAAAGGTGAAATGCTGGATGATCTGGCCGTTACCCGATTGCTCGTGGCCCATGCTGTTCGTATTGCAAAGGTAGGTCGTTCCCTGTTTGCCGCCGCCCATGACAATGCTGGTGCCGGGAATCAGCATGGCGCCGCTGGCGCCGAGGTCTTCATCGCCGGAGTTGAGACTGGCGAAGTTATCCGGCGTGAACCAGTCGAGGAGGCCCAGCGTGCTGCTCAACTTAAGGAAGCTTTCGCCGAAATTCTTGGTGCCGTCCCACGTGCCGTTGCCGGTGATGACATAGACATTCCCACTGGCATCGACCGCGGGAGCGCGGCCCTGCTGCCAGATGCCGCCCTGGGTGCCGGTGGCGGTGTCATTGAAAACGCCGGTCTGGGCCAGCGTGGTCGCATTGTAAGCCATCATCCAGCCGCGATAGGGCGTCTTGTCCTCGTGCGAAGTCCAGGCGATGATAATGTTGCCGTTGGCCAGGGCCAGGCCCATGCGCTGATTTTGCATCTTCGAGTTGAACCCGGAGGTCGTAACCACGACCGGGCCGCCGAACTTCTCCGCGCCGGTGCTGAGGTCGAGCGCATGCAACGTTTGAATGTAGGTCGTGTTGCTCGTGTTTTTCGTCCGCGCCAGCATATAGATCGTTCCCGTCGACTTATCGATGACCGGCGTGCCCTCGATACCCACGTTGCCGACGATGTTCAGGCTGTTGCTGCCCGTGATGTCAGCGATCGGGACGGCGGTGATGTTGCCGCCGATGAAACTCACGTGCCAGAGCTGCGTGTTGCTGTCGGCGTCGAAGGCATAGGCGTCGTCATTCATCGTCTCGATGAAGACGACGTTGTGCGTGCCGCCGGCGATGCTGATGCTGGACGCATAGAGTGGCTGGGCATAGGTGGATCCATTGACCGTGTAGGACCAGACCTTGCCAAAGGTGGCTTGATTGACGTTGCCTGTGTTCAGGGTCGTCTCGTTCGGATTGCGGCCGGTGCGACCGTTGTCGTTCATGTCCGTGAGGACGTCCACCGCATGTGCCGAGGGCAGGAGAGCCAGCGTAGAAAGGACAATCAGGCCGGTGCAGAATGCCGCCCGGGCGTTGAGCCAACGCGCGGCGACATGATGGGAACTAACATGGCATGAGGTATTCATGACTTTTCAGGGGTTGCCCGCCGCAAAAGCGACGGAAGGGATAGTTGCAAAATACTTGCATCATTGCGGGCGAGTGACAAATGGAATCGGCCTTGGTTCGGAAACATTCGTGTCACGCGAAGCATCGCTTTGGACCGCTTCGCAAGGCAGGGCTTTTTCGGCAAAAGGCGTTGTCCGTGGTCTTATGGTTCGTGGTCAACAACGTGCGAAAGGCCACGCAGTTGAAAGCCTGGTGGCGGCTCCACGCCACCGGATACCGGAAGTCATCTGGCCGTGGTAGCCCCGGCCCCAAACCGGGCACCATCAAACGGGGTGCTTCAATCCTGCAACAGTCTGACCAGCATCTGCACCCAGTCGATTTGACGGGGTGGCGCAGCAGCCGCAGGGAACTTCCTGCGGCCGATCTTCAGCCTGCGCCGACGACTATTGCGAGAAGCTCCCGGGCCAAATCAGGGATGGGCGTTACGGCGTGACCGGATTTTTCGAAGTGCAGAGAGCAGGGCCAGGGCGCCGAGAAACCACCACGACACGGCGCCCCCACGTGAAGAGGCTCCGCTGGAACCAGGAATGCCCGGCGCGTTTGGTGGCGGGTTGTTTGGCGCTGCACCCAGTGTCACAGTAAAGGGCGTGCTGACCACGACGTCGCCCGAAACCAGCCCGATCGCAACCGTGTAGATGCCCGCGTTGGCTGCCTGGGTGCTCGACACCGTGTAGGTTGACGAGGTTGCACCGGCGATGTCCAGGTTGCCCAGACGCCATTGATAGGATGACGGGGTGAAACTGGCCGGCACGGCCGTCAATGTGAAGGGGGTTTCAGGTGTCACCGCTGCGGATGGACCCGTGATCGAGGCCGAGCCAACCGCAGCATCGGTGGCGCCGGCACCGGCGATGTTGCCGGCACTGGTGGAAACCACGAGCGCCACGTCGGTCACCGGCAGCGCCTCGTAGGAGTATGATGGCGTGAAGACCTGGTCGAGGCCGCTGTACGGCGCGGTGCCGGTAGTCGCGGTGTAGAGATTGCCGAGCGCAAGAATGCGCCCGATCGGCAACGAGGTATTCACGTTTTGGACGGTGAGCGGACTGGCGGTGTTTGTGTAGGCGTTGCGCTCGCTCAGGAGCTGGGCCTGATCGCTCGACACCGTACCGCTGGTGTTCCCCGATGGGGCGAAGTAATTGCTGTAGAGGTGGGCGTAACCGAAGGTCGCGATGGGCATGCGCTGATCGACCAGGGTCGACCAGAAGTTGTGATGCAGGGTGACGTGCAGTGGCGCGGTTTCTGCACCGGCCGTGCCGATGAGCAGGCTGTAGCGATGCACGGTCTGTCCGGCCGTGTAGTAGAACTCACTCCACGAAACGGTGATGTTGTCCGCGCCATTCGTGATCTCGACGGCGTAGTTGGCCGTGTCGAAGAACGTGCAATGCGTGATGAAGACGTTGCTCGCTCCGGCGATCGTGACGCCGTCACCGCCGTCGGTATAAGCGCCGCTCACAATGGTCGTGCCGGGATTCGTGAAGTTGAGGCCCCGGATGATGACGTTGCTCACGCCGCTCGCGAGATGCAGGTTGCCGATCAGGGCCGAGTTCGCATCCGCGCCCTGGATGGTCTTGTTCGAGCTCACGTTGACAGGGGTCGCGCCAAGGTCGATCACGCCGGCGACGGTAATGACGCCGGGCGTAGCGGATGTTGCTTGAGTGCGGAAATTAGCCGCGGTGAGAACGGTGACCGACACCGATCCGGTGCCCGCGCCGCCGGTGGCGGAGGCGGCATAGCCATCGGGCACTGGCGCGGGATAGGAGGCGCTGACGGAGGCAACGCTCAGCTTTTTCGTGCCCGTCGCGCTGTTCTTGGTGCCGTCGTTGACGACGAAGGAGATCGTGCGGGTGCCCGAGGCCGCACTGCTGCCGGCGGAGAACGTGATGGCGCTGAAGGCATTGGCCCATTGCGCGTCGGTAGCGGTGGCGCCCGAAGAAGTCAGGGTAAGGACGCCCGTGCCTGAGTTGTACGAGCCGACGATATTGCCAAACAAGGTGGCGCTGGTGTTGGTGAAGGCCAGGGTGTCGCCGCCATGGAAGCTGGTCGTGATGGAAACGGTGGCCGAGGATTGCGTGGTGTTGTCCAAGTCGTTGACGGTGACCCCGCTGTCGATGACGGCGGCGCTGGTGCCGGCAACATAGTTGGTGATGCCGCCGGTGTTGGTGACGATCGGCGTCTGATCGGTGGCGGTCACCGTGAGCGTGCGCGTCGCTGTCGCACTGCTGTTGGTTCCGTCGTTGACGACAAAGCTGATGGTGCGCGTGGCGTTGTTCGGCGTGAGCGCGGTGTCGGTATAAGTCACGGCGCGCAAGGCCGCTTGCCATTGTGCGACCGTGGCGGTTGCGCCTGACGAGGTCAGCGTCAGCACACCAGTGCTGCTGTCGTAGCTGGCTGCGATGTTGCCGTACAAAGTCGAGTTGGTGTTGCTGAAAGCGAGCACGTCTTCGCCGCTCACGAAACTGCCGGTGATGCTGACGGTACCGCTGACCAGCGTGCTGCTGGACGAATCCGTGACCGTGAGGCCGGAGTCGATCACCACCGGGGTCGAGGTGGCGTTGTCCCCGGCAACGAACGCGGCGCTGCCGCTACTGAGGGTGACTACGGGCGCGGCGTTGTTGACAGTGGCGTTGGTAGTGTCGGCGGTGGTGGTGGTGTTGCCAGCGTTGTCGGTCGCAGTGACCGAGACGTTTTTGCCGCTGCCGTTGATGGAGCCCGCGACGATGGTGTAGGTCGCGGTCCAAGTGCCGGAGGAATTGGTGGCGGCCACAGCCGAGCCGCCGCCGAACTGGCTGAAGTCGACGGTGACGCCGGAAATGGTGTCGGCGTTGTTGTCACCGCCGGCGGTGTTGTTCCAGGTGGCGGTGACGGTGTCGCCGACCTTGTAGGCGCCGCCCGTGCCGCCGCTGATGCTGATGTTGGCATCGGTGACGGTGGGAGCGATGTTGTCCACCGTCGCATTCGTCGTATCGGCGGTAGTGGTGGTGTTGCCGGCATTGTCGGTCGCGGTAACCGAGATGTTCCGGTTGATGGCGTCGATGGAGCCGGGGACGATAGTGTAGGTGGCGGTCCAGGTGCCGGAAGAATTGGTGGCTGATACGGCCGACCCGCCACCGAACTGGCTGAAGTCGACGGTGACGGTGGCGATATCGCTGTTGTTGTCGCCGCCGGCCGTGTTGTTCCAGGTGGCGGTGACGGTGTCGCCGATCTTGTAGGCGCCGCCGATGCCGGTGGCGCCACTGATGCTGATCTTGGCGTCGGTCACCGTCGGCGCGGTGGTATCGACCAGAACGCTGGCCGTGCTGCCGACGCTGTTCAGCGTCAATACGGTGTTATTGCCAGCCGTGTCCCTGATCGTGCCGCCGTTGGCGGAAAGGGCGCCGACCGTGATGCCGTCGGTGTCGTTATTGCCGGCCGACACGGTGTAGCGGAACACCAGGGCGCTGGTGCCCGAGCCGGAGATGTAGACGGCAAAGACGCCGGTGGAGCCGATTGTCAGCGCGATGCGCGGAGTGCCGCCGGTGGTGTCGACGATGACCGCTTCCGACAGGTTGACGGTGAAGTCGAGATTTTGGCCGGCTTTATACACGCCGTTGCCCGGCACTGACACCGAGACGACCGTGGGAGCGGTGGTATCAATCGTCACGCTCAGACCGGAGGACGCGGAAGAGGTGTTGCCGGCGGCGTCGGTGGCCTTGGCGGTGAGGGTATGGCCGCCTTCAGACAACGCCGACGAGGTGATCGACCAGTTGCCGCCGGTGGCCGTCGCCGTGCCGAGCACGGTGGTGCCATCGGTGTCGTAGAGGGTGACGGTGCTGCCGCTTTCCGCCGTGCCGGTGAAGGTCGGCGTGGTGTTGGCGGTGATGTTGTCGCTGTTCGACGAACCGGTGTCCGTCCCGGCCGTCATATCTGGCGTGGAAGGTGCAGCGGGCGCAGTGTGGTCGAGGGTGTAGGTCGAGCCCAAGGTGTAGCCGCCGGCAATATCAACATTGCTGCCGTTCTGAATGCCAGTGCCGCTGCTATTCAGGTCCAGCCTCAGCGTGCCGTCGCCCGTCAGTGTATCGACCGTGACCGTATAAGTCGTACCGCTGCCCGAGACGCTGGCAATGTGGCCGGAGGCAGTGCCGGTGGCGGTGAGCGTGAAGTCGGTGGCGTCCACGCCGGTGACCGACTCGCTGAACGTGACGGTGTAGCTGATCGAGGTGGCACTGGTGTTCACGGTCGCGGAAGCGCCGCCGGTGCGCACGATGGAACTGACACTGGGTGCATCGACGATGGTGATGGTGAACGCCTGGTTGGCGATATTGCCGGCGGCATCGGTGGCCGCGATGAAGATTTTGTAGGCGCCGGCGGTGAGGGACGCAGCCCCCACCTCAAGCGAGGTGCCGGAGATCGTGAAGCTGCCGTTATCGGCATCGTTGGTGCCGTTACCCACGGCCAGGGTATAGGTGATGGACAGGCTATCGGTAGCCGAGAGAGTGGAAATGGTGGAGCCGCTGGTGGCGTTCGAGGTGGCGATCGTGGTCGCGCTCAGCCCGAGTCCCGTCGGGGCTGCGGTATCGATCGTCACGCTCAGGCCGGAGGACGCGGAAGAGGTGTTGCCGGCAGCATCCGTGGCCTTGGCAGTGAGGGTATGGCTGCCCGAAGAAAGTGACGACGAGGTGATCGACCAGTTGCCGCCGGTGGCCGTCGCCGTGCCGAGCACGGTGGTGCCGTCGGTGTCGTAGAGGGTGACCGTGCTGCCGCTTTCTGCCGTACCGGTGAAGGTCGGCGTGGTGTTATTGGTGATGTTATCGCTGTTCGACGAACCGGTGTCCGTCCCGGCCGTCATATCTGGCGTGGAAGGTGCAGCGGGCGCGGTGGTGTCGAGCGTGTAGGCCTGGCTCTTGACCGTGCCGTCGTTGCCGGCGGCGTCGGTCACCTTGAGCTTGAGGGTGCTGCTGCCGGTGAGCGTCACGCCATTCCACGTCAGCGTCGTGCCGGAAACTTTGTTGGTGATGTCAGTCCACGTTGAACCGTTGTCGAGCGAACCGGAGACGATGTCGCCGCCCGCCAGCGCACCGCTGAGCGTAGCGGTGATGGTCTGCGCAGCGGTGTTGGTGATGAAGTCCGTGCTGCTGCTGCCGGTGTCAGCTGAGAACGCCAGGCTGCTGAACGTGATGCTCGGCGCGACGTTGTCCACCGTGGCGTTGGTGGTATCGGCGGTGGTGGTGGCGTTGCCGGCATTGTCGGTGGCGGTCACCGCGACGTTGCGGTTGGTCGTGCCGTTGAGGACGCCCGAGACGATGGTGTAGGTGGCCGTCCAGGTGCCGGAAGAATTAGCGGCGCTCACCGCCGAGCCGCCCCCGAACTGGCTGAAGTCGACGGTAACACTGGAGATGGTGTCGCTGTTGTTGTCGCCGCCAGCGGTGTTGTTCCAGGTGGCGGTGACGGTGTCGCCGATCTTGTACGCGCCGCCCGAACCGCTGGCACCGCTGATGCTGATCTTGGCGTCGGTAACAGTGGGCGCGATGTTATCCACCGTGGCGTTGGTGGTGTCGGCGGTGGTCGTGGTATTGCCGGCATTGTCGGTGGCCGTGACAGCGACGTTCCTGCTGGTGGTGTCGATGGCGCCCGAGACGATGGTGTAGGTGGCCGTCCAGGTGCCGCTCGAATTAGTGGCGCTCACCGCCGAGCCGCCGCCGAACTGGCTGAAGTTCACCGTGACGCTGGAGATGGTGTCGGCATTGTTGTCACCGCCGGCAGTGTTGTTCCAGGTGGCGGTGACGGTGTCGCCGATCTTGAATGCGCCACCGGTACCGCTGGCGCCGCTGATGCTGATCTTGGCGTCGGTGACGATGGGGGGCTGGTCGTCCACTGACAGGTTGGTTGTGTCTGCGGTCGTGGTGCTGCCGGTACTGATGGTCGCCGTGACGCTTACGTTGCGATTGGTGGTATCGATGGCGCCCGAGACAATGATGTAGCTGGCCGTCCAGGTACCGGAAGAATTGGTGGCCACGATCGCCGAACCGCCGCCGAACTGGCTGAAGTTCATCGTCACGCCGGTAATGCCAGAATTGTTATCGCCACCGGCCGTGTTGTTCCACGAGGCGGTAACGGTATCGCCAATCTTATAAACACCGCCGGTACCTGAACCGCTGGAGGTGATGGAGATGTGGGCGTCGGTGACGTTGGGGCCCACCGTGGTGGTTCCACCTGCCGTGGTGGATATCGTCGAAGTGGCGGTGCCGGCCGCGCCGTTGGAGCTGCCACCCTTCGTGGCCTGGCCACCCGCGCCCGCGCCGCCAGTATTGCCGGTCGAAAGCGACGTATTGGTGGCTGAATCGATTTGCACAGTGCCGCCGGCATTCCAAATGCCACCGATGCCGGAGCCGCCCGCGCCGCCATTGCCGCCGGAACTAGTAGGCGAATTGAACGCACCGCCGCCGCCGCCGCCGCCCGCGCCGATATTGCCGGTGATGGAGCTGCCAGTGATAGTAAGCGTGCCGGTATTGGAGATGCCGCCCGCCGCGTTGCCGCCGCGTCCGCCTCCGAAGTCATAACCTGCGCCACCACCACCGCCACCGATAGAGATTGTTCCGTTGTTGGCCGTGCCACCGTTGCCGCCTTCTGAATAGCCTCCCGTCGTATTCGATCCCAAGCCTCCGGTTGTGCCGCCACCGGCACCACCCCAGAAATTAGTGCCCGCGTATATATATCCGGCGCCCCGCCCGCCCGTGCCGGCCGACGCAGCTCCCGGCGAAGCCGGAGGATTGGTTCCGCCCGCACCGCCAAAGGTCGCGCCAAAGCCACCACCACCACCGCCGGCACCGCCACCACCACCAGTTTGACTGCCGCCACCACCACCACCAGCAGCCTTGTTGCTAGTGATGGTACAGCCTGTGAGCGTGAGGGTGCCGGCGTTACGAATGCCCGCGCCCAAAGCATCACCGCCGGCGCTGCCAGTGGTGCCGGCACCGATGTTGCCGCCGCTTCCTGTAACGAAGCCGTTCGTGATGATGAGATTATTGATCGTCACATTGCCGGCGGTGACATCGATCACACGGGCCAGATTGTTACCGCTCAGCGTGAAGCCGCCGCCCACGATGTTCATGGTGTGGCCATCCGTGACGTTGATAGCGATCGTGTCGGTATTCGAGGCGAAGGTGATGTTGCCGGTGATAGTGATCACATCGTCCGAGCCATCGGTATTGCCCGTGGCGATGGCCGCCTTGAGCTGCGCAACACTGTTAACGCTCGCGGTGTTCAGCACGTAGTCATAGCCGGCCAGATCCTTCGCATCGAGGATCAGGGCCCGGTCAACGGGGCCCGTGGTGACTTCCAAATCCCAGTTGCCGCCCCTCGCCTTGCTGCCGGTGTCGTCACTCGAGGCCGCGATATCGGCGCCGGTGGCCGCCGCGAGCGTGTCGAGCAATCTCTGTCCCTCGCGACCCGCGCCCACTTCGCAACCGTAGAGAAAAATATCTCCGTTCTTGGTCAGGGCGCGGCCGAGTTCGTGCAACTGGGCAGAGCGCAATTCGAGATCGGCGGCGGTGTAGCGGCGGCCGTTGAAGACGAGCGCACCAGGCGCGCCGTGGGAAACGATGTGAATGGCGGCCAGACCCTGGAGCCGCTCCGCCTCCTGCGCCATGAACGCCCAAGGATCAACGCCAGCCGGAATGCACACAACGGTCGCACCCTTGGGCGCGGCGAGCCAGAACGCGCCGGGATCGGCGACGCCGGCGTCGATGAAAAACAGCTCCCCGCGCGAGCAGGCGGGAAGGACGGGCAGCTCAAGCGGAGCCGGACCGCTTTCCCCCAGCCAGCCGCCTTCGGGTGCGCCCGTGCCGGACACGGACTTGGCCAAAAGCATGTCGGGCCGCAGGCTGTAAATCGTCGACGACAGTGCCAGCCCGACCCGGATGAGCCGTTTGGGCAGGGCGCGGGCATGGAGGAAATTCAGCAGGTCACTCGGAGTCGACGTTGGCATAGGAAGGAGAAACTGGAGCGGCGGGTGGCGGCTGGGCGTTGATCACATTGGCCACGCTGCCTTCGGAATTTTTCCAGAAATCGAGCTGACTGTACTGTTTGAAAAGATCGGGCGGCAGGACGGTCGGCCGGGGCCGGTGGGCGACCTTGCGCTTGATTTCGTGCAGGCCGTGCATGCCGAGCCGGGCGTCGAAGCCGGGCTCCTGATAGTCGAGATTGTTGAAATCGTGGGCGAACGAAGGCTCGCCGAGAAATTGGTAAACCAGCGGCAGAACCTTGGCCGGAGCCTGGGCGAGCAGATCGTAGTCGATGACGAGGATGTTGCGGGCTTCCGGACTGTAGAACGCTTCCTTGAGCGCGTAATAGGGAAAGCCCACGAAACGGTCGCGGCTGGCGAGGGTCTCGACGCGGTGATAAACGGTGTCGCTCTCAGCCGGGCTGTTGAAGAGACGGGACGGCTTGATGGCGTTCTTGCGCACGAGGCGCTCCACGCTGTCCATGATCCAAGCGACATTGCGCACGGTGCAGAGCACCTTGGCGTCGGGAAAAAGCCGGAGCAGCAACGGCAGCCGGGCGCACCACAGGCGGTTGGTGTCGACGATCACTTCCTGCGCATGGTCCTGATAATAAAGATCGAAAAGACCGCGCAGCATGCGCTCGCGCTGCTTTTCATCAATGAATTCCGAGAATTCGTTGTTCTGTCCCATCGTGTTGTGCAGCGCAGTGAACAACGAACCAACGGGACTGGTCATCGCCGCGTGGATGCGCGGATTCTGCCGAAGGATGGCGGCAAGCAGGGTCGAGCCACTGCGTGGAAGACCGGAGATGAAGTGGAAGGTTTTGGGCATGCCTTGGGCAACCAGGGCGGGCTTCGCAGAAAAAGATCATCAACTCCAACAGTCGATGCTGAAAGAAAATCTGAGGTATGCACCCTAGCCGGACCAGCGCGCGAAGTTGCAGAAGTTATTTGCCATATCGTTGATGGTTCTTGGCGAATATTCCGGTGGGCGTCATGCGACGCCCACCGGAATCGTTCAAAACCATTAGAAGGAGGATCAGTTTCTTGAGGGGAAGACGCCAACGGTGGCAATAATGAAGGTCACCGCAAGAAACGGCGGCATGATGCTAATCGGCAGGCCGTTGCCCGCCATTCCGACGGCAACGGTACCGCCACCACCACCGCCGCCCGAAACGCCGGCGAGCTGCCCCGAGACCGGAGAAGTGGACGGCGCATAGATGGGCGCCTGCGTCGGACCGGCCGCCGGCGATTGTCCGAGCATGTTGCCGACCGGTGACGGAAGGGTCCCAACGGTGGTGGTGACGTTCACCTGGGCCGAGCCGCCACCGGAAGGGGTGAAAACCGCCGTGTGGGTGTGCGAAGGCATGTTTGAAAGCAGCACACTGGTATTTTCGGCACCGGCAAACTCACCCAGCGTGCGCGGCGTGAGGCCCTGTCCGTTGCCCCAATGCATCGGCATGCGGCCTTGCAGGTTGGGCAGCCCAAAGGTGGTTGTCCCGTTGCCGCCAAAGTTCGTGCCAATGATGCTGAAGAGGGCCTGGTTTTGCGAAATGGGCAATAATTGCCCGTTGCAAAGCGCCCAACCGCGCGGCGCGAAACTGCCGCTGAACATTCTGATCTCACCGATGTATGGATCTGACATATGTTTGATTTTTGTGGTTTGTTTTTTGCCCTCCGGAATGGCGGGCGTAAAATTACCAGCCAGGGGCCTTTGTTATCGGCGCGGGCGCTTGAGGCTGGAGTGAAAATCTGAAACCGTCGCCGGAATATCCATGTCCGACGACCATGCGCCGCACCTGAGCTGGCGACCCGCGACCACGGCGGACGCCGCGTTTTGCTTTTCCGTCTATGCAAGCACGCGGGCCGAGGAGCTCGCCGCGTGGGGCTGGGACGCCGCGCAGCAGCAAATTTTCCTGCAAATGCAATTTGCCGCGCAGGCGGCCTCGTATCGCGCGGCCTTTCCCGCGGCCGCGCAGGCGATCCTGCTGCGCGGCGACCGGCCGGTGGGAACGCTCATCGTGAACCAGGCCGCAGAGGAAATCCGGCTGGTCGACATTTCCCTTCTGCCGGAGCACCGCGGCGCCGGACTCGGCACCGAAATCATCCGCCGGTTGCAGGCCGAGGCCCACGGCAGCGGCCGGCCGCTGCGGTTGCAGGTCTTGAAAACAAACCCGGCGACGCGGCTTTACGCCCGGCTCGGGTTCGTCGCGACCGGGAGCGACGAGATGCGCGTGGAAATGGCATCGCGCGCCCGAGCGTGAAAAATCCTGCGCCCCGGCGGCCGCAATTTTTTCCGAAGTTTGCCGCCAAATGATTTGCGCGGCTTCGGCTGATCGTATTTTCACCATGGGCCCATGATGCAAGCGAGCTTCCGGATGACCCCAAAATTCGACGCCGTGCGTCTGCAGGCGGATCTCGACGGAATCGTGGCCAGCGACTACGTGCCGCATTTCAACACGCGTTATTACCAAGGCGACTGGAGCGCGGTCCCGCTGCGATCCGTCGGCGGCATCGCCGGAAACATCTATCCCGATCCCACGGCAAAAAACGCCTTCGCCGACACCCCGCTGCTCGCCCGCTGCCCGTATGTGCGGGAGGTGCTGGCTTTTTTCACCTGCCCGCAGCAGGCCGTGCGTTTCCTGCGCCTGAAGGCCGGATCGGTGGTGAAGGAGCACACCGACCTCGACCTCGGGTTTGAGGACGGCGAGGTCCGCCTGCACATTCCCGTGCGCACCAATCCCGACCTCATCTTCATGCTCGGCGGCGCGCGCGTGGTGATGCACGAAGGCGAATGCTGGTACAACAACTTCAACCTCCCTCATAGCGTGGACAACCGCGGTACGACGGATCGCATTCATCTGGTGATCGATTGCGTGGTGAACGATTGGTTGCGGGAGCTGCTGCTCGCCGACGCGGCGAAAGCGCTGGCAGCTTCGGCTCCGTCCGCCTGAGCGAGGCGGATCGATTCGAGCTGCTCATACGGTCCGCGGAGCACCGTGGCGGCGAGATGGCGGATTTCCGCGCTCGCTTCGCGCTGCTTGGCGGCGCGGTCGTCGGCATGCGGCAAGGCGGGGGTCTTGGCGCTGGCGAGCGTCGCCCGCTGCATTCGCGCAAGGTCGTCCGGCGTCCACTCGACGCCAAAAAATTCGCCGAGCGATTCCCACAGCACGGCGGGGAGTTGCGTGAAGTTGATGAGCCGGCCGTGTCCGCGCCGCAAATGCATCGCGGCCGCCATGCTGATCCGGGCGAGCACCTGCGCGCAATATTCGTCGGGTGACATTTGGGCAACGGCGGCCGGTTCGAGGCCGAAGAGCCGCGGATCGACGAGGCCCGGGATCATCTGCGTGCCGCGCTGCCGGTGCTGCGACACCATGATTTCAACGGGGTCGCGGTAGAGAAAGATCCACGGGACGTCGGGGAACGCCTCCAGGATCAGCGGCAGCTCGAGCACGTGCCAGCTGTCGAACTTGATGAAAAGATGGCGCTCATCGCGGTGCCGCGGCCGGCCGAGGGCGCGGATCAGGCCGCGGAATTGCGCGAGGCGCCGCTCGCGCGCGAGGGAGGGATCGGCGCGCTGCATATTCAGGAGCTGATCGATCGGAGGCGCCTCGGAGAGGACCAGATTTTGCGGCAGCGCGGCCAGCAATTGCGCAGCGAGCGTCGAACCGCAGCGTGAGAGATGAAAAATAAATCCGCGGGGCGGAAGCGCCGAGCGGTCATCCTGCAACGCCTCGAGATCGGCCACCGGCGTCTGGCGGCGAAAGAGCAGCCGGGCCGGATGGCGGAGCGCCGTTGCCACCGTCTGCTCGAAGAAAGGCTCGGTGAAACGCGTGCCGCCGAGAGGGCCCCAGTCCACCTGCGCGCCCCCGGACCGCCAGGCCAGGTTGATGGGCATCCACCCGGCGTGATCGACGGCGGCCGTGACGTTCATGCCACGTTCCTCTCGATCCAGGCGCGGCGGGCGGCCTGCAATGAGGTCCGCACATCATCAGCACCAAAGGCCAGGCCGCGGCTGGCGCCGAGCTCGACCGCGAGATCAACAAAAGCGTCGGTCGTGGATGTATTTTCCAGTCGCGCGAAAAGCGCGGAATCATTCACCACAAGTCGCTGAAACGCGGCAAAGCCGTCGACAGGACCGGACGTCAGCGCAATTGAGCGGGGCAGTAACGGCATGGCTGGAGCTGGAGGATGAGCAGACCGGAGCAAAGCTGCTCATCTTTGGCTTCATCTGCGGTTTACACAAAATGGTCAAGGGGGAAGGTTCCCTATTTTTCCGGATCGAACCGCCGCGCAAGGGGTTAACAAAAAGGGCAACCGGTCGTTTAAATCATCTCCCGTAAAATTGGTTCATATCTCGGCCCAAAAAAAAGAAGCCAGGCGTTTGGATAAAAAAGATGCCGCATAATTTGGCCAGCGGATGCGCCGGTGATACATAGGCCACGCTACTAGTTGCCGCATTTCCTTGCTGCGCAAACTTGCCCCGAGCTAGCGTCCTAATCCTATGGGCGACATCCGCATCGAACACTTTGCCACCAATGACGGCCCATCCCTTGGGGTGGTGGCCGCGAAAAGCGGCGACGGCGATGATTATTCCCAGAACGGAGGTTCTCTGTGCCTCGCGTGGAACGACGGTACCAGCGAGACGCGATGGTCCCTCTTCCCTTGGACAAAGTCGCACGAGATTCTCAAGGCCGCCATCACCGGCCGGCCCTCGGTGTGCAACGGGAACAACCCCATGGTGATTGCGTGGAAAAACGCGGAGGGCTCTGGAATGTCGTGGGCCATGATCAACGCGCTCGCCCCGGAGTCCTCCACCGGTTTCACGACAGTTCCACATCATGCTCACACCGACAGCTCGCCGGCGGTGGTTTCCGGCGAGCAGGGCTTCACCTTGATCTGGAAAGGCGATGCCACCGATGGCGGATCGGGGACAGAGAAGAAACTCTGGAGCATGTCCTATGGCGTGGACGGCTGGACGACGCCGGTGCAGGTGCCGGGGGCCAAGCCCAGCGGCTCGCCGTCGGCGACCCTTGGAGCACCCGCCGTGTACGCAGGATGGCTCTCGACCTACGCGGCCTGGGCTGATTCTTCCGGCCAGATCTGGTGGTCGCAGTGGTCGGGCTCGACCGGCCTGCCGGGCCCATGGTCACCTCCCCTGCCCGGCCCGACGGCCTTCACGACGGTAAGCCCGGCAATCGCCTACTTCAACGGTTCCCTGGTCGTCGCCTGGACGCTCCAGGGTTCCGGCTGGATCATGGTTTCCACGCTGGATGTCGCGAATTCACCGAACAAGTGGTCCAACCCGGCCCGGATCGGGAAGGTTCTGACCCGCAACGGCCCGGCGCTCGCCGTGTGGGAAAACAAGCTCTATGTCGCGTGGCGGGGTTTCAACGACGACTCAATCTACTACGAAGTGTTCGGTTCGCTCGGCGATCTGCCAAAGCCGAGCAATTCCAAGTCGTTCCTCATCCCTATCATCAATACCTATGTGAACGGGATTTACACCGCGAGCATCCTGGTGGGGAGCCAGCAGGACCAGGCCAATGTGATCGTGGACACGGGAAGCAGCACCCTGGCCGTGCTGCCATCCAAGTACCACGCGTCGCACGACACGGCCCTGGTGAAAACCTCGCTCGCCCAGCGGGTCCAGTACGGCACCACCGGTCAAACCGGCTGGTGGTATGGCCCGGTCGTCGAGACGAAGCTCACGATCCCCGCGGTCGACGGTCCCTCCCTGAAGGTCCACCAGGATACGACCAGCATTGGGATCGCAGTCGGAGCCTCGAGCTCGCCGCCAATTTTCCGGGGCGCCGATGGCATCATGGGCCTGGCGTACAGCAATCTTAACCAAGCATACGACCTGGCTTCCTATCTGACGCATCACAGCCACCCCTCGACGACCTATCCGTGGGTTTTGGCCAAGGGCTCGACGCCGGCCGATCTCACGGCCTTCAACGCCGTGGCTTCCTCGTCCGAAGTCACGACCAAGGATGTGCCGCCCGTCTTCACCCAGCTGGAGCAGGAAGGGCTTCTGCCCAACAAATTCGCCCTCTATACGCATCGCGCCCTCATCTCCTATTATACGACGGACATTACCACGGACCCGCGGAACAACGGATACCTGGTCCTCGGAGGCGGCGAGGGACACACCGACCTTTATCTCGGGTCGTTCCAGACGGCCGCCGTCATGGACGACAAGTTTTACTACCTGAATCTCATCAGCGTGCAGGTGGGAAACAACGCGCCCATCTCCGTCAATTCCTCCGGGCCGAATCCGGGACAGCCCTCAAACGCCCTGGTCGACAGCGGGACTTCCCAAATTCTCTTTGAGGCGAGCCTGTTCCAACAAATCATCGCCCAGTTCAAGGCCATCAACTCCCAGTTTCCCCAGCTGATGGGATATTTTCCCGGTGTCCCTTATGCCGACGTCGACTTCAGCCTTATGCCGACGCTCATCTTCACCTTTTCGGGAAGCGACGGAGCGGATGTGACCCTCCGGTGCGACCCGGGTGTCTACTGGCAGATCGACACCCCTCAAAAGGGGCTGGTGACCTGCACGCTCGGATCCGCGCCAGCGGGAGGCCCGTCGATCATGGGACTCACGCTCCTGAACCCGTACTATACGATTTTCGACCGTTCCGTGGGCGGGAATGGAGTGATCAAGTTTGCGCAGAAGATCCTGTATTACGAATAAACAGAGGAATGCGACGGGCGCCGGCCTCGCGAGAATATGCGCTCTTCCCGCGCCAAGCTTGAACGGTTTTGCGCGGACTGACCGCAGCGCATCGAGTCGTGCCAGCCGAACGCATTGGTTTTGCCGGTGCGTTGGACCGGCTTTTTCGGCGTTGCCCGGCCGGGAGCCGGGCCCTACCCTCTTCTGCTCTATGGGACGTCAATGGCTCCACGCGAAACGCGCGATCGTTAATCTTAAAAAAGGCCAGGTGGTCGGCAAGATCGTGAAAGAAATCACGGTGGCGGCCAAGCTTGGCGGCGGCGATCCGGCCGGAAACGCACGTCTGTTCGCCGCGCTCGAAAAAGCGCGCAAGGCGAGTGTCACCCGCGATGTCATCGAGCGCGCGATCAAAAAAGGCTCAGGCGGCGGCGACGACAAGATCACTCTTGAGCACATCGTCTTCGAGGGCTACGCCCCCCACAAAGTGCCGGTGATTGTCGAGGTTTACACCGACAACCACCAGCGTACCGCGCCCGAGATGCGCGTTCTCTTCAAGCGAGGATCGCTGGGCGGCGCCGGCAGCAACAAGTTTCTCTTCGATCACGTCGGCCTCGTGGAAGCGCACCATCCCGATGCCGCCACCGACCTCGAAGCCGCGGCGATCGAAGCGGGCGCCAATGATTTCGAGCCGCTTTCCCATGCCCAGAATGACGACATCCCCGAGGGACACGCGGGCGCCCGTTTCATCACCGAACGCACCGCCGTCCATGCCGTCTCGACCTGGCTCAAGGAGCACGGCTGGTCGGTCGTGACCAGTGAATTGGGCTACCTGGCCAAGACGTTTCCGGAGCTGGACGACGTAGCCCGGGGCGAAGTCGGCGAATTTCTCCAGGCGCTCGAGGATCACGACGACGTGCAGCGCGTATGGGCCGCAGTGAAGTGAACGCGCCAGGAAATACCGCCGTTCCCTCCCTGCGCCTCAAGGCCCGGCAATAAAAAGGAAACCTCGATGAAAGGTGCTGAAACTAAAAAGGCGCTCTCCGCAAAACAACGTGAAGAACTGCTCGGCACGTTGCAGGCCCGCTTTGAGAAAAACATGGACCGCCACAAGGGCCTCGAATGGGCCAGGGTAAGGGCGAGGCTGGACGCCAACGTCGAAAAACTGTGGTCACTCAATCAAATGGAAGAAACCGGCGGTGAACCGGATGTGGTCGGTCAGGATAAAAAGACGGGGGAGTATCTCTTTTTTGATTGTTCAGCAGAAAGCCCCAACGGCCGCACCAGCGTCTGTTACGACCGGGAAGGATTGGATTCGAGGAAAGAGCATAAGCCAAAAAATAACGCGATCGATATGGCCGCGGCCATGGGCATCGAGCTCTTGACGGAAGAACAATATCGGGAGCTGCAGAAGCTTGGAAATTTCGACACGAAGTCGTCGAGCTGGGTGAAGGCACCGGCTGATATTAGAAAACTCGGCGGCGCCCTCTTTGGTGATCGCCGCTTCGGCCATGTCTTCGTGTACCACAATGGTGCGCAATCTTACTATAGCGGCAGGGCGTTCCGTGGCTCCCTCAGGGTTTGAATTTGGCCAACGAGGCCGAGTTGGGTCGGAGCTGATTCCCTCTACTTGCCGATCTGCTGGAGCGCGGTCATCCAGTTTTCAATGTGATAGCAGGAGGCCAGTTTTCCGTTTTGCACCGTGAAGATATCAATGGCCATCGTCTTGAAGCTTCGGCCGGTCGGTTTTGCCCCCCAGAACTCGCCCGTGGGAGTGCCGGTGGCTTCACCTCGCACGATGATTTGATCGCCGATCGTCAGCAGGTCCTTGATGACCCACTTCAGATCAGGAATCACCGCGCCCATGTTCTTGAATATCTCGGCCAGTTGGTCGCGCGGCAGCCATTCTTCATTGGTGTGATATGATTTGTAGTCGGGATGAACGGCCTTCGCGAGCAAAGCGCTCACGTCCTTTTTGGCCGGTTGATTCAGTGCATCATAAAACGGCGCGAGGATCGCCCGTGCTTGTTCGATTGTCACAGTATCGGTGGCATTATTCATGGTTGTTCCTCCGTTAGTAAGGTTGAAGTGATAAGTTCGGTTCAGGCGGCTTTGCTGCCGACAACCTGGCGTTTCGTGGCACGGAACAACGCCACAATTTTTTCAGCGGGCAGCGGGCCTGCCGCGTCGAGTTGCCTGCCATCGCCACCCGAGCGAACCGCATACTCGGCGATCGCCGGATACTCGGTTTCGGCGAAGCCGAGCTGTTCGAGTGACTGGTAGAGCTGATTGTCCTGCAACCACTGCTCGAACCGCGTGATGAAGCCCTGGGCGCGCGTCGCTTCGGTGCCGGTCAGTCCAAAGATGCGCTCGCCAAGCTGCGCGAGGCGATCCACCGCGCGGCCTTCACTGAGCAGCCAGCGGAAGTAGGCCGGGTAAAGCGTCGCGAGACCGCGGCCATGCGCGAGCTCCGGCCTGAATGCGCTCAGGGCATGCTCGATCAAATGCAGCACAAATTGCGAAGGCTTGCGGCCGGCCTGCTGATAGTCATTGAGGGCCAGTGTCGCAGTCCATTGGAGGTTACCCCGGGCGACCAGGTCGGAAGGCGAAGCGAGCAGGCGTGGCAGGGTCTCGATGACCGTGGAGATGATGCCTTCGGAATAGCGGTCGGCAATCGCCGAATCACTGCCTCCCAGCAGGTAATTCTCGAAGACGTGGCTGAGAATATCGGCGGCGCCGTCCTGAGTGGTCCGGGCCGAAAGGCCGGTGGTGAAGACCGGGTTGAGCCAGGCGGTGAGCGGCTTCAGGAATTCCGCAGCCAGGATCGACTTTCCTTTCGCCGCGCGGTTCGAGATCACGGCGTAAGGCGTGACCTCGGAGGCGGTCGCCGCCGTCGTCGTGATCGCGGCGATCGGCAGTGCGCCCTTGAGCTGGAAAGCGCGAGGCTCGCCCGCCACAAAGGGCCAGATGTCGTTTTCACCGGAGTGCGCCAAAGCGGCGATCGCCTTGGAAGCATCGATTACCGAGCCGCCACCAAGCGCGACGACGATGTCCGCTTGTGCTACACGGAGGGCGGCGGTCGCGCGGTTGATGGTCGCCGCTTCGGGATTCGGCTCGATGCCGGGGAAATGAGTGAGCTTGAGTCCGGCTTTGGTCAGGGAGCCGCTGACTTGATCGAGGATGCCGAGGCGTTGGATCGTGCCGCCGCCGGTGACGACGAAGGCGTGGTGGCCGAGGCGGGCCGTGGCTTGGGCGAAGGCGTCGAGCTGGTCGGCGCCGAAGTGAATCCGGGTGGGAGTGTAGAGCGTGAACGAGTTCATGATTTTGATTTTTGAGGGCGGTTGGATGAAGGAGATTAACTGTAACGATCATTACAGATAATGGCGCTTGCCATTTTGCAAGCACAATTATAACGATCGTTACAGAAAATGCGAAAAACCTCCGAAAACGAACGCCCCAGCCGCCGCCAGTTCGATCGCGCCGAAGCCCTCGATACCGCGCTGCAACTGTTCTGGCAGCACGGCTATGAGGCCACGTCGATGGCCATGCTGCTGAAGGCCATGGGGCTGACCGCACCGAGCCTCTACGCGGCGTTTGGCAACAAGGAGCAGTTGTTCCGGGAGGCCGTGGAGCGTTACGTCCAGACCTACGGCGCGAAAGTGATCGCTCCCCTGAGTGCGCCGCTCTCCGCCCGCGAGGCGATCGAGCAGATGCTGCTGGCGGCAGCCGCGAGCTCGTCGTCGTCGAAACATCCGCCCGGCTGCTTCATCTCGTTTGGCGCGGTCAATGCGTCCGACCGCGAGTCCAGTCCGGTCACCTTGCTGCAAACGATGCGGGCGGCGATGGGGCGCCGCATTCGTGAGCGCCTGGAGCGGGCAGTCGCGGAGCGGGAGCTTCCCTCTTCCATGGACACCGCGCGCCTCGCCCGGTTTTACTACGCGGTGTTCGGGGGCATTCAGCTGCGCTCGCTCGACGGCTTTTCGCGCTCGGAGCTCGAGGCCGTGGCCCGCGATGCGATGCTGGCCTGGCCGGCGTCGCCGGCGCGCCGCTGACGTCGCGTAGCAGAAATATCCGCCTCCCTCCGCCTGCAGCGCTTTCCCCTGTCAGCGTGCCGCCGCCGGCACTTCGATCATGGCATCGTTGGCTTTGGCGAGGCTTTCCTGCACCGCACGACTGGCCTGCAAGCCCGAGATGAACGCGGCGGGAAGGCTGCCGTTGAATTCCGCCGGGCCGCATGCCTCACCGGCAAAGAAAACGCGATCCGCCACCGGTCGGGCCATCTCTGCGTGCATCTTCGAAGCTCCGGGCAACGCCGCCGAATAGGCGCCCAACGTCCACGGTTCCCGGCCCCAATGCGTGACCTTCGTCGCGCCATCGCGCAGGCCCGTCATCAGCTTGGGCCCGTACATCTCGGTGAGCGCAGCCTTGGCGTAGTCGATCGCAGCCTTGTCCCCGAGCGCCTCAAACTTGCGCGCCTGGGCCGCACCATAAAAACCAACGATGATATTCGCGCCCAGCGGCTTGATCACAAAGGCCATGACCTCCCGTTTGTCTCCCTGCGCAGGATTGGTCCGCATATAGAGCACCCATTCGCTGGCGCGCTCGGACTCGAGAATCGGACCGTCGAACTGCAGCACAACCTTGTTCAGGACGCCCATCGGCAGCTGGCGGATTGCCTCCCATTTCCACGCCGGAAGCCCGGGTTGAAACTCAATCCGATGCGCGGCGAGGACGCCGGTCGAAACGGTCACCACGACCCGGCGGCCATGATATTGCCGGTGGTCGGTGGTCTCCACTTCGACGCCATCGCCCTGCTCCGGGCCGTAGCGGATCGCTGCCACCGGTGACCGGAGCTGAACCGGGACGTCGCTGCCGAACCGCGCGACAAAGGCGCCGATCCCTTCGCGGAGAAAATCGTCCGGATCGGCTTTGAATGCCGCCGCATCGGCGCTCGAGGTCTGCGTGGCATCCGCCCCGCTTTCGAGCGGCCCGATATTGCCTCCAATGAGCGCGCGAAAGTCCGGCTGATCCGGCAGGAACATCGCCACCGCCTCATCCCGGCCGGCCCGGCTCGCCTCCTCCATCCGGTGTTCGGTTCCCGCGATCTCTTCCTCGAACGTTTTCTTTTCCCTATCCGTCAACCGATGGCGGCCGATGAAAACGGGGCCATCGAGCTGGCTCGGCGCCCGGTGGAAGCCGGCCCAATCGGCCGCCGCGGTGAGCGGATTGTAATCGGCATCATGCAGCCACGCCGCGCCCAGATCGATGGGGACGTCGAAGCTGGTGTCGGTCACGGCCCGCCCGCCAATTCTGTCCGTGGCCTCGAGGACCAGCACGTGCCGGCCGGTTCGAATCAAATCCTTCGCCGTGGTGAGCCCGGACAGCCCGGCGCCGACCACGATCACATCGTAATCCGTGGTCACCGGGCTCGAACGCGACTCGACCGGGGGAGCCGATGGACTCGCGCAGCCTGAAAAAATGGCGATGGTCGCGGCGAGACCCAAAACCAGCTGCCGCCGTATGGGGAAATTCATGCCTTTTTTTGGCGCCACCCATGGGATGACACGAGCGGGAAAAGACCCTAGCAGCCAGGGCAGCTTCACCGCCGTGTTTGATCTCGTATGCCGTGCTTTTGCATCAGCAAATAAACCTCCGCCGCTTCGGCCATGTCTTCGTGTATCACAACGGTGCGCAGTCTTACTACAGCGGCAGAGCGTTCCGTGGCTCGCTCAGGGTTTAAACTTAGGGGCCTGAAATCTTCTTCGTTCTGGATAACGCTAGTATGGGCAATTACTTAGTTGGCGTCCCCACGGGGATTCGAACCCCGGTCTCGGAGACCAGCTTGCTTGCGGGCTTTGCCCGTCTCTACCGAGTTTGCGAATGCGGTCGGCGGCGCTATCCCGAAACGAAACCCAGGAACCGCTGCACGAGTTCGAAAGCGCGTCGCGTTTGTCTCGCGCGATCGTCGGCCCTGACGGTTTGGTTGAACGCCGCTACCTGGCGGGGGCCGTAATCATCCGGGCTGTTAAACTTCGCTCGTAGAATTTCAATTGCGCGGATTACGTTCTTGTCTCGTGCCCGCGTCTTCCAGTCCTCCGCAATCTCCAAGCCCCCGTCCGAAACCTGATCCAGGCAGAAGCAAATATCGTAAGCATCTTTTGGTTTGTCCCGGCCGTGAAGCGCGTAGCACTTCATCACGAGAAAATCCGGCAGGGCCGCGACCCGGATTTCGACGGAGTTGACCGCCCCGTCCACCATGTGACCTTTGACAACAATCGGCTCCGGGTCCCGAAAGGCGACCCCGCAACCTTCCGTCTGGAGCACGCGAAATCCTTGGATTTTTTTCTCCCGCGTTGAGCGAAGCTTGAATTCCTTCGGCGCGAGAAAATCCACGTCTACGCGCACGGCATTTTGCCCATCTTCCAAATCCACCACGGTGAAAAGTTGAAAGTGTTTTTCGCTGAGCTGATATCGCCGCGTATCGATGAGCAGCTTCAGCAATTCCGCGTAACGTCCGTCGCTCAGTTTGCCCGCATCGAGGGCCAGATCGACATCGATGCTCATCACATGCGGTTCTGTGCTTTCGGTCAGCAGCAAGTCCGGCACCCAGCCACCGACCAGCACCACGCATTCCCGAAAGGAAGCGAGAACTTGGCCAAGATCGACCAGCACACGATGGGCAGCCGTCGTTTGACGCTCAGAATAATCACCCTTGAAGCGAGGTTCGGAATTCATAGCGCGGTGATTCTTGACCACGCCGGGCGCAGCCTGCGGTCGAGCACGGCATCCGCCGCTTCTTGGCCGCGTCCGCCGGCATGCCAAGTATCTACATACGTTTGAAGCGGATGAGTGCAGACGCCCGCATGATCTTCCTCCTTCGCGCCGGCGAGGTAACCGCGGTCGGGAGGAATTAGCAGCGTTAGATTGGCACCGGAATCGACGGCGGACGCCTTCAGCATCTCGCGAATCCAGTCCACATGGTCCTCCATCGCCATTAACCAGAATTTGGGTTGCCGCACCATCGGCGCTTGTCGTTCAGCAGCGGAGAATGCCGCCCACGCGACACGCGTTTCGTTGCCGGCGTTGATTTCACGCATCGCTTTTTCGATGTCTGCGTTTTTGAGCAGCGTGAACCACTCCTTTTGTGGGATCCGGTCAAAGCGGTAGGCATTACGCCAGGCCAGCAATAGTTTTTCAGGATCGGTGACCCGCAGGCTCCCATCTGCTTGTTCCGCCAAATGACCCTCGTTCCGCAAGTGCGCCACAATCTTATTCACCAATCCCAAACTGACGCCGGGTTCGGTCAGATCCTTCAACGCGCGTTGACTGGTGGGGCCACTCCAGCGCACGCCGGAATGCTCGGTTTTTAGGAGTGCTCGCACGACTTGCGCAGCTTCGGGAGAGCCCAAATTTCCTTCCGCCCGCGACGTCTGATGCACCGGCTGGTTTCCTTTTCGATCCATGTAAAACAATCCGGGGACCGCGATGCGGCAGTTTCCGGCCAAGTCGAACCACCCCCAACCGCGCTCCCAGCATACTTCCGCCAATCGAGGTGAAACAAACGGAGCCGCGTATACCCAAGAGCGAACACTCTGAAGTGAGCGATCGGGGTTGAACCTTCGATCGATAGAGACCGCAGGCACGTTCGCGGCCCGTATGCCGCCTGGCACTTCTGGAATCAAAGATGGCCGAGGCTGCGCCTTGCATTCTACCAAGAACTCCAGCTTTGGTCCGTTCGGCACCTTCAACTTGGCAATGAAATCGATCCCTTGCTCGCGTGCAGATGAGTCGGACACATCAACTTTGGAATCCATAAACACTTCAGAAAGAAGCGCTCGGAGCTTTTCAGCACATAACCGCTCCACCTCAAGAGAGGTGAGACGGTCGATGTTCACTGGAACGACGTTGTTCACGTAAACATGAACGGTATAAATTTCGTGAACATAGGCAAGCTGTTTACATGCCTCTCCTCTGTACAGTCGCGTGTGCTGATCCGTTGGGAATCGGTCACTACTCGTTTCGCGAGGCCGGCATGCTCTAAGCCGACCTTTACAGGTGACTCAGAATACTCTGCGTCATCTGCAAACGTTGCCGGATTTCCTTGAACTTATTGTCACTTAGGGCTGAACCAAAAACACAAAACCCCGTAACTGCCAGAGAGAGCTACAGGGCTTAAAAAATTGGCGTCCCCACGGGGATTCGAACCCCGGTTCTCACCGTGAAAGGGTGGTGTCCTAACCGGGCTAGACGATGGGGACAAGCACGGAGCCGGGCAAACTACGGCGCCCCACCACCCGTGCAAGGATTAATTTTGGCCTCCCAGCCCGCGTTTTTTTCTTCCGGCGCCCGGTTGCCACGTTCTCAATTCCTCCCGCATGACTTTTTCCGAAATCGCCGCCGCCCTGCCGCCCGCCGCCGTCAACAGCATCGACGGCCTGCCTTTCCCGAAGATCGGCTCGGGCAAAGTCCGCGAGCTTTTCGACCTCGGCGATGCCCTGCTGCTCACCGCCACCGACCGCCTGTCGGCCTTCGACGTCATCCTGCCCGATGGCATTCCCGGCAAGGGCATCGTGCTCACGCAAATCAGCCTGTGGTGGTTCGCGCAAACCACCGGCCTGATGCCCAACCATCTCCTGCCCGACCAGGCCGGTGAATTTGCCCGCCGCGGCCTGCGCGACCGCGACCTGCAGCTCCGCAGCATGATCGTGAAAAAGCTCAAGCCCCTGCCCATCGAGTGCGTGGTGCGGGGTTACCTGGTCGGCAGCGGCTGGAGTTCGTACCAAAAAACCGGGGAGGTCTGCGGCCACCACCTGCGGCCCGGCCTGCGCCAGGCCGACCGCCTGCCAGCGCCACTTTTCACGCCCACGACCAAGGCGCCCAAGGGCCAGCACGACGAACCGATCAACGATGCGCAGGGGGCCGCGCTGACGGGCGCCGCGCTCTACGAAAAAGTGAAGGCGGCCAGCCTCGCGCTCTACACGTTCGGCCGCGACCGCGCCGCGCACGCCGGCATGATTCTCGCCGACACCAAGTTCGAATTCGGCACCGACGCCGCCGGCAACCTGGTCCTGATCGACGAAGTCCTCACGCCCGACTCTTCGCGCTACTGGCCCGCCGAAAGTTACGCGCCCGGCCAGTCGCCGCCGAGCTTCGACAAGCAGTTTGTGCGCGACCATCTCCTCGCCATCAAATGGGACCAGAAGCCACCGGCGCCCCGTCTGCCCGCCGACATCATCGCGCGCACGCAGGACAAGTATCTCGCCGCGCTGCGGGGCTTGATGACGTGAAAATCACTGCGGCACGCCCGGAACGCGCGCCGCCACAGAGTGGCCCGCCTGCGCATGCACGAGTTCGCGGCGCAGCCAGTCGAGCGCGGCGTTGACCGCGCGCTGTTTCACTGTCGGCCGCGGCCCGGGATAGCTGAGCCGTTTCGACCACACGCCGTGCGGGGCATGCAATGACAGGTAAATCGTGCCAACGGGATTCTCCTTCGTGCCGCCGCAGGGGCCGGCAAAGCCGGTGATGGCCAGCGCGTAATCTGCGCCGAGTTTTTCCGCTGCGCCGGTCGCCATGGCCACGGCACCCTCGGCGCTGACCGCGCCGTGCTGGAGAAGCAGGCATTCAGGCACATCGAGAAACTGCATCTTCGAATCGTTCGAGCAGCACACGCAGCCGCCGGTGAAAAACTTCGAGGCTCCGCAAATGTCAGTGAACGCGCTCGCGAGCAGACCGCCGGTCGCAGCCTCGGCCACGGCAAGGGTTTTCTCCTGCGCGCGCAGAAGGTCGGCGCAGACTTCGGCCAGTGAATCGTGGCCGAAGCACACAAAATCGTCCTGCAACAGCCGCGCACACTGGTCGGCGGTGGCTTGGAGTTCCGCCGGCGAAAGTTTTTCCCCGGGCGAACTCAGCCGGCAATCGACATGCCCCGTGTGCGCACAGAAAGCCACGCTGAGCGCGCCGCCGTGCCGGTCGAAGACGGGCTGGAGCTTCGTCTCGAGCGCGCTTTCGCCAATGCCCGCGGTGCGGATCTGCACATAGGCCTCGGATTCGAGCAGAAGGCCGAGCCGGGCGAGGCGCGGCAGCACCTGCTCGGTGAACATCGGCTGCAATTCATTCGGCGGGCCGGGCAGCATGCAGAGAACCTTGCCGTCCTGTTCGATCCAAAGGCCGGGCGCGGTGCCGTTGGCGTTGGGCAGCGGCTCGGCGCGCTCGGGGCGGTGGGCCTGTTTCAAATTGTTTGGCGTCATCTTGCGGCCGAGCCGGGCGAAACGTTCCACGACGGCCTTTTCAAGCACGGGATCAAAGACCAATTTTTGTCCGAGCACCCCGGCGATGGCTTCGCGCGTGCGGTCGTCGCAGGTCGGGCCGAGCCCGCCCGTGGTGATGACGACGTCGCTGCGCGCCCAGCTTTCGGCAAATTGCGCGGCAATGGCCTCGGCCTCGTCCGTGACGGTCACGTTGCGCTGCAACGTCATGCCGCGGCGGCCGAGCTGCGCGCCGATGAACGCTAGGTGACTGTTGGCCGTGAGGCCCAGCAGCAGTTCATCGCCGAGCGTGAGCAGCTCGTAACGTTTGGCGATGACGCGGGTTGAAACGGTGGAGGATGAGACCATGCTTGCGAGCCACGAAAATAGGCTAATCTCATAAAAATGCCAGCCGCAGAGCCAATTGACCTCAAGGAAAAGGTGCGCCACCTGCCCGACCGCCCCGGCGTCTACCTGATGAAAGACCGGCTCGGACGCATCATTTATGTCGGCAAGGCAAAGAGTTTGAAAAAACGCGTCTCGTCCTATTTTCAGCGGGCGCGCAGCCGGACGCTGCATCCCAAAATCCGCGCCCTGATCCGGATGATCACGGATTTCGACATCATGGAGGTGAAATCCGAGCCCGAGGCGCTGCTGCTCGAAGGCCGCCTGATCAAGCAGTGGCGGCCCAAGTACAACACCGACTTCACCGACGACAAACGCTTCCTGCTCGTGCGGGTGGAACCGGCCGAGGAGCTCCCGCGCTTCCGGCTCACCCGGCTGAAAAAGGACGACCTTTCGCGCTACTTCGGGCCCTTCGCGCACAGCGGCCTCCTGCGCAAGACACTGGCCCAGATGCGGCGCCAGTTCGGCATCCTTCTCGGCGACGCGCAGCCGCAGCGGCTCGCCGATGGCACCTGGCAGCTTTATGACGACGTGCGGCGGGAACTTTACGGTTTTCACAACACCGTCACCGCCGAAGACTACCGCCGCCGCGTGGACGAGGCGTGCAATTTCCTCGAGGGCAAGTCGCGCGAATGGCTTGGGACGCTGCGCGCCGAGATGCTCGCCGCCGCGGAGAAGCAGGAATTCGAAAAGGCCGCCGAACTGCGCGACGTCGTCTTCGCGCTGGAGCAGACGCTGAGAAAAACGCGCAAGTTCGAGCGAACCTCCGCGCCAGCCTCCGCCGACGAGGAGGCGATGGCTGCGCTGGGCGAGGCGCTCGGGCTCGATGGACCGCCGCAGACGATGGAGTGTTTCGACATCTCGCACATCTCGGGCACCTTCGTCGTCGCGTCGATGGTGCGTTTCTCCGGCGGCCGGCCGGACAAGGACCACTATCGCCGCTTCCAGATCAAAAGTTTCGTCGGAAACGATGATTTCCGCGCGATGGAGGAAGTCGTCAGCCGCCGGTACCGCCGGCTCGCGGCGGAGCACAAGGTGTTTCCCGACCTGGTCGTGATTGACGGCGGGCGCGGCCAGATCGGCGCCGCGCTGAAGGCATTTATCGGCCTCGACTGCATGCCACCGCCACTCATCGGCCTCGCGAAAAAACGCGAGACCGTCATTTTCCCCGATGAGCGTCCACCGCTCAATCTGCCGCTCAATCATCCCGGCCTGAAACTGCTCCAGCGCCTGCGTGACGAGGCCCACCGCTTTGCCAATACCTACAACGCCGACCTGCGCTCGAAAAAAATCCGCGAGAGCATCCTCGACGACCTGCCCGGCCTGGGCGCGGTGCGCCGCGCCGCGCTGCTCGCGCACTTCGGCGGCCTCGGCCGGCTGCAGGCCGCGGATGTCGCGGAAATCCGGCAGGTTAAAGGCTTCGGCCCCAAGCTCGCCGCGGAATTGCGCGCATTTCTCGATGGGAAAAAATCGCCACCGCCTTAAAAGAGAACTGCGATGAAAAAGGTTACCCCCCGGTTTGTCCTTTTGCTGGTTTTTGCCGCGGCGCTATTCCGCTTGAATGCCGTCGAAAGCCGGGCCGACGTCGTGCTCGCGCCGCTGTTTCAGGACCATGCTGTGCTCCAGCGCGGCAAGCTCGTCCCGGTCTGGGGCCGCGCCGACGCCGGCGAGCATATCACCGTGACCTTTCACGGACAGACCGCCGGCACGACCGCCGGCGACGATGGCCGCTGGATCGCCTATCTCAGCGCGCTGGATGCTTCCACCGAATCCTCCGATCTCGTCGTCACGGGCAAGAACACCCTCACCTTGCACGACATGCTCGTCGGTGAGGTCTGGCTCTGCTCCGGCCAGTCGAACATGGAGTTCATCGTCTACAATACCGCCAACGCCACTTTTCGCGTGCTCAACGCCGACGCCGAGATCGCCTCCGCCAACTTTCCGCTTATCCGCCATTTCAAGGTCAAGCCCACCGAATCCGACACACCGGCCGACGCCGTGGGCGGGTCGTGGACCGTGTGCTCGCCGGAGACCGTCAGCCAGTTCACCGCCGCGGGCTATTTTTTCGCCCGCGATATTTTCCAAAAATTGCATGTGCCCGTCGGCCTCATCAACAGCACGTGGGGCGGCACGCCGATCGAGTCATGGATGAGCCCCTTTGCGCTCAACAGCGATCCGGCCTTCGCCGTCGTGCACCAACGCTGGCAGCAGATGCTGGCCGAATATCCGCAGAAAAAACCGGCCTACGATACTGCGCACGCCGAATGGGAAAAAGCCCGCGATGCGGCCAAGGCCGCCGGCAAGGAATTCACCGACCGGGCGCCGCGCCCGCCGCCCGGTCCCGGCCACCAATGGACGCCCAGCGGCCTGTTCAACGGCATGATCAACCCGCTCCTTCCCTTCGCTGTGCGCGGCATCCTCTGGTATCAGGGCGAGAACAACGCACCGTATCCGACCGAATATCACTCGCGCCTGGCCGCCCTGATCACCGCGTGGCGCGCGCATTTCGGCCAGGGCGACCTGCCGTTTTATTTCGTGCAGCTGCCCAACTACAAATACAACCATGACGCCGCCGGCACCGACTGGCCCCTCCTCCGCGAAGGCCAGACCCAGACCCTTTCACTGCCGCAGACGGCGATGGTAGTGACGATCGACATCGGCGACCCCGACAACATCCATCCGCGCAACAAACAGGAGGTCGGCCGACGCCTCGCGCTCATCGCGGAGAACCGCCTCTACGGCATCCCCTGCGATGATTCCGGTCCGCTGTTCGCCAGCGCCACGCCCGAGGGCAACGCCCTGCGCGTGCACTTCACGCACGCCGACAACGCCCTCATCGCGCACGACAAACCCGTCCAGTCGCTCGAAATCGCCGGCGCCGACAAGGTCTTCCATCCCGCCCAGGGCCGCATCGAGGGCGACACGCTGCTCGTCAGCTCGCCCGACGTGAAGGCTCCCGTCGCCGTCCGCTACGCCTGGTCCAACGACCCGGAGGCCAATCTCTTCAACGGCGCCGGCCTGCCCGCCGCACCTTTCCGCTCAAACGACTGGTAGGTTTTTCAAACACCGGCCCTTGCCAGCGGATCGTCGAGCGGGTCTGCCATATAATTCAAGCCGGCCCTAAGTTTTTCGGCGTTGGTTCGTCTGTCTTCTCACCAGTCCTTCTTTCCATCATGAAAACCCGCCTCTTCGCCGCGCTTCTTCTCGCGGCGGGCTCTGCCCTCCGGGCCGAGCCCATGCCCGTGTCCTCGCAGATCACCGCCGCCACGGTTTACGCCGACGGTGCGATTGTCACCCGCACCGCCCACCTCGACCTGCCCGCCGGCCAGACCGAGCTCATCCTGGAAAAACTGCCCGACGCACTGGTCGACCAGTCGCTGCAGGTTTCCGGCCACGGCACGGCCGGCGTGACGATCCTCGACGTCAACGCCCGCACCACTTTTGCCGCCGTTGCCTCCGATCCGCGGATCAAGTCGCTCGAGGACGAGCTCGCGGGCGAACAGAAAAAAATCCGCGCACTCAACGACCGGGCCATCGCCCTCAAGCAGCAGCGCGCCCTGCTCGACAAGATCGAGAACGCCGTCGCCACGCCGCCAGCCAAGGACGCGACCGCGCCACGCCCAAGCTTCGACGACTGGCAGAAGCTCCTCACCTTCACCGACGACAACCGCAATAAATTCGCCACCGAACAGCAGTCGCTCGACACCCAGCGCGAAGACATCGATGCGCAGGTGGCCGCCCTCACCGCCCAGCTCAACGACCTTCGCGGGCAGACCGGCGGCGGCCGCAGTTATAAAACCGTCACGGTGCGCGTGGCCGCGGCCGCCGCCGGTTCGCTCGACCTCACCCTCGCCTATGCCGTGCCCGGCGCCTCATGGATACCCGCCTATGACGCCCGCCTGCACAGCGATGAACGCGCCATTGCGCTGACCTATTTCGGCCTCGTACGGCAGAATACCGGCGAAGACTGGAAATCCGTCGCACTCACCCTCTCGACCGCCCGGCCCAGCCTTGGCGGCGGAGCCCCGGAGCTGTCGCCGTGGATCGTGGATGTGTTCCAGCCGCGGATTTTCGAAGCCGAGGCGGCAAAAGATGAATTGATGAGCGCACGAAAACAGGAGGCCCGCGCCCAGGCCTTCAATCAAGCCGCACCGTTGCCTGCAGTTGGCTCCCTGGGCGGCGCCCCGGAAGACAAATCCGCCGACCTCGCCACGGCCACGGTCGGCAACGCCGTCACCAGCGCATCGTTCAAGATCCCCGTCGCCGCCACGATCCTCAGCGACAACGCCCCGCAGAAGGTCGGCATCACCACGGCCAGCCTCACCGCCAATCTCCAATACCAGGCCACGCCCCGCGCGCTCGAGGCGGCGTTCCTCAGCGCCTATGCGAACAATACCACCGAATTTCCGCTGCTCGCCGGCAGCATGAACGCATTTCTCGACGACGCGTTCGTCGCCACCAGCTCCCTCAAGACCGTCATGCCCGGCGAGAGGTTCGAACTCGCGCTCGGGGCCGACGAGGGCATCGCCATCAAGCGCAAGGTCGTGAACCGCTTCACCGAGGACACCGGCTTTGTCACGAAGGGCAAACGCGTGACCTACGAATTTCTTGTCACGATCACCAACCACAAGAAGACGGCCGAACACCTGGCCTTCAAGGACGTCGTCCCCGTCTCGCGCAACGAGAAGATTGTCGTGAAGCTCCTCACGCCCGGCGAGGACGACCTCGGCACACCCGACAAGCCGAAGGAGATCACGCGCGAAGCAGACGGCAAGCTGGTCTGGCGGCTCGACCTCAAGCCCGGCGAAAAACGCGAACTGCCGCTCAAGTTCAGCGTCGATTACCCGGCCAATGTTCCCGTATCCGGCCTTGATTGAGGCAGGCAGACAAAAATCGCCGGCCACTTGCCAAATGCTTGCGACGCGCTACTGATACGGCGTCATGAAGCTTCATTACCTCGCCAGCGTTTTTCTCGTCATGTCACTCTTCAACCCACCGGCCAAGGCCGATCCGATCAACATCGGCGAAAGCCTGCCCGCCGTCACCGGCCTTACCGAGACCGGCACGCCGCTCGACCTCTCCACGCTCAACAAAGGCTACACCCTGGTGTACTTTTATCCGCGCGCCTTCACCTCGGGCTGCACCTCGCAGGGCTGCTCGCTGCGCGACGCCTACGATGTGCTGAAAAAGCGCGGCGTCACGATCATCGGCGTGAGTACCGACACCATCGACAAGCAAAAGGACTTCAAGGACAAGGAGCACTTCCAATTCACGCTCCTCGCCGACCCGGATAAAAAAGTCATTGGGGCCTTCGGTGTTCCGACCCGCAGTGTGCTGACCGTCGGCGAGATCGCCAGCCGCCAGACCTTTCTCTTCAAGGACGGAAAGCTCGTGTGGCGGGATCTGCACGCCTCGACGAGCAAACAGGCGGAAGATGTACTGAAAGTGCTCGACTCGCTCGGCGGCTGAGGCCGCTGCGCCTCACAATTCTTCGTCCCGCGCCGGTGCGAGCATGGGCGCCGCGGGGTCGTGGCGCACCCGCTCAATCCATTCGCCCAGCTGCGGAAAGCCCTGCAGCAAAGCCGGCGACAGCGGCGCAGCCACGAGATCAATGATGCGCGCGCCACCGTTCGTGTCCCGGACGACGTTGCGGTCATGCGGGTCGGCCACCAGCCACGGCTGGCCGCGGACAAAGGCCAGTCGCGGATGGTCGCGGTCGGTGCGCAGAAAGCGCGACGGCCACGGAATCAGCGACGGCGGCAGCAGCACGCTGGTATCGGTGCGCTCCGGCAGGCGTTCGCCAAGCGTTTGCTTGGCCACGATGATGCCTTCAGGTGTCACCCCCGCCGCCTCGGTCGGCATGCCGCCGATGGCGTTGATCACGTCGAGCTTTTCCAGCAGGTCGCGATAGCTGCCAAGACACGCCTCAGCCTGCAGCGCGGATTCCTCGGCGGGACGGAAACTGAAGGTAGCGCCGATCCACAGGTCGTTGCGTGGCAGGAAAAATTTGTACACGGAGCCGTCGTCCGCGGCGAAGGCCCATGCCTCCACCCCACTGCCGATGTGGCGGAGCTGCAGACTGCCTTCCACCAGCGGTTCCTCGACCCCGGCCGGAAATCCGAAGGTTTCCAGCGGCAGCAACGGCAACAGAGCACGGAAGTCGCGGATGGCCGCGCCCAGCGTGCTCCATGGCGCGCCTGAGCCCTCGAGCAGGCTTACGGCGTCTTCCGGGAGGAGGACGAGATCGCGGTCCGGATCTGTTCCAAGGCCGCATTCGGCCGCCGCCGCGCGGAGGCGATCGAGCGCCGCCAGTCGTCGCCCGTGATCGTCGCAAAGTGCGGCGTGGGCTTCGGCTTCGAGGAGGCGCCGGCCTTGGATGAGGGTGGGCTGGCCGGTGAAGCGGTCTTGCATGGCTTGGCCATGAGACAATGTCCGCCAGCATCAGGCGCGACGCAAAAGTTTTTTGCGCGCAAACGGCTCACGGCTTGTTCACAGCCCGCGGTCAGCCCGCCGCCTGTTGCACGACCGCGGGCGGCGGCACGCGGCCGACCAGCATCTTGTCCACCCGGTGACGGTCCATGTCCACCACCTCGAAGCGCCAGCCGGCCACATCAAAGCGATCGCCCGCCATCGGGATGCGTCCGAATTGCGTGACGACAAAGCCGGCCAATGTCTGGAAGTCCGCCTCGTCCTCGCCGGGGAGCGTTTCGAGCGAAAGCAGCGCCTTGAGCTCGCCGGTCGCGAGCGTGGCGTCAAGCAGCCACGAGCCGTCCTCGCGCTGCCGCACCTCGGGCTGGTTCCGCCGGCCCTGCGCAGGCATGTCCCCGACGATGGCCTCGAGCACATCGATCAATGTCACCAAACCCTGGATACTGCCGAACTCGTCGGCCACGAGCGCGACGTGCCGGCCGGTCTTCTTGAACTGCTCGAGCAGCTGCATCGCGTACATCGTCTCGGGCACGACCAGCGGCGGCACCAGCAGGTTCTTGAGGTTGGTCGGCACGCCGATGGCCGAGTGCGCCCAGAGCGCCTTCACCGCCGCCATGCCCACGACCTGGTCGCGGTTGCCCTGGTAGACGGGAAAATAAGAGTGGCCGCTGGCCACGATCTTGCGCCAGTTGGTCTCCTCGGGGTCGTCGAGGTTGAGAAAGACGATCTTGGGCCGCGGCGTCATCAGCGCGGTCACCGGCAGCTGGTCGAGCCCGAGCACGCCTTCGACCATCTGCTGCTCGGCCTTGTTGAAGGTGCCCGCCAGCAGGCCCTGCTCGATGAGGATGCTCAGCTCCTCGTCAGTGATGGGCGACTCCTTGCGCTGGCCGACGCCCAGGAATTTCAATATGGCGTCGGTCAGCGCGGTCAGCAGCCACACCGCCGGACGCGCCATCCAGGCGAGCGTCTGCATCGGACCGGCCATCAGCATCGCAATGCGTTCCGGGCTGCTCAGCGCGATACGCTTGGGCACAAGCTCGCCCGCCAGCAGCGTGACAAACGTGATGCTACCCGCCACCAGCACAAAGGCCACGAGATGGCTGTAGGGCCCGAGCGCCGGCACCAGCTCAAGCCGGGCGGCAAACCGGTCCGAAAGCGTCGCCCCGCCCACCGCACCGGCAACAATGCTGCACAAGGTCATGCCCACCTGGACAACCGAAAGAAAGCGCGTGGGAGATTCTGCCAGGGCCAGCGCGGCACGGGCGCGGGCATGGCCGTCGTCGGCCAGCTTTTTAAGCCGTGCCTTGCGCGAGGAGATCACGGCAATTTCCGCCATGGCGAACAAACCGTTCGCTAATAGCAAAAGGCCGATGACCAGCAGCTCTGTACCTACCGAATTCATGGAAAAAGCCGGCTATCCTACATGGTCTGACCCGGGAAGCAATCCCGTTGCCCATGGCCGACCGGGTCAAACTGACCCGATCTGGGGCGGTTTTCAATTGCCAAACCGGGGGTGCGGGTTGTTGTTAAATCGTTAAGTTCCCCTCCCCCGTATGCCTACTCATGTGACCATGGCGGATATTGCCCGTCGTGCCAGCGTCAGCGTCGCCACCGTGTCGATGAGCTTGCGCAACAAGCCCAACATTCCCCCGGTGACACGCGAGCGCATCACCGCCCTCGCCCGCCGGATGGGTTACCAGCCGAATCCCTTCGTTTCCGCACTCATGCGCAGCCGGCGGCGGAGCCAGCCCCCGTCCAGCCGGCCCGTGCTTGCCTTCGTGTGCACCTCCAACCGGGCCGACGGCTGGCGCAATTCACCCCTCGCCACGTTCCGTCTAGCGCGTGACAGCGCGCGCGAACGCACCGCCCAGCATGGCTATCAATGCCAGGAGTTCTGGCTCTATCAGGACAACATGTCGGCCGATCGTTTCAGCCGCATGCTGCACACCCGCGGCATCCAGGGCATCCTGCTCGGGCCAAATCTGGACGGCACCCCGCTGCCGGCCCTGGAATGGACTTTTTTTTCCGCCGTGCGCATCGGCATGCCGTCGTCCGCGCCCGCCATCCCGACCATCTGCAACGATAATTTCCTGGCCAGCGTGACGCTGATTGAGGAGTGCCATCGCCGCGGTTACCGCCGGCCGGGGCTGGTCCTGCAGCATGCACAGAATCTCCGCCTGCAACGCCGCTGGGAGGGCGGCTTCTACACCGGCCGGCTGAATTTCCCCGATTTCGTCCAGATCAATCCGCTGCTGCTCGACGAGTGGCCGACACTGGACGTTCTTCGCCAGTGGCTCAAAACGGAAAAGCCCGACGTGATCATCACGCCCGCACCCGACGAGTTGCTCCCGCACCTGCGCACGCTCGGCCTGCGTGTGCCGGAGGATATCGGGCTCGCCCATCTCGCCTGTCCCGAACGCGGCAACCGCTTCAGCGGGATTTATCAAAACGGCCGGCTGCTCGGCACGACCGCGGTCGATGTGCTGGTCGGCATGGTCGAACAGCACAAGAAAGGCCTGCCGCCCCAGGCCGTGACCAGCATGGTCGAGGGTGCATGGAATCCCGGCAGCACGCTCCGGCCCCTGCCGCGCGTTTAGAAAAGCAATCCGCCCTGATGGCGGTCAGGCAAAGCGCGCCAGCCGTGCCGCCACGTCGGCCCGCAAACGCTCGATGTACGCCAGCGTGAATGCAGCGATATCGAGCGTCTCGTCCCGCACGAGCGGCGTCAGGTCCATCGCCCAGGTGATGGCGGTGAGCTTGTCCGCCGCATGCGAGGTATGGAAGGTGGCGTTCGCCGCGCGCCGGCCGAGCGTGGCCAGGTCGTAGCGCTTGCCCCCCGCGATCTGGCTGGCGAATGTCTCGAGCAGCTCCGCGGCAAGCCCGGGCTCGCGGCCGGCATCGAGCGCAACCTTGTCGGCATCAACCAGCCAGTCGAGATCACGCCAGACTTCGCAGCCGAGCACGCGAAGCGGACGCCGCTCGCGCGGCAGTGCACGCAGCGCCTCAAGGCAGCGCAGTAACACCGCCACGTGCGTGTCGTGCTTGTCGGCCGGGTTGTGCAGATAGACCACCTGCGGCGTGCAGCCGGAAAAAATCTTTTCCAGATCCGCCCGCACGTCCGTCGCCGACGCGGCGGCCTTCACCGCTGCGCTCGGGTGCGAAAGCTGCACCTGGATCGCGTAGCGCCCGAGCGCGGCCGCCCGGCGCTGTTCTTCACGACGCTCCGCGCGCATCTGCTCATCGGAAAATTTTTCATAGGCGCCCACCCGGGGGCTGCCGGCGCCATCGGTCACAACCACGCCGCCGAAGGCCCGGTCTGCACGGCCGAGGCATTCGGCGATGCCGGCGTGGGCCATGATCTCGATGTCATCCTGGTGCGCGGCCACGCAGAGATGCGTCATGCGCGCGAGCGCCGCAGCCGGAGCGGAGCCACCGGACGTGAAGAGGTCGGCGTCGGGACGGGAGAAGTTCATGCGTTCAAAACAACCTTTCCGGATACTCGCCGCTGCGGACGAGTTCAGCGAGCGCGCTCTGCACACGCGGCCTGTCCTCGCGATAGGTCACGCCAAACCAGGTCGATTTTGTCGACAGCACGCGCACCGCCGCGCCGGCCTGGCCGAGCATCGCCGATACCGCGGCAGGCAGATAAAATTCTGCTTTCGCCTCGCCGCCATGCTGGCGGAAAAATTCCGCCATCTGCGCGTCCAGCAGGGGGAAAACCGCCGGGGTGAAGCCCCAGCAGTTCATCGAGACCGTTTCATTGCCGGAATATTTCCGGCCCGGGCCGACGTCGGCCGAAGCGATGCCGGTTTGTTCGGTGATGCTTTTCAGTCGTTCATCCGGCCCGACCGCGCACACCCCACGCGAGACCGCGCCGTGCTCCGAGAGCGTGGCGGCCAGGCGATAGCCGACGAGGGCAAACTCCATCGCTGATTTTTGGGCCAGCGTGGCTGAAGCCGGCGGCTTCCGCAGAAATTCCCCGAGTTTTTGCAGCGCCTCCGCCCCGTAGAAATCGTCGGCGTTGATGACCGCGAAATTTTCCCGCACCGCTTCCCGCGCGCACCACACAGCATGGCCCGTGCCCCAGGGTTTCTCGCGACCGGCCGGCGGCGCAAAGCCCGACGGCAACGCGTCCACCGATTGAAAAGCATAATCGACCGCCACATGGCCGGCGTAGCGCACGCCGATTTTTTCCCGAAACTCCGCTTCGAAATCGCGGCGGATGACAAAGACAACGCGCCCGAAACCCGCGCGCGCGGCATCGAACACCGCGTAATCGAGCAGCAGTTCGCCCGCCGGCCCGACCGGGTCGAGCTGCTTGAGCCCGCCGTAGCGCGAGCCCATCCCGGCGGCGAGGACCAGAAGCGACATCGACATGCGGGCAAATCTAAGGCCGCAGCCATGGCCTTCCGCAAGCCACATCAACCGTAGAGCCGGCCTTTGGAATGGCCAAACTTCCCTTGCCGCGGAAAACTTTCGCGGATATTCCTTGGCCGGAACAAAGCTCCGTTGCGTGCGACCACCTTCGAATTCCGCTACCGCTTCTGGTTGATCGTGCTCCTGCATGGCGCGGCCTTCGGCCTTTATTATTTCGATCAGGTAAGCTGCGGCGTCGCCCTGCTCCGGCTGCTGGCGCCGTCCGCTAGTCCGTCGACACTATCCGGCCGTCATTCCCTGCAGCTGATTTATGGCTTCGGCGCGACCCTGGTCTTCGCCGGCGCCCTGCTTCGCACCTGGGCCACCGCTTATATGCGGGCGGATGTCGTGCACGGCCTCAAATTGCAGGCCCAAACATTGGTGGCCGACGGGCCTTACCGCCATACGCGCAATCCCCTTTACCTCGGCGTCATGCTGATGGCCTTGGGACTTGGCCTGATGGCCAGCCGCGCCGGCTGGGTCTTTCTTGCCGCCAGCATCTATTTATATTTGTTCCGCCTAATCCGGCGTGAAGAAGCCGAGCTACGGCAAACACAGGGTGCATCATATGCCGCGTATGTTCGGGCCGTGCCTTTATTCCTTCCGTCGCTGCTTCCCCGCATCCCCGCAGGAGGGGCCAGGCCGCGCTGGGCCCAGGCTTTCGTGAGCGAACTCTTCATCTGGACCTACGGCCTGGCTGAGCTGACCTACGCCGTGACGCTTCAGGCTAAGCCGGCGCTCATGCTCGCCGTCATCGGGTTTGCCATCAATGCACAGGCCATTTTCGCAACCCGGGCACGCCGGCAGCCATCCGCTTAGGGGGCATTTCCCGGTCACCTCCAGAGGCCATGGCCTTTCTTTAGATCGCCGCGAGCAGGCCGCCGTCCACGTAGATGATCTGGCCATTGACGAAATCTGCCGCCGGCGACGCGAGAAACACCGCGGCGCCGACCAGTTCGTGCGGCTGGCCCCACCGGGCCGCGGGCGTGCGCTGGCAGACCCATTGATTAAATTCGGGATTTTCCACCAGCGGCTTGGTCAGCTCGGTCATGAAGTAGCCCGGGCCGATGCCGTTGACCTGGAGATTGTGCTTCGCCCACTCGACCGCCATCGCGCGCGTGAGCATTTTCAGGCCGCCCTTGGCCGCGGTGTAGGGACCCGTCGTCGCACGCCCCAGTTCGCTCATCAGCGAGCAAATGTTGATGATCTTGCCTGCGCGGCGCGGGATCATCCGCCGGGCCACCTGCCGGGCCACGAGGAAGGCGCTGGTGAGATTGGTGTCGAGCACCTCGCGCCACACCGCCACTTCCACCTGTTCCAGCGGCGCACGGCGCTGGATGCCGGCATTGTTCACCAGGATGTCGATCGGCGCGACCTCGGCCTCGATACGGGCCACTTCGCGCTCCACCGCCGGGTCGTCTGTCACGTCGAAGACCGCCGTCATCACACGCAGACCTTCGCCGCGCAGCTGCGCGGCGGTCGCGGCAAGCTTTTCTTTATTGCGGCCGTTGAGCACGAGCGCCGCGCCTGCCTGGCCAAGCCCGCGTGCGAGCGCGAGGCCAAGGCCCTGGCTGGAACCAGTGATAAGCGCAGTGCGTCCGGTGAGATCGAAAAGTGGATTCTTTTCAGCCATGGCTGATTACTCAACATTGAGCGAACGCACTTTGCCGACGAGAATAAACAACACCGCCGTGGCCAGGGGCCCGAGCAGTCCGGCGGCGATCAGGATGGGCGTGTAGGAGAAATGATCCACGACCCAGCCGGTTGACATGGTGAAGATCACCGCGCCCAGCCCGGCCGCCGTGCCGGCAAAACCCGCGATCGAGCCCACCGCGCCCACCGGAAAAAAATCGCTCGGCAGTGTCTGCACGTTGCTCACCCAGAATTGAAACCCGAACATCGTCACCCCCAGCCACGCGAGCGCGGCGGAAGCGGAGGTCGCGTAGGCGGCGAGAATGCCCGCCGTCAGGCAGACCGTACCGAGAAAAATGGCGGTCTTGCGCGCGCGGTTCACGCCCCAGCCACGGCGCAGCAAAAAGCCCGAGAACCAGCCGCCGGACAGTGCACCCAAGGCCGCGGCGACAAAGGGCGCCCACGCAAATGCGGCGATTTCCTTCAGGCTGAAGCCACGAGCATGATAAAGGTAGAGCGGCAGCCAGTTGAGAAACAGCCACCAGATCGGATCACCAAAAAACCGCGCGAGCACGATACCCCAGACCTCGCGCCGGCGCAGCAGGACCCTCCATGGCACCGGCGGATGGCGCGCCGGGGCCGCGGCGGCGACCCTAGGCGCGGACGACAGTGTCCGCGGATAAAGCGCGAGCCACAAGGCCAGCCACACAAAACCCAACAACCCCGTGACGAGAAACACCGTCCTCCAGCCATAGCTAAACTGGAGCCAGATGATCAGCGGCGGCGCGAGTGCCGGCCCGAGCGACGCGCCGGTGTTCGCAATGCCCATGGCCAAAGCACGTTGCCGCGCCGGAAACCACGCGGCGATGGTGCGCGTGGCGCCGGGCCAGTTGCCCGATTCGCTCAACCCGAGCAGCGCACGCATCCCGCACAGGCTGCCGAAGCCGCGGGCCAGCGCGTGCCCCATCTCCGCCAGCGACCAGATGACGACTGCGAGCGAAAAACCCGTGCGGTTGCCCAGCCGGTCAAATGCCGCGCCCCAGGCAAACATCGAGAGCGCATAGACGATCAGGAACCACGAGCTGATCGTCGCATACTGCACATTGGTCAGCTTGAATTCCGCCTGCAGCACCGGCGAGAGCACCGGGATCGCGAGCCGGTCGAGATAGTTCATCACGGTGCCGAGAAACAGGAGCGCGATGATCACCCAGCGCCAGGGGCGCGCGTCTTCCGCGGAGGCACTCGGGGTGGCCGGCGGAAAACTCATTTGAATTTGTCGCGCATCGCCTGCAGGCCGGGGATTTTCGCCATGAGATGCCGGTGCTGCGGCTCGAACGATTGCACGAGCGAGCGCTGATGCTGCCCGACAAGGATCGTGAAAATGTAACCCTCGTGGCCCGGCGATGCGACCGTCGGATGATAGCCGCGGTCGACTAAAAATGTGTCGCCATGCCTCGTCATTACCACCATCGGTTCGCTGACGTCCGGTTCGTAGCAAAACTGCGCCCCAAAGCCGGTCTCGGGCCGGAAGCGGTAATGATAGATTTCCTCGAAATCCGTCTCTTCCGGCGGACGCTCGGTATCGTGCTTGTGCGGCGGGTAGCCCGACCAGCAGCCGTTGTCGGCGTAGAGCTCGCTCACCAGCAGGTTGCCCGCCCGACCCGTGGCGTTCTGGCCGAGAATGTGAAAAATCCGGCGTCGCGAATGCGTGTCCGCCGAGCCGACCTCCACCATTTCGACCTCCTTCGGCGGCACGTGAAAGGGCGCGAACGGCTGGGCGCACAGGCCGCCCGCGATCGCGATCTCCGTGCCATCGAGCAAGGCGCGCACCGTCACCCGCGCCCCCGTGCCGCAATAAACGGAATCCGCCGGGCCGCTCCAGAGGTCGGCCCGCTGGCCGATGTTCCGAAACGTCTGTGCGCCCGCCGCGATGTCCGCCCGTCCCGCGAGAACCACGCACACCGTTTCGCAACCGTGCGCCTCGATCGTCTGCGATTCACCCGCGCGCAGCCGCAGCAGGTTGAAATAACACAATGCCATCGCGCTGCGGCCCGGTTCGACGAGCGGCAGGTTGCGGTTGTCATGCGCGCGAAGGAGCTGGGGCATGGACTATAAATTGAGGCAGCTGCAGGCGGCGTCAAATTTCAGCCGGTTATCGGCCAAAAATTGCGCCGGCGCCTTATCCAATGTGAGCGTAACAAGAAGGAATGATTCATAATATCGTTATTCTTCAGCAGACAAATAAATTTCATAAGCCATTAATTATTATATCATAATATATGATTATATAACTAATGATTGCAATTGAAACTATTTTGTCCGCAACTGTCGCCATGCAGCCCAGAAATCGTTCTCTTCTCACCGGCGGGGTGATTTTCGCCGCCCTCGCCCTGACTGCCTGCGCTCATCTTGACGAACAGACCTTCAACGCTGTCGTTGCCAGCAAGCCTGCCATCGGCGACATTGTTTTCACTCGAATTGGAGGTCCGATCTTTAGCCGGGTGGCGGATACAACCCTGAGCTGGACCTCCCACGTCGGAATCATTGTCGACTATCAGAACGGCGATTGGATCGTTGCGGAAAGCGGCGTTCCATTCGTTCGCAAAACCCCGCTCCGGAAATTTCTCGGCCATTCAGAAAATCAAGAATTCTCGATCCGGCGCTTGAGGACAGATCCCACCGAGGAAGAAAAGCGTGCAATGCTGAAATTTGCAGATTCGCAGATGGGCAAGCTCTATTCGCTGGGCTTCGATCTTGGATCGCAAAAGACCTTCTGCTCCAAATTCGTCCACGATGTCGTGGCAGTTAGCACCCATCAATCGATCGGAGAGGTCGAAACTTTCGACCATTTGCTCCACCGCAATCCCGATGCGCCATTGTGGTTCTGGCGCGCCTGGTTCCTTGGCTTCATTCCCTGGCAGAGGATGACCATCACACCCGCCAGCGAGATCGACAGCCCGCTCCTCCGGATCGTAATCCAGCATAATGTATGAAGGCTCTTATCTACGAAATCATTGCCGTCGCAGGAACGATTGACGCCGCTGGCGTCAGAATCCTCAGGCCACTCGGTCTCACCCCGATGACTTTCAACATTCTCAACGTCCTGAGCGACGGGCCTCTCTCTCAGCGGGAAATTAGCGACCAGGTCATCGTTGCTGCTTCGAGCATAACTTTTCAGGTCAAACAGCTGCAGAAGAAGGGCCTTATCCAGCGCAGGCGCTCCGACGCCCGGACCTGGCGGGTCTTCCTCACGCCACGCGGCGCAGAAACGCGGCGGCGGGCAGAGCAGCGAATGAACCAGATCATGGATCAGATTCGCATCGAGCCGGGCCTGATCGCAAACGCCAAATCCGCCTTGAAAACAATCCAGGACCGCCTGCCAGAGCTCGTCGAAGGAAAGAACCCATTATGAACATCTCACAAAAGGAGCTGCGCGATGCAGCGACAACCACAGGGCTGACGAACCAGCAGGTGGACCTGCTCTGGCGCACATTGAACGCCCAGCCCTCGCAATCAGGGAAACCAAAATTTGATGTGGCCAATGTGGCCTATTATTTTGGGGCTCTGCTCGTGATCGGGGCCATGGGCTGGTTCATGACCAAGGCTTGGGATGGCCTTGGAGGACCCGGTCTCTTCGCTGTCGCAAGTTGCTATGCGGTTTGCTTCGTCCTGGGCGGGCGAACCCTGTGGGCTCAGTCCTTGAGAATCCCTGGTGGACTTCTCTTCACCATCGCCGTCTGCATGGTGCCCCTGGCAACGTTCGGAATCGAACGATGGACCGGCCTTTGGCCGGCGGATGATCCGGGCTCCTACACCAAATTCCATCCCTACATCAATGGAAGCTGGATTATAATGGAAGTGGCGACCATCGCGGCCGGAGCGATCGCCCTGCGGTTCTGGCGCTTCCCGTTTCTCACCGCACCCATCGCCTATTCGTTATGGTACATGTCGATGGATTTGCCAGCGCTGCTCGGCGGCCATCACCTTCTCAACTGGGAGGATAAGCAGCAAATTTCGATGATCTTCGGCGCCGTCATGCTGCTGGCCTCCTACCTCGTGGATCTTCGCGGGAAGTCCGACGACTTTACTTTCTGGGGCTATCTCTTCGGCTTAATGGCATTTTGGGGCGGCCTCTCATCCATGGACAGCCATAGTGAGCTGGGCAAATTCGTCTATTGCCTGATCAACATCGGGCTCATCTTCTGTTCGCTCATTCTTCGACGCCGAGCGTTCATGATTTTCGGTTCGCTGGGATTCTTCGGTTACCTCGGGCATCTGGCCTACCGTGTCTTCGAGAATTCCATCCTCTTCCCCTTTGCCCTCAGTTTGATCGGGATTTTGATCATCTATCTGGGCCTTCAATATCAACGGCGGCGGGATCGAATCGAAAAATGCCTTCGAGCGGCGATTTTGCCGCACATAAAAGGCCTCATCCCTGCGCGCGCATTACTCGATTAGCTTTCGCGTTCACCCGCGTTACATCGTGAAGCCGGCACTCTCCGTATGATTCGAAAACTAATAGTGATCTCGATCTTTTCCGCAGTCGCCATCCTCTTCCTGACGGTGGGTTGTTCATCGATCGAAAGGAAGTTGCTCTTCTTTCCCACCCATTGGCCCACGGATAACGGTCTCACGCCATGGATGAAGAACGGAGAACTCATCGGTTACTCACGAATGGTCGAATCGCCTAGGACCGTGTGGCTGATGCTTCACGGAAATGGCGGCCAGGCGTCTGACCGTACGTACGCAATCCCATGTTTTTCACCTGATGACTCGGTCTTCATCCTCGAGTATCCGGGATATGGAGCCCGGGAGGGCATTCCATCCAAAGAAGCCTTCAACCAAGCAGCCAAAGAGGCCTACCTTTTTCTGAGGGATACCTATCCGGGAATTCCAGTTTGCGTAGTGGGAGAATCGATCGGAAGCGGCCCAGCCTCGTCACTCACAAGCCTTAACCCCCCGCCAGACAAGTTGGTGCTTATCGTCCCCTTTGATAAACTCTCGCTCGTAGCCAAAGATCATTTCCCCTCTTTTCTCGTCGGCCTGTTATTGAAGGACAATTGGAACAACGTGGACGCGCTTTCAAATTACAAAGGGCCGGTGGAAATCTTCGGCGCTGAAGCCGACACCGTCATTCCGGTTGAGCACGCGCAGGCTCTTGCCGCGGCCATTCCTTCATCGAAGTTTGTGTTAATTGAAGGCGGCCACAACGAGTGGTCACATCAAGATCGCGTGCAGATCAGGAACCAAAGATGAAACAGGGCAGCATTAACTACGCCTTTGAAGCCAGTGCGCATCACATCTGCCTTTTTAACGTTCGGCAAAAAATGAACAAAGGCTCGAAAGCGATTGCAACAGCCCTAGCCATCGTGGGTCCACCAATACTTGGGATGCTTTCAGCCGAGCTTTCCTATGTTTTCCATTGGAGCGAACCACGATGGCTGTTTGTCGTATTTTATGCTTTTCCTCAGATTGGAGCATTCGTCTTCTTATCCAGGACCATAAGCTGGCCATGGTGGATCAAGTGTCTGGCCGCAGTTCCTTTCCTTGCATTGTCATTAGCTGTGACCATCTACGCCTGTTTGATGGTGGCCGCTGCAAACGGAGATGGTTTATGAGTTGTCGTTTTGCGCCATTTCAACGTGAGTTTACCTGTTTGTAATTTTGGGCCTATAGCTCAATGGTTAGAGCAGAGGACTCATAATCCTTTGGTTCAGGGTTCGAGTCCCTGTGGGCCCACCAATTTAATTCCGAACTAAATTTCTGTGGTGCGTGACACATAAAATGGCCCATGGGCCACTTTATGCGTCACTTTCGGTAGGCCATTTTATGCGTCACATTTCTTAGTGGCTTACTAGCAGCCGGTAGCAAATTTTAAGCCTAGAAAATCGAAGCCCGGGGGAAATTATCTACGCGGTGCGTAGAAGGTGGCGATGTCATGCGAGAAAACTCACGCTGCTCAGAACGGTAATATCTTCGTGTGGTGAACCGAAAACAGTGGCCGGAAGTGAGTGCGACCGCAGTGGGCGTTATTCCGAAAAGTTCAACGCGTGACAGATGTTCAAGCGGCTGATCCTCCACAAGGGAACGCATAGTCCCATGATGGCGATCGCCATGAGTGGAACGGCCGCGGCCAGGACATAGACGAGCCTTGGCGAAGTGACGGAAATGTCGAAGAGTGCAAAAATGGGGCGCACGCCTATGAGCAGCAGCGTCCCAAGTGCAAATCCGCAAAACACAGCAAGTCGATATTTCCGCAGATGCGCCAACATTACGTCCGTCTGATTTGCCCCCAATGCCATGCGAATCGCGGCCTCCTTGAGGCTTTGCGATGCGGTGTAAGCCGAAAAGAAATACAATCCGCAGCCGGTCACTAGGGTCGCAAATCCCGCCACCCAGAGCACGAGTCGCACCGCGGTGACGAGATCCGCCGATGCGAGCACAATCTGGTCATGGATGGGCCTTAATGCGGGTGGATTCTTATATGGCCATACGGCCAGAAGGCGCCGGCTGATTTCCTGGCGCATGCCGGCCGAATCCCGTTGGACGGCGATATGCAGCGTCATGGCGTCTTCTGGTCGTGACTCGGACGGCAGGTATAACAAAGGATCGATTGTGGCTGATCGCGACTCAGGCACGTCTGCCACCACCCCGATCACAGAAAAGAGCGGACTGGTAGGCCAGGCCTTGAAACTTTTGCCCAGGGCGCTTTGGCCCGGCCAAAATCGTCGGGCCAAAGCGGCGTTGATCACGGCGACCGGTGATTTTGTTGCGATATCGGCGTCAGTAAATGTCCGCCCGCGCAACAATGGAATCCCGGCCGCATCCCAAAAGCCGCTGGTGACATCGGAGCGCCGGCAGAAACATTTATCCGATTCCAGCGCTGGATCGCGTTCGTTCACAATTAAGTTGGTCCATCCTCCGGCCGTCATAAGGGGATGGTTGCTCGCACCGACGGCAATGACGCCTGGGGTCTGACGCATAGCGGCAAGCAGCTTGTCGACAAACACTGGCGCGCGATCGGTGGTGATGCCCAGGGCGTGCAGATTGACGTCGGCCAAGAGAAGGTTTTCGGTGCGAAAGGGAAGCTTGCGGGCGGCGACCGTGCGCATCGAGTCGATGAATGAAGCGGCCACGCAGAGCAAAAACATGGCGATCGCAAACTGGAATGCGTACAAAATTCCGACAACGATCTGCCGGCGCGGCGCGGAGGTGGTCTCCTTGATTGCGCTAACCAGATCCACCCGACAGGCCTGTTGCAAGGCAAGGAACCAGGTGGCGGTCGCCCCGCCGAACGCCCCAAGCGCAACCACCGCGACCGTCCGGGAATCGATTTCCACTCCAGATGTGTCAATCAGCCTGCCTATGTTTGGATCGAGGCGCAGCGCGTGAAGCAAGGCCTGGCCCAAGGCGTGACCGAACACAAGCGCCAGGGCTAGCACCAAGACGAATTCACCCGCGAGCCATCGGCCGATGTCGGCCCGGCGCGCGCCCATCGCGAGCTTGATCGCCAGCTCCCGCCTTCGGGTGAAGATGCGCAGCAGGGTGAGAGAGAAGAAATTGACGAAAGCCAGCGCGAAAAGGAACCAAATAATGCCGGAGATCAAAAGCATCGTGCGGGCCGACTCGTCTTCAATGAATCGGAACTTGGAAAATGAATCCAGGGCCAGGTTCATTCCGTGGTTTTCTGTCGGATGTTCTTTTTGCAGAGTCTGGGCGATTACTGTCAGCTCTGCCTTGGCGTCGGTAAAGGAGGCGCCCGGTCTTAGGCGGCCGCCGACGCGCAACCATTGTATGTCACGGTTGGCGAGGATTCGTTGGCCCTGCATTGAGGACACGCTTCCGATTTGGGAGCATGAAATCCAGATGCTCGGACGGACGCTGGGATCGACACCGCGGAAACCGGTGGGGAGGATTCCAATCACGGTGAACGGCACGGTGTTAAGCCTGATGATCGATCCAACGGAGAGCTTCCAGTTCTCGGCCAATCCGGCGGATACCACCGCGGCGGGATCGGCGCTGAGGCTGTCGTCGCGCTCCGCGAGCAGCCGTCCGCGGAGTGGTTGCGCACCGAGCGTCGGAAAGAACCCGCCGCTGACCACGCCGCAGGTGGCCAGGATCGAATCATCGCCGACCGTGATTCCGACGTTCGACCGGCTGAAATAGGCGAACGCGTCAAAAAATGGCGCGGTTCTCTCCCGGATATCGACAAAATCGGGGAAGCTCACGATTCCCCGCGGCAAGGAGCTCCTCACGAATACCAATTCGTTGGGCAGGCGTCCCGAGGGCGGCCGAATCAGCGTTGCGTCGACCACGGCGACGATGCCCATCTGCGCGGCTATGCTTACGCCGAGCACGACCACGCTCATAAAAAGGTAGGACGGCTTGGCGAGAAGGGAGCGCAGGATGGCTCTCATGGTTTGCGGTTCATGCGATCATTCCACCCGCAGCGCAACGATGGGATCGACTTTGGTGGCGCGGCGGGCGGGGAGCAGGCATGCGACCAGCGCGACCGCGACCAGAAGAAGAGAGATCGCGCCAAAAACCAGAGGGTCATAGGCGGGCGTCTGAAAGAGCATCGACTTGATAAAGCGCTCCGCCGCCAGCGCGCCGACCACGCCAAAGGCAATGCCATAGCCCGCAATGCGTCCGCCTTGGCTGATCACGAGTCGGAATACGTCGCCCGGACGTGCGCCCAATGCCATCCGGACGCCAAATTCATTTGTGCGTTGGGAAACGGAGAATGCGACCACCCCGTAAATGCCGATGGCGGCGAGAATGAGGGCGATGACGGAAAACGTGATAAAAAGAAACATGGCAAACTTCTGGCTGGAGAATTGCCCCATCAGCAAATTGTCGTAGGTGTCCAAGGTCGCCACCGGTTGCTCCGGATCGACATTGTATATCGCGTGGCGCAATATGCCCGCGAATGCGGCGGCACCACCGTTCGCCCGGACGATGAAGGCGAACGCGGGATACGGCGTCTGTGCGAACGGAGTATAGATTTGGGGTGGTGCGTCAGATTGAAGATCATTGGGATTCACTCCTGAAACAACATCGGCAACAACCCCGACAATCTCCCGCCACTTTGGAGCGCTGCTCGGGTCGCTGACGGGCGAAATGAGTTTGCCGATCGGGTCGGTGTCGGGAAAAAATTGTTTGGCGGCAGCCTGGCTGATCAGCGCGACCGGTGTGGCGCCGGCGCGATCCTCATTTGTGAAGACGCGGCCGCTGAAAAGGCGGATTTCCGATGTCCGAAAATAATCCGGTGAGACGGAATAATAATCGATCACCGGCAGATCGCTGGCCGGCATCTCCCGCCCCGCGATTTTTAGGTGGATGTTATAACCGCCAAAAATCGGCAGAGCCTGCGCTGCCGCTGCGTCGGTGACACCGGACAATTTCTGATAGCGACTCAGCACGGCCTCAACGAAGGCAAACTGCTTCTCGGGGGTATTGTATTTTTCGCCGGATACCATGGCCCTGACAACAATGATGCCATGCGGATTGAACCCGGGATTGAAAGTGGCCAGTCGGGCAAAACTGCGGATGAGCAGGCCGGCGCCGGTCAGGAGCATAAGAGCGAGCGCGATCTCCGCGACGATAAGTCCATAGCGAACCAGATGGCGGCCGCCGCTGGCCCCGCGGCCGCCGGTCTTGAGCACGCCATTGAGATCGACGCGGGAGCCTTGCAGTGCCGACACCAGCCCGAACCCGAGGCCCGTCAGAAGCGCCAGAGCGAAGGTAACCGCCACTGCCCGGCCATCGACAACGATCTCGAAATTCGGCCGTGGCAGGGCCTCCGGTGCATAGGCGAGCAGAAGGGCCAGTCCTCCTTTTGCCACCAGCAAACCGAGGAATGCGCCTCCGCAAACGAGGACAAGGCATTCGATCAAAAGCTGTCGGGCAATGCGCCAGCGGCTGGCGCCGATTGCCATGCGAATGCAGATTTCGCGTTCGCGGGTCGTGGCGCGGGCCAGCAGGAGATTGGCGACATTTGTCCAGGCGATCAGCAGCAGGACCGTGACCGCGCCGAGCAGCGTTAAGAGCATTTGTCGCGAGTTTTGTGTCCGGGCGCCGAGCAATGAAAGCACGGTCACCCCAAAACCCTTGTTGGTGTCCGGATACTGCCGGGCAAGCTGCGCCGCGATCACATTCATCCGTGCGCGGGCCTGTTCGAGCGTCACGCCCGTCTTGAGGCGGCCAAACACGTCCAGAAAATGGTTGCCGCGTCTGGTTCGCTGCTGATCCGTGAGAACCAAGGGCATGAGGATCGCTTGCGGCGAACCTTGCTTAAAACTGAGCGGCATGACACCGATGATCGTGTAGGGCTGTCCGCTGAGACGGATCGTCTTGCCAATCACGTCCGGCCGGCTGCCGAACTGCCGCAGCCAGAAACCGTAGAGGAGCACCACCACATTGCCTTTGCCCGCGGTTTCTTCTTCAGCGCCAAATGCGCGCCCCAGCATGGGCTGGATCCGCAGGGTGTTGAACATTTCGTGAGTGACGAGCCCAGCCTGGATGCGCACAGGATCCCCCTGGTCGGTCAGGTTAAGGCCGGTACGGGTCTCGGCATAGATATCTTCAAAAACGTCCTTTGACTGATTGCTCCAGTCTTGAAAGTTTGCCGGTGAGACGGGAAGCCGGACGCTTTTTGGCGGCTGCGACTCGTTCAGCGCCACGAGGTGTTCGGAGTCCGGATAGGGCAAAGGCCGGAGCAGCACGGAATTTACGACCGAGAAAATGGCCGTCGAAGCGCCCATTCCAAGCGCCAGTGTGAGGATCGCGATCAAAGCGAAGCCGGGGGACTTGTACAATTGGCGGAAGGCGTATTTGAGGTCGGGGAGCATGGAAATCAGCGGATTTATTCCGCCCGCAGCGCAATGATCGGATCCACCTTCGTTGCTTTTCGCGCGGGCAACAAACAGGCGATGACTCCTACGGCCGCGAGCACCAGAACCACGCAACCGAGCAAAAGCGGATTGGCGGCATCGACCTGAAATAGCATGGACTCGATCATGCGCCTGACCGCGAACAACAACGCCACTCCAAGCAGCAGCCCAAGGCCGACCAGCCGAGTGCCATAGAGCAAGACTAGCCTTAACACGTCGCTCGTCTGCGCGCCCAGCGCCATCCGGATGCCGATTTCAACCGTCCGCTGGCTCACAAAGTAAGCGAGGACCGCGTAGAGTCCGACTGCCGCCAGCAATAATGCGACAAGGGAGAATAGGCCCAAGAGATACATCGCGAAGCGCTGCACGAGTACCAAACTATCCAGCATTCTCGTTAGCGGCTCCACGTTGTAAATGGGCTGGTCCTTATCCATGGCATAAACCTGCGCCTTCAAGTCAGCCATCGGCACGGTAATGCTGGGCTCCGCGCGGATCATCATCATTACATAAGGTGTAGGGCTCTGCGCGAACGGTAGCCAAATTTCCGGCAGGGTGGTGGCGGCATCGGTTTCAAAGAGGTTGAGTTCAGGAACGATGCCGATGACTTCCGCCCAGCTGTCACCTGTATTGTTTGGAACATTGATGCGGCGTCCGATCGGATCCACGCCTGGAAAATATCGTTTCGCGAGCGTTTCGTTGATGATGACGACGGGCGCGGCAGACATATTGTCCCGATGGGTAAATGGGCGCCCATACAGCAACCGCACGCCGAGCGTTTGAAAACCGTCTGGGGTTGCTAGGTAGGAGACTGCCTGTGGCATGTCCGCCATGGGCCGTGGCGATGTTCCCTCGACCGAGAACGGGTGATTTCCTAGCGGCCTGACAACTGCGGCCGATTGCACGCCGTGGACGCCTTGAAAGCGAGTAAGCAACGAATCAACGAACGCATTGATCTGGTCCGGTTTTCGTCGCGACAACCCGAGCAGCTCCATGACGGTCACAGAGTCCGGTTGGTACTTACGGGCCTGGGCTTGCTCGACAAAACGTTGGATCAATGTTCCGGCGGTCCCGAGCAACACGACGGCGCAGACGACTTCGATGACCACAAGGCATCTCCGCAATCGTCCGCGCGCCTTTGATTCGGTTGCACCCTTGCCTCCTTGTTTGAGCGCTTCGTTGATATCGAAATTTGCCGACAGAAATGCGGGCGCGAGCCCGAAAAGGATGCCGGTCAAAACGCTCAGTCCAACCGAAAAGCCGAGGGCGGCGCCATTGATTTCGGCGTAAGCCAAAGCTTTCATTCCAGGCACGCCATAGTGATGAATTGTGTCGAGCAGCCAGTGCGCCAGGACGATGCCGCCCGCGCCGCCAAGGAACGAAAGCAGCGTGCTTTCAACCAACAGCTCGCGGATGATCCGGCCACGACCTGCACCCAGCGCGCGGCGGATCGCGATTTCCCGCTGGCGTGAGGTTGCGCGCGCCAGCAAGAGGTTCGCGACGTTGGCACAGGCGATCAACTGCACGCACGCCACCGCCGCGACCAGTATCCAGAGCGCTTCGCGCAACCCACCGCGCGCGCGGATTTCGGCGCCGGTGCGGAGCCAGGCTTTCCAGCCTTTATGCGTGGCCGGGTAACGCTGGGCGAGTTGGGCGGAAATAACGTCGAGTTCGGCGCGAGCCTGGTCCAGCGTCACGCCCGGTTTGAGGCGCGCCCAGACATCGAGGAAGCGCGTGCCGAAATCCGCATGAGATTGCCGACCTGTAAGCTCGACCGTCTGGCCCGAAATAACAAGCGGGACACTCGCGTCTGTGTTGGATGTCCGAATCAAATCCTTGGGCATCACTCCGACGATTGTGTACGGATTGTCGTTGATCTGAATTACGCGGCCGAGGACGTGAGGATCGCCCCCGAGCGCAGTTTGCCACAATTGGTAACTGATGATTATGACATTGTCTCTCCCCGGCACCATTTCCTCCTGCAGAAAACTTCGGCCCAAAGCCACATGCTCACCATGCACCTCGAGAAAATGGAGCGAGATGGCTGAAGCATACAGCTCTCGAGGCTCGCCTTGCCCTGTAAGGGTGAGGCCGAGGCCGTAACCCGCTCGGATATATTCGAAGGATTTTGCCTTTTCCCAAGCCAAATAGGTGGCAAGACAAACCGGCGAATCCGGAACTTTTGGTAACTGGACCTCGCGGAGATAAACTTGGCGGTCAGCGCCCGGATCAGTCGTATAAGGATGATACAAAGTCTGATCGACGACCGTATAGACGGCGGTACTCGCGCCGATGCCAAGCGCGAGGGTGAGGACTATGACGGTCATCACACCGGGACTTTTGGCGAGCTGGCGGAAGGCGTATTTAAGATCCGAGAGCACGGAAATCGGTCAGCTCTTGTTCGCCACCTGTTCGTCGACGATGCGGCCGTCGAAGAGATGCACGGTGCGGTCGGCGTTGCGTGCGAAACGGCTGTCATGCGTGACCATGAGAATCGTCGCTCCGCTTTGATGCAGGCTGTGCAATAGCTCCATCACGGCGTCGCCGTTCTTGGAATCCAGGTTGCCGGTGGGCTCATCCGCTAGCAGCACGGCCGGGTGGCCGGCCAGCGCACGGGCCACGGCGACACGCTGCTGTTGTCCGCCGGAAAGCTGTGAAGGCAGATGCTTCGCGCGATGGCCCATGCCGACTTTTTCCAGGGACTCGATGACGCGGTGCTTGCGCTCATTCGCGGCCATTCCGCGGTAGGTGAGCGGCAGCTCGACGTTTTCGTAGACCGTGAGATCCCCGATCAAATTGAACGATTGGAAAATGAAGCCGATCTCCTGATTGCGGATGCGCGCCCGTTCGGACAGCGAGAGGCCCTGCACCAGATGGCCGTTGAGCAGGTAGCTGCCGTCGGAGGGCGTATCGAGCAGGCCAAGAATGGAAAGGAGGGTCGACTTGCCGCAGCCGGACGGGCCGGCCACGGACACATATTCCCCCTTCTTGATATCCAAATGGATGCCCGCGAGCGCGTGCGTCTCGACTTCGTCGGTGAGGAAAACCTTGGTGATGCCTTCGAGTTTGATGAGGGATTCGTTCATGGCCTAATTGAGTTTGATGCGGTCGTTGGAGTCCCATTGGGACATGTCGGAAAGGATCACCCGGTCACCGGGCTGGAGGCCCTTGATGATTTCGATGTTGTTGACGGAACTGCGGCCGAGCTGCACTTGCGCGCGGGTGGCGTAAATACCGTCGGATTCAAGCTTGAAGATGCCTACCGTGCTCTTCTCCTGGCCGAACGCGGGGCGGCCGACGAAAACGACGTCGTCGAGATGCTCGAGCTCGATCGTGCCATCGACTGAAAGATCGGGGCGCGCGCCTTTTGGGAGTGCGTCGGTGAACGTCACGTCGACCGTGACGGTTCCATTGGTGACGGAAGGATCGATGCGCGCAACCTTGCCTTCGACGACGCCATTGTGCGTGTCAATTTGCGCAGTTTGGCCAATCAGCATGTCCCTGGCCTGGGTTTCAGCGATTTGCACCTGCGCCTTGAGCAGGGTTGGGTCGGCGACCCGGGCCAGATTGGTGCCAGGCTGCACCTGGGCTCCGACATCGACCTGGACCAACTGCAGGACGCCCCGCATCCCGGCCCGGACGTTAAGCGCGTCGGCCTCACTGTGGCGCAGCTTGGCCTGAGCGCGGAGTTGATCGACCGAGGCTTGTTTCACGGCGATTTGCAAGGTGATGGAATCCTTGGCGAAGGCGTAGCGCTTTTGCTGAATGGAGTTGAGCGTTTCGTCCTGTTCCGCGGTGACCTTGGAGAGCTGCAAATTCAGGTCGGAGTCCAGGCCCTCCTTGAAAAGATCGGCCTCGACTGCGGCCTTGAGCCGGGCTTGTTCGAAACTGGCCTTGGCATTAGCCGCGTCGGATTCGGCTTGGAGCACGCTGCTCTCCAGCTGGACTTTGGTGTTCGCGAGATCGGCTTCGGCTGCCTCGAGCTGCGAGTCTGCATCAAGGGCTGCTTGTTCGACGCTCGGGTCGCTGAGCACAAGAATAATGCTGTCTGGCTCCACGGTGGCACCTGGGTTCAGGACGATGCGATCCACATGTCCCGAGGTGCGCGCCGGGATCCAGCTGATGTTTTGGGGCACCAGCGTGCCGAGTCCATGCACTTCACGGGTCATCGGCCCGCGCTTTACGGTGTCGATCCAGACCAGGCTGTGATCGACTTCAGGCACTGCGGGCTTGAGGTGGGCGAGCCCAAGGGTGATGCCGATGAGCACCACGCAAACGGAGCCGCCAATGAGCAGACGCTTTTTAAGCTTGGCCCGGGCTTGGGAAGGACGCGCAATATCCATGAAGTACACTCCCTTTTGCACAGCTTGTGCCATGGCCGCATAAGTACCGTAAGATGCTTGATTGCATCGTTTAAAAATTATTTCTGGTTTGCGTGTTCGGCCAGATGACGCCGATTGCGGGACGCCGCCGTCCCAAAAGCGGGAAGCCTAGTTCAAGCGCTGAAATTGACTGCCAAGGGGAGGCGCAACACGGCGATGCAACCGGACGCATTGGTGCGATTGTGCAATTCAAGCGAACCGCCGTGATTCTCCGCGATCTGGCGGCACAGCACGAGGCCAATGCCCGAGCCCTCGGGTTTCGTGGTGAAAAATGGCACAAACAAATTGGCCGTTTGGGCCACACCCGGGCCGTCATCCTCGATCCGAATTTCGACCGCGCCGCCGGCCTGCTGCCAGGAAAGGCGCACACCCGCTTCGTTGCGACCCGCTGCGCGTTGTTCCAGCGAGGCCTCCACGGCATTTTTCACCAGGTTGATGAGCGCTTGTTCAATTTGCGCAGGATCCCCGCGCAAGGGAAGTGGCGGTCCATCGAGCAGAACCACAGGCAGGCGCGTTTCCAGCGCCGCAATCCGTTTTGCGAGGGCGTGCAAATCATACGATGCCCAGATCGGCGGTGGCAGGCGGGCGAGACGCGCATAGGCCTCCAGAAAACGCGCCAGGCTCTCGGACCGCGCGGCAATGATGTCGAGGCCGGCCCGCATGTCTTCCTCCCAGTCGGCGGGGCGCGGTTCACGCCGCAGTCCGGCGCCAAGGCTGCCGGCAATCGACTTGATGGGCGCGAGGGAATTGTTGAGCTCGTGGCCAAGCACGCGCACGAGACGCTGCCAGGCTTTGAGTTCTTCTTCGCGCAGAGGCTGGCTCAAGTCGGTGATGACGACGAGCTGATGGGGCAGTCCACTTTCACGAAACGGTTTGCGCCGCAGGCCCCAGCGTCCCTGCGCGCCGGGAAAAGTCGTGGTGCCAAGCACGCGCCCAGCGTCACCATCGAGACATTCGGCGAGGCCGATGGCCCCGGCTGAGCAACCGAGGATGCGCTCAGCCGGTTGGGCCAGTAGTTTCTGACCGGCCCGGTTCACGAGTCGCAGCGTGCGATTGTGATCAAAAGCAAAGATCGCTATGTCGATTTCTTCCATGACCGTGCGCAGGAGCGCAGTGGCTTCGACAGCTCCGCGCCGCTGGGTTTGCAGCAGGGAACCCAAGGTGTTGATTTCGGCCAGCAGGTCGCCCAAGGGATTGTCATGCCGTGCGCCGCGCGCGCGGAACGAATAGTCCCCCTCGCGGAGGGCCATAAGCAGATTGGCCATGGTTTGTAGCGGCCGCACGATGCGTTCGCGTGCAGCCGCGGCGAGGCCCAGCCAGCAGCCGAGCACGACCAGCGAGATCATGCATTGCACAGGCAGCGTGATATCGCCGGTCCAGAGAAACCACAGCGCCATGACCACGCCCGGCAGACCGGCGAGCAGGACGCAGGCAAAAATCGCTTGATCGTGAGTGAGGCGTTTGCGCTTCGCCATCTTTGGCAGGCTTTGGGCCGTTAACTACAATCCATATTTCTCCAGCCGCCGGTAAAATGCGCTGCGGCTTAGGCCGAGTTCCTCGGCGGCGCGCCTGGCATTGCCGTCGCAACGGGCCAGGGTTTTCCTGATGAGAAACGCCTCGACCTCCCCGAGGTTCATGTCCTCCAGGCGCAATGCCACCTGGCCGGCGTTGAGGCCAAGGTCTGCGGTGCGGATGACCTTGTCCTGGGCCATGAGCATGCTGCGCTCGATCGCATGATCGAGTTCGCGGACATTGCCGGGCCAAGCATGGGCACGAATCGCCTGCAACGCAGCTTCATCGAAGCCGGTGACCGCTTTGCGGTAGCGCTTGGCATGCTGTTTGAGAAAATGCTGCGCCAGCAGCTCGATGTCCTCGCGGCGCTCGCGCAATGGCGGCAGATGCAGGTGAATCGTGTTGAGGCGAAAAAGAAGATCCTGGCGGAATTTTCCCGCTGCCACTTCGGCCGGCAGGTCGGAATTAGTGGCGGAAATCAACCGTACATTCGCCCGATGGGTGCGGGAGGAACCGACGCGTTCGAACTCACCGGTTTCGATGGTGCGCAGGATCTTCGCCTGCTGGGGCAGCGGGATGTTGCCGATTTCGTCCAGGAACAACGTGCCTCCCTCGGCGAGTTCAAAGCGGCCCACGCGATCGCTCTTCGCATCCGTGAACGCGCCGCGCACGTGGCCAAAAAGTTCGCTTTCGAAAATGCCTTCGGGCAGGCCGCCAATATTGACGGAAATGAAGGACTGGCCGGCCCGCGCTGACATCGCGTGCAGCGCTTGGGCGACCAGACCCTTTCCGGTGCCGTTTTCGCCGGTGATGAGCACGTTGGCATCTGAAGGACCGACGCGTGCGATGATATCGAGCACCGGGCGCATCGCAGCTGATTGCGCAATGAGCGGGGGGCCGCTCTTCCCGCGAAGAAGCTGGTTTTCCTGCTCGAGGCGGCGATAAGCGCGCACGGCGCTGCCGAGTTCGATTTGGTTGCGTACCACAGCAAGCAGCCGGGGGTTGTCCCAAGGCTTGGTGATAAAGTCGCGTGCGCCACGGCGCATCGCCTCGACCGCGAGATCGACGCTGGCCCAGGCGGTCATCACTACGACGGGCAAGGTTGCATCGAGGGATTGGAGTTTCGTGAGCAGATCGAGGCCCTCCTGTCCACTGGTGGTGTCGCGCGCATAATTCAGGTCCATCAACACGAGCGCGTAGTCATGCGTCTCGATCGCCCTGGCCGCCGCAGCCGGCGATTTTACGGCTTCTGTCTGATAGCCTTCGCCTTTCAGCAAAAGACGGAGTGCCTCGATGATGTCAGGCTGATCGTCGGCGATGAGAATCCGATGAGGCGACGTGACGGACATGGGTTAACTGATAAGTGGCGGCGGGAGGGTGACGAGTGTCAAAATTGACCGGGACAGAGACCCCACCGTCACTGATCAGCCAGTGTGATGTTGTGCCGGAGCATGGTCGTGCCGAGCTGCTGGTCGTAATTCGCCACCGCTTGGTACTGCGCCGCTAAGGCGGTCACCATGCTGTTTTCGACACTAATGAGAATTTGCTGCGCCTGGATCACGGAAAGGGTGCTGCTAGTGCCTGCGCGCAATTTTTTCACTTCATCATCGAGCGCCTGTTTGGCGAGGGCATAGGCGGTGCGATCGGCAACCACCCTCTGGCGCGTGGTTTCGATCTGGTCGGCGGCGTTGGCCACGTTCACCGCGATGTCCGCCTCGAACCTTGTGAGATCCGCTTCGTCCTGTTGCATTTGCAGGCGCGCGGCCCTGGCGCGGCCGCGACCCTGTGCGAACGTCAGCGGAATGGTCACGACCACACCGGCGGAATAAGAGCTGTTTTCGTGGTCGGAAACCATATGGCGGCTGACGGCAAAATTATGATCCAACCCGTTGTAGCCATAGCTGCCGACGAAATCCACCTGCGGGAGCAGTCCATTGCGTGCCGACGCATCATTGGCGTGGTCGATGACGAGGCCAAGGCGCGCCGCCTGGTAGTCGGGCCGGTACTTGAGTGCCTTCTGCAAGTCTTCGGCCGGCTTGATCGTCATATCGGGTGTGGCCGGCGGATCGATAACGAGCAGTGGCTGGTCGGGGGGAAACGAATCCTCACCGATCAACTCGCGCAACTGGTTTTCCGTGCTGCGCACCTGGTGTTCGGCCACCAAAATCGCCTCTTCGCGCATCGCGACCTGCGTGTGCGCCGTGATGACGTCGCTTTGGGCCATGCTTCCGATCTTGAGCCGTTTTTCATTCTCTGTAAGCAGGGTCGCGGCGAGATCGCGCGAACTGTGGGCAATGCGGAGTTCGTCGTGCGCCAGCGCGAGATTGCTGTAGGTGACGGCCACGTTCGTAATCGTGCTGATCACGGTCTGGCGATAATCCCATTCCGAAATGGAGCGATTGGCCTTCGCGATGCGCACATTGGCCAGATTGGCGCCGAAGCCAAAGCCGCGGAGAAGCGGCTGTGTGATGGTGACGCCACCGAACGTTGAATAATTATCGGTGAAATTATTGAACGGGCCGCGTACATTTTCCGCGGATCCGCCAACGCTGTAATTCAGTCCTGTGGGCAAGATGCCTGCCAGCGCGAGATTGTAATGGTCAGCCTCGACCAATTCCGAGGGCAGTGGCTTGGAAATACTCGGATAGTCATAACTGCGGGTATAATTGCGACCAAAGGTCAGTGCAGGATCGAACTGGCCGATGGCCGTCAGCCAGTTAGCCCGGGCAATCTTGGGTGCATAGGCTTCGACCTTGATATTTTGATTTTTTTCAAGGGCTAGACGGACCGCATCGTCCAGCGTGAGCAATTGGCCCGGCTGCTGGGCGGCAAGCGATCTCGAAAGGCCGGCCGCTAGGATGAATGCCGCGAAAATGCGCAGTGTGGTCATTTGATCATCATCCCATCGGCCAGTTGGATCATCGTGCGCAAGTCTTCGCAAGCGACGTGCCATCGAATTATGTATATTATATTATGCTAATGGATAATGGCTTAAAAATCATTCGGTGATTCGACGCTTCTTCGAAATGTTCGAAAACGAAACTTCAGCATCCCATAAATGGGACATTCGGCGCATTTATTTTAACTGAGTTGGTTGAAGGCCCTGCGCCCAGTTTCAGTAATTTCTCGTAGTCTCAGCTTAAATTTGGATTCGGAAGCATGAATTGGCTGGGATATGCTACTAGCCCATGTGGTCACTTGCTGGCCGCAGCCTTATGGCAAAGTACGAATAAAAGCATTCATCTCTCGCAATACCTCTGTTGGGTTGGACTTGAAAATCACATGCGAGGCATGGGGCAGCCGGACGACTTTCGCCGAAGGAACCTGGCGTTCGAAGGCTTTTACCTGGCGTTCCGTACGCACAATATCGAGCGCCTCCGCCTTTGCCCTGCCGGAGGGATCATTTTTGAACCTCGCACCAAGATCGTGCGGGTCGGCGAAAATGGTTAAAACCGGCACGTGAAGTTCGGTGAATTTTCGCTGCCCGGCGAAAATCGCCAGTTTTTTGCTCAGAAACCGAGCCGGCACCAACACTTCCACTCTCCTCAACACCGCGGACAAATTCATGGGGAAACTCCCGTTAACTTTGTCGTAGAGAGCATACGCGTAGCCGGCGTCCAGGTAGATGAGGCCGGCAATCTTCTCCGGATGGCGCGTCGCCACATCACTCAACTCCTCACCGGCCATCGAGTGGCCAACCAGGACTGGACGGGAAAGTTTAAGCGCATCCAACACCGCCACGACGTCGTCGCCGAGCCGGTCGGCGGAATATCCCGACACGGGAACGCTGGATTCGCCGAAGCCCCGCCGGGTTATCGCGTAAACGTGATAATCCGGGGTCAGCCTGGAAGCAAAGTCTGCAAATGAGTGGGCCGTGCCTCCATATCCTGCCAGCAGAATGAGCACCCGGCCTGATCCACCGAAATCAATCACCTCCAGATCAACATTCGGCTCCACCGTGATAAATTGCACCTTGCCATCGGTCGTTGTCGTGATGCCGCTTAGCCGGACCTTTCTTGGAGCGTCCCGTGGACTCCAAAAAATGAAAATAGCGGCCGTGATTGCGGCGATCGTTGTAGCATAAACTGCACCTCGGCTCTTGGGATTCATGCCTGGCCTTGAAGATATGATCTGCGTTTCGAAGGGCACTGTGCGCTGCGTACCTTCCCGTCTAACGGGAGCCGCTTGAAGGCGCGCAAGACGAGAGAACGGCGGCGAAGATAATCCTGAGTGACAAGCCGCAATTGGACAGTCCGGATTGAAGTGGTTTTCATCATGACACCACATTCGCAGAATTCTCCCCGCTTGATAACGGACACCCTTGTGCCCCGGACAGGCGGGGTGGAGCGCTGTCCGGGGTAGTCAACACTCGCTGCCGAAGCGGGCAATTTACGCGCTCTTGCGCTTGCGGATTCGCTTTTGCCTGACGCGAAAGCTCAGCTCGATTCGATTGGCCAGCTTACGGATTCGCTCGTCCCAATGGGCGCCGGCCAAATTCTTGTTTTCAGTGAAGAACGGCTCCAGCACACGGGCGACTTCGCCCACACTTTTCAGCTTCGAAATCTCCGGCCAATAGAGCCAAAGCAGAAGATAGATGCCGGTCGCATCGGTGGTGCTGCGCTTGGCCTGGCGGTCGAGCAGCTCCGACAACCGATTGCCGATGGCGAGCCCCTCGATAAAAGCGCACCGTTCCGCGAAGTCGGATGTGAACAGCCGCGTCATGACGTGTTTTTGGAATTCGTCCGACCTGACAAGCATGCCGGATTCAACCTGGATCGCGACTTCCGTTGTCTTGGGATCCATGTCGAGGCGTCCGGCCAGCTCGCGGGCAAATTTTCCGCCGCTTGGGTGCGACGCCGCCGACACAAGATCTCGAGCCTTCGCGGTCCACGCCACCATGATGCCCTCGACGAGGATCGACTTATCGGCCGATAGAATCGAGGCGTACTCCCGTGGCACAAACTGCTCTTTCAGAATCCGCATCACTCGCTGCGTCCACCGTGGGAAATCATGCGCCCTCTCCGGTGAGATACCGACCTGCAGCGCCTCCGTCACCCGGTCGAGAAGCCGTGCCCGGGTCAAATCTGGCAGCGGTACTGGAATTGCGCGAGTCACCGGCGGAAAGCTCGTCAAGCGGTGGAAGCACTTCAACGCAAAAACCTCCACCGGCATTGTCCAAAATGGCCAACTTATGCTTCCGTAGATACTGGCAAGCATCAGACCTCCTTCACTCAAACCAAATTCAAAGACAGGATTCTTAAAATGAACAAACGCAGACTCGGAAAAAGCAAACTGGAGGTTTCCGCCCTCGGGCTCGGCTGCATGGGTATGAGCTCGGGTTACGGCCCGCCGGGCGAAAAGCAGGCGATGATCTCCGTAATTCGCTCGGCCGTCGAACGCGGCGTCACGTTCTTCGACACCGCGGAAATCTACGGCCCGTTCGCGAACGAGGAGCTCGTGGGCGAGGCCCTTGCTCCCTTCCGCGGGCGGGTGGTGATCGCAACGAAGTTCGGATTCAGGATCGGGCCGAACGGGGAGCGCCTGGACGGCCTGGACAGCCGGCCCGCCCACATCAAGGAGGTCGCGGAGGCCTCGCTCAAGCGGCTCAAGGTCGATGTCATCGATCTATTCTATCAGCATCGCGTCGATCCGGATGTGCCGATCGAGGACGTCGCCGGGGCGGTGAAAGAGCTGATTCTGGCCGGCAAGGTGAAGCACTTCGGCCTTTCCGAGGCCGGCGCGAAAACCATCCGGCGTGCCAACGCCGTCCAACCCGTCACCGCCCTGCAAAGCGAATACTCCCTGTTTTGGAGGGAGCCAGAGGCAGAGATCATGCCGACGCTCGAAGAGCTGGGGATCGGCTTCGTGCCCTTCAGCCCGCTCGGCAAGGGTTTCCTCACGGGCAAGATCGACGAAAACACGAAATTCGACCCATCCGATTTCCGGAATATCGTGCCCCGCTTTTCACCCGAGGCCCGCAAGGCAAATCAGGCCGTGGTCGATCTGCTCAGTTCAATTGCTGCGCGAATGAAGGCGACGCCCGCCCAGGTCGCACTGGCCTGGCTGCTGGCGCAGAAACCGTGGATCGTGCCAATTCCCGGGACGACGAAGCTACCGCGCCTGAGCGAGAACATCGGAGCCGTAGCCGTCGAACTGACACCGAGCGACCTCCATGAAATTACCGCCGCTGCCGACAAGATCACGCTTCAAGGAGCGCGCTATCCGGAACACCTGCAAAAACTGGTCGGCCGCTGAGCGGCGGTTATAAACTCCATAAAAAACCGCCGCGAACGAATGGGTAAAGTCGGTTGCTGAATGGCGGATCAAAACAATTATCAAGCGTGCCTGGTTAACAGGCCCAAAAATACCATGAACAAAGCCTGGTTTATTACAGGCGCCGGCAGCGGACTCGGAACAGGAATTGCCAAGGCCGCGTTGCGCGCGGGCGACCGCGTCGTCGCGACTGGCAGGAATCTCGAGAAAGTGCGCCGCGCCTTTCCCGGCGTGGCGCCGGAGAGCATCGCCTTTGTGCAATTGGACGTCGCTCACGAGGTCCAGGCCAAAGCGGCGGTCGAGGAGGCGATCCAGCGTTTCGGACGCATCGACGTCCTGGTCAACAATGCGGGCTATAGTCTGCTCGGTAATTTCGAGCAGATGACCACCGCCGAGATCCAACAGCAGTTCGCCCCGAATTTTTATGGGGTTGTGCATGTGATGCAGGCCGCGTTGCCTGTCATGAGACGGCAGCGTTCGGGTCACATCATCAATATCAGTTCCGTCGCGGGCGTCGTCGGGCTGAAGCATTGTGCGGCCTATGCAGCAACGAAATTTGCGGTCGAAGGACTTTCGCTGTCGGTCGCGACCGAAGTGGAGAAATTCGGCATCAAAGTCACCGTGGTCGAACCCGGCTTCTTCCGGACGGACCTGCTCGACGCAAAAAACGTCCGGTGGGGCAGCAAGGTCATCGAGGACTACACGCCGGAGGGCACGGCCAAGGATATGTGGTCGCCCTATGACGGCACGCAGCCCGGCGATCCAGCGAAGCTGGGCGACGCGCTCGTCAAAATCGCCGCGATGCAGAATCCCCCGAAAGTCTTCATCGCCGGAGGGGACGCCTTGGATGTGATTACGCCGGTGCTCGAAGAACGCCTGCGGGAGGCGCGCACTCACGAAACGCTCTCAAAGTCCATGGCCGGCTCGTTCTAATGAGAACGGATCCCTCAAGTTTTCAATCAACAGAAAGAACTCCCTCCATGGAAATCAAACGAAGTGGTTCTCAACCCTCCATCAAAGGACCCGCCGACTGGTTTAGCGGTACGGTGCGCATCGACCCGCTGTTTCAAGCCACCGAGCCGACGCGCGCCGCAGGCAACAGCGTCACGTTCGAGCCCGGCGCCCGCACCGCTTGGCATACCCATCCGCTGGGTCAGACACTGATCGTCACGTCCGGCTGCGGACGCGCCCAGCGCTGGGGAGGCCTGATCGAAGAAATTCGTCCAGGTGATGTCGTCTGGTTTCCGCCGGGCGAGAAACACTGGCACGGCGCCTCGCCCACCACGGCCCTGACCCATATCGCCATCCAGGAACACCTCAACGGGAAGCCGGTGGACTGGATGGAAAAAGTGAGCGACGAACAATATCAGGCATTGTAATCCCTCGTCATGGGGACCGTGCGCCCCTGCCGGCTGTTTCCCCCAGCAAGCCCATAATCTTAGCCAGCTCATCGTTCCGAGATGTGACAACCCGATCGTTCCATCGACACGGGTTACAGCGAACTCGATTCGGTGCTCATCCGCAGGCGCTGGAGGGCCGGCTGGGTTCAAACCACTCAAGAAAGCTCGAAGGGCCCGGTTCGATCCCGGCATACGTCTGTACGAGCAGCCCGCGAAGATTTTCGCGGGCGCGGGCAATGCGGCTTTTCACCGTGCCCAGACTGATGCCGAGCGTTTCGGCAATTTTTTCATAGGACTGGTCCAAGCCATTGCGCAGGGTGAGAATTTCCCGCTGATGGTCGCTGAGCCGGCCCATGCACACCGTGACCTGCGCGAGAAATTCACGGTTCGCCGCCTCGCGGGCGGGACTCGGAGCATCGCTTGCGATCAAGTCGGAGATGGTCGCGGGATTGTCCTCGCCGAAGGCGCAGTCGAGCGACTGCGTGGCATGACGCTGGCGGCGGAAAAAATACCAATAGCGGTTGCGGGAGAGATTGGTGGCGATGCAGTGCAGCCAGGTGGCGAGCGACGAATCGCCGCGGAAACGCGCCAGGCCGCGATGAGCGCGGATGAAGGTGTCCTGCGCAATTTCCTCCGCGTCGGCATGGTTCCGAAGGAGGGAAAACGCGACGGAGAACATTTTTCCGCGATAGCGTGTGACGATCTCGTCAAATGCATTTTCATCCCCCGCATTGAAACAGCGCACCAGCTCGGCATCATGCACGGCCTCCTGCTTTGAAAGGGCCACCCGGCTAGCCGGATCGGTCGCAGAGCGCGAAACCCCCGGAATACCGGAAAAGGAAGCGAGTGAGGCCACGGCGGGAGCGCACGGGCGGCGCCGGGATAAGTCGCGAAAGAGTTGTGATTTTTCCATCGGCCCAAGAGACTGCCCGGAAAACGTCCGGGTGAATATGGGGTGTTGTGCTAACCGGCGGCGGCTAGACCATTTCGTCCGTCATCGCGTAAAGAATTTATCCAATCCCGTGAGGCTCTTCAAGGGCTTCGACTTGGAGTCCAGGGTATCCAACCGAAGCACCGCCGGCGGCACCGCCGGCGGCGCCGACGGCGGCTTCAAAGCCGGGGTGGCCTTCTCCTTGCCCCGCAAAGCGGCAATTGCCTGGTCGAGCTTCACGGCCGACACCGGCTCGGATGTCCCGAGTTCCTGGGCAAACACACTCACCCGGTATTCCTCCACCAGCCAGCGCACACCGGCCGGTGCCTTCATATACGGAGCCACTTTGGCCGCCCGCTCGGCGTCCTTCAGCGGATTTTTCTTCCATCGTTCGGCCCGCAGTTTTTTCGCCCGCAAATAACGCGGCAATTGCCAGAACCGTTCCAGCGGCGTGGTCCGCAGAAATTCAGGACCAATCAATGCGCCGACCTCGTTTTCCAGACCGGGATAGCAATCCTTCAACACCAGCAACTCGGAACGCAAATCGAGCACCTCCCGCAGCACCGCCAGGAAACGCGGCGTTTCCTTTCGCAGGTCGGCCTTGGCGGTTTCCGCCGCCACTTGCAACGTGGCCGCCGACTCCGGCACCGCGACCCGCTTCGAATCGACCGCCCAGTTTTTGAGCAGCTCCAGCGCATCCGCCTGAAGCGCTTCCGCCGGCGCAAGCGTGGCGATCAGCGGCCCGAGGTCGCGGATCTTTTTCAAGTCGCGTTCGAGCCAGGCGAGTTCGTAGCGCAATTCGTTTTCCAGTCCGCGCGCCGCCTGTTGCCGTTTGGCAGCTCCACCCCGGACCTGATCGAGATCCGCAGCCGGCGCCACAGCAGCGGCAATCTCGGTCCACTCGCGGCTGGCGATCACTTCCACGCCCGCTTCGTTGCGCACCCGTACACGCACCCGCAAATGATCGGGCGGAGGCTTGCCCGCCCAAATGGTCACGGTCACGCCCAAGCGATGCCTCTCGCGCAATTCCGCCGCGAGCGCCTCAGCGACGGTTTCCCGACCGCCCGTCAGCCGGTGGCGGGAGGCGATCGCCTCTGCGAGTCTGGCGGCGTTTTCCGTCAGCGGCACAAACGTCCGCCGTAACTCCTTCGGCAGTGCCCGCAGATAATGCTCCACCTTGCCGGCCAGGTGCCCCGGCACCGCCCAATCGAGCGCGATGGCCGACAGTTTCTGCGCTTCCGCCAGACTGACCTCCAGCGTAACGCCGTCGTCTTCCCGGCCGGGCCGATAGGCATACTGCAAGGGCAGCGCGGAATTCTGCAGCGGGACGCTCGGAGGAAAAGATCCCTCGTCCACCTGCACTTCATTTGGGTCGAAGAGATCGGTCTCCGCCAGGATGAGGAAATCCGGCTGCCCGGCGCGCCACTCCCGCACCATGTCCACCAGCTCGGCCACCGAGGAAACGCCGGCCGGCCCAATCTCCGCAAGGGACAGCCGTCTGGCATAAAAGCGGTACAGCATCTCGTCGAGATTGAGATAGCCGCCATGCCGGGCGCGCGTCAGCCGTTCGGTGACTTGTTCCCGCAGCGCCCGGTTTTTCAGGAGAAAATCAAAGGGCCAGGTGATGGTGTCGTTGACCAGTCCCTCCCGGATAAAAATCTCCGTGGCCCCGGCCGGATCGATTTTCCCATAGCTCACCGCGCGGCTGTCGATCTCCAGTCCATAGAGCCGGGTCCGCTGCTTCACTTTCACGCGGCCCGCCTTCTCGTCCCAGAACGGCTCGCTGTGAGTGATCCGGACGACATGCGCCGCCAATTCGGCCGCCCACGCCGGATCGATCCGCGCACAGGTGCGCGCATAGAGGCGGCTGGTCTCCATGATTTCGGCGGCCATCAGCCAGCGCACGGGACCTTTGCGGTCGCCCGTCGGCGGGGATTTGGCACCGGCGCCTTTGCCGGCCGCGGCCGTCCGCTGAAAAAGCACCGAACCCGGAAAGATCACCACGCGGCGATCATGCGTGGCCTTATAGCCTGGATTGGCCTCATCCCAGGTCGCGAGGTTGCCCAAAAGCCCAGCGAGGATGCTGCGGTGGATCGCGCGGTAGCCGGGACTGACAAAGAGCAGCTTGTCATTTTCCTGGTCCGCCGCCCGCTCACGCCGGCCGTCATGGACCGACGTCATCCGAAAATCCCGTCGATCCCTGAGGACCTCCTCCAATTGCGTGTGCACGTCACGCCATTCGCGCATCCGCGTGTAACTGAGAAAATGATCACGGCAAAATCGCCGCAGCTTCGCCTGGGTCATTTGCTCAAATTCGCCGTGGTAGGCCTCCCAAATGTTGAGCAAGGCGAGGAAATCCGATTCGGGATGCGCGAACCGCCGGTGCGCGGCGTCGGCCTGCGCCTGTTTTTCCAAGGGCCGCTCCCGCGGATCCTGGACGCTCAGGCCGGCGGCGATGATCAGGACTTCCCGGAGAGTTTTCTCATGGCGGGCCTGCAGGATCATCCGGCCCACAGTGGGATCGACCGGCAGCCGCGCCAGTTCACGGCCGGTCTCGCTCAACGCGCCATCCGGCTTCAGCGCGCCGAGTTCCTCCAAAAGCGCATACCCGGCGCGAACACTTTTGGGCAGCGGCGGGCTCAGGAAAGGAAAGTCCTCGACCTCGCCGAAAGCGAAGGCCTTCAGCCGCAGGATGACGTCGGCCAGATTGGCGCGCTGAATCTCCGGCTGGGTGAATTTGGGCCGCGCAAGATAATCTTCCTCGGAAAACAGCCGGATGCAGACGCCGTTGGCCATGCGCCCGCACCGGCCCCGGCGCTGATCGGCACTCGACTGCGAAATCGCCTCGATCGGCAGACGCCGCGTGCGCGCCTGCGGCACATAACGGCTGACGCGGGCGAGCCCGGTATCGACCACATAGCGAATGCCGGGAATCGTGAGCGAGGTCTCGGCAATGTTGGTCGCCACCACGATCTTCCGGCGCTGGCTCGGTGCGAACACCCGCTGTTGCTCGGAATTGCTGAGCCGTCCAAAAAGCGGCACCAGCTCGCTGTTCCGGCCGCGGCGGCCGTCCAAAAGATCGCATGTGTCGCGAACGTCGCGCTCGCTGGGCATGAAAACCAGGATGTCACCGGAGCCGTCCTCCCGTAAAATTCGGTCAACCGCCTCCACGGCTCCGTCGATGTAATGCAGCGCTTCCGCTTTTTCGTCGGCATCGGTGGAGGCAGGATCGGCATCCGAGCCAAAGGAATCCAGCGGCGCATAGATCACCTCCACGGGATAGGTCCGCCCCTCCACCTTGATGACCGGGGCGTTACCAAAAGCGGCGCTGAAGGCCGCGGTGTCGATGGTGGCCGAGGTGATCACGACCTTCAGGTCCGGCCGCCGGCTGCCCAGCTGGCGCAGGTGGCCGAGCAGGAATTCAATATTGAGCGATCGCTCGTGGGCTTCGTCGACGATGATGGTGTCGTACTCCCGCAGGAACGGGTCGCCCTGGGCCTCCGACAACAGCATGCCATCCGTCAGGAACTTGATGCGCGTCGCCGCCGTGGTCTCATCGGTAAACCGCACCTTGCAGCCGACCTCCCGGCCCCATTGGACCCTGAGTTCCTCGGCCACGCGACGTGAAACCGACAGCGCCGCCACCCGCCGTGGCTGGGTGCAGGCGATCCGGCCGGCCACTCCCCGGCCTGCGGCCAGGCACATTTTGGGAATCTGCGTGGATTTGCCGGATCCCGTTTCGCCGGCGAGGATCACCACCGGGTTTTCCTGGATCGCCGTCGTAATCTCCTCCGCCCACACGGTGATCGGGAGCTCGGGAGGAAAATCCACTCGGAAAGGAAACGACGCGGGCGGCAGCATGGGCGGAACGACCTGGGATGGGTTTGTTGGTTTTAGAGCACCACGACCGGCAGCGGGGCTCGCCATCTTTGATAGCCCAAGGCCATCTTCATGCCAATTTATCTGTCACTTGTTGCGGGCGCCAATAATCACGCCCATCGGGCCGGCAAGTCAGGGGTCACTCACCCCTTAGCTTCCCGAGAATTTCCCCCGTCGTGCCGAGTTCCCCTATCCGCGGGAAAATGATTTTTAACGCACGATCATGCGCATCGGCATTCATGTCGGTCATGGCGTCCACCGCAAAGGCCAGGTTGTAGGAGCGCTCCCAGGCGGCACGCGCGGTCGACTCCACCCCGATGCTCGTCGATATCCCGCAAAGGACAATGTTCGTCACCCCGCGCCGGCGAAGCTGGAGATCGAGGTCCGTGCCGTAAAATGCACCCCATTGCCGTTTGTGGATCAATATATCCGTAGCGGGATTTGCCTTTAACTCGTCGATATATTCAAAAAAGCCGGAGTCGAAAGACCGGGAGGGCGGCTTTGCCTCGACGCGGGTTTTGACCGCATCCGCCATGTCCGCGGCCCAGCCGACATGAACCAGGACCACCGGCAGCTTTCGTTCGCGAAACGCATCGGCCAGTCGAACGACGTTGGCCACCACGGCGGAAGTGGCATGGACCATCGGGGAGGCGACGATTCCCTTTTGGATATCGATAACAACGAGGGCGGTTTTTGGGTCGAGCGCGGTGATGGGCATCACCTTACCAGATTTGCAATCTGCCATCCGTCAATCGTCCGTTGCGTGCAAAAGCCACCGCAAATTTTCCGATCGACGGTCTGTGCCAGGCCATCCTGACCGGTTCATGCTTCCCGGCCCGGACTCAACCGCCTGCCGCGAACACTCAGGCGAGCCGCTGCAGCATCCGGCGCAGGCCCTCCACCGGAGATTCTTCGACTGGAGTAAGTGGAAAGGGCGCGCGGGCCGTAAGCGCGGACCGGAGGAAAGGATGCGCCAGGATGGGACCGCTCAGGCCGGCACGGACCGTAGGCAACGGAACGCCCGGGAAAAGTTTCAGCGCGACGTTCCGGGCAAGGTCGAGCAGTTCGGAAGCGGATGCGAGGACGACTTCAGCAGCGGCGGCATCGCCTTCGCCGGCGAGATTCAACACGATGGGCGCGAGCGCGGCGATCTTCACATTGGGAGAAGCGTCGCTATAAATGGTGCGCATGGCGTTCGCCCCGTCGACCAGGCCCATGTGCTGGTGCATGGCGGCGGTCAGACGGCTGGGGGGCGCCCAGCCCTGCTGCTCGAGCAGCGTGTGCGCAATGGCCCGGCGGCCAATGTCGTAGCCGCTGCCGGAATCGCCAAACCGCCACCCGAGGCCGCCCGCATAATGGATCGAGCCATCGGGAGCGCGCGCCGCCACGAATGAACCGGTGCCGGCGTGGAGCACGAGACCGGGGCCGCCGCCGGTGGCCAGCTCAAGCACAGGCAACGAATCGTCAAAAGCCGTGACCTGCCCGAAATCGGCCAGGCCCACCGCATATTCCTGCCAGAAGCCCGGGCTGCCCGCCATGCACAGCAGCGTGACTTGCGGGGATTGGCGCCCATTTGACGAAAGCTGGGTGCGAAGGGCGTGGAGCGCGTCCGTGACGATCAACCGGGCCTGGTCAGCGCCGACGATGCTGGGATTGCAGCCCGCCGCGATATGCCGCGCGACAATTTGCGCGGAATCATCGATGAGAATGCATTCCGTTTTGCTCCCGCCGCCGTCGACGCCAATTTTGTAATTCATGCAGATGAACACCCCACCGGATAGCCCTTGGTTGCGTAATACAAGATATAAAGGCCGCCAGGCAGCATGCTCCAAAAGAACGCTGTCTGCGGATATATGATAGGCGAGCGATGGACGTAAATTTGCGGCAAAATCGCTCCGCCAGCGATGCCCATGGCCCGCGGGACGAAACCGATTTTGGTGATCATATCGTTCGCCATGGGTGCTAGCTTTTGACGCCGGCCTTTACCGTGCCCTTTTCGAAATGTTCCTCAATCTCCTCCAGCGTCCTGTCCTTGGTTTCGGGCAGGAAAAACGCGGCGGTTATGAAATAAATCACCGTGCAGCCGGCGAAGGCAAAGAACATCGTGGCGTAGCCGTGCTTGCCAACCGTGGGCAGAAAAATGGCGGCGATTGTCGTCGAGACGGCCTGGTTGATCAGCAAGGCGATGCTCATGCCATTGGAGCGGATGCGGGTGGGCATCAGCTCGGAGAGCGCCAGCCACACGCACACGCCCGGGCCGACGGCGAAAAAGCCCATGAAGAGGTAAAGGGTGACGGCCACCAGCCAGCCATTTTCCTGGCTGGGCACCGGCGTGATCAGCGCGTTTTCGATTTTGAGCGGAGCCGTCCGGGCCTCGGCAAGATTGGCGGAAGGATCCTTGAAAAACGCCTCCACCCTGCTGCCGGGAAGATCGCGCCTGATCTGGAGCGGCGCGGCGCCGGCATCGCTGGAACGCACCACCCGGGTGGCGGACCGAAAATCCCCGTACGAATAAATGACCACGAGCGATTCCGGCCGGCCGCTGACCGCATTGCCGGCCAGCAACGTGTCGGCGGTGTGCTGGTCGAAAGGCAGCGTCAGCGTCTGGTCGGCGGCCACCATCGCCTGCACCGCATTCCTCACGTCCACCTGCAGTTTCTCCGTCCGGCGAAAGAGAGTCCCGGTGCAGAGGAGCGACAAGATGATGCCGGCGCTGCCCAGGGTGAGCAGGAATTTCCGTCCCTTGCGGTCCACCAGCATGACCGCGACCATCGTCATGAAAAAATTCACCACGCTGAAAACGAGGCTCCCGACGTGGGCCTGGACGTCGGAAAGGCCGCCCTGCAAAAGGATGGTGGTGTTGTAACTGATGATGGAGTTGACGCCCGTGAGCTGGGTGCAGGCGAGGATGACGCAGGCCAGGACGAACGGGATCACGTATTTCCGGCGCAGGAGGGATTCCCGGACCTTGGCGCCGGTCGAAGTCGCGGTTTTTTCCGCGGCCACGGTGTCTTCCATCTCCTTGAATTCAGCGGCGGCCTGAACTTCCGTGCGGGAGCGCCGCAATGCGGCATAAGCCTCCTCTTTCCGGCCGCGGCGGAACAGCCAGCGCGGCGATTCCGCCACCATGAAGCTGCCAATCACAAACAGGACGCCCGGCGGCAGCGAAACCCAGAAGGTGTTGCGCCAAGCGTGATCCTTGAACGCAAAAGCATCGCCGGACGTCGTGATCAGGCCCAGGCGATAGCTGAAATACATCGTGATGCTGCCAGCCACGACGAAGCCGAAAGTCAGCAGCCATTGAAAGATGCCCGTGCCCTTGCCCCGGTTCGATGCGCCCAGGCATTCCGCCAGGTACAGCGGGACCACCACGCCAATCAAGCCGGCGCTGGTGCCTTGCAGCAGGCGGCCGAACACCAATGTGCCATAGGCGTGCGACAGGGCGATCATCGGAATGCTGATCACAAACATCACGCCGCTCAAAGCCATCAGCCATTTGCGGCCCATCCAGTCCGCCAGCAGGCCGGCAAAAAGAGTGGAAATCACGCTGCCCAGCAGGACGGCCGCCACGATGAAGGAAAGCTGGCCGGCGTTGAAGCCCGACGTGGCCTCGAGGTACGGCAGCGCACCGGAGATGATGCCGACATCGACGCCATAAAGCAGACCGCCCAGCCCGGCGACGAAAAGAAGCAAGCGGTTATAGCCAGCCTGGGATGTCCCGGAAGCCGCGCCGCCATGATTGCTTATATCATTCATATATGGCTTGGGTTAAGCGGTGGGTTCGGGCCGGAGGCATGATGGCGGGCTCAGGGTTGGGTCGAAACAGCAGCGGCGGTGACCAGACGGGAAATTGGCGCAAGGACGGCCAGTTCAGTCGCGGCCTGCGGTGCGGCGGCGCGGGCGATAACCGCAAGTTGCGCTGTGCGCCAGGCTCCGGTTTGGGGCTGTCCAGAAAGCAACGCGGACAAAGCCTCCAGACCAGCCCGGCTCGAATCCTCCAAGGCCTGGCCGAGCGGCGCGGCTTCGCGCAGACACGGTGCCCGCCCGGGCAGGACAGTGGCGACCAGATGCCCAGCCGCGGCCCAAGCCTCGAGTTTGTGCTGAAGCGCGGCAGCCAGGCCCGGCTCGATTCGGGAAGGTGTGGAAAGCAGACGGTCCACCTTGGACGAAAACGCGCGCGCCTCCGCGCTGTCCGCCTGGGCGCAGTCCACCAAGCCGGTGAGCGGAGTAAATTGCGTTGAGTCGGGCTGCTGCTGGCCGCGCTCGTAGTTTTTCACGGGCTCGACCAAGTCCGTAAGTGTTTCCAATGCGAGCAGGCCGGCCTCGTCGACATTGTCTCCAGCCAGCCGGCGGAGCATGGGCTGATGATTGCGCTCATGCAGCAGGCCGGCCTCGTCGAGCCGCGCGCTAATGCCGGCCAGCCGCCGGTACATATCGGCCACGTCGTTGATCGCGCGGGGCGACCACAGCCGCTCGGCGATGGCAGCAGTCCGCGGCCAGATGCGCGAGTCGATGGTCTCCGGCGTGACCCATTCCGACCACATCGTGGCTTCCCCGCCGAGGATGCGCTTCTGTTCGGCGGGCGTGAGCGTGGTGCCGGCCGGAACCGGATCGTTGAGGTAATGCTCCGCCGCCGGATGCATCAGGTCGATGTAGTAGCCGTTCGACAAAATCCCTCCGTAGCCCTGCCGCGCGGCGGCGGCGAGCGAGTCGATTCCGCGCCAGGACTGGATGACGCTGCCGTCCGGCAGGCCCGGCTGGAAAATCTCGTCCCATCCGATCATCCGCTTCCCATGCCGGGCAAGAATCGCGGACACCCGCTGGTTGAAATAAGTCTGCAGGCCCGCGTTGTCGTGCAGCTGATGCTCACGAATGAAGGCCTGGATGCGCGCGTTGGCGTTCCACTGCACGCCGTCGTTTTCATCACCGCCGATATGGATGTAGGCGTCGGGGAACAGCGCGGCCATCTCACCCAGGAAATCGTCGAGCAAGGCATAGGTTTTTTCGTTGGTCGGATCCAGCACCGGATCAAAGACGCCCCAATGGCGCTCGATTTGATAGGGACCGGGCTGGCTGGCCAGTTCTGGATGAGAGACGACCCAGCTGGTGGTGTGGCCGGGCAGGTCGAACTCCGGCACCACGCGGATGCCGCGCGCCGCCGCGTAGGCGATGAGGCCGCGCATCTGGTCCTGGGTGAAATAATTTCCATCCGAGCCCTTCTCCACCAGCTCCGGGTGGGTTTTGCTTTCGATTCTGAAGCCTTGGTTGTCGGTGAGGTGCAGATGCAGCACGTTGAGCTTCACCAAGGCCATGCCATCGAGATTGCGCTTGATCACGGCCAGCGGCTGCCAATGACGGCTGACGTCGATCAGCAATCCGCGCCAGGGAAACCTAGGCTGGTCGCGAATGCTCACGACCGGCAGGAAATAACCGTCCGCATCGGCCTGGAGCAGCTGAAGCAGGGTTTCCAGGCCGCGCAATGCACCGACCACGGTGGCCGCATGCAGCGTCGCCCGATTTGAATCAATTTCGAGCGCGTAAGCTTCGTTTTCATCTAGCGATGGCACCACCCCGCCGGGGCCGCCGCATTCGACGATTAGCGTGGCCTCGGCCGCGGAACCGGCCTCATGGGCCAGGACCAGGCCGGTGCGTGCTTCCCATCGCTGAAGCGCACGCGCCAGCGCGGCGCGCAGTCGCGCGTCGTCATGGCCGGTGATCGCAAAGGCGAACTTCGCCGTCACCGGCAGCCGGCCTGCGGCAAAATGCACTTCCGCGGGCACCGGCATCAGGTCAGCCGGGACGCTTTCGGCCGCGGCCAAATGCATCGCAACCGCCAGCGCGAGAAACACCGCGGACCAGGCCGCGGTCAGGCGTTCACAGCGGGACATGGCGGAGAAATGTTTCCGGGGTGTAGCGCTTGAAGGCTTCGATGGCCTCATATTCAGCCAGCCCGAGCGCATTGTAGGCTTCAGCCAGACGCTGGCTGCGATCCTCGGTGCGCTGCCAGAATTCACGGCGGTCATCGCCCAAAAACAACGCCTGGTCTTTTTGAGTCTCGTGGCGAAAAATGGCGCGGCGGCGGCGCAGCACTTCCTGCGGGCTGAGCGGCACAGCCATGTCGATTTCGTCCGTTTGCCATTCGGCCCAAGCGCCGCGATAGAGCCACAATTCCATTCCGGACAGCCATGGTTCGCCGGCGGCACCAGCCAGTGCCTCGCTCAGGGCGCGCAGGCAAAGCCGGTGCGTGCCGTGCGGATCATCGAGATCGCCGGCCGCGAAAACCAGATGCGGACGCACTTCGCCGAGCAGCCGGCGCATGATTTCCACGTCCGCCTGGCCGAGCCGGCCATGTCGGGTGGGACCGGTCTGGTAAAAAGGCAGGTCAAGAAAGTGAAGGCGGCCGGCCGGCACGCCGCAGACCCGGGCGGCGGCGATCGCCTCGTGCCGTCGCACCAGCCCCTTCCAGCGCAGCAGCTCCGGAGAAGGGGGCAGCGCGCCGGTCGCCGCAAAAGCATCGCAGAGCTTCCGAATTTTTTCCGCGGCCGCACCTTCGACCAGGCCGGTATCTGCGGCAAAGAGCAGCGCACGCCACAGGACTTCGTCCGAAACGGCATTTGAACCGGAGACTTGGTAGGCGATGTGCACTTCGTGGCCGTGTTCGACCAGCCGGCAGAGCGTGCCACCCATTGAAATCACATCATCATCGGGATGCGGGGAAAGCACGAGCACCTGTTTCGGAAACACGCCGGCCGATGATGCGCGCAGCGGGCGCGCCGGCGCATCACCCGGCCGCATGCGACGCGGATCGCGCCCGCCCGGCCAGCCCGTGATCGTGTGCTGCATCTGGTAAAACCCCACGAGATTGGCCTCGTAGGCGGAGCCGTGCACCCGCAACAGGTCCTGCAGACCGGACTCGTTGTAATCATCGTCGGTCAGCTTGAGAATGGCTTTCCGACGTTGTTGCGAGAGCCACAAGATCGCCCGGCGCGTCATCTGGTCGTCCCAAGCCAGGCCCTGATCCTCCAGCGGGCCAATCAACCAGGGCGTGCGATAGCGCGTGAGCGCACCGGCGGCGGCCTGATCGAGAACGAATTGCGCGTGCTCGTGTTCCTGGAGGAACGAGGCCGGCACCTGTGGCGTCGGCTCGCCTTCAATCGCCGCGCGCACGATCCCGGCCTTGTGCTGACCCCAGGCCATCAGGACGATGCGACGCGCTTCCATCACGGTGCGCACGCCCATGCTGAAAGCGTGGCGGGGGGTATGCTCCTCGCCGCCAAAATCACCGCTGGCATCGCGACGGGTCAGCGGATCCAGAGTGACCAGCCGGGTGCGGGAACGCCGCAGGCTGCCCGGCTCATTGAAGCCAATGTGGCCGGTGCGGCCGATGCCCAGAAGCTGAAAGTCGATGCCGCCGGCGATGCGGATCTTTTCCTCGTAATCCCGGCCATGCGCGTCGACCCCGGAAGACGGCACGACGCCGCTGGGGATGTGGATGTTTTCCGGACGGATGTCGATGTGATCGAACAGATGCATCCGCATGAAACGATAGTAACTTTGGGGATGCTCGGGGGGCAAAGGATAATATTCGTCGAGATTGAAAGTGACGACCCCGGAAAAGCTGAGGCCTTCCTCCCGATGCAGGCGCACCAGTTCAGCGTACAGGCTCAGCGGCGTCGATCCGGTGGCCAGGCCGAGCACCGCCGGGCGTCCCTCGCGCTGGCGTGATTGGATGAGTCCCGCCATTTCGCGGGCCACCGCGCGCGAGGCCTCGCCGCTGCTGGCGAAGACCGCGACCGGCGCATGCTCGAACCGGCTCGGCGGCACGGTACGCCGGGCGATGGAATCCGGAGGGGCAAGATGAGAGGAAGTGACAGCCATGAGCGTGGATACGGTTGCGGGAAGGACCATAGCATAAGCCTACCCGCCCGGATAATAAATGTCGGAAATGATGATGTTTTTAACAAAAATGATAAATGGATGGGGCAAAACGCCCAGAAGCCGCACCCGCACTTGACCCTTTTTCGGCCGCCATGCCGAATTGCCCCCGTGACGCCCTCTCCTGCAGTCCGGTCGACGAGGCCCGCCTGGGCCAATCCCAAGGCCATGGGATCGGCCGGCCTGCTTTTGGCCGCCACTCTGCTGGTCTACCTGCCCGTCCTCCGGGGCGGCCTGCTGTGGGATGACGACGCCCATGTGACCAAGCTCCCGCTGCGTTCGCTCCATGGGCTGGCGCGGATCTGGTTCGAGCTCGGCGCAACCCAGCAATATTATCCCATCCTCCACAGCGCATTTTGGATCGAGCACCGGCTTTGGGGGGATTCCGTCCTGGGCTACCACCTGGCCAATGTTCTGCTTCACGCGACGGCGGCATGGCTGTTGGTTTTGATTCTCCGTCGGCTGGCCTTTCCGGCGGCCTGGCTCGCCGGCCTGCTTTTCGCGCTGCATCCCGTTTGCGTGGAGTCCGTGGCCTGGATCGCCGAGCAAAAGAACACGCTATCGGCGGTATTTTATCTCGGAGCTGCGCTCATCTACCTGGATTTCGATCGGACGCGGCGCGCCAGGCCGTATTTTTTTGCGTTTGGACTCTTTGTCCTGGCCCTGCTCACGAAAAGCGTGACGGCTTCCCTGCCGGCTGCGCTGCTCCTGGTCTTTTGGTGGCGCCGGGGACGGATCGAGTGGAAACGTGATGTGCGGCCATTGCTGCCCTGGTTTGCGATCGGCACCGCCAGCGGACTGTTCACCGCATGGATCGAGCAAAAATTCATCGGTGCGGAAGGCGCAGATTTTTCCTTCACGGCATTGCAGCGCCTCCTGCTGGCCGGGCGCGTGATTATTTTTTATTTGGGCAAGCTGATCTGGCCCGGCAATTTGATTTTTATCTATCCCCGTTGGTCGGTGAGCCCCCATGAGGGCTGGCAATATCTCTATATCATCGGCGTTCTTGGGCTGCTGGGCGGCTTGCTCCTCTGCGCGAGGAGACAACGCGGGCCTTTGGCCGGGTTTCTTTTCTTTGTAGGGACGCTTTTTCCGGTTCTGGGGTTTGTGAATGTCTATCCGTTTCTTTTTTCGTTTGTCGCGGACCACTTTCAATATCTGGCCTGCCTTGGCCTCATCGTGCCGGCCGCCTGGGGACTGGCTTGGAGCGCGGAGCGGATTCCGCTGGGGAGGCAAGGCCGGATCTGCCTTTTGCTCGCGCTGCCTGCGGTGCTTGCCGTGCTGTCCTGGAGCCAATGCCGGATCTATCGCGACGCCGATACGTTGAACCGCGCAACCCTGGCCCGAAATCCCGCCGCCTGGCTGGCTCACTACAATCTGGCGGTGTCCCTCGGAAGCCGCGGCCGCCTGCCAGAGGCCATTTCCGAATACAAAGCCGCTTTGCAGTTAAAGCCCGATCATTGGGCCGCGCACAACAACCTCGCCGGCGCGCTGCTGAAAATGGGCGAACCCGGCGCCGCGATCATCGAATGGCAAACCGCCTTGCGTCTCAACCCGGGCCTGGCCGAGGCCCACAATAACCTCGGGGTCATTTTGGGCCGGATTCCGGGCCGGGCACCCGAGGCCATTTCCCATCTGCGAACGGCGCTGCGGATCCGGCCCGATTTTGACGACGCCCACAATAATCTCGGCGTTCTTTTGATGCGCGGACCCGATTCGTTGAATGAAGCGATCGTCGAATTTACAGCCGCGCTTCGCACCGCGCCCGACAATCCGGAGTATCATTACAACCTGGCCAACGCGCTGGCGGCCGTCCCCGGCCGTCTGCCCGACGCCATCACCGAGTACCGGACGGCGCTGCGCCTGAATCCAAATTCCATGGAAGCGCACAGCAATCTCGGCGCAGCCTGGGCGCGCCTGCCCGGCCATCTTCCCGACGCGGCTTCCGAATATGAGGCGGCCCTCCGCATCGCCCCCGAAAATGCGCGGATCCATGCCAATCTGGCCAACGCGCTGGCCAGGATTCCGGCGCGCGCGCCGGAGGCGATTTCCGAGTATGCGACAGCCTTGCGGATCGATCCGGACGATGCGGAAACTCATAACGATCTTGGCGTCGTCCTGTCAGACCTGCCGGGACGGCGGGAAGATGCCATGGCCGAATTTCAAACGGCCATCCGGCTCAAGCCCGAATTCGCCGAGGCCCATTTCTGCCTGGGCATCGTCCTGCTCCGAAACGGCAACGGGAGGAAAGAGGCGATTGATCAGTTCGAACAGGCCTTAAGGCTTCGACCCGATTTCGAACCGGCACGAAAAATCCTGGCGCAATTGAAAGAAAGCAGCGCGCGATAGCGGAGCCCCTCGCCGGGCACGGAACTTCCGAGCGCTCGAAAAAAAGCCCGGATGCGCGGGCATCCGGGCTGGGAGTTTATGATTACTTCAGGCGTGTCACGCCGGCGGGGGATCAGAACGAGCAGTGAACCCCGGCCGAATACGACGTGCCCACCTTGTACGCATCGGCGAACAGCTTGCCGCCGCCATTGGGCAAGGTGAAATACTGCTCGTAGGTCTCGTTGGTGATATTGCGCACCGCGAAAAGGAGCGAGACGTTCTTCGTGAGGTTGATCTGGGCGTTGAAATCCAGATCGGTATACGGCCGGGTGTAAACCGTCGAGGAGCCGTTGAACGAGCCCGTGGCAAAATCGTCGCGCCACGAATAAGTCAGGCGGACGAGACCGTACCTGTTTTCAAAATAGGGCCCGATGTTGATCTGGTTCTTGGACGCGAACGGCAGGGGGCCCGACGCCCCGTCCGCCCGCAGACGGGTGTAGTTGGCCTGAAGACCAAACCCGCAGTCAAAGGCCTGCTGGTACGAGAAGGCCGCGCCCTTGGACTTGGCCTTGCCGCCATTTTCAGGACGGGTGACGTAGAACCACTGGTCTTCCCACGTCGTGGTGTTGGCATGGATTTCGGGCCGGGTCTCGTTAACAATGTAGTTCTCGATGTCCTTGTAGAACAAGTCGACGGACACGTATGAATTCTTCGCGAAGTACCACTCGTAATCAGCGTCAAGATTCACCGATTTGTAGGGGTTCAAGCCGGCCGTGCCGCCCACGCCATTGCCACCGATATCGCCCGGTGTATTGATGGGATACAAAGTCGTGTAGCCAAACTCCTGCAGCAGGTTCGGGCGCGAGATAACCTCGGCGGCGGCAAAACGCGCGACCTGGTCATGGGCCACATCATAGGCAAGGTTCATGGCCGGGAGCGCATTATAGTAAGTGTGGTCAACCCGGCCGATGACCGGAACCTCTTCGGCGGCATATTGGGCCGGCGTCCAGCTGGCGGCGTTCGACAGGGGCTGGTAGCCGGGGGCGCCAAACTGGCCGAGCGAGGCGGCGGTCAGGGGCAGGCCGTTCAAACCCGCGACATTGGTGGACGTCCCCGTGGTCTTTGTCTCCACAAAACGGATACCGACGTTGCCGCTGAACGGACCTTGCGCGAACTCGGACTCGAGATACGCGGCGTTGATGACTTCCTCGGCCTGGAAGGTCGGCCCGACGGTGGCGGAGTCCGTCGGGATCGCCAGCCAGTCATTGATGGCCGCAGTCCGGTGGTTCACCGCGTATTGGGCCAGGGTTTCCCCGGCGACCAGGCCGGGCCAGAATCCCGTGGCCACGTCAGCGGCCGAGGCGGGCGTATTGGCGGTTTGATTGAAGACCGCGTTGAAATTCGTCCCGACCGGATGGGTGGCCATCGTGGTGGTGATGCCGGAAAGGCCGGAGAGATAATTGGAGGGCGCGGCGGTAAACAGGGCGAGGTAGTTGCGTTCGCCGGGTCCGTTGAAGGCGACCTGGTGGTAGGAGGACTCCGACGTGTCATGCACGCTGGTGCGGAAACCCGCGATCAGCTTCTTCAGGAAACTGTTCTGCAGCGGCAGCTCAAAATCGAGCTGGGCCCATTTTTCCTGGTCGACCTCGGGTTCCTCGACGAGACCGCCCCAGCCGGAGTTGCCACTTGCGTCGAGCGTGACGTCGCCGGTCTTCGCCCACGTCGCCTGGGACGTCGGCGTAACCGTGTAGGAGGCAAAGCCGGCTCCCTCTGAAATTGAATACGGATCGTACGGACCGGAGCCGGCATTCTGGCCTTCGTTCGCGCCCCGGTAGGCCTGCATCTGGGTGCCGCCCGTGGCGCGGGTGAAGCCGAGGTTGCCCGTCAACTTGAAGCCGTCGTCATCATAGACCGCCTTGATATCGTAATCCTGGGTCTTGATCTCCGCTTTTCTGGCAAAAAGGTCGAATTCCATCGGGCTGCCGCTAGCCAATGTGCCCGAGGTCAAAATGCCGTTGGAAATGGTCGTGTTGGTGAAGACGCCCCCGGCCATGTACATGGGATAGAGGGAGCTGTTGGTATTATCCATCTTCTCATCCACATACAAACCGGTGAGGCTGAGCTCGACCTGCTCGGATGGTTTGAACTCGAGGGCCGAATTCACGCCCTGCCGGTGACGCAATTGCTCGAAGAGGGCCGTATTGACCACTTCATCCGTGACGAAATTGCCCGGGCCGGTGGCTTTCTGCGTGGCGATTCCAGCTTGAGGCAGCTTTGTGTCGACCTGACCATTGGGATTTCCACCCGCATCTAGTCCATTGCCATACGTGTTCTGAACCACGATGCCGGCCGCATTCGTGTAATTGCCCAGAATGCCGAGCGCTTCCACGCCATCGCGGCGAATATATTCCTTTTGATCCTCGGCCCCGATCAGCAGTCCGAAAGTCTTGCCCGGGTTGCGCCAGCTGACGGTGGCGCTGAAACTCGGTTCATACTTCTTGCTCAGCCCGTTGTAAGTTTCGGTGGCAGTGCCCGCGGCGGCAAGCTCCTTGCCCTTGAGCGGGTCGAGCGTGTTGACAATGATGGTGCCGCCGATGGAGCCCTCCAGCAGACGGGGCTCCCAGGTGCGATAGACCTCGGCCTGGCCGATGACCTCCGGAGCAAGAAGGACGTAGTTGAACTGGCGGCTTGGCGTATCGAGGATGTACCAGTCGGCGGTCGCGACCGGCTCGCCGTTGAGCAACGTGCGGTTCAAGTTCGGATCAGTACCGAGGATGCTGACCCGTTCACCATCGCCAAAAAGCCGGTCGATCGTGACGCCGGGGAGATGGGAAAGTGACTCGGCCACGTTCGTATCCGGGAATTTGCCCACATCCTCAGCCGTGATGACGTCGACGTTGTCTCCCGAGGCACGCTTCACATTCAGCGCCGCATTCAAGCTTTCCTGGTAACCATGGACGGAGAAGGTTTCCAGTTTGACGGTTTTGTCGTTGGTGTCGGCCTGGGTATCGGACGGTGCCGCGCTTTCAGACGCAAGAGCCTGGGCGTGCGCCAGGGGGCACAGGGCGAGGCTCGTCAGGATCAATACAGACAGGAATGAATACCGGCTTATGGTGTTAGGTCTCATTGTCTTGAATCAACTGGATGTGGTTGCAGGATGGATGCGCGGGATGCCGGGGATGCTTCGCTGCGCGTGAAAGGGCGGCACGGAGAAGACGCGATCAGGTGGATGAATGGCACGGTCTTTTAAGAAGTGATCGCATGATAAACCTTGTCGCCCCCGTCTTAAAATGGCAGAATTGCCGATATTTTTAACGAAAGTGACAAAAATGAAAACTCCGCCTGCACCGGTGCTTGAGCGGCTGGTCGAGCGGCTGCCGTCACCCGGCCGGCCATTGCTTGGAAGGCGCGCCGTGACCCTGCCGCTGCCGGACAACATCATCTGCTTTCATCGGGCGGCGGCCCAGGACCTGAATCGTCCGCAGCGCGGGCGGGCCCTCCATCATCGCTTTGTGCTGATCCTCGCATTGCGCACCGCAGTGACCGTTTGTGTCGACGACCGCACGATCCGCCTGGACGCCGGCGAAGGCATTCTGGTGTTTCCCTTCCAGTTTCATCACTATATCAAGCCGGTGCGCGAGAAGCTGAACTGGCTGTTCGTGACCTTCGAGCTGGTCGATATAGAGTCACTACGGCCGCTGCATTTCCGGCCTTTCCTGCTGACGCCGTCCGTGCGCACGCTCGCCGCCGATCTGGTGTCGGCCTATCTGGAACGGAGCGATGCCGAGATGCCCATCCTGCTGCTGGCGCTGTTGTTGGGGCGGTTGCGCCGGCAGAAGCCGGCGCCGCATCGCAACTTCGGGCAGGCACCGGAGCCGCCGATGGTGATGCAAGTCAATCAGCTGATGCACAACAGCCACGAGGCGCTGGGCATCAAGGAAATCGCCCGCGCCCTGGGCATCAGCTCCAGCCATTTGCGGGCGCGTTTTCGAAAGTCATGCGGCGTCAGCCTCGGCCGGCATTTGCGGCGGGTGCGCCTGGAGCGGGCGTGCGGATTGTTGCGGCTCAGCGCGAATCGCGTTTCTGAAATCGCCGAACAATGCGGCTTCACTTCGATCTACAGCTTCAGCCGCGCCTTTCACGGCATGTACGGTGTCTCGCCCCTGGCCTATCGTCATGGCCAGCGCGCGCCGCGCAGTAACGCCTTGGCCGGGACGGAAAGCAGTCCGTGAATCCATGTAAATGCCGTGGCGCAACCCGCTGGCACCATTAGCCATCTACCTGGGGAATGCGGGCCCTCATCCCTTGCTTCATGAGTTGCCCCACCTCCATCGGCAGGCCGCGCTGAGAGAGCCTTGCCAGAGGCTGGAGCCCCCTCGCATCGCCACCGAATCGCAGGCGCCAGATCACACGGACACCTTTCAGCAAGCAAATGACAGGCTAAGGAAAAATACCCATATGCATGCCGGATAATATCTTATACGGCCTAATAAATTTGCATGCTGGGGAGAACCTCTATTTCGGTGGGCCCCCGCCGGCACCCGCTGGCTGTTCTAACCCTATGAAAACCATCCTGCTTCGCATGTTCATCGCCATGCTCTCCCTGAGCCTGTGTTCTGTTTGCTTGCCGACCCGCGCCGCCGCCCAAGCCCCCTGTCCGCCGTTCGGATGGGAAGAAGGCCTCGGGCAGTATTTGAAGCCCAATGCGCCGTTTCCGATCAACGACACCGCCAGTGTGAATGCGCCGGATTGCGCCTTCCATGAATGGTCTTGGGAAGCCTTCATCTGGGCCACCGCCCTGCTGAAAGATCCGATTTCCGGCACCACCGTGCCGCGGTTCATGATGCTGCCGACGCCGGAGGATCTGCTCAGTACGAGCGAGAACGCCGGCCAGCTGCACTTGCGGCCGCTCAAGCTTGCAGCTCGCTCGCTCGTGCTCCCCGGCGCCAACGGATTCACTGAGGGAGCCGGCGCCATCGTCGAGGCGGACGGCAACATGCTCGTCGGACAAAACGGCTATCCGATCTATGCCTCCGTGCACATGAACCTCTCCTATTTCGGCACCGCGAGCCAGAACCTGATCGTCAATGGCGGCTACACCAAGCAGCCGGCCGCCGCGTTCTTCAGCCCGGGCGCGGCCGTGTTCAAGGCGACCTGGATGCGGCTGGCCACAGGACAGACGGCGCCCAACGGTGCCTTCACGACCCAGGCCCAGGTGCCCGTGCTGCAGGCCCAAACCTCCCAAGGCACGACTACGATCGCTCCCGTGCCCGGGAAATTCACGACAGTGACCGTCGCGCTCGTCGGTCTCCATGTCGTCGGCTACACGCTCAATCATCCGGAGTTCCTCTGGGGCACGTTCGAGCATAAGCAGAATTCCCCGGCGACCCCGGACAACACCTTCTCGACGTCCGGCAGCTCGCCCAACAACTTCACCTTTTATAAGGCCAATACTTCCTTCGCGCAGGTGAACCAGGCGATCATTCCGCCGCAACTCAAGTTGAACGCCCAGACGCAGCGACTGACCCCCGTGACCAACGTCGTGCTGGAAAACCGGACCGGCGGCGAAAATCAACCCAACGGCCCGCAGAATGTCCTCGCGGTCACCGCGGCCGCCCAGCGGTTCCTCGTCAGCCTCAAAAACAGCCAGTCGGCGTTCGCCACCTACAATCTCGATGGCACGGTGTGGATGGCGCCCAACTCCTATAATCTGAACAGCAACCAGACCGATGCTGTCGGCTCGGTGAACCTGGCCAACTCCACCGCGGAGACGTTCGTGCAGACCGCGACCAACACGCCGATTGCCAATGTCACGAACTGCTTCCTCTGCCACAATCCGACGTCTTATTCCTTCCAGACGCCGCCGCCGCCGAAGCTGCCGAACCGCCTGGTCGCCCTGAGCCACGTGCTCGCGGTGGGCAGCCCTTACGCCGTTCCCAATCAAATTTCCAGCCAGGCATCGTCGGAGCCCGCCGATCAGTTTCGCCTCACGAAACAGCCGGCCCCGGCATCAACTCCAGCGCCGGCCCCAGCTCAGCCCGCGTCACCCTGAAGTCCTGCGACATCCAATTACACTGCTGTGATTCACGGCCGCCTTGCCCACCCGGGCTTGGCGGCCGTTCAGTCTGAAAAGAGTCAACTGGCGCTCTTCTTGGCCGCTTGGTTCGAAACCATGCTGAAGACATCCAGGACCGCATTGATCATCTGGTGAATGCCGTCGCTTCCGCCCGCGATCACCGCACCAGTCACCACGATGTCGACCAGCGAGAACCAGCCACTCGCGGGCCCGGTCTGCAAAAGCCCGTGCAAGCCGCGAACACCGACCATGGCCATGGCCACGCCAAGGCTGAAGCTGATGCAGTAGGTTATCTCCTTCGTCTGAATGCGATAGGCATCGAGGTTTTTTTGCGCGTTCGCCAGATCGAGGGTAATGGCGTCGATGGCCGCCTGATCCTTGGGCATCTTCGCGTTCGCGTCCGCGAGACTCGCCGTGATGGTCTTGATGGCGCCATCGATTTCCTGGGCGTCTGCATCCCTCAGGATCGAAATGATCACCTCAATCGCACGCTCGGTCATCAGTGACACGACAAAGAGGCCACCCAGGACATTAAGCGCGGTCTGCAGGTCGAGATTGGCGAACGGCACCGCGGCGGGAACAACATGCTGGTGGATCAAGAGCGCCACGCCGCCGATCGCCACGGCCAGCACCAGTACGGAAACAAACAGGTTTCGCCGACAAAATGGATTATTCATGGGTCGCCGCTGGAATGCGTACAAACTGAATGGCGAATACCCATCCGCGTCTTTCCGGTCAATAAATATGTCATTGCGGAGCCATTGGTTATGACAAAAACACCCGCAGAATTTGGAAATGGATTAAGCCGGCTGATCCGGCAACGACCCATCCGATAGGCCTCGCTCGACGGAAACCTTGCCATGCATTTTCCATAATTTTCTGGCCGCTAACCGAGTATCATAAAGGGTGATTATCCCTTGACATCAAGTAAATATTGCCCATGCTTCAGGGTATGAAAGCAGCAAGATTCACGGTCAAAGAATTCAACACCCAATTTCCCGATGACACTGCTTGTCTGGAATTCATTTTTAAAACACGCTATCCAGACGGCGGCAAATGCACCTGCGGCAAGGTTGATTGCTTCTATCCCGTGACCGGACGGCGCTCGTATAGCTGCTCTTACTGCGGAGCCCAGATTTCCCCCTGCGCCGGAACAATCTTCCACAAGTCCGAGACCTCCCTCAAGTCATGGTTCTTCGCCATGTTCCTGATGTCTTCCGGCAAGAACGGTGTGGCAGCCAAGGAACTGGAGCGCCAGCTGGGCGTGACCTACAAGACGGCATGGCGCATGGCCCATCAGATTCGCAAGCTGATGGATGCCCCTAACGGCCCTTTCTCCGGTATTGTGGAAGCGGACGAAACCTTTGTGGGCGGCCTATCCAAGAATATGCCAGCAAAGAAGCGTAAGCAGAAAATCACAGGAACCGGCGGCACCAACAAGACCGCCATCGTCGGACTATTGGAACGCGGTGGGAACGTGAAGGCCACGGTTTCAGATAACGTCCGCTCGGAAACCCTTATTCCCCATCTGGTCACCAGCGTCATCCCCGGCTCGACAGTTTGCACTGATGAGTGGTGCGGCTACAATGCTGTGCCGCACGTTGGCTTCGTCCATACCACGGTAGCGCATGGCCAAGGTGAATACGTCCGCGCCGAGGTTCACACCAACTCAATCGAAGGATTCTGGAGCCAGCTCAAACGCTCGATCAACGGGACTTTCCACCACGTTTCAAAGAGGCATTTGCAGCGTTATGTGAACGAGTTTGTTTATCGCTACAATCGGCGGAAAGCTGAGAGGCCGATTTTTTGTGATCTGTCTGGACGAGTGGCTGAGCAGCACGCTTAAGGAGAGCCATAAACTCTTCTTTTCCGGGTTCGTGCTGTTCGGCTGGTTTCATCATCACCGAGGCATCAACGCAAAAATGCGCTGATTTATTTTTGTGCCGATTTTTTCAGAATCTCAAAATATTCTTTTTGATCGCTGGATTGCTCCCAATTGCCATCCGCAGCCCTGAATGCTTGAATCAAAAGACCTTCTTCCTCGCGTTGTTTCCGTGCGGAATGGCGAGACGGGCAGTCTGGTTTATTCTGCGCGATTTCTCGCGCGGCAATTGTTTGGGTAGCCAGCATAATTAATAGACCAATTATTATGGATTTTGTGCCGAAGGTGACCCCGGTGCCGCAGGCGGAAAAGGCGGGGTTAAAAACTCGATTTTATCGTCCTGAATGACGGCAACATCCCCTAACAATTGCGCAAGCGCAAGCTCGTCTGCATCGGGTTTTCTCACATTTTTAAAAATTGATCCGGCTTCTTCTCTGTCGATGACAAAGCTATGCGATGGAAATTTCGTGATAAGGCGCTCTAAATCGCAACCTGTTGGGGAAAGGCGAGTGCCATAGTCGCGGACAATTCTCATGGCCCTCTGCATCTCGCCAAGCTTGAGCGGGTCAATCTGGCTGGCAATTGGATTGATAACGCCAATAGCTAAGCCTTGAGCGATTTCTGCGGCAGTTCTGGTGGTTATTGATGTACCGCTTTTCAGATTGAGCAATTGCCTGAGGAACAACTCGGAAGCCAAATTTTTCAAAAAAACAATGGCCTCATTTATGTCCAACCCGGAGCTTCTTACGAAAAGTTCATCATCCTTTGTCACCTGGATATCCAGCGGGCCAAGCTCGCCGCCATCTGACATCACGATTTCATTGGCGCCCACGACCACCAATGTTCCCGCGCTTTTGCACCGGCCAAAAATCAAGATCGTGAGTTTCTTGTAATTTCTCTGCAAACAGCGCGTCATAATATATGCGCCATCGGGATCGCCGCCATTGGTGGCGATAATAAAAATCGCATTTTCTTTTTTAGGTTGGATGGAATTGACGCAGGCCGTGAACATGCTCGCGTTGCCGCGATCAATCGAATGGCTGAAAAGAAATACGTCCGCGTTTTTTGCGGTTCCAAGTGTGCGGGCGGCCTGCACTGCGTCAGCTGATATGTCGGACATATTACCGATAAAGACTAATGCGCGTAAATTTCCAAGGCGTTATTTGTCAAGCATTGTACTTGTCGTGAAGGGATAATCACCTCATAAAGGACAAATAAAACATCAAAAACGTCATCGTTTTTGAGCTGCAACCACCTGTTGCAATTGATTTTCATTACCGCGTCAGGCTCTTTCCTCCCGGCGTCTTTTTCCCATGAAAACCTACCCCGAAATGCCCCGCACCCGTTCTGCTTTTTCCGATCAACCTGCCCTGCCCGGTTCTGCTTTCGCGAAAGGCCGGCGCCTGCGCGGGCTGCTGACCGGCGCCACGATGGCCTGTACGATTCTGGTCCAAGTCCTCGCAACAAGCGCCACCGCTCTGGCCGCCGCCACCGGAGTTCCAGGCACGCCCAATCTCAGTCCCGATAACTACAATGGAGCGAGCTCCGTCACGATCACCATGAACATGTGGTGGGGTAACAACGGCACTTCCTGGCAGCTCTTTCAAAACGGAAAGCAGGTCTACTCGGCGAACCTGGCCGATAATTCGCCGAATGCGCAGACGGCGTCTTCGACGGCGATCACGAACCTGGCGCTCGGAACCTATTCATTCACGGCCAAGCTGACCAACAGCTTTGGCACCACAGCCAGCAGCACCCTGAGTTATACCGTGACCAAGGGTGGCGGCACGACTCCCACGCCGCCCGCAACGCCAGCCGGACTGGCCGCAGCGGTGAACAGCAGCTCGCAGATCACGGTGACGTGGAGCGCCTCGTCGGGCGCGACCAGTTACGACCTGCAAGTCGACGGCGTGGTCAAGACCGGCGTCTCCAGTCCCTACATCCATTCGGGGCTCGCCGCCAGTTCTGCCCACACTTACGCCGTCCGCGCCGACAATAGCGCGGGCGACAGCGCCTGGAGCTCTCTCGTCAGCGCCACCACCCAGCCAGCCACGGTGACCGTTCCGCCAGCCACACCTTCCGGCCTTGCGGCGCTCGCGACCAGTTCCTCCACCATTCAGGTCTCTTGGAATAGCTCGAGCGGCGCGACCAGTTACGACCTGCAGGTCGATGGCGTGGTGAAGACGGGCGTCTCCAGTCCTTACATTCACTCGGGCCTGGCGGCCAGTTCCGCCCACACTTACGCCGTGCGCGCCGACAACAGCGCGGGCAACAGCGCCTGGAGCTCCCTTGTCAGCGCCACCACCCAATCGGCCACCACGCCGCCGCCCGTGACCACCATCGGCACGATCAACTTCCATTTGCTGCTGGGCGCCGGCACGGCGCAGGACAGCCTGACGCTGACCGGCGACAATTACACCGATCTGATCATGTCCAACACCATTGCCGGCGTGATGTATGGCCATCTGATCGGGGAAGGCTATCCCGGCATTCAGTTCAACAAGGACTATCTGTACGGCTCGATCATGGGCCAGTTGCTGCAGGAGAACCTGGCGACGGGGGATTATGTTGCCAGCAGCAGCCTGATCGACCCGTCGCCCGACCAGCAGGCCGTGATGGGCGCCGGCCAGGGCGGGCCGTATCAGATTAACAACTACTCGGCCGACATGGTGGCCGGCACCTACACGCCGGCCGGACATTCGCTGATCAACTACATCGCGGTGCAAAAAAACATCGGCTACACCATGGCCACGGCGCCCACCCAGTATGCGAAGGCCACCCCGCCATCGTTCAACAACAAATACTACGGGCCCATGCTCTGCGCGTATTTCCATTACAATGACATGGTGGCGCTGAGCGTGACCGGCAAAGGCACCGGCGGCTGGGTTACACCGTGGGAGCCGGAATACGACAATGCGCTGACCCATTTCGTCAGTTTGCCGAACAGCTTCCTGGATGTGATCCTGAACGTCGCCTATAATCAGGGTTATTACGGCGGCCTCGTGGCAAGCTACAGCACGCTGGGCGCCACGGCCACCACCGCGACAGTGACTTCGGTCAATACCTACAGTTCGGTTTGGGGCAAAACGGACACCTATGCACAGTACCCCTACCAGGTGCACTACTATCTCGACCAGATGTACGACAACCCGATCCCGACCACGAGCGCGACGACGTTTGTCACCCTGGCCAACCACATTGCCTTCAGCGTCAGCCGGCTCGGCGGTGTATTCTCCAGCGTGTCCCAGACGCTCGCTTATTCCAATGGAACCAATGCTGCGCAGTTCTTCACCGCCGCCCAAGCCCAGACCGCCTTCAATGCCGCGCTGGCGCAACAGGGCGTTTCGAGCACCACCACGCTTGATTTCAGCAAAGCGGCCGACCGGGCAAAAATTTATGCGGTGATCGACAGCGCCCTCGGAAGCCTTGAGTCCGTTGGCGGCATGAAGTTCAACGCCACCACCAACTCGCAACTGTAAGCGGCGACGGTCCCGGCCAATCCACCGTTTTTAAGCGCGGCAAGCTGTTGCTGCGCAGACAGGTGTCGCTTCGCCAGGCAAAGCCCCCTCCGGCCGCGCCAAGGGTCATTTACAGTATCCTGCCGCCACGCCCCCGATGGGAGGGTGGCGGTCGGGAGCCGGCATACCCCCATTACTGGGGGATAGCCGCTTCCTGCCGATTGGGATAGAGTGATCGTTCCACCTGAATCCAGCGCACGCCATCCGGTGTGCTGAGGGTTCCCCCGCCCACTGTTTACCCCCTGTTTTTGTTGCCAAGGAAATACCCTTTTTTGCCGGCCCGTCCCGGGTCGGCTCCAAAGCGGTGTTCCGGCGGCGCAAAATAAAAATCGCCAGAGACCCGCTGTAAGAAAATGAAAAACAAACTCCTCGTTTATGCAATTTGCGGCGCTTTGTTTGCGCTCGCCCGGACGGCCCAAGCGGCTTCCCCCACGGACGGCTTGGTGCAATACACCGATACCTTCGCCCTGCAGAAGCCCTATGATCTCAATATTTCGGACCGGTTTACCGCGTCGGATGTAGGCGGCGTCCTGCAGTATAATTGCCAGGTCCACAGCGGCGACAAGGCGCTCTACATCACGTCGACCACCAATCCGCGCACCGAAATGCGCTGGAATACAAACTGGAACGGCACTGAACGCATGTGGCAGGCCGACGTGCTCGTTGACTCGGGCACCGACAACCAGACCGCGATCATGCAGGTCAAGAGCAACAACGGCGGAAACGAAGCGATCTATCTCACGGTCAACGGTGGGAACCTCTACGACAGTTATGGTTCCTCGCCGATCGCGAGTAACATCATTGGAAAGTGGATGAACATCATCTGTGCTTACAATCCGTCGACTGGCCTCGCCCGCGTATGGATTAACGGAACCCAGGTCGAGAGCACCACCCGCACGCGCCCTGCCGGCACCATTTTCTATTTCAAGAACGGCACCTATCACGTCGCCAGTGTTTCGAAGGATCATTTTCAGAACGTCAAATTCTGGTGCCACGATCAGACCGGGCTGGTGCAGATGCCCTCCTTCACCCCCCTCGACGCCACCTACGCCAACGCGCAACTCGTCACGATCTTCAGCCCCACCCCCGGCGCCTCCATCCGTTACACGACTGATGGCAGCACGCCCACGACAACCAGCGGCACCCTTTTTACCGCCCCGATTCCGGTCACCAAAGGAATGACGATCACAGCCATTGCCTATAAAAGCGGCATGACCGCCAGCGGCGTCAATTCCTGTGTTTACGGCGGCATTCAGAGCACCACTTTCCAGGTGGGCGATCCCGTGCATAGCGTCCTCACCGGCATCTATAATGGTCCCCAGTCGGTGACGCTCAGCTCGGCCACCAGCGGAGCCACTTTCCGCTACACCACGGACGGGAGCATCCCCACCGAGACCCATGGCACGCTCTACACTGGCAGCCCAATCATCATCAGCTCCGACACCACGCTGCAGGCCATTGCCTATGTGAGCGGCCAGGTCGACAGCCGTGTCTCGTACGCCTTTTATCTGATCAACAACAGCGGTCCGGCCCAAGCCGCGGCTCCTGTGTTCAGCCCCGCTGCCGGCACTTACTCCAACGCCCAGAATGTCGCGATCACCTCGACGACCAGCGGCGCTTCGATCCGCTATACGACGGACGGCAGCACGCCCTCGGAAACCGCCGGCACGTTCTACTCCGGCCCGGTGAACATCAGCAGCTCGGCCACGCTCAAGGCCATCGCCTATGAAGCCGGCTTCACCGACAGCGCTGTCACCAGCGGAACCTATACCATCAACGTGACTGTTCCGCAGGCCGCAGCCCCGACCTTCAGTCCCGCCGCCGGCACCTACACCAGCGGACAGTCCGTGACGATCTCTTCGGCCACCAGTGGCGCCTCCATCCGTTACACGACGGACGGCAGCACGCCGACAGAAACCAACGGTACGATTTATTCCAACACCCCGGTGAGCGTCAGCGCCTCTGAGACCCTCAAGGCCATCGCGTATGAAAGCGGCTTCACCGATAGCACGGTGAGCAGCGCAGCCTACACCATCAGCGTCGGCGGCGTGATCACCCTGGAAGCCGAAAGCCTCTCGCCGGTCGGCACCGGCGCCACCGTCAGCACCAGCAGCGATGCCAATGCCAGCGGCGGAATCGTGGAGTTCCTCAACTCCACCGCGGCCGGCCAGACGATCACCTTCACCACGCCCAGCATCGCGGCCGGCACCTATCAGGTTCAGCTGCGCTATTCGGCTAACAAGACGCGTGGCCAGCACACCGTGAAAGTCGACGGAGTCCAGGTCGGCGGCACGATCGACCAATACGCGGCCAGCCAGAGCTATGTCACCGCCACTCTCGGCAATGCGACCATCGGCAGCGGCACGCACACCATCGTCATGACGGTCACCGGCAAGAATGCCTCCGCGACCCAGTTCTACCTCACCGCGGACTCGTTCACCTTCACTCCGGTGAGCGTGCAGTCCCAGGCCGCGGCGCCGACCTTCAGTCCCGCCAGTGGCACGCCCCCGCTGTCGGTGACGATTACCTCGGCCACCAGCGGCGCTTCCATCCGTTACACGACGGACGGCAGCACGCCGAGTGAAACGGCCGGCACGATCTACTCCGGTCCGGTCAGCATCAGCGCCACGACCACGCTCAAGGCCATCGCCTATGAAGCCGGCTTCACCGACAGCACGGTGACCAGCGCCACCTATACCGCCACTCCGCCGCCGACGCTGAACTTCGAAGCGGAGAGCCTCTCGCCCGTTGGCACCGGCGCGACGGTCAGCACCAGCAGCGACGCCAACGCCAGCGGCGGTGTGGTCGAGTTCCTCAACTCCACCGCCGCCGGCCAGATCATGACCTTCACCACGCCGAGCATTCCCGCCGGCACCTATCAGTTCCAGCTGCGCTACTGGGCCAATACCACCCGCGGCCAGCACACAGTGAAGGTCGATGGCACGCAGGTCGGTGCCACGATCGACCAGTACGCCTCGGCCAAGGCCTACGTGACGTTGACCCTCGGCAACGTGACCTTCGCCTCCGCCGGCACGCACTCCATCGCGCTGACGGTCACGGGCAAGAACTCCGCCGCGACCCAGTTCTACCTCACCGCCGACAAATTCACCTTCGTCGGTCAGTAAAGACCACGAGCAGGACGCATGGCAAAATAGATAAGGCCCTCGTACTACTCTTATTTTATCACCGTGGCAGGCGCCTTGATTGGCGCCTGCCACGGTTTTTTTCAGGAATTGCAAGAGGCGGACAGCGACTTTTCGCCTAAGGGTTTTTACTCATATGTAATTCTTTGCCATTCGGGCTGAACGTTTTGAGCCTTTCACCATGAATCCAGTCCGCACCCCTGCGCTCACCTGATTCTGGCCACCCCTTTACCGCTTATTTGAAAAGATCATGGGCATGTCCGGGAAATTCCTTTCGTTAGCAAACGCAGGCCGATGCTGATGGGAAAAGGATGACTTTCATTTGAGGCAAATCATGAAGGCCCCGGCTTTACCTCCCTTTCCAGCCAGATGGAGCACCCTGGTCCTGGGGCTGGCTGTTTTTGGCGGCCATGCTTTCGCGCAAACCCAGGAGGCGCTTTCATCACCGAGCGTGTTGAAAAAACTGAGCGTCGAAGAGCTCATGGATGTCGAGGTGACCTCTGTTTCGCTCTATCCGGAAAAACTTTTGGAGGCACCTTCCGCCATTCAGGTCGTCACCTCGGATGACATTCACCGTTCCGGCGCCTCCAGCATCCCGGAAGCACTGCGACTGGCGGACAATTTGGAGGTGGCGCAAAAAGGTTCGCACGACTGGGGCATCACGGCGCGCGGGTTCAACACCGATCTGGCCAACAAGCTCCTGGTTTTGATCGATGGCCGGAGTGTTTATACGCCGCTCTTTTCCGGTGTCTTTTGGGACGTGCAGGATTATTTGCTCGAAGACATCGACCGGATCGAGGTCATCAGCGGCCCCGGCGGAACGCTCTGGGGCGCCAATGCGGTCAATGGCGTGATCAATATCACCACCAAGAGCGCCAAGGACACCCAGGGGCTTTACACGGAGGCGGGCGGGGGAACGGAACTGCGAGATTTCGCCAGCGTGCGTTACGGCGCCACGCTCGCGCCCAATGTTTATTTCCGGGTTTACGGCAAGTACTTCGACCGTGACAGCGCCGTCCTGGCCAATGGCAGCGACGCGGAGGATTCCTGGAACATGGCCCAGGGCGGGTTTCGCCTCGATGCAGAGGCCTCCCCGCAAAATAATCTCACCCTGCAGGGCGACGTTTACAGCGGCAACGAGGACATCCCCACGGGCGGCGGGGAAAAAGTGGGCGGCGGCAACATCCTGGGACGCTGGTCACATACCTTTTCGGATGATTCCGACACGAGCCTCCAATTGTATTATGATCGGACCCATCTGGCCAGCCCCAAGCCCAAGGGCAACTTCGTCCCGGCCGGAATCCTGACGGACGACCTCGATACCTACGACCTGAATTTTCAACACCGCTTCCGCCTGAACGAGCGCAACCGGATTGTCTGGGGCTTTGGCTATCGCTTCACCCACGACGTGGTCGGGCCCGCCCCGAGCGTCACCTTCGTGCCGACGAAGCTCGGCCAGGATTTGTTCAGCGGCTTCGCGCAGGACGAAATCAAGCTCCTGGATAATTTGTTTTTCACTTTTGGCTCAAAGGTGGAGCATAACGATTACACCGGACGGGAAGTGGAGCCCAATGCGCGGTTGCGGTTCAATCTGACCCCCCGGCAAATGCTCTGGGCCGCCGTCTCGCGGGCGGTTCGCACCCCCTCGCGTATCGATCGGGACTTGCGGGAGCCGACCGGCCTGCCGCCTCCGTTTCCGCAAAGCGTGCTAAATGGTGGGGCCAACTTCGCCTCCGAAACCGTGATCGCCTACGAAGTGGGCTATCGCGCCCAGCTCGGCTCCAAGACCACCACTTCCATTTCCACTTTTTATAATGACTACGATCATGTGCGGAGCACGACGCCCGGCCGACCCGGCTTCCCCTCCCTCGGCTTTCCGCTCGTCTTCCAAAACAACCTCGAAGGCAAAACTTACGGGGCCGAAGTGAGTGCCAGCTATCAGCTGTTCGATTGGTGGCGGCTGCGCGGCAGTTACGATCTGCTGCGGGAGCACCTCAGCGTAAAGCCAGGCCAGGTGGATTTCAGCAATGCGCTCAATGAAACGGCCGATCCTGAACAGCAATGGTCTGTGCGCTCCTCCATGGATCTGCCGCAAAATCTGTCGCTCGATGCCGGACTGCGCTGGGTCGACGTGCTGCACATAAATAATGGGCCGAACGTCGGAACCGTGCCGAGCTACTTTGAATTGGATGTCCGCCTGGGCTGGAATGTCACCAAGCGACTCGAGCTTTCCGTTGTCGGACAGAATCTTTTGCATGATCACCATCCGGAATATGGGTTCCCCGGTCCGACCCAGGAGGAGATTCAGCGCAGTGTGTACGGAAAGGCCGTATGGCGATATTAAAGGCATTCACGCGCGCGTGGACGAACCACGGCGCGAAAAGCCTGGGCGCCGCCGCGTTGGTTTTACTGTTCTGGGCCGGACAAGAGGCCGCGGCGCAGCCGGTGGTGTCACGCGAATACCAGGTCAAGGCCGTGTTTTTGTTTAACTTCGCCCAGTTTGTCGACTGGCCGTCCGGAACCTTCTCCAGCGCGCAGGCGCCTTTGGTCATTGGCGTGCTCGGCGACGATCCGTTTGACGGTTTCCTGGACGAGACCATCCACGATGAAAAAGTGAACGACCACCCCCTGATCGTTCAACGCTACCGGCGGGTGGAGGAAATTGGCGCCTGTCATATTTTGTTCATCAGCCAGTCCGAGTCCGGCCGATTGGACCGGATCCTCGCCCGGTTGAAGGACCGGAACATCCTGACGGTGGGTGACGCGGAGGACTTCGCCCGGCGCGGCGGCATGATCAGGTTCGTCACCGAAAACAACAAGATCCGGCTCAGGATCAACATGGATGCCGCCAAGGCCGCCGAACTAACGATCAGCTCCAGGCTTCTCCGGCCGGCCAAAATCGTCACCACCGGAAAGGACTAGCCGTGCCCTTTCGGAACATCCCGATCCAGCGAAAGCTGATGGTGATCATTTTGCTCACCAGCGTGGTTGTCATGATGCTGATGCGCGGTGCGTTTTTCACCTATGAGTTCCTGACCTTTCGGAAGACCACGGTCCGGCAGCTTTCGACCCTCGGCGAAGTCATCGCCGCCAACAGCACCGCCGCGCTGGCCTTCGACAATCAGGACGACGCAAGGGAAACCCTGGCTGCACTCGGGGCCGAGCGCCACATCATGGTCGCCTGCCTTTATGACCAGCAAGGGAAACTGTTCGCGAAATATCCCGCGGGCCTGTCCGATGCCGCCTTTCCCGCCGCCCTGGAAAATGACGGCTACCGTTTCGAGCGCGCCTATCTCGCCGGCTTCCAGCCAGTGGTGCAGAAGGGCCGGCGTCTCGGCACCCTCTATCTCCAGTTTGATACGAATTCGGTCCTGCACGAATGGCTCTGGGGCTCGATCGAAATCGCCATCGCGGCGATGGCCGTCGTCATCCTGATCGCTTACGCGCTTTCCCGGACGCTGCAAAAACAGATTTCCCAGCCCATCCTGGCCCTCGCCGAAACCGCCCGGGCCGTTTCCGAGCGCCGTGATTATTCCGTCCGGGCCACCAAACTCGGCCATGACGAACTGGGGCTGCTCACCGACGCCTTCAACCAGCTGCTCGCCCAGATTCACGCGCAGAAAACCGCCCTCGACGAACATGCGATCGTTGCCATCACCGACCCCCGGGGCCGCATCACCTACGTCAACGACAAGTTCTGCGCTATTTCCAAATATTCGCGCGAAGAATTGATCGGCCAGGACCACCGCCTCATCAATTCAGGCCATCATTCCAAGGAATTCATCCGCGACCTCTGGACAACCATCGCGCAAGGCCGCGTGTGGAAGGGGGAGATTTGCAATCGCGCCAAGGACGGCAGCCATTACTGGGTGGACACAACCATCGTTCCTTTTCTCAAACCCGACGGCAAACCTTACGAGTATGTGGCCATCCGGGCCGATATCACCGAACGCAAGCGGGCCGAGGAGCAAATCCACCTGCTGAACCAGGAACTCGAGCAACGCGTCATCCAGCGCACCGCCCAGCTGGAGGCGGCCAACCAGGAACTTGAAGCCTTCACCTACTCCGTGTCCCACGATTTGCGCGCCCCCTTGCGGCACATCGATGGATTCTCCGAGCTGCTCCGCAAGCAGGTGGAATCCGTCACGGATGACAAGGGGCGGCACTATATCAAGACGATCAGCGATTCCGCCAAACGCCTGGGGCGGCTGATTGACGAACTGCTGCTCTTCTCGCGGATGGGCCGGTCCGCGTTGAACCAGGCCCGGGTCGATATGCGGACGCAGATCGATGAAATCATTCGCGAACTGCAGCCCGACACCCAGGGCCGCCAGATTCAGTGGCAGATCGGCGAACTGCCCGCGGTGCAGGCCGACCCGGTGATGCTGCGGCAGGTCTGGGCCAACCTGCTCGGTAACGCCGTCAAATACACGCGTCATCGTACCAGCGCCCGGATTGAGATCGCCCACCGTCACGATGCGGCGGACGGAAATGTCTTCCACGTGCGCGACAACGGCGCCGGTTTCGACATGCAGTATACCGACAAGCTCTTCGGGGTCTTTCAACGGCTGCACAGCGCGAAGGAGTTTGAAGGCACCGGCATCGGTCTCGCGAACGTACGCCGCATCGTGCAGCGCCACGGCGGCCGCACCTGGGCCGAGGGCCGGGTCGATGAAGGAGCCTCGTTTTATTTCAGCCTTCCCTCTGCTGCCTCTTCCACCCGAACCACCACCACCTTATGAATCCAATCCACAGCATCCTCCTGGCCGAAGACAGTTCCAGCGATGTCGAGCTCACTCTCGCCGCATTTGCCGAACACAAGCTTGCCAACAAAATCGAAGTCGTGGATGACGGCGCGGAAGCCTTGGATTATCTCTATTGCCGCGGCAAATTCAAGCAGCGCACCACCAGCAACCCGGCGTTAATCCTGCTCGACCTCAAGATGCCCAAGGTCGATGGGCTCGAAGTCCTGCGCCAAATCAAGCAGGATGCGAAGCTCAAGAGTATTCCCGTGGTTATGCTGACCTCCTCGCGCGAGGAGCCCGACCTTCAGCGCAGCTACCAGCTTGGCGTGAATGCCTACGTCGTGAAGCCGGTCGAATTTCAATCCTTCGTCGATGCGGTCAAACAGATCGGCGCCTTCTGGGTCCTTTACAACGAACCGCCACCCGGTAATGCGTGACCCCGAGATCCCGCGCTTTTGCGCCATCCCGAAAACCATGAAGCGCGGGTGCGCTTTGAAGGCACGCCCGCGCACTTGGTCAGAGGTTACTGGCCGACAAGGGTAAACTTGTCCGCCGAGAGCTGGTAGGCGCTCGAGGACGAATTCTTGCCCGTGACGGTCAGCTTGATCGTGTGCGTGCCAGTCGAGCTGAAGGTCACATTGCCAAATGTCGTGGTGGGATAAGTCTGGCCCGAGGCATACTGGTCCAGCTTGCTGCCAAGGTTGGTGCCGTCGACCGAGAGTTGGAGGATGCCGCGGCTGGTATTGCCCTTCCACTCCATCTTGAGCTGGTAAGTGCCGGCGGGAACACTGGGCACGGTGAAGCTGATGGAATCGCCGGTGCTGTTGCCGGCCAGTTCGATCCACTTGCCGCCGCTGGAGTTGGTGTCGGTCTGGACCGAAGCCGTCGCGCCGCTGGGCGTGTAGGTGAGGCTTTCCGCCTCGAAGTTGAGCGTGGGTGGAGGCGCATTGATCGTGTAGGTCGCGCTGGTGACAGAGCTGTCGGTCGAGCCGCCTTTATAAGCGATGGCCTTGAGTGTTTTGCTGCTACTCACACTCACCGGGCTGGAGTAGACGGTGCCCGCGGTCTCGCTCGGCGTGCTGCCATCGGTCGTGTAGCGGATCGAGGCACCGCTGGTGGCGGAGGTGATCGTCACCGTTTGCGTGCTCGTATAAGTGCCACCAGCGGGACTGAAGGCCGGCGCGGCCGCCGGGGGAAGGCTGATAGTGTAGGTGGCGGTGCTCACCGCGCTATCGGTGAAACCGCTTTTGTAGGCGATAGCCTTCAAGGTGGTCGTGCTGCTGAGGGTGACCGACGAGCCGAGGGTTCCCGCGGTCTCACTCGGTGTGCTGCCGTCGGTCGTGTAGCGGATCGAGGCACCACTGGTGGCCGAGGTGATCGTCACCGTTTGCGCGTTAGTGTAAGTGCCACCAGCAGGACTAAAGGCCGGTGCGGCTGCCGGGGGTGTGATCACATAGGTTGCGCTGCTGACCGTGCTATCGATGAAGCCGCTTTCATAAGCGATGGCTTGCACGGTGGCATTGCTGCTGATGCTCACCGGACCGGAATAGACGATGCCATCGGTCTCAGTGGGTGTGCTGCCGTCCGTCGTGTAGCGGATCGAGGCGCCGCTGGTGGCCGAGGTGATCGTCACCGTTTGCGCGTTAGTGTAAGTGCCGCCGACCGGGCTGAAACCCGGCGCCGCAGCATGGGGCAGGTTGATCGTGTAGGCCGCGGAACCAATAGGGCTTTCCCCATAGCCTGATTTGAAAGCCATGGCCTTCAATGTGGCAGTCGCACCCACACTGATCGCGCCAGAGTAAATCGCGCCGGCGGTCTCGGAAGGCGTGCTGCCGTCGGTCGTGTAGTGGATGGTCGCTCCCGTGGTGATGGTGCTGAGCGCCACACTTTGAATGCTGGCATAGGTGCCGGCCGCCGGGCTGAAGGTGACGGGAGCCACCACCAGCGTATAGGGAGCGAGCCCAACCGTGCTGTCGATGAAACCATTTTCATAAGCGATGGCTTGCAGGGTGGTGGTGTTGCTGATCGTTAGTGGTGTGGAATAGAGGCTGCCGTGGGTCTCGGTCGGAGCGCTACCGTCGGTCGTATAGTTGATGGAAACACCGCCGGTGGCCGAGGAGATCGCCACGGCTTGATTGTTGTTGTAGGTGCCACCGACGGGATTGAAGGCGGGGGTTGCCGCTTTGGGCAGGTTGATCGTGTAGGTGGCGCTGACGACATTGCTGTCAGGGAAGGCGCTTTCGTACGCGATGGCCTGCAGGGTGGTCGTGTTGCTGATGCTCAGCGGGCCGGTATAGAGCGTACCGCTGGTTTCGCTCGGCGCGCTGCCGTCGGTCGTATAGCGAATGGAGGCGCCGCCGGTGGCCGAGGTGATCGCCACGGTTTGCACACTGGTGTAAGTGCCGCCCGCCGGACTGAAAGCGGGATCAGCGACGGGAACCGGGGAGACTTTGTTGGCCGAGACATTGGAATGCTCCATGTAATCATTGCCGAAGGTCTGATTGACATCGACCCCGCGATAGAGGCCCCATTTGGGCTGATACTCTGTGGCAGTGGCGCGGTACATTGGAATGTTCGAGACGCCGGTGAAAGAATCGCCATTGACGGAAGTAAGCAGCGCGCCGTCCGAGGTGCCGTCGCTGGAGCTCGTAGTGAGGCGGTTGACAACCCTCGTCCACGTGTTCGGCGTCCAGCTGAAGGTACGCACCCCGATCAAGCCGGTGTCATCATGCGAGTCCTTCTCCGCCTTCGCCACTCCCGCGGGGTAGAGCGTGGTCGCCACCAGCGGATCACTGGTGTCGTTGCCGGTGTAGGCTTTGACTTGGGTAATGTGGCAGAAACGATCGCCCACCGTCATGGCGGGATCTGTCCGCCAAGTGGAGGCATACTCATAGGTTTCGCCCGGCGCCTGCCGGGGCCCCAGCACCTTCACTTCCGCGCGCTGGCGATCCGTGCTGGTGGTAGTGCGGTCGCCATCCCAGGATGAGGGCGAAAAACGAAGGTACATCTTGAATACGCCGCCGCCCTCGTCGGTGATGTTAACGAAGCTATCGGAAGCGAAGCTATTGGTAGCAACCGTGTAAACTACCTCGGGCTCTTCGATCCCGCCAAAATCGCTGAGCGTATTGGCCGTGGTGCCAAAGGCCGGGGAAGCAAGGAGGGCGCCAACCGCCAGCGCGCCGGAAATGAAGAATCTCGTTTTCATATAATTTGGGGAATGACTGTCCGTTTGGAACTGGAAAGCACACGACCAAAGGGAAGTCGCAGGGCAGTCGCCTGCAGCTGCGCGGTCGGGGATTAAACCAAGCATACGCAAATTTCTGCCTTGAGAACACCCCCTAAAATAAGGGGAACACCCTATCACTGGATTATTACAAATGAAAAACCGATCGCTGGCTTTGCCTGCCGGGGCACCCTGCGTGATTTTATATAAATCGCTACTGTGAAGGCTGATGGCCATTTTAGCGAGCTTCGCCGCGATCCAAGCAATGCAAAGCACCAAACCGATGCGGCGTACGCATTTTGCCCGGCAAAAGTGAGGTTACGCGTTCAGACCGCAAAATCATCTTAAATACCCCCTGCCCCTGGGAAAGAGAACGCCTGCTTAATTAACAATGTAACTATAGCGACGGTTGCAACCGCCTGGCGATTTCCTGAGCGTGCCGCGGCTTTCCCCCTTTGCCTGCAGTCTGCCCCGGCTGGAAGCGCGTTCATCGCGAGCTTCCTTCGCTTGGAAAGGCTGTCCTTCAACCCAAGAACAAAACCCTCGTCAGGCCTTTACCCCTGCTTGTTTTCCCCTGCCCACATGTACTCAACCAAACAAAACCTCCTCACTCGTGGAGCGCTGCTCTTGAGCGCTCTTCTCGCCCCTGTGGCCCTGCACGCCACCACTGCCACGCATCTCACGGACTTCGGCGTCGTCGAAGAGCCCCAGGTGATCTGGCATGTCTCCAGCAGCAGTTTCACCAGCGACAACGGCTTTCAGAACATCACGGAAGTCACCCCTGGCACCTTCCAGATGCTGCTCAACTGGAGCACGTCCCAATGGACCGGCGACCGCACCACCACGAACAACGATCGCGGCCGCGCCGAGGTCCAGACCCTCGGGCCCTACCAGAAGACCCACGAGACCTACCTTTATACCACGACTTGGCGCACCAATTCCGCGTTCAAGGGCTCCGGCCGTTTCTGCCATATCACGCAACTCAAGTCCGTGGATGGCGTCGAGATGGAATCGGGCGCTCCCATGATCACGACCTCGATCGGAAGCGGCACCAGCTCCGCGGTGGTTCAATACTGCTCCACCAATTTCTCCCCCGCGGACGTATTCTCTCCCAAGCCGGTCCGCAATGTCACGTGGCATCCGAACACCTGGCTCGCCGAGCAAATCAAGGTCACGACCACCGCCGATGGAGAAAAAACCGGCCAGATCGTCGTTTCCCTCAATGGCGACGCATTTCAAGGCGTGACCAAAGTCGAGGTCTCCCGTCCGCAGTCGACCATGTACTATCCGAAATGGGGCCTCTACCGCAAACAGGAGACCACTTCCGGCTTCAGCCCCAGCGATTACATCCAGCATTCGAATGTTTCAGCCACCAATATGAACGGCCCGACCAATCCGGCGGCTGACCCGACCTTCAGCCCGGGCACGGGCACGTACAGCAGCACGCAGAACGTGACCATCGCTTCCACCACCAGCGGTGCCTCGATCCGCTACACGACGGACGGCAGCACGCCGAGCGAAACCGCTGGCACGATTTATTCCAGCCCGGTCAACGTCAGCAGCACGACGACCCTCAAAGCCATCGCCTTTGCCAGCGGCTTCGCCGACAGCAATGTCACCAGCGCCACCTATACGATCAGCGTCGGGTCCGTGCCCTCCGCGCCCGTGTTCAGCCCCGCCCCCGGCACCTATTCCAGCACCCAGTCGGTCTCCATTACCAGCGCCGGCGCCACCACGGTCTATTACACGACGGACGGCAACACGCCGACCACCGCTTCCACCGTTTATAGCGGGCCGGTCTCCATTGCGGCCACCGGCACGCTCAAGGCCATCGGCGTCAACAGCACGGGCTCCAGCTCCGTCACCACCGGCCTTTATACGATCAACACCGGTGGCGGCAATCCGGTCCCGGTCACGCTGGAAGCGGAAAGCCTCTCCCCAGTCGGCACCGGCGCGACCGCAAGCACCAGCAGCGACACCAACGCCAGCGGCGGCATCGTCGAGTTCCTCAACTCCACCGCCGCGGGCCAGACCATGACGCTGACGACTCCGAGCATCGTTGGCAGCACCTATCAGGTGCAAATGCGCTACAAGCCCAACACCTCGCGCGGACAGCTCACGGTGAAGGTCGACGGCGTGCAGGTCGGCGGCACGGTGGATGAATACAACACCAGCCAGACCTATATCACCGCCACCCTGGGCAACACGACGATTGCCACCGGCGCGCACACCATCGTGCTGACCGTCACCGGCAAGAATGCGTCCTCCTCCGCCTTCCTCATCACCGCCGATACGTTCACCTTCACCCCGGTGAGCGTGCAGCCCCAGGCCGCTGCTCCGGCCTTCAGCCCCGCCGCGGGCACGTACTCGACCGCGCAGTCGGTGAGCATCACCAGCTCCACCAGCGGCGCCTCGATCCGTTACACCACGGACGGCAGCACGCCCAGTGAGACCGCCGGCACGGTTTACTCCGGCCCGGTGAGCATCAGCAGCACCGAGACCCTCAAGGCCATCGCCTATGCCTCCGGCTTCACCGACAGCACGGTGACCAGCGGCACCTACACCATCTCGGTGACGCCCCCGCCCACGCTGAACTTCGAGGCGGAGAGCCTCTCCCCGGTGGGCACCGGTGCGACCGCGAGCACCAGCAGCGACACCAACGCCAGCGGTGGCATCGTTGAGTTCCTCAACTCCACCGCCG